>Ga0102595_100023_pt1 | contig 551316 bp, 546 predicted proteins | sample Araplaol_mTSA_r2_2_FD_76864 | JGI IMG/M metagenome (GOLD analysis project Ga0102595, IMG submission 76864) | Arabidopsis root microbial communities from North Carolina, USA - plate scrape MF_Col_mTSA_r2 (SPADES assembly) (version 2) | ecosystem: Host-associated > Plants > Roots > Endosphere... | reverse complement strand
GCCTGAACCGTCTCGAATACATCATGAACACGGATGAGTTGCGCCCCGGCATCGGCACCCTTGAGCGCGATCGCCAGGCTGCCGCCGAGCCGCTGGTCGGCCGGCGCCTCGTTCGAAAGCGCGCCGATCATCCGCTTGCGGCTGGCCCCGAGCAGGATCGCGCAGCCCAGGCCATGGAACAGCGCGAGCCCATTGATCAGCGCGAGATTGTCCTGGAGCGACTTGCCGAAGCCGATGCCCGGATCGACCAGGATGTTCGACCGGTCGACGCCCGCCGCGACCACCTCGTCGACGCGCTTCTCCAGCCAGTCATAGACGTCGAGCAGCACGTCGCCATAGCCGTCGCCGCCATGCGGGCCCTTTTGCGGCTCGGGCGAATGCATCAGCACCACCGGGCAGCCGGCCTTGACCACCACCTCCAGCGCCTGGGGATCGTAGAGCAGTGCGGCGACGTCGTTGACGAGATGCGCGCCGGCTTGGAGCGCCGCCGCCATCACCGCGGCGCGGCGGGTGTCGACCGAGATCGCCGCGCCGCCGGCAGCGAGCTTGCGGATCACCGGCACGACGCGTTCGATCTCCTCGCCTTCCCAGACCTCGGCGGCACCCGGCCGGGTCGATTCGCCGCCGACGTCGAGGATCGCGGCGCCGGCCGCCGCCATGTCCACGCCCGCGCTTGCCGCGGCGTCGACATCCTCGCTTAGCCCGCGCGAATCGGAGAAGCTGTCGGGCGTGCGGTTGAGAATCGCCATCACCTGGGGCTGGTCGAGCCGGACGACGCGCTCGCCGAGCTTCAGCGGCGCGCGCGGGGCGGTGATGCGCTGGAGGATCGCGGCGATGCAGAGATCGTCGGGGAGGTCGGCGAACGGGATGGTGCGCTGGAGGACGCGCTTGCCGTCCTGCCGCGCGATCAGCTCGAAGGCCGAGCACCAGCTCAGCCCGCCGGCGAGGCGGACGACCTCGCCATCGCGGCCCACCGGCGAATCGGCGAGCTGGACGGGGCGGAGATAGAGCCGCGCGCCGGGGGGCAGATCGAGGGTCATGCGGCGCGGAAGTTCACTAAGTTCACGACATGCACGCGCGGGAGGCTTCCCGCCCTGCCGGACGGTCTGATGCGGGGAGTGCGGGGATAGCGGCTGGCCATGCGGGAAAGCGTCTCAGACGAAATCCTACATTGGAAGCGGAAAGTACAAGCGGGGGATGCGCGCGCCCTCTTCGTCACCCCGGACTTGTTCCGGGATCCACCCAGCCTCACGTGATGCGCGCGAGCCTCTAGTCCAGCACTCGCCTCCCGGTGGACCCCGGCACAAGGCCGGGGTGACGGGGAGGATATGAGGAACGGCCTGCGCTCCCCTCGTCGATCACGGCTGGGTCGCCAGCAGGTAGTTCTGCCGCAGCGCGTCGATCGGCTTGAGGCCGTCGGCGGCTTCATAGTTCCAGAAGGTCCAGCCATTGCACGACGGCGCGTTCTGCAGCGTCGCGCCGAGCTTGTGGATCGAACCGGCCTGGCCGTCGCAGCTGAGCGAACCGTCGGCGCCGACCACCGCGCGCCAGCGGCGCTTGGAATCGGTCAGCACGGTGCCTGGCTTGAGGAAACCATTCTCGACGAGCTGGCCGAAGGCGACGCGCGGCTGGCTCTTGGGCGCCTGCATCGTCTTCAGCGCCGATTCGTCGAGCGGCAGCGCCGCCTCGATGCGCTCCTGCGCGGCTTCGACATAGGCGGTCTCGCGCTCGATGCCGATCCAGCGGCGGCCGAGCCGCTTGGCGACCGCGCCGGTGGTGCCGGTGCCGAAGAAGGGATCGAGCACGACGTCGCCCGGCTTCGTGCTGGCGAGCAGGATGCGGTAGAGCAGGGCTTCGGGCTTCTGGGTCGGGTGGACCTTGGTGCCGCCCTTCTTGAGGCGCTCTTGGCCGCCGCAGATCGGGAATTCCCAGTCCGAGCGCATCTGGATTTCGTCGTTGAGCGTCTTCATCGAGCGATAGTTGAAGGTGTATTTCGCCTTCTCGCCGGTGCTCGCCCAGATCAGCGTCTCGTGCGCGTTGGTGAACCGCGTGCCCTTGAAATTGGGCATCGGATTGGCCTTGCGCCAGATGATGTCGTTGAGGATCCAGAAGCCGAGGTCCTGGATCGCCGAGCCGACCTTGAAGATGTTGTGATAGCTGCCGATCACCCAGATCGTGCCGTCGTCCTTGAGGATGCGGCGCGCCTCGGCCAGCCATTCGCGGGTGAACGCGTCATAGGCGGCGAGGCTGTCGAACTTGTCCCATGCGTCGGTGACCGCGTCGACGGCGCTGCCGTCCGGGCGGTTGAGGTCGCCACCGAGCTGCAGGTTGTAGGGCGGATCGGCGAAGATGCAGTCGATCGACTTGGCGGGCAGCGCCCGCATCGCCTCGATGCAGTCCTGCTGCAGGATCGTGTCGTAGGGCAACACATCGACCCATGAACGCACCGTTGCCGGCTTGAGTCTGCCCTTTTCGAGAACCCCCATTAACCTCTTTCCCCTTGTTGGAGAGGCGGTTTCTGTCGGCGAATGGCCTCGCGTCAAGCGCTGATTGGTTAACGAAAAAACCTGCGATTCCGTTAACTTGTGGAACGGCGAGCGAACTTATCCACATGCTGAGTCGCAAACTTATCCACAGGCACAAGATATGGGGTGTGGCGAAAAAGACTCAGATCAGCCGAGTGCGATCGCCTCACCGCCCAAAGCGACGCTCTCGTTGAGCCGGTAGCGTGCCTGCTGGGCGAAACCCAGTTCGTAGAGCGCCTGGGCCTCAAGCTGGAGCAGGCCGTGGTCCTCCGGAAACTTGATTCGGCCGGCGGCGCACAGGGCGGCGCGGCGGATCGCATTGGAACCGGACTCCCGGATCGCTTCGGCCAGCTGCGCGCGGCTGAAATCGGAAGGCAGCGAATCGGAAGGCAGCTCCGCCTCGAGCGCGCGATCGCGCCAATGGGTGACGTCGTAGAGATGGGCGATCGGATCGCCGAGAATGGGATCGCGCAGCGTCTCGAGGAACGCCGGGTGCAGCGGGTGGGACGGATCGCCGACATTGCAGCGCGCATATTGCGCCGCCAGATGCCCGCCGGTGTTCTGGATCATGTAGAGCCGCATCGAATCGGCACCCAGCGACTGGGCCAGGCGCATCAGCGCCGGCATCTCATGGAAATTGTCGAGCTGGACCGTGGCGTTGAGATGGAATTCGCGGAACTCGCCGCGCGCACGCTTGCCGGCGATGAACTGGAGATTGGGATAGAGCTTCTCCCACTTCCCGGGCCGGCGGACATGCTCGTAGACCCAGGGCGTGCAGGCGTCGATCGAGACATCGACCAGCGCACGGTAGCGCTCCAGCCCGGGATATTGCGCCCAGCGCCCCTCGCCCATCAGAAGCGCGTTGGTGTGGATATTGAGCACCACGTCATCGAGCACGTGATCGGACATGTAGCGCAGGATCGAGCGGTAATGCGGGCTTGACCAGGGATCGCCCTGGCCGGAGACCGAGATGCGGACCTCACCCTCGGCGTTGAGCAGCGGCTGGAACACCTGCTGCTCGATCTTGTCGAAGCGGCGCTCCTGCGCCTCGTCCGCTGCCAGGATGCCGTCCCGGCACGAAGGGCAGGCGAGGTTGCAGGTGACGTCGTGCGCGAGGAACAACCAGCGCGGGCCCTGCTCCATATGCGTGATGTTGCCGTCGATCACCGCCCGCATCGCCGGATCGGTGACTTCGTCGCGCGTCGGCAGCTCGTCTTCGTTGATGAAGGTGCAGCGCTGCTTGTGGCAATGGCGATAGGAGCCGTCGAGGATGCTGGCGCGCATCTCCTGCGCGGACGGGCTGTTCCAGATCTGCTCGAAGGTGCTGCCGTCAAGCTGGCCGAGGCGCTGCTGCGTCCAGATCGAGCAGCACGGCGCTACCGTGCCGTCCATCAGCGTCTCGAACTTGACGAAAGGCGCCTCGCAGAAGCGGTTCGAGAGATCGGCCGATTTCTGGGTGCCGTGGCGCTCAAGGAAGAAGATGCCGCCGGCGATCTGCGGGCAATGCGCGTGCTGCGCCGCCATGCCGGCAAGGAAGGTGAGGCCGCGCTCGCGGTCCACCGACAGGGCATGGAGCATGCCGCCGAGCAGGTTGAGAATCTTGCGGACGGGCCCGGACTGGCCGGGCTCGAGAACTTCGAGCAGATCGCGCAGCTCGACTACATCGTCATGCCTCGCAGCATCGGCCAGCAACGGCCAGACTTCGGGATGATCAAGCCCATCGCCGAGACGGTCAACGAGGTTGGAGAGGATCGGATAGAATCGGCTCGCGGTCGGATCGGCAATGGCCGGCCCTGCATCGGAGCAGAAGCCCTGCTCCTCGGCGGCGGGCAGATAAGACATGCGATCACTCCGAAAATGGCTTTGTTCACCATTTTAGGAGAGGCGCAGCCGGACGGTGGCCGGAGGCGGCAAATTTTGCCGGGTCGCTCTCGAATCCGGTCGCGGATCGCTATCCCGATTTTTCGGCGTGACATGTAGGAAATCGAAGAACATATCATGAACGTTGAGTGATTCGGACGGGAGGCGCCCCCATCGAATCGCCCGGCATGTGGTTCATGTTCAATGGAGTATCCCATGACCGTACACACTTACGGCAGCATCGATTTCAACCAGCCGAACACCGGCTCCCCCTTCCCCACGCTGAACGGCGACCTTTCGGTGCTGGCCCGGCTGGCGGCGGCGTTCGCCCCGCACGAGACCGCGCCGCCGTCGATGGCGGTGACGCTCGATGCCGGCGCGCTGTTCGTGGCGGGGGCGCCCGTCGAGGTGAAGGCGCAGACCAGCGCGACGATCGCCCCGCCGACGGCCAATCCGCGCATCGACCGGGTGACGATCAGCCCGAGCACGGGCCTGCTGACGGTCACCGCCGGCACGGAAGCGGCCAACCCGGTGCCGCCCGCCGTCCCGGCCGGCCAGCTGCCGGTGGCGCAGCTGCGGCTCGATGTCGGCATGACCGCGATCACCAATGCGCGGATCCGGGACGAGCGTGTCGCTCCGACGGGTACGAGCGGTGGCGGTAGCGGTACCGCCGGCGGTCTGGTCGGCATCCAGACCTTCACCAGCAGCGGGACCTATACGCCGAGCGCGGGCACGGCTTCGGTCGTGGTCGAGCTGGTCGGCGGTGGCGGCGCCGGCGGCGGCTGCGCGGCGACCTCGGGCGCCCAGGGGTCGGCCGGCAGCGGCGGCAGCTCGGGCTCCTATGCCCGGGCGCGCCTCACCACCGGCTTTGCCGGCCTGGCGGTGACCGTCGGTGCGGGCGGCGCCCCCAGCTCCGCGGCGGCGCGCGGCAATGCCGGCAGCGCTTCGAGCTTCGGCACGCTCGTCACCGCGCCGGGCGGCCTGGGCGGCATGCCCGGCTACGCGACCTCGCCGGGCATCATCGTGGGCGGTTCGGATGCAGGCCCGGCCTCGACCGGCGGCAACCTGGTGAATACCGCAGGCAATCCGGGCGACCATGGCCTGGTGATCGGCCTGACCGCGGTGGTCGGCGGCAATGGCGGCGGCTCGCCCTTTGGCGGCGGCGGCAATGGTGGCGGCAACACGCCCGGCTACAACGGGCTCGCGCCGGGCGCCGGCGGCGGCGGGGCAAGCTCCATTGCCGCCGGCACGGCCCGGAACAGCGGTGCCGGCGCCAATGGCCTGGTGATCGTCTACGAATATTCGGCCTAGCCGAGCAACGGAACGGCCGGGGACATCCCCGGCCGTTTCTATTCCGCCGCGGGCATCCCGAAATCGAAATGCGCCTGGGCGACCGGCGCGAAGCTCTTGCGGTGGTGCGGGGTAGGGCCGAGCGACCGCAGCGCTTCCTGGTGGACCCTGGCCGCATAGCCCTTGTTGCTCGCCCAGCCATAGCCGGGATGGAGCGCGTCGAGCGCGATCATCATCGAATCGCGGTTGTGCTTGGCGACGATCGAGGCGGCGGCGATCGACAGGCAGAGCGCGTCCCCGCCGACCACGGCGTGGCTCTGGTGGCTCCAGTCGGGGCAGCGATTGCCGTCGACCAGCACGAAGGCGGGCGGCAGATCGAGCGCGGCGACCGCGCGGGTCATCGCCAGCATCGTCGCCCAGAAGATGTTGAGCGTGTCGATCTCCTCGACCGAGCAGATGCCGATGCCGACCTTGGCGCAGGCGAGGATCTCGGCGCAGAGCCGCTCGCGCTTCCCGGCGGTCAGCGCCTTGGAATCGTCGATACCCTCGGGGATGCACTTGGGATCGAGCACCACCGCCGCCGCCACGACCGGGCCGGCGAGCGGGCCGCGGCCGGCCTCGTCCACCCCGGCGACCGGGCCGCCGTGCAGCTTTCCATATTTCCGCTCGAACTTCAGGTCAGGCATCGCCGATGCGCCATGGCGGATAGCGGCGCATCTCGCCAGCCTGATAGAGACGAACCGAATTGCCGGCCGGATCGCGCAGCCGCGCCTCGCGCCAGCCCCAATTCTCGTCCTTGGGCTCCTGCTCGAACTTCACGCCCTGCTGCTGGAGATAGGCGACGGTGACGTCGAGATCGCCGCATTCGAAATAGACGACCGGGGCGGTGTAGCCGGGATCGGTGGCGATGCTGAAGGTTGCGCCGCCCTCGGTCTCGAACCGAGCATAGCGGGGCGAGGCGCGGACGACCTGGGTGAGGCCGAGCAGCCGGTAGAAGCGCTCGCTCGCCGCGAGGTCGGTGGCGGGCACGGTCACCTGGTTCAGCATCGGCTCGAAGAAGCTCATGTTGAGGTCGAGCCGCACCGCCTGGTGCCCCATCGGGCCATGGCCGCGGCCCAGCCCCGGCGCCTCCAGCATCGCGATGCGGACGAAGCGCCGGGCGCGGCGGACCGCCTCGGGCAGGTCCCACTCCACCGCCAGGCCACAGGCGATCGCCGAGGACAGGGTGCAGCCGGTGCCATGGGTGTTGTCGGTATCGATGCGCGGATTGCTCCACTCGATCTCGGGCGGGTCCTCGGGATCGGCGGAATAGAGCCGGTCGGTGATCACCGGCCCTTCGACATGGCCGCCCTTGACCAGCACGGCGCAGCGATGCGCCTCGACCAGCGCCCGGGCATCGCCGCCGAGCGCGGCGAGCTCGGGGATGTTGGGCGTGACGACGGTGGCGCGGTCCATCAGCCGCTCGAACGCGGCGATGGTCGCGTCGTCGGCCAGAGTGGCACCGCTGGTCGCGACCATGACGGGGTCGAACACCACCGGCACGCCGGGCAACTCGGCGAGCTTCTCCGCCACCGCCAGCGCGGTACGCGCCGAGCCTATCATGCCGATCTTGACCGCATCGACGCCGATATCGGCGACACAGGCGTCGATCTGGGCGAGCACCATCTCGGTGGGCACCGGATGGACGCCGGTGACGCCGAGCGTGTTCTGCGCGGTGATCGCCGTGATCGCAGTCATCGCATGGCCGCCGAGCATGGTGACGGTCTTGATGTCCGCCTGGATGCCCGCGCCGCCGCCGGAATCCGAGCCGGCGATGATGAGGATGCGAGGAGTCATGTGCCTCAACCCCTGGAGTTAACTCTTGAACCGGCGCTCCGTGGAGGCCGGGTTGTTCGCCAGCGCCTTACCGGTGCGCGCCGGCCGGTCCAACAGCTCGCCGCCGCAATTGGGGCAGCGTTCGTCGAGCGCATCGGCGCAGTCTGCGCAATAGGTGCACTCGAACGAGCAGATGAACGCGCCGCCCTCGTCCGCCGGCAGGTCGGCGCCGCAGCGTTCGCAATCGGGGCGCATTTCTAGCATTTCAAACACCTTCTCCCCTTCCGCTTGCGGGAGGGGTAGGGGGAGGGGCTGTCTGCACCTCCCGATATCGAGGGACATGCCCTCCCCTAGCCCCTCCCGCAAGCGGAAGGGGAATTTAGGCCGCGACCTTCGCGACCACGCCGCAGATGCGGTCGACCACCGCCTCGACCTGGCCCTTGTCGTCGCCCTCGGCCATCACCCGGATCACCGGTTCGGTGCCCGAGGCGCGGATGACGAGGCGGCCCTTGCCGTCCAACTCCGCTTCCGCCGCGGCGATCACGTCCTTCACCCGCGGATCCTCGAGCGGCTTGCCGCCCTTGAAGCGGACATTCTTGAGCAACTGGGGCAGCGGATCGAAGCGGTGGAGCACTTCGCTGGCCGGCGCGCCGGCGCGGACGATCTCGGCCAGCACCTGGAGCGAAGCCACCAGCCCGTCGCCGGTGGTGGCATAGTCGGACAGGATGATGTGGCCCGACTGCTCGCCGCCGACATTGTAGCCGGACGACCGCATCTTCTCGAGCACGTAGCGATCGCCCACCGCGGTGCGGACCAGGCCGAGGCCCTGCGCCGACAGATGCCGCTCGAGCCCGAGGTTCGACATGACGGTGGCGACCAGGCCGCCGCCGGCCAGCCGGCCCTGGCGCGCCCAGCCGCCGGCGATCGTCGCCATCAGCTGGTCGCCATCGACGACCTTGCCATGCTCGTCGACCACGATCAGCCGGTCGGCATCGCCATCGAGCGCGATGCCGATATGCGCGCCCGAGGCGACCACGGTCTCGCACAGGGTGCCGGGCGCAGTGGAGCCGACGCCGTCATTGATGTTCTTGCCGTTCGGCGTCACGCCGATCGCGATCACGTCGGCGCCCAGCTCCCACAGCGCCGAGGGGGCGACCTGATAGGCTGCGCCATTGGCGCAATCGACGACGATCTTGAGCCCGTCGAGCGTCAGCGCCTCGGGGAAGGTCGACTTGGCGAAGTGGATATAGCGGCCGCGCGCATCCTCGACGCGGCGGGCCCGGCCGATATCGGCAGACTGGGCAAGCGGCACCTCGCCGTCGATCAGCGCCTCGATCGCCAGCTCGTCCGCATCGGAGAGCTTGAAGCCGTCGGGGCCGAACAGCTTGATGCCGTTGTCGGCGTAAGGGTTATGGCTCGCCGAGATCATCACGCCCATGTCGGCACGCATCGAATGCGTCAGCATCGCCACTGCCGGCGTCGGCATCGGCCCGAGCAGCACCACGTCCATGCCCACCGAGGTGAAGCCGGCGACCAGCGCATTCTCGAGCATATAGCCCGAGAGCCGCGTGTCCTTGCCGATCACCACCCGGTGGCGATGATCGCCCCGTCGGAAATGCGCGCCGGCCGCCATGCCGACCTTCATCGCCATCGCCGCAGTCATCGGCGCGACGTTGGTCGCCCCGCGGATTCCGTCCGTACCGAAATATTTTCTTGCCATGTGCCGTTTTCTCGCGACCTTGCGGGCCCTCAACCGCCACCCGATTAGCGCGGAAAACCAAAAAGGGCGAGCATGTCGCAAGCATTGAGAATCCTGATCGCGCTGGTCGCGGGACTGGGCGTGGGGATAGCGCTTGCCAATTACGCGCCGGGCGCGGGTGGCTTCGCCCTGCATTATTTCACCAAGCCGATCGGATCGGCCTGGCTGCACGGGCTGCAGATGGTGATCGTGCCGCTGGTGGTGGCGCTGCTGGTGATCGGTATCGCCGCCTCGGCCGAAGCCGCGCGCGCCGGGCGCATCGCCGCGAGCGCGCTGATCTGCTTCGTCGCGATCCTGTGGTTCAACACGCTGCTTTCGGCCTTCGTCACGCCGATGCTGCTCCAGCTCTTTCCGCTGCCGCACGAATGGGCGGAGGCGCTGCGCGCCTCGCTGTCGAGCGCCAAGGTGGCCGGACAGGTGCCGAGCCTGAGCGACTTCTTCGACAAGATCGTGCCGACCAACATCGTCGCCGCCGCCAGCGCCGACGCCTTCCTGCCGCTCACCGTGTTCGCCATGGTCTTCGCCTTCGCGATCACCCGGCTGCCGACCGAGCGGCGCAAGCTGCTGCTCGATTTCTTCCAGGCGATCGCCGACGCGATGATCGTGGTGATCGGCTGGGTGCTGATGCTGGCGCCCATCGGCGTGTTCTGCCTCGCCTTCGGCCTGGGCATGGAGACCGGCGCCGCCGCCTTCGGCGCGCTGCTCCACTATATCCTGATCGTCTCGTCGCTGGGCATCATCGTGCTGCTCTCCGCCTATCCGCTCGCCGCGATCGGCGCGCGGGTGCGGGTCAGCCGCTTCGCCCGCGAGGTGCTGCCGAGCCAGGTGGTGGCGCTGAGCACTTCCTCGTCGCTCGCCAGCCTGCCGACCATGCTGCGCTCGAGCGAGGCGCTGGGCGCGCCCGCCACCGTATCGGGCGTGGTGCTGCCGATCGCGGTCGCCGTGTTCCGCGCGACCAGCCCGGCGATGAACCTGGCGGTGGCGCTCTATGTCGCGCATTTGACCGGCACGCCGATCGGCCCGGGCCAGCTCGCCGCCGGCATCGCCACCGCGGCGATCACCACCATGGGTTCGGTCAGCCTGCCCGGTACGATCAGCTTCTTCGCCTCGGTCGCGCCGGTCGCGGTGGCGATGGGCGTGCCGATCGAGGCGCTGGGCCTGCTCGTCGCGGTGGAGACGGTGCCCGACCTGTTCCGCACGCTCGGCAACGTCACCATGGACGTCGCGGTGACCGCGACGATCGCCCGCCGCACCGGTGACGGCGAGCCCAAGACCGAGACCGACGCGCTGCTCGCCGAAGAGCTTTGAACGCCCGCGCCGCGGGGCTGTGGCTGGCGCTGCTCGCGGCGTCGGCGGCGGGCACGGCGATCCTCGAATGGATCGGGCTGTCGGCCGGGCTGCTGCTCGGTCCGATGCTCGCCGCGATCGCCTTTTCGGCGCGCGGTGCGGCGCTGCGCCTGCCCAGGCCGTTCTTCGTCGGCGCCCAGGCGGTGATCGGCTGCCTGATCGCCGGCACGCTCGACATGGGCACCTTCGCGCGGGTGGTGACGCAGTGGCCGCTGTTCCTGGGCGTGACCGCGGCGACGCTCGGGGCGAGCAGCCTGCTCGGCTATCTACTCAGCCGCTGGCGGGTGCTGCCGGGCAGCACCGCGATCTGGGGATCGATGCCGGGCGCCGCCTCGGCAATGGTGGTGATGGCCGATGCGTTCGGCGCGGACGCGCGGCTGGTGGCATTCATGACCTATACCCGGGTGGTGTGCGTCGCCGGCGCTGCCTCGATCCTCGCCGCGGCGCTCGGCGCGCATCGCGGCGACGACTGGCTCGTGACGATGCTCACTCCCGCCCCGCTGATCCCCTCGCTGGCGACGCTGGCGGTGGCGGGCATCGGCGCATTCGTCGGGCTCAAGCTGCGCATCCCGGCCGGGGCGCTGCTGGTGCCGATGGCGGCGGGCATCGCGCTCCATGCCATGGGGGTACTGCGGATGACTTTGCCCGAGCCGGTGCTGGCGCTGAGCTATGCGCTGGTCGGCTGGCGGATCGGGCTGGCCTTCACCCGCGAGACGCTGGCGCTAGCGGCCAAGGCACTGCCCCGCGTGCTGCTCTCGACGTTCGTGCTGATCGGCTTTTCAGCGGCGCTGTCGCTGGTGGTTGCCCGGCTGACGGGGATCGATCCGGTCAGCGCCTATCTGGCGGTGAGCCCCGGCGGGCTCGATTCGGTGGCGATCATCGCCACCTCGGTGCCGGTGGACCAGCCCTTCGTGATGGCGATGCAGGCGCTGCGGTTTCTTGCCGTGCTGGCGCTGGGACCGAGTTTGGCGCGGATGGCGGCGGGGCGGTTCCATAGAATTCCTCCCCGGAACGGGGAGGGGGACCAAGACGCGTAGCGGCTTGGTGGAGGGGGCCCGCCCTCCACCAGCGACATCTTTTGAGGAGAACGGGCCCCCTCCACCAAGCGACTTCGTCGCGCGGTCCCCCTCCCCGTTCCGGGGAGGAATTTACATCACTTCATGAGGACCAGCTCTTCCGACATGGTCGGGTGCAGCGCCACGGTCTGATCGAAGGCGTCCTTGGTGAGGCCGGCCTTCACCGCCACCGCCGCGGCCTGGAGAATCTCCGGCGCGTCGGGCCCGATCATGTGGAGGCCGACGACCCGGCCGGTCGTGCCGTCGCAGATCATCTTGTAGAGCGCGCGCTCGTTGCGATCGGCCAGCACGTTCTTCATCGCGCGGAAATCGGACTGGTAGACCGCGATCGAACCGAGCTTGTTGCGTGCCTCGCTCTCGGTCATGCCGACGCTGGCGAGCGGCGGGTGGCTGAACACCGCGCTGGGGATGCAGCTGTAATCGACCTGGTGCGGCTTGCCGCCGAAGATCGTGTCGGCGAACGCCTGGCCTTCGCGGATCGCGACGGGGGTGAGCTGCACCCGGTTGGTCACGTCGCCGACCGCATAGATCGAATCGACCGAGGACTTGTTGTCCGCATCGACCTGCACTGCACCCTTGCTGTCGAGCGTGACGCCGATCTCGGCGAGGCCCAGGCCTTCGGTGTTCGGCACGCGGCCGGTGGCGAAGAGCACGCAATCGACTTCGATCGGCTCGTGCTTGGTCAGCGTCACCTTGAAGGCCCCGCTCTCTAGCTTCTCGATGCTCTTGAACTCGGCATGGAAGCGGAAATCGATGCCCTTCATCAGCGAGATCTGGAGCAGGCGGTCGCGCATCGAATGGTCATAGCCGCGCAGGATCACGTCGGTGCGGTTGACCAGGGTGACGTGGCTGCCGAACTCGTTGAAGATGCCGGCGAACTCGTTGGCGATATAGCCGCCGCCGGCAATCAGGATGCGCTTGGGCAGCTTTTCGAGGTGGAAGACCTCGTTCGAGGTGATGCCATGCTCGCTGCCCGGGAATTCGGGCACGTGCGGATGCGCGCCGGTGGCGACGAGGATGTACTTGGCGGTGACCTTCCTGCCGCTGGCCAGCGTCACTTCGTGCGGGCCGGTGACGGTGGCGCGCTCGAGGAAGGTCTCGACATTATTGTTGTGCAGCGTCTGGGTGTAGAGCCCGTTCAGCCGATCGACATCGGCCATGACATTGTCGCGCAGCACCGCCCAGTCGAAATCGCATTCGGGCACGTTCCAGCCGAAGCGGCGCGCGTCCTTGAGATCCTCGGCGAAATGCGCGCCATAGACGAGCAGCTTCTTGGGCACGCAGCCGCGGATCACGCAGGTGCCGCCGATGCGATATTCCTCGGCTACCGCGACCTTCGCGCCGTACGCCGCGGAGACGCGCGAGGCGCGGGTGCCCCCGGAACCGGCGCCGATCACGAAGAGGTCATAGTCGTATTCGGCCACGTGATTGTCCTTCCCGCTCGTTTCGAGGCCGGGAGATAGGATGCGCGCGGCTCTATGCCAATCTCACCCTTGGCCCAGGTCGACCCGGCGCGAGAGGAAATAGAGGATCCAGGCGATGCCGACCGCGGCGAGCAGGAACAGGAAGATGCCGCGATCGATCGCCTCGGGCGGGACGAAGTGCGATGACAGCAGCGCGATCGCGACGAAGCTCCACACCCAGAGTTGCAGCGCGATCCGCCAGGGATTGCCGCGGCGGAAGCGGCCGGCGATCTCCTCGGGAATGGGCGTGCGCAGCGCGAGCGAGGCGGCGATGCGCGCGCGGAGCGCCCGCAGGTCGCGGCGATAGCACCAGAGGCGCCAGAGATCGTCGATATGCCAGAGCGCCAGCCCGCCCATCACGATCACGCCGATCTGGCCGCCCCCGAGCCCGAGCCACGGCTTGAGCGCGAGCAGCAGGCAGGTGAAGGCGAGGAGGATGCCGACCATCGCCCATTGCGCGGGCGGGCGGCTGTCGACGATGAACTTGTCGATGATCGCATGCGCCTCGTCGCGCCAGGGCTGGATCGCGTCGGCGGGCACCGGCAGGGTGCGGCCGCGACCGGCATGGAACATCGCCCCGAGCGGCGTCTGCGCGAACCAGCGGTCCACTGCCGCGCGCTCCATGTCCCGGACCCGGTTCTCGTGGTTCATCGGCCTGCCCCTCGGCGTGACGGGGGGCAGTGTAGCGGGAGTGGGTAAACGCTCCATTTCGTCATCCCCGCGAAAGCGGGGACCCATCTCGTGCACTCTCGGCAAATACGGCGGCTGCGCTCGCGGATCGCCCGGGAGATGGCCCCCGCTTTCGCGGGGGTGACGGCTGGTGATGATCACCGCTTCCGCACGAACTCCGCGCGGAGAACGAGGCCCTTGATGCCTTCGTATTTGCAGTCGATCTCCTGCGCGTCGCCGGTCAGGCGGATCGACTTGATCAGCGTGCCGCGCTTGAGCGTCTGGCCGGCGCCCTTGACGGTCAGGTCCTTGATCAGCGTGACCTGATCGCCGTCCTGGAGCAGGTTGCCGACCGAATCGCGCACTTCGACCGTGTCGGCGGCGCCCGCCTTGGCCGCGGCTTCGGCGGCGGGGATCCACTCCCCGCTCGCCTCGTCATAGACATATTCGTCTTCGCCGCTCACTTGAACGCGCGCGCGATCAGGTCGTTGGTCGACGCATCGAACGACTGGTCGCCTGCGCCCGCCGCCTTGGCCATTTCCTTGCCGAGCTCGACGCCGAACTGGTCGAACGCATTGATGCCGAGCAGCACCGCGTTGACGAAGGTGCGCTGCTCGTAGAACGCCAGGATCGCACCGAGCGTGCGCGGATCGACGGTGTCGAGCAGCAGCGTCGCCGAGGGACGGTCGCCCGGATAGTCGCGCGCCAGGTCGTCATTCTTGCGGCCGGCCATCAGCGCGGCGCCCTGGGCGAACATGTTGAGCAGCAGCTGGCGGTGATGCTCTTCCGCGAGGCCATCGCCCGGCTCGATCGAGCCGATGAACTCGAGCGGCACGAGGCGGGTGCCTTGGTGGAGCAACTGGAACACCGCATGCTGGGCATCGGTGCCTACACCGCCCCAGGTGATCGGCGCAGTCGGATAGGTCACCGGCTCGCCCTTGGCGGTCACCCGCTTGCCGTTCGACTCCATCTCGAGCTGCTGGAGATAGGAGGGCAGCAGGCCGAGGCGCTCGTCATAGGCGAAGGTCGCGCGGGTCTCGCAGCCGCGGACCTGGGTGTAATAGAGGTCGGCAAAGGCGGCGAGCACCGGCGCGTTGACCTCGAACGGGGCGAGGCGGAAATGGCGGTCCATCTCGGCGGCGCCTTCGAGCAGCTCCTCGAAAGCGTCCCAGCCCAGCGCGAGCGCGGCGGGGAAGCCGATCGACGACCAGAGCGAATAGCGCCCGCCGACCGATTCCGCGAAGGGCAGCACGCGGGTCTCGTCGATGCCGAAGGCGATCGCCTTTTCCGGCGCGGCGGTGAGCGCGACCAGCTTGCCATAGGGGTCGGCGACGCCGCCCTGCATCAGCCAGGAGATCGCGCTCTCGGCATTCAGCATCGTCTCGGTGGTGGTGAAGGTCTTCGACGCGATCGCGACCAGGGTGGTCTGCGGATCGAAGCGGTCGAGCGCGGTCTCCAGCGCGACGCCGTCGACGTTCGAGACCACCGCGACCTCATAGCGGTCGGCGTCGCGGCCGAGCGCGTCGACCAGCAGGTCCGGACCCAGTGCCGAGCCGCCGATGCCGATATGGATGATGCTGCGTACGGGTCCGAACGCCTCGGCCTCGATCGCGTCGATCAGCGCGCGCATCCGGGCATGATAGGCCTGGGCGCGGGCGACGCTGTCGGGCGAGCCTTCGCCGCGCTCGGCGGTATGCTCGACCGAACGGCCCTCGGTGACGTTGATCTTCTCGCCGGCGAAAAGCAGGTCGCGCTTGGCGACAAGGCCCATGTCCGCCGCGATCTTGCCGAAGGCCGCGATCAGCTCGGGCGTCAGGTGGGTCTTCGACCAGTCGAAGTGGATGCCGGCGACGTCGGCGGAGAGCTTGGCCACACGATCCGCGTCGCGCGCGAACAGCTCGGTCAGCGTGGAGGCCTCGAGCGATTTTACGGCGGACCAGTCGGGCAAGCTCATGTTCATCTCCATTTGCGACAAGCCAGCCCCTATCGTCCCAATCTCTCCGCCGCCACTCCATTCATCGGCTTGACCTCACCGCCCGCCCCAAGCAGAGCAGGTTCCCATGGAAAACACCCCCGCCGATTCCCTGAACGAGAAGCCTGCCACTCCCGCCGCGGCGGCTGCGGAGGAGAAGCCCAAGAACGAGTGGAAGGACCTCGGCCTCTTCCTCGTCAAGCTGGCGCTGATCGTCTTCGTGGTGCGCAGCTTCATCTTCTCGCCCTTCTCGATCCCGTCGGAATCGATGATGCCGCGGCTGCTGATCGGCGACTATCTGTTCATCACCAAGTGGAACTACGGCTATTCCAAGCATTCGCTGCCGTGGAGCCTGCCGCTGATCCCGGGCCGCATCTTCCCCGGCACGCCGGCGCGCGGCGACGTGGTGGTGTTCAAGGCGCCGGGCCATAATGGCGAGGACTGGATCAAGCGCGTCATCGGCCTGCCGGGCGACAGCGTCCAGGTGGTCAACGGCCAGGTGATCCTGAACGGCAAGGCGGTGCCCAAGCAGAAGGTCGCCGATCTCGAGCTGCCGGTGACGCCCAACTTCACCAACTGCCCCACCCTCTTCCAGGCGGTGAGCGCCAAGGGCGATCCGGTGTGCAAGCTGCCGCGCTTCCGCGAGACGCTGCCGGGCGGCAAGAGCTATGACGTGCTCGACCAGGGGCTGACCCCGCAGGACAATACCGAAGTCTATCACGTCCCCGCCGGCCATGCGTTCCTGATGGGCGACAATCGCGACAACTCGACCGACAGCCGCTTCTCGCAGCCGCCCGAGGGCCAGGGCATCTCCTATGTCCCGCTCGAGAATATCGAGGGCAAGGCGGTGCTGAGCTTCTGGTCGACCGACGGCAGCGCCAACTGGTTCCTGCCCTGGACCTGGTTCACCGCGGCGCGCTGGAGCCGGATCGGGGAAGGCTTTTGAGCGCTCCCGACCTGGGGGAATGGATCGCCAAGACTTTCGGCCAGTGCCCTTCTGACCTGGCCCCCTATCAGCGCGCATTGACGCATGGCAGTCAGGCCGCCGAGAATTACGAGCGGCTGGAGTTCCTGGGCGACCGGGTGCTCGGCCTGGCGATCGCCGAATGGCTGTACGAGCGCTTCGCCAGCGAGCCCGAGGGTGCGCTGTCGCGCCGGCTCAACGCGCTGGTGACCGGTGCGATGTGCGCGAACGTGGCGCGCGAGGTCGGCGTGCCGCCGCTGCTTCGCCTGGGCAAGCAGGCCCGCGGCGACGGTGCCGCAGACAGCGACAATGTATTGGGCGACGCGATGGAGGCGCTGATCGGCGCGCTCTATCTCGAGTTCGGCTTCGCACCGGCCCGCGACTTCGTCCGCAAGGCCTGGGCAAAGCATATCGACGCGCATGCCAGCGCCCCGCGCCACCCCAAATCGGCGCTGCAGGAATGGGCCGCCGCGAACAACCGCCGCCCGCCCGAATATGCCGTGACCGACCGCTCCGGCCCCAACCATGCGCCGCGCTTCACCGTGAAGGTGTCGATCGGCAGCTTCGCCGAGGCCGAGGCGCAAGGCACGAGCAAACAGGACGCCGAGACCGCGGCGGCGGCGGCTTTGCTGGCGAAACTCGCGAAATGACCTTGTTCGCGCAACGACGCGACGACGCAACGATGGAAGAGTTCTTGTTCACGCGGAGGCGCGGAGGCGCGGAGACTGTATCGCGGCGCGCGGGCGACGCCCTCCGCGACAGCGGTGCCGGAAGGGTTGCCGCTGACGCGGCGCATACCCTGCCCCCAAGCAAATCCTCCGCGTCTCCGCGCCTCCGCGCGAACCCCTTTCCTTCTTCTTCTCTTCGTTGCGCCGTCGCGTCGTCGCGCGAACAAATTCTCGGAATCCCATCATGACTGAACAACGCTGCGGCCTGATCGCGATCGTCGGCGCGCCGAACGCCGGCAAGTCCACCCTGGTCAATGCGCTGGTCGGCCAGAAGGTCGCGATCGTCAGCCCCAAGGCGCAGACCACGCGCACCCGGATCATGGGCATCGCGATCGAAGGCGACGCGCAGCTGATCCTGGTCGACACGCCGGGCATCTTCACCCCCGAGCGCCGGCTCGACCGCGCGATGGTCGCCGCCGCCTGGGAAGGCGCGGACGGCGCGGACCTGATCGCGCTGGTGGTCGATGGCAAGGGCGGGATCGGCCCCAAGGTCCACACCGTGATCGAGAGCCTGAAGGGCCGACGCGAGCGCAAGATCCTGATCCTCAACAAGGTGGATGTCGCCGACAAGCCGCGCCTGCTCGGCCACGCCGCCAAGCTCAACGAGATCCTGCCCTTCGACGAGACCTATTTCGTCTCGGCCCAGACCGGCGACGGCGTGCCCGAATTGAAAGCGGCGCTGGCCGCGGCGATGCCGCAGGAGCCCTGGCACTTCCCCGAGGATCAGGTGAGCGACGCGACCGACCGTATGCTCGCCGCCGAAGTCACCCGCGAGCAGCTCTACCTCCAGCTCCACAAGGAGCTGCCCTATTCCTCCGCGATCGAGACCGAGCAGTACAAGGAGCGCGAGGACGGATCGGTCGAGATCCACCAGCAGATCCTGGTCGAGCGCGAGACCCAGCGCGCGATCGTGCTAGGCAAGGGCGGCAGCCGCATCAAGGAGATCGGCGCGCGGGCCCGGGCGGAGCTTTCCCGTCTCATGGGCGTAAAGGTTCATCTCTATCTTCACGTGAAGGTAAGGCCGGAATGGCAGGAAGACCGTTCGCTTTACCGTGAGATCGGGTTGGACTGGGTCGAGTGACGAAGAAGCTCAAGGTCGCCATCGTACAGGATTCGCCAGTTCCCCTCGCCATTGGCGCGGGGCTGGACAAGGCTATCGCGAAAGCACGCGAGGCGATCGAGAAGGGTGCGCGCGTCATTGCGTTCGGCGAAGGCTTCCTCGGCGGCTATCCGGCCTGGCTCGAGCATGTCGCCCCGGCCCGGCTCTGGGACCATCCCGGCACCCGCGAGCTGCACGCGCTGCTGCTCGATCAGGCGATCCGCGGTGACGATCCGCGCTTCCAGCCGCTGCAATGGACGGTCGACATCGCCGATGTCGCGGTGTCGGTCGGCGGGTACGAGCGCGTCCGCCAGAGCCTCTATGCGACGCAATTCCTGTTCCGGCCCAAGGCGCCGGTGCTGCGCCACCGCAAGCTGATCCTCACCCCCGCCGAGAAGCTGATGCTCGGGCGCGGCGACGGATCGACGCTGGGGCTGCACGAAGCCCCCTGGGGCAAGGTGGGCCAGCTCGCCTCGACCGAGCATTGGATGCCGCTCGCCCGCGCGGCGATGCATCACGAGGGCGAGACGGTGCATGTCGCCGCCTGGCCGCAAGTCACCGACATCGCCATGCTCGCCTCGGCGCATTATGCCTATGAGGGCCGTGCCTTCGTCCTCGCGGCCGGCACCATCCAGTACAAGCAGGAGCTGATCGCCGGCTATGAGAAGGCCGGCGGCGACGGATCGGCGCGCAAGCTGCTCGACCGGCTGCGGGACGGCCAGATCCAGCGCGGCCATAGCGCGATCCTGGCGCCCGACGGGGTGGTGATCGCCCAGGCAGGCACCGCGCCCGAGCTGCTGATGGCCGAGATCGACCTGGACGAAGTCGATCGCGGGCTGGCGACGATGGACGTCGACGGTGCGCAGGCACGGCACGACGTGTTCGAGCTCTCGGTGGACCGCCGCCAGCGTGCGGGGATCGTCGACAAGGGCGACAGCGAAGCCGCCTGAGGGCGGACGCTACTGGCACCTACTAAACTGATCCCCGGCGAAGGCCGGGGAGCCGTGCAGGACTACTCAACCCTTGCCGAGCTTGTCCCGCAGCCCCGCCAGCCCGCCGAACGGGCCGCTTTCCTCGGCGAGCCGCTTCGCCTCGTCCTCGCTGATCACCCCGGCGTCGCGCAGCGCGGCCTCGGCGGCGGGGCTGCGTGGATAGGGATCGAGCGCCAGCGCCAGCGTCTCGGCCGCCGCCTCGCCCAGGTCGATCGCGCCGCCCGCATAGAAGACGATGTCGCACTCGTCCTCGCTCAGCTCGACTTCATCGTCCCCGCCCTCGCCTTCGCTCTCGGGAAGGAAACGGATCGCGAAATCCTCCTCGATCCGGGCGGGCACGGGATCGTCGGTGATCACACAGGCCTGGACGACCTTCGCCGAGAGATGGCCGGTGGCTATGATGCCCTGCGCATCGCGACGGATGCGATAATCCGCCACAAGGCCGTCGAGCGTCTTGAGACCGAAGCGCTCGGCCAGCGCGGCGCGCTCCTTGGGCTCGGCCTCGACATGGACCTGGCTCTCGCCGGCACCGATCGTGTCGAGCCGCTGCGGGCGGTTGAATTCACTCTGGATCATGCGAGCTCTCCCGCGACCAGCGTGGCGACCGGCGTGTCGGCCAGCTTCGCGTGGAGCGCGCGCAGCCCGGTCTCGACATGGGCAAGTGCCTCTGGTGCCGGCGCCTCGCCGCGATAGAGGTTGCGGACCAGCGCCTCGCCCAGCGTGCCGTTCGCCAGCCCCTCGCGATAGGCGCCGAGCCGGCCGCCGAGCATGCCCATCATCTTGCCGACATGCTTGCCGACGACGATGTCGCCGATGCCGATCTGGCGCAGCTGCCCGTCCATGTCGGCAATGAACACTTCGGTGAGATGGGTGCTGAACGGCACCGCCGTCTCGTCCTGCTCGAGCCGGAGCAGCACCAGGCTCATCACCGCGGCGATCATGTCGAAACGGCCGTCGATCGTGTCGGGCACCGCCCCCGCTTCATACCAGTGCGGCTCACGCCCGCGCGCGACGATGGCGGCGTAGAGAATCGGGGCGGCACCGCGGTCGGGAGCCTGGAAGAGCCGCTTGAGCAAGCGCATGTGCCGAGATGGTTCCTGCAATCGAAGGGCGCGACCTTGTTTGGCCGCATTTTGCCGCATATTGAGGCGAACGGCCCGCGATGCAATGTGCGCGGTGCCGGTACGCGTTTGCCTGGAGACCAGAATGTCGATTCCCGCCCGCGCGCTAGGCGCCGCCCTGCTGGCAGCCGCGCTTGGCACCACCGCCTGCGTGCCCGTGCGCACGCACCAGGGCTATATCATCGACAAGGAGCTGGTCGATTCGGTGCAGCCCGGCATCGACACCCGCGAATCGGTGCTCCAGACGCTCGGCCGCCCGACCTTCACCAGCCAGTTCAACGAAGGCGAGTGGTATTACATCTCCCGCCAGAGCGCGAATCTCGGCTATCAGGGGCTGAAGGCCAAGGATCAGACGACGCTGCGCATCACCTTCGATGCCAAGGGCAACGTCGCCGCGGTCGACCGGACCGGCAAGGACCTGATCGCCCAGGTCGATCCCTACGGCAAGACCACCCCGACGCTTGGCCATAAGCGCGGCTTCTTCGAGGACCTGTTCGGCAATATCGGCACCGTCGGTGCGCCGGGCACCGGTGGTCCGGGCGGCGGCGCCGGCGGCAACGGCCCCTAGTCGCTAAGGCGCGCCTTTCATTTCGCTGACGGTGCCGTTCCCGGGCCGTTCAGCGAGGCTCCTCCACAAGGGCGATCTACCGGAAAGCAAATCCGGTCAGTGCTTTGGAGGAAGACATGAAGACGTTCGTAACCGCCGCGCTGCTCGCCGCCGTCGCGATGCCCGCTGTGGCTGTGCCGACCGCGGCCAGCGCCCAGTCGCGCGAGGAACTGCGCCGCGACCGCCAGGACATCCGCCACGAGCAGCGCCAGCTGCAGGACGCCTATCGCCGCGGCGACCGCCGCGACATCCGGGACGAGCGCCGCGACGTCCGCGAGGCGCACCGCGAATATCGCGAGGACCTGCGCGACCGCGACCGTGCCTGGGGCCGTGACGACTGGCGCTTCAACCGCGACCGCAACCGCGCGCTCTATGGCCGTGGCAGCTGGAACGCCCCGTTCCGCTACACGTCGTTCCGCGCCGGCGGCCGGATCGCTCCGAATTATTACGGCTCGCGCTATGTGATCGCCGATCCGTGGCGCTATCACCTGCCCCGCGCGGATCGCTACCAGAGCTGGGTGCGCCACTATAACGACGTGCTGCTGATCGACACGCGCCGCGGCATCGTCATCCGCACGATCCCCGGTTTCTACTGGTAATCCGGCAAGATCAAAGGCTTCGGCCGCACCGCCTTTTGGGGCCGTGCGGCCGGTGCCGTTGGGCACGGTCCCGAAAGGGGTAGGGACCGTTTGCCGTAACGTCCGGAGCAGCGTTTCGCTCCCTCAACATTCCCCAAATTTGCGCGCTATCGGATGGTGAACAGCACCTGGTCGACGGTCTTGCCGTCGAGGTCGATCAGCGCGAGGCGATGCTTGCCCGGCGGGGCGAGGATCAGCGGCCGCGAATCGGCCGTGCCAAGGTCGCGCTTGTCGAGAATCAGCCGGTGGCCAAGCGCCTGTCCGGACACCGAAATCGCCAGGCGCTGGTTGTCGCGCGGGATATCGGGGTCGAGCGCATAGACGCTTCCCCCCACCGGATTGACGATGCGCGGCCGGCGCGCTTCGGCCGGGGCATAGGCGATGCGGTCGAGCCCGGTGCCCTTCAGAAAATATTCGCGGCGCGGCTGCTCGATGCCCGCGGCGAAGCGGATCTGGCGCTCCTCGATCCCCTCGGGACGCGGCGGCGCCTTGCCGGGATTGGCTTCGTTCAGCGCCAGCATCACGTCGCGCCACACCGGTGCCGCGCCGCTGGTGCCCGAGACCGCGCGCATCGGATCGCCCTCGAGGTTGCCGACCCATACGCCCACGGTGAAGCGGTCGGTGAAGCCGACGCACCAATTGTCGCGCATCGCCTTGGAGGTTCCGGTCTTCACCGCCGCCCAGAAGGGCAGACGCAATGCCGAATCGACTCCGAAGGTGCCGGCGCGGGCATTGGGGTCGGCAAGCATGTCGGCGACGATCCAGGCGGCCTGGGGCGTGGTGGTCCGGCGTGGCGCTTCGGTCTTCGCGTCCATCGTCAGCCTGAGCGGCGACCAGCGCCCTTCGAGCGCGAGGCTGCGATAGGCGTCGACCTGCTCCATCAGCGTCACCTCGGCCGATCCGAGCGCGAGCGAATAACCATAATATTGGCCGTCCTCGACCAGCCCGCGATAGCCGGTGTCCCAGAGCCGGTCGCGGAACGCATCGACCCCGGTGAGCAGCAAGGTACGCACCGCCGGCACGTTGAGCGAGCCCGCCAGCGCGATGCGGGCCGAGACCGGCCCCTTGAACGCCTTGTCGTAATTCTGCGGCACATAGAGGCCCGAGGCGGTATCGAGCTGGACCGGGGAATCGTCGAGGATCGAGGCGGCGGTGAGGTACCCCTTCTCGATGCCCATCGCGTAAAGGAAGGGCTTCAGCGTCGATCCCGCCTGACGATAGGAAGCGGCGCCGTCCACCGCGGGCGCGGTGCTCTCGCCGCCGATCCCGCCGACATAGGCGAGCACGTCGCCGCTCTGGTTGTCCACGACGATCACCGCGCCGTCGCGGGCGCGGCTGCCGCCCAACCCCTGGAGCTGGCGGCGGAGCGCCGTGATCGCGGCGCGCTGGATGCTCGCGTCGAGCGTGGTGGTGATCTTCGCGCCGGGCTTGGTCAGCAGCGCGGCGGACAGGTGCGGCGCCAGCCCCGGATCGAGCGCCAGGCTGCGCGCCGGGCCGAGCATCGAGGCGGCGGCGCCGGCGAAACGGCTGCAATCCTTGTCGCGGCTGAGCGCGCAGGCACGCCGCGCGACTTCGCCCGGGGCCGCCTGCGGATTGGGCAGCAAGGCCGCGAGCAGCAGTGCATCGTCGCGGGTAAGCGTCGCCGGGGTCTTGCCGAACAGCCCGAGCGCGGCGGCGCCGATCCCCTGTGCCTCGCCGCGGAAACCGGCCAGGTTGAGATAGGCCTCGAGGATCTGGTCCTTGCTCCAGCGCGATTCGAGCGCCCAGGCGGCGCGCATCTGGCGCAGCTTGTCGCGCACCCCGCGGCTGCCGGGATTGGCGAGATCGGGGGCGAGATAGGCGGCGACCTGCATCGACAGGGTCGAGGCACCACGTCCGCGCTTGCCCTCCAGCCGGTCGCGCGCGGCGCCGGTCAGCGCCATCCAGTCGACTCCGCCATGCTCGCGGAAGCGCCGGTCCTCGGCGGCGATCAATATGTCGCGCGCGACCGGGGAAACGTCCTGCAGCTTCGTCCAGGCCAGGCGACGGGCCTGATAGTCGATCCGGCTCGAATCGATCAGCACGCCGTGCCGGTCGTAGAGCCAGGCCTCGGACGGATGCCAGCCGGCGCGGACCGCGGCATAGTCGGGCAGCGCCGGCGGGCGTGTCACCCACCAGAAGCTCGCCGAACCGACCAGCAGCAGCGTCAGGATCGCGCCGGTGACACGCGGCGGGGTGACGACACCGCGCCACCCTTTCTCCTTCCACGCCGCCCGCTCGCGCCCGAGCCACGCATGCAGTGCCTCGGGCGCATCGTCGATGCGCTTCGTCCAGCGGCGGGCGAAGGCGAGGAAGCGGTTAAAAGCCTCCTTCGCCGTCACCGCTGCGCCACGGACATCACGGCATTGGGCAGCTGCGCGCGGATCTCGGGCGCGTACATCGCCTCGATCCGGGTCGCGGGCAGGTTGAACTTGCCCGCCGCATCGAGCCGCATCACGTACGACACCGTGAAGCTGCCGCGCGGCACCCAGCCATAGAAAGCGCGCCAGCTGTCATTGCCGCGCTCGATATAGTTGGGCGAGACGCCTTCGCTGGTGCCGCTGTCCTTCGCGAGCAGCTCGGACTGGCCGCCGAGATTGCCGACGATCGTCGCGCCCGCGGGCACCGGATCGTTGACCACCACCCAGTTGCGCTCGGCCGAGGCCTCGACGCTGATCGTCACCTTGACCACGTCGCCGCGCGTCCAGCGGCCGGCGACCGCCTGCTTGACCGCCTCGACCTTCTTGGTCGCCTTGTAACCGGCCATCAGCGGCTGGGTGAGCGGCACCGCCGCCTTGACCCGGACAAAGGCCCAGGGACCGGCCGCGCTCGACTGGTTCAGCACCAGCGGCGTGGTCTGGGCGGGCAGCGGGAAGCTGAAGCTGCGCTGCGGCTCGGCGAGCGGCCAGCTGAGGCTCAGCGGATTGTTGCTGCCGAAGCTGGCGGTGGTGACGCCGGCGATCGCCTCGGCCGGATAGAGGCCCATGAAGCGCCGCGCCAGGATCGTGCCCCAGGCATTGGCGGTCGTGGTGTCCCAATGCCCGCGCTGCTGGCGGGCGGCGATGCCGACCATCAGCTTGGCGGCGTCATTCTCCCAGCCCGGGCGGCCGAGCGTGGCGAGAAGCACCTTGATCGCCGCCTCGTCGTCCGACGACATCAGCCACCAGGCCATGCGGCCCTTGTCGGAGATGTCGACACGGGTGCCCTCATAGACCAACCGGCTGCGCAGCACCTTCTCGGCATCGACGCGCAGCTGCTGGCCATTGGCGAGGCCCTGCACCTTGCCGAGCGCCATGGCATAGTCGGAGAGCGTGCTGGTCGGCATCTCAGCCGGCGTGATGCCGATCTGGCCGAGCATCGCCGAGGTCGCCGCGCCCTGCCGCGCCAGCGCCGTGAAGGCCGCGACACGCTGCAGGCGGACATCGCCATAATCCTCGTGCCGCAGGCGCCCGTCGAGGACTGCCTTCATCGCATCGAGCATCTTGGCCCTGGGGCCTTCCGGCAGCGGCAGGCCCGCCTCGCCGCTGGCCGAGAGGATATAGGCAGTCAGCGCCTCCGAGCCGGGCCAGTCGCCCGGCCAGTAGCGCAGCAGCCCGTCGCCGTCCTGATAGGCCGGGATGTCGCTGGCGATCAGGTTCCACATCCCCGTATCGCCCAGGGCGATCGCCCGCGAGGTGCGCTGCTCGAGGCAGTTATAGGGATAGGCGGACATATATTCGCGCACGCCCGAGAGTGGCGGTGCGAGGCTGTCGGTAAGGCTCACCTCGACCGTGCCGAAGCCGGGCAGCGCACCCGCCGGTGGGGCGATCGGGAATTGCGTGCCCGTGCCGACCCGGCCGAGCGTCGCCGCCCAGGTCTCCACCGGCACCGCCGGCGCCACCACCTGCGCGACGGTGACCTTGTCGGTCGACTTGCCGTCCGCCGATTTGGCGGTGACCGTCCAGCTCAGCGTGCCGTCGCGCGGCGGCGCGGTGAGGTTCCATACTACCGGCGCGGCGCCGCCCGCCGGGATCTCGACGGTCAGCGGCTTGCCGGTCGCATAGGCCGGGTTGAGCGCCACCGTGGCGGTGACCTTCATCGGCTTGCTCGAGCCGTTGCGCAGCGTGAACATCGCGCCGAACTGGTCGCCGGTGCGCACCAGCTGCGGCACGCCTGCATAGATGGTCAGGTCCTGCGACGAGCGGATGCTCGCGCTGCCCGTGCCGAACAGCTGCGGACCCGAAGTGGCGATCGCGACGAGCTTGAACGAAGTCAGCGCGTCGTTAAGCGGCACCGCGACCCGGGCATGGCCATTGGCATCGAGCGCGACCTTGCCCTTCCACAGCAGGACCGGCTGGAAATTCTCGCGGTTGAGCCCGGAGAGATCGCCGCCGCCACCGCCGCCGGCCTCGACGGCCTTCTTGCCGTAATGCCGCTTGCCGACCACCTGGGTCTGCGCGGTCGAGGTGAGCACCGAGATCGGGCGGTCGCCCATCATCGCGGTCAGCACGTCCCAGCTCTCATTGGGCGAGAGCTGGAGCAGCGCCTCGTCCACCGCGACGAAGGCGACGTCGGCCGAAGCGGCCGGCTTGCCGTCGGGGCTCTTCACCGTGACATCGACCTGCGCATTGTCGCGCGCGGCATAGCTCGCCTTGTCGGCCTTCACCGCCACGTCGAGCTTATGGCCTTCCCAGCCGACCTTCACCTTGGCAATGCCCAGGCGATAGGCGGGCTTGGCGAGATCGACCGTCGCGGTCGGCTCGCCGCCGTCCTTCGACCAGGGGCCGCCCCAGTCGCGGGCGATGTTCGAGCGCCAGTTCTGCCAGCCGGTCACGCGCCCGCGCACCGCCATGACCGAGACGAACACGTCCGGCGCATAATCGCCCGGCATCGGCACTTCGATCACCGGATCCTTGCCGGTCAGCCCGACGACGAAGCTGGACAGCACGCCCTCGCGCTCGACGGTGACCAAAGCGGTCGCGTCGCGGAACGGCATGCGGACCTGGAACTTGGCAGTCTCGCCCGCCTTGTATTCGAGCTTCTCGGGGATGACGTCCATGCGGTCGCCATTGTCGCCGCCAAACCACCAGTCATCATCGCCGATCAGCCAGACCGACTTGGTCGCCCGCGCGATATTGCCATTGGCGTCCTTGGTGGTCGCCACCGCATAGACTTCGCCCGAGACGCCGGGGTCTAGCGCGCAGCTCGCCAGGCCCTGCGCGTCGGTCGTCGCCGAGCAGGTGGCGCTCAGCCGCGTCGTCTTCATCTGGTTGTCGTATGCGTAGAAGCCGCCGATCAGCCGGCGCCGCGCGGTGAGGATCTCGCGGCTATAGAGCTCGACCGCGATCGCTTGGTTGGCGATCGGCTTGCCATTGGTGTCGAGCGCGACGAAGCGCAGGCGCAGATCGTCCTGCTTCATCAGCCAGCCATCGGTCTTCACGCCGAGCTGCACCGCGGAGGTGAAGATCGGGATGCGCCGCGACGAGGTCAGGATCTGGCCATTGGCGTCCTGATAATCCATCTCGACCAGCATCGTGGTGTTCTGCTCGAGCGTCTGCGGCACCTCGGCATTGATCCGGCTGGTGCCGTCGGCGCCGAGCGTCGCCGGCAGCGTCTGGGTCGGCGGCAGCTTGACCTCTTCGTCCTCGCCCTCGCCGTTCATCGGCTTGGTGCCCTCGGTCATCGCGCGGCCGCCAAAGCTGTAGCCGTCATAGCCGTCGGGGGTCTTGAAGTCGGCGAAATAGCCGATGCGCGTCTCGACCGGCAGGCTGGCGGCGCCGCCGCCCGAGAGATAGCCGACGAACAGGTCGAGCGGCAGCGTGCTCGGGCGCACCGCGGCATCCTTGGGCCCGGCGACCGATGCCTTCATCGTCGGCAGCTTGTATTCGTCGACCTTGAACGACTGGCCGGTCCAGATCGTCTTTTCCTTGCCCTCGGCATCCTTGGTGAGGACGGTGACGTCGTAATCGCCCATCTTGGCGCCCTGCGGCGCGGTCCATTCGCTCTCGCCGGTGCCATTGGCGTCGATGCTAAGCGGCAGGTCGTACTGCGTGTCCGAGCCGCGATGGCTGAGGCGCAGCGTGCCGCTGAACGCCGGGCTGCTGGCGAAGCCGGCCGCGATCGGCTGGCGGACGATATGCTTCATGTGCACCGTCTCGCCCTGGCGGACGAGCGAACGGTCGAACACGGTGTGGAAGATCTGCTCCTGCTCCGACCAGCCATAGTTGAGGTCGAAGTCGAACGGGCGGATGCCCTGGCCCCATTGGGTGAGCGTGAAGCTGAAATCATCGGCCTTGCGCGCCGAGACCATCAGCGGGCTCGAATTGCCGTTCTCGCAGCTCGAATAGGTCTCGGGCGCGGGCAGGCCGGCGGGCACGCCGAGGCGGCCCGAGGCATCGGTCTTGCCCTTGGCGAGCAGCTGGCCGGTGCAGCTGTCGGTGACGCGCACCTCGGCGTCGCCGACCCCCTGGCCGCTGTCGAGCGCGGTGACCCAGACCAGCGACTGGTCGCGGCCCCATTTGAAATGGACGCTCATGTTGGTGACGAGCGCGCCGGTGGCGACATAGCGCGGCGCCTTGCGGCCGAGCAGCGCCTCGCCGAGCCGCGGGCTGGCCAGCTCGACGATGTAGAAGCCGGGCTGGCTCAGCGGGATGCCGACCACCTCGAAATCCTTGCCCTTGCCGGGCAGGCCGATCTTGAGCGGCTTGCCGGTGGCCGGGGTCAGCAGCGGCTTGGCGCCGGTCTGGTTGATCCGGATCGTCTCGTCGCCCTGCTTGATCTCGTCCGACTTGTCCTCGGCCGCATCGGCGAGCGCGCGGAACCATTTGGCGATCTCGGCATCGCCGCCCTCGATCTTCAGGCTCTGGCCGCTCACCGCCATCTGCATGCCCTGGAGGTCGGGCTCGACATTGCGGACCGAGACCGGGAGGACGCCGCCCTCCTTGGCTTCGAGGATGCCGAAATTGCCGGCGAACTTCACTAGCGGCGGCGGCGCGTCGAACTTCACGTCGAGCGGGAAGCGCTCGGCATTGGCCAGCTTGCGGCCGCTCTCGTCGGTGATGTTGGCGGGGAAGACGACCTTGGCACTGGTCTCGGCCGGCAGCGGTGCCTTGAACTTCAGGTCGGCGACGGTGGCCTTGTTCTTGTCGTCGTCGCCGAAGATCGGCTTCAGCTCCTTGCCGTCGGGCGTCTTGATGCGGACGGCTTCGGCCTGCGCCTTGGGGATCGGCGCGGAGAAGCGCACCCAGGCGTCCTGCACCGGGCTGCACCCCGCGGTCGGGTTGACGCGCGAGCATTCGAAGCGGGCGCTGAATTCCTTGCGGACGGTGAAGTCGAAGCGCTGGTCGGTGCCGGCGGTGCGGCCCGAGGCGCTCTTGATGTCCTTGCCCCAGACCAGCGCCATGTCGCGGCCCGGCGGCAGCGGGCGGCGGCACTTCACCGCGACGACGCTGGCGAGCGACTTGGCGCGGTCCTCGGCCTTCTCCGGCAGCGCCTGGGGCAGGCCCGCCTCGCTCAGGAAGCTCTGGACCTGCCAGCGATCGGTACCGAGATCGGCGAGCAGCTTGGGCGCGACATCGGCCGGAAGCACGTCGACCGGGATCTTCTCGCCCAGCCCGTCGACCGCGCAATAGGCATTGGCGCCGACCGAGGCGGGGTCGGGCGCGAGGTTCGCCGCGACGACGAAGACCTGGTCCTCCTCGATCTCGCTGCCATAGCGGTTGGGCAGCACCGCGCGGGCGATCGGGCCGCCCGAATCGACGGTGAACTCCTTCTGGCCCTGCAGGTCATAGCCCGACAGGCTCTTGATCCCGTCGCGCAGGGTGAACTTGCAGGTGACGCCGCCGGGGAGCGGGGTGGCGAATTCGTGGACATAGGTCTGCTGGTCGACCCAGCGGCCCTGGCCGCCGGTCGGGCAATCGACCTTGAAGGGGGATTCGGCACGCGGGTCGCCCAGCGGCACCATCGCCACGTTGAAGCGCGCGGTGAAGCGCTCGATCGCGCCGTCGCCGACGCCGGGGGTCGCCATCTCGACCTGGGGACTGTTGTCGCCGAACGCAGTGACGGCGCCGATCGGCGCCAGGATCAATGCCAGAACGCCTAGCCGGGCAACGAGCTTCATGGTGGCAACCTCCCCTCGGGCAGCGGTCGGCACGATAGCCGGGCCCCGTTACGAGTCCAGCGACGAATTAACCGCGTCCGTTTCGGAGCGAAAATGCACCATGGCGCTTGATCGTTCCGTCAGCGGCACGGCTTAATTCCGCCTCCGAATCGGAGGGACTCGAGGTGCCGACTGCGGAGGCGCTGCTCACTGCGATGGACCTGGTGGTGCGCGAGATGATCCTGTTCGCGGCGCTGTGGTTCGTCGTCGGCGGGATCGACGACCTGCTCGTCGACCTGATCTATGCCGTACGCAGGCTGCGCGGACACCGCGCGCCGCAGCCGGCGCTGGACGGCCCCGTGCCGCCGGGCCGCATCGCCATCTTCGTGCCCGCCTGGGACGAATCCGCGGTGATCGGCGCCATGCTGCGCACCGCGCTCCAGCGCTTCGATCACCCCGATTACCGCATCTATGTCGGCGCCTATCCCAATGATCCGGCGACGATCGCGGCGGTGGCCGAAGTCGCGCTGGTGGATGCGCGGGTCCGGCTGGTGATCGGTCCGCGCCCGGGCGGGACGACCAAAGCCGACTGCCTCAACGGCCTGTGGCGCGCGCTGCTGCGCGACGAGGCGGCGGAGGACATCCCCTTCAGCGCAGTGGCGCTGCACGATGCCGAGGACGTGGTCCACCCGCTCGAACTACGCGTCTATGCTCGGGAGCTGGTCGCGCATCCAGCGGTCCAGCTGCCGGTGCTGCCGCTTCCCCATGCCCATTCGCGCTTCTTCGCCGGCCACTACCTGGACGAATTTGCGGAAAGCCATGGCCGGTCGCTGGTCGTGCGCCAGGCGATCGGCGCCGGCCTGCCCTTTGCCGGTGTGGGCTGCGCGATCCGCCGCGACGTGCTGGGGCGGCTCGCCGATGCGCGGGGCGGCGCGCCGTTCGACGCGACCAGCCTGACCGAGGATTACGAGCTGGGCTTCGCGATCGCGGCGCTGGGCGCCCCTGCCCGGCTGGTCCGCATCGCCGAGACACCGGGCGGGCCGCCGGTCGCGGTGCGCGCCTATTTCCCCGACACCATCGAGGCCGCGGTGCGGCAAAAGGCACGCTGGATGACCGGCATCGCCCTCGCCGGCTGGGACCGGACCGGCTGGGGCGGCTGGCGCCAGATCGGCGACAACTGGATGCGCATGCGCGACCGGCGCGCCACGCTCGAGATCCCCGTGCTCGCCCTTGCCTATCTGTCGATCCTCGCCTGGGGGCTTTCCTCCGGCGCCCATCTGCTCGCCGGCAGCAAGGCGCCCGAGCAATCGCCGCTGATGCAGGCCCTGCTCTGGACCAATTTCGCGCTGCTCGCCTGGCGGCTGGCGGTCCGCGCCGCCTTTGTCGGCCATGCCTATGGCTGGCGCGAGGGGCTGTGGTCGGTGCCCCGCATCTTCTCGAGCAATGCCGTCGCGCTGCTCGCGGCACGGCGCGCGCTCGGCCTCTATCTGCGCATGCTCGCCGGCGCCCCGCCGCGTTGGGACAAGACCGCGCACCGCTTCCCCGAGCTGCACCCGGAGCAGGGATGAACGGCCGCGGCCGGCCGCTGCGCTTCCTCGCGATGGTCGCTATCGTCTGGACCGGCGCGCGGGTCGCGATCCTCTGGCCCCAGGCCGGATCGCTGCCCGCCGCGATCGAAGCCGCGCTGCCCTTTGCCAAAGCCGAACCCCGCACCACACCCGCCATCGCCCGACAGGCGGTCGTCGAGCGACACCCGCCGCTGCCGGCGCATACGCGCGTGCCGCCGGCTTATCGCGCCCCACGCGGTGACGACGATCCGCGCGTGCAGCTCGCCCTGATGGCGCTCGCCCAATATGGCGAGGTCGAGGCCCTGGCCCCCTTCGCAGCCGCACGGCCGGCATCGCTGCCGGCAAAGGCGATGCCCGCTCCCGAGCGGCTCGATCCGCTGCCCGATCGCTGGTCGCTGAGCCTGTGGATGGTCGCGCGGGGCAATGGCGGCCCGGTCGCGGCACCGGGCGGGCAGATCGGCGGCGGACAGGCCGGCGCACGGGTCGCGTGGCTGGTCGCGCCGCGCCAGCGGATCGCCGCCTATGGCCGCGTCACTTCGCCCCTGTCCGGCAGGGGCCGCGAGGCGGCGCTGGGGCTGGAATGGCAGCCGACCCGCGCGCCGGTCCGGCTGATCGCCGAGCGCCGCTTCGGACTGGACGGCAATCCCGGCGGTACGGGGCTCGGCGCGATCGCGGGGATCGACAAGGAATGGCGCGGCTTCCGGCTCGAAGCCTATGGCCAGGCCGGCGCGGTGCTGCGCCGACGCGCCGATCCCTATGCCGATGGCGCGGCGCGCGGCACGCGAACGGTGGGCGCGGCGGGTCCCGTGCAGCTGGCCTTGGGTGCCGGCACCTGGGGTGCCGCGCAGCGCGACGCGCAACGGCTCGATATCGGCCCCTCGGCGACGCTGGCGATGCGCAACCTCCGCCTGGCGCTCGACTGGCGCCAGCGCGTCGCCGGCGAGGCAAGGCCCGGCTCGGGCCTCGCGCTCACCTTGGGCGCCGATTTCTAGGGCTTACTTCCCCTGCGCGCGCCAGCGGCGGATCGTGCGCTCGAGGATTTGCTCCTCGCCGCCGGTGTCGCGCCACAGCTCGGAGAAAAGCGGATCGTCCGAAGCCGGCCGCTTGTTGTCGTCCAGATTGTCGAACAGCAGGCGGATCGGCGTGGCGACGCCTTCACCCACCGCGATGCACTCGCGATTCCGAAGCGCCGGGATCGAATCGAGGAAGCCGCGTGCGCCTTCGGGCATCGCCGCCTTCACGAAGGCCTGGTCGCGCTCGTTGTTGAGGCGCATCGACAGGATGGTGCCGCACTGGGAGAGCACGCCCTCCGCGAGGTCCGACGGGCGCTGCGTGATCAGGCCCAGCGACACGCCGTATTTGCGGCCTTCCTTGGCGATCCGGCTGAGGATCCGGCCGACCGACGAACAATCGGCGTTGCGCTCGTTGGGGACGTAGCGGTGCGCCTCCTCGCAGACGAGCAGGATCGGCCGCTTGCTCTCGCCGCGCGACCAGATCGCGAAGTCGAACACCATGCGCGACAGGACGGCCACGACCACCGAGGTGATTTCCGAAGGCACGCCCGACACGTCGATGATCGAGATCGGCTTGCCGTCGCCCGGCAGACGGAACACGCGCGACAGGAACTGCGCCATCGTGTCCGCCACCAGCATGCCGGAGAACATGAAGGCGTAGCGCGGATCGCCCTTGATCTCGTCGATCTTCGAACGGATGCGCAGATAGGGCGCCGTGTCGGTCGACTTGTCCATCTTGCCCATTTCGAGCTGGAGGATCTGGGTCAGGTCCGACAGGAGATAGGGGATCGGGGCGTCGACGGTGAGCTTGCCGATCTCGGCGGCCAGCCGGTTCTTCTGCTTGGCGGCGAGCACGCACTTGGCGAGGATGTCGGCATCCACCTGCCGGTCCGAGCCGGAGGTGGTGAGGAACACTTCGCAATGTTCCTCGAAGTTCATCAGCCAGTACGGCATCTGCAAATTGGTGACGTCGTACAGGGCGCCGGTGGTCTTGAACGCGCTGGCATATTCGCCGTGCGGATCGATCATCACGACATGGCCCTGCGGCGCCAGTTCGCAGATGCGGTGGAGGATCAGTGCGGCCGCGGTCGATTTACCCGTACCGGTCGAGCCGAGCAGCGCGAAATGCTTGCCGAGCATCGAATCGACATAGAGTGCGGCGCGGATATCCTTGGTCGGATAGACATTGCCGATCTCGATATGGGCGCGATCCTCGGCGGCGTAGATCTGCTTGAGGTCCGCGGTCGAGACCGGGAAGACCGGTGCGCCCGGCGTCGGGTAGCGCGTCACGCCGCGGCGGAACTTGTAGAGCTTGCCGGTCAGCCGCTCCTCATCGCCCTCGCCGAGGAAGTCGATATAGGCGGCGATATGGTCGCCCTGGAGCTTGAGCGAGCGGACGTTCGCGATCAGCCAGGTCGCGCCGACGCGCACCTTCACCTGACTGCCGACCTGGCCGGCATTGGCGACGGTGGGGTCCGCATTGCCCGCAAGCGCGTTCAGCGCCTCCGGATCGATCAGCACCTGGCTCGACGAACCGGCGATCTCGAGCACCGCGCCGATCGGCTCGACCGGCGTGCGCGAGGGCAGGCCCTCGTTCGTAGAAACCGACGCCGCGCCTTCGAACCCGCGCGCGCCAAATTGGCCGTCCATTCGGCTGCTCCCCGTTGACGCGCGCAATTTGCGCCAGGGAGGTAAATATTGGGTGAGTCCGCAAGGACTTCAGAAGCGCTTCCAGACCGCGCCTGCGCCCCAGCCGAACAGAATCGAGAGGGCCACGGCGACGATACCGTAGATCACCGAATAATGTTCTGCCGAATGGGCGACGAAGCGCTCGAAGCCCGATTTGCGGATCTCGATCCCGCGCACCGCCGCGGCGAGCACCCGGCCGTCGCGAATCAGGAAGGTCTCGGCGGTGAACTTGCCGATCGGCACGCGCGCCGGAATCGCCAGCCGCGCGCGATAGAGCACGCCGTCGGTGATCTCCACCGCGCCGGGCGCCTGGTAATAGAGGCCGGTGCGGGCGCGCAGATCCTCCAGCCCCTTGTCGAACCGCGCCTGCACTTCGGGCGCGGCGCCGGATGCGGGGGAGAGCTGCAGGCTGTCGACGCCAAGCTCGTAGATCGCCCGGGTACGCTCGTCGACGATTTGGTCGATCGGCCGCGACGAGGCGATCGCGTAGAAGCTGGGCGCCGAGCGATAGCGCATGCGCTGGGCGTTGACCCAGATGCCGGCCACCTTCTCCTTCTCGCGCACCTGCACCGACTGGGTGGGTCCCTTCACCACCACGACGATGTCGGCGGGCTTCTCGCCTTGCCCGGGCGTGCGTCCGCCGGGATAGAGGATCGCGCCGAACAGCAGCAGCTCGGCACCGGTGAACGAATAGGCGATCTCGATGTCGCGCTGCGAGACGTCGGGAACGAGGACGGGCTTGGCCTGTCCCATCAGCAAAGGCGCCAGCAGGAGGAGCGCCAGCCGTTTCACAACAGCTCCACCGAATAGATCTCGTCCGGCTGCCAGGCGAGGCCGAGCAGCATGCGCACCGCGACGAGCAGCACGATCACCGCCAGGATGAAGCGCAGATATTCGGGCTTCACCGCCAGCGCGAAGCGCGCACCCATCTGCGCGCCGACCACCGATCCGAGCAGCAGCAGCGCGGCGAGGACGATGTCGACTGCCTTGGTGGTCGTCGCGTGGACCATCGTCGCGGCGGCGGTGACGAACAGGATCTGGAACAGCGAGGTGCCGACCACCACCTGGGTGCCCATGCCAAGCAGGTAGAGCATCGCCGGCACCAGGATGAACCCGCCGCCGACGCCGAGCAGCACGGTCAGGATGCCGGTGAAGAAGCCGAGCAGCAACGGTGCCAGCGGCGAGATGTAGAGTCCCGAGGAATAGAAGCGCCAGCGCAGGGGGAGCATCGCGACCAGCGGGTGGTGACGGCGCTTGCGCGGGCGCGGCGGGCGGGCGCCGCGCGTCACCCGGATCGCCTGGATCGATTCGTGCAGCATCAGCCCGCCGATCGAGCCGAGCATCAGTACATAGAGCACACCGATCACCACATCGATCTGGCCGCTCTTCTGCAGCAGGGTGAACAGCCCCGCGCCGGCGATGCTGCCGATCACGCCCCCTACCACCAGCACCGCCCCCATGTGCAGGTCCACCCCGCCGCGGCGGAAATGGGCGAGTACGCCCGAGACGCTGGCGCCGGTCACCTGGCTCGCGGCCGATGCGGCGGCGACGGTCGGCGGGATGCCGTAGAAGATCAGCAGCGGCGTGGTCAGGAACCCGCCGCCCACTCCGAACATGCCCGAGAGCAATCCCACGCCAAAGCCCAGCGCGACGATGACGAGCGCATTGACCGACAGGTTGGCGATCGGGAGGTAGAGGTCCATTGCGCCGCAGCGATACCGCGTTTGCGGTGCAGTGCAAAAGCCCATCTCCGGTCAGCCGGCGCAGCGCGCTTGCAATATAGGATTTCGCCTGCGTGGCTCACGCTACCGGGCCTGGCGTCCGGCCGCGCCTTGTCTTGTTGGAAATATAGGATTCGTCGCGCGCAAGGATGTTGCGGGGATACGGCGCGCCTGCGGGAAGCTGGTCAACTGAAGCGCCGGCAAAACCCGCTTTGGGCTTGTACTTCGTGTACTTTGGCGAGTCGCCGCGTGATGTGCTTGTTGGAAGCGACCGGGGGGATCGGCACGCGCTGCATGCCGATCGTCTTCAGTCCTCGGCGTCCTTCACTGCGCCGTGGCCGACGGGCACCGAGAGCAGCCGGTTGAGCTGCGCCTTGAACTGGCCGAGGTCGCCGCCGGTGAGCTGCTGGGTCGAGGTGAACGACACCGAGCGCGGGTTCACCGCCATGCCGTTGCGGTAGAGCTCATAGTGCAGGTGCGGGCCGGTCGACAGGCCGGTATTGCCCACCGCGCCGATCCGCTGGCCGCGGCGCACGGTCTCGCCGTTGCGGACATAGATGCGGCTGAGATGGCCATAGCCGGTGCCATAGCCATTGCCGTGCGTGACCTTGATGAAGTTGCCATAGCCGCTGCTGCGGCCGGCGAACTGGACGACGCCGTCGCTGGCGGCGAACACCGGCGAGCCCCAGGGCGCGGCGATGTCGACGCCCTTGTGCATCCGGGTATAGCCCAGGATCGGGTGGCGGCGCATGCCGAAGCCCGAGGAGAAGCGGCCATTGGCCGGCATCGCCATCGCGCCGGTGCTGTTGCCCTTGCCGGCGCCGTCGAACCAGGTGGTCTTGCCGCCCTGCTCGAACGGGGCGAGCTGCATCTTGCTCGTGCAGCCGCTGACCCCGGCATACATCAGGCTGCCGAGCTGCACTTCGCCGGTCTCGGCGCGCGCCTGGCCGACGATGATGTCGAACTTGCAGTCCGAGCCCAGCCGCGAGACCGGCGTGCGGGTGGCGAGCGTGCGGATATAGCTCTCGACCGCCTTGGCGGGGGCACCGGCGGCGCGGGCCGAGCGATAGAGCGACGAGCCGATCGTGCCCTGGATGCGCAGCGGCGTCCGGTCGATCGCGATCGGGATGACCTTGAGGTCGAGGTTCGCGCCGACCCGGATGATCTCCATCTTCTTGTCGAAGGCTGCACGCAGCTCGAGCTTCTCGAGCGGGCGCGGCTGCGACTTTTCGGGACGGCGGCCGAGCACATAGTCGAGCATCGTGTTCGACTGGATGTCGGCAAGCGGCATCGCGCCGGCGATCAGCGAGCCGACCGTCCTGGCATCGGCCGCACCGATGCCCGAGCGGGTGAGCGCCGCGAGCAACGCGCCGCCCGAGGCGAGCTTGGTCGAGCCTTCGAGGATCGGGCGCTCGGGCGTGTCGCTCAGCGGCGCGACCAGTTTCGTCGCGGCAAGGCGGGCGCCGGTGCCCGAGCCCATGCCGATCGGCTTGATCGCCTGGGCCTGGGTCGCCTCGAACTCGGCGCCGGAGACCGGCGCGGGAACAGTGCCGTAGATCGGGTTCTCGAAGCCCGGGGCGAGCAGCAAGGTGGCGGTGATCAAGCCGACACAGGTCGCCGCGCCGCGATACCAGGTCAGCGTGCCGATGCGCGAGCCGAGATCGGGGGCGAATTCGAAGTCGCCGAAGCGCTCGCTCAGCCGGGCGGAAAAGCCACGCGCCGGGGCCTTGGCGCGCGCGGATGCCGCACCGCCGGTCAGGCCCTCTCCATGGTCACTCCGCAAATACAAGGCGCAACGCCCCCCAAAAGGTCGTCGATGTCGTGCCGTAAACCCCCGGCTACCGAGCAGATCACTGTGGAAGGCAGGACTTAAAGTCAAATTAAGCACCGTCTCTGGGGCCGACTCGTGCGGCGAGTTGTGGCGCCTCGCGGATGAAGCGAGGATTTCACCATATTCGGTAGTCTTTCCAACATGGTTAAGGCGAATCGCCAATCCGGGGGAGTTGCTTAAGGGGTGACTCGGAACGATCTTGGGAGTCGCAATGAGTCGTTTCGCGCGTTCCGAGATCACCGCCGTGCTGGGCCCGACCAACACTGGCAAGACCCACCTGGCAGTGGAGCGGATGGCGGGTCATGCCAGCGGCATGATCGGCTTCCCGCTGCGGTTGCTGGCGCGCGAAGTCTATGATCGCGTCGTCAAGATGAAAGGCAGCGACGCCGAGGTCGCGCTGATCACCGGTGAGGAGAAGATCTGCCCGCCCAAGGCGCGCTGGTTCCTGTGCACCGCCGAATCGATGCCGCTGGAACGCGAGGTCGCGTTCGTCGGGCTGGACGAGGCGCAGCTCGGCGCCGATCCCGAGCGCGGCCATGTCTTCACCGACCGGCTGCTGCGCGCCCGCGGCCGCGAGGAGACGATGATCCTCGGCTCGGACAGCCTGAAACCCATGCTGAAAGCGCTGGTGCCCGAGGCGGAGGTTATCGGCCGGCCGCGCTTCTCGACGCTCAGCTATGCCGGCGCGAAGAAGCTCTCCCGCCTGCCCCGCCGCTCGGCGATCGTCGCGTTCAGCGCCGAGGAAGTCTATGCGGTCGCCGAAGCGCTGCGGCGCCTGCGCGGCGGCGCGGCGGTGGTGATGGGGGCACTCAGCCCCCGCACCCGCAACGCCCAGGTCGCGATGTTCCAGGCCGGCGAGGTCGACTATCTCGTCGCCACCGATGCGATCGGCATGGGGCTCAACATGGACGTGCACCATGTCGCCTTCGCCTCGCTCACCAAGTTCGACGGGCGCCGCCAGCGCCGCCTGACCGTCGCCGAGATGGCGCAGATCGCCGGCCGCGCCGGGCGGCATCAACGCGACGGCACCTTCGGCGCGCTGCACGAGGAAGGCCCCAGCGCCTTCACCCCAGAGGAGGTGCTGGCGATCGAGGCGCACCGTGTACCGCCGCTCGAAAAGCTGTTCTGGCGCCAGGGCGAGCCCGATTTCGCCAGCGTCGAGGCGCTGATCGCCAGCCTCGAAGCGAAGCCCAGCAGCGAAGTGCTGCGCGCTGCGCCGGAGGCGGTCGATCTCGCGGTGCTCAAGCGGCTTTCGGAAGAGGATTGGGTGCGCCAGCGGGTGCGCTCGCCGGCGATGGTCAAGCGGCTCTGGGCCGCGTGCGGCCTGCCCGATTTCCGCAAATTGGGCGCCGAGCCGCACAGCCGCTTCGTCGGCCGGCTGTTTGGCCATCTCTCCGAAGGGCGCGGCCATGTGCCGCACCAATGGTTCGCCGACGAGATCCAGCGGCTCGACAATATGGGCGGCGATGTCGAGACGCTGGCGGGGCGCATCGCGGCGGCGCGCAGCTGGGCCTATATCGCCCACCGTGCCGACTGGCTGGAGGACCCGATCCACTGGGCCGAGCGGACGCGCGCAGTGGAGGAGAAGCTTTCCGACGCGCTCCACGCCAGCCTCACCCAGCGCTTCGTCGACAAGCGCACCACCGTGCTGCTCCGCCAGATCGGCGCCGACGCCTCGAACCTGCCGGTCGAGATCGGGCCCGAGGGCGAAGTGACCGTCGAGGAGCATGCGCTCGGCACCCTCACCGGCTTCCGCTTCACCGTCGCGCCCGAGGCGCGTGCCGGGGACAAGCGCATGCTCCTCGCCGCGGCGGAGAAAAGGCTGGGCAAGGAGTATCGCAAGCGCGGCCAGGCGCTGATCGATGCCCCCGATGCCGACATCGCGCTCACCGGCGCGGTGCTGGCCTGGAACGGCGTGGCGGTGGCTTCACTGGAGCCCGGCCCCAGTATCGCCCGCCCGCGCATCCGGCTCGACCGTTCGCTCGACGTGCTCGAACCACAGGCCAAGGCCGCCGCACAGGCCCGGATCGAACGCTGGTTCGCCGACCAGATCGGCAGGCACCTCACCGTGCTCGGCAGGCTCGACGAGGCGACGCGCGATCCGCAGGCCGGCTCGCCGCTGCGCGCGCTCGCCAATGCGCTGCTCGAAGCCGGCGGGCTGCTGCCCCGTCGTGCCGCCGCAACGCTGGTCGAGGCGCTCGATCCGCCGGCGCGCCAGCGGCTGCGCAAGATCGGCGTCACCGTCGGCACGCTCGATATCTTCGCCCCTGCCCTGCTCAAGCCCGGTGCCGCGCGCTGGCGCCGCGAGCTGATGGGACTGGCCAAGGCACCACGCGAGGGCGCCACCGTGCTGCCGCGTGCCGCGCCCGGCGCCGACCTCGCCCATGGCTATCGCCCGCTCGGCGCGCAGGCGGTCCGTGTCGACCTGGTCGAGCGCATCGCCCGCGCCGCGCATGACAGCAGGCAGGGCCGCAAGCCCTTCACCCCCGATCCAGCGCTCGCCACCTCGATGGGGCTCACCCCCGAGACGCTGGCGCGGCTGATGGCGCAGCTCGGCTTCCGCATCGCAAGAGGCGCGAAGGGCGAGCCGCAGCGCTGGATCTGGCAGGGGCTGGTCGCACCGCCCAAGCCCAAGGCGCCGCCGCGCGACAATGCCTTCGCCGTGCTCGCGGAGCTCAAGCATGGCTGACGCGGGCGCCATGCGGATCGATCGCTTCCTCTGGTGGGCCCGCCTCGCCGGCACCCGCTCGGCGGCGCAGGCGATCGCCGAGAAGGGCACCCTGCGCATCGACGGCCGGCGCATCGAGCGCAGCTCCGCCACGGTGCGCATCGGCTGCGTCGTTGCCTTCCCGCTCTATGGCAAGGTGCGCGTCGTCCGGGTCGAGCAACTGCCGGCACGGCGCGGTCCACCGGCCGAGGGAAGGGCCTGTTATCAGGACCTGACGGTGACTGAGAACGTCTCGCAGGAAGCGCCATATGATTGACGCGGCAGTGTCACAGGCATAGCAGGACCGGCACGTTTCGTTCCAAGGGGCCAGTTTCCATGACCTATGTCGTCACCGACGCCTGCATCCGGTGCAAGTACATGGATTGTGTCGAGGTCTGTCCGGTCGACTGCTTCTACGAAGGCGAGAACATGCTCGTCATCAATCCGAACGAGTGCATCGACTGCGGCGTCTGCGAACCCGAATGCCCGGCCGAGGCGATCCTGCCGGACACCGAGAACGGCCTGGAGAAGTGGCTGGAGCTCAACCGCACCTATTCGGAATCCTGGCCGAACATCACGCAGAAGGGCGACGTGCCCGCCGATGCGGATGCGATGAAGGACGTCCAGGGCAAGTTCGAGCAGTTCTTCTCGCCGGAGCCCGGTTCGGGCAGCTAGGCTTACCCGATTTGGCGTTTGCCCACGCGAAATCCACAGAAACCTGCGAGAAACCGCATTTTACCACGGACAAACGGTGACGTTTGGCTGGTAATTTTATTGCAAGCGTGTTAAATGGGGCGCGACGGAGGAAGACTCACCTCCGCCCGGAGAAGCAAAGAGAAGTCGCCCCGATCTGCCTGCCCTGCATTTGCCGGGGTGGACGCCGAGCCCGTCGGGGCCGGTTATCACGAAAGGTTCCTCGCACATGGCTGCAAAGGCGCTGTCCTTCGATGTCGGCGATTATGTCGTTTACCCCAAGCACGGCGTTGGCCGTGTAATCGAGCTCCAGAAGTCTGAAATCGCTGGAATGCAGCTCGAACTTTACGTTCTGCGCTTCGAAAAAGAGAAAATGACCCTGCGCGTTCCGACCAACAAGGCGGAAAGCGTCGGCATGCGCAAGCTTTCGAGCGACAAGACGCTCAAGGAAGCGCTGGAGACCCTGAAGGGCAAGCCCAAGGTGAAGCGCACCATGTGGTCGCGCCGCGCCCAGGAATATGAAGCGAAGATCAATTCGGGCGACCTGGTGTCGATCGCCGAAGTGGTCCGCGACCTGTTCCGTGCCGACGATCAGCCCGAGCAGAGCTATTCGGAGCGTCAGATCTTCGAAGCGGCCGCCAGCCGCCTCGCCCGCGAGCTCGCGGCGATGGAAGAGACCGACGAGCCTGCCGCGCTCGAGAAGATCCTCGACATCCTGCGCAAGGCCGCGGCGATCCACAACAAGGACAAGGTTCCGGCCTGATCCAGGTCAGCATCGGTACCTACGGAGAGGGGCGGCCTTGAAAACCGCCCCTTTTCCTTGTCCAATCGATAGTGTATTGGTTAAGCAATACACATGTTCGGGAGAAATTCGATGCGCAGCCTGATCGCCCTCGCCCTGTTGCCGCTGATGGCCACCGGCGCCTGCCATGCCAGCTGGGAGAAGGACGGTGGCAAGGACGGGCACGAGGTCAAGCCGAGCGGCGTCACCGCCAAGCGCAGCTATGACGCGACCGGCTTCACCAAGGTCGAGCTGCGCGGCACCGACGACGTCGATGTGAAGAACGGCGCGCAGTTCGCCGTCACCGCCGAGGGCGACAGCGCGCTTCTCGACCAGCTCGAGATCCAGGTGGTCGACGGCACGCTGCGCGTCGGCCGCAAGGACCGCAGGGGCTTCTCCTGGGGCCATAGCGACCAGGGCGTGAAGGTGACCGTCACGCTGCCCAAGCTGGTCGGCGCCACGCTCACCGGCACCGGCGACATCAACGTCGACAAGGCCGAGGGCGATTTCCACGGCAAGATCACCGGCACCGGCGATCTGCACATCGCCGCCCTCGCCGCCACCGATGCGGACCTGTCGATCACCGGCACTGGCAACCTCACCGTCGCCGGCACCGCCAACCGGCTCAACGCCTCGATCACCGGCCCGGGCGACATCGACGCCAGCAAGTTCACCGCATCGAGCGCCAGCATCTCGATCCTCGGGCCGGGCAGTCTGAAGGGCAATGTGACCGGCGGCGCCTCGATCTCGATCGCCGGGCCCGGCGATGTCGACCTGACCGGCGGCGCCAAATGCTCGATCAGCGCGACCGGCCCCGGCGAGGCGCATTGCTCCTGAGCTTGCCTAAGCACTGAAGTGGCGCGAGGGTGACGCCCATGCACCGGCTTGCCCTCGCCCCGCTGTTCCTGCTCCTCGGCGCCGCCGCGCCGGGTGATGAGCGCGTGGTGATGGTCACCGGCTTCGACCGGCTGCGCATCGACGGGCCGTTCGAAGTGGACGTCGCGCCCGGATCGCCGGGGGTGACGATCAGCGGCGACCGTGCCGCGCTCGACGCTATCGCCGTGCGGGTCGATGCCAACACGCTCATCCTCAATTCGGGCACGCAGAGCTGGCAATCGGCGTCGGGCAAAGCGGCGAGCAGCGCGCGCATCCGCGTGACGGTGCCGGCGTTGCGCGTGGTCCAGACCAATGGCGGCACAATGCTCAAGCTGGCCGAGCTGCGCGGCGACCGGATCGACGTGTCGCAGAACGGCACCGGGCGGATCGATATCGGCAGGGTCGACGCGCAGGACCTCAGCCTGACGCTGGCCGGATCGGGCACGATCGCGGTCGCCGGCAGCGCGCTGCACACACGGGTGCGGCTCTATGGATCGAGCAGCCTCGACGCTGCTGCCTTCAGCACCGCCGATGCGCAGCTCGTCTCCGGGAGCAGCGGCGAACTGGCGATGACCGTGCGCTACAACGCCCGGATAAGCGCGACGTCGAGCGGCGTGGTGCGCGTGCTCGGCGACGCCAAATGCGCGGTGATCGGCCAGGGACCGGTGGAATGCGCCGATTTCGAGAAGGGCCGGGAAGCCAACTAACGCCGCCTGCGCATTGCCTACACCGCGTGCTGCGCCGACTCGTGGAAGTTCACTAAGGTCACGACATCGGCGGGTGCCACTGCGCTATTTTCCCAATTTTCCTGGAAACGCATCGCACCTCGCAACATCCTTGCGTGCGCGGGATCCTATTTCTCCAACAGGTCAAAGAGCGGCCGAACCGCGAGGCCGGCCGCATAAGCCAAGCAGGCGAAATCCTACATTGCAAGCCGCCCTAGGCGGCGAGCGGGAAGCGAAGCAGCCGGTCTTCGAGCGCAACCAGCGCCTGGGCCTTGCCGCCCACCGCGCGGACGATCTCGGGATGATGCGCGTCGAGCCCGCCGGTGAGCGCGCCGAAAGCAGGCAGGATCAGCTTGGTCGCCGACGCCACGAAGCAGCGCCGCGCCACCTGTCGCCCGCGGACGCGCAGCCGCAGCTTGGGGTGGAAATGCCCCGACAGCTCGGGCCGCGGATCGCCAGGCTCTGCCTCGTGGCGCAGCACCAGCCCGTCGACCTCGGCCTCTTCCAGGATCGTGCCGCCGCAATGATCGACCAGCAGGCTGTCATGATTGCCGGTGATCCAGCGCCAGTCGAGCCGGGTGGTGAGATCGGTGAGCAGCGCGCGGGCATCGGTCGGCAGCCGCTCGCAGCCTTCGGAATCGTGGAAGCTGTCGCCCAGGCACCAGAGCTCGCGCGCACCCGTCCGTTCAGCCAGCACCGCCACCGCCTGGAGCGTCGCGATCGAATCATAGGGCGGCAGCATCTGGCCGCGCTGGGCGAACCAGCTGCCCTTCTCGAAATGCAGGTCCGCGACCAGCAAGGCCGCGCGCGCCGGCCAGTAGAGCGCACCCTCGGGCAGCGCCATCAGCTCATGACCGGCGAACGAAAGGGGAACCATGGCCCTGCTATCGGTCGTCCCGCCCGCGCCGTCAACAGCGCAGCATCGGCACCTTGCGGCCCTGATAGGTGACCACGCCGTGATCCTGGTCGGTGCGGGCGATCGTGTAGCTGCGCGTCTCGGGCGGGTTGACCTTCTCGGCGCCGTCGGCGGCGCTGTCATAGCGCTCGCGGATCGTCTCGGTGACGGTATCGCCTGCCAGCGCCCAGCTGCCGGTCTCGCCGCTATTGTCGAGCGCGCCATCGGCGCCGTAATGCGCGATGAAGTCGCTGGCGCAGCTGCTCTCGAACGACCAGCTGCCGACCAGCCAGGCCTGAAGCGGCGCGGCCGGGCCGGCAGGTTTGGCCGGCACCGCGGCAACGGGCTTCGCCTCGCTCGCCTCGGCCTTCTGCACCGGCTTCACGGGGTTCGGGTTGCACGCCGCAAGCGCCGCGCAGCCGACCAGACCAGCGATGATGTGAGCCCCTGTCCGCATGGCCCGAATCTAGCGCAAAGCGCCGATCCGGGCCAGCGCGATCAGGCCGGGACCTTCGCCATTTCGCCGATCTTTTCGAGGATGCGGACCCAGGAGCGGATGCCCTTGTGGAAGCTCTTCAGGTCGTATTTCTCGTTGGGCGAATGGATATTGTCGTCGGTCAGCGCGAAGCCGACCAGCACCGTGTCCATGCCGAGGATCTTCGAGATCGAGGTGACGACGGGGATGCCGCCGCCGCAGCCGATCAGCGCCGCCTTGCCCCATTCGGCATCGAGCGCGGCGCGGGTAGCCTCGAGCGGCGGGCTGTCGCTGGAGACGGTCACCGCCGGGCTGCCCGGGCCGCGGCCGGTGAACTCGACCGTGCAATCGGCGGGCAGGCGCGACCGGACATGCTCCTCGAACGACGCCCAGACCCGGGTCGGATCCTGGTTGCCGGTAAGGCGGAAGCTCACCTTGGCATGCGCTTCGGCGGGGATCACGGTCTTGAAGCCCTCACCGGTATAACCGCCCCAGATGCCGTTGACCTCGGCAGTTGGACGCGACCAGATCTGCTCGAGCACGTCATGGCCCTTCTCGCCGGCGGGCACGCTCAGGCCGATCTCGCCGAGGAATTCGGCCGGATCGAAGCCCAGCGCGTCCCAGCTCGCGCGCACCGCAGGATCGAGCTCGGGCACGCCGTCATAGAAGCCGTCGAGCGTCACCCGGCCATCGGCATCCTTCATCTCGCCGAGGATCGAGCAGAGCAGCTGGATCGGGTTGCGCGCCGCACCGCCATAGAGGCCGGAATGGAGATCGCGCGAGGCCGCACGGATCGTCACCTGGCCGGCGGCCATGCCGCGCAGGCCGATGGTGAGGCCCGGCGTCTCGGTGTCCCACATCAGCGTGTCGCAGATCAGCGCGAAATCGGCCTTCAGCTCCTCGGCATTGGCGTGGAGGAAGGGCTCCAGGCTCTTCGAGCCGGACTCTTCCTCGCCCTCGAACAGGATCGTCACCTTGCAGGGGAGCCGTCCTTCGGTCTCCTTCCAGGCGCGGCAGGCCTCGACGAAGGTGCGCAACTGGCCCTTGTCGTCCGAAGCGCCGCGGCCGACGATCTGCTTCGCGCCGTCGCCGCGCGTCTCGATCACGGGATCGAACGGGTCGCGCTTCCACAGCTCGAGCGGGTCGACCGGCTGCACGTCGTAATGGCCGTAGAACAGGATGTGCGGACCGTCTCCGTCATGATGCGCGACGACCATCGGATGGCCGGGCGTCGGCGCGACGCGAGCGGTGAAGCCCAGCGCGTTCAGCTCGTCCGAGAGCAGCCGTGCGGCGTGCTGGCATTGCTCGGCATAGGCGGGATCGGTCGAGACCGAAGGCACGCGCATCAGCGCGAAGAGGCGGTCCAGGCTGTCGTCGAGATGCGCCTCGACATAGTCGAGCGGCTTGGTGGAGTCGGTCATGGGGGCAGCGCTACGCCTGTGCGCAACCCGGAGCAAGTTCGACTCGGCCGCCCAGCGGAACAGCGAGCGCCTGCCGATGGTTCTGCGCTCCGGAGGCGCATATGGCGACTGCAGTGCACAAGGGGATCTTGGTCTGTGCCGGCGTGGCGGTGCTCGGCGGCGGCCTGGCCGGCATGGGCTTGGCCAACTATACCCGGACCGGCGCGTTCGACTTCTACAAGCAGACGCCGCCACCCGGCAGCTACGACATGACGGCGACGGCGGACAGCGCCGGCTATTATCCAGTGAGCCGCGCCGCTGCGACACCGCTCTATCCCGAGAACCCGGCACCGCCGCGCCCCGCCCCGATCGTCCGGCCTGCCGAACCCGACGACTATGCCCTCGCCGCCCGGATCGATCCCGAGCCGGTGCCGGAGGAGGAGGAGGCGGCGCTGCCCGAGCCGGTATCGGTGATCCCGGTGCAGCGCGGATCCTGGACGGCGCCGGCGGAAGAAGAAGCCGCGGCGCCGGAGCCGGAAACCGCGCCGGGCGCCGACACGTCCTAGGGTCGGGACTGATAAACGCCCGCCTTCAGCGCGAGGGCTGAACGGCCGACATTAGGTGGTCAGCGGATGTTCTGCTTTCCGATCGTAAAGCCAACAAGTGTTCCCGTGGCCCAGATCACTTCGGGCACCAGAATGATCCCCATTCCGATCGACCACCACAGGAAGAAGCCCCCCGGAGAGGGTTCCGCGGTGGCAATCCATGCAGTGAAAATCAACGGCGGCACGGCCAAGAACAACGCCAGCAGGGCTAGCTGCAACCTCCCGTGCAAAGACCTTCCGAGTAAATAACCGACGAGTGGTGGCACGAGGGCGAACAGGAGCCAAAAGGCCAGCATCTCGACGTTATGCAGATGATCACCAGCGTCCGCAATTGGGGGAAAGCGGTCCGGTGGCTTTCAGCTAGGTGGCAGGGCCAAACTGCTGGTTGCTTTGGTGAAAATTGCCCCGAATAGCTACATGACCTCCCGCTCCAGCACCCTTTCCGTGTCGGGGCAGGTGCTGGTGATGCGGGTCGCGTGGATGCGGCCGCGGTCGGCAACAAGAGCCATCACGGATTGTTCTTCCGCGCCGTGGTCGCCACAGGGCACGTCCATGACCTTGCCGGGGCGCGGGCTGCGCGCCAGCGCTTCCCACTGGCTTCTATTGAGCACCAGCGGCCGCTCCGGATGCTCGGCGCTGGTCATCGCGTGAAGGTGGGGATTGTCGCGCGTGATGCCGACCGCCACCATCATCTGCTTCCCGCATGGGAGGGTGTCGATCTGAAGGAGGAATTCGCCGGCGATCCCGTCATGGTCGTAATCTCGCAGGCGCATGATCGGCACGGCGGGACGGGCGCGGATCGTGGCGGGCGTGGGGTTGTCGTCGATGTCGCCCGGATGGGCCGGCCAGCGGGGCAGCATCGCGACCGGGCCGAGCATGTCCGATCCGGCGAAGAGCGGCGTCAAAGCCATGCGTTCGGAAGGTGCGCCGGGTCGCTCACGCTCCAGAACCAGGTCACCAGCCTGGGCATAGGCGACACCGCTGCACGGGCAGGTCATGGCCATGGCGGGGTCTGCGGGGCCACAATCGTTGCCGTCATTGGGCGTACCGCTCCAGATCAGCCGCCAGACTTCCTTCGCGCCATCGACCACGAAGCTGCGTTGCTCGCGCACCTCCTCCTTGGCGGGGGTGGCGGCGAGCAGGGGCGCGGCGGTCAGCGCCATCAGAGCGAGCAGCGGGCGGAGCAGCATTACGCGAAATATGCCATGGGCCGCAGGACGCAGGAAGTTCGGATTTCAAACTACGCGTGAGAACTGCCCGGATCGTCGGCCCCGGTACGCGCCGGTCAGCCGGGCTTCACTTCGCGCAGCAGCGTCTCCAGGTCCTGCGCGGTGAAGGGCTTGATCAGCACCGGCACATTGTTATCGGCCGCCTCGAGCGTCGGCTCGGCATAGCCGGTGATGATGATCGCCGGGAGCGCCGGGCGCAGCACGCGCAACTGGCGCACCAGCTCGGTGCCCGAAAGGCGCGGCATCGCGAAATCGCTGAGCACCAGATCGAAGGCATCGGGGCTCGCCCGCACCATGTCGAGCGCGGCGGCGCCTTCGCAGGCTTCGGAGACATGGTGGCCCATGTCCTGCAGCATGGCGAGGGTAGTGGCACGCACCCCGTCATGATCGTCGACCAGGAGGATCCGCATGGCGGACCGGGCCGCCACCACGGCGGCTGCCCTGGACCGTTTCGCGGCGCGGTTGGCAACACGGTCGGCGGCCGGCAGCCAGATCTCGACGCGGGTGCCGACGCCCAGCTCGCTGCTGAGCCGGAGCGCGCCGCCCGATTGCTTGGCGAAGCCATAGACCATGCTGAGGCCCAGGCCGGTGCCCTTGCCCACCGCCTTGGTGGTGAAGAACGGCTCCATGACCTGCTCGATCTGGTCGGCCGCGATGCCGCATCCGGTGTCGGACACGGTCAGCACGACATAGCGGCCGGCGCCCAGCTGGATGCCCGAGACCTCCTCGGATGCCTCGATCCGACAGTTGCGCGCCTCGACGGTGACGGTGCCGCCATCGGGCATCGCGTCGCGGGCGTTGATGACCAGGTTCATGATCGCCAGCTCGAGCTGGGCGCTGTCGGCGAACACCCGGTCGAGCCCCTTGTCATGCTGCCAGACGAGCTCGACCAGGCCGCCCAGCGTATGCGCAAGCAGGGTGCCGACCGCCTCGGCTAGGTCCGCCACGTCGATCGCCGCGGGCTGGAGCTTCTGGCGCCGCGAGAAGGCGAGCAGGTGCCGCACCAGCTCCGCCCCCTGCTCGGCGGCGTGACGCGCCATCTCGACCAGCTTGCGCTGCTCCGGATCGAGCGGGATCCGCCGCTCGATCATGCCGAGCCCGCCGAGCACCGCAGCGAGCAAATTGTTGAAGTCGTGCGCGATGCCGCCGGTCAGCTGGCCGATCGCGTCCATCTTGCGGATATGGTCGAGCTGGCTCTCCAGCTCGCGCCGGTCCGAGATGTCGAGCAGGGTGCCGGCATATTCGAGCGGGGCGCCGGCCCCATCGCGCACCAGCACGGCCTGGTCGAGGAAATGGCGATACTCGTCATTGGCGCAGCGCCAGCGATATTCCACCGAATGCGCCCCGCCCTGGGCGCGCATCGCCAGTGCGACCAGCACGCGCTCGCGATCCTCGGGATGCAGTCGGTCGGCCCAGAGCCCCGGCGTGCCGCGCACCGCATCGAGCGTATAGCCGGTCAGCGCCTCGAAATTGCCGCTGGCATATTTGGGCACGCGGACATCGGCGCCGACTTCCTCGAGATAGAGGACGATCGGCAGCGAGGCGATGATCGCGGCCTGGCGCTGCTCGGCGACGCGCAGCTGCTGCTCGGCGTGGAGCCGCTCGGCATTGGCGCGCAGATTCTCGTCGAGCAGGCGCTGCTGCTGCTCGGCGTTGCGCTGCACTTCCTTGCGCATCGCGTACAGGTCGACGAACACCGCGACCTTGGAGCGCAGCACGGTCGGCTCGACCGGCTTGAACACATAGTCGACCGCGCCCATCGCATAGCCGCGCAGCAGATGCTCCATCTCCTTGTTGACTGCGGATAGGAAGACGATCGGCACGCGGCGGGTCTGCTCGCGCTCGCGGATCAACCGCGCGGTCTCATAGCCGTCGATCCCGGGCATGTAGACGTCGAGCAGGATCACCGCGAACTCGGTGCGCAGCAGGTGGCGCAGGGCCTCGTCGCCGGACTTGGCGACGACGATCTCGGCGACGTCCTCCAGCACGTTGGCGATGGCGATCAGGTTGCGCTCGTCGTCGTCGACCACGAGCACCCGCACCGGATCGACCGGCAGCGGATCGGGCATCGGCGCGTCGCCGACGGAGCCCATAACGATCGCCGGCGAGATCGGAACCACCCGTGGCGCCATCTCAGCCGCGCTCCACGACGATCAGGTCGGCCGAGTGCTTGGCCTCGCGCGAGCGGGCGATCCATACCCGCAGCAGCGCGAGCAGCAGGTCGATGTCGACCGGCTTGGCGATATAGTCCGAGGCGCCGGCATCGAGGCATTTCTGCCGGTCGCCCTTCATCGCCTTGGCGGTGACCGAGATCAGCGGCAGCGCCGCGAGCGCCGGGCGCTGGCGAATCTGGCGCATCGTCTCATAGCCGTCCATCTCGGGCATCATGATGTCGATCAGCGCGATATCGATCCCCGGCGTCTGCTCGAGGATGACGATGCCGTCGGCGCCGCGCTCGGCATGGAGGACCTCGACGCCGTAGCTCTCCAGCACGCTGGTCAGCGAGTAGATGTTGCGGATGTCATCATCGACGATGAGGATGCGCGCGCCGGACAGCTCGGGCACCGTGCGCAGCGCCGCCTCGGCCTCGGGCACCAGCTCGACCACCGTCTTGCGGCGCGCCTCGATCGTCGCGGCGAGCTGCTTGAACACCGCCGCCAGTTCCTCGCCCTCGGCCGGCTTCTCGGTGACGCCGGTGGCGCCGAGGTCGATCGCCTGGGCGAGCTTGTCGGCCCCCGAGATGACGTGGATCGGCATGTGCCGGGTCTGCGGGTCGTGCTTGAGCAGGTCGAGCAGCACGAAGCCGTCGATATCGGTCAGGCCCAGGTCGAGCGTGATCGCATCGGGCTGGAGCTTGCGCGCCAGCGACAGCGTGCCCGCGCCCGCCGCCGAGATCACGCCCTTCAGCCCCTGGCCATGGGCGATGTCGAGCAGGATCGAGGCGAAGGTGGGATCGTCCTCGACGATCAGCACGAAGGGCGCGCCCTCCAGCGTGTCGCGATCGTCGCTGAGCTCGAAGGTGGCGGGCAGCGCCGGCGGGGCGAGCGCGCCGCTATTGTCGTAGCGCGGCTGGCTGCCCGGGGCCGGCAGCGTCGCGGGCGCGACGGCCTGGGGCGGCACGAACAGGGTGAAGGTCGAGCCCTTGCCGGGGATCGAGCGCACCTGCAGCTCGCCGCCGAGCAGCCGGGCGATCTCGCGACTGATCGAAAGGCCGAGGCCGGTGCCGCCATATTTGCGGCTGGTGGTGCCGTCGGCCTGCTGGAAGGCCTCGAAGATCAGCTTCTGCTTGTCCTTCGGGATGCCGATGCCGGTATCGGTGACGGCGATCTCGACCGCGCGGTCGACGCCGCGCAGCACCGGATGGTTGGTGCTCCACCCGCTTTCGACGGTGCGCACCGACAGGGTGACCGAGCCCTGCGAGGTGAACTTGAAGGCGTTGGAGAGCAGGTTGAGCACGATCTGCTGGAGGCGCTTCTCGTCGGTGCGGATCGTGGCGGGCAGGCTGCCGTCGAACTCGACGTTGAAAGCGAGATTCTTGTCGGCGGCGAGCTGGCGGAAGGTCCGCTCCATGTGCTGGCGCAGGGCCTGGAGCGGCATCTCGCCTATCTCGATCGACACGGTGCCGGACTCGATCTTGGACAAGTCGAGGATGTCGTTGATCAGGTTGAGCAGGTCCGAGCCGGCCGAGTTGATCGTCCGGGCGAAATCGACCTGCTTCTCGTTGAGGTTGCCCTGCGGATTGTCGGTGAGCAGCTTCGACAGGATCAGCAGCGAGTTGAGCGGCGTGCGCAGCTCGTGGCTCATGTTCGCCAGGAACTCGGACTTGTACTTGGAGGTGAGCGCAAGCTGCTCGGCCTTCTCCTCGAGCGCGCGGCGGGCCATCTCGATCTCGAGATTCTTGGCCTCCACCTGCTTCTTCTCGTTCTCGAGCAGCTGGGCCTTCTCTTCCAGCTCCTCATTGGTGTTGTGCAGCTCTTCCTGTTTGGTGGTCAGCTCGGTCTGGCGGGCCTGGAGCTCCTGGGTCAGCAGCTGCGACTGCTTGAGCAGGCCCTCGGTGCGCATCGTCGCGGCGATCGTGTTGAGCACGATGCCGACCGATTCCATCAGCTGGTCGAGGAAGCTCTGGTGCGTCTCGTTGAACTCGCTGAACGAGGCGAGCTCGATCACCGCCTTCACTTCGTCCTCGAACAGCGCCGGCAGGATCGCGACGCTGGCGGGCCGTGCCTCGCCCAGCCCCGATCCGATGCGGATAAAGTCGCTCGGCACGTCCTCGAGCAGGATCGGCCGCTTGTCGGCGGCGGCCTGGCCGATCAGCCCCTCGCGCAGCTCGAAAGCCGGCTTCAGCGCCTCGCGCTTGCTGGCGCCGTAGCTGGCCGCGAGCTCGAGCACGGTATCGTCGCCGTCGCGATTGGTGACGTAGAACACGCCATATTGCGCGTTCACCAGCGGCGCGAGCTCGGACATGATCAGGTTCGACACGGTCGACAGGTCGCGCTCGCCCTGGAGCATGCGCGAGAAGCGCGCGAGGTTGGTCTTGAGCCAGTCCTGCTCGGCATTCTTGAGCGTCTGATCCTTCAGGTTGCGGATCATCTCGTTGATGTTGTCCTTGAGCGCCGCCATCTCGCCCGAGGCCTCCACCGCAATCGAGCGGGTGAGGTCGCCCTTGGTCACCGCGGTCGCCACGTCAGCGATCGAGCGCACCTGGTTGGTCAGGTTGGCGGCGAGCTCGTTGACGTTGTCGGTCAGGTCGCGCCACAGGCCCGCGGCGCCCGGCACGCGCGCCTGGCCGCCCAGCTTGCCCTCGATGCCGACCTCGCGGGCCATGTTGGTCACCTGGTCGCCGAACGCCGAGAGCGTGTCGATCATGAAGTTGATCGTCTCAGCCAGCGCGGCGATCTCGCCCTTGGCGTCGACGGTCAGCTTGCGCTTGAGATTGCCCTGCGCCACCGCGGTCACCACGTCGGCGATGCCGCGCACCTGGTTGGTCAGGTTGGTCGCCATCAGGTTGACGTTGTCGGTCAGGTCCTTCCAGGTGCCACCCACGCCCGGCACCTGCGCCTGGCCGCCGAGCTTGCCCTCGGTGCCCACTTCGCGCGCCACGCGCGTCACTTCCGAGGCGAAGGAGTTGAGCTGGTCCACCATCACGTTGATGGTGTCCTTCAGCGCGAGGATCTCGCCCTTCACGTCCACCGTGATCTTCTTCGACAGGTCGCCCTTCGCCACCGCGGTCGTCACGTCGGCGATGTTGCGAACCTGGCCGGTCAGATTGTCCGCCATCAAATTGACGTTGTCGGTCAGGTCCTTCCAGGTGCCGGCGACGCCGCGCACCTGCGCCTGGCCGCCCAGCTTGCCCTCGGTACCCACTTCGCGCGCCACGCGGGTAACCTCCGAAGCGAAGGAGTTGAGCTGATCGACCATCGTGTTGATCGTGTTCTTCAGCTCGAGGATCTCGCCCTTCACGTCGACGGTGATCTTCTTCGACAGGTCGCCCAGCGCCACGGCCGTCGTCACCTCGGCGATGTTGCGGACCTGGCCGGTCAGGTTCGCCGCCATCGCGTTCACATTGTCGGTCAGGTCCTTCCAGGTGCCGCCGACGCCAGGCACCTGCGCCTGGCCACCGAGCTTCCCGTCCGAGCCCACTTCGCGCGCCACGCGCGTCACTTCCGAGGCAAAGCCGTTGAGCTGATCGACCATCGTGTTGATCGTGTTCTTCAGCTCGAGGATCTCGCCGCGCACGTCCACGGTGATCTTCTTCGACAAGTCGCCCGAGGCCACGGCGGTGGTCACCTCTGCGATGTTGCGCACCTGACCCGTGAGGTTGGTCGCCATCGCGTTCACATTGTCGGTCAGGTCCTTCCAGGTACCGGCGACGCCTTCCACCTGCGCCTGCCCGCCCAGCTTGCCTTCCGAGCCCACTTCGCGCGCCACGCGCGTCACTTCCGAGGCGAAGCCGTTGAGCTGGTCCACCATCGTGTTAATGGTGTCCTTCAGCGCGAGGATCTCGCCCTTCACGTCCACGGTGATCTTCTTGGAGAGATCACCCTTCGCCACCGCGGTGGTCACCTCGGCGATGTTGCGCACCTGGCCGGTCAGATTCTCCGCCATCAGGTTCACATTGTCGGTGAGATCGGCCCAGGTGCCCGCGACGCCCGGCACCTGCGCCTGGCCGCCCAGCTTGCCTTCGGTACCCACTTCGCGCGCCACGCGCGTCACTTCCGAGGCGAAGCCGTTGAGCTGGTCCACCATCGTGTTGATCGTGTTCTTCAGCTCGAGGATCTCGCCCTTCACGTCGACGGTGATCTTCTTGGAGAGATCGCCCTTCGCCACCGCGGTGGTCACCTCGGCGATGTTGCGGACCTGGCCGGTCAAATTGCCGGCCATCAAATTGACGTTGTCGGTCAAATCCTTCCAGGTGCCGGCGACGCCTTCCACCTGCGCCTGGCCGCCCAGCTTGCCTTCCGAGCCGACCTCGCGCGCCACGCGCGTCACTTCGCTGGCGAAACCGTTCAACTGGTCCACCATCGTGTTGATCGTGTCCTTCAGCGCGAGGATTTCGCCCTTCACGTCCACGGTGATCTTCTTGGAAAGGTCGCCCTTGGCCACCGCCGTCGTCACGTCGGCGATGTTGCGGACCTGGCCGGTCAGATTGTCCGCCATCAGGTTGACGTTGTCGGTCAGGTCCTTCCAGGTGCCGCCCACGCCCGGCACCTGCGCCTGGCCGCCCAGCTTGCCCTCGGTACCCACTTCGCGGGCCACACGCGTCACTTCGCTGGCGAAGGAGTTGAGCTGATCGACCATCACGTTGATGGTGTTCTTCAACTCGAGGATCTCGCCCTTCACCTCCACGGTGATCTTCTTCGACAGGTCGCCCGAGGCCACCGCGGTGGTCACCTCCGCGATGTTGCGCACCTGGCCGGTCAGGTTGGTCGCCATCGCGTTCACATTGTCGGTGAGGTCCTTCCAGGTGCCGGCGACGCCCTTCACCTTGGCCTGGCCGCCGAGCTTGCCTTCGGTACCCACTTCGCGCGCCACGCGCGTCACTTCCGCCGAGAAGGAGCCGAGCTGCTCGACCATGGTGTTCACCACCTTGCCGATGCGCAGGAACTCGCCGCGCAGCGCACGCCCGTCGATCTCGACGGCCATCGACTGGCTGAGATCGCCCTTCGCCACCGCACCGATGACGCGCGCGACCTCGGCGGTCGGCTGCACCATGTCCTCGATCAGCTCGTTGAGCGCGCGCAGCTTCGCTTCCCAGCCGCCGGTAGCGCCGCGGACATGGCCGCGCTGGTTGATCTTGCCTTCCTTGCCGACGACTCGCGAGAGGCGTTCGAATTCGTTGGTCATCTGCTCCTCGAGCACGACGACCTCGTTGAACAGCATCGCGATCTCGCCATCGGCGCCGGGCAGATCGTCCGGCAGCCGAACCGAGAAATCTCCGCGTCTTAGGCTACGGAGCGCAGATACGAGACGGCGGCGGTCCAGCGTGTCGGGGGTAGTCTCTGCGTGCACCCAAGGCTCCAAGCATCTCCCACCCCGCTATCGTTCCACTGGACGGCCCCCCAGCCGCTACCTCCTGATATAACAGAGAAATCGCCTTGGCTCGGAAAAAGATCAGACATCGAACCAAACTTGCCTAATCCAGATCAAGCGCTACGAAACCCGGGCCGGCGGGGGCCGACCAGGGAGTTATCGCGGGAAGATGCCCGCCCGGCACGACGTCTCGAGCTTCATCCGCACCACCTTCCGTTCGGTCTGGGCGCTCGAGCTGCTGTGCCTGATGCGCAGCGAGCCGGAGCGCGAATGGGAGCGCGGCGACCTGGTATCGGCGCTGCGGGCCAGCGACCTCGTCATCGACCAGGGCTTGGCCGGGCTGGCGGCCGCCGGACTCGTCGTGATGCTCGCGCCCGATCGCGCCCGCTACCAGCCGGCCAGTGCCGAGCTCGACAGGCTGGCGCGCGAGGCGGAAGCGCAATATGCCAGCAGTCCGGACAAGGTGCGCCGCCTGATCATCCATGCGGCACATGGCAGTCTGAGCGCTTTCGCGGACGCCTTCCGCGTACGAAGGGATTGAGGCAATGGGGGATCTCGCTCCGGCCATCGTCTACATCCTCTGCTTCGTGACGAGCACCGCCTGCGCCTGGCTGCTCGGGCGCACTTGGCACCGCAGCCGCGCCCCTTTGCTGTTCTGGAGCGCGCTCTGCTTCGTGCTGCTCTCCGCAAACAACCTGTTCCTGATCCTCGACATGCTGGTCATCCACGACATCGACCTGTCGCCGGTGCGGGGGCTGCTTTCGCTGGGCGCGGTGGCGGTGCTGCTGTTCGGCTTCATCTGGAACCAGGAGGCGGAACGGTGAGCGCACTCGTCTTCGTCTCCGGCGCGACCACCATGGGGCTATTCGCGGCGGCGCTGTTCTTCCTGCGCTTCTGGCGGAACACCGGCGAGGAGCTCTTCTTCTTCTTCGCCCTGGCCTTCGGGCTGCTCGGCATCGGCCAGATCCTGCTGGCGATCGGCGGCTGGCCCGAGGAGGACCGGAGCTGGCTCTATCTGATCCGGCTGGCCGCCTATCTGCTCATCCTGTTCGCGATATTGCGGAAGAATTTCTCCGCGCGCTGAGGGGGGCGGTCCTGGGGATTCTGGCCAGCAGCCGGCCGAAGGCGTGGGCGAACCGGCATCGCGTTGTTGGAATCGGGGCGATTGCCTTGCCTGAACTATGGAACGCGCCCAGGCCTATTTGCCTCTGCCTGGTTGGTTGATTTGCGCAGACGGATTTCGATACGGCGCCGCCTTTGATCGGAGGAGGCCGCTGATCCATCCGCGACTCTATCGCCAGGCGCGATCATCTGCGCTGCGGAAAGTGGCAGGATCGTTACATTCTTCAGGCGCGGATCGCGCCGCAGGATTTGAACCACAGCGACGGCCCGCGCCAACGCCAAACCAGCATTGTCCGTTGAGTGAAGCTCGCCGATATCGAACCGCCCGTTCGATGCTGCGACTAGCTTCTTATCCAAATTACTCGTCCCACCCATGGGCACTTCATCGGTGTGTCCGATTACCTCAACGACATCAACGCCGTAGTCATCGATATTCTTTGAAAGTTTTGGAATGATGTCACTTATCAGGCTATTTCTGAAGTCGGAGCTCAAGGTAGCCCTTCCACTTTCGAAATAGTAGCCGCCAGCTTCGCTGAGGCTGAAGAATGGGGGCCATTGCCCCCTTTTTCCCTTAGCATCGGTTCGAGCGGATGTGGGCCCACTCGATTCGAGCTTGTTGGCCAGCATCGCCATCATGACAAATAACAGCAGGACGACGCCGACCACCCCCGTCATCAGATCGGCGATCGAGATCCATTCGTTGGGCTTGTTCCTCACGCCGCGTTTCCGTTGGCAAGATCGCTGTTGCCCGACATGGCAGTGTCGTTTCGCGTCAGAATGACAAGTTCCGCGAGAAGGCCATTTCCCTTCGCAATCTCGCCTTCGAGACGCCGCACGTCGCTTGTCTTGCAGATTTCGCCCAGTTCGGTGCGGTCGGACAGGCCGCGCAGGAATGTCCGGACCTCGTCGTTGACCTTCGCCATCTCGATGTTGCTTTTTCCGAACGCGACGACGTCGGTCCCGATACCGGCCATCGTGGCGAGCTGGCTGGTCAGCCTGGTATTCAGCTCCTGGATCGGCTTGTGCATCTTCTCAGCATTCTGGCTGAGCGTTTCCGACGCGATGTTGAAGTCGTCTATGGTTTTGGCTTGGGTCTTTGCGGTCTCTTCGAACGATACGCTCACCACCTTGATGACCGATTCCACACGACCCATCGTTGCCCCGACGGTCTTCCCCAGGTCGCCCATTGTCGACGAAATATCGACCGTCGATTTCTCGATCTTGCTCGACATCTCGGCGAGGTTCTTGTTGAAGCTGTCGTTCATCAGCTCAATCGCGGTGACGAGCTTGTCCTGCAGCAGCTCGACCACGGCCTGGAGATTGGCCGCGGTCACTCCGACTTGATCGGCGGCACTCGACATCCCTTTCGACGCGTGACCCATGTCTTTTGCCGATCCGGCGATCCTGTCCATGCTTTCGACATGGCTATCGACAAACTTCTTGAGTGAGGCCTGCGTGGCATGGGTGTTCTGCTTGATCGCGTCCAGCAGCGGATCCAGCACCTTGCCCAGCCGATCCGTCCCCGCGGAGATTTCGCGCGAGGCTGTCGATATCTCCGAACGAACCCGGCCTTCGACTGCGCTCTGCAATCCCTCGCGCTTCCGGCGGAGAGCATCGGCATCCGAACGCATCTGCCCGATGCACCACATCAGCCGCTTGCCATTCCATCCCGCCCACGCAGCAACCGAGCGGACGAGAAGATAGCCGATGATGCCCCAGGTCGAGACCTTGAATTTGGTGCCCAGACTGTGAATGACTGCAGATAGTTGCCCGAACTGCTCGTTGTTCGGCAAATCGAACACCCTGGCAGCATCATTGAGCGCGACGCCAAGCCCGATGAAAGTGCCGAGCAACCCCACGATGAGCAATATGCTCGGCAGTGCGTCACAGAAGCGCTCCGCCGGCATCGCCACGGCATCGCTCAAATCCTGGGGCGAGTTGTAATCGGCTTTGCTTTCCTTCCAACGCTGCTGCCAATGGTCCGGGCTGGCCGTGCGTCCGACCCATATCAACGCGCCCGTGACAGACAGGAGGATCAGCCAGAAAAAGCTGATCTGAACGGGATCCGACTGAGGCATCAGAAACCTGCCAATATCGGCGATGCTGATTGCCTTATCCACTGGCAATTTACCGGCGCTCGGCGCGGCAAGGGCGCCCATGGCTATCCCCATATCGAACATAGTCGTCACTCCTGCCCAGGCGACCGGCGCCGGCTGTTCGGCTTTTTCTTCTTCGTCTTCGGGGGTGGGGGCGCCTCCTGTGCAGGCGCGGGTTCCTCCGCCGGAGGCGCAGGCCTCACCCGCATCATCCGGTCCTCGAACGATTTCTGGTAAATCAGCGCGAATTGCTCGATGAGCTGCTGATCCGCATCCGATAGCTCAGACCAAGCCCGGCCGTTCTGCGCGCAATCAATGATGATCCGCGCAACCCGGGGCGCGAGCTCCTCGCGACCTTCTTCCTGCAGGCCATCGCCTGGTTGTTCGAGAAACTGCAGGAAGCCTTCGGCAGAGTGGACGTATTTTTCCATCTCGAGCTTGCGGTCGAGCGCGGCCTGCATCGCTTCCTCGAGCGCAGGCATCTTTGCCTCGCGTTCCTGCATCTCCGCGGCCTGAGCTTCGGTCAGGCCCCAGCGGCGCTGCGTCCTGAGCTTGTTGTACGCAGTCTTGTTTGCGATTCGCGCGTCGTCGGCTGCGTGCCATGCCCGCCCCAGATCATCGATCTTGTCGTTCCAGGCGAGCAGCAGTTCCTCGAAGACGAACGGAAGAAGCTTCTGGCCTAGCCTCTCCTCCACGATCCGGTCGAGCTCACGCAGTTCCTCGGGCGTTACGTCTGGCTCTTCCTCGACCAGTTCGTGACAGAGATGAACGACCAGAAGGTCATCGTTGCTGATCGATTCGATCGCATTGAGCTCGCCGATTTTCTTTTCGGACATCTCGAGCAGCTTGGCCGACGCTCGCAGACGCAGATAATGATCAAAATTGGTGATCGAATTGTCCCGGAATGCCTTCTCGGCCTTCGCGCGGGCTAACCCCAATTCCAGCACCATCGCCGCGGCTTGCGTTGCACGCCGCTCGTCGTCGGGCAGGTCGGGGATATCGGCGGCCTCTTGCAAGCTCTTGCGATGCCGCTGCGCTTCATGCCAGCTTTCGGGCCGAAGATATTTATCGACGATGTGCTTGGTCAGATCGATCGTCCAGCGGATCGCCGCTTCCACCGCATGCGCCAGTTGCGTACCGGCGAAGACCAGCGCGGCGGTGACCACACGATCCGCGAGATTCAATGCGTAGTGAATTTTGGGAAAGGGTACGGCCAGCAGTTTGACTGCCTTGATCAACGGATCGACGACGTTTTCGATGTGCGGATGTATTTTCCTCCACCCCCGTTTCACCGAATCCACGAACGCGTGGCCCTTGTCGGCGATTATAGTCAGACCGCCGACCACCACCGCCTTCACACCCTGGTAAACATAGCTGGCGGCCCGCGCCACGCTGGTCACCACGGCTGAAAACGCCCCGGCAAGGGCGTTTCCCACATCACCAAAGAAACCCATTTCCCGTCCCCCCGCATTTGATTCACTGAAGGCCAAGCAAATGCCCGGCGATGGTCGTTTCCTCGCCGGCAGCCGCCTTTGGCTTCGCGGCTTGCCCGCTGCCCCCAGTCCCCAGGCGGAGCTGCGCGATCGCGGCTTCGATGTGGCCGAAATCGAGTCGCGGCGGCATCTCCGCGCGTTCGGCATCAAGCAGCATGCGAGGCAGAGCGCGTCGGGTGCAGTTGAGGATGTCCCGGCCCGACAGCCCGGGCGAGCCCGCGGCAGCCTGCGCCAGCAACTCCGCCCGCGGTACCGCCAACGGTATCTTCTCGACGATGAACCGGTCCCACAATCGAAGACGCGCCGCTTCGTCGGGGAGCTCGAACGTTACCTGGTGGGTGATGCGGCTCTTGATCGCGTCATCATAGTCGCGCGCATAGTTGGTCGCGAAGATGACCAGCCCCTCATGCGCGCTAAGCTCGGTCATCATCGTGTTGCGCGTCGCATTCATGTCGCTGTCGATGCCCTGCGACACCGAAATGCGGCGGCCGAGCAGCGCATCAGCCTCGTCGAAGAAGAGCACCGCCTGCTCTTCGCGCGCGCGGCGGAAGGCCTTCTGCAGATTCTTCGACATCTGCCCCTTCAGACTGCTCTCCAGATCGCCGATCGTGAGCGGGAGGAACGACATCTCCAGTTCACCCGCCAGCGCCTCCGCCGCGAGCGTCTTGCCCGTCCCCGGGGGACCGAAGAAGTTGACAATCGCCGTACTGCCCTGGTGGTCCACCGCAGCGAAATCCCACTCGTCATAGATGGTGCGATGAAAGCGCAGCAACGCGATGCACTCGCTGATCTGGCGATGCGTGCGCTCCGTCAGCACGACATCCTGCGCGAGGACGTGACGCGGCGCCCTGGTTTGATAGGCTGTATTGATCTCAGATAATGGATTGCGTTTATCGTCAACCATCATTCCGCCTTTGTTATGATTTCGTGCCTCTATGTTCTCAGAGCGAGAATCGCCGTCAGGCTGGCAAGAAAAGCCGCTCGATCAAATATCCATCCACATCTTTTCTCGAATTTCTGCACGAATGCCGCGATTTCGGGAGAAGCGGCGAGGAGAATAACCCATTGTGGATCATCCAGACTGCAGAAATTCTGGCGAACCCGTGCTCAGCAGCCCGGTATGCGATAACGGCGCGTCAGTAGCAGCGGAGAAAAGCCGCCTTCGGATAGCTTGAACAAGGTTTGCGGTCGCGAGAGGAGCTGGATCGTGGCGTCCAGCGACGGGGTGCTGGTACCCCAATGGCGGTTGGTCTGCTGCAGGAATCGCGTGACCGGCGAAGTGTCGCGCGGTTCGACCAGCAGGTAGGCGGTATATTCGCCGTCGATCTTCTCGACTTGGGATGGATAGCCCGGCAGCGGTCCAAAGAACCCCTGGTCAAGCGGGAGAGGCGACTGCGCCCAGCGGACGACATCGCCAGCCTTCTGGTTCCAGATACGATCGGGATTGGCAATCCGGAACCCGCGGCAATCGGGATTGCGCACGAAGAACATCCACCCGAACGAGGGTTCGGCCAGCGGCTGAGCCAGTCCGATCGTCATCGCATCGCCATAGGCAAAAGACATGATGGGCAGCGTGACGGTATCGACCGGCGCCGCGGCTGTCGGAAAGCGCGCGCGATCCCGTGATTGCCCGACATGGCGAAGCAGCCCCAGCGGGGTGGTCCGACTGCGAAACTCGTCGAACGAATTGAGTTGCAGGACGATGGCAGCATGGGCTCGGTCAAGCGCATCGTCCGGCGCCTGAAGACCGCGAAACGCGTCGGCGAAGAAATCGGTGAACGGGCGGTCCCAGTCCTCGGGACGAATCTGCGCGCCGATCGGTTCGTTGCTCCTGGCAAGTCTCGCGAATGCTGCGTTGAAATAATCCGACAGCCGCATGCGATCCTGCGTCGAGAGCAGGCGCTCGCCCTTTTTGACCTTCGAGATTGCCTCGCGCTGGGCCTGTTCGCCCAACAGATCGTGATAGAGCACGGACCCCAAGGTCGTGGGCGAGACGTTGACGTTGCAAAATGCCCCCAGGCCTTCGAATTTGAGCGCCAGATCGTAAATCGCCGCCATAATGTCGCCCCCCGTTGCTTGCCGGACGATTGTCGGTGCGCGGCAATGAATTTCAATTGCCATTTCTTGCTGCGCTTGGTGTCTAGAACATGTTTCAAAGACCGGAGCGTGTCATGCTGGGTGCCGCACTGCTGATCGGAAACTCACGCTACGAGACGCTGCCGCCGCTGCACACGCCGGCGGGAGATGTCGATTATCTCGGCGAGCGCCTGCGCGAGATCGGTTTCGAGACGATCGTCGTGCGCGACGCCAAGGCGGGCACACTGAACCAGAGCATCTCGACTTTCCGGGAGACGGTTGACAGCCTCCCGCCGGAAAGCCGGGTGCTGCTGTATTTCGCGGGACATGGTGTCCAGGATTCGGGTGAGAATTACTTGCTGCCGATCGACGTCGATCCGCCACGCGCTGGAGGTAGCTGGGCGTTGCGCTCGCTTTCGCTCAGCGCATTGCTGACACAGGTCTGCTGGCGCGGAGACCAGCAGAAGCTGATCGCGCTCGACGCCTGCCGGGTAAGCGGCATTCCCAGCACGACACGCAACGGTGATCGCGGGCTGGTGGAAGCGCATCCCAATTCACACCGGCACGTGCACGAGACGATGATCATGTTCGCCGCCGCGCCGGGCGAGGTGGCCAGCGACGGCGGCAGCTCGGGGACAAGCCCTTTCTGTCGCGCATTATGGTCCGCCCTCGAACGCCCCTATCGCCCGCTTGGCGCCATTGGAGCGGAAGTCGCGCGGCTGGTGCGGGCGCAGGAGGGCCACCAAGTTCCGTGGGTACATCACAATTTCATCGACACCTATGAGTGGGATTTTGCGGGACCGGCACCCGTCGTCACGCCACCGCCTCCCGTGCTTCCCAAGAAGCCGGCGGTGCAGCAGATCTGGAGCGATGATGCTGCCGGCCACAGGACCAACATCTTCATCCAGGTGACGCCGGGCCGCGAAGCCGATCTCGACCAGGCGCTGAACGCCGGGCCGATCCGGGATTTCAGGGAATATGGGACAATCGTATTCTCATGCCCCGACGACGAGATGAACGAAGGAGTCGCGGCCCACATGCGCGAGCATTACGACCTTGAAGTCGTGATGCCCGAACGCATGACGCCGCGCGTCGCACCTTCGCCCCCGCAACCGCCCGCCCAGCCGGCATCCTCGCAAGCGTCGTCGCCACCGCCCCTGTTGGCGGCGCTGCGCCAGCAAATGGGAAGGAGCCGCTGGAAGTGGATCGTGCTGCTGATCCCACCGCAGAATCGAATGCCATTCGCGGTATTCGCCGACAGGCTGCTCGACATCGACAAGAAGTTCGATCGGCCGCAGACGCGGGGCGTAATGGGCGATGTGCTCGACGCCCTGCTCGGCACGCACCTCAGCGCCTTCAACCTCGACACGCTCGCGCTATATGGGACAATCGTCGCCAAGGGCGAGGGTGCCTATATCCCGGCGGACGTCCAGACCAGGATGGCTCGGGAATATGGCGTCGCGTTCGACTGGGCGGACTGGTCGACGATGAACGGCGTAGCGGCGGACTGCCGGAGACTGCCGGGCTGACGGCAAGCCGCGGCAATAACACCATCTGCCCATTTCGACCAATCAGGCCCCGCCGATAGCGCGGGGCGGTATCTCAAATGCCTTCGTATCGGCCAGGCCCCCATCCGGGAGCGCTGATCCTACGGAGTGATTTGTCATGGAATATGATGGCTTTTCCAACAACGACATCGTCCCGTCGATTCCCGCGATCGTCGAGGGGAACTACGAAGAGCGCACCGCAGTCACGCTGCTGCTCGATATCTCGGACTCGATGCGCGGTCGTCCGATTGACCAGATTCACCAGGGGTTCGAGAAGCTGAAGGCGCTGATCAAGCGCGATTCGCTGGTGGCGTCGAGAGTGTGCATTAGTGTCATCACCTTCGGCGGCAAGGGCCCGGAGCCGGTCACCCTGGTGCAGGACTTCATCGACGGAACCGACTTCGATCAGCAGATCACGCTTACCGCTGGCGGTCTGACGCCGATGGGTGGCGCCGTCGAGCTCGCGCTCGACAAGCAGGAGCAGTTCAAGAGGGACATGCGCGCCAGCGGTGGCACGTACAAGCGCCCCTGGATTGTCCTCATGACCGACGGCGCCCCAACCGACGATTACAAGGCCGTGGCCGCGCGCTGTGCCCAAATGGTGAGCCAGGGGAAGCTCCTGTTCTGGCCGCTTGCCACCGATGGCGCCGATCATGACGTGCTGCTGGAATTCGCCGGCCCCGATGGCCACGTATTCGACGTAGCCGGCGCGGACCTGAGCTCGATGTTCGAATGGGTCGGGGTGTCCGTCGCAAGTGCGTCATACTCGAGCGCCGACGAGGAGGTCCAGTTCACCGCCCCCGGGCGCATCATCACCGCGCGGGTGTGATATGGAACAGGCGCTCCAGGCCATCCGCGAAGTGCCCGCGCCCTTCCGGACCGACAGCCTCGAAACCGACGACTGGCGGGTGGCAGCATGTGCCGTGGCGGGCCCCGGGCATCACGCCCGGGGCCTTGGCTGCGACGACAGTTTCGCCTGGCAGACGCGCGGCCAATGGCTCGTCGCGTGCGTGTCCGACGGCGCGGGCTCGGCCCCGCACGGCGCGATCGGCGCACGGATCGGCGCCCGCACGGTCTGCGACGTCGCCGCGTTGCTGCTGCCGGACGATCTCGCCACCCCGGACGATCAGGCCGCGGTCGAGCAGGCGATCGCGATCGGCGTCGGCGCGGCACGCGCCGCGGTGGAACGCGACGCCCGCGATCGCGGCGCGCATCTGCGCCAGTATCACGCAACGCTCGTCGGGATCGTCGCCAAGGGTACCGAGGCGCTGCTGTTCCATATCGGTGACGGCGCGGGCCTGGCATTCGGGCGTGCGGCCGGCGACGGCGCCACCCCGACGCTGTCCCCGCCGGAGAATGGCGAGTTCAGCAACCAAACGACCTTCTTCACCTTGCCGCGCTGGCGTGACTATCTGCGCTTCACCCGCACCCGCGGGTTCGACATGGCAGCATTGATGACCGACGGCGTGACGCCGTTCGCGCTCGATCGCGGCGAGCAGCGGCCAGTCGCCGGATTCGTCGATCCGATCTGTGCGACGCTCGGCAAGGTCGCGGCCCCGATCGGCGCACTGGCCCTGCACGCGCTGCTCGATCGCCCGGACGTGCGGGCAGCTTGTGACGACGACAAGACCATCCTGTGGCTTGCGCGCATCGGCGCGGCACCGGTCGAGGCGGACCCGAGCGCGGCAGCGCCGGCGCGGCGGCCAAAGATCGACGCCGTCACCTATGTGCTGCACCGGCGACGGCGCTGCCGGCGCGCGCGGAGGGCCGCATCATGTGGCTGACGCTGCATACCCACCGCGCCGACGGCAGCCGCCGGGCGGTCCAGATCGACGAGCGCGCGCCGCTGGGTCGCGGAGGGGAGGGCCTGGTCTATCCGCTGCGCCACGACCCGCACTATGTCGTGAAGATGTTCGCCCGGCCCGATGCCGTACGCGAGGCTAAGATCCGGGCGATGATCGCGGCGCCCCCCGCGGTCAACCGCGACGGGCATCTGCACCTCGCCTGGCCCGAAGCGATCGTGACCGACACCAACGGTCGGTTCCTGGGCTATATGATGCCGCGCATCGACATGCGCCGCAGCGTGCCGCTCGACTGGTACCTGCTTCCCGCCCAGCGCAAGGCCGAGCGGCTGCGCGGCGACAGCGAGACCGATCTCGGGTTTCGCCTGACGATCGCACGCAACATCGCGGCAATCCTGGTCGCGATCCATGCAGCCGGGCATGCATTGGTCGACCTCAAGCCCCCCAACATCCTGGTCGATCGCGAGCACGGAACCGTGGTGATCGTCGATTGCGACGGTTCGCGCATCTTCGAACCCGGTCGCATCCACCCCGCATTGGTCGCGACCGAGGAGTATCTCGCGCCCGAATTCCACGGCCGGGTGAAGCAGGCCGATGCCCGGCAGGACCGGTTCGCGCTGGCGGTGATCGTCTTTCGCCTGCTCAACGACGGGCTCTATCCGACCAATGGGACGCCGCTCGATCCCGCCGCCCCGGCTAGCCATATCGGCCGGATCAAGGCGGGCCTGTTCACCGTGAACCCGGCGGCGGCCATGAAACCGCACCCGGGCAGCATCCAGTCGTTCCTGGCCGACGAGACGATCGACCTGTTCCGTCGCGGCCTGTCGGCGGCAGGGTTGTTGCGGCCTGCGCCGTACCATTGGCAATGCCATCTCGAACAGCTGCTGAAACGGGTCCGGCCGTGCCGCGCGGGGCGACATGCGATGCTTCCCAAGGGCTGTCCGTGGTGCGGCGAGATACCGATGGCGCCCAGGCCGGCGCCTCCGGTCGTGCCGCCACCCGTCGTGAAGACGGTTCGCGCCACGCCAGCAAACGCGATCGGAGCAGCATGGGTGCGCCTGAACAAGGCTACCAAGGCTGGCGCGGCGACCATCGCGAAGACTGCCGTCATCGCCGCCGCTGCGCTGGCCATGGCGGCAAGCGAGCCGGGCGGACCGCTGGCCGGCAAGCTTTCCGAAAACGCGGCCACCACCGACGACAGCTGCCGCCGCACGCCGCTGCACACCAGCAATCAGCAGCAAGCGACATGCCCGCCGATCGTGCCTAGCCCGGCTGCGAAGGAGAAAGCCAATGCGTAGGATTTCCAGCGACGGCTGGCAGCAGCTGTCTGACCATCTCGAAACCGAAAGCCGGCGGCGCAAGGGGATGCCGGGCGCAATGTTCGGCGCCGCGATGGGCGCGGCGCGCACGATGGCACGAGCGCCTGGCGGCCGCGTCGATGTCGCGCTGATCCTGACGGCCGCAATTGTCGGGCTCGCTTATGGCGCCGCCGATCTCGACCGAATCGATATCGATTGAGCGCCATTCCGCACATTCAAGGAAGATCGCCATGCAGAACCCGATCCACCCCAGACCCACAACGCACGCGATGAACCAGCGGCCGCAACCCGCACGGATCCCGCACCCGGCGCAGATCGCACCGCCCGCGCAAGCCGCCGGGCCGCAGCGCAGTCCGGCGGGCCGCTACCCCCTTCCCAGATTCACCGTCCAGCAGGTGCAAACCACCTTGTTTCGTCGGCTGCTCGGCTATGCCCTGCTGTTCGGTGCGGCGATCTTCCTGCTGCTCGCGCTCGCCGCCCTACGCAGCAACGAAGTGCACAGCCTGGCGCCGCTCGGCGTCGGGCGGATCGTCGACGAGGCCGGGCGGAACGGATGGGGGATCACCGGACTGCTGTCGGCACTCGAGAACCTGCACTGCGCGGTCGGGTGCGCGATCTTCGGACTGGCAATGGCGCTTGGCGCCATTCCGCCCGCATCCCCGCTGCCGGGGGAGGTCATCAACCTTCGGCGGCGTGGCGACGCGCGGCTTCACTTTCCGGCCCTTGCGGGCGGCCTGCTCATCTTCTGGTTCGGACTGGCAATATCGCTGGGCGGCATCCCGCTGGTCGGCGGACTGGCCGAGGCGGTGGGGATGAGCCTGGCCGCCTGGTCGAGCTGGCGGGTGTTCGTGCCCGAGGCCCGGCACCTGCTGACCGTCATCACCGATACCGACATGGGCTGGTCCAATCGTATCCTGGTGGAAGGCGGCAAGTTCATCCGCAACGGCGTACGCACGATCCGCCCCGACATGGCGGTGCACGCAATCGTCATCACGCCGCTCTGGCTGCGCATCTTCGGGACGGGGCACCTGACCATCGCCTTCACCCAGTCTGACGGCAGCCGCGGTGCAGTGATGCTGCGCGCGGCGGGGCCGCTGCGCGAGCTCAGCGATGTCGCCGGCTATATCAACGGCCGCTGGCAGCGCGCGCTTCGCCCGACAAACCTTCAGGGCATGCAGCAGCCGCTGCGGCCCGCCGACTATCTCTGACCAAGAGAGGCCGATATGTTCAGACAGATCTGGGCAGTCCTGACAAACGATCCAGCAGCGCGCGCGGACCATTTCGACCGCAACAGCCATCAGCAGCATCAGTTGCCGGACCACATGCCCGACCAGGCCAGCGTCCAGTGCCTGGTGGACGACAATCTGACGACCTGGCTCGACGATCCGGGCTTCCAGGAGGCCAATGCGGTGCTCGGTCTGCACGAGGCGGATTCGCAATCATGGCGCGGTATCCCTGCGCAGCCCTTTCTCGACACCGGCAACCAGGAGCCGACCGCCCCGGCCAGCACGCTGTCCGCCATCGACCCGGACGACCACTCCCATCCATCATACCAGCTGATAACGACCGATGCAGACCATCGCGCGTCGCCATCATCAACTTATGATAACATCAACCCGCGAGACAGCATGACCGGGCATTTCGCGAGCGACGTGCTCCCGCACATGGTGTGGGGCGGCGGATATGCGAGCTACGACATGTCGAATGGCGAGGACCTTTCCGAGGTCGACCGCAACGACGTCCACGCCAACGTCTATCCGTGCCAGAATGGCGTGTTCATCGGCGGGCCTGATTTCCACGGGATCGACGACCCGGTTTCCGCCGCGGGCCAGCTCTCGGCTGAGTCCGGCGCCTCGGTGCCATATACGGCAGTCGAGATGCCGGCGGTCACCACCGCATATGACGCCAGCAACTGGGACGACGGCAGCTGCTCTGCCGATTATGGTGGCGGCTCGTGCGATACGGGCGGGTTTGACGGCGGATCCGGCGACTGACGATGGCACAGCTTTGTCCGGGTTCGCCGATCGCGCGGCAGCACGCGCTGATCATGGCGCGGCGCGGCGCCTCCCGGGAGACGGTCGGGTTCCGCGCGCCCGACAGCGCCGTCGAAACCGGGGCGTGTGAAGAGCTGTTGCTCGACCGCAGCCCCGGCCACGCGCTCATCGTTGGGCCCAGCGGATCGGGCAAGACGCGCAACGTCGCCATTCCGAACTGCCTCTGGTACCTGGGCTCGCTCTTCGCTCTGGACATCAAGGGCGAACTCGCCGAGACGACGGTGCGCCGCCGCCGGGAGCTGGGACAGCAGGTCCATGTGCTTGACCCTTTCGGCATCACGCATTTCGTCGGCGCCGGCATCAATCCGCTCGATCTTCCGGACCCGGCAAGCCCGGAATTCGAAGCCGATTGCTGGATGATCGTCCGGCTGCTCACCGCCGGGCAGATGAGTCTACAGGACCGGTTCTGGGATCAGAGCGCGGAGGCGCTGCTGGCGGCGGTGATCGCCTATCACATCGAATTCATGCCGCCTGAGAATCGCAACTTGGCGGCGGTGCGGACATTCCTATGCAACCCGGACCTCAGCTATCAGATCGAGACGCTGCTCCAGCGACCGGAACTCGCTGCATCACACGGGCTCGCGGCGGACGAGTTCCGCAATTTCCTGGGGCATGAGGGCGAAAAGGTACGCACAAGTATCCGGTCGACCGCAATGCAGCACCTGTCGATCTTCAACGGCAGCCAGATCGTCAACGCGACTTCGACCTCAACTTTCGATCTCGACGCGATCACTCGGGGCGAGCGGATCTCGATCTATCTCGTTGTCCCGCCGCACAGGCTCGAGTCCTTTGCGGCGCTGGTCCGTTTGTGGATCGCGGTGGTGATGACGCAGATCATGCGACGCACCAGCGCGCCCGATCTCCCGACGCTGTTCCTACTCGACGAGGTCGCGCAGTTGGGCAGTTTCCCGCTGCTGCGAACCGCAGTCACGCTTCTGCGCGGTTATGGCGTCCGCTGCATGATGTTCGTCCAGGACGTCTCGCAGCTCCGCCAGCTCTTTCCAAGCGACCATGCGACGATCGTCAACAATTGTTCTACCGTCGCGACGCTGGGGCACGCGTCCTACGCCATGTCACGCGAACTCTCCGACCTGCTGGGCGATATCTGTGCGGACGACCTGTTCGCGATGGACGGCGACACGATTGCGGTGCGGCAATTTGGCCAGCGCACCGCACGATCAAAAAGGGTCGACTATCTCAAAGACGATCTGTTCGCGGGTCAGTTCGACCGGCCGCGGATGGCACCGATCGGTCCCGCTGGCCCCGGGGAACACCACTCGGACGCGCTGGTCGGCATGAACCTCGCATCGCTGCGTGGTTGAGGAACACCATCTTGTTCGAATAGGACGGGCCTTGATGCTTCAAACGATGATCTATTGCGTTTCGTGGCGATGATAGATGGAAAGCAGGTCGTCGTCAGCCTCGGTGTGGCCAAGCAGTTTCTTGGCGGGCTGGGTACTATGAAAAAGGGCTGCAGGTGCTCGGGGACCCGTGAGGCAGACGCTACACGCGCTTGAACAAGGCGCTTCCGCAGCGGTTCACTGCTTGACCTTGTTACGTGTTGTTTCCCGCTGTTGGAGGTAGCGTATAGCGTTGCTGCGGATGGTGGCGAGGCAGCATCATGATCAGCGCCCCACGATCGACTAACGGATTTAGGAAGCGCTCTCCAAGTTTGGCAGCATCTCGACGGAGCAGGCCGGCAATTTCCGTTCTAGTAAGCTCGCCAGCCTCAGAAATTAGGTCGAGGATTAGTGATACGGTTTCCTCATAAGGGAGCCTGGCGCTCCAGCGCGCGTGAGCGACAGCTTGGACGCGAGCCCACTTGGCGGGGTCAAATCTATGAGGCCGTTCACTGTCGGTGAGGTTATCCCTAATGGGGGAAGAGGTTACCCCAGAGCTTCCCCCAGAAGTCCCCCCAGAGCTTCCCCCTGGAACGTTACTGATAGGAAGTCGATCAGGATCAACCACATCCGGTCGGCTTAGCACATACTGGGTCCATCGGCCGACGCCCTCGCGCAAAAGAAAGCCATCGGACACCAAACTGCCAAGTATCTTAGTTAGGTCAGCGCGATGCCGCGTCAGTGTCTCCTGCAGCATCTGATTCGTGATACGATTCTCACCAAGTGCCATCACGAGAATGTGAACCTGCTCCGGCTCGAGTTTGGAGATACGTTCCTCGCCAAAAATCCCGCCCAGCTCAACAAGCGCTTCCTCGGGAAGGGCCGTTACAAGAGGGAGCGTTAGGTTGACTCGGTCCGGCCGCTGGCCTTCGCGCAAGCGCGGATCGCTGAAACGAGCATTCGCCCAGCTCGATCTAATCTTATCAAGGCCGCTACCGGCCTTATCTCCAGCCCCCATGAGCTGGAACATCGTCTGGAGAGCTTTATTTCGGCACTCGCTGACGCCGCCGCGGATCAGCTGCTCTTGAGACAGCAGAATGGTCCCCGGGTTGGACATCTCGATGCGATCGCCATAGCGATCCATCACCACCCCACCCTGGCCGCTATAATCAGCGTGAATCAGCGCGTTAACGACAGCCTCGCGGAGGCCCACGCTCACAGAGCTGTCATCCACGCGATAAAGATTTTGGTCTAGCTGGAAGGGTGACTTAAGCGTGCCGACGATCTTGGGTAGCACCCGCTGATAGAACTGAAAAAGGTTTGCTTCCCAAGTCCCGTCCGGGGTGAGCCGATCAGACCAACGCTGCTCGGCATCTTCACCGAGCCTCTCACGATAATCTAAATGAAAATTGGGCAGCGCTTCCGGATCTCGTATAGATTGTTCGAGGCCAAACATGAGAAGGCCCGCGATAGTCAGTCCCTCTGCACCGGTGGAGCGCTCGCGCCTCCATCCGCCAAGTTTGTTCAGAAGTCCCAAGTCATCTTCAATAAGCCAAGGATGATCAGGATTGGCTGCCGCCATGCGATTACGAAACTGGCGCAAGGACTCTGTATGGAGATCCTGCGTCGAAAAGTGCGGAAGCACACGACTATCCGCCGGCTCTTGCGACTGATCCGCGAACATGCGGCGAACTTCGTCTGCAGAGCAGCGATAGTCGCCAGAGTGATCTCGCCGGTAGGTTTCCTCGAAAGGTCGATTGTTCAGATAAACTGGTCGTTCTCGGCGGCTGGCGCGAGGAACATTCACAACGATGAATTTCCGACCCTCTAGCTCCAATACCTCTACGTCTACTTGGGTCAGCAGATTTGCGCTGATTTTCTGGCGATTGTTCAGGGCACTCCATAAGGTGGAGAGCAGGGCATCGGGATCCGGCACGCCATGCAGGTCCAAGGTGCGATCGCCCTTTTCGGTTACGCCGAGGACGATTGCTCCGCCGGACGTATTGGCGAAGGCGCTGTAGGTCTCCCACATGCTGCCAGGGAGGCCGCCCTTAGCGGCTTTAAATTCAAGATCGGCCGATTCGTATAGGGAAGGCTCGTCGAAGAGCGACAATTGGCGGTGGGTGAAAAGGTCTAGCGGCATTGGCATCCGCTAAAATACCCAATCAACACCAGCATGCAAAGTGTCCGACCGCACGGCGACCCTGAGAGAGATTAAGTAGCAGCGTGGGAACGAAATGGGGTACCTGCCCCCGCCATTCTCAGCATAAGCGCACTACTGCAGACACTTAAGTTGAAGTAAATGGCGCACCCGACAGGATTCGAACCTGTGGCCTCTGCCTTCGGAGGGCAGCGCTCTATCCAGCTGAGCTACGGGTGCCTGGAGCCAGAACAGGGCGCCTAGCAAAGCATTTGCGGCGGCGCCAGCCCCCTCAGTGCGCGGAATCCGTCTTCGGCTTTTTCGGCGCAGGGGTCTTGGGCTTGTAAGGACACAGATCCTCGACCACGCAGCGCCAGCATTCCGGCGTGCGCGCCTTGCAGGTGTAGCGGCCGTGCAGGATCAGCCAGTGATGCGCGTGCAGCCGGAAGGGCTGGGGCACCACCTTCTCCAGCTTCTTCTCCACCGCCAGCACCGTCTTGCCCGGCGCCAGCTTGGTGCGGTTGCCGACGCGGAAGATGTGGGTGTCGACCGCGAAGGTCTCCGCCCCGAACGCAACGTTCATCACCACGTTCGCAGTCTTGCGCCCGACGCCCGGCAGTTGCTCAAGCGCATCGCGGTCATTGGGGACTTCGCCGCCATGATCGCGGATCAGCGCCTCGGACAGCGCGATCACGTTCTTCGCCTTGGTGTTGAACAGCCCGATCGTCTTGATGTGCTGCTTGAGGCCATCCTCGCCCAGCGCGACCATCTTGGCCGGCGTATCGACCTCGCGGAACAGCGCGCGCGTCGCCTTGTTCACCCCGGCATCGGTCGCCTGGGCCGAGAGTACCACCGCGACGAGCAGCGTATAGTCATTGACCGATTCGAGCTCGGTCTCGGGGTGGGGATTGTCCGCGGCAAGGCGCGAGAAGAACTCGAAGACGTCTTCGCGCTTCACCCGCCCAGCACCTGGTCCATCGTGTAGCGGCCGGCCGGCTTGTCCGCGAGCCACAGCGCCGCGCGCACCGCGCCGCGCGCGAAGATCGCCCGGTCGTCGGCGCGGTGGGTGAGCTCGATCCGCTCGCCATTGGTCGCGAAGACGACGCTGTGGTCGCCCACCACCGATCCGCCGCGCAAGCTGGCAAGCCCGATGGTACCGGTGGCGCGGGGCCCCACCGTGCCGGCGCGGTCGGTCACCTCGGCCTCGGCAAGCGTCGTGCCCATGCCGGTGGCGGCGGCATTGCCGAGCATCAGCGCGGTGCCCGAGGGCGCGTCGGCCTTGTGGCGATGGTGCATCTCGACGATCTCGATGTCCCAGTCGGCACCCAGCTGCTGCGCCGCCTCGCGCACCAGCCGCTGGAGCAGCCCGATGCCGAGCGAGGTGTTGCCGGTCTGGAGCACCGCGATCTCCTGCGCCGCCGCATCGATCAGCGCGTGATGCTGGGGCGAGAGCCCGGTCGTGCCCACCACGATCGGCTTGCCGGCGGCGCGCGCGGCGGCGAGGTGCACCTCGAGCGCCTGGGCGGCGGAGAAGTCGATCAGCACGTCCGCTTCGGCTGCAATCGCGCCGGGATCGTCCTGGGCGTCGGCGCCGCCGGCAATGCGTGCGCTCATCTCGGGCGCCACCGCCGCGATCGCCTGCCCCATTCGGCCGAGGCTGCCATAGATGCCGATGCTGGTCATGCACGCTCCTCTGGCACAGCGGCGGAAGCGCGCAATAGGGTTATTTCGCGTCCTCGTCCTGCTTCTTCGGCTTCTTGCCCAACGGGATGGTGGCGGTGGCCATCAGCCCCACGCCCTTGGCTCCGGGCAATTCGCGCTGCACGGCGACCACCGTGCCCTTGCCGCCGCCGGGCAAGCGGAAGTCGGGACGCAGCGGCTTCTCCGCCCAGCGCGCCTCGTCGAGCGTGGGCAGCCGCATGCCGTTCGGATTGCCGCAAACGGTGATCGTGTCCCCACCCGGCCGGCAGGGCCGCTTCGGCACCATCGCGGCGTCGCCCGCTTCGTCGGGGCTGGGAAAGATCGACGCGCGATCCTGCACGGCGATGGCGACGAGGAGGAGGGGGGCGAGCATGGCGCCGAGTGAACCGGGGATTTGCGGCACCGGCGTGGCAAATGCCCGGAAATGGCGCGAATAGACTCCGGCGCCGCGATTGTTATGCGGCGCCCCTTGTGAAATGTTGCCCGCATGGTCGGCATCGTCGCAGCCTTGATGCTTCTCGCCCAGCCCGCCGGCGCAGGCATGGCATCCGCGCCTGCCGACCCGGTGATCTTCGCGACCGTCGGGCATTCCGAATGGTGCCCGGCCGGCAATGTCCAGCTCGACCTGGGCACGGGTGATTATACGCTGACGTCGCGCGCTGCGCGGGCGGTCTGCAGCGATCCGGAGCCGGTGCGCCCCGTCCTGCGTAGAAAGCTGGAGGCGACGCGCCTGTCGGCGATCCGGGAAGCCTGGGATCACGCCCGGAAGGACGGCCTGAATATCTGCCGTCGGGGCGAAAGCGGCGGCGTCATCAGCAATGCCGGCACCCCGATCATGGTGCTGACCAGCGGCGTCCGCACCATCGCCGCGCCCCAGGAATATGGCTGCTGGAGCAAGGCTGGTTCCGCGCTGTACCGCGCGATCGACGACAGCTTCGAGACTGCGCATCAGCATTGAGCGCGGTGGCGGCGGGCGTGGTTCATGCCTATCCTGCCGCCATGCGCACCCTCCACAACATCGTCATCCTCACCGGCGCCGGGCTTTCGGCGGAGAGCGGCATCGCCACCTTCCGGGGGCCGGGCGGGCTGTGGGAGGGGCACCGGGTCGAGGATGTCTGCACGCCCGAAGCGCTCGCCCGCGATCCCGGGCTGGTCCACCGCTTCTATGACGCGCGCCGGACGAAGCTGGACGAAGTCGTGCCCAATGCCGCGCACCAGGCGCTCGCCCGGCTCGATGCCAAATGGAAGGGCGGACTGCTCATCGTCACCCAGAATGTCGACGATCTGCACGAGCGCGCGGGCGCGAACCGTATGCTCCACATGCACGGCGAACTGAAATCGGCGCTCTGCGCGGCGTGCGGCGACAATAGCGAATGGGAAGGATCGCTGCCGCCCGAGAGCGAATGCCCCGATTGCGGCAGCCCGGCGCTGCGCCCCGACATCGTGTTCTTCGGCGAGATGCCCTATCACATGGAAGTGATCGAGCAGGCGCTGGCCGATGCCGACCTGTTCGTATCGATCGGCACCTCGGGCGCAGTCTACCCGGCCGCCGGCTTCGTCCAGACTGCCCGCTATCACGGCGCGCAGACGCTCGAGCTCAACCTCGATCCCAGCGCCGGGAGCAGCTGGTTCGGCGAGACCCGGCTCGGCCCGGCCGGCACCCTGGTCCCCCTATGGGTGGAGGAGATGCTCGCCGCTCAGGCGTGACCGACGACGTGGAGATGCGGCGCGCGGCTGTTCACGAACACTTCCTCGCGCGCCACCGGCGACCAGGGCAGCCAGCGGAACCAGGTATAGATGGTCCGCCACTGCTCGCCCGCCGGCACCTGGAGCAAGGTCTTGTAGGGCCGCTTCGCCTTGGGCCAGTAGAACAGGTGCAGGCGGACCTCGCCGCGCACCAACCCGTCCAGCGTGTCGATGAATCTGGCCTCCGCATCGGGATCGGCATCGAGATGGAATTCGGCGGTGAACAACTCGCTGCGGATCAGCAGCAGGTCGCGCGACCAGACCAGCTTCAGCGCGATGCGAAGACCGTATTGGACCGGCAGCTCGAGCTCGAGATAGTCCGGCCCGGCATCGGCACCGCGCATGCGCAGGCCGTGGCGCTCGGCCAGCACCGTGAACAGCGCCCTTGCCCGCGCCACATGCCAGTCGCTGAAATCCATGGCCCCAAGATGCGGTACCATGCCCCGCATCGCAATGGCGGGTCTTACCTATCCGTGCCGATTCCGCGCGCGAGCAGCTTCGCGACCGTGTCGGCGATCGCTTCGGGATCCACGTCCTCCTGCCAGACGCTGTAGCGCAGGCCCAGGAACACGTTCATCCCCATGATCGCCCAGGCGTGGATCTCGTTCACATCCTCGCGCACTTCGCCCCGCTCGGCCGCTGCTTGGAGGCGCCTGGCAATGCGCTCGGCGGTGGTCGCATAATGCATGCGGAAGCTCTCGGGATCGACGAACTCGGCCTCGTCGATGATCCGATAGATCTCCTTGTGCTCCCGCGCGAAGCGGATGAAGGCGAGTAGCGCCGCCTGCTCCGCCGCGATCTGGCCGCCGGTCGCGCCCTTGATCGCCGGCGCGACATGCTCGCGCACCTGCTCGCTCATGTCGCGGACCAGCGCGCGGAACACGTCGTCCTTCGAATCGAAATAGGTGTAGAAGCTGCCCAGCGCGACGCCCGCCCGGCGCGTGATCCCGCTGATCGAGCCTTCATGGAACCCCTTGGCGCCGAATTCCTCGGCCGCAGCATCGAGGATCAGGCGCAGCGTGCGGCGCCCGCGCGCGGTGCGCGGCTCCTTGCCCGCGCTCGCGGCTTCGCCGCCCTGCAGGTCCGATGCTGTGGCGTTCATGCCACGGACCCTAACCATTGCATCTCCCCCTGTCGATCCAAGTTGAAACTTGGTTCAGGTTTCAGTATAGGCTCGAGCAACAAGGTGCAACCCGCGATCAACGACGGGTTCGAGGAGAGGGGATAACTGCATGTCACGCCTGAATTGCGCGCGTTCGATTCTGTTCGCGGGCGCTGCCCTTGCCGCAATTGCCGCTGCGCCCGCCATGGCGCAGGACGCCGCATCCGTTGCACCGGAAGCGCAGGACAGCGCGCTTGCCGATAGCGGCGAGATCGTCGTCACGGCCCGCCGTCGCGAAGAGAAGCTGCTCGACGTGCCGACTGCGGTCACCGCGCTCACTTCGGCCCAGCTCAACCAGGCCGGCGCGGTCGACCTGACCGACCTGCAGATCGCCTCGCCCAACACCACGCTCAAGGACGCGCGCGGCACCAACTCGACGCTCGCCGCCTTCATTCGTGGCGTCGGTCAGCAGGATCCGGTTCCCGGCTTCGAAGCGGGCATCGGCATCTATCTCGACGACGTCTATCTCAACCGTCCCCAGGCGGCGGTGCTCGATATCTATGACGTCGAGCGGATCGAAGTGCTGCGCGGGCCGCAGGGCACGCTCTATGGCCGCAACACGATCGGCGGCGCGGTGAAGTACGTCACCAAGAAGCTCGAGGATCGCCCGACCCTGTCGGTCCGCGGCAATTACGGCTCGTACAACCAGGCGGACGTGATCGTCAGCGCCTCCACACCGATCGGCTCGATGCTCAAGTTCGGCGTCTCGGGCGCCCGCCTGACCCGCGACGGGTTCGGCGAGAACAAGAATCTCGGCATCGAGAACTACAACAAGAATGTCTGGGCCGGCCGCGCCACGCTCGAGTTCGAGACGCCCGACGAGAAGATGTCGGTGCGGATCACCGGCGACTATACCCATGACAAGTCGAACGCCCGCAACGGCCACCGCCTGTTCCCGGGCCTGCTGACCGGCTCGCCGGTGCTGTCCAACGTCTTCGACACCAATGCCGGACTCAACAGCCCGAAGAACAATGTCGAGGCGGGCGGCATCTCGATGACGATCAACGCCGATGTCAGCGAGCATATCACGCTGCGCAGCATCAGCGCCTATCGCGAGGACACCTCCTACACCCCGATCGACTTCGATTCGACGCCCTCGGTCGATGTCGACGTGCCGGCCTATTACAAGAACAACCAGACCAGCCAGGAATTCCAGGCGCTGGTCCATGGCAGCAAGCTCAACGGCATCCTCGGCTATTATTATCTGGGCGCCAAGGCGACGACCGGCTTCGGCGTGCTGCTGTCGACCACGCTCGCCGGCTTCAACGCCTATACCGCGGGCGATGTGCGCACCGAGACGCACTCGATCTATGGCGACTTCACCTATGACATCACGCCGGCGCTGAGCCTCACGCTCGGCGGCCGCTACACCTGGGATCAGCGCAAGTCCTATGTCTTCAAGGCGAGCTATCTCGGCCTGACCCCGGATTTCGGCGGCACCCCGATCCCGGTCGGCGCGCCTTCCACCGATTTCCGCGGCACCGCCAATTTCAAGCGCTTCACCCCGCGCGCCACGCTCAGCTTCAAGCCGAGCGCGGACCACATGGTCTATGCCTCCTATTCGGAAGGCTTCAAGGGCGGCGGCTTCGATCCGCGCGGCTCGGGCACCTCGGCGCCGATCAGCAACCCCGCCGCCGGCCGCACCTATCAGGACATCTACAATTATCTCTCCTTCGATCCGGAAACGGTGAAGAGCTATGAGATCGGCTGGAAGGGTGCGGCGTTCGACCGCCGCCTGAACTGGTCGCTCGCCGGCTTCTATTCGGACTATTCGAACGTCCAGATTCCCGGCTCGGTCGGCTGCCTGATCAACAACGTCCAGAGCTTCTGCGGCATCACCACCAACGCCGCCAAGGCCGACATCAAGGGCGTCGAGCTCGAGACCAACGCCGTGCTGGCGCGCGGCTTTGCCGGCCCGGGCTCGAGCTTCTTCTTCAACGGCGCACTCGGCTACATCGACGCCAAGTACAAGCGCTTCATCGGGCCGACCGGCGTGGACGTCTCGGCGGTGCGCGTGTTCCAGAACACGCCGGACTGGACGCTGGCCGGCACGCTCGGTGCTACGCTGCCGGTCGCCGGCGGCGATCTCAACGCCACCACCACCGTCTCCTATCGCGGCCTGACCCACCAGTTCGAGACGGCCAGCCCGTTCCTCGACCAGCCAGGCTATACCCTGCTCGACGCGCACCTGGTCTACACCTTTGGCGACGGGCGCTACTCGATCGGCATCCACGGCAAGAACCTTACCGATGTGCGCTACAAGACCGCCGGCTATCAGTATATCAACAGCCGGATCGACGGCACGCCGATCCTCACGCCTGCCGGCGGCTACACGCCGACCCTGGGCAAGGAAGGCGTCGCCACCGCCTTCTACGGCAATCCGCGCCAGATCTTCGGGTCGTTCAGCCTCAAATTCTGAGTACGCTGCACTGCACCCAAATTCCGGAGCCGGACGTCCCTTGACGTCCGGCTCTTTTGATGTCGAGGTATGGTAATGAACGCTTCCGCCGCATCCCCCGCCAGCCGTCCCGGCTATCCTGGTCTCGTGCTGGCGATGCTGCTGCTCGTCTACACCTTCAACTTCCTCGACCGGCAGATCCTGGGCATCCTCGCCAAGCCGATCATGGAAGATTTGCAGCTCACCAAGACCGAGTTCGGTGCGATCGGCGGCCTCGCCTTCGCGATACTCTATTCGGTGCTCGGCGTGCCGCTTGCCTACCTCGCCGACCGGACCAGCCGCTCGGGCGTGATCGCCGGCGCGCTGGCGGTGTGGAGCCTGTTCACCGGGCTTTGCGGCATGGCGACCGGCTATTGGCAGCTCTTCCTGTTCCGCCTCGGCGTCGGCGTCGGCGAGGCGGGCGGCGTCGCGCCGTCCTATGCGGTGATCAGCGACTATTTCCCGCCCGAGCGCCGCGCCCGCGCACTCGCCATCTATTCGCTGGGCATCCCGATCGGCCTGGCGCTGGGCACGCTGCTCGGCGCCTATATCGCGGCGCTGGTCGACTGGCGTGCGGCGTTTATCACCATGGGCGTGATCGGCATCCTGATCGCGCCGGTGTTCCGCTGGGTGGTACGTGACGTGCCGCGCCCCGCCGTCGCCAAGGGAGAGGCGGCGCCGGTCAGCGCGGTGTTCGGCATCCTCGCGCGCAAGCCCGGCTTCTGGCTGCTCGCCTTCGGCGCCTCGTGCAGCTCGCTGTGTGGCTATGGCCTGGCGCTGTGGACCCCGCTGGTGCTGATGGGCAATTTCGGCTTCGACCTGGTGATCACCGGCCAGTTCATGGCCTCGCTGCTGCTGATCGGCGGCACCGCGGGCGTGTTCGCCGGCGGCTGGTTCGCCGACCGGCTCGGCAAGGGCGACCGCGCCTGGTACGCTTGGCTGCCCGCCATCGCCTGGCTGGTCACTGCGCCCCTGTTCGCGATCGGTTTCCTGACGCCCAATCCGTGGATCGCCTGGCCGCTGCTGATCATTCCCAACGGGCTCAACATCCTGTGGCTCGGCCCGGTGACCACCGCCGTGCAGCACATGGTGCCGCAGCACATGCGCGCCACCGCCTCGGGCAGCTTCCTGCTGATCAACAACCTGATCGGCATGGGCCTGGGCCCGCTGCTGATGGGCTTCCTGTCCGAGGAACTGAAGAGCAGCTACGGTGCCGACGCGCTGCGCTACGGTGCGGTGTTCTGCCTGGGCTTCTATGTAATTGCCGGCATTCTCGCGCTGCTCGCCGCCCGACACGTGCGCAGGGGCTGGGTCGACTGAGCCATCCTAGGTAGTTTTCCGACTCGGCGCTTTCCTGAATCGCGCAGATTCCGAATTTGCATGATCATGCAAATGCGTTCCGAGGGGATGCCTTTACGGGACGGCCGGGCGGGGATGGGACCGCCCGGCCACCCGCAAATCAACGCTCCCGCGTCGCCGCGAACTTCACCTTCGAATAGCGATCGGCGACATAGCCGACCTCCCAGTTCGACTTGGCCATGAACACCGGGTTGCCGTCGCGGTCCTTGGCCATGGCGCCGCGATTGAGCGACATGAACTCGGCCAGGTCCTTGGGATCCTCCGCCGTGATCCAGCGCGCCGTTTCGAACGGCGCCACTTCCAGCCCCGCCGCCACCTTGTACTCCGCATCGAGCCGGCTGAGCAGCACGTCCAATTGCAGCTGGCCGACCACGCCGATGATCCAGTTCGATCCGATCTCCGGATAGAAGACCTGGGTCACGCCCTCCTCGGCCATGTCGTCCAGCGCCTTGCGCAGTTGCTTGGTCTTGGTCGGATCCTTGAGCGCGACGCGGCGCAGGATTTCCGGTGCGAAATTGGGCAGGCCGGTGAAGCGCACGTCCGCCTTCTCGCTCAGCGTGTCACCGACGCGCAGCACCCCGTGGTTGGGAATGCCGATGATGTCGCCCGGAAACGCCTCGTCGGCGAGTTCACGCTCACGCGCGAAGAACAGGATCGGCGAGTGGATCGCGATCGGCTTGCCATGCCCGGTCGGCGTCAGCTTCATGCCGCGCTTGAAGGTGCCCGAGACCAGCCGCATGAACGCGATGCGGTCGCGGTGGTTGGGGTCCATGTTCGCCTGGACCTTGAATACGAAGCCGGTGACCTGCCCGGCATCGGGCGAGACCGGCGCCGGCTCGGCGGGCAGCGCGTGCGGCGGCGGTGCGTGCGTCGCGATCGCCTCGATCAGCGAATCGACGCCGAACTCCTTGAGCGCCGAGCCGAAATAGACCGGGGTCAGGTCGCCGTGGCGATAGGCCTCGCCGTCGAACGCGGGATAGCCGGCCTGGGCCAGCTCGACATCCTCGCGCAGCTTGGCAAGGTTCTCGGCCGAGATGATTTCATCCAGCTGCGGATCGTCGATGCCGCTGGTCTGCACCACCTTGCCATGGAACTCGCGGCTGTCGCCCTCGGGCAGCAGCAGGCGATTGGTGGCGAGGTCGAAGATCCCCTCGAAGGTGCCGCCCATGCCCACCGGCCAGGTCATCGGGCACACGTCGAGCGCGAGCAGGTCGGCGATCTCGTCGAGCGTCTCGAACACGTGCCGGCCTTCGCGGTCGACCTTGTTGACGAAGGTGATGATCGGGACGTTGCGCAGCCGGCAGACCTCGAACAGCTTGCGCGTCTGGCTCTCGATGCCCTTGGCGACGTCGATCACCATCACCGCCGAATCGACCGCGGTAAGCGTGCGATAGGTATCTTCCGAGAAGTCCTCGTGGCCCGGCGTATCGAGCAGGTTGAAGGTCACGCCGCCCCGCTCGAAGGTCATCACCGAGCTGGTCACCGAGATGCCGCGCTGCTGCTCGATCTTCATCCAGTCCGAGCGCGCGCGCCGCGCCTGCCCGCGCGCCTTCACTTCGCCGGCAAGATGGATCGCGCCGCCGAACAGCAGCAGCTTTTCGGTGAGCGTGGTCTTGCCCGCGTCGGGGTGCGAGATGATGGCGAAGGTACGGCGGTCTGAAACTGGCATGGTGGCGCGCCCTTTAGAGCATCGCAGCGAAAAGTGGGAACCGGTTTTCGCGTCCGCGATGCGTCAACCAAAGACGCGCCTCAATCGGCCAGCGTCACCCGCATCGTGAAGGTCTTGGATTCGCCCGGTGCGAAACGCTGCATCAGCGGCTTGTCCCAGATCTCGCCCTCGAACCCATAGGGGTCGGCGATCCCGTGCCAGGGCTCGATGCACAGATAGTTCGCCCCCGGCTTCATCCACAGCCCCAGCGCCGGCGTGTCGGGGAAGTCGCAGACCAGCTGCGGCCCGCCCAGCGCGCCATAGCGGAGCGACTGGCTGCGCACCGGATTCCACACCAGCGCGTCGCGTTCGAACAGCTCGTCATACAGCTCGAGCACCCGGCCATCGACCGGGCTCTCCCAGCCTTCCGCATCCATCCAGCCGCCCTTGACGATCGCCGCCAGCTCGCCCGGCTCCTGGTCCGCGAAGACGATCTGATGCTCCTCCTTCGCCGCGCCATAGGGCAGCGGCCAGGCAAAGGCCGGGTGGAAGCCGAAGCTCGCCGGCATGTCGGCATCGCCAGTGTTGGTGACGGTAATGTCCATCGAAAGCGTCGCGTCGCTCAGCGAGAAGGCCGCATCGAGCGCAAAGGCGAAGGGATAGACCGCGCGCGTCGCGTCATTGTCGGTCAGCCGCAGCACCACCCGGTCCGCCGACTGCTCGGCCAGCGCGAAGTCCTGCTTCCGCGCAAAGCCGTGCTGGGGCAGCGCATAGGTCTTGCCATCCAGCCGATACGCATCGTCCATCAGCCGCCCGACGATCGGGAAGAGCAAAGGCGCACGTCCCGTCCAGAAGGCCGGATCGGCGTCGGTCATCAGCTCGCGCCCCTCGGCATCGGTGAGCGACGACAGCTCGGCCCCGAAGGGATTGATCGCCGCGCCCAGTTCGTCCGACGCAATGCGAATCCAATTGTCAGCCACGCTTGCCCTCCGGTCCTGCCACCCTATCTGCCGCTAGCACGGCGCCCGCGCCGGCAACAATCTGCGGCGCGACGATCGGTCGCGCGGGTCCAACGGAGCAGCTTCATGGAAATCGGCGTCATCGGTCTCGGCCATATGGGCATCGGCATTGCCCGCAACATCGCCAAGGCGGGGCACCGGCTGACCGTATGGAACCGCGATCCCGCCAAGGCCGATGCGCTGGTCGCCGAGGGTGCCGTCCGCGCCGCCAGCCCCGCCGAGGCCGCGCGGGGCGATGTGGTCGTGACCATGCTCGCCAATGACGCGGCGGTGGAAGCGGTGACCTTTGGCGAGAAGGGCATCCTGACGGCGAAGTCCCAGGCGATCCACGTCTCGATGAGCACGATCGCCCCCACTTTGGTCACCCGGCTCGATGCGGCGCACCGCGAGGCAGGCATGCGCTTCCTCTCCGCGCCGGTGTTCGGCCGGCCCGATGTCGCCGCGGCGGGCGCGCTCAACATCGTGGCGGCGGGCGATGCGGCACTGATCGCCGCCTGCCAGCCGCTGTTCGAGGCGATCGGCCAGCGCGTCTTCCCGGTCGGCGACCGCCCGGAGCAGGCGAACATCGTCAAGCTCTCGGGCAATTTCATGATCCTCGCTGCGGTCGAGAGCTTCGCCGAGGCGATGGCCCTGGGCGAGAAGAACGGCGTCGCCCCGGCCACTTTCGTCGAAGTGATGACCGAGACCTTGTTCGGCGGCCGCAGCCACCGCGTCTATGGCGAGATCCTCGCCGAGCAGCGCTTCCGCCCGGCGGGCTTCACAGCGCCGCTCGGCCTCAAGGACATGAACCTGGTCTCGGCCCTGGCGAACGACAGCCGCGTGCCGATGCCGCTGCTCGGCGTGATCCGCGACCATCTGCTCAGCGCCATGGCACGCGAAGGCGAGGATATCGACTGGTCCGGCCTCGCGCTGGCGGTGCGGGCGGACGCGGGGCTCTAGTCCCGCCCCGCTTCCAACTCCCCTCCCTGCACGGGAGGGGATTTTGAAGGCCAATTCGGCCTAGCAATTCACCCCTCGCGGTGCACCGCGAAGGCCTGCCAGCTCTGGTTGACCGGCATCAGCTCGAGGCTGTTGATGTTCAGGTGCGGCGGCAGGGTCGCCACCCACAGGATCGTCTCGGCAATGTCCTCGGCCGTCATCGGGTTCACGCCGCCATAGAGCTTGTCGGAAACCTCCTGGCTGCCGGTGCGCACCAGGGTGAACTCGGTCTCGACCATGCCCGGCTCGATCGAAGTGACGCGCACTCCGGTGCCGTGCAGGTCGGCGCGCAGGTCGAGGCTGAGCTGGCGGACGAACGCCTTGGTCGCCGCATAGACGTTGCCGCCCGGATAGGGATATTTCGCCGCCACCGACGACAGGTTGATGATCGCGCCCTTGCGCGCGACCAGCATCGGCAGCAGCTTGTGGGTGATCGAGACGAGCGACGTCACATTGGTGTCGATCATCGTCTTCCAGTTGGAAAGCGATGCCTGCTGCGCCGGCTCCAGCCCGAGCGCGAGCCCGGCATTGTTCACCAGCAGGTCGATCTCGCGGAAATCCTCGGGCAGCGAATCGAGCGCCGCGTCGCGCGCCGCCTCGTCGCGGATGTCGAAGGCGAGGGTACGGACATTGTCGCGCTCCAGCGTCGCCAGCCGCTCCGCGCGCCGCCCGGTGGCGACGACGTTCCACCCGGCATCGGCAAAGGCATGGACGCAGGCCACGCCGATCCCTGCAGTTGCGCCGGTGATGAGTGCGGTGGGCATGCCGATCCTCCAAGTCCGTCATCCCGGACTTGTTCCGGGATCCACTGTGCCGCAGGCGACAGCCTCACGGCGATGGCGGAGCCCTTGCCGCGCAGTGGACCCCGGCACAAGGCCGGGTGACGAAATAAAGCTATCCCTTGTCGCCGCGCCACGGCTCTGCGTCTTCCTCGTCGACCGACCGCGCCTCGCCCCGATGCCAGCGCTCGCCGTCCCAGCGATCCTCACGCGAATCATATTGAACCAAGGTACCCGGCGGGCAGCCCAACTCGGCGAGCTGTTCGCGAATCAACGCGAGGCCCATCTCCAGTTCAGTCACATCGGCATCGATCATCGAATAGACGACGCGGCCGTCATCCTCGTCGTCCGCCTCGTCATATTCGCGGACCTGCCAGCCGCCGCCGGCGCTGCCGAGCCCCGACATGCGAAGCTCGGCATCGATGTACAGCGTGAAGCGCTCATGCCGCTCGAACGGATCGAGATCGCCCGGGATCTGGATCGGAGTCGAGATGTCGCCCGGATACTCGTGCAGGGCGTTGAACCCGTCGAGGAACCGATCGATCATCCCTTTATCCCCGCAGCACCGCGCCAAGCTTCGCCGCCGCGGCGACCACCTTGTCGGCCACTGCCTTCAGCTCCTCGTCGGTGAAGCTCTTCTCGCCCGGCTGGAGCGTGACTTCGATCGCGAGGCTCTTCTGCCCCTCCGGCACACCGGTGCCGGTGAAGACGTCGAACAGCCGCGCATCGACGATGGTCGCCTTGTCCGCGCCCTTGACGGTGCGAACGAGGTCGCCTGCCGCCAGCGTCGCCGGCACCAGGAAGGCGAAGTCGCGCGTCACCGCCTGCAGCGCGGGCGGCGTGTATGCCGTGCGCATGAAGCCGGTTCCGCCGCGCTTGCCGGGCAGTGCATCGAGATAGAGCTCGACCGCGGCGACATCGCCGTCGAGGTCGAACGCCTTGAGCACACTCGGGTGGACCATGCCGAATGCCGCGAGCACGGTCTTCGGCCCCAGGCGCAGCGTCGCCGACTGGCCCGGGTGCCAGACGTCGCCGGCCTCGCCCATCACCTGCAGGTTCGCCACCGGCGCACCGGCGGCCTCGAGCAGCGCCAGCGCCTCAGCCTTGGCGTCGAACGCCGTGAAGGTCTGGGCCTTGCCGCCCTGCCAGCCGCGCGGGGTCTTGGCACCCGCCAGCAGCACGCCGAGCGTGACACGCTCACCGTCCGCCAGATAGCGCCGGCCCAGCTCGAACAGGCGAACCGAAGTCGCGCCGCGCTTGAGGTTGCGCTCGGCCGCACCGAGCAGGCCCGGCAGCAGCGACGGCCGCATGACCTTCATGTCCTCGCTGATCGGGTTGGCCAGCGTCCAGGCACCGCCGCCGAACGGCGCCGCCTCGGCCTCGGAGACGAAGCTCCAGGTCACCGCCTCGTTGAGCCCGCGCGCCGCAGCGTTGCGACGCAGCTTGCGCTCGATCTTCTGCTCGGACGTCGCGGTCGGCCTGGCCACGCCCGGCACGCGCGACAGCGGCGTCGAGGGGACATTGTCGATGCCTTCGATGCGGATCACTTCCTCGACCAGGTCGGCCGGGCCATCGACATCTCGGCGCCAGCTCGGCGCGGTGACGCGCAGCGCATCGAAGCCATCGGCCAGCTCGACCGGATCGCCATTGCCGTCGAGCGGCTGGACCACGAAGCCCAGGCTCTCGAGGATCTCGACCTGGCGCGCGGCCGGCACGGCAAGGCCGCCCAGCGTCTCGGCGAGCTTCGGGTCATAGCCGGTGGTCACGCCCACCTTGGGCAGCGTGCCGGCGCGCGTGACTTCGCTCGCCTTGCCGCCGCACAGCTGGGTCACCAGCCGCGTCGCGATCGCGATGCCGTCCTCGAGGAACTCGGGATCAACGCCGCGCTCAAAGCGCGAGCGGGCATCGCTGGTCAGCATCAGCTTCTGGCCGGCACGGGCGATATGCTCGGGATCGAAATAGGCGCATTCGATCACGACATCGGTGGTCGTCTCGGACACGCCGGTGTCCTCGCCGCCCATGATGCCGCCGATATCGTGTACGCCGTTATCGTCGGCGATCACGGTGATCGTCTCGTCGAGCGTGTAGGTCTTCTCGTTGAGCGCCAGCACCTGCTCGCCGGCCTTCGCCTTGCGCACGGTCAGCGCGCCCGACAGCTTGGCCTTGTCATAGACGTGGAGCGGGCGGCCGAGATCGATCATCACATAGTTGGTGATGTCGACCAGCGCCGAGATCGGCCGCTGGCCGATCGCCTTGAGGCGGCGCTGCATCCATTCGGGCGAGGCACCATTGGTCACGCCCGAGACGGTCTGGCCATAATAAGCCGGGCAGCCCTCGGGCGCCTCGATCTTCACCTCGGGGCCTGCGCCCTCGCCCTTGACCGGCTCGGCATCGAGCGGCTTGAGCGTGCCGAGGCCGGCCGCGGCGAGATCGCGCGCGATGCCGCGCACGCCCATGCAGTCCTGGCGGTTCGGGGTAATCGAGATGTCGAACACCGGATCGTTGAGATCGGCATAATCGGCGAACGCCGTGCCGACCGGCGCATCCGCCGGCAGCTCGATGATCCCGTCATGATCCTCGCCCAGCTCCAGCTCGCGGGTCGAGCACATCATGCCGTTCGATTCGACGCCGCGCACCGCGGCGACCTTCAACGCCATGCCGTTGGCCGGCACCACTGCGCCCGGGGTGCCGAGCACGCCGACCAGCCCGGCGCGCGCATTGGGCGCACCGCAGACGACCTGGAGGACCTGCTCACCGGTATCGACGGTCAGCACCTGCAGCTTGTCGGCCTGGGGATGCCGCTCGGCGGTCAGCACCTTGGCGACGCGGAAGCCGTTCAGCTTCTCGCCCGGATTCTCCACGCCTTCCACTTCGAGGCCGACGCGGGTCAGCGCCTCCTCGATATCGGTCAGCGACGCGTCGGTATCGAGATGCTCCTTGAGCCAGCTCAGGGTGAACTTCATGCGCCCACTCCCCCGCTCAGCGTGGGCACGTCGAGTGCCGAGAAGCCATAATGCTTGAGCCAGCGCAGATCGCCGTCGAAGAAGGCGCGCAAGTCGTCCATCCCATATTTGAGCATCGCCAGCCGGTCGACACCGGTGCCGAAGGCGAAGCCCTGCCATTCGTTCGGATCGAGGCCGCAGCTCTCGATCACCTTGCGGTGGACCATCCCCGAGCCGAGCACTTCCATCCAGCCGCCATTGTCGCTCTTGCGCGGATCGCCGCCGATCACGCGCTTGCCGTTCTGCCAGGTGAAGCCGACATCGACTTCGGCCGAAGGCTCGGTGAACGGGAAATAGCTCGGGCGCAGCCGCAGCACGATGTCGTCGCGCTCGAAGAACGCCTTGAGGAAGGTCTCCAGCGTCCACTTCAGGTGACCCAGCGTGATCCCCTTGTCGATCACCAGCCCTTCGATCTGGTGGAACATCGGCGTGTGCGTCGCGTCGCTGTCCGAGCGATAGACGCGGCCCGGCGCGATGATCCGGATCGGCGGCTTGTTCGCCACCATCGTGCGGATCTGCACCGGCGAGGTGTGCGTGCGCAGCAGATATTTCTGGCTGCCGTCCGCCTCTCGCGGGAAATAGAAAGTGTCGTGCATCGCCCGCGCCGGATGCGTCTCGGGAATGTTGAGCGCGGTGAAATTGTGCCAGTCGTCCTCGATCTCGGGACCGGTGGCGACCGCGAAGCCGAGATCGGCGAATATCTCCGCCAGTTCGTCCATCACCTGGCTGACCGGATGCACCGAGCCCGCGGGCACGCTGTCGACCGGCAGCGTCATGTCGATCGTCTCGCTGGCGAGCCGCGCATCGAGCGCCGCCTTTTCCAGCGAAGTCTTGCGCACCGCCAGCGCCTCGGTCACCGCCTCGCGCAGTCCGTGAATGCGCGGCCCCTGCGCCTGGCGCTCCTCGGGGCTCATTCCGCCCAGGGTCTTGAGCAGGCCGGTGATCGCCCCCTGCTTGCCGAGCGCATGCACGCGCAGCGCTTCTACGGCGTCTAGCCCTGCGGCTGCCTCGATGGAGCCGAGCAGGTCGGTGCGAAGCTGGTCAAGATCGGTGCTCATGCTCAGCCCCAAAGCAAAAGGGCGCGCCCGGCGCAATGGCCGAGCGCATTCCACCTACTTCTTGTTGGCGTTGACCAGCGCCGGAACCAGGAAGATCAGCGCCAGGCCGTGCGTGGCGACGACGAGGCCGAGGCCGAGCAGGGTCGCCACCGTGAAGAACAGCACCTGGCCGACAAGATCGAGCTTGTAGCGTCGGGCGAAGCGGACGAACTTCGCCCAATAGATGCGCCGTGCCTGGCCGAAACGGGCGGGCAGCGCATTGTTGCGCCGTGCAATCAGCGCTTCCCACGCTTCAAGCGACTGGGGCGGCAATTCCTGGAGCACGGTTGGATATTCGCTCCGCACCATCGCCAGGAATCGCTCGACCAGTGTCACCTGCGATCCGCGCGGCTTGGTGCCGCGCTGGATGAGACGGAAGGGCATCGCATAGATGCCCTTGCCGTCGTTCAGGTCATTGACCAACTGGCAGTCCATATAGCGGCCGACCACCGCGCGAATCGCAGGATGACAGTCCCATTTCTGGTAGCGCTGAATCCAGTCGAAGCGCCGCAGCGCCGGCAACAGCAGCGCGTTGCTGCGGGGGATGCCCGACAGGATCACCTGCACCGCCCATTGCTCGACTCGCGCCGCGTGGTCGATCTGCTCCATCTCGGGGCCGTTCAGCAGCCGTTCGGCGCGCAGCCCTACTTCCGCAAAGATCGCCTCGCGCGTCTGGTCGCCGAAGATCAGGGCCTGGATCGCCTCGACATCCTCCACCCAGCCGGGGCGCGCTTCGAGTTCGGGCTCCGGCTCGGGTTCCGGGGCAGACGATTCCGCCCGGGGCTCCGGTTCGGGACCATCCCCCGCCAGCGCAGGTTCCGGCACGCGCGCCGCGACCTGGGCCGCGTGCATCCGCGCCGCGTCGAACGCCTGGCGCAGCGCGATGAAGGCACCGGGATCCTGGTCCACGTCGATCGCCTTGAGCGCGCGCGCATAGGCGCGGCGGATCTCGCCATCGTCGCTGGTGCGGGCGATCCCCAGCAGCCCCCAGGGAGACGCGCTCACAGGAAGCGCTCGCCTTCGAGCAGATCGAGCGCCGCCTCGACCTGCTGTCGCAGGTCGTCGATCGCATGCGGCTCCTGCCGTTCGAGCACCGCTTCGAAGGCCAGGATCATTTCGCCGATATGTTGCCGGCGATCGCCGAGGAAATTCTCGTAGCAGCGCTCGGCGCGCGCCAGGGTCGCGGCGTTTACCGCCTCGTCGCGCGGATGGACCTTGAGCTCGGCGAGCGCGGCCCGGCGCGCCTCGATCTCCTCGGGCGAGTCCCCGCCGTCGCCGCTGCTGATCACCACCTGGCGGGCGAGCCCGCTCATCGGCACGTTGACGTCGACCTCGAGCAGCCCGCTGGCATCGTAGCTGAAGCGTACATCGACGGCGACTTCGCCCGCCGGCCGCGGAGGTACGGGCACCTGCACCTGGCCGAGAAGGACATTCTCCGAAACGTCGCGCGCCTCGCCCTGGAAGATGTTGATCTCGACCTGCTTCTGCTGGTCGACCATCGTCTGGAAGCGATGCATGCGGCTCGCGGGGACGACGGTGTTGCGCTCGATGATCGGCGCGAACACACCCGAAACCATCCGGCCGGCGGGATCGCGCATCGCGGTATCGATACCCAGCGTGAAGGGGCAGACGTCGGTAAGGCGGATCTCGTCGAGCGCCGCATCGCGCGCCTTGAGCCCCGCCTGCACCGCGGCACCCAGCGCCACGGCATGGTCGGGATGCAGGCTGTGGTTGGGGAAGCGCCCGAACATCCGGGTGACCGCACGGCGCACCGCCGGCATGCGGGTAGCGCCGCCCACCATCACCACGTCGCTCAGGCCACCGACCGCGATGTTGCTGTCGCGCAGCGAGCGCAGCACCGGATCGCGCATCCGCTGGAGCAATGGCTCGGCCGCTTCATCGAACGCCGCGGCCGAGATCCGGTGGCTGTACGCCTGGCCTTCCCAGACGATCTCGAACGAAGCCTCCTCCGCCTCGCTCAGCGCGCGGCGGCTACGCTCCGCAGCGGCGCGCAACACCTCGTGGAACAGCGATTCCTTGCCGCGCGCGGCCAGCTTCTCCTCGGGGTCGATCGCCGCGCGGGCGATCCTGGCCACCACATCGTTGAAATCCTCGCCGCCCAGCCGATTGTCGCCGGCCGATGCCCGCACCTCGATCACGCCGTCGAACACCTCGACGATCGACACGTCGAACGTGCCGCCGCCCAGGTCGAAGACCAGGAAGGGCTCGCGGTCGCCCCGCTCATGGATGCCATAGGCAAGCGCCGCCGCGGTCGGCTCGTTGACCAGCCGCTCCACCTTCAGGCCCGCCAGCTCGCCGGCGCGCCGCGTCGCCTTGCGCTGCTGGTCGTTGAAATAGGCGGGGACGGTGATCACCGCGCCGGTCACCTTCTCGCCGGTGAAGCGCTCGGCATCGGCCTTGAGGCTGGCAAGCACCAGGGCCGACAGGTCCTCGGCCGAATAGGCGCGCCGGCCCAGCGTGTAGCGCTTGCGGGTGCCCATGTGGCGCTTGAACGCGGTGGCGGTCGCCTCCGGATGGGTCGACTGGCGCTCGCGGGCCGCCAGCCCGACAAGCAGCGCCCCGTCCTTGCCCAGGCTCACCGCCGACGGAGTCAGCAGGTCGCCCAGCGCGTTTGGAATGAGCTGCGGCGCGCCGTCGCGAAAACAGGCGATGGCGCTGTTGGTCGTGCCAAGATCGATACCGACAATCATGATTCCCCCTGTGAGGGGGTTAAGCCGATGCCGTAACAAAAGAAAAGGGGCCGCGGATCGATGATCCGCAGCCCCTCTTCAATCGGATTGCTGCTGCCTCAGGCGGCCTGGGGCAGAGCGGCCTTCGCCTGCGCGATGATGGCGCTGAACGCTTCGCCTTCGTGCATGGCGATGTCGGCCAGGACCTTGCGGTCCAGCTCGATGCCGGCGAGCTTCAGCCCGTGCATGAACTGCGAATAGGTCAGGCCCTCGGCGCGGACACCGGCGTTGATGCGCTGGATCCACAAACCACGGAAGGTCCGCTTCTTAACCTTGCGGTCGCGATAGGCGTACTGGCCGGCCTTTTCGACGGCCTGACGGGCGATGCGGATCGTGTTCTTGCGACGACCGCGATAGCCCTTTGCCTGCTCAAGAATGTTCTTGTGCTTGGCCTTGGTGGTCGTACCACGCTTAACTCGTGCCATTTTCCAGGGCCTCCCTTACTTCAGGCCGTACGGCGCCCACGCGATAACGCGGGCGGTATCGGCGTCGGCGAGCACGGAGGTGCCGCGGTTCTGGCGGATGTACTTCGCGTTGTGCGAAATCAGGCGGTGGCGCTTGCCGGCGACTCCGTGCTTCACCTTGCCAGTGGCGGTGAGCTTGAAGCGCTTCTTGACGCCGCTCTTCGTCTTGAGCTTGGGCATTTTCGTCTCCTTATGGTTCGACGATTGCGGACACGCGCGGCAGCCCATTCAGCCGGCGCATCCCTACGATCGCGGAAAGCGCGCGCCCTAGCGGAAGAGTCGGGAGAGCGCAAGATGAGTCTCGGGACTCCCCTCCCGCAAGCGGAAGGGGAACGGGAACCCCATGGCGTTGCGGGGCTTTTCCTCTCCATGGCAGACCGGGACACGCCCATCACAGCCGCCGAGACGGCCCCGCCGCCCGCCGGTGCGCCCGCCAAACCCATTCGCGCGTTCGGAACCCCGATCGCCAGCGCCATCGCCGTCGTCGCCACCATCCTCGGCCTGCTGGTCCTTGCCTGGACGATCCTGTTCGTCACCAAGGGCCGCTTCCTCAAGCACAGCTTCGAGCGCATCGTCGCAGGGCAGACCCACCGCGAGGTGAAGGTCGCCGGCGACTTCCAGCTCTATCTCGACCCGTTCAACGTGAAGTTCGTCGCCGAGCGCATGACGATCTCCAACCCGGCATGGGCGGGCAAGGGCAATTTCTTCGAGGCCCGGCGGATCGATTCGCGCATCTCCACCTGGTCGCTGATCACCGGCAACCGCCGGATCAACTGGCTGAGCCTGGAGAATGGCCAGGTCGACCTGCAATGGGACAAGGCCGGCAAGCGCAACAGCTGGACCTTCAGCGAGGAGAAGGGCGAGCCGCTCGACCTGCCCGCGATCCGCCGCGCACTGCTCCAGGGCACGCTGATCCGCTATGCCGATCCGCGGATGCAGATCGAGGCCGCGATCCGCGTCCACACCGTCGAGGCCAGGGACACCCAGTTCGCCTCGACCATCTCGTTCGACGGCAGCGGCACCGCGCGCGGCACCCGCTTCGTGCTGAACGGCGCGCTGCTCACCCCCAATGCCACCGTCTCGGGCGGCAGGAACCAGCTCAAGCTCCATGCCGAGGGCGTGCGCACCCAGCTCGACGTCTCGGGCACCCTACCCGGCGCCACCGAGATCGAGGGCGCCGACCTGCACATGGACGTGCGCGGCCAGAATCTCGCCGACATCTTCATGCTCGCCGGCATCGCCGTGCCCGACACCCGCACCTATCGCCTGCGCTCGGCGCTCACCAAGCAGGGCAATGAATGGCGCTTCACCGGGCTGAAGGGCCGGTTCGGCGATTCGGACCTGGCCGGCAAGATGACCGTGAAGATGACGCGCCCGCGCATGCTGCTCACCGCGCAGCTCGCCACCGACACGCTCGACATCGTCGATGCCGGCCCGTTCATCGGCTACAATCCCAACACGCTGGCGGCCAAAGGCGCGGCCGGCGCGATCACCCAGGTCTCGGGCACCCCGCGCATCCTGCCGGATGCCAGGCTCCGCGTGGACGCGCTCAGGAACTTCGACGCCAGGGTGCACTGGACGGTGCGCGACGTGCGCGCGCCGAGCTTCCCGGTCTCCAACATCGAGCTGGGGCTCGATCTCGACAACATGCTGCTCAAGCTCAGCCCGCTCAACTTCAGCATGGCACGCGGCACGGTCAGCTCGGACATCACCATCAACGCCCGCCGCCAGCCAGTCTTCACCGATTATGACGTGCGCCTGTCGCCCACCCCGATGGGTACCTTGCTCGCCGGCTTCGGCGTCGAGCAGAGCGGCACCAGCGGCACGATCAAGGCGCGAGTGAAGATGACCGGCTCGGGCGACAGCGTGCGCGAATCGCTGGCCAATTCGAACGGCCGCATCGCGGTGATCCTGCCGCGCGGCAGCATGTGGACGCGCAACATCCAGCTGTCCGAGATCGACATCGGCACCTTCGTCCAGAAGATGTTCGAGAAGAAGCTCAAAGAGCCCGTGCAGATCAATTGCGGGCTGATCGGCTTCACGGTGCGGAACGGCATCGCCGCGGCAGACCCGATCCTGATCGACACCCAGAAGAACGTCGTGCTCGGCCGCGGCGGGTTCAGCTTCAGGAACGAGAGCATCGACCTGGCGATCCGCGCCGACAGCAAGAAGTTCAGCCTGTTCTCCGGCCAGTCGCCGGTCGGGCTGAACGGCTATTTCGCCCGGCCGGGTCTCGACGTGATCTCGCCCGAGCTGGTGGCGCGCGCCGGCGTGGGCCTCGGCCTCGGCGTCTTCGCCAGCCCCTTCGCGGCGATCATCGCGTTCGTCGATGTCGGCGATGCCAAGGCGGCCGATTGCGGGCCGGTGCTGGAGGGCGCCCGCGCGGTTTCCCAGCGCACCAGCAAGGGCAAGCCCCGCGACGATGTCGGCCGCGGCACGACGAGCAAGTCGGAGAAGGGCAAGCGCGGCAAGGACTGAACTTCCCTTCGCCCGGGAAGGGGATCCAGGCCTAGCGGCGCAGCCGGGCCGCGATCCAGTCGCCGACCAGCGTCACCACCTGGGGCTCGGAAACCGCCGGGATCTTGCGCTCGGCCTTGCCCAGGTCGCCGGTCTTCGCGTCCTGGAAGATGTGGTTCATGCCGGGCACCACGATAACCGTCGCGTCGCGGTTGCCGCGCAGGGCCGCCTGGGCGGCGGGCATGCTCAGCGGCGTCGACACGGTCTCATCCTCGCCCGCATAGAGCGCCAGCACCGGCACGCGGACCGCGGCGAGCGTGGCATCGGTCGTCACGTCATACATCGAGAGCATCGCGGCATCGTCCATCACCTCGACGGCGCCGCCGGCCTGTTCGGAGCTGAAGCCGGCCGCACCGAATGCCTCGATCAGCCGCCACCGCGCGGCCTCCGCCACCGCCGGCGACGCCTTGCCGACGCGCGCGTCGAGGAAAGGGCGTGCCGCCGCGACGATCCGCGCGGTCGCATCGGGCGCCACGGCCCCCTTCGCCAGATTGCTGCGCAACCCCTCGAGAAAGGGTTCGCCCCTGGCACCGACCGGTCCCGCCAGCATCACCACCGCGGCAATACTGGGATCGCGCGCGGCCAGCGCCGGGCCGATCACCCCGCCCTGGCTCAGCCCAAACACCGCGATCCGCGTACCATCGATATCGCCGCGACGGCGCAGCCAGCCGATCACCGCGGCAGCATCGCGCTCGAGCAGCGGCAGCGTATCGAGGAATGCCCCCGTCGATTCGCCCGCGCCGCGCTTGTCATAGTCGAGCGTGGCGATACCGTCGGCGAGCAGCCGATCCTGGACCAGCGGGAAGATCCCGCGCAGCGACGGACCGCTGCCGTTCAGCAGCAGCACCACCGGAAACGGCCCGTCGCCATGCCGCCTCGGCAGACGCAGCGTCGCCGCCAACTTCACCCCGGGCTCGGTGAGGATCGGAAAGTCCTCGGCAAGCTGCACGGGGCGAAACCCGGCAAAGGCCCGCGAGACCCGCGCCGCATCCGCAGTTCCCGGAGCGAAGAGCGCCGGCCCCAGCGCTACCTCCGTGCCCGCCTTGCCCAGTTGCACGGTCAGGCGCTGCGATCCCGCCTCGAGATCGGCAGGCGCGACGCCGGTCAGGGTGAAACGCTGCCAGCGCGTCGTCAGCCGGATCTGGCTACTGGCAAAGGCGCGATAAGGCGCCGTGCTGTCCCGCAGCGCCACCGGCACCGCTATCGGGCGCGCGGCGCGGGCCCAGAAGGTCGCGCTGAGCCGTTCGCCCGCCTTGCGCGCCAGCGGCACTGGCATCCCCGCCCCGCTCGACCAGTCCTCGCCGGGCCTCGCGGGCGGCGCGACCCGGAGCGCCCCGCCACCGGGCACGCCGGCATCGCGCAGATAGGCATGCCGTGTTCCATAGACCGCCCACCGGGCGACCTCGATCGGCTCTATGTGCTGCGCCAGCGCGGGAGCGGCGAATGGCAATGAAAGCAGAAGCGCCAGAACGGCACGCAGCACGGCTTTCATCCTCGGCTCTCCCCCGCCTCTCCGGGGCCAGCATCCCGGAGAAAGCCGAGCGCGGTCAAGTCGCTCTTTGCGTCGCTGGAAACAAGGAAAAGACGCGCATGAACCGAGGCAATGGAACGGCGGGCAAGTCGGATAGGGGCAAGCGCGGGTGTTGAGGAAGCAGGGTTGGCCGCCAGCCTTCAGGCCTCCGTACCGCTCCCACCATTTGGGAAGCGGTTTCCAACTTCATTGAAATGCTTCTCGCCGTAGAAGCCGTCGCCGAGATCATAGAGATACAGGGTAACCGGGCACGATTGCGCGTTCGCCCAGGCCACAGCCTCCCGAACGGAAACGGCTTCGCGCTGGTCGTAATCCACCGTCTGCAAGGGATGGCTTTGAGGTGCCTGGTCGGCGTCGGCACAGCTATTGTCATGTTCGATCGCCTCGACGATCGCGTTGACCTCGCGCCAGCGATAGGGGCGGGTACGCTTGTCTATGATGTTCCACAGCATCGCGACGCCTGTAGCACGACCGCTCTCGACCGTAACGACCGCCGTCGCCGATTCGCTGGGCGCATCCGACACGGATACCCCGCTTGCAAAATAGGATTCCGCCTGCTTGGCTTTCGCGGTCGGATCACCGTCCGGCCGCTCTTTAAACTGTTGGAAACATAGGAAAGGCGGCGTGCAATAAACGTGCGAGATCGCGCGCCTTTCCGGGAACAGTGTCAACCCAAGGCGCCGCCAGAACCCGCTTTCGGCCTGTACTTCGTGTACTTTGGCGAGTCGTGGCTCAATGCCCGTGTTGGTGATCCCCGCGACAGGCCAGCGCTTCGAGGATGTCGTCGATCCGCGCCGGATCGCCCGCCGCTATCACTTCACCGTTGCTGCCGGCATGGAGCGGGTCGCCCTGCCAGTCGCACATCCGCCCGCCCGCGCCCTCGACGATCGGCACCAGCGCGGCGAAGTCGTGCAGCTTGAGCCCCGCCTCGACCACCACGTCCATCCAGCCGCTGGCGACGCAGCCATAATTATAGCAGTCGCCGCCCAGCACCACGCTCATCACCGCGGCGTCGAGATGCTCGAAGGCGTGGAGCTGGTCGTCGCCGAACAGCGCCGGGCTAGTGGTGGCGAGGATCGCCTGGTCGAGTTCGCGGCAGCGGCGCGTCTCGGCGGGCTTGCCGTTGAACAGGGTCGGCCGGCCGGCGACGCCGAGCCAGCGCTCCCTGGTCACCGGCTGGTCGATGATGCCGAGCAGCGGCCAGCCCTCCTCCACCAGCGCGATCAGCGTGCCGAAGATCGGGCGGCCGGCGATGAAGGCGCGGGTGCCGTCGATCGGATCGAGCACCCAGATCCGCCCGCTGGTGCCTTCGCGCACCCCGAACTCCTCGCCCTGGATGCCGTCCATCGGCCGTTCGGCGATGATCAGCTTGCGCATCGCTTCCTCGGCGGCGCGGTCGGCCAGGGTGACCGGGGACTGGTCCTCCTTGGCCTCGAGCCCGTGCTCCGAGCGGAAATAGGGAAGGATCGCGGCGCCCGCGGCATCGGCAAGGCGTTCGGCGAGGGTGATGTCTGCGGCGGTTACTGGCATGGCTCCCGCCCTAGACTTCAGATTCTGACTCGCCAAGGTCACAAACCCCTGCCACTCCACCCGCCAATGACCTTGCGCCGCCTGCTGATCCCTGCCGCGCTGCTCGCCGCCACGCCCGCCGCGGCGCAGAGCCTGCGCGCCGTGCCCGCCCAGCCCGCCTCCGAGACCGAGGCGCTGCGCGGCGTGGAAGTGTTCCTGATCAACGAAGGCGAAGTGCCGGTCACCGACGCGGGTCCGCGCCAGATCGAGATCACCGCGGTCGACGGCACGCGCCTGGTGCTGGAGCGCGCGCCGGGCCCGCTGCCCACGGTCGCCCCACACGGCTTCGCCAAGGCGCGCTATGTGCCGGTCAGCGTCGCCGGCCGCGCCGTGCCGCCGTCCGAACAGCATGCCGCCGCCGAGATCCCCGAGGGCGAAACGGTGGTGCAAAGCTCGACCGGCAGCTCGGCAGCGTTCGCCGACCGGTTCGAGGCGCATGAGCCGATCTATGGCGCGTTCGGGTTGAAGGATGCCGGCGGCAAGCTGCAGGTGAGCTTCGCCTTCCGCCCGTTTAGCGAGAAGGCACCGCTCAAGCTCGGCAATCTCCGCTTCGCCTATACCCAGACGATGTTCTGGGCGCTGAACCAGCCCTCGGGCCCGTTCCGCTCGACCAATTACAGCCCCGAGATCTACGCCGACATTCCATTCGATGAGACCACCAGGGTCGCGCTCGGCTATCGGCACGATTCGAACGGGCGCGGCGAACTCGATTCGGTCGATCTAAACCGCGTCTATCTGCGCGCCGAGAAGACGTTCGAGCTGGGCGGCGACTGGCATCTCGATGTCGCGCCCCAGGCCTGGTTCTATGTCGGCCAGATCCGCACCGCGCCCGACGTGAAGGACTATTTCGGCTATACCAGCCTCACCGCGGCGATCGGCCAGCGCGACGGGCTCAAGCTGTCGCTCACCGGCCGCGGCAATTTCGAGACGGGCAAGGGCGCGGCGGAATTGTTCGTCTCCTACCCCCTCGCGCGGATTGCCAAGGGCGTGGGCTTCTATATCTTCGGCCAGGCGTTCACCGGCTATGGCGAGGCACTGGACGATTATCGCAAGAACGACACCCATGCCCGGATCGGCATCGCCCTCACCCGCTGACCGGAAAGACCCCCAAGGAGCATCGCCATGCGCAAGTTTCTGATCGCAGCCGCCGCCACCACCCTGGCGCTCGGCATGCCGGCCACCGCCGCGCTCAACACCGGCCAGGTCGCCCCCGATTTCACCGCGCCCGGCGCGATGGCGGGCAAGCCGTTCACGGTGAACCTCAAGGCCGCGCTCAAGAAGGGCCCGGTCGTCCTCTATTTCTTCCCCGCCGCCTTCACCGAGGGCTGCAATGCCGAAGCCCATGCGTTCGCCGAGGCGCTGCCCGACTTCCAGAAGGCCGGCGCCAGCGTGATCGGCATGACCGCAGGCAATATCGACAAGCTCGAGGCCTTCTCGGCCGAGAAGTGCGCGGGCAAGTTCGCCGTCGCCGCCGCCAGCCCGGCGATCGTCAAGGGCTATGACGTGCAGCTGACCAAGCCGGACGGCACCGCCACCAAGATCACCAGCCGCACCTCCTATGTGATCGCCCCGAACGGCAAGATCATCTTCGCGCATTCGGACATGAGCCCGGCGGGCCATATCCGGCTCTCGCTCGAGGCGGTCCAGAAGTACAAGGCCGCGCACAAGCACTGATATTTTCAGGACTCCGCAGGCTTTGCTCACCGGATGTTAGCAGTTGCGCCCTAATTTGCCCGGCGAGACGGTGTTGAGGGACATCGTCGGGCCAATTTTGGTGAGGCAGTGAAGCACATGGTCGCGGCCAAGGCCGTCCGGGCAGCAAGCGGTTCTCAGGCCGCGCGTGACCTGTACGACCGAATCGGGGAATTTCTGGTGGACCAGCGGCTGGATCCCGATCCGGCCAACTATGCGTTCGCCTATCAGCTCCTCGCCAATCCCGACGGTCCGCTGGCCCGCGCGGTGCACGCGCTGACCGATGGCGGCGTGCGCCTCACCCGTCGCGACATCGAATCCCTCGGCTGCGACGCCCCCGCCCCCGGCGCCGCGACGATTGAGAAGGCCCAGGGCCTGGTCGCCCAGACCCAGATGCAGGTCGAGGGCTTCCAGGACATGGTCACCGCGATGCGCGCCGAGACCAAGGATTTCGGCCGCGACCTCGCCGCCAGCGCCCAGGCGATGCGCAGCTCGGGCGGCGACGGCCTGGAGATCAGCCGGCTCACCGCGACGATGCTCGAGCGCGTCCGCACTGCCGAGGAGCGGCTCGAAAGCGCCAATCGCGAAGCCAGCGAGCTGCGCACCAAGCTCGAGGAAGCCCGCGACAACGCCCGCAAGGACCCGCTGACCGGCCTGCCCAACCGCCGCGCCTTCGAGGAGGCCTATGCCGCCCAGGCCGGAGCCGGCGCCAGGATCTGCATGGCGGTGTGCGACGTCGACCACTTCAAGTCGGTCAACGACCGCTTCGGCCATGTCGTCGGCGACCGGGTGCTCAAGGCGCTCGGCGAGGCGCTGTCGGACACCTGCAAGGGCCATCTCGTCGCCCGCTATGGCGGCGAGGAGTTCGTCGTCCTGTTCACCGGGCTCGACCTCAAGGGCGCCCGCGAGGTACTCGACCGTGCCCGCGTCGCCGTCTCGGCCAAGCGCTACCGGCTGCGCGAGACCGACGCGCCGCTCGGCGAGATCACCTTCTCCGCCGGCCTCAGCCCGGCCCAGCAGGGCGAAGTGTTCGGCACCGTGTTCCACCGCGCCGACCAGCTCTGCTACGCCGCCAAGAATGGCGGCCGGAACTGCGTCCGCGTCGACTGACCGGAATCGGACAGTTACTGTCCGCCTTTGATTGGGAAAATACACCATAGCTTGGCGTGAAATTTCCCAATCGCGCGCAACTTTCTAACGCCTCCTCAGCAAAATCAAGCACTTAGAAAATTGGCACGCTCCCTGCAATTCATCTGGCATCGGCAGCCGGATGGTCCGGCAAGCCGAACGAACACAGGGAGTTACTATCATGGCCGTCCGTATCAGCTCGTTCCAGCACAGCGTTGCCGTCATCGGCGCAGTCGTCCTCAGCTATGGCATCCTGCTCTTCTCGTCCTCGGCCTTCCCGGTCATCGCATGATCGCCGGCGGACTCGACGGAAGGGAGAGGATAAGCATGACGCGTAGCCTGATGATCGGTGCGGCATCCTTCGCCATCACCGCAATGACGATCGCCACGGTCGGCCTGCAGGGTTTCAGCCACTTCGGCTGAGCCCTGCCGAGCCGCCCGGCGGCGGCCACAAGCGGCGGAACTCGGCCCGCCCACACAGGTTTCCCAAGGTATCCCAGGAGGATACCGAGATGAGCGAAACCGCCGAGATGATCCACGAAGACGCGCTGCCCGGACAGGAGAGCGCGCTCGAACCCAAGCCAGACTGGGAGCCGCGATACCCTGGCTCCGGCCGCCTCAAGGGCAAGGTCGCCGTGATCACCGGTGCCGACAGCGGCATCGGCCGCGCCGTCGCCGCGCTCTATGCGCGCGAGGGCGCCGATATCGCGATCCTCTATCTTTGCGAGCATGACGATGCGGCGAAGACGGCGAACATCGTGCACGGCGAGGGGCGCGCAGCGCTGACCCTTGCCGGCGATATCGGCGACAAGAGCTTCTGCGACTCCGCCATCGCCCAGGTGATCGAGAAGTTCGGCCGGATCGACGTGCTGGTGAACAATGCCGGCGAGCAGCATCCGGACAAGGACATCACCGACATCACCGAGGCGCAGCTGCGCCGCACCTTCCAGACCAACATCTTCGGGATGTTCTTCCTGACGCAAGCCGCGCGCCCGCACCTGAAAAAGGGCGCGGCGATCGTCAATTGTACCTCGGTCACCATGTACCAGGGCTCGAAGGAGCTGCTCGACTATTCGAGCACCAAGGGCGCGATCACCGCCTTTACCCGCAGCCTCTCGGAGAACCTGGTCGGCGAGGGCATCCGGGTGAACGCCGTGGCGCCGGGGCCGATCTGGACGCCGCTCAACCCCTCGGGCGGCGCCTCTCCCGAAAAGCTTGCGCATTTCGGGGAGAGCACCCCGATGGGCCGGCCGGGGCAGCCGAACGAAGTGGCGCCGGCCTTCCTGTTCCTCGCCTGCGAGGATGCCAGCTACATGTCCGGACAGGTGCTCCATCCCAATGGCGGGACGGTGGTGAACGGCTGAGCGGGGCTCAAAGTACACGAAGTACACGCCAAAGCGCGTTTCCCGCGCGGCGAGCGACAGGATGCTGCGCGGATAGGAAATTTTCTTTCCAACAAGTCAAGGAGCGGCCGGGACCCAGGACCCGGCCGCTCGACGGCATCATGCGAAATCCTATTTTGCAAGCTCAGGCCGTCGCCCCCGCCCCTACCGGGCCGAGCGGCGCTTCCTCGCCGCGCGAATAGGTGCCGGTGAGCAGGCCGGCAGCGATCACCCGGCCCTCCATCTCGCGCAGCACCGCGCCGCGGCCGGGATTCTCGCCCGGATCCTCGCCTTCGCCGAGTGCGAAGATCTGGAAGGCGTAATTGTGCTCGCCATGCCCATTGGGCGGGTCGGGCGGCAGCCAGCCTTCGACGAAGCGGCTGTTGCGGCCGACATCCTCGCCGCCTGCATGGCCCTCGCCATCGGGCACGATCTCGCCTTCCTTCAGGTCACCGTCCAACGGCAGGCCCCAGACGATCGCATGGACCACCGGCTGGGGCGTCGGCGCATCGGCATCCTCGACGATCAGCACCAGCCGCGCCGTGCCGTCGGGCACGCCGGTCCAGAAGAGCGGCGGCGACACGCCCTCGCCATCGGCGGTGAAACGCTCGGGCAGGCGCGCGCCATTGGCGAAGGCCGGGCTGGACAGCTGGATCACGCCCTCTGCAGCAAGCTCGGGCCGGACGATCGCCAGCTTGTCCGCACCGGCGCGAAAGGGGCTCAGCGCCTTGCCGAGCCAATGGGGAAGATGTTCGAGCATGGCTTTCTCCTCGGCTGCTGAACCGATGAGCGCGCGGGAGGCTCCCTCCACCCGTCATCCCCGCGAAGGCGGGGATCCAGGGTTACTTCGCGCAACGCCCTTGGCTCTGGATCCCCGCCTTCGCGGGGATGACGACAAGAAAGACGACGGGCGTCGTTACAAGTCCAGCTTCTCGTAATCGGCGGGCGGCGGGATGCCTTCCATGCGCTCGCTGAGTAGCGGGCGGAAGCTCGGGCGGCTCTTCATCCGGACATACCAGCCCTTGGCCTGCTCATGGCTCTTCCAGTCGATCCCGCCGAGATAATCGGCGATCGAGATCTGCGCGGCGGCGGCGAGATCGGCGAGGCTCATCGTCGGGCCGGCCAGCCAGGTGCGGTGATCGAGCAGATAATCGATGTAGTCGAGATGGTTGACCGCCGCCTTCATCGCATTGCGGAGTGCCTGGCCATCGGGCGACTGCTTGTAGACGATGCGCTTGAGCATGCGTTCGTGGAGCAAAGGTGCCGTGATCTCGGCATAGAAATTGGTGTCGAACCAGATCGTCAGGCGGCGGATCTCGGCGCGATCGGTGGCGGTGCCGTTGAGCATCGGCGCCTTGTTCACCGTCTCCTCGAAGAACTCGCAGATCACCGCGGAATCGATCAGCGTCACCCCGCGCTCGGTATCCGCCATCACCGGCACCTGGCCGGTGGGGTTCAGATCGAGGAACTCGTCGCGCCGCAGCCAGGGCGATTCCCGCACCGGCTCATAGCCGACGCCCTTTTCGCCCAGCAGCAGCCGGACCTTGCGCGAGAAGGGACAGAGGGGGAATTGATAAAGCTGCCACATCGGCCCGCTTTAGGACTCGGGATGCGTCCGCGTAAAGCGCCAGCCGGCAGATAGCACAACTTCCTGCGTCACCCCGGCCCTGTGCCGGGGTCCACTGCACCGCGAGCTATGCCGGCAGGGCCTCTTGTCCATTACTCGCCTCCCGGTGGACCCCGGCACAAGGCCGGGGTGACGGGATGGTTATTTGGGGTCGAGCGCGCCGCGCAGGGGCTGGAGCGCGGCGCGGAGGCGCGCGGCGGTCTCGGCGAGCGAGTCCTGCATCTGGAGCGCGCCTTCGGTCAGCTTGCCGGCGACGACGACGGCATTGCGTGCGTTCTTGTGGAAGTTGCGGTCGAAGTTCGGATCGCGGCGGCGCTGGATGTCGCCGAGCGTATCCTGCTCGCGGATCGTCGGATCGAGATATTGGGCGGCGGGGCCGACGCGGGTGTCGAGCACGATGCCGGCCAGGTTGGTCAGCATCGCCGCCGCGCCTTCCTGCACCATCGGATTGTTGAGCGCGCGGGCCAGCGCCTCGGTCTTGTCGCGAGTACTGGGCTGCGGCTGCGACTGCGACTGGGCGAATGCCGGGGTGGCGGCGGCGCAAAGCAGGGCGGCGGTGAGGACGAGACGCATGACTGGCTCCGGTAACGGACTCGGATGACGGCGCCTTATATCACAGATGGTTGGCGGTTGCGGAGCCCGGTTGCGACGAGCCGTTTCCTCCCCTCCCTGAAAGGGAGGGGTCGGGGGTGGGTCGATATACGCGATACGGCGCGGTGAAGCCTGACGCATCAGTATCGCCAAGCCTCCACCCACCCCTAACCCCTCCCTTCCAGGGAGGGGAATCCGGGATTACTCCGCCGCCACCGCCTCGACTGCATCGTCATTCAGCGGCATCGGCAGGCGAGTCAGCATTTCCTTGGGCACGACCTGCCAGAAGCTGCCGACCGCGCGGTCCCAGTCCTCGAGCAGGCCGGCGGCCCATTTGCTGTCGGTGGCGAGCACATGCGCCTCGACCAGGCCGCGCAGCTTGGCTTCCCAATGCGCCGAGGACAGGCGCTGCCAGACGATGCTCTCCGGATTGGCGCGCTGCTCGAAGCTGCCGTCCTCGTCATAGACGAAGGCCATGCCGCCGGTCATGCCCGCTCCGAAGTTCATGCCGACCTGGCCGAGCAGCACCGCGGTGCCGCCGGTCATGTACTCGCAGCCATTGGCGCCGCAGCCCTCGACCACCACTTCGGCGCCCGAGTTGCGCACCGCGAAGCGCTCGCCCGCCTGGCCGGCGGCGAACAGCTTGCCGCTGGTCGCGCCGTAGAGGACGGTGTTGCCGATGATGGTGTTCTTCCAGCTCTCCACCGGCGAGCTGACCAGCGGGCGCACCGCGATGATGCCGCCTGACAGGCCCTTGCCGACATAGTCGTTGCTGTCGCCGAACACTTCGAGCGTGACGCCCTTGCACAGGAAGGCGCCGAGCGACTGGCCGGCCGAGCCGCGCAGGCGGACATGGACATGGCCGTCGGCGAGGGTCGACATGCCGTAGAGCCGGGTGATCTCGGACGAGAGCCGGGTGCCGACTGCGCGGTGGGTGTTCCGCACATTATAGGTCAGCTGCATCTTCTCGCGGCGCGCGAAGACCGGGGCGGCATCCTTGATCATCTGCGCATCGAGGCTGTCGGGCACTTCGTTGCGGAAGGTCGACAGGCTGAAGCGGCGCTCGGCATCGTCGGCATCGACCTTGGCGAGGATCGGGTTGAGATCGAGATCGTCGAGATGCTCGGCGCCGCGGCTGACCTGACGGAGCAGTTCGGTGCGGCCGATCACTTCGTCCAGGCTGCGGAAGCCGAGCTTGGCGAGGATCTCGCGGACCTCCTCGGCGATGAAGGTCATCAGGTTGATAACCTTTTCCGGGGTGCCGACGAACTTCTGGCGCAGCTTCTCGTCCTGGGTGCAGACGCCCACCGGGCAGGTGTTCGAATGGCACTGGCGGACCATGATGCAGCCCATCGCGACGAGGCTGAGCGTGCCGATGCCGAACTCCTCGGCACCCAGGATCGCGGCGACGACGATGTCGCGCCCGGTCTTGAGGCCGCCATCGGTGCGCAGCTTCACTCGGCCGCGCAGGCCGTTGAGGGTCAGGGTCTGGTTGACTTCGGTCAGGCCCATTTCCCAGGGCGTGCCCGCGTACTTGACCGAGGTCTGGGGCGAGGCGCCGGTGCCGCCGACATGGCCGGCGACCAGGATGACGTCGGCATGCGCCTTGGCGACACCGGCGGCAACCGTGCCGATGCCCGCCGAGCTGACCAGCTTGACGCAGACCCGCGCGCGCGGGTTGATCATCTTCAGGTCGTAGATGAGCTGGGCCAGATCCTCGATCGAATAGATGTCGTGGTGCGGCGGCGGCGAGATCAGCGTCACGCCCGGCGTCGCGTGGCGCAGCTTGGCGATGAACTCGGTGACCTTGAAGCCGGGCAGCTGGCCACCCTCGCCGGGCTTGGCTCCTTGCGCGACCTTGATCTCGATCTCGTCACAGGCGTTGAGATATTCGGCGGTGACGCCGAACCGGCCCGAGGCGATCTGCTTGATCGTCGAGTTGGCATTGTCGCCATTCTCGTACGGCGTGTAGCGCAGCTTGTCCTCGCCGCCCTCGCCCGACACCGCCTTGGCGCCGATGCGGTTCATCGCGATCGCCAGCGTCTCGTGCGCCTCAGGCGAGAGCGCGCCGAGCGACATGCCGGGGGTGACGAAGCGCTTGCGGATCTCGGTGATCGCCTCGACCTGGTCGATCTGGATGCCTTCGTTCGGGAAGTTGAACTCGAGCAGATCGCGCAGATAGACCGGCGGCAGGTCGCGCACGCCGCGCGAGAAGGCCATGTAGGACGAGTAGCTGTCGGTCGACACCGCGGTCTGCAGCAGGTGCATCAGCTGGGCCGAATAGGCATGGGTCTCGCCGCCGTGGCGCTGGCGATAGAAGCCGCCGATCGGCAGCGTCGCGACGCCGCGGTCGAACGCCGCCTCGTGGCGCATCATCGCCGAGAGGTGGAGCGAGGCATAGCCTTCGCCCGAGATCTTGGCGGGCATGCCGGGGAACAGGTCGTTGACCAGCGCACGGCTGAGGCCGACCGCCTCGAAATTATAGCCGCCGCGATAGGAGGAGATCACCGCGATCCCCATCTTCGACATGATCTTGAGCAGGCCCTCGTCGATCGCCTTGCGGTGGCGCTTGAGGCACTCGTCCAGGGCGATCTCGCCGAACAGGCCGCGGGCATGGCGGTCGGCGATCGAGGCCTCGGTCAGATAGGCGTTCACGGTGGTCGCGCCGACGCCGATCAGCACGGCGTAGTAATGCGTGTCGAGGCATTCGGCCGAACGGACATTGACCGAGGCGTAAGAGCGCAGGCCGCGGCGGACGAGGTGGGTGTGCACCGCCGCAGCCGCCAGCACGCCGGCGATCGCGGCGCGGCCCTCCGAGACATGCTCGTCGGTGAGGAACAGCTCGGTGCAGCCGGCGCGGACCGCCTGCTCTGCCTCGTAGCGGATACGCTTGATCGCCTCGCGCAGGTCCTCGGGCGTGCCGCCCGCCGTGAAGGTGCAGTCGATCTCGGCCGACTGGCTGCCGAAATGGGCACGCAGCCGGTCCCAGTCGCCATTGGTCAGCACCGGGCTCTCGAGCACGAGCACCTTGGAGCCGCCCCCCTCGGTATCGAGGATGTTGGCGAGGTTCCCGAAGCGCGTCTTGAGCGTCATCACCTGGCGCTCGCGCAGGGAATCGATCGGCGGGTTGGTGACCTGGCTGAAATTCTGGCGGAAGAACTGGCTGATCAGGCGCGGCTTGTCCGAGATGACGGCGAGCGGCGTGTCGTCGCCCATCGAGCCGATCGCTTCCTTGGCGGTCTCGACCATCGGGGCGAGGATCAGCTCCATGTCCTCGAGCGTCTGTCCCGCCGCGACCTGGCGGCGGGTGAGCTCGGCACGCTCGAAGCGCAGCGGCTGGACCTCGGGCGCGGGCAGGTCGCCGACGGTGATGAACTCGCCGATCATCCCGGCATAGTCGTGCTCGCCGGCGATCTGGTCCTTGATCGCCTTGTCGCAGAGCAGCACGCCCTGGTCGAGATCGACGGCGATCATCTGGCCCGGGCCCATCCGCCCCTTGGCGATGACGGTCGATTCGGGGATCTGGACCATGCCGGTCTCGGAACCTACGATGAGCAGGCCGTCGCTGGTCTGGGTGTAGCGCAGCGGGCGCAGCGCGTTGCGATCGACGCCGGCGACCGCCCAGCGGCCATCGGTCATCGCCAGCGCGGCGGGGCCGTCCCACGGTTCCATCACGCTTGCCAGATACTTGTACATCGAGAGGTGGTTGGCTGGGGTCGCCTCGTCCCATGCCTCGGGCACCAGCATCAGCTTGGCAGTGGGCGCGTCGCGGCCCGAGCGGCAGATCGCCTCGAACACCGCGTCGAGCGCGGCGGTGTCCGACGCGCCGGCCGGGATCACCGGCTTGATGTCCTCGCTGCGCTCGCCGAACGCGATGCTGGCCATCTTGATCTCGTGGCTGAGCATCCAGTTCTTGTTGCCGCGGATCGTGTTGATCTCGCCGTTATGGGCGAGGCAGCGGAAGGGCTGGGCCAGCCACCATTGCGGGAAGGTGTTGGTCGAATAGCGCTGGTGGAAGATCGCGACGCGGCTGGTGAAGCGCTCGTCCTTGAGGTCGGGGTAGAAGTCCGACAGGCTCTCGGCGAGGAACAGGCCCTTGTAGATGATCGAGCGGGTCGACAGCGAGCAGATGTAGAAGCCGCTGATCTGCGCGGCGATCACCGCCTTCTCGATCCGGCGGCGGACGAGATAGAGCTCCTTCTCGAACTCGGCGGCATCCATCGCATCGGGCTGCGGGCCGGCGATCATGATCTGCTCGATCTCGGGGCGCGTCGCCTGCGCCTTCATGCCGATCACCGACACGTCGACCGGCACCTGGCGCCAGCCATAGATGGTGTAGCCGGCCTCGATGATCTCGGACTCGACGATGGTGCGGCACGCCTCCTGCGCGCCGAGATCGGTGCGCGGCAGGAAGACCATGCCGACGGCGAGCCGGTTCGGCAGCACGCGGTGGCCGCCCGCGGCGATCGCATCGTCGAAGAAGCGGACGGGCAGGTCGACATGCAGGCCGGCGCCGTCGCCGGTCTTGCCGTCTGCATCGACCGCGCCGCGGTGCCACACCGCCTTCAGCGCATCGATCGCCGACTGGACGACGCGGCGCGAGGGCTGGCCGTCGGTCGCCGCGATCATGCCGACGCCGCAGGCATCGCCCTCGAACTCGGGACGGTACATGCCCTCAAGGGCCATCCGCTCGCGTTCGCCCAACTTCATTTCGACTGCTCCTTCTCGAGGATCCTGGTCACCAGGTCCTCGGTGATCTTTTCCAGCTTCGCGTCCAGCTCCGGACTTGCCTCGCGGCTCCAGTCCGAGACCGCCTTGATCACCTGCGAATTCAACCGCTGGATCTGGGCACCGGCCGGGGTGAAGGCGAATTGCGCGAGCGCCTTCTGGTCTTCGGGCGAGAGCGCGCGGGCCGCGCCCAGCGCGGTCGACCCGAGGCTCGCCCCCAGCGCCTTCTCGCTGATATCCTTTTCGGGATCGGCCATCACTTCGCTCAGCATCGCCTTCACATCGAGATTGCCGACCATTGCCGCGCGCAGGCGCACACCGACCGGGCCGGAATAGAAGGCGATCGCGTCGCGCAGCTCCTGCTCGCTCATGTTGGCGGCATAGAGCGCGCCCAGCCGGTCCCAGAGCTTCGGCAGCGTCCGCAGCGTCTGCTCGCGGATCGGCGGTGCCATCGCGTCGAGCATCATCTTGATCACGCCGGGATGCTCCTTCTCGAGCGCCCGCATGTCCTCATTCTCGGCGAACATCTTGGCGACGCTGACCAGCATCGCGCTGATCTGGTTGTCGGCCGAGACCTCGTCATTGTTGAGCTTGGCAAGGTCGTGCCCGAGCGCCAGCTGCTGCGGCGAAGCGATGGCCTGCGTCTGCGCGGAGGCGACCCCCGGCACGGCAAGCGGCGAGAGCGCGAACAGCGCGGCGGCGAGCGTAAGCGCGCGCATCAGCCGCCCTTCTTCTTGGCGAGATACTCGGCGACCGCCTTCATCGCCAGGCCTTCGAGCTGCGGACGATTGGCGGCGACGAGCTTGAGCGCCCAGGCCTGGCTGGTCGCGGCGATCTTTGGGTTGACGCTGCCCATCTTCTGCGCGGCAGGGCTGCCGGCGAACGCCATCAGCGCCGGATAATCCTCCGGCGTCAGCTTGGCCATCACCGCGGCCATCGCCGCCTGCTGCATCTCCTGCGCCGACTGGCCGGGCGCGCTGCCCATCGTCTCATAGACTTCGGCACGCACCTTCTGGCCGGTCGGGCTGGCGAAGAAGGTCAGCGTGTCGGTGATCTCGCCCGGGGTGAGATCGGCCTTGAGGATGGTCTCGATCTCGCCGCGCAGCGACGGCAGCGCCGCGATCAGGATACGGGTGAACTGGCCGCGCAGCTGGCCGCCGACCTGCTCGCGCAGCCCCGGATTGGCGTCATAGGTCGCCTTCATCTTGGGGTCGGCGGCGATCTGCTGGTCCATGCCCATGTCGAAGGCGCGACCGGCGATGCGGCCGATCGAATCCTCGGGCACCATCAGCGCGACGAGCTTCTGGAGATCCCCCTCGGCGACGGGCGCAGCCACCGGCGCGGCGGCAAACGCCTCGGCCGGAGCCAGCACGGCGACACCAAGAGCAAGAGCGGCAAGGAACGGCTTCATCGGATCGACCTTAATCAAGCAGCCCGTGCCGCATCGGCGCGGGCGCGCATCCAGGCATGCATGTGCGCCGCCACGTCGCGGCCGTCGCGAATCGCCCAGACGACGAGACTCGCGCCGCGGACAATATCGCCCGCCGCGAAAACACCGTCGAGGCTGGTCATCATCGTGCGGCCGTCGGTGCGCAGCGTGCCCCAGCGGGTGACGCCGAGTTCCTCGGCGCCGAACAGGCGCGGCAGGTCCTCGGCCTCGAAGCCGAGCGCCTTGATCACCAGGTCGGCCTGGAGCTGGAAGGCGCCGCCCGGATCGACTTCCGGCGCGCGGCGGCCCGAGGCATCGGGCGCACCGAGCCGCATGCGCGAGGCGCGCACGCCGGTGACCTTGTCGCCGCCATCAAAGGCTTCCGGTGCCGAGAGCCAGACGAACTCGACGCCTTCCTCCTCGGCATTGGCGGTCTCGCGCTGCGAGCCCGGCATGTTGGCGCGGTCGCGGCGATAGAGGCACTTCACCGAGGTGGCGCCCTGGCGCACCGCGGTGCGGACACAGTCCATCGCGGTATCGCCGCCGCCGATCACCACGACATGCTTGCCATTGGCATCGAGGCTGCCGTCGTCGAACGCCGGCACGGCGTCGCCGAAGCCCTTGCGGTTCGAGGCAGTGAGATAGTCGAGCGCCTCGACGATTCCCTCGGCGCCGACGCCGGGCGCCTGGATGCCGCGCGCCTTGTAGACGCCGGTGGCGATCAGCAGCGTGTCGTGGCGCTTGCGCAGATCGTCGAGCGTTGCCTCGCGGCCGACCTCGAAGCCGAGATGGAAGACGACGCCGCCCTGCTCGAGCCGCTCGATGCGGCGCATGACGATGTGCTTCTCGAGCTTGAAGCCGGGGATGCCATAGGTGAGCAGCCCGCCGGCCCGGTCGTGCCGGTCATAGACATGCACGTCATAACCATATTCGCGGAGATATTCGGCAGCGGCGAGGCCGGCCGGACCGGCACCGACGATGCCGACCGACTGGCCGCGCGCAGGGCCGACCGCGACCGGCTCGACCCAGCCTTCTTCCCAGGCGGTGTCGGTGATGAACTTCTCGACCGAGCCGATCGTGACCGCGCCGTGCCCGGAGAATTCGATGACGCAATTGCCCTCGCACAGCCGGTCCTGCGGGCAGATGCGGCCGCAGATCTCGGGCATGGTCGAGGTGCTGTTCGACAGCTGATAGGCCTCGCGCAGCCGCCCCTCGGCGGTCAGGCGCAGCCAGTCGGGGATGTGGTTGTGCAGCGGGCAATGGACCGAGCAATAGGGCACGCCGCATTGCGAGCAGCGGCTGGCCTGTTCCTCGGCGCCGGGCACCGCATAGCGGTCCGCGATCTCGCGGAAGTCCTCCGCGCGCAGTTCCGCCTCGCGCTTGCTCGGATAAGCCTGCGCCGTTCCAACGAATTTGAGCATCGTTTCCGCCATGCGGCGCGCCTAACGCCGCAAGCGAGTCGATAAAAGTCAGCAAAGCTGACCTATATTACGTTTTCCAGCCTAATCGGCGCAAATTTGAAAGATTATTGCGCCAATTTATGGCCGATCCGGACCTTACCGCATCGAGAGCCAGGCGATGGCGGCGATGCCGGCCGCGATTCGGTACCAGGCAAAGGGTGCGAAGCCGTGCTTGGAGACGATGCCGACGAATGCCTTGATCACCACGATCGCGACGATGAACGCCGTGACGAAGCCGATCGCGATCTCGTCCCAGCCGACCCGGGCCGAGACGATCGCGTCGTGGTTCTTGGCCAACTCGAGCACCGTCGCGCCCAGCATGGTCGGGATGGCGAGGAAGAAGCTGAACTCGGCCGCGGTGCGCCGTTCGACGCCCAGGCTGAGCGCGCCCATGATCGTCGCGCCCGAGCGGCTGACGCCCGGGATCATCGAGATGCACTGGATGAAGCCGATGCCGACCACGCGGACCAGCGGGATCTCGGCGATGCCGTGGATCGTCGCGTTCTTCACCAGCCGCTCGATGACCAGGATCGCGATGCCGCCGATCACCAGCGCCCAGGCGACCACCATCGGCTCCCCGAGCAGCGCCTCGATATGCTTGTGCAGCGCCAGGCCGATCACCGCCGCCGGGATGAAGGCGACCAGCAGGTTGCGCACGAAGCGGATCGAGACCGGGTTCAGCCTGATCAGCCCTTCGGCCACTGCCCAGAAGGTCCGCCAGTAGAGCACCACCACCGCCAGGATCGCGCCGAGCTGGATGACGACGTTGAACATCCCCCAGGTGGCGGCATCATAGCCGAGCAGTTCGGAAGCGAGGATCAAATGGCCGGTCGAGGAGACGGGCAGGAATTCGGTGATCCCCTCGACGATGCCGAGGAGAATCGCGACCAGGGTTTCGCTCATGCTTGGCTAGGCTCCGATGCGCTTGCGGCGCGGAAATGCGTTCAGGCGGCCAGCTTGCCGAAGCGGCCGTGGCGGCGATAGCGGACCAGCCAGCCCGGCGCGACGCTGGCGAGCGGCGTCGCGGGGACGCCGAGCGCGGCGAGGCCGGGGGCATCGCCGGCGACATTGTCCGCCTGGAGCATCCGCCACTGGTCCCGCGTGATCGGCGTGCCGGGCAGCAGCGCGATCAGCGCGCCGAGCGGATCGGGCAGCTCGGCAAAGGCCGGCTTGTGGCCGGTCGCGCCGGCGAGCCAGTCGAGCAGCGCGCGCATGGTCAGCGTGTCGGGACCGCCCAGCGCATAGGTCTGGCCGCCATGCGTCTCGGGCGAGGCGAGCGCGGCGACGACGGCGCGGGCCACATCGACGACATAGACCGGCTGGAAGCGGACATCGGCGCGCAGCACCGGCACGACCGGCCCCATGCCGACCATCGCGGCGAAGCGGTTGGTGAACTGGTCCTCGCGCCCGAAGACGAAGGAGGGGCGCAGGATGGTGGCGTTCGGGAAGGCCGCGCGCACCGCCGCCTCGCCCGCCGCCTTGGACTGGCCATAGGCGGAGACCGACTCGGCATCGGCACCGAGCGCGGAGAAATGGATCAGCGTCTCGACGCCCGCGGCCTGGGCGGTCGCGGCGACGTTGCGCGCGCCGGCGGCGTTGACGCCGTCGAAATCGCCCTTGAGCACGCCGGCGAGGTTGACCACCGCATCGGCGCCGGCGACCGCTGCGGCGATCGTATCGGGCTGGGTCACGTCGGCGGCGACGAACTGGGTCTGGCCGAGGCCGCCGAGCGGCTTGAGGAACCAGGCGTCGCGCGGACGGCGCTGGGCGATGCGCAGGCGGGCACCCGCCGCGAGCAGTTCCTGGGCGATATAGCGGCCGACGAAACCGCCGCCGCCGATCAGCACTACGAGTTTGTCCTTCATGCCTATTTCCTGGAACTGAAACTGTCTGTCGGTGGAGCCTTCCCATGCCGCGCGGCGGGCGGGGAGGCAAGCGCAGGATGGTGCGGTTCGGCGCGCCGGGGTTCGCGTCGCAGCGGGTGGCGACCTTTACGCGCCGCCCGGCGCCGTGCTGACCTAGCTCTTCTTCTGCATGCGCAGCGCGGCGGAGCCCAGCCATCCGCCCAGGCCGGGAACACCCAAAGCGGCGAACACCGCGACGAGCAGGCCCGACACGGCGAAGGGCATCGGATCATCCTTGAGCTTGTCGGCGGCGCGCTTGGCGAAATGGACGCTGGACGCGACCAGCCCCTCGCCATCGATCCAGGGCGATTCCGCATTCTCGGCGGCAGCCAGCAGCGCACCCAGCGCGGCATGCAGATCGCGCAGGGCCGCCAGTGCCTCCTTGCGCTCGTCAAGCGGCGGACCGCCATTGTCGCCCGGCTTGTCGAGTTCGACGATGAGCGAATCGACCGCGGCGAGCGCGATCGGGGCCAGCTGCCTGAACGCAGCCACGCGCTCCGGCAGGCTTGCGATACCGGTCCAGGACGAGGACGGGATCGTCGGTGCCGGCTCTGGCGGCGTCGGGCTTATCGTCACCATTTCCGGGACGATGCCGGCCGCCTCCCGGGCCTCGCCTCGGCCCTGCCGGAGAATCGCGCCGGCGATCGCCGACAATGCCGCGCTTACACGGTCTTCCGAGGTCAGGCCCGTGTCGAAATAGACATAATAGCCGATCGAGCCGCCCGCGCCCCTGACCTCCGTCACGCCGCGGATTTCCGCCGCCTGCTCCTCGAAGCTGGCCTTGGAGGCTGCGGGCCAGCCGCTCACCTCGACATAGATGCGAGGCTCCTTGCCGGTGGAGAAGTTCAACGTGTCCGCCATGGGCAAGGATTAGAAGTGCGGCGGAAATCGCGTCAACCGTCGCTGCCGCGGAGCCTGCCGGCCAAACGCCTTGCAATGTAGGATTTCCCATGTTTGCGTCGGCGGCGCCGGGGGAAGACCCGGCCGCTCTTTCTCATGGCGAGACATCGCCGCCCGATAATCCGGACCGGGTAAAACCGGCCGCAGCAAAGCCGATGCCGCGCAGGCCCCGGATGTCGTGACCTTTGTGAACTTTCGTACCCAGCCTGGGTAAAATCCTAAGCCTTTCGCGAGATGCAGCGGAAGCCGATATGGCTGGTCGCGCTGTCGACCTGCTGGGGATGACGCGCCGCCGGGCGGTAGCGCTGGCAATAGTTGACCGCGCAGAGATGCGAGCCGCCCTTGAGTACCCGCCGCCCGATCTTTCCGCCCGGCGCATGCGATTCATAGCTGTCGCCGATCGTGGCCCCGCGCGGATTGACCGCCTCGCAGCAGCTGCCCTTGATCGGCTGCGGCGTGCCGTACCAGTCGCGCGTCCATTCCCAGACATTGCCGATCATGTCGAACAGCCCATGGCCGTTGGCCGGAAAGCTGCCCGCAGCGGTGGTGCGATATTGGTCGTCGGGCTTGAGCGTGGCGAAGGGGAACATGCCCTGCCAGTAATTGGCGAGGATCGCGCCGTCCGGGGCCAGCTCGTCACCCCAGGCATATTCCTTGTCGACCAGCCCGCCGCGCGCGGCGAACTCCCATTCCGCCTCGGTCGGCAACGCCTTGCCCGCCCATTTGGCATAGGCATCGGCATCCTCGAAGGCGACATGGACGACCGGATGGTCCTCCAGCCCCTCGATGCCGCTGTCGGGCCCGGTCGGGTGCCGCCAGTCGGCGCCGGGCACGAACGCCCACCACTGGCCATGATCGTCGAGCGACACCGGCTGGGGCGTGCGCCGGAAGACCAGCGAGACGGGCACCGCCAGCGCCGGGTCCATGCCCGGATAGGCGCGCGGATCGGGCGCCTTCTCGACGAAGGTGACATGGCCCGTCGCCGCGACGAACGCGGCGAACTGCGCGTTGGTGACCGGCGTCTCGTCGATCCAGAAACTGTCGACCCGCACCCGGCGCAGCGGGCGTTCCTCCTCGTAGAAGCGCTCCGAGCCCATGGTGAAGCTGCCGCCGGGGATCAGCTTCATGCCTTCGTGCGAGACGGCACGGGCGGCGGGGCGGGACGCGACCTTCTTCATCGCGCCCTCCTATGCGGGCCGGCCGCCCCGCCGATCAAGCCCCCGCCGATCGAGCCCTATGCGTCAGCCGATCGTCATCAGGCTGGCATTGCCGCCTGCCGCGGTGGTGTTGATCGAGATCGACACTTCCTCGAGCAGCAGGTCGGTCGGATAGCCCGCGGGGCTCGGGGTGAGCAGGGTCACGATCGGGCCGTCGCGCTCGGCCAGTTCCTGCGCCACCGCAGCGACTTGCGCCGCATCACCCTCGACCAGCGCGGCGGCGATGGGCTCGTCGCCGTGCGCGAAGGCGGCGGCGACACGCGGCGGCAGGCCGGCGGGGAGCGCCATGCCCTGCAGCGTGCCCCGGTTGCCGGTCGCCAGCACCGCGGCGATCTGGGCGTGGAGGCCGGCGGTCGTGACCGGGCGCATCAGGATGCGGCCGCGCGGGTGGAGCGCGTAGAGATTATCCTCGCCGACCGGCCCGGACAGCGTGCGCTCGGCACCCAGCGCCGAGACCGTGCCATAATGCAGCGCGGCCCGGGCCGCCTTGGCCTCGCCCTGCGCTTCGAGCCAGGCGGCGAATTCCGAAAGCGGCGTCGCGGCCGTGCCGCTCGGCTCGACCGCCACCGGCGCCTCGTGCACCAGCCGGCCGAGATAGAGCGGTCCGCCCGCCTTGGGCCCGGTGCCCGAAAGCCCGTGCCCGCCGAATGGCTGCACGCCGACGATCGCGCCGATCACGTTGCGGTTCACATAGAGATTGCCCGCCTTCACCCGAGCGGTGACCTCGGCGATCGTCGCGTCGAGGCGGGTGTGGAGGCCGAAGGTGAGGCCATAGCCGGTGGCGTTGATCGCATCGATCAGCGCCGACAGGTCGTCGCGGCGGTAGCGCAGGACGTGGAGGACGGGGCCGAACACCTCGCGCTCGACATCGGCGATATGGCCGATCTCGATGATCGTCGGCGGCACGAAGGTGCCGTGGCCGGCGGCGGCGGGCAGGTCCTGCTGCTCGATCCTGTGGCCGCGGGCACGCATCGTCGCGATGTGGCGCTCGATATTGCCTTGCGCTTCGGCGGTGATCACCGGGCCGGTATCGACCGCGAGCGCGTCGGTCCGCCCGATGCGCAGCTCCTTGAGCGCGCCCTTGAGCATCGCCAGCGTGCGATCGGCGACTTCCTCCTGCAGGCAGAGGATGCGCAGCGCCGAGCAGCGCTGGCCGGCGCTGTCGAAGGCGGAGGCGATGACGTCCGCCACCACCTGCTCGGCGAGGGCGGAGCTGTCGACGATCATCGCATTCTGGCCGCCGGTCTCGGCGACCAGCGGGATCGGCTTGCCGGCGGGCGACAGGCGGGTGGCGAGCTGGCGCTGGATCAGCCGGGCGACGTCGGTCGAGCCGGTGAACATCACGCCGGCGGTCTCGGGCGCACCGACCAGTGCCGCGCCGATCGGGCCGTCGCCGGGGACGAGCTGGAGCGCATCGGCGGGCACGCCTGCGTCATGGAGCAGCGCCACGGCCTGGGCGGCGATCAGCGGGGTCTCCTCGGCCGGCTTGGCGAGCACCGGATTGCCCGCGACCAGCGCCGCAGCGACCTGGCCGGTGAAGATCGCCAGCGGGAAGTTCCACGGGCTGATGCAGACCACCGGGCCGAGCGGCGCCTGGGCCGGGCCGAAGGTCGCGCGGGCGCGCTCGGCATAATAGCGCAGGAAGTCGATCGCCTCGCGCACCTCGGCGATGGCGTTGGGCAGCGACTTGCCCGCCTCGCGAACGATCAGGCCGAGCAGCACCGGCATGCGCGCCTGCATCGCGTCGGCGGCGGCTTCGAGCATCGCGGCGCGGCGGGCGACGGGGGTGGTGCCCCAGCTCGATGCGGCGGCGCGGGTGACTGCGGCGGCGGCGGCCTCCGGCGAGACCTCGACGACGACGCCTACCGTGTCGCGATGGTCGGCGGGGTTGTAGATTTTGCGCGCGGTGCCCTGCCCATCGGCCGGCTCGGCGCGCCAGGCGATCGTCGCGCTGTGCTGGAGCGCCTGGCCGAGCGCGGCGAGCGCCTGCTCGTCGCTCAGGTCGAGACCGTCCGAGTTCCGGCGATCGGGATAGAGCGCATAGGGCAGGGCGATCCTGTCGTGATGCGCGCCGGGGTTGGGCATCGCCTGGACCTGCGCGACGGGGTCGGCGACCAGCTCGGAGACGGGGATGTCGGGATCGGCGATACGGTTCACGAAGGAGGAATTGGCGCCATTCTCCAGCAAACGGCGGACAAGATAGGCCAGAAGCGTCTCATGCGTGCCGACCGGCGCATAGATGCGACAGGGCCGGTCGAGCTTCTCCTTGCCGACGACCTGCTCGTAGAGCGGCTCGCCCATGCCGTGCAGGCACTGGAACTCGTACTTGCCCACCGCGAAGTCGGGCCCGGCGAGCCGGTAGATCGTCGCCAGCGTCTGGGCATTGTGGGTGGCGAACTGGGGGAACACCCGGTCAGTGGCCGCCAGCAGCTTCCGGGCGCAGGCGATGTAGGCCACGTCGGTGTGGAGCTTGCGGGTGTAGACCGGGAAGTCGGGCAAGCCATCGACCTGGGCGCGCTTGATCTCGGCGTCCCAATAGGCGCCCTTGACCAGCCGCACCATGATCCGGCGACCGGCGCGGGCGGCCAGGTCGATGATCCAGTCGATCACGAAGGGGCAGCGTTTCCCATACGCCTGGACGACGAAGCCGAGCCCGTCCCAGCCGGCTAGGTCGGGATCGAGCGCCAAGCTCTCGAGCAGGTCGAGCGACAGCTCGAGCCGGTCGGCCTCCTCGGCATCGATGTTGAGGCCGATGTCATAGCTGCGCGCCAGCGCGGCGAGCGTCTTCACCCGCGGCAGCAGCTCGCCCATCACCCGATCGGCCTGCGAGCGGGCATAGCGCGGGTGGAGCGCCGACAGCTTGATCGAGATGCCCGGCCCTTCATAGATGCCGCGCCCGGCCGACGCCTTGCCGATCGCATGGATCGCGTTCTCATAGTCGCGGTAATAGCGCTCGGCATCGGCACCGGTCGTCGCCGCCTCGCCCAGCATGTCATAGCTGTAACGGAAGCCCTTGGCCTCCTCGTGCCGAGCGCGCTTCAGGGCCTCGGCGATCGTCTCGCCGGTGACGAACTGCTCGCCCATCATCCGCATCGCGATGTCGATGGCGCGGCGGATCACCGGCTCGCCGGCGCGCGCGACCAGCCGCATCAGCGCGGCGCCCAGGCCCTTGTCGTCGGCGGTGCCGACCAGCTTGCCGGTGACCACCAGCGCCCAGGTCGCCGCGTTGACGAACAGCGGCTTGCCGCCGAGATGCGCGCGCCAGTCGCCATCGGCGATCTTGTCGCGGATCAGCGCATCGCGGGTGGCATCGTCGGGGATACGGAGCAAAGCCTCGGCAAGGCACATCAGCGCGACGCCTTCCTCGCTCGACAGCGCATATTCCTGGACCAGCGATTCGACCGCGCCGCTGCGGCGGCGGGCGCGGAGACCCGTAACCAACTGGGTCGCCGTCTCGCGGACCGCAGCCCGGGTCGCCTCGTCGAGCGTCGCTGCCTCGATCAGCGGCACCAGGGCCTCGCGCTCATCGCGGCGATAGGCGGCGGTGATCGCCTGGCGGAGCGGCGTCGGCTCACGGACGGGCGGAGCGAAGGTGGCGAAGGGCGCTGGCTGGGTCATCGCGCCAATATATGCGCTTGCCCTTGGTCGATCCGACTTATCCGCGAGCAATTACAGGCGCATTCGCCATATTACTGGCGATCTGCTAGGCGAAAATCATGAAGAGACCCCCCGCAATAGTCGATCTGGACGAGTTCGACCGCAAGATCGTCGCCGCGCTGGCCGCGGACGGGCGGATGACCGTCACCGATCTCGCCAGACAGGTGGGGCTCTCCAAGACGCCCGCCCAGGTGCGGCTCAAGCGCCTGATCGACACTGGCGTGATCCGCGGCTTCCGCGCGATCGTCGATCCGGTGCGGCTGGGGCTCGACCATATCGCCTTCACCGAAGTGAAGCTCGCCGACACGCGGGAGAAGGCGCTGCAGGAGTTCAACGCGGCGGTGCGGCGCATTCCCGAGGTCGAGGAATGCCACATGCTGGCGAGCAATTTCGACTATCTGCTCAAGGTGCGCACCGCCGACATCCGCCGCTACCGGATCGTGCTGGGCGAGAAGATCTCCAGCCTGCCGCATGTCGCCAGCACTTCGACCTTCGTCGCGATGGAGACGATCAAGGATTAGTTTGCAAACTTTGTCCGGCCGGAATTGCAAAGTCTCGCCCACGCATCTTTTCCGTCACCCCGGCCTTGTGCCGGGGTCCACGGGGAGGCGAGTCGTGGACAGAAGGTTCGAGTCCAGCCGGTGCGGCACAGTGGACCCCGGCACAAGGCCGGGTTGACGCGATATTGGCCGGAAGCCATGCCATTGACGGAATGCCAGCTCCCTCACCCCTATGGCCGCGAGCGCTTCGGTGCGAAGTTCAGCCGGCGGGTGACATTATAGTCGAGCACCGCCATCACGAAATACGCCGCCGCCTGCTTGATCCGCGTCCAGGGGCCGGTGCGCGCCTTGTAGAGCTCGGGCGTGATCCGCTCCGACCGCGCCACCTCGCCATCGACGAACGCGCGGACATAGGCAGCAAAGGCCGGATCCTCGACGCGGAACATCAGCTCGAGGTTGAGGAACATCGAGCGGATGTCGAAATTGGCCGAGCCGATGTTGACCACATCGTCGAGCAGGAACAGCTTCGCGTGGAGCTTGGTCGGCTGATATTCGTAGATTTGGACGTTCTTGCGCAGCAGGCCGGCATAGGTGAAGCGCGCAGCCCAGATCGCCGCGCCGTGATCGAGCTTGGACGGCAGCACCAGCCGCACCCGCCCGCGCTGGCCGGCGCGGTCGAGCCGGCGGAGCATCGCCGGGTTGGGGGCGAAATAGGCGGCGATGATGTCGATCGACTGGGCCCGGTCCATGTCGCGCTTCACTTCGCGCGCCCAAGGCGAGAGCCGGCGCATCGGCCCGCCGAGCAGCCAGCGCGTCGCCCCCTCCGGCTCGCTCCAGGTGCGCAGCGTCTTGGCGAGCTTGCGCAAGCTGGCGCGCGGGCGCTTGGCCCAGTTCGACAGCGCATCGAAATAGCCGACCAGCCGCCCGGCCGCCGGCCCCTCGACCAGCAGCCCGAGGTCACGCCAGGCGGCCTCGGCGATCGTGCCGAAATAGCTGTCCTCGATATTGAACCCGCCGATGATCACCCGCTCCTCGTCGGCGAGCGCCAGCTTCTGGTGGTTGCGCAGCAGATAGCGCCGCCCCCAGCGCGGCACGAAGCGGCAGACATCGACGCCGGCTTCGTGGAGCGGATCGAAGAAGCGGCGGCTCTGGGCATGCTCGCTGCCCAGCCCGTCGACGATCAGGCTGACCTTCACCCCGCGCGCCGCCGCCTCGATCAGCGCCTGGCGCACCGCGGCGCCGGCCTCGTCATCGACATAGATGTAGTAGAGCACGCGCAGCGTGCGGGTCGCGCGGCGCATTAGGTCGAGCAGCGCCTCGAGCCGTTCGGGCCCGTCGGGCAGCAGCGTCAGCCGGTTGCCTTCGACGGTGTAGCTCGGCTGGTTGAAGCGCATCGACTGGTGATGCGGGACCATCGGCTCAGGGGCAATAGGGGCGAGCGCTTCCAAGATCGGGTTCCTGTCGTTGCGGCTGCGTTCCCAACGCGCCGGACCCGATTCGGTTCTCGGCCCCCATTTTCTTGACTTTTCCACAGCCGGACCCTAGATCGCCCCCTTTCCCGGACACTCCGTTTTTCAAGGAAGCGTAGATGGCGCGCGTCACTGTCGAAGATTGCGTCGACAAGGTTCCCAACCGTTTCGATCTCGTGCTGTTCGCGGCGCAGCGCGCCCGCCAGATCTCGGGCGGCGCCGATCTGACCATCGATCGCGACCGTGATAAAAACCCGGTCGTCGCCCTGCGCGAGATCGCCGAGGAGACGGTGCGCCCGACTCACCTCGAGGAAGCCGTGGTCTCGAGCCTGCAGCGCGTGCAGATCGACGACGAGGAGGCTCCGGACGAGGTCGGCTCGATCGCAGCTTCGGCCGAGGCGCTCCGCCTCACCGCCGCCGCACCGCCGCGCAACCAGAATCTGGGCGGCGACTACGACGGCTGAGCCGGCGAATCGCTGAACTTTGCAAAGGGCCGGGGGCAACTCCGGCCCTTTTGCTTTGTGCGTCGCGGGCTAGGATGCGGCCATGCCATCCGCCGAGCCGCGCTACCAACTGAGCGATCCCCGCATCAATGCCGCGGAAGCGCCCTATACCTTCTTCCTGCCCAGCGCGGCCGAGATCGCCGCGGTGGGCAAGGACGATCACGCCAAGCTGATCTTCGAATATCTCCATCCGACCGAGCAATGGTCGGCGGAGCGGATGTGGGTGCTGATCGAGACGGTCGACGGCGATGCAATGACCGGCACGCTCGACAACGTGCCCCTGGAACCAAGCTCGACGCTGCAATTGGGCGAGCCCGTCCGGTTCGCACGCCATCACGTCATCGCGATCGACTGGGCAGATGCAGAAGCTGCGCCTCCGCCTGTCGAACATCGTGAATACTGGGAGCGCTGCCTCGTCGATGCCTGCGTGCTCGACGGTTCCGAACCGGTCGAGTTCCTCTATCGCGAAGCGCCGGAAAGCGAGGAGGGCGAGCAGCATCCGGACAGCGGCTGGCGGATACGCGGTCGCATGGGCGACGCGACCGACGCGGAGATAGAAGCGCGCGAGGTGCACTATACCGCGGTCGGGGCAGTGCTCAACCGGGACGACAGCTGGCTGCACCTGATCGATTCGCCCGCTGGATCGGCATTCCTGCGCGACTTCGCAGCGAACCGCTACAACCCGGAATAGGTGGCTATCCCGCGCGCCCGAAGCGGCGCCAGGCGATCAAGGGCACCGCGACGAGCACGAAGACCATCAGCAACGGATAGACGAGCATCCCCGCACCGTCCCGCTCGATCCAGGCAATCGCGATCAGGCACGGCACCGCGAGCAGCGGAGTGATCTTGGTCGCCCCCCACAGCAACCGCCCCCGAGAGGAAGCCAGCCGCGCCTCGGGCGATCGCGGGAGCAGGACCAGCGTCGCGGCCAGCTTGACCCCGAGCAACAGGATCACGGCCGCCCAGAGCAAGTCGACGGTCATTCCTCGACCGGCGCTGCCTTCCGCCCCTTGAAGCCCTGCGCCACCACGAACCATTCGACCGAGCCCTTGCGGCTCGACGGCGGCTTGGCGTGTTTCACCGTGGAGAAATTGCGCTTCATCTCGGCGACCAGCGACGAATCGGCGCCGCCGGCGAAGACCTTGGCGACGAAATCGCCGCCGGGCTCGAGCACCTGGATGGCGAAATCGAGCGCGGTCTCGACCAGGCCCATCGTGCGCAGCGCATCGGTCTGCGGATGGCCGACGGTGTTGGCCGCCATGTCCGAGACGATCAGGTCGGGCGCGCCGCCCAGCTCCTCGATCAGCCGGTCGGGCGCGGCATCGTCCATGAAGTCCATCTGGAGGATGATCGCGCCGTCGATCGGATCGACGGGCAGCAGGTCGATGCCGACCACCGGCGCCTTGGGCAGACGGCGGCGCACCACCTGGGTCCAGCCGCCCGGGGCGATGCCCAGGTCGAGCACGCGCTTCTTGCCCTTGAGGAAACCGAACTTCTCGTCGAGCTCGATCAGCTTGTAGGCCGCGCGGCTGCGATAGCCCTCGGCCTTGGCGCGCTTGACGTACGGATCGTTGAGCTGGCGTTCGAGCCAGCGCGTCGACTGCGCGGTGCGCTTGCGCGCCGTCAGCACGCGGGTATGGCCGCGTCCGCCGCCTCTGCTCACAAGATTCTCCCGTTGATCAGGCGGCGGAGGATGCCTTCGCGGATGCCGCGATCGGCGATGCCGAGCCGTTCGGCGGGCCATAGATCGAGAATCGTCTCGAGGATAGCGCAGCCGGCGACGACCAGGTCGGCACGCTCGGAGCCGATGCACGGCACCTGGCTGCGCTCGGCCATGCTCATGCCGGAGATGCGCTGGCTGACCTCGCGCATCGCCGGGGCCGGGACGATCAGCCCGTCGACCACCGAGCGGTCATAGGCGGCGAGGCCGAGATGCACGCTGGCGAGCGTGGTGACGGTGCCCGAGGTGCCGAGCAGCCGCCGCGTGCCGCGCGGGGGGCGGAGGCGCTTGGCGAAGGGGGCGAAGCTCTCGGCGACGCGGGCACGCATGCCGGCATAGAGCGCGGCACGGTCCTCCGCCGTCTCGGCATTGCCCGAGGCCTCGGTCAGCGAGACCACGCCCCAGGGCGCGCTGTGCCAGTCGAGGATCCGAGGCACGTCGCCGCCGCGCGAATCGACCAGCACCAGCTCGGTCGAGCCGCCGCCGATGTCGAACACCAGAGCCGGGCCGTCGCCGGGCTCGAGCAGCGCATGGCAGCCGAGCACGGCGAGCCGCGCCTCTTCCTCGGCGGTGATGATGTCGAGCGCGATGCCGGTCTCGCGATAGACGCGCTCGATGAACTCGGTGCCGTTGGACGCCTGGCGGCACGCCTCGGTCGCCACCGAGCGGGCGAGCGTCACGTTGCGGCGCTTGAGCTTCTCGGCGCAGATCCGCAGCGCGGCGATGGTCCGCTCGATCGCGGCGTCGGAGAGCCTGCCGCTGGTCGCCAGCCCCTCGCCCAGCCGGACGATTCGCGAAAAGGCATCGACCACCGCGAAGCCCGATCCCTGCGGACGGGCGATCAGCAGCCGGCAATTATTGGTGCCCAGGTCGAGCGCCGCATAGTGGCGCGCCTCGCCCGGCCGGCCGCGCATCGGCCGCTCCTGGGGCCGCTGTATCGGCGGCGCGCCCCTCCGGACTTTTCCGGAACCACGGCCGCGGGGCATATTGGCGGTGCCATCCCCCATCATATCACTCGCTTATGTTCTGTTCCGTCACGGCTTTTTCGCCGCCGGTGCTTGGATGCGAGGCTAGCGGAGAGTGGGAGCGGGAGCAAGGAGGCGGCGGGGCAGGGGGCGTTGACAGCGCCGGATCAGCACCGTATTGCGCCCCGCCTGCCGGCAGTGATGCCGCGTGATGCCCCGTCGTCTAAAGGTAAGACTACGGACTCTGACTCCGTCAATTGAGGTTCGAATCCTCACGGGGCATCCACTCTACTAAAAAATTCCGTTCCCTTTCAGTAGCTTATAGAAGCGGAGCGTAAATCGCTCCCTCATCGGCTCCCACATCGCGTTGGCTATTCGCTTTGGCGTGTCTCCGCGCCTGATTGAGCGCCTTCCTGGTGATTCGACCAATCCATCCGTCCTCGCTCAAGCTGTAGCGGCGCGGAGTCAGTCGCTGCCGTTCTCCATATCCCAGCTTGGAAGACCTTATACTGCGTCCCCGCATTGGCATGCGCCAGTTCCGCGAATGCCGAGCAGGCGCGGCCTGGCTAAGCGACGAGGTCATTGTTCTTCTCTCTTACGAGCAGCAACCGGGCCGAGAATGTACGCGCCTGACCCGGGCGGTATTGCTGCTTTCCGCAGGTGCGGTAAGATCGCGGTCGAGGGCGGCATGTCTACAAGGTTCAAAGCGCGAGTCGCGCTTGCTGAGTTCAGCACCACTTGCTTCGTGTTGGGTGCCGCCCTCTCCAGGGCTTGGCGGGTATGACCTATCCCGCCGATTTCCGCCGCGTCACCAGCCGGGAAGCCCTGATTGCCGTTCTCGGGATCGAGGAGGCGATCTTCGACGAAATCCTTGCCTTCGACGCACCGCCCTCGGCGCTCGAACGGAAGGAATCGGGTGCGCAGCGGATATTGGTGACCAAGGTCCCGATGTTCTTTCGCCATGACATTCCGAAGAAGAACCGCAAACGTGGCTATCGTACCGTCTGGGAGCCGAGCGCCGCGAAACTGGAATATAAGGGCCTAGCGCGCCGCCTGGAGACCTTCTTCCATGTGGCGATGGCAGGCTATCCGCATGACGCGGTCTTCGGATATCGTCAGGGCCGTAACATTCGCGAGAATGCGGCGGCACATGCTGGCCATGCGGAGCTGCTGACGGTCGATCTGCAGAACTTCTTCCCGTCCATCTCGACGGATCGGGTGCGACAGCTGTTCGAGGCATTGGAGATCGTCCCCGAGGTTGCCGAGCTGCTTGCCCATTTCGTGACGATCGGCGGGGGGCTGCCGCTCGGCCTTCCCACCAGCCCAGTGATCTCCAACGCGATTACTTTGCCCCTCGACATCGCCTGTTCGGCTCTGGCTGAGGAAGCGGGCGCGACCTATACGCGGTACGCCGACGATCTGAGCTTCTCCGGCGATGCGGGCTTGCCCGATCTGGGGCGCATACGAGCAGCCGTCGAGGCGCAGGGATTCAGGCTTGCCGAGGAGAAGACACGGCGCTCGAAGCGCGGTCAGGCGCATTATGTGACCGGCCTCAGCATAAGCGATCGGGTGCGACCGCACGTCCCGCGCACCGGCAAGCACCGGTTACGCCAAGAACTCTATTATGCCGAGAAGTTCGGCTTGGTGGATCATTTCCGGCACCGCGGCATCAATGATGGACGCGTGATCCAAGAGCAGGTGAACCGCCTCGATGGAATGGTACGCTTCGTCGCGCATCACGAACCGACGCTCGCCGGGCGGCTGAAGACGCGCTGGCGCGCCGCGCTCAAGGCCGAGGGCATGCGGCCCAGTTTCACGCCGCGGGGTCAGAAGCGTGCCCCGTTCTTCCTGTTCATCGACGAGGCGGAGTTCGAGCGCGACGGCAAGAAGATTCTCGCGCTGGGCATGGCAGTAAGCCAGCATGGCCCCCGCTTGGCCCAGGAAGGAGAGAAGGTCCTCAACACCGCCTTGGCCGACATGTATATGGACGGCAGCGCGGACGCGTTGCGCAAGCGCGGGCTCCATTTCGTCGACGCGACAGAGGATCTGCGTCAGGCCTATGCGAAGCGGCTCGTCGGCATGCCGTTCGAAGGCTATGTCGCCTTTGCCACCTATGAGGGTCCGGACGCCTATGAATCGACCTATCTCCGACTTCTCGGCGCGATGATCGAACGGCGGCTCAAGGCGGCGGAAAGCCAATTCGCCTATCTGTACTTCGAACAGAACGACAAGGTTTCCGTCGCGAAGGTCGAAGCGCTCGTCCAGCGCGTCTTTGATAGGTTGAAGGCGCATGATGATCGCCGCCCGGTCGGGTTTAGAATGGCGCCCGTGGCGAAGCCGCATCTCGGGATCAGCGTGCCGGACTTTCTTCTTGGAATCCTCGGAAAATATCTGAAGTCGAAAGCACCTGCCGCCGGCAAGCCGGAACCGCGCGACCGGCTGATGTTTGAACGTCTGCGCGACAAGTATCGGTTGATCCTCGATCTCGATACCTGGACGGAATATTCGCGGCGCCGCCCAATCCAGGCCTGGGGAGCCCCGGATAGCTAAGCGGAAGACGGTCGGCTTCGGTGGGTCGGCGTGAAACGATCAAACGACCGTTGTGCGACCCCAAGAAATAGGCCCGCCAAGCCCCAATCGCCCAATTGCGTGGCGACTAAGCCTAGTCTGTGCACGCTTGCGCGGCAAATCGCTGCTTAACGAAGGACATGATGTTGGCCCCTAGGCCATCGAAGGCTTCTAACCCAGCTTGGCGGCCGGCATCGGCGGGCGATCGCTCCCGGCTGAGAAGCTGAACGATCTGCGGATCAACTTCGGGTGCCGTCTCGACGGCAACGGCCTTTGCCTGCTTCGTCATTACGCTGCTCCTCGGTCTACCGATACATTATAGTGTCGGCTGCTGAATCGGGTGTTAAGTTCGGCCGGGAAATAGTGCTTTCGCTTTACCCAGACAAACCCTTCGGACTTCGAAATCACGGCCACGTCGACCTCGCCGCCCACGGTTTCGCGGACGGCGCTTACACGGCGCTTAAGGGACGTCAAGTCGACCAACGCAGCTGCCAAGTTCGACAACTCCTGCTTCGGCATATGTTCTATCATACTGACAACACTCCGGCGAGCGGTCTGCTCCTTGAATGCGTCGAATTGATCCCGAACCCGGGCAATCAGCGTCGGCGTGACGTTCTCCTGGAGGTAGACCCTGACGGCATCCCGCGCCGAGGCATCGGCAATCGCCGCATCGAGAACGCTATCGCTGAACTCGCCGAGCGTGGTGATCCAGAGATTATCCGAGAACGATTGAAAGTCGCGGCTGACACCCATTAGGAATTGTTCGATCATATCGTCCTGAGCGAAGCCGAGAGCTTCTGCCCGGACACCCGCGCGGTCGATGTCGATGTCCTGTAGCTCGACGAATTTAAGTCGATCGCCTACAATTCCGTCCATCTCGTGCGAGATGAGAGACGGGCAAATTTCGTCCTCGCCATAACCGGCGACTACGACGCCAGTACGATTCTCGGAGAGCTCCGAGCGATGGAGCACCAAACGCAGGAGCCTTCGGATCGAACGAGTGGTGTCGGCGGATGGGTTGAACCTCGCGAGGTGGAGGTCGATCATCCCTTGGATGGCCGCCTCAAACCCTACGTCAATCTGTCGCTCCGTTGCTCGATCGAGGGACAGGCAACCAGGCAGCGCTTGGACTCGAGCGATTTCAGCGCGAATTTCGGCGCGGAGCGCCGAATTAAACTTGCTGGGCAGTAACCGCCCGCCGGAAGCGTCCTCGAGAATGCGCTTTTGCGTACGATTGGCGATTTCGACAAGTCTCGATCCTAGAATCCAGACTATATTCATGGTCGCATCCACTTCGGGGAATTGGATCGTGCCAAGATGCTGTCGAAACGCCTCCGCTGCTTCCCTGACTGTACGAAACAGTGGCTCCCCTCGTAGAGCACGTCGATATTCCTTGATGATCACCTCAAGAGGAAGGCCCATGAAATTGAGCCCGCCGTAGATCATCACTCCGATTGGCTGCCGATCAGAGAGCTCAAAAATCTTGTTGACGGTATTGTAAATCTTGGCCTGCGCACCACTGCCGATGGTCACCGCGCTATCCGCAGCCAGCGCGACGGCTAGTTTATTGAGTACCGCAACTTCTGCCGTCACTGGCCCTCTCCCCTAGGTGACTTGAATCATCTTCGGGAGAGGTCGTCAACAGGAGCGACATTCGGATGTGACCTGAATGGCGCAACTGAGGTTTCGGCGCACAAGGCGGTCAAGCGGAGCGGCAATTTATATTCAGCGGCTTCTACCTTGCGTTCCGCTCGCCGCGCCAATGGCGGCCGGTCCGCAAACGTGAATAGCGTGTTGCTAGCCGAAGAGCCTCAACGCCAGAGTGCTTTAATCAGATTCCCGAAACGCTGCCACAACGTCGGGCGTTGCAATGATCGGTAGTACGCATCGCGTCGTCGATCTTCCAATGCCCGTCCGGCCGCAATCTGCGCGAGATTCCATTGAGTTGACCATTCAATCTCGCCGCGATCGATCCAATAATGCGTTTGGCACGGGCGCTGCCAGTTACCCACAGAAGGGGTCAACGACGGGCCTTCAACGTCGTCCGAAAACGTCCATTCCGTCGGCCCGAGTGGGGTGCGAACCTTTGATCCACAGCCGCAAGCACATAGATGAGCCGCCGTCTCAAACTCTTCGGACACATATAACACGCCTGGCTCCAGCTGGGCTGGCATCGTGCGAACACGTTCAAGCCTAATCCTCATCGGTGTAACTCTCCCCGACCAAGTGCATGTCGCAGATGCCGAACAGCAGATGCTTGAAACCCTCGGTATCACGATAGAATCCGCGGATCTGTTTGTAGCGGATCAGCCCGAGGCAGGCGTTCAACGCATTGAGTTCGCCGATTTGGATATTCGCTCGGTAAAGACCGTCAGGAGCGTCTGCGGTCTCGGCCAGGCCACGTTCGCGCATCTCACGCGCATCTTCAACGCCGAAGAGCGTCGCGCGCATCATGCCGTCGAGTGATCCATGCTTACGGTTCAGGCCCATGCCGACGTCGATGAACGGTATGCCCCGATCAATCAGCACGTCAAAGATTCCCGCCCGGGAGCTCCCCTTGTCGACGCAGACGAACGCGAACGTGACACCGTCAAGGAGGTGAGCAGTTTCGGCATCTATGTGCGCTGTCTGAACGCTGAGCCCATGCCGAAAATTGCCATAGCGCTTAGCGTACACCTCGGCCTTGTGGGCGCCGAGTTCAGCCGTATCGAGGCGTCCCGGCGAGCGAAAGGCGGTGTGCACATGATAGACGTCGGAATCGAACGCCAGCACTTCTGGGATTGGCGTTCGCACGAGCATATCGAGAAGGTAGGCGCCAGTCCCACCGAGGCCTATCACCGCTACGCGTTCCCCGGCAAAACCCGCGTTGAGATCGCCGATTTGTGCACGGGACGTCATCGTGTCCTGGAATTTGAAGATCGGATCGCTCTCCGCTGCATCGACGCTGCGAAAGGTAAGAGGGCTGGTGCCGAATCGTTCGATTGCGGGGCCTGAGATTATCGAAACGTAGCTTTCGATCTTTTCCGCGAAGTCGTTGAACTTCCCCGCGGGCACCGGCTTATTCGAAAACGAACGCCGCACGACCACATCTGAACACCGCTCTGTCAACTGGATCGTTGTCTCGCCGCCCCCCAAATTGCCGATCGGCGTGCCATCGAGTTGATATGGTGGGCTGCCAGCGAAGTAGATTTGATGATCGTCCTGCTCGACTCGCGTCTCGTCAACGAACACGAGTTTGGCAACGATAGCGCCGACCTGAAGGTCGCCATTTGCGTCGATGTAGGGGATATCACGAACGATTAGGCAGTTGCTGTCGAACGCGACCGCGAAGCCGCGTTCGACCAGCAGCGACAGGTCTGGATTACGACTGACCAGTTTCTGAAACATTGAAAATCATCCCCTCCTTGACCTTGACGCTCGCGCCCGGCGCGAGCGTGCCCTCGGGCTTGTTTCCCTGGCCGCGCTTGTAGCGGACCGAATAGGTGATCTCGGGATGCTGAGCGTAATCTGGCACTTCCAGGGTCACGACCTCGGCGTAGGTGATCTCACCTTTGGGCCATTCATGCTCGGTGCCTTCGACGATGATCGTGACCGTTTTCTTCGGCTTGTCGTTAGCCATCTGCTCTTTCCTTACTTCTTGCGGTTGGGGCGCTGCGTGAGAGCCGACGCTGCAGCCGTCTTGGCCGCAGCACTTGATTTGGGATTCCTAAGAACCTTTGCCGCCGCCGACGCGGCCTTTGCGCTCGTCACTTCCTTGTTGCTCGCCATTGCACTTAGTCCTTTGTTGCACTAACGGTTTCGCGTTGCGATATTGCAACGTCCGAGGGGAGATTGCACTTGTCGAACATAATTGCAAGAGCCGAATTATGACGGCGGTTGAATTTGATGCCGAGGGATTTTTTTCGACGTTGGACGATACGCGGCAGGCCCGTCGCTTGACGTGGAGAAAGGTCGCCGACCAGGCAGGTGTCAGCGCGTCAACCCTTACCCGTTTATCCCAAGGCAAACGGCCGGACGTTGATAGTTTGGGAGCGCTCGCTCACTGGGCAGGAGTCCAGACCGACACCTTCTATAAGGCGAACGGCATTGCCCTCCCTACCGAACCGTTAGCGCAAGCGATGGGGTATTTGCGTGCCGACCCTAATCTGGGAGAAGACGGAGCGAGCGCCTTAGAAGCAATTCTTCGAGTGACCTACGAACAACTGCGAAAGAAGTAGTAGATGGCTTTGAGGCGAGGTTTCAAGACTGAGGCGAACACCTATGCTAGGGAGATTCGCACTGAGCTTGGGCTCGCCTCGGATGCTCCACTGTGTCCGTTTTTGACGGCAGATCACCTAACCGTCCCTATCCGGAAATTGTCATCGTTCGCCGCCGAGCTTCCAGAGCAAACGGCATGTCTTTCTGGCAGGGGAAGTGGCGCTAGGTTCTCTGCGATGACGGCATGCTTCGGGCGTGAGCGCGTGATAATCTATAATGACCACCTGCCACCGACCCGATCACATGCCGATATAATGCATGAGATCAGCCACCTGATGTTGCTGCATCCTCCTCACCGGTTGCGCGCGGATACAGGCGGTCGGCACTACGATAGCGACCTTGAGGATGAGGCTAATTGGCTTGGTCCTGCTCTTCTTGTTTCGGAGGAAGCTGCGCTTTCTATTGCCCAGCGCGGCATAAACATCCAGCAGGCGGCAAAGATTTATAAGGTAAGCCCCAGCTTGATGCAGATGCGGTTGAACGTAACCGGAGCAATCAGGCGCGTGGCTCGTGCGGCCTAAGAGAGTATTTGTCGTAAGGACTAAAGCTCTCTCGGACTGTGTCGGTTGCAAGTCTGTGAGGGCTATCGCAATTCTCATCTAATATGAGGCCGCAAGTTAGTTTCGGTGAGCTGAGTGACCACTTTGGGATTGCATGCCGATCCTTTTAACGGCGGCAATTAGGGTAAGGCTTCGACGCTCTTTACCGCCCAACCCCGCGCCCCCGCCCGAAGTCGATCCCATGATTGAACGCCAACTCCGCTCCAAGGCGGCGACCGGTGTCGATCGCGATCCCGAGTTGTGCTTTGCGAACGGCGAGTATCGACTCCATCTGCGGGTCACGCTCCAGGCTCTTCGCCATGCCCGCCATCTCGTTCCGGATGGCTTTGTGGCTCGTCATATCGCCTGCCACATACGCCCGCTGGGACTGCTTCTGCAGCTTGTCCCAGCGCGTGACGAACTGATCGGCCCGTCTGACTGGATCTGCTCGCATCTCGGCTTCCAACGCCATCGCCCGGATTGCCCTTTGGGGCCGCCCGCTCGCAGCCTCATCGATCGTCGTGCGATCGGCATTGAACACGTTTTGCAGGTCGCCCTTAACGCCCGGGCGTAACCCTTCCATTTCCGCGACGGCCTTGTCGAGAGCGGCGCGCTGATGCGGAAGTTCGACGGAGCTACCGACCCGCACGCGCAGGATGTCGGCAACCGAGCGCGCAACGCGCACCACGGCTCTTTCGAACGGAGACAACTCTGGCACATCCGGCGTGACGCGAAGCTTCAGCCCGGCAAAGCGGTTAGGCCCAGGCTGTTGCGCCTGCGACCGCTCGGGCGACGGATAGTCCGCTGCCATGTCCTTGCCGCGTTCCCGCGACAACGCGCGGGTCAGCGCCCGGCGATCTGCGAAATCGTCGCGACCGTAATGTAGATCGACGCTGTCGCGATGGCGCGACAACGCTACATAGGAAGCGTGCCGGTCGAGCCCCGGTGTGGCGAGCACATGTACCCGGTCGACTGTCACGCCCTGCGCCTTGTGCACGGTTGCGGCATAGCCGTGATCGAGGTTCGCATAGTCCTTAACATCGAAAGCAATCGAGCGTCCGTCGTCGAGCAGCACCGCCATCCGCGCCTGCGTGACTGACTGCACTTGCCCGAGCGTGCCATTCTTCACGCCTAGGCTGCGCTCATTGCGCAGGAACATGATCCGGTCGCCAGGCGCAAACTCGCGCGCGCCTCGCCCGGTCGAGATCATCACATCTTCGCCCAGTTCGCCTGCTGCACGCAGCCGATCGCGCGCAGCGAGATTGAGTTCGCGCACCTCGTCGTTGGTGTGGGTCAGGATGATCCGTGAAGCATTCGGCGCGGCTGGTCGATCCCTATCCCAGCGCTCGATCAGCTCAGCGCGTGCATCCGCGCGCGTTTCGGCATCATGGATGCGGTCGTGCTGGCCATAGGCGCTGATTGCCTCCGCGGTCCGCTCGGTCGCGAGATATCGCGTCGCATCACGCTGCCAATCCACGCGCTGGCGTCGGATCTCGGTGATCTCGATACTGCCATGCCGCTCGGCCGTTGCCCGGAACGCAGCACCCGCCTCAATCGCCTGGAGCTGTTCAGGATCGCCGACCAGCACTATCTTGGCGCCGCGCCTCTCGGCTTCGGTCAGCACGCGCTCCATCTGGCGCGTGCCGATCATCCCTGCCTCGTCGATTACCAGCACATCGCGATTCGTGAGCAGCTCGCGCCCGTCGGCCCATCGATGCTCCATGCTGGCGATGGTGCGCGAGGCGATGTCCGAACCGCTCTCCAGATTCTCTGCGGCAATGCCGGAAAGCGCTACGCCGCGGACCGAATAGCCGGCGCTCTCCCACGCCGCGCGCGCGACACCGAGCATCGCGGATTTGCCAGTGCCAGCGTAACCGATCACTACGCCGAGCCCCTGCCCCTTGGTGACATGATCGAAGGCGCTGCGCTGCTCGCTCGACAACACCAGTCCGCGCATCTCCGCGCGTACCAATGCGAGCTTGCGATGCTGCTCGTCCATGCCGTGCCGCCGCCTCGCCTCCAGCCGGACAGTGGCGCGCTCGAGCCGCTTCTCGGTCTCGATCATTTCGCGGCTGGTGAAACGGTCCTGGCCACGCCCGTCCTTGCCGAGCGGGACCAATTCCGGCGATGTGCGCACCGCCGCCATTACCTGGTCGAACTGCTCCTTGCCCTCGCTATGCCGGTGCACGAATATCGCCAGGTCGCGCGTGGAGAAGGTCGCCTGTGTGCGGGTGATCGCATCGAGCGCCAGCGCCGGGTTCGCCAGCAGCTTCTCGCCATTGGCATGGGCAATGGCATGATGTTCCTCCAGTCGCTCGGAGGCGAGCCCTTGCTCGGCCATCCGGGCGGCAGCCGGGCCAATCTTGTGCTGCGGCTCAAGGTCGATGCCCTGCGCTTCCAGCGAGCGGTGATCGACGCGTGCATCGATATCGAGTTCTGCCAGCCGCGTGTTGACGTGCTCGGCCCAGCGCTCGCGCCATCTCTCCAGCAGGTCGGTGCGGTTCCAGTCGCGGTTCTTCTTGCCGAACCCGTCTTCGCCGACATCGCGCAACGTCAGCATGACATGCGCGTGCGGCTTGGCCTCGCCATCGGCGCCGACATCCCAATGGACATTGAGATCGGCGACCATGCCGGAGTCGACAAATTCGCGCCGAACGAAGTCGCACGCGAGCGCAATCCCCATTTCTGGGGATAGCTCGCGCGGAATCGCGAATTCGCTCTCCCGGGCAAGCTGCGCGTCCTTGCGCAGCTCGACGGCTTCGACCTCATTCCACAGTGTTTCGCGGTCGCCGAGACGCTCGGGTGCCCCATCCGGCAGCATCACTTCGGAATGAACGACGCCGGCCTTGTTCGAGAAATCGTGATGGCGATCGAGGCGCTGGTCATGGAGCCGCGAGGCGGAGCGATAGGCCGCGGCCGCCAGCGCCGACGAGCCGTTGGCGCGGGAGATGATCTTGGCCGAGAAGTGGTAGATCGCCATAGCAACCATGCCAACTACACCTAACAAGCGACGTCGGCACGACGTATAAGCGCGCCCTCCAAAGAATTCATCTTTCTCGGGATTGCGTAATCCCATGAGATTTCAGGGCGTTGTCGCTGATCGAATACAGCGATAACTGGTCGATCCTCATCATGCAAATGAGGATCGAGCGATGCGCAAGCCCCGTGACTACGACACCGAGCTGAAGGCTCTCAATGACAAGGCTCGGCAGCTTCGCGAACAGAAGCTGCGCCAGTTGGGCGAACTGGTGATCGCCAGTGGGGCCGACGCGCTGCCAATCGAACAACTCGCTGGCGCGCTACTGAGCGTGGCCGAAAGCAAGGATGCTGCCACCAAGGAAGGCTGGCGCAAGCTGGGCGCGGCCTTCTTTCAGCGCGCAGCCCCGCCTCGCAGTGACGCTGAGCGCAACCGGCAGCGCGCTGCGTCGGGCGATGGCGGCACGCTACCGCCTACACGCGAAGATCGCTCGGAATGACAAGCGGGCCTGGGTCGTGAAGCGTCGCGAACGAACCCGGCAGCTGATCGAGCTTGGCGGGCTGGTCGCCAAGGCCGGGCTTATCGAACTGACCGAGGACGATCGCGCGGCAATTTTCGGGCTGCTGGTCGACGCTGCCGCGACATTGAGTGGACCCGGACGCGATGAAGCAATCACACTCTGGCGGCGTCGGGGCAAACGAGCGTTTCAACAAACGGATGGTGGCTGAAAACCGATGCCGAGATTACTCGAGATTGCCGAGCCTATAATCTTCAACGAGCTTCGCCAGCCGCTTGCCCTGAACGAGATCAACCTCCCCCGCAAGACGCATAAACAGAGCCCCCGGCCGGCCGATTTTCCCTGCTGCGAAATCGGCAAGAATTTCGCCGACAGTGCCTTCAGCTAGCTCATCTTCCCCGGCGGGAACGACCTTGCAAACGGTGGCGTAGCGGTCGAGATCGATTTCCATAGTGGTGCATGCCTCTTCAACGGTGAGGGACCAATTCGTATCGAATTCAGGCTGCGGCGCTTTGCTCCAGCGATGCAATGCGCTCTTCGCAAATGACCTGAACGGCTTGGCCCAGCGCCTCCACGCGCTCGCCGAGCCAAGTCAGTTCTTCCTCGGTGACGCGATAATGCTTGGAGTAGCGGGCCTTCACATAGGCTTCCTTGAGCTTTTCGAAGCGCGCGCGGTCCACGCGGTTGTCACGCGGCCATGCGTCCACCAAGCGCGGGTCGATCCGCTCGGCCTGGGTGCGCAGGAATCCAAGGTTGTGAATGTGCGGCGTGTAGAAGGTGCAGACCAACAAGACGCAGTGGTAGAGGCGTTCTGCCGATTGGTGGAGCTGGAAAGCCGCGTTGTTTAGGCGTCCCTGCGAGAGGTTGAATTGGAAGTTGTCGTAAAACTCCCCGCCGCTCGGATACCACTCCTCGAAATACTCCCGCGCCATCGCCAGCGCCTGCGCAGGCGTCTTCGGCTTGGGCTCGTGAAACTCGGTGTCCTCGCTCTGGTAGAGCGCGATCCCATCCCGCGCGACATCCATGAAGAAATAGCGCCCATGCGCCAGCCCGTCGTTCACTTCGTGCATGGTGTGCACGATGAAGTTGACCGGCGTCCGCAGTGTCTTGGTGATCGCCAGTTCGCGGTTGAGCCGGTCCTCCGCTTTCACCCAATATTCGACCCGGTCGGTGAGCTTCTCGTTGTTGACGATCACCAGCAGATCGAAGTCGGACTGATAGCCCTTGGCCGTGTGGGGCTCATCGACCCAGCCGCCGCGCGCATAGCTGCCGTAGAGAATGACCTTGAGGATGCGCGCGTTCTTCTTCCACTCCGAATTCGCGATGGCGGTCGCATCGCCAAACTCCTCGAAGAGGATCTGGACGACGCGTTCCAGCTCGCGCTGCTTGGCCGGAGGCAGATGGTCGAGGTCGGTACGCATTTGAGGCGATCCTATCCGAGCGTGACAGAAAAGAACAACCGCGCGGGTCGCCCCGCGCGGCAGTTGTCGGTCACCAGAAGCGCCACCACCGGCGGCGCGGCATGCAATCCATGTCGCGCATGATCGCGAACAGCGCCTGCGCCAGCAGGTGTTCGACTTCGCGAACCGTGAGCCCGGTGCGCTCGGCGACCTGCGCATAATCCAGGTCTTCGTACCGCACGGCGCAGAACACGGCATGCTGGTCACGCGGCAGCCTGCGGATCGCGCGCCGGAGCCGCCGCAGCGTGCGGGGATCGGGGGTGTCGATCATGACAAGTCTCCCTTGGCCAAGGAAGCTGGCGGCCTTGCGACCGCCAGCATCGGTCATGCGGCTGCGCGCAGCGGCTGCGGTTCAGGGGTGATGGCGAGGCCCGTTATCTTCTCGGCCCGGGCGACGGTCGGCACGCCACCGCGCACCGTGTAGGCGGCAGGCGGGAAGGCCATCCACTTGGGGACCCAGCCCTCGACCTTGGTCCGCCCGTTCTCGCCGGTCAGGCAATCGCGCACGATCCCGCGCTTTACCTTGCCTGTTGCACCTTCGTTGGCGCTCGCGACGGCATCCCCCGCCACATCGGCCAGCACGCACCCGATCACCTCGCGGTCACGGATCAGATCGAGCAAGGCGTCGTCGGCCTGCCAGACCTTGGCCATGTCGGTCCCGAGCAACGGCCCCAGCACCTCGATCAGTGCACTCCCGGCCTCCAGCGTCTCGCCCATCACGATCGCCGCCACGTCGAGCAGCGCAGGATAGGGAAGCTGCAACAGACGGACGAACAGCCCGGCAAGGCCATGCTCACTGTCATAGCCGCGCGTCACGGTCGGGGCTCCGGGATCGAAGCCGAGCAGCGCCAGCACCGCACGCCGCTTCTCGTCGAACCGTGCTTCCGATGCGCAATTCTCGACGCTCTCGGCAATCGCATCGCTGGACGCCCGCTGGTCCTCGATCCGGACATTCCAGAGCGAAGAACCAACAATGGCATGGGCCATCATCAGCCGCAGCGCGACCGAGGGCTGATCGATCAGGTCAGCACGCACGGCGGCATGGCGGTGCAGATCGACATAGTTCTGGATTGGCGCACTGACTTCGGGCCGTACCGGCTTCTCGTCCTGGCTGGCCTCGCCCCGCTCGCGCCGCCGGGCCTCTTTCGTCGAGACATAGCCTTCATGGACGGCCACCTCGCCGCGTGCGCTGACGCTCAGGAACACCTTGCCGCCCTTGCGCTTGGGGCAGCGCTCATGCTCCCAGCTGTGGAAAGTCTCGCCGGTCGGGAGGACAATCACCTCGGACCATCCGGCCTCGCGATAGTCCTCGGCCTTGGCCTCGATGGCAGGCGTCTGCGCCGCCCAGAAGCTGGCCGTGTCGGCGAAGAAGCGCTCCTCGCCGAACAGGTCCGACACCACCTCGCCGGAATAGCCGGCCAGATCGAACAGGGCCGCACCCACCGGCACTGACGCCCCGCCGAACAGCCACGCCTTGAGCTGATGCCCGGTCGGGCAATGCGTATCGGGATCGTCGAACAGCCCCAGCCAGTCGCGCTGGCGGCCCTTGGAGGCGAGGGTCAGGTGCCGCACCGTCGCCGCGTCGATGTCGCCCTTGCGGTACAGCCCCCGGATACGCGGTAGCAGATTGCCCAGCGCCAGCGCCCGCTTCACCTGCAACTCGATGAGCCCGAAGGTGAGGGCGATATCTTCGGGCGACCGTCCCTCACGCACCAGCCGCGTGAAGCTCTCCCACAGGGTCACCTCGTCCGGGTCCAGCCGTGCGATGTTCTCGATCAGCGAGGCTTCCAGCGCCGCCGCATCATCGCCCGGTGCCATGATCGCGCAGGGCAGCGGCTCGGCCTCGCCGCTCTCCTCCGCCACGGTCAGCGCCGCATGATAGCGCCGCTTGCCCGCCACGATCTCGAAGCGCTCGGCTTCCCCGGTCGGCCGCACGATCAACGGCACCAGCACGCCCCGCGCCCGGATCGACGGCAGGATGTGCGACAGGTCGGCCTTGCCCTTGGCCCGCATGTTGGCGGCCGAGATGCAGAGCTTGTCGGTATCGATGTGCTTGAGTTCCATCTTTCTGCTCCTCTTCAAACACCGCACCGCCCCCGGAAAAGGGGGGTGGGCGGCAAGGAGCGGACCGGCAGTCCCGCTTGAGCGGCGGGCGGCACCCGCAGGGCCGGAACAGCGTGAAGGACCCGGCAAAGCCGGGTTGCGGCCCGCCGCGGCGGGACTAGAGGGCAGCGACGCCCACCCCCCTTGGCCGCGGCCGGCAAGCAAACACCGGCGCATCCGCGCCGTCCGCAGATCCTCAGCGAAGCGTCCGCGCCGCAGGCGCAAACCAAACACGCACTCTCGAATCCGGCCGGCCGTCGCGGCGGCGTGCGCGCGCGACTGTGCGCCAGCCGCCGCCGCGCCTCCCGGCCGGATCGAGCGTGCCACGCGGAAAACAAGAAGCGCCGCGGACCCTGGCGGCTGCGCAGCAGTCCGTCAGAGAACGCCCATCAGACATCGCGTTCCGCTTCAGGCCAGCGCAGCCGGCCGTCACGTCAGTCGATCGTCACCCGAATGGGCCGAGACGCACAGCGACTCGGGGTCGCGCAAGCGGCGTAGAGCGCGGCCACGCAACGCGTGGGACGCCCTGACACGACCGCCCTGATTCCAGTGACCTACGCTATCCTACGTTTGTGCACGCTGTGGCCGTAGAGGCACCCTCTGGCACCCAAGAGGCCCTTTTCACCTGCCTGGATTCCTGCCCAACTAACCCCGGGGCGCACCACTCAACGGCACCAAGTGCAAGGTGATACCAATGCAGACCGACACCCCCGACCGCATCCTCCGGATCAAGACCGTCCTCCAGCGCACTGGCCTCAGCCGCTCGACCATGTACCGCAAGATGCAGAACGGCACCTTCCCCCGGAACGTCCAGATCAGCACCCGGTGCGCCGGCTGGCGCGAGTCCGCTATCGTCGAATGGCTCAATAATCCGATGTTCTACCAGACAGCCGACGCACCATGAAGAACCTCCGAACGGCTCCTTTCCGGCAGAATCCATCCGCTTTGAATGTGGACCAACCGGATTTGACCGGATAGTTGCCTTTCGAAGGCGCGATGCGGGGCAACGCAGCAGATTCGCGCCCGTAGGGGGTAGGTTTGCGTTATCTGAAGCAGCTGGCTCTGCCGATCACCTTCGCCGTGCTCGGTATCACGATCTTGTCGGCGACGGCGTCATCGCCGCCCATGAACGAGACGGTCAACTACAGCTACGACGAACTGGGGCGACTAGTGAAGGTCGAGAGCAGCGGCAGCGTGAACAACAACGTCATCTCGAACTATGCCTATGACAAGGCGGGTAACCGGACCAACGTGAAGGTGACGGGCGCACCCTGATTGGGGTCGCCGCCGTCTTTCCGCTGGACGGGAGTCCACGCGAGGTCAGGGCGCGCCTGCGCGCTGGGGAATTCATCACTCCGCTCCGTGACGAACTACTCCCATTGGAGGCTCTTGCCTCCGATGGCGTAGCGGCCAGTTGAACGCGACCGGCATCGTCCAGAATCGTAGGTTCAACGAGGACGGGCTGTGGGAAGCAATTTTGAGGGGGTATTGGTGCGCGTTTCGTTCTGGAAATCCGTGACAGTTACGGTGCTCGGTCTGCTTGTGAGCCTTGCTCATGCCGTGCCGGGATGGGCGCAGGGCCCCACGCAGCTCTTGAGTGCCCCTCCTGCCGAGAAATACGCGGTCAGCCCCGGCGGGGTTGATATGAGAACCGGCACCTACGCTTCCCAGTCGGACGATCTGTCGATCGGGTCCGCCGCGGGGGATTCCGTTCTGAAATTGACGAGAATTCTTGGCTATCTGGTCGTCGGGCACAACAACCCGTTCGGGAATTTCTCCAGCAACTGGGACATCATGCTGACCCAGAAGCGGATCAACATCGACCAGGGCACGACAGACGATCACAGCGGCGTCGACTATCAGGTCAGTGTTCGTTTCGGGGGGCGGTCACAGACCTTCAGGGCCTATTCGACCATCGGCTTCACGGTCTCTTCGCTGGCCGGTTACGCCGACCTCGCCTATACCGGCGACCGCGACGCTGGCTCCGCGATTTATACCTATACGGCCGGCGACGGTACCAAAGTCGTATTTCGAGCCCCCAATGGGTACGACTGCTCCGCGCAGGTTCTGTGTGCCTATGCGTCCTACGTCCTGATGTCCGATGGCACCAAGTACACGCTCAACTATGAGAACCCGAGCCCAGGGACGCTTAACGCCGTTCGTCTCAAAAGCGTGGCCAGCAATCGCGGGTACGCCTTGCTCTTCGAATATGGCGGGGGCGGCAACTCCGTCACCAAGGCCTGCGCGCTCAACCTTGCGCGGGCGCAGGTGTCGTTGAGCGGCTCATGCCCCAGCGGCGTTCCGGCCAGCTCGTATAGCTATACGAGCCTGAACGGTACTCGCCTTTCGTCCGTCACCGACGCAGCGAACGGCATATCGTCCTTCTCCTATGCCGGGGGCGGCTCGAGCATGACGATGGGTTTCATCAAGCCCGGAGCAAGCGCGCCGTGGCTCACCAACACCATCGGTTTCGGGTCGGATATCGATACCGTCCCCATCGAAGTCATTGGCGGCCAGAGCTTCGCGGACGGCCGCAGCTATTCCTATAGCTATGTCAACTCGCCCCAGACAAAGGCGAGCGAGCCGATGGTCATCGCGGGAGGAAGCTTTACCGACAATCTCGGCCGTACTTCGACGGTCGCCTATGACTTCCCGATTATGCCGGGCACAGGCTATCTAGAGAGATGCCATAGTCAGGGCTGTCCGTGGTACAACGTCCCCAACGATGGCTCCGCTCCCAACTATTACCAGCAGACATCCGATCCGGCGACGATCACCGACCCGCTGGGCCGCACGACGATCAACAACTTCTGCGATCCCAATGCGGCAGCCGGCTATCCCGCCACCTGGCAAAACCGCTGCCTTGTATCGCTCCTGCAATGGACGCAGGATCCGGAAGGCGGAAAGACCTATTTTACATGGGATCTGGCTAATCGGAACGTCACGTCGATCCGCAAGGTCGCCAAACCGGGCTCCGGCCTCGCCGATATCACAACCTCTGCGACATATAACTGCGCCTCTCGCCCGTCCTGTGCGAAGCCGACCTCGACTACCGACGCCCGTGGGAACGTGACGAACTATAGCTATGATGCGACGCATGGCGGCATTCTGTCGGAGATGGGCCCGGCACCTTCCACGGAAGCCGCGCGACCGCTGAAGCTGTACACCTACGTCCAGAAATACGCATATATTCTGAGCGGCGGATCGCTGATTCCCGCCGCATCCCCGGTTTGGTTACCGGCCAGCACGACCGAATGTCAGACGGTGGCGGGGTCCAGCACGGCAGCGTGCGACGGCGCGGCGCCGCAGCGGATCACGGCATATGAGTACGGTGCCGATGGAACCGCAGACAATCTCCTGCCGCGGGGCCAGGCGATCACCGCCGATGGAACGACGCTGCGCACCTGCTACGGCTATGACCGGGTCGGCAACAAGATCTCGGAAACGAGCCCGCGCGCCGGGCTGACGGCGTGCTACTGAAGGGGGATGGCATGAACCGCATTCTGCTGGGGCTGCTGGCCTCGTCGACATTTGTGCCGGCGGCGGCTTTTGCCCAGACGGCACCGTCCGACTTCACCCGCGCGACGCGCTATGACGCGCAAAGGCGGGTGACCGGCACGATCGCGCCGGATCCCGATGGCTCCGGGCCGCTGCACCACCTTGCCGTGCGCAACAGCTACGATCCGGCCGGTCGTCTGACCAGGGTCGAGAAGGGCGAACTCGCGAGCTGGCAATCGGAAGATGTCGAGCCCCGGAACTGGGCGGGCTTTACGATCCAGCAAACGGCAGAGACGACCTATGACGCGATGGACCGCAAGATCGCCGAGCAAGTGCGCGAAGGCACCGCCGGCACGATCTATCAGCTGACCCAGTACAGCTATGACGCATCCGGTAGGCTGGAATGCACCGCGGTGCGGATGAATCCAACAGTCTATGGTTCGCTGCCCGCCAGCGCCTGCACCCTGGGAACAGCTGGAACCCAAGGTAACGACCGGATCACAAAGAACATCTATGATGCTGCCGACCAGCTGTTGCAGGTGCGTAAGGCGGTGGGGACGGGCCGCGAGCAGGCCTATGTCACCTACAGCTATACGACGAACGGCAAGCAGGAGTACGTCGTCGACGCCAACGGCAACAAGGCGCGGCTGGTTTACGACGGGCATGACCGCCAGGTGCAGTGGCAATTCCCTGCTGCGACCGCGCCTGCTGCCTATGACGGCTCGACACCGGCCAATGCGCTGGCGACCGCGGGGTCGGTCAACACCAATGACTATGAAGCCTATGGCTATGACGCCAATGGCAACCGCACTTCCTTGAGGAAGCGAGACGGGCGCAGCTTCACCTACGGCTATGACGCGCTCAACCGGATGACGTCGAAGATCGTGCCGGATGCGTGCGTGGCGGGCTATGCCTGTACCAATGTGCCCGCCGCAATGACGCGCGACGTCTATTATGCGTACGACCTTCGTGGTCTGCAGACCGCGGCGCGGTTCGACAGCGCGGCCGGCGCCGACGCGGTGACCAACGCCTATGATGGTTTTGGCCGCCTGAGCTCCAGCACCATCAGCATGGGCGGCTTCAGTGCGAGCGTGGGATATGTCTACGATGCCGATGGAAACCGCACGCGCCTAACTTATCCCGACGGGCAGTTTGCCGGCTATCACTATGACGGCCTGGGGCGCCTGGACACGGCGGGAGTGAACACTTCGTCAGGGCTCGTGGCGCGCTATTACGATGCTGCGGGGCGACTGGCGCTTGGCCTCTCCGGCAGTTGGACCAACTATTTCTACGATGGGGTTGGGCGTCTTACCGCGCTGAATGAGACGCTGGTAGGTGGTACTGGAAGTGTAAACTCGGGCCTGGCCTACAGTCCAGCAGGGCAGATTATCAGGAGGACACGCTCAAATGACGCCTATGCCTACACAGGATATGCGAGCGTGGATCGCGCCTATACGGTCAACGGACTCAATCAATATGGCTCGGCGGGAGCGGTCGGCTTCGGCTATGATTCGAACGGCAACCTGACCGCGAGCGGCAGTACGGCATATACCTATGACGCTGAGAACCGGCTGGTTGTAGCCTCTTCGGGGGCCAATCTGATCTACGATCCGCTCGGACGGCTGTTCCAGACCTCCACAGGAGGAGCCGGGGTTACCCGTTTCCTCTATGCCGGCGACGAGCTCGTCGCGGAGTATGACGCCTCAAATAATCTGATCCGTCGTCATATCCACGGACCGAGCGAAGACGATCCTCTGGCATCATTCGACGGCCCTGCGCTGGGCGGGACCTGGTCCAATGCCCATTTGCCCAAGTCCGATCACCAAGGCTCCATCGTGCTGTGGACCGATTGGAACGGGAGGCTGGCGACAATCAACAGCTACGATGAGTACGGCATTCCGGCGACAGGAAATACAGGGCGCTTTCAATACACGGGCCAAGCCTGGATCGCCGAGCTGGGCATGTACTACTATAAGGCTCGCATCTATTCACCAACGCTCGGGCGGTTCCTGCAGACGGATCCGATCGGGTATAAGGATCAGGTCAACCTTTATGCGTACGCAGGCAATGACGCGATCAATCATAAAGATCCCAGTGGAAACTCTTGTGAAGTGAGTGGTGGAACCGGAACACGAATTACAACGGTATCTTGCCGGGTGGATGATAGAAATTCATTTCTCGCTGCCGGCGTGTCGGGTAAGCAGATAAATCAACTTGAGCGGACCTACACTCAGGCGGTGGCTAAGATGCTTAGAACCCCTAGGGCAGATACCACGGTCACAGTTGGAGACAGGAAATTTACTGCAAGAAGTGGGGATGTGGCTAAAGGTCTGATAAATTCATATGTTGTTGCTGATAAAACAGGAAATATTGCTGATATGAATGGAGGCGAGCTATCGAATAGCGACAGTCCTCGTGATCAGTATGCGCGTCGTAATCCCGGGGGGATTTTTCCATATAGATTAGTGATAGATACCGGAAATTTCTTTGGGAATGGCCGTACCGAAATGGATATGAGGAGAACTTTTTTACATGAAGGTATTCATACCGTGCCGGGCGAGGTTGTTATGAAAGATATGTGGGGCTGGAGAGACCTTCATCAAGATCCATACAACAAGGCGGCAGCGAGGTTTGATTCGTTGCCATGAAAAGATTTATTATTTTGACGACAATTATCGGCCTCACGTCATCGTGTGGGGAAGCACACATGGATTTCTCATGCGATACTCCTGCTAGATATGTGTATGGCGGAAATAACGAGACGATGGTTTTGCGATATAGTGGACGAAGTGGCGTATATTATATGGAGGATGCTGAGGGCCAAGGAATGGTTGATGGCGGATCTCTAAACGTCGTCATAGAGAATAATAGTGACCATTATTACATGAAGGATTTTATATTAGTTACTAAAGATATTATAAAAGAAAGTGAATGGAGCAAGGATGATATACATTGCAAAAAAGTAAGCTCCAATGCATATTCTCAAGAATATGGCTTTGTGTGTCGTAATTCCAGCATAATAAAAGGTATATACGCTCTTTTCTCTGTGAAGCGCGGAATTATTGAGATTGGTTCCTTTAATGGGCGGCCTGCGCCACTGCGACTCAAAAGCGAAGTGGGCATTGCTCGTCCCTGCTCCTAGTAGATGGGATTCTTTCCTATCGCTGCGATGCGATTGACCCTGGTCCGCGCTTTTGAAGGGTGGTTTGCCTGCTTGCGCAAACGTCCACTAGACAAGCGACCTAGGGCCGTCCTCTTCATCGGACGCGAGCCCATTCTTTCTGTTTCCGATGCTTTCAATAGTTACCGCCCAGAATAGCGTTCGATATAGACGGATGGGGGAGGCAGGCTGGCCTTGCCAAAGATCTTGGTGTTTCCAATCTTGGGGTGACCCGAAACCGCATTCATGTACGCCTCAAACGATCGCCGATTTCGGGATGCCACCGTGACGCAAGTCAGAGACCCCAGTTCGTCGGGCCTCGTCAGAATTTGGTCAGCTCACCGTGATGGCGCTGCTCTACTGCGTCGGGAAGACGCCGGTTGCGCCCGCCGTATTCCAGGCTGCTGCTGAAATCGCGGCGAACGAAACCGAGTGGTAACGCTACTGGCCATTGCTTGTAGAATGGCGGTCGCGACAATGGGCCGGGAGAGCAAACCTGCGCTCCGAATTGAACTCTTCGAGGATCTCGCCCAGCGCGCTTGCGGGGGCCGGTCGTCATCCTTCGGGTTCCGGCCCGGACCATTCCCTGAGCGCGGGGTTTCCCTCACTTCGTTCAGTGCAGCCCGGCTGGATCCAGTCCTTTCGGGTCAGTCGAAGAGGCGGCCATCTTGGATGGATCGAAAAGCCCAAAGAAAAGATCACCGAGACCGGTCTTGGACCGGTCGGCGGTCCAGAAGCTCGGTTGCAGTCGTGATGAGATCGGGCACGGCAGCCATCGAGCCACGCGATTGCGTGCAAAGTGCCACACTATCACACAAAATCCCGAGTCCGGTGTGGGGAGAAATGTGGGGAACGCTGGAGGCCGCTTTAACCTTCCACTTTCAACTCAATAGGCTATGCGAGAATGAGGAATCCCTCCGTCGTCCTTGCCTGACGGCCACGCGCGCACTCTACCGGAGGGCGGCGGCCGGACGTCGCTCCAATCTAGATCATTCAAGTCGCCGTTTCGGAAGAGCAACCCGCCGCGCCCGAGGCCGAGAATTTCGTGAAATCCACCCGGCGGCATTTCGTCCGATGCGCTGTACCAACGCTAAACGCTGCCGGACCATTTCACCCACTGGCCTACCAAGCCCTTCAGTCGCCGAGGACCTGACCCAAGCTGCTCAGGCGCGATGGAGCGGCCGGCATGGAGCCGGGTTTCGAAAACAGGCGATTGCCGCCAAACGGCAACTGCGCGCGCCAATGCAACCGGTATTGAACGAATGGCCGCTTTCCCACATCCCAGTCTAGAAGCCGCCCGACGGTCACGGCTCCATTCCGTCGATATCCTGCGTTGCGATGGTGTCCGTTACCAAGCAGCGCCTCTGGTCGGCTGCTCTGCGTTCCGCTTCGATGCGAGGATGCGGCCTACATCCCTGCCCGGCGGCGCTCCAAAGAATCGGGCATATTCCCGGCTGAACTGCGTGGCGCTTTCGTAGCCCACTTCAAAGCCGACCGACGTTGCCGTCCAGCCGCCGCCAATCAGCAACAGCCGCGCCTGAAGCAGCCGGATGCGCTTCTGGAATTGAAGCGGACTGAGCGCCGTGGCACGCTTGAAGTGACGATGGAAAGCCGAAGGACTCATCGCTGCGCGGGCCGCCAATTCCTCGACGCGCATGGGCTCCGAAAAATGTCGGCGGATCCAATGAACCGCGAAGTCGATGCGCGCGAGATTGGTGCTGGGCGTCGCGATGTCACGCAGCAGCGCCGCATGGGGACCCTGCAGCACGCGGTAAAGGATTTCGCGCTCGCACCCCGGCGCAAGCGCCGCAATGTCCTCCGGCCGGTCCATCGAACGGAGCATCCGAACCCAGGCGTCGAGCAACTCCGGGGTGACCGGCGCAACGGAAAAGCTCGACGCTGCAGCCTGCGGCGCCGCCGCCGGGACCTCGGCTAGCAGCGCGGCTATGCATGTGCGATCCAAGGTGAGGCTCGCCGCAAGATACGGCGCGCCAGATGCATCGGCATGCACCGTGCCGATGGCCGGCAAGTCGACCGACATGACAAAGTAGGTCGCGGGATCATAGACCAGCGTCGCGTTGCCCACCGTCATCCTCTTGCTGCCCTGCAAGATCAGATTGACCATCGGCTCATAGACAGCGGCGAGCATGTGTTCGGGAACATGTCCCTGCACCAGAGCGACGCGTGGAATGCCCGTTTCGGTCCTTCGGTTCTCCGCGCGGGCGGCAAGCGCGCGGAGTTCGGTCAATTGCGTTTCCATGTCGGATACGTGGCTTTCGCGACCACGTGGGAGCAAGCGAAAAGCAGGATCAGGCAAGAATCTGCCAGGAACGGCGGCGCGAGCTCAGCCGCCACCGCCTAGCTCCGCTGCCGAACAAAGGAGCAAAAGCCACCATGAAGACCATCCTGATTACCGGCGGCAGCCGCGGCATCGGCGCTGCTACCGCGCGCGCTTGTGCCGGCCGCGGCATGGGCGTCATCCTTACCTACAAGAGTCAGCGGGAAGCCGCACAGGCGGTGATCAGGCAAATCCAGAGCAGTGGCGGCCTTGGAGCGGCGTTTCCGCTCGACGTCGCCGATATCAGCAGCTTCGCCGCCTTCCACGAGGCGGTGGCGCAGCAGCTGCGCGACGTGTGGAACGGCGCCAAGCTGCACGGGCTCGTCAACAACGCCGGGTTGGGCGGCTATAACCCGATCGACACGGTGTCGCCGGAGGAATTCGACGCCCTTTTCTCGGTCCACCTGAGAGGCCCGTTCTTCCTGACGCAGGCGCTGTTGCCGCTTATCGCCGATGGCGGCGCAATCGTGAACCTGACCAGCGCCACGACACGCGTGGCGACCGCCGGCGTGGCGCCTTACGCCAGCTTCAAAGGTGGCCTGGAAGTGTTGACGCGCTACATGGCCAAGGAGTTCGGCGCGCGCAGGATACGCGCCAATGCGGTATCGCCCGGCGCAATCCGCACCGACCTTGGCGGTGGCCTGACCGCCGATTTCGAGGCGATGCTCGCCACACAGACCGCGCTTGGCCGTGTCGGCGAAGCCGAAGAGGTAGGCCAAGTGATCGCCGGCTTGCTTTCCGACGAATTCCACTGGGTGAACGGCGAGTCGATCGGTGTGAGCGGCGGTTATTGCATCTGAGCGGCCTGGCGGCGGTATTTTTCAGACGCCGTCGTCAACGATTCGCTGAAGGATCGCGGCGACGCGCGCGCTCGCTGGTAATCGGCGGCGGCGGATTCCTCGGCCGGGAAGTCGTGGAGCCCGGACTGGAGCGCGGATGTCAGATCACGACGTCGTCGCGCGCGCCGGAACCGGGCCGAACCCCGGCGCCTACTCCACCGCATCCATTCTGATCCCCCCGGAGCCCCTCTTTCCCGCCCTGCCCGCATCGTTGTTGCCAGCTTGCCGATCTTTTTGTCCTCGCAGCGTCAGCCCCAATGCGACGACCAGGAAAGCGCCCGCCAACATCTCCCCGCGGGTCAGCCGCTCTTGCAACACGAATGTCGATGCGACCAGCCCCGCGAAGATCGATCCATACGAAGTCAGCGCCACAACCGCTGCGACGTTGAGCGAGCGGAGCGCATAACCCTGAAGCAGCTGTCCCCCCAGCGACAGGAACAGCACCAGTTCGAGATCAAACCATAGGATCGTGCGAAGCTCGACATGCTCGATCGGGATCAGCACGGCATCGAGACGGGCTGTGGCGAGACCAATCGCACCGAGAGCCACGCTTCCAAGCGTTCCAAACACTCCAACGACGAACAGGGGCGGATAGGCGCGGTCTAGCAACCGGATGCCCAGGGTCAGCACCGCCCAAGTCAACAGGAACGCGCCGATCAGGGCGTCGCCCAAAACCGAAGAGCCTCCGTCAGACTTCGAAAGCGTGAGCGTCGCCGCGCCGATCACGCCAACCGTAATTCCCGCAATGCGCAGCAAGCTCAGCCGTTCGCGGAGAAAGAATGCCGCCAGCAGCGATGCCAGAGGTGGGAACAAGCTCAGCAGTAGAACCGCATGCGACGCGCTCGTCGCGCCGGCGCCGAGCGCTGACAGCGCGTTGGTCCCGGGACCATAGGTGATCCCGCACAGCAGGAACAAGCCGGCATGGGCCCGGGACAAGCGGGGCATCGGACGGGGCCGGGTCGCCAGCGCCAGCAACAGGAACAGCGGCAGCGACCACAGGCCGCGCGCGACGAACAGCGATACGGGATCGAATGCCTGTGGCGGCCCATAGAGCGCTTTCGACGCGATAGCATTGAGGCCGAAAAATACGGCCGATGCGAGAACCGCCAGCACGGAGGGCAGCGTCGCGGCGGATGTCCGTCTGGAACTGCGCACTCTTTCCTCCCAGCACTTTAGCGGACGATGTCGACGACCAGCTTGCCGCGCGCCGATCGGTCGGCGATCGCGTCATGGGCCTCGGCGACAGTCTCCAGCGTGTAGCGACCCTCGTCCAACGCGGGAGAGAGCAGGCCCGCTTCGGCGAGTTTCGCCGCCTCGCGCAAAATCTCCCCATGGTGCGCCCGCCCCTCGCCGGTCAGGATCGGCAGCAGCGTGAACACGCCTGAATAGGTGGCGGCGCGGAAGGATAAGGGCGCCAGGGCATGGGTGCCCCAACCGAGTGCGCTCACCACATGGCCGAAGCGCTTGACCGCGCGGAACGAGGCATCAAGCACGGAGCCACCGACCGTGTCGTAGACGACGTCGAAGCCGCGGCCGCCGGTGTGGAGCGCGACATAGTCCTCGACCGCCATGTCGCGATCGATCGGGATCGCGCCCAGCCCCGCGAGATAGTCGGCGCGGCCGGGCCGGTCCGTCGCGTAGACGCGCGCACCGCGGGCCTTGGCGATCTGGATCGCCATATGGCCGACGCCGCCCGCGCCGCCCTGAACCAGCACAGTCTGCCCTGTCTGGAGGTTCGCGCGGTCGACCAGCCCTTCCCACGCGGTAATGAAGATCAGCGGCATCGCTGCGGCCTCGCGCATCGAGAGCTTAGTGGGCTTGGGGGCGAGCAGCGCAGCGTCCACGGCCGCAAATTCGGCGAGGCTGCCCTGGTGGCCGCCGACACCGCCGGTCATGCCCCAGACTTCGTCGCCGACACCGAATTGCGTCACGCCCGGACCGATCGCTTCCACCGTCCCGGCGAGATCCATGCCCAGGATCGCGGGCAAGGGGTGACGTGCGTGATCGGCCTTGCCTGCCCGGATCTTGGTATCGAGCGGGTTCACGCCGCTCACGTGGATCCGCACCAGTACCTGGCCCGCGTCCGGTACGGGAACAGGCAAGCGGGAAATCCGGAATGGGCCGCCATGCTCCTCGATGACGGCCGCCCGCATCTCATGCTCCATGATATCTGTCTCCTTGGAATGTGAATTTCGGCGATTGTTCAGGGTTTTGCCGCTACGGAGGGCGCGCCATCGGCCCAGTCCTGACGGCCCGGCGCGAAGAAATCGATGTCGATGCTGTCCTCGGTGCAGCGGAACTCGTGCGGCACGTTCGGCGGGATGATCAGCACCGAACCGGCGGTCAGCACATATTTCTTCTCCTGGGAGAAGACCTCGCAACGGCCCTGGGTGATCCAGGTGATCTGCTCGTTGGCGTGGTGGTGGAGCGGGAAGACCCCACCGGCCTTTACGGTCCATTTCACGATCGTTGACTGGACGCCGTTCAGATATTGGCGGCGGATCAGCGGCGAGATCTGCTCCACCGGCTGCGCATCGAGATCGTAGAGCGTCGGAACGGCGGCAGTATGGCCGCTGACGTTCGGGATGATCCCCAGTCCGGGCGCGGAGGTGACCGCCGGCGCAGACGATGCCGCCGGTGCGACCTGGGCCGCCGCCGGGGCGGCCGCCAGCATTGCCAGCGCTATCGGCAGGCCTCCCAACATCGCATGCAGGGCGAGGTTCGTAGTGCGGACAACGGCGAGAAGGAGAATCTGCACGACGGCTACCTCGACAATGTGGAGGGGATCTCCAGCTGCGAGAAATGTCGCCCGTTCACGGTTGGATGACTACCGCCAGCTTCGTATGCAGGCTATGCATCCATGCATGAACTATGCTCGCCTCGACTGGGACGACCTGCGGCTGTTCCTCGCCATCGCGCGGGCGGGCACGCTGACCGCCGCCGCGCCGCAGCTTCGCCTGAGCCAGCCGACCGCAGGCCGGCGTCTGCGCACCCTGGAGGAAGTATGCGGGTGCGCTCTGTTCCAGCGAACCCCGAACGGTTTCCGTCTCACCGACGAGGGCGAGGCGATGCTGCGCCACGCCGAGCGCATGGAGGAGGAGGCGCTCGCGCTGCAGCGGCAGTTCGCCGGCAACGAGGGCGAATTGCAGGGACAACTCCGTCTGTCGTCGTCCGACTGGTTCTCGAATATTGTGCTGGCGCCGGTCGTTACGAGCTTCAGCCTACGACACCCGCAGGTTACGATCGAGATCGTGGCCGATTTCCGCTTGCTCAGTCTTGACCGGCGCGAAGCAGATCTCGTGTTCCGCCTCCTGCCTTTCGACGCGCCCGATATCGTCCAGCGCCGCTTCACGCATGTCCGCTACGATCTGTTCGCCTCTTCCGACTATCTGGAGCAGCGCGGCGCTCCGGATGACGCATCGGATGGCGAGGGCCATTCGCTGATCGCGATGGATACGCAGTTCGATACGGTGGCGGACATCGCCTGGCTTCGGCGACGCTTTCCGCGGGCGCATTTCTCGATCCGTAGCAACAGCCGCGAAGTGCAGGCGACAGCCTGTGCGCGCGGCGCCGGGCTGGCAGTCCTGCCCAGCCTGCTCGGCCGGCAGTTCGGGCTGACCCGCGTCGATGTCGGCGAGGCTCTGCCCGGGCGGGACATCTGGCTCGGCTATCATGCCGATCTCAAGCGGCTGCGGCGCCTGCGCGCGCTCGTCGACCATCTCTCCGAAGCGGTGACCGATCCACTCTAGAAAGTGCGCCATTCAATCATGAATGACACCTATGCCATACTGGCCATGGCCGAACGAAACTGAACCGGCAATCCTTGCTCCACCAACCGAGGAGCCAGGTCATGTCGCCTTCCCCTTCCGATCCAATCCGCCGCCGCGGTACCCGTGCTCGTACGCGCATGATCGTACCCGCGGCGTCCGCCGCGGCGCTGCTGATTTCGACTGCGGCCGGCGCCCAGGAAGCGCCGGGCGGGCTGGCACTGACGGTCGTCGCCGAAAGCGACACGATGGTCTGGAACGCCGTCGCAGTCGATGGAGATCGCACCTTCGTGGCGGGTCCGCGCTGGACGGGTTCGAAGGGCCCGGCGGTGGGAATCGCGCGGGGCAACACGGTCTCACCTTATCCCGATGCCAGCTGGAATGGCTGGCGCCCCGGCATCGATCCGGCGCACACCTTCGTCAACGTCAATGCCATCCATCTCGATCCGGATGGCGCGCTTTGGGTGGTCGATACCGGCGCGCCGGACTTTGGCGGCGATCCGCTTGCCCACGCCGCCAAGCTGGTGAAGATCGATCTCGCCACCGACAAGGTGGTTCGCGTCTATCCGCTCGCACCCGACGTCGCCCGGCCGGGCAGCTATGTCGACGACGTCCGCTTCCATGGTCGTCACGCCTATCTCACCGACGCGGGGCAGCCCGGGCTGATCGTGCTGGACCTCGACAGCGGCGCTGCGCGGCGGGTGCTCGACGGCCATCCTTCCGTTACCGCACCGGCGGACCGCGATATCGTCCTTTCGAGCCGGGTGCTGCGCACGGCGGACGGTAAACCGCTCCGGGTCAACTCCGATCCGTTCGAGCGGAGCCCGGACGGCCGCTGGCTCTATTATGCGCCGCTCGAGGGCCCCTGGTCGCGGATCGAGACGCGCTATCTCGATGATGCCTCGCTTGGTGATGCCGCGCTTGCCGCCCATGTCGAACCCTGGGCCGACCTGCCGCCTGTGGGTGGCACCGTGATGGATGCGGACGGCAGCCTCTATTTCAGCGATCTCGCCACCGACGCGATCCGGCGCCGTGCGCCGGACGGGACGATCACCACCGTGGTGCAGGATTCACGGCTGCACTGGGTGGACGCGCCGTTTCTCGACTCCCGCCACCGTCTCTGGCTGGCGGTGCCCCAGATGGATCGCTCTCCGAATTTCTCCGACGCCGACAAGCCGCGGGAGTGGCCGGTGCGGCTCTATCGCATCGACCTGCCGAAATAAGCCTTTCCCATCCCTCTCTTTCAACTGGAGTATTTGCAATGAAGAAGCTCGTTCGTTCCGTCGCCGCCGCAACGCTGACCCTGGCCACCGGCAGCGCCCTTGCCCAGACTACGCCGGCCAAGCCGACCGTCGTCCTCGTTCACGGCGCCTTTGGCGATCCCGAAAGCTGGGACAAGGTGATCCCGATCCTCCAGAAGCAGGGCGTGCCGGTGGTCAGCGTCTCGATCCCGCTGACCTCGCTTGCCGACGATGTCGCTGCCGCCAAGCGCGCGATCGAGCGGGTCGCGGGCCCCGTGGTCCTGGTCGGACATAGCTGGGGCGGCACAGTGATCACCGAAGCCGGCATCGACCCCAAGGTCCGCTCGCTCGTCTATGTCGCAGGCTTCGCCAACGTGCCCGGCCAGAGCGTCAACGACATGAGCAAGGGCTTTCCGCAGGCGGCGGGCCTGTCCGCCCTCACGATCGACGGCCAGGGCTATGCGTCGATGAGCGCGGCGGGCTTCGCCAAGTTCTTCGCCCCGCGCGCCACGCAGGCCGAACGCAGCCTGATGTTCACCGTACAGGGGCCGATCAATGCCAAGGCGTTCGGCGAGCCGGTCGACCATGCCGGGTGGCAGGGCAAGCCGAGCTGGTTCCTGCTGACCACCGAGGACCAGATGATCGTGCCTGCGATGCAGGAAGCGATGGCCAAGAAGATAGGCGCTCATGTGACGCGCATCGCCAGCGATCACGCCGCGATGGTCTCGCATCCCGCGGACGTGGCCAAGACGATCCTGGCCGCCGTGAACGCGGGCGAATGACCCGTGCGGGGCGGCGTCCGCGCCGCCCCATTCATTCCTGCATGAAGCGCATACGAAGCTGGCGCTGGAGCGCCCCGGTCATTTGCGCAATCCGCGATCGCACGCTCAATCAAGGAGTTCAGCCATGAAGGCCATCGGCTATTACACCCCGGGCAGCATCGACCGCGGCGATGCGCTGCTCGATCTCGACATCCCCGAACCGGTTGCGGGGCCGCGCGACCTGATCGTGCGGGTCAAGGCCATCTCGGTCAATCCGGCCGATACGAAGTTCCGTGCGGGGGCTACGCCTCCGGAGGGCACGGCCAAGATCCTCGGCTGGGATGCCGCCGGGATCGTCGAGGCGGTCGGATCCGATGTGACCCTGTTCGCGGTCGGCGACGAGGTCTTCTATGCCGGCGACATGACCCGGCCAGGCGCAAACGCCGAACTGCATGCGATCGATGAGCGCATCGTCGGCCGCAAGCCCCGGACGCTCGGCTGGGCCGAGGCTGCGGCCATGCCGCTCACGTCGCTCACCGCCTGGGAACTGCTGTTCGATCGGCTGCGCGTGCCCTATGGCGAAGGACGCGGCGAAGGAACGCTGCTCGTCATCAACGGCGCGGGCGGCGTCGGTTCGATCCTCGTCCAGATCGCGCGCAAGCTGACCGGCCTGACGGTGATCGCCACCGCATCGCGCCCGGAGACGATCGAATGGGTGCAGCAGATGGGCGCACACCATGTGATCGATCATCACAAGCCGCTCGATGAGGAACTGGCGCGTATCGGCATTCCGGAGGTCGATTATGTGGCGAGCCTCACCGGAAGCGACCGGTACCTACCGCTCTTTCCCAAGATCATCGCGCCCCAAGGCCATCTCGCTCTCATCGACGATCCCGAGCAGTTCGACATCGCAAAGCTGAAGCGCAAGTCGATCACGGTCTCCTGGGAACTGATGTTCACGCGAGCGGCCTATCAGACCGCCGACATGATCGCCCAGCACGAGATCCTCGACGAGATCTCCGCGCTGCTCGACCAGGGCGTGCTGCATACAACGCTGACGCAGCAGGACGCGCCGATGAACGCCGCGAACCTGAAGCGCCTGCACGCGGTCGCCGAGAGCGGCCGTGCGATCGGCAAGCTCGTGCTCACCGACTTTTGACACCCGCGAACAGAGGAGACGTACCATGAAGAATCGGCTTTTTGCGATACTGGCGACCGGCGCTGTCGCGGGCATGTCAGGGATTGCGAGCCCGGCTTCCGCCCAGGCCCAGGTCGAGCGTGTCGCGACCTTCACGGGTGCCATGCCTACGGGCGTTACCGTCGCGCCCAATGGCCGCATCTTCGTCAATTATCCGCAATGGGGCGATAACAGTCCCTATGCCGTGGGCGAGCTGAAGAACGGCAAGGTCGCGCCCTATCCGGATGCGGCACTCAACAAGCCCGGCACTGCAGACGCGTCGCATCATCTGATCAGCGTCCAGAGCGTGGTGGCCGATGGCCGCAACCGGCTGTGGATCCTGGACACCGGCGCACCCGGCTTCCAGGCGCCCGCTCCGGGAGGCGCGAAGCTGGTCGCGGTGGATCTGGCAACCGACGAAGTAGTGCAGACCATCGCCCTCGGATCCGACGTGGTTCTGCCCACCACCTATGTCAACGACGTCCGTTTCGATCTGCGCCAGGGCAAGGCAGGCGTCGCCTATATCACCGACAGTTCGATCAAGGGACCGGGTGGCATCATCGTCGTCGATCTCGCGACCGGGACGGCGATGCGGCGTCTCTCGGGTCACGCGACCACCATGCCCGATCCCGGCTTCGTGCCCGTCCTGGAGGGCAAACCGCTGATGAATCGGCCCAAGGGCGGAAGGCCGAGCCCGTGGCTGGTCGCCAGCGACGGCATCGCCATCTCCGCGGACGGTGCCACGCTCTATTATTGCGCGCTATCCAGCCGGCATCTCTATGCCGTGCCGACCGCGCTTCTCCGCGATCCGAGCATCGACGATGCCGAGATCGCCCGGCACATCCGCGATCTCGGCCTGAAGGGTGCGTCAGACGGCCTTGCCGAGGACGATCAGGGCCGCATCTATGCCGGCGATTATGAACATGATGCGATCCGCCGCTACGCGAACGGCAGCTGGCAGACGATCGCGCAGGATCCGCGCATTCTGTGGCCGGACACCTTCTCCGTGGGAACCGACGGCTATCTCTATTTCACCGCCAATCAGCTGCATCGCCAGGCGCCCTTCCATGAGGGACGAGACGAGCGGAAACAGCCTTACGCGCTCCTGCGGATCAAGATCGATGCGGGGCCGGTGTTGCTGAAATGAACGTTGGACTCGCTTAGCGCCATTCCGCGACAATTGCGCCTTTGAAGCAATTACTAATGCGTAGCCAGGCTAGTAGACGCAGGTTGAAGCGTGTCCGCTCTTGGGAATTTCAGCTCACGCCTACGCGCATCGAGGGGAGCGACAGCTGGGCGACTACTTTGTGACCTCGTCCCCGGAGCGGACACACCGCTAGCGGCCCGGCTCTCGTCGTTCTGCGAGCCGGTCGGATAAACGCCGGACGTCCGTTCCCGTCAGAGGCTGCCGTCCGACATGTGGCCTGCGAACGGCAGCAATGTCCCAATGTCGGTCGTTCAGCTGCGGTGGGTGCCGGATGAGGGAATAGCGGCTTCAGAATCGTGCGGATGCGTCCGGTCTTCCCCCACCGGACACGGCATGGTGATGGCGGTTCCCCAAGTCGCGAGAAGTTCTCGCCGCAGAGCCAAGAATGACGTCCGCTTGTACGCGGCGATCACCTTGTCGGGCACCACGTGCGCAAGCGCTGCTTCGGCAACGGGGTCTGGAATTGTTGGCATCATCTCGGCTGCCCAATCCCGGAATGAACTGCGAAACCCGTGTACAGTGAATGGCACCTGGGCGCTCCTCAGAATCTTGGTGAGCGTCATGTCGGAAAGCTGCCCGCCTTTCCGCGCCGGAAAAATCAGGTCTTGCGGCTTCGGTGATATCTCATCGAGCCGCCGACGCAGTAGATCGATCGCGGGCTGGTTGAGCGTCACGGTATGTGCCAGCCGGTTTTTCATCAGATCAGCCGGGCGATTCCAATTTCCTGCATCAAGATCGATGTGGGACCATCGCGCGGATCGAACCTCGCCAGACCTGGCGGCGGTGAACAGCAGAAACATCAAAGCATCTCGGCCGGTGGTTTGGGCGCGCGCCCTCAGATCGGCTACGAGGCTAGGTACTTCAGCATACGGCATGGCAGCGAAGTTGTTGCCGCTAGCTTGCCGCGCGAGCCCCAGAGTGACTGCCTTCGACGGGACCTCATTTGCTCTCCAGCCTTTGGATTGGGCGTAGTTAAGGACGGTGCCAATCCGCTGGCGAACCTTACGTGCCATGGACGGGATCCTCGTCCAGATTGGCGCCAGGACGTCGCGTATGACAGCGGCATCGATCGTATCGACCCGGCGATTCCCGAGTGGTCCAAAGGTGTGTTCCTCCAGCGATGACAGAAAGGCCGCAGCATGCTTCGGCGCCCAGCCCGATTTCAGGTCTTTGTGCGCAGCCTTCGTCGCTTCCTTGAAGGTGGGAATAGGCCGGCGATCGCGATCCCGCTCCGCTATCGGATCTCGTCCATTCAACACGTGCTTGCGAAGTTCTACCGCTTTCTCACGCGCTTCTGCCAAGTTGAGCGCGGCGATCGAGCCGAGGCCGATGTCCCTGCGCTTACCGTCACGCTGAACCCGTAGCAGCCATGACTTGCTTCCAGAGTTCTTCACGAGGAGGTATAGTCCGCCACCATCTCCGTGGCGGCCCGGCTTGGCATTTCTAACGCCGATGGCGGTCAAACTGCCCATTTCTGTTCCCTCGTTTGTTCCCACACTGCGCGTTGGATGCGATGACGCTTTTTGGGAAAACGTGAGGATCAGCTTTGCAAATTATCGTTATTTCTTAAAGGCTAAGAGCCATCCTCGGCTTTCCTGAGACGAGGAGTATAGGGCTCACGGGGCATCCAATTTCATCCTCAGATCAGCGAACCGCCGCCGCCCCGGCAGCGGATCGTCGTGCCCGAAGCATCGGAAACGGGCGCGATCCGGGTCGGACCGCGCCCGCCCGATCAGTAGAAAGCGCCGTAGATCACATCGACCACGCGGCGGGTGCGCACATTGACCAGCAGCAGGTCCGGGCCGTAGCGCACCCAGCGATAGCCGCGCGGCGGCGCGCCGAGGCCGAGATCGTACCAGCCGTCATAATAATAATTGTTCGACAGGAAGAGCAGCGGCAGCAGCCCGCCGATCGACCAGCGCTGGTAGCGATAGCCGGGCGGATAGCGGAAAGGCGGACGGTGGATCGGCCGGAACTGCGGCGGCCGGCCGATGCCGGGCCGGTGCGGCGGCCGTGCCACGGGCGGCCGCGGGTTCGGCGGACGGACGACCGGCGGGCGCGGCGTCGGCGGACGGACGCCCGGCTGGCCCGGATTGGGCCGACCCGGACCACCGCCGGGGCCACCGGGGCCGCCATGATGCCCTCCGGAGGGCGGGCGCTGGTGGCCGGGAGGCCGGTCGCCCGGACGGTGCTGCTGCGCCTCGGCCAGGGCCGGTGCCAGGAGAATCGCCAGCGCGGCGAGGGAAGTCAGCTTCTTCATGCTTGCTTCTCCGACTTCGAGAAAATCCCACCCCCGAAACGATCCGCCGGCCAAAAGGCTGCGCGCTCAGCGGCTGGCCCGGCTCTTCATCAGCGGCTGGATGCGCGTGCCGAAATTCTCGACACCTTCGAGGAAGTCGTCGAAGGTCAGCAGCACGCCGCCGGTGTTGGGCACCTCCGCCATTTCGTCGAGCATCCGGGCGACGCTCTCATAGCTGCCGACCAGGGTGCCCATGTTGATGTTCACCGCCCCCTCGGGCGCGGCGAGCTGGCGGACATTGGTGGTCGGGTTGTTCTTGTCGGCGGCGCCCTGGTCGATCAGCCAGCGCACTGCGTCGATGTCGAGGCCGTCGCGATAGGATTGCCACTTGGCCATCGCCCCCTCGTCGGTCTCGTCGGCGATGACCATGACCAGCACGAACACCTTCACGTCGCGCCCGGTCTTCGCCGTCGCTTCCGCCAGCCGCTCGTTGTTGAAGGCGAAGGCAGTGGGCGTGTTGACGCCCTTGCCGAGGCAGAAGGCATAGTCCGCCCATTTCGCCGAGAAGGCGAGGCCCTCGTCCGACGAGCCGGCACAGATGATCTTCATCTCGCCCTGGGGCGTGGGGCGGACGAGGCAATCGTCCATCTGATAGTAGGTGCCCTTCAGGTCGCTGCGCCCGGTCTCCCACAGCTCGCGCAGGATCTGGGCGTATTCGTCGAGCATCTGATAGCGGTTGCGGAAATGCTCGTCGCCCGGCCACAGACCCATCTGGCTGTACTCGGGCCGCTGCCAGCCGGTGATCAGGTTGAGCCCGAACCGGCCATGGCTGATCGAATCGATCGTGTTGCACATCCGCGCGGCAAAGGCCGGCGGGATGACCAGCGTGGGGCAGGTGGCGTAGATCTTGATCTTCTCGGTGACCGCGGCGAGGCCGGCCATCAGCGTGAAGCTCTCCAGCCCATATTCCCAGAACTCGGTCTTGCCGCCGAACCCGCGCAGCTTGATCATCGAGAGCAGGAAATCGAGGCCGTGCTTCTCGGCGCGGAGCGCGATCTCCTTGTTGAGATCGAAGCTCGGCATGTACTGCGGCGCGTTCTCGCTGATCAGCCAGCCATTGTTGTTGATGGGAACGAAGACGCCGACTTCCATTGTTATTCCCCCAGAAATGCGAGCACGCGGGCCTCGAAGCCCGGCGGATCGGTGACGTTGCAGGCGTGCCCTCCCCAGGGCATGCGGACAAGCTGCGCCTGCGGCAGGGCTTGCGCAAGCCGCTCCGAGCAGCCCGGCGGGACGAGGGCATCGTCGTCGCTGACCAGCAACAGCACGGACGTGGCGAGCGGCCTGGCCTCCAGCCGGTCGATCAGGTCGAACTGCAGCGCCTCGAGGATGCGCGCCTCGACCATGCCGGCGGGGAAGCCGGCGACATGGTGTTTGGCCTCTTCCTCCAGCCGCGCATGATTCTCCGAGATCCAGCGGGGCGGGAACAGGAAGATCGGCTGGGCATCGACATATTTGCCCGGGCCATAGGCGCGCAGCAGCGCGAGCCGGGCATCGAAGCAGCGCTGCGTATAGGGGTCGAGCCGGCCCCAGCCATTGACCACCACCAGCTTCTCGATGCGCTCCGGCATGTCGAGCGCCAGGCTGAGCCCGCCCATGCCACCTATCGCATGGCCGAGGATCGAAGCCCGCTCGATGCCGAGCGCGTCCATCAACAGGCGGATATCCTCGCCGATGCTCTCGATCCGCGGGGTGACGGTGCGGTCCGAGCGGCCGGTGCCGCGATGGTCGTAGAGGATGACGCGGTGGCGCTCGGCAAGCGCCGGCAGGTTCGGTCGCCAGTAATTGCCCGAACCGCCCATGCCGGCGGAGAGGATCAGCGGGGGACCGCTGCCATGTTCCTCATAATGGAGCCCCGCCGCCTCGGGCATCAGCCGATATGCGCCACCGAGGCGATCTCGACCAGGCAATCGGGCTTCACCAGATCGGCCCGGATGCAATAACGGGCCGGCTTGGCGCCGGGGAAGTACTCGGCATAGATCTGGTTGAAGACCGGATAGTCGGCGAAATCCTTGAGGAAGATGTGGTTCATCGCCACGTCCTCCAGCGTCGCCCCCGCCGCCTCGAGCGTGGTCTTGATCACCTCCAGAATATGGCGCGTCTGCCCCGCGGCATCGCCGACATGGAGGACGATGCCGCCCTCGCCCAGCGCCAGCACGCCCGATACATAGACGGTGTTGCCCGCCTTCGCCCCGGCCGAATAGGGAGCGATCGGGGTGGGGAACTGGGGCGGATTGATTGGCTCGAAGGGCATGAGGCTACTCCCTGGGCAATTGGCCGAAGCTGCCGCAGAAGTCGGCGGTGGTCGAGACCCAGCCGAAGAACTTCTCGACATTGTAGACCGTGGCTTCCTGCATCATCGGCGGACCGAGATGGTGCGTCGCATCCTCGAGCATCACCCCGAAATATTCGAGGTGGAAGCCGTCGCGCAGCGTGCTCTCGACACAGACATTGGTGGCGATGCCGACGAAGACGATGTTGCGGATGCCCCTCGACCGAAGCGTCGAATCGAGCTGCGAGTTGAAGAAGGCGCTGTAGCGGGTCTTGTGGAGGCGGATGTCGCCCGGCTTCGGTGCCAGCGCATCGACCAGCTCGTAATCCCAGGTGCCGCGGGCGAGCAGCTTGCCGCCGAGCTCGGGCCTGGCGCGCATCGTCTTCAACGCATTGGACTTGTGCCAGTTGGGCGAGCCGGGGCCGCCGGCTTCGACATAGTCCGGGTCCCAGCCATTCTGGAGATAGATCACCGGCATGCCGGCCGTGCGGGCGGTGTCGAGCACCGCGGCGATCTTGCCGATCGTCCCCGCCGAGCCCGAGATGTCGAACCCGGCCTGGTCGACATAGCCGCCGGGCGAGGCATAGGCGTTCTGCATGTCGATCACGACGATCGCCGTCTCGTCGGCATGCACGCGGATCGGCTCGGGCCGGGCGGGAAGCGTGACGATGCGCGGGCCGGAAAGGTCGCGGCCTACCGTGGGTTCGCCTGTCATTTCGGGGAGTGTTCCCGAGAATGGCGCGGCGCACAAGTCCTACATCGGGTGCCGCGCCGGCCCGCCAAAGTCCACGAAGTACACGCCCGAAGCGGGTTTTCGCGGCGGCAAAGTTGACACACTTCCCGCAAACGCCGCGCATCTCGCAACTTCCTTGCGCGGGCGGGATCCTATTTTTCCTACGGCATCAAAGAGCGGCCGGGATTGGGCCCGGCCGCGGAAGCGGAGCAGACGGAATCCTACATTGCAAGGTGGAACTGGCAGACGGCTATACCAACCATCGTCATCCCCGCGAAAGCGGGGACCCATCTCCAGAACGATCCAAGCACGAACCGGCTGTATTTGCCGATAGTGCGCGAGATGGGTCCCCGCTTTCGCGGGGATGACGGTTGAGAGTGGGAGAGGTGGTATGGGAAGGCCTAGCTCGCCTCCGCCAGCAGCGCGGCGGCCTTGGCGCCGGCCCAGTCCATCTCGCCCGAGACGCGCCAGACTTCCTTGCCGGCGGCATCGTAGAGGATCGTGGTCGGCAGATTGGCCTGCATGCCGAGGCTGAACGCCGCATCCATGTCGGTCCAGGGCTTGAGATGCTTGAAGCCGGCCTTGGCGAAATAGGGATCGACGGATTCGCGGCCCTTGAAGTCCTGGCTCAGCGTGATCACCGGCAGCGCATCGCCCTTCTGGCCGGCGAGCGCATCGAGCGTCGGCATCTCGGCACGGCACGGGATGCACCAGGTTGCCCAGAGGTTGAGCAGCACCGGCTTGCCCTTGAACGCGGCGAGCGTCGTCTTCTTGCCGTCGGGATCGGTGAAGGGGGTGGCAGGCCCCGCCTCCCCCTTGTGGCTACGGTCGATCTTGCCCTTGTCGGCGGGCGCTTCCGCCGCGGCCGGGGCACCTGACGCCGCATTGGCCGCGGGGATAGTTTCGTTTGCTTGGCTTCCGGGCCCGGAGCGCTTATCGCACCCCGCGATCATCAGGGTGCCGAGCAGGAGAAGTGAGATAGCCGAGCGCAAGGACAGCTCCAATGCCATGTGGGGTGGGCGCTTCGCCGAAGGCCCGTCTGCAGTCATGCGCGAGATTAACGCATCCATTCCCTTCGACAAGCGAATGTGGCGCCAGGATCTGCGCGGGAGCCAGGCACATGTGACGATGCTGGGCGCGCAGGGCATCGTCGCCGCCGAGGATGCGGTGGCGATCCATGCCGGTCTGGGCGAAGTCGCCGCCGATTTCGAGGCTGGCGGCGTGCCCGAGGACCTGGCGCTCGAGGACATCCACATGCTCGCCGAATCGCGGCTGGCCGAGAAGATCGGCGCGACCGCGGGGCGGTTGCACACCGCCCGATCGCGCAACGACCAGGTGGCGACCGACTTCCGCCTGTGGGTGCGCGACGCGATCGACCAGGCCGAGGCGGCGCTGGGCGCATTGCAGGACGCGCTGCTCGCCCGCGCCGAGGAACATGCCGACAGCGTGATGCCGGGCTTCACCCACCTCCAGGTCGCCCAGCCGGTGACGCTGGGCCATCACCTGATGGCCTATTTCGAGATGATCGGGCGCGACCGCTCGCGCTTCATCGATGCCCGGGCGCGGCTCAACCTGTGCCCACTCGGCTCGGCGGCGCTGGCCGGCACCGGCTTCAACCTCGACCGAGAGGCGACGGCAAAGGCGCTCGGCTTCGACGGGCCGACGCGCAATTCGCTCGATTCGGTTTCCGACCGTGACTTCGCGATCGAGTACCTCACCGCCGCGGCGCAGACCGCGCTGCATCTCAGCCGCCTGGCCGAGGAATTCGTGATCTGGGCGAGCCAGCCCTTCGGTTTCGTCTCGCTGAGCGACCAATGGTCGACCGGCAGCTCGATCATGCCGCAGAAGCGCAATCCCGATGCGGCCGAGCTGGTGCGCGGCCATTCGGGCCGGATCACCGGCGCGCTGGTCAGCCTGATGATCACGATGAAGGGCCTGCCGCTCGCCTATTCGAAGGACATGCAGGACGACAAGCCTCCGGTGTTCGAGGCGCACGACCTGCTGGGGCTCAGCATCGCGGCGATGACCGGCATGGTCGAGAGCGCGACCTTCCGGCTGGAGCGGATGCGCGCCGCCGCCGAGGCGGGCTTCTCCACCGCGACCGACCTGGCCGACTGGCTGGTGCGCGAGGGCGGCATCCCGTTCCGCGAGGCGCACCACATCACCGGGCGCGCGGTGGCGGCTGCCGAAAAGGCGGGCATCCGTCTCGATCAGCTATCGATCACCCAACTCAAGGAAATCGACACGAGGATCGACGAGCGCGTATACGACGTTCTCAGCGTCGACGCCTCGGTGTCGAGCCGTACCAGCTTTGGCGGCACCTCGCCCAAGCGGGTGCGCGAAGCGATCGCGGCGGCGCGCAAGGGCCGTCAGGAGGAAGTGCGATGAAGCGACTGGTGGTGCTGGCACTTGGGCTTGCCCTGGCGGGCTGTGGCGCGCGCGAGGGGCTCAAACCCGCGGCGACGGCATCGCTGCCGGCCGCGCCCTATGGTGCGAAAGCGACGCCGTCGCCGACCGACCTGCTCCAGCCCCCCGTCCAGACGCGTCCGGCACGCAGCGACGACCTCATCCAAAGCTCTGATCAGCGGCGCAGCGACACGTTCGACCTGCCGCCGCGCTAAGGCCCAACAGGAAGTCTTTTCAGTGTCCCATTTCGAAGTGATCGGCGGCGAACTGCACGCCGAGAATGTTCCGCTCGCGCGTATTGCCGAGCAGGTCGGTACCCCCGTCTATGCCTATTCGACCGAGGCGTTCCGCGAAGCCGCGCGTGCCTTTCGCGACGGCCTGAAGCCGGTCGGCCGGCATCATGTCGCCTTTGCGGTGAAGGCCAATCCGAACCTGGCGGTGCTCCGCCTGCTGGCGAACGAGGGCTTCGGCGCCGATGTCGTCTCGGGCGGCGAGCTGTCGCGCGCGCTGGCGGCGGGCATCCCGGCGCAGGACGTGGTGTTCTCTGGCGTCGGCAAGACCCGCCGCGAGCTGCACCAGGCGCTCGATGCCGGGATCGGCCAGTTCAACCTCGAGCTCGAGGAGGAAGGCGTCGTCCTTGCCGAGATCGCGCATGCCAAGGGCATGGTGGCGCCGGCGGCGCTGCGCGTGAACCCGGACGTCGATGCCGGCACGCACGAGAAGATCTCGACCGGCAAGGCCGAGAACAAGTTCGGCCTGCCGATCGACCAGGCCCCGGCGATCTTCGACCGGCTGGCCAAGCTGGAGGGCATCAACCTGCGCGGCGTGGCGGTGCATATCGGCAGCCAGCTGCTCAGCCTCGCCCCGCTCGAAGCCGCGTTCGAGCGCGTCGGCAAGCTGGTCGCCGAGCTGCGCGCCGCGGGGCACGCCATCACCCATGTCGACCTGGGCGGCGGCCTGGGCGTGGCCTACAGGCCCGAGGACGTCCCGCCGACTTCGGCCGCGTTCGGCGAGATGGTCGCGCGGGTGACCAGGGACTGGGACGTCGAGCTGATGTTCGAGCCGGGCCGCCACATCTCGGCCAATGCCGGCGTGCTGCTCACCGAGGTGCTGTGGGTGAAGCCGGGCGTGACCAATCCCTGGGTGGTGGTCGACGCGGCGATGAACGACCTGCAGCGCGTCGCGCTCTACGACGCCTATCACGGCTTCGCCTCGGTCACGCCCTCGGGCGAGACGATGGTCGCCAATGTCTGCGGGCCGGTCTGCGAGAGCAGCGACGTGTTCCTCAAGAATCGCGAGATCGACGCGGTGAAGAGCGGCGACCTGGCGGTGCTGCAGAGCGCCGGCGCCTATGGCGCGACCATGGCAAGCACCTATAACAGCCGTGCCCTGGTGCCGGAGGTGCTCGTCTCGGGCGACCGGTTCGAGGTCGTCGCCGGACGGATCACCGCCGAGACGATCATGGGCGAGGAACAGATCCCGGACTGGCTGAAGTAGGATGACGCTGACCGCCCTGCCGATCTTCGTGAAGCTGGCAGGGCGGCCGGTGGTGCTGGTCGGCAGCGGCGAGGCGGTCGAAGCGAAACGCCGGCTGCTCGAACGCGCCGGCGCGGCGATCGTCGGCGAGGAGGCCGAGGCGGCACTCGCCATCGTCGCCACCGACGATCCCGAACCCATTGTCGCACGGCTGCGTTTGCGCGGCATGCTGGTCAACACCGTCGATCGCCCGGACCTGTGCGACTTCACCCTGCCCGCGATCGTCGAGCGCGATCCGGTGCTGGTGGCGGTGGGCACCGGTGGCGTCTCGGCCGGGCTGGCGGCGGCGATCCGGCAGAAGCTGGAGGCCGAGCTGCCCGCCGATCTGGGCGAGACCGCGCATGCGCTGCATGCGGCGCGGCCCGCGCTGCGCGCGCGCTTCCCCGACATCGCCGATCGCCGCCGCGCGATCGGGGCGGCGCTGGCCGAGGGGCTGGGCGGCGACGTGGTCGGGCGGATCGGGGCGCCGGAAGCAGCGCGACTGCTGCGCTTCACCCTGGCCAGCGCCGATCCCGACGATCTCACGCTTCGCCAGGCGCGTGCGCTTGCGCAGGCCGAGCGGCTATACCATTTTCCCGGCGTGCCGACCGCCATCCTCGACCGCGCCCGGGCCGACGCCCCGCGCATCGCCTGCCCCGCTCCGCCCGAAGCGCCGGGACCCGGCCTCTCGATCTGGCTGGAGATGCGGGCATGAGCGGCTTCGCCTATATCGTCCATGACGGGAAGGTGGAGCAGCCGATCCTCAAGGAAGCGCTGGGCAAGAATGCCCCGCTCAGCTGGATCCACCTCAACACCAATGACGAGCGCGCCCAGCTCTGGCTGAGCGGCGAGGCCAAGCTGCCCCAGCCGGTGATCGAGGCGCTGACCGCGATGGAGACGCGGCCGCGCTGCGACCTGTTCGGCCCGGCGGCTCTGATCAACCTGCGCGGCATGTCGTCCGAGACACTCGACAGCTCCGATCCGCTCGCCTCGATCCGGATGTACGCGCATGGCGGCTGCGTCTTCTCGGTCTCGCGCAAGCAGCTCAATGCGATCACGCCGGTGCGCAAGCAGGTCGAGGACGGCAAGATCCTCGATCCGGGCGACCTGATCGCGGCGATCGCCCAGGCGATCACCGAGGAGCTCGATCCGATGGTGGCGGAGCTGGGCGATTCGCTCGACGATTGCGAGGAGCAGATCTCGCGCCACCGCGCCTTCGACCTGCGCCGGCTGGTCAACGAGACGCGGGTCAAGGCGATCGGGCTGCGGCGCTTCCTCTATCCGCAGCGCGCCGCGCTGGAGAAGCTGGCCGGGTTGCCGGTCGAGTGGCTGGCCGAGGACGACCGGCTCCACCTCGCCGCCGCCGCCGACCGCGCCGCGCGCATGGCCGAGGAGCTGGAGAGTATCCGCGAGCGCGCCGCGCTGACCCATGAGACGCTCACCGACCTGCGCTCGGAGCTGATCGACCAGCGCTCGCTGATGATCGCGGTGGTGGCGATGGTGTTCCTGCCGCTGACCTTCATCACCGGGCTGCTCGGCATGAACGTCGCCGGCATCCCCTTCGCGCACGAGCCCTGGGCCTTTGCCGGGGTGGTGGCGCTGTGCGTGGTGCTGGCGGTGGCAATTACCGGCTATTTCCTCGGCCGGCACTGGTTCGAGCGCTAGGGCTCAGCAGCGGCGGCAGCGTTCCAGCTCGACGCGGATGGCGGCGAGCTCGCCCCGCGCCTCGCCCAGCTCGATCGCCCGTGCGGCGATGCGTGCGTCGAGCGCGAGGTTCGAGCGCTTGAGCTCCTCCATCCGGTCCGAACGGGCCAGCACGCGCTCGATCCGCGCGGCGAGCTCCTCGAACTCATAGGGCCGCTCGAGATAGTCGTCGGCGCCGGCCTGCAGCGCCTCGATCGCACCGCGCGGATCGCTCTGGCTGGTGACCATGATCACCGGCAGATCGGTGGTGTCGCGCGTGGCGCGAATCTCCTGGAGGACGTGGAGGCCGGAGACTTCGGGCATCACGCGATCGACCAAGACGAGGTCGAAGCCGCGGGCGGAGATCAGCTCGAGCGCCTGGGACCCGCAATCGGCGAGGACGACGAGATAGCCGAGCTGGCCGAGGCGATGGGCGAGGACGTGCAGGTTCGTCCGGCTGTCGTCGACCGCCAGGATGGTACGCGTGGCACGCCGGCGATTGCCGATGCCTTCCTGTGCCGAAGCCTCGTCCATGGCCGGCATATTACGCCTGCAACAATCACGAAACAGTTAAGTCGGGGGCAACCTTGCTTGGATCAGCGTTCCAGGAAGTTGAACAACTGTCCCACCATCACGTCCATCGGGCCGTTGCACTTGTCGAGCGCGTCGCCCGGCTCGGCGGTGTTGACCGCCAGCCCCATCGGAGTCGGCCAGCCGCGCAGGGCATGGGTGATGGTACGCAGCGCCTGCAGCGTCGATACAGCGGCCTGCCAGCCGGCGGCGGTGGCGATCAGGCCGACGGGCAGCCCGTCGAAATAGGGCCGCTCGTCCTTGCTCAGCGCCTCGACATAATCGAGCGCGGTCTTGACCAGGCCGGAGAGCGTGCCGTGATAGCCGGGCGAGCCGACGATCACCGCATCGGCGGTGCGCAGCGCCTCCAGATAGCGCATCACCGCCGGGTTCCCCTCGACATTGCCCGGCTCGTAATGGGGGAAGGCGATCGCCTCGCCGGTGAGCAACGTGGTGCGGGCACCGCGCGCCTCGGCCCTGGCGAGCGTGGCCGCGAGCAGGCGTCCGGTGGCGGATTCGGGGCGCAGGGTGCCGCCCAGCGCGACGATATGAGGTGCCGACATGCGGTTGCGCTAACCCAAAGCTCGGGCGAGCGCCAGAGTGCGCGCCGCCGTGGACCTGAGGCGCGGGCTGCGGCTATGCATCGGCAGAATCACCCAAGGGGGAGCCAAATGGTCGCAGCAACGCACGGTCCCCTGGCGGGGCTGCGCATCGTCGAACTCGACATGCCGGGAACCGTGCTGTTCACGGGCATGCTGCTCGCCGACCTGGGCTGCGACGTGATCCGGATCCGCCGGCCGGGCAGCGAAGGCAGCGCCGTGGCCGCGCCGCTCTATCGCGGACGATCGGAAGTGCTGCTCGACCTGAGCCAGGCGGCGGGACGCGAGCAGGCGCTGTCGCTGATCGCCGAGGCGGACGGGGTGATCGAAGGCTATCGCCCCGGGGTGGCCGAGCAGGTCGGGCTCGATCCGGCGCGCTGCCTCGCGCTCAACCCGCGGCTCGTCTATGCCCGCACCAGCGGCTGGGGCCGCGAGGGGCCGCTTGCCGGCACGCCGGGCAATGACATCAACCATCTGGCACTCTCCGGCGCACTCCATGCAATCGGACCGGCCGCCGCGCCGGTGCCGCCGCTCAACCTGATCGGCGAATATGCCGGCGGCGCGCTGCACCTCGCGCTCGGCCTGGTCTCGGCGATCCTCGCCGCTCAGGCGACCGGGCGCGGCCAGGTGATCGAGGCGGCGCAGGTGGACGGCGTCGCGTCGATGATGACGCTCTACTACGCGCTCCACGCCGCCGGGCGCTGGGCCGATGCGCGCACGGCCAACATGGTCGATGGCGGCGCGCCCTATTATCGCTGCTATGCCTGTGCCGATGGCCGCCACGTCGCGGTCGGCGCGCTCGAGCCCGCGAGCTTTCGCGCGCTCTGCGCCGGGCTGGGCATCGCCACGGGCATGTTCGACCAGTTCGACCGCGCCTGCTGGCCGGCGCTGACCGAGGAATTCGCCGCCGCCTTCGCTTCGCGCGGACGCGACGAATGGGCGGCGCTGTTCGAAGGCGGCGAGGGCTGCGTCACGCCGGTGCTGTCGCTCACCGAGGCACCGCTCCATCCGCACAACCGCGCGCGCGGGATCTTCACGGCGGTGGGCGAGACGGTGCAGCCGATGCCGGCGCCGCGCTTCTCGGGGACGCCGGCCGAGGCGCTTCCGGCGGTGGAGGAAAGCGTGGCGGAGGTGCTGGCGCGCTGGGGTGGGGAGTAGAAGTACCGAGCCCCCCAGTGCCGTGTTACGGCTAAAGCAGAAACCTAGGGTAATCGGGTACTTCGCCGCCCCTGGGCTCCTGCTTTCGCAGGAGCACATGGAAGGGCGGTTGGCCTTATCTCAAGCGACGCTCGCCTTGAGGCTGCTCCAGGCACGGGCGATCTCGTCGAGGCTGTTCGCCGCCTCGCGGAACGGCGCGGGATCGGTGCCGGTGGCGGCCTGAAGAATCTCGCCGCGCAGCCCGTGATAGAAAGTGGCGAGCGTCCGGGCGACTTCGCCGCCCTTGTCGAAATCGAGCCCTGCCTCGAGCGCGAACAGGATCGCGGTGGCCCGTGCGACCCGCTCGCCGCGGACCGAATAGTTGCGCCGCTCGACCGCCCAGGCAGCGGTACGCAGCGCGGCGATGCCCTCTTCGTAGAGCAGCCCGACCAGCGCATGCGGATCGCCACCGGCGGCTCGGCCGACAATGTCGATCTGGCGATAGGTGTCGGCAGGGTTGGCGGCGAGGGCCGAGGCGTAGCGCATCAGTCCTTCGCGTTCCAGGCGTCGATCTGCTGCTGCAGGAAGGTCTGGGTCGACTTATAGGCGGCGACCTTGGCGTCCATCGCGGCGAATTGCTGGGTCATGCGCTCGCGCAGCTTCTCGGTATCGCCGGCGACCTTGGTCTTCTCGTCCGCGAGATCCTCCTGCGCCTTGCTGTACTTGTCGGCGCTGGCACCGAGCCCGCTCTTGGTGCTGGTCGCGATATCCGAGATGTCGGACAGCGCCTTGGTCAGCCCCGCACTCTCGGCGAAGATCTTCTCGACGTCGTTGGGATAGTCGGTGAGCACCTTGGAGAGCCGCGCGCTGTCGAGGCTCAGCGTGCCGTCGCGATTGGTCTTCACGCCGAGATCGGCGAGGTTGGACGGCGCATCCACGCCCGCGCCCGGCACCAGGTCGCTCAATGTCAGCCGCTTGAGCTGCTGGAGCAGCTGCTTGGCCGCCGGATCGGACTTGAGCGGACCGCTGACCGGATCGGTCGCCGTCTGCACCGCCTTGAACACTTCATTATAGGTCTCGACGAAGTTCGAGACCGCCTGGCTGAGCGCGGTGGTCGGCGAACTGGCGCCGATCGTCACCTTGGTGCCGAGCGCGGCGGAGACCAGGTCGATCCGCGTGCCGGGGATCATCGTGGTGATGCTGTTGGTCGGGTATTTCGCCTCGACCCCGTCGATCGCGACCCGGGCATCCTGCGCCGTCGCGCTGATCGTCGAGCCGGTGGCGCCGGGGCCGACATCGAGCTGGGCGAGCCCGTCGGTGCCGCTCAGCGTGAAGGCCTGGGACGAGCCGGTCGCGCTCTTGAGCACCAGCCGCGCGCCGGTCGAATCGCTGAGGATCGTCGCGGTGACGCCGGCCTTCTTCGCGTTGATCGCGGCGGCGACGTCGGAAAGCGTGGCATTGGCGGGCACGTCGATCTCGACCGGGGTACCGCCGCCCTGGGTGAAGCCGGTCATCGCGCCGTCGCTGACCGTCGCGGTGCCGAAGCTGAGCGTCAGCTTGCCCGCGCCGATAACGCTGCTGCTGCCGCCGCTGAACGCCTGCGAGCTGGAAACCTGGCCCTGGGCGAGCTGGCGGACTTCCATCGTCGCGTTCAGCCCGGCGAGATCGGCGCCGGAAAGCCGGGTGACGTTGACGATGCCGGTGTTCGAGCTGGTCGGCTGGGTGGCAAGCGAACCCGAGCTGGTGAGCGAGGCAAGCGCCGAGGCGAAGTCGCTGATATTGCCCTTGATCGTGCCGACTGAGGAAATCTGCGCGGTGAGCGCGTCGTTCTTGTCGGTGATCGCCTTGTTCTTGTTGGCGAAGCTGTTGTCGACGAGCGAGGTGACCAGGGCGGTGATGTCGATCCCCGATCCGGTGCCCAGCGTCTTCGCGATCGATTCGACGGCCATTTCGTCCCCCTGCTCTCCCACCGGTAAACGGCCGAAGCGGCGCGGATTTTAGTGCGGACGCGCCTGTTTCCGGCCGTTTTCGTCGAAAAGCGCGGTCTCCGGCACGGTGACCGGCGGCTGGACCGCGCCGGCGCGCCTGCTGAGCTGGAAGACGAAGGCGAGCACGGTCGCCACCGCCATGTAGAGATCGTCGCGAATCTGCTGGTTTTCCTTGCTCGTGTAATAGACCGCGCGGGCGAGCTGGGGATATTCGAGGATCGGCACATCGAGCTCGCCGGCCAGCTCGCGGATGGCGAGCGCAGTCGCGCCGCGCCCCTTGGCGACCACCACCGGCACCTGGTCCTTGCCCTGCTCGTAGCGCAGCGCGACGGCGAAGTGCGTCGGGTTGGTGATCACGACATGCGCGGTCTCCACGGCCTTGCGGAAGCCGCCCTTCAGGATCTGGCGCTGGCGCTGGCGCTGCGCCATCTTGGCCTCGGGCGAGCCTTCGGCTTCCTTATGCTCGTCCTTCACTTCCTGCTTGGTCATGCGCAGCTTGGCCATGTGGCGGAGGATCTGGATCGGCAGGTCGATGCCGGCGATCAGCAGCAGCCCGCCGGCCATGACGAAGAGCAGATAGAGGAACTCGTTGCCCATCGCGCCGATCGCGCCGTGCAGGTCGGCCTCGACCAGCCCGAGCGAGCGGCTGGTCAGCGACCAGAGCAGCCAGGTGCCGATGCTGCCGAGCAGGACGACCTTGAGCAGGCCCTTGCCCAGCTCGATCCAGCCATTAGGACCGAAGATGCGGGCCAGGCCCGAGGCAGGATTGATCCGCGAGGTCTTGGGCGCGAACAGCTTGGAATTCCAGCGCAGCCCGGCGAGGCCGACATGGCTGAGCACCGCACCGGCGAGCGCGAGCAGCAGCAGGCCGCCGATCGGCAGCGCCAGCTTCCAGGCCGCCGCGGCAATCGGGCGCCAGGGCTCGAAATCCTCGACATCGGCGACGGTGAAGGTGAAGCTGCCGACCATCACTTCCTTGCAGACGCGGACCAGCGCGGGGCCGAGCGTCGCCATCCAGGCACAGCCGAGAAGGACGATCAGCGCGGTGCCGAAGTCCTTCGAGCTGAGTATTTGCCCCTCTTCGGCAGCTTTCCGCTTGCGCTTGGGTGTTGGGGCTTCTGTCTTTTCGCCGCCGGACTCGGACATCAGCCGAGCACCAGCTGCGGCATCATCTCGAGCGCTTCGCGGATGATGACGACGAGATAATCCCCCATCGCAGGGAGCGCGAGCAACAGCGCGACCACGCCGAACAACAGGCTGGCGGGCAGGCCGACTGCGAACAGGTTGAGCGCCGGGGCGGCGCGGCTCAGCATGCCGACGATCAGGTTGAGGCAGAGCAGCAGGAAGCCGATCGGCAGCGAGAGCAGCAGCCCGGCGAGGAAGGTATAGCCGCCGAACATCGCGATGCCGAGCAGCCGCTCGGGCGCGATCCAAGCGCCGGGCGGCATCACCTGATAGCTGCGCACGACCAGGTCGACGAGGACGAGATGGCCGTCGAGCGCCAGGAAGACCAGCGTCAGCATCAGCGACAGGAAGGTGCCGATCGCCGGGGTCGAATGGCCGTTATTGGGATCGACCGCATTGGCGAAGCCCAGGCCCATCGACATCGAGATGACTTCGCTGGCCACCATCGGCGCGGCAAAGGCGACCTGGAGCACGAAGCCCATGGCGAGGCCGATCAGTGCTTCGGCTGCGATGGCGAGGAAGGTGGTGAGCGAGAAGATCTCGGCCGGCGGGGCGATATGCGCGACGTTCAGCACCAGCACGCCGATCGCGCCGGTCAGCGCGATGCGCGCGGGCAGCGGGATCGCCATCGCGCTGAAGATCGGCGCGGTGATGAACGCCGCGCCGATCCGCACCATGGCGAACAGCAGCGCCCAGAGCTGCGGCTCGATCGAGAGGCCGAAGCCCATCATCGTCGGGTTACTTCACCAGGTCCGGGATGCGCTCGAAGATGCTCACGGTGAAATCGCCGAGCAGCCCCATGATCATCGAGCCGAAGATCACCAGGCTGATCGCCACGACGACCAGCTTGGGCACGAAGGTAAGCGTCTGCTCTTGGATCGAGGTGGCGGCCTGGACCATGCCGAGCACCAGGCCGGCGAGCAGGGCGGGCACCAGGATCGGGGTGGCGGCGAGCGCCAGCACCCACATCGCCTCGCGGCCGACGGTGAGGAAATATTCGGTGTCCATGGGCGCTAACTCACGAAGCTGGAGGCGAGCGAGCCCATGGTCAGCGCCCATCCGTCGACCAAGACGAAGAGCAGCAGCTTGAAGGGCAAGGAGATGATCGTCGGCGACATCATCATCATGCCGAGCGCCATCAGCACGGTGGCGACGACGAGATCGATGACGATGAAGGGCAGGAAGATCAGGAAGCCGATCTGGAAGGCGGTCTTGAGCTCGCTGGTGACGAAGGCGGGGAGCAGCACCGAGAAGGGCACGTCGGCCGGCTTCGCATAGGGGCCGCTCTTGGCCATCTGGGCGAACATGGTGACGTCCTTGGTGCGGGTCTGTTTGATCATGAAGCCGTGCAGCGCCTCGCCCGACTTGGCGATCATCTCGCTCGCGCCGATCTTGCCGGCCGAATAGGGCTGGATCGCGGTGGTATTCATCGTGCCCAGCGTCGGCGCCATCACGAAGAAGCTGAGGAACAGTGCCAGGCCGATCAGCACCTGGTTGGGCGGGGTCTGCTGGAGGCCGAGGGCCTGGCGGAGCAGCGCCAGCACGATGATGATCCGGGTGAAGCTGGTCATCATCAGCAGGATGCCCGGCAGCACCGAGAGCAGGCCCATGATGATGAGGACCTGCAGCGACAGGCTCAGCGGGGCATTGCCGCCGCCAAGGTCGCCAAGCGCGCGATCGACCGCCTCGCCGACGCCCGGGGTGGCGACCGGAGCCGGCACCGCCGGCGCGGCACCCTGCGCGAAGGCCGGGAAGGCGAACAGCACGAGGAAGGCCAGGATGCCGATGAACAGCGCCGCGCGACCTCCGACCGTGCGCGGGGCGGAGACGATCGCGCGGGTCATTGCTGCTTGTCCACCAAGGTGACGCCGCTGCGGCTCACCGAGACGAGCAGCTTCTGCCCTTCGAACTCGATGACGGCGAGGCGCAGGCCCGGGGAGAGCATCATCGTCTCCTTGAGCTGCACCATGCGGGTCTGCTGGTTCTTGGGCAGGCGCGATTCGAGCTTGCGCCAGGCATAGAGGCAACCGACCAGCAGGCCGCAGACGAGCGGCAGCAGCACGATCAGCTTGATGATGTACCAGGTCATGGGATCAGCGGCCCGCGCGCTTGTCCGGGCTGACCAGCTCGGTCATCCGCACGCCGAACTTCTCGCCGACGGTGACGACCTCGCCGCGGCCGATCAGCGTGCCGTTGACGAACACGTCGAGCAGCTCGTTGGCCTCGCGATCGAGCTCGATCACGCTGCTCTCGCCGAGCGCGAGCAGCTCGCGCAGGGTCAGGCGGGTCGAGCCGATCTCGACGGTCAGCTTGACGTCGACGTCCTGCAACAGCCGGAAATTGGCGGCGACGGCAGAGTCGACCGGGAATGCGGTCGTCATGTCGTTCATTGGAAGTCCTCTGCGTTGATCTCTTCGAGCGAAGTGAGGCGGACCGCGGCGCGGCCGTTGGCGGTGCCGACAAGGCCGGTGCCGAGGCGACGCCTGGCCACCATCACCGGAACCTCGGGGCCGAAATCGATCGGGATGATGTCGCCTTCCTTGAGCTCGAGCAGGCGGCCGAGCTGCATGGTCGGTTCGGCAAGCACCGAGCGGACCGGCAGGGTCACTGCCATCACGGCTCGCGTAAGACCCGAGCGCCATTCGGGCTCGACCTCGTCCTTCGGCCCATGGACCTTGACCATCAGCGCGGCGCCGTGCGGCTTCAGAGCGGCGACGGGATAGAGAATGTCGAAGAAATGCGGGCGGCCCTCGCCCTCGGCCAGGCCGAAGCGGGTGACGACGACCGGATCGTCGGCGCCGAGATCGGGCGCGGCGGCGAGGTTCGGCGCGCCCTCGGCCCGGAAGACGACCCGCGAAAGGGGCTCCCAGGCCTTGTCGAGCAGCCCGGCGGCCGACTGGGCGAGCCGGCCGACCAGCGCCTCGGCGGCGGGAGTGAACTCGCCCGGCAGCGGGTTCGGCGCTTCGCCGTCGCCGCCGAAAAATGCGTCGAGCATCTCGAAGACCAGCCCGGCCTCGAGCACGAACTGGGCGCGGGCGCGAGCATTGCCCATCGCCAGCGGCTGCCAGGCCGAGAGCATGCCACCGCGCTCGGCCTTGTAGTCGGCGAAGCGCTGGACCGAGAGCGGCTCGGCCCAGGCGCGGAGATCCTTGCGAAGCAAGCCCTCAAAGGCGCCCTTCAACGACTTGGCCAGACGCGCGCTCAGATGCTGCAGCGTGACCAGATCGCCGAACGGATTCAGGTTGGCCGTCCCCAGTACCGGCGCGTGTTCCGCGCTGGTCCGGGGGCGTTCCCGCCGATCGGCTGAGCCGTCTGGTGAAGGGCTGTTAACCATGCCCGTTCACTGAACGATGAAATTGGTAAAGTAGACGTTACTAACCCCGCCAAAACCTTCCTTTTCCTTCAAAACGCCGTTGATCGCCTTGGCGAGGCGGTCCTGGATGTGGCGCTTGCCCTCCGCGGTGAACACCTCGTCCTCGGTGGTCTCGCCCAGCGCCATCAGCACCGCCGAGCGGATCGCGATCTCGTGCGTCTTGATGTTCTCGAGGACGCGCTCGTCATAGGGCGTCGACACGGCGATGCCGACCTGGACGAAATGGACGCTGTCCTGGAGGTTGGAGGTGAACTCCTTCTCCATCGGATAGTAGCTGGAGGCGTATTTGTCGCCGCCCTCGCCCTTCGGCGTGGGCTTGCCGCCATGGCCGGGGGCCTCGCCCTCGCCTTCGCCGCCATGGCCCCCTTCGCCACCGCCCTTCAGCGAGGCGCGCTTCTCCTCGCTCTTGGGCACGAGATGCGGCTCATCGGCGCCCTCGGCGTGCGCCGCGGCGCTGAACCAGCCCGCCTGCATGCCATAAAAGGCCGCGCCTCCGCCGCCGCCGAGCAGCAGCACCGGCAAGCCCACGAGCAGCAGCAGCTTGCCCTTTTTCTTCTTCGGCGCAGCGGCGCCCGCATCCTTGATATCGCTCATCGTCTATCTCCGCGGATCTCAGGCGATCCGTTCGTCATCCTGGGTGGAAGTCTGGGCCTCGCGGCGCGCGCCGGGCGGCGCCGAGGGCTGGTGGCGATTGGGCGCGGCGTCCTGGCGCTGGCCCTGGTTCATCTGCGGATTGGCATTGCCGGCGCCGGTTCCGGTCGCGTTCGATTCGACGCTGGTCGAGCCGAGGCGGATGCCGCGCTCCTGGGCGATCTCGGCCAGCTTGGGCTGGGCATCGGCGATCAGCTGGCGGGCGGACTGGGTATCGGTGTTGAACTGGACATGGATGCTGCCCGAATCGTCCTGGCGGATCGCGATATCGACCTTGCCCAGCGCCTCGGGCATCAGGCTGAGCCGGGTCTCGCGGGCCGGACCGGCGCCCTGCAGCGTCTCGATCCGGTCGATCATCTTCGACGTCCACTCCTGGTGGCGCATGTCGAGCGCGACATCCTGGCCCTGGCCGGTGGCAGCGACGGCGGTGGCGGACTGTGCGCCGGTCGCCGGCGCGGCGAGCGTCGAGAGATCGATCTGCGGGTCGCTCGACGTGCTGGTAGCGACGGCACGCGTGGCGGGCCGATCGAACGCGGCGAAGATCTGGTCGGCGACCGACGGGGACGGCGGCACGGTCGCGGTCGGAGCCGGCTGGAGCGGGGCCGGAGTCACATCGGCGATCGACAGCTTCTCCTGCGGTGCCGGCTTGTCGGTCGTGATGCGTACCACCGGCGCTTCGGCAGCGGCCTGGCGCAGTTCGCGCGGCGGCTGGGCGAGAATGGGCTGCGGGGTGGTAGCGGCCGGGGTGTCGCCGATTGCGGCTGGCGCGGTGCCTGTGCCGGCCATGGGCGCCTCCGCCACGGGATCTGCCGGCGCGACGGGCGTCGCCGGCGCTGCGGCATCGGCCTGGGGCTGCCTCTGGACCGCGGCACTCCGCGCGGCAGGCTGCGGCTTCGCCTCGGGCTGGATCGTCGGCATGGGCGCAGTGGTGGTGGCGACAGTAGCGGGTGCGACGACGGGCTTGGGCGCCTCGGGTACAGCGCCGGCGGTTTCCGCGACCGGAACCTGGGGCAGCTGAACATCACGGCGCGCATGCTTGCCGCCGGTCTCGACGGTCACCTCCGATACGGCGTCCGCCTTGACCTCGGGCGGGGCCGCCGGCGGCGGCGTGATGGCGAACCAGGCGAAGGCGGGCGGCGGCGCGTCCTCGGCGGTCGCGTCATCCTTGTCGTCACCCGTCTCCGAACCCGGCTGTTCCTCGCTCTTGCCGTCGAGACCGAGCACGGCATCCGGCAATTCCTTGCCGTCGCCGGCAAGATCCTGCCCCTTCGGCAGCGCGATTGCCGCATCCGCCAGCTTGCCCTGCGGCCCGGCGGCAGGGGCCGCGATCTTCGGCATCAGCGCACCCATGGCCAGCGCAAAGCCGCTCACATCCACGGAAATCGGAGCGTTCGGCTTGGCGGGCTCCACGGCGATGCCGGGAAGTGCGATGGTGAGATGGATCAAGTTCGGGCCCCCGTGACACGTGATTCACGGCGTACTCAGCAAATATCGTGCCGGTTTTTGCCCATGGGTGGAAGCTGCTCGAGCTCGCGCAGCGCCTTGAGCGCGGCATCGGCTTCGGCGCGGGTGATCAGCTTCTCGATCGCATTCTGGTCGCGCCGCGCCTCGCGGGTGGCGGTGCGGGCGATCTCGAGGCTCTGCTCGGCGACTTCGACGCGCTTGTCGGCGGCGAAGGCAGATTGATGGAGCCGGTCGCGGAAATGCGCGGCGGCGGCGAGGCTGGAGGCGGATTCGGACGCACTCGGCGCCGGCGCGACATTCGCGGCGAGACTGGCGATACGGTCGCGCAGCTTCGCTTCCTGATCGACCTTGGCGAGCGCGCGGACTTCGTCAGCGCGCACCAGATCGAGCTGGAGCGTGCGGACGCGCAGCAGCCGGTCGAGCTTCTTGACGGAGCGGGGCATTCAGCGCTGCCGGATGCTGCAAGGCCGTTCCCCGGCGAAAGCCGGGGCCCAGAGCCGCAAAGGGCGTCGCCCTGTTACCCTGGGCCCCGGCTTTCGCCGGGGAACGGGAAGTACAGCGCTATGCATGGCCGAACACGCCGACCAATTCGGTCACCGCGTCGGGCAGGGTGACGATCTCGTCCGAACCCTGGCGGATATATTCCATCACTGCCGGATGGCAGGCGATCGCCGCGTCGATCTCGGGATCGGCGCCGGCGCGATAGGCGCCCATCAGGACGAGATCGCGATTCTCCTCATAGGTCGCGAGATGGCGGCGCAGCACGCGGGCCGCGGCGACATGCTCGCGCGGCGCGATGTCGGTCATCACGCGGCTGACCGAGGGGCCGAGGTCGATCGCCGGATAGACGCCGCGCTCGGCGAGCGCGCGGCTCAGCACGATATGGCCGTCGAGGATCGAGCGGGCGCTGTCCACCACCGGGTCGTTGCCGTCATCGCCGTCCGCCAGCACGGTGTAGATCGCCGTGATCGACCCGCCGGTGTGGACGTCGGTGCCGGCGCGCTCGATCAGGCTGGGCAGCATCGCGATGGCCGAAGGCGGATAGCCGCGCGCCGAGGCCGGCTCGCCCAGCGCCAGGCCGATCTCGCGGCCGGCATGGGCGACACGGGTGAGCGAATCCATGATCAGCAGCACCTTCTTGCCCTCGGCGCGGAACGCCTCGGCAATGGCGGTGGCACGGAGAGCCCCGCGGATGCGCAGCACCGGCGAGTGATTGGCGGGAACGGCGACGACCACCGAGCGGGCGCGGGCGGCGCCGGCCACCTTGGTCTCGAGGAAGTCGGCGACTTCGCGCGAGCGCTCGCCGATCAGGCCGATGACGATCACGTCGGCCTGCGCCGCACGCACCATCATGCCGAGCAGCACCGACTTGCCGACGCCCGAGCCGGCCATGATGCCGACGCGCTGGCCCTGGCCGATGGTGAGCAGCCCGTTGATCGCGCGGACGCCGACATCGAGCGGCTGAAGAACCCTTCCACGGTCGAGCGGCGACTGGAGCTTGCCGGCGAGCGGCCACTTCCCCGCACCGCGGATCGGGCCGAGCCCGTCGATCGGCTTGCCCGATCCATCGACCACCCGGCCGAGCATCGCCGCACCCACTTCCGCCTCGCCCGGCGCACCGATCGGGCGGACGGGGGCGTTGGGGAGCAGGGCGGCCGGGCCACCGAGGTTCATCAGCAGCGTCTTGCCCGAACGGAAGCCGATCACCTCGGCTTCGACCCGGCTCTCGCCATCGCCGATCGCGCAGACCGTGCCGACCGGCAGCTGCAGACCGACGGCCTCCATCAGCAAACCGTCATAGGAGGCGAGCCGGCCGGAGATGCGCGGCCGGGCCACGAAATCGCCAAGGCCGAGGCCTTCGAGATAATCGTCGGTGAAGCGATTCAGCATGCGGGCGGAATCGGCACGCGGTCGATCGCCTGGGCGAGCTGCTCGAGCCACAGGTCGGGGCCGTCCTCGACGATGGTCGAGGCGCTCTCGATGACGAAGCCGCCGCGCTGGACATGCGGATCGCCAACCGGGAAGACGCTGGCGGGCAGCTTGCCCTGGACGAAGGCGACGTCCTCGGGATTCAGGCGAAGCAGCGCAGATTCGGCGCTGTCGGCAAGCAGGTCCACCGCGGCGTTGATCCGGGCAGCAAGCACATCGGGCGCGACGCCGACTTCGCCGACCAGCCGGGTGACGAGGTGGAGCACGGTCTGGCGCAGCTGGCCGGCCATGCGGTCACGGTCGAAATGCGCGCCGGTGGCGAGCGCGGCCGAAACCTGGTCTAGCAAGGCGGTCTCGCGTGCCCTGGCCGCGTCGGCCTCGACCAGCGCGGCGGCATGGCCTTCGGCGAAGCCCGCCTCGTGCGCGGCGGCAATCGGATCGATGAACGGGCCGGGCTCGACGTGATGCTGGGTGTCGACGGAGAAGGGATCCCAGCCTTCGGTGGGATTGGCCTGGGGGTTGGCGGGGGCGAAGTGGCGCGGCTGGGCTGGCGCTTCCTCGAACACACGGCGGCCGATCCGGTCGACTTCCGACGGCGCGAAGCCGACACCGTCGCCAAAGGCGCGGGCCAGGACATGCTCGGCGGCGCGGATCCGCCCGGAAAAGCCCGGTGCGAACTCAGACATAGTCGTCGTCCCCGCCCTTTGACGGCATCTGGATCGTGCCGTCCTTCACCAGCCCGCGCGCGATGGCGATCATCGCCTTCTGCGCATCGAGGACATCGGCCATCTTCATCGGGCCGAGCGAGTCCATCTCGTCGCGGATGCCGTCCGCCGCGCGGCTCGACATGCAGCCGAGGAACCGCTCGCGCACTTCTTCCTCGACGCCCTTCAAGGACTTGACGAGGATGTTGGTGTCGATGTTGCGGATCAACGTCGACAGGTTCTTGTCGTCGAGCTCGAGCAGGTTGTCGAAGACGAACATCGCCTCCTCGATCGCGCGGGCGACCTCGCGGTCGATCTTGGCGAGCTTGGGCATGACGCGCTGCTCGGTGATCTTGCGGGCGCCGGAGAGGATCTTGGCGGCCTCGCGGGTGCCGCCGAGCTGGAGCCCGCCGCTCGACTTGCGGCCGCCCATGCCGGCGCGGCCCTGGAGCATCGTCTTGAGCGTCTCGATCGCCTCGGGCGGCACCGGGCCGAGCTTGGCGATGCGACGCAGGATCTGCGGCTGCACCGCCTCGGGCAGATGCTCGAACACCTTGGCGGCGATATCGGGATCGAGATTGGCGAGCAGCACCGCGGCGATCTGCGGATGCTCGTTCTCGATCATCCCGGCGATCTCCTCGGGCTCGAACCAGTCGAGCCATTCGATCGAGGCAGCCTGGCTGGCCGGCATGACGCGGGCGAGCACGCCCGAGGCACGCTCGGGGCCGAGCGCCTTGGTCATGATGCTCTCGATCCTGGGTGCCGGATCGAAGGTGACGCCGGTGCGCTCGCGGGCCTTGAACACGAAATCGTCGAGGACGATCTCGACCTCGGCCTCGCTGACGTCCGCGACGTTGAACATCGCCTTGCCGAGCGAGCGCACCTCTTCCGGATCGAGCTTCTGGAGAATGGCGGCCGCCTCCTCCTCGCCGACCAGCATCATCAGCACCGCGGCGCGCTCGACGCCGTTGAAGCTCCGGATCGCGTTCATTGCGCGTCTGCCTTGATCATGTCGCGGACCGCCAGGGCGGCGCGGGCGGGATTGTCGCGGGTGAAGCCGCGGACCAGGCCGACACGCTCGTCATAGCTGTTGCCGGCGCTTTCGAGCATGTCGATCGACACGGGCGCGGCGCCGGGACCGGCCTCATCGCCACCGGCGGGGCCGCTCATCGACAGCGCCGGGCGGTTGCCGGCGGCAGGCTCCTCGCGCTTCTTGAGCAGCGCCTTGGTGAGCGGGCGGACACCGAGGAACAACACCAGCAATGCGATGACCAGCGCGGTGGCGTTGCGCGCGGCGAGCGGCACCCATTCGGCCTCGTACCAGGCCGGGCCCTTGTCGGCGGCATCGGCCGCGGCGTTGAACTTGCGGCTGATCACGGTGACCTGGTCGGTGCGGCCCTGGTTGTAGCCGACCGCGGCCTGGACCAGCTGGGTGATCTGCTGGATCTCCACCGTCGAGCGCGGCTTGCCCGATTCCTCGCGGAGCAGCACCGCGACCGACAGGCGCTTGATGGCGCCCGGGGCCTGGCGGGTGACCGAGACCTGCTTGCCGGTCTCATAGGTGCGGGTGAAGCTGTCGCTCTGCTTCTGTGGCGTCGCGGTGCTGGCGCCGGCGGCAGCGGCGCCGGCGCCAGGCGTGGCACCCGGCGTCGGCTGCGCATTGGGTGCGGTGACGGTGCTGGCCGCCGGCGGCGTGTTGGAGAGCGCGCCGGGGATGCCGCCGGGCGCCTGACCGTCCTTGGTACCGGTCCAGGCGCCCTGCTCGGCGGAGATGACCGCACCTTCCTTGTCATAGCTTTCGCGGGTCGCCTGGCTCTCGTCGAGATCGACATCGGCCTGCACCTCGGCGGTGAAGTTGCCGGCGCCCACCAGAGGCGTCAGCAGCTGGACGAGCTGTTCGCGATACTTGTCCTCGATGCGGCGCTGATAGTCGATGCGGGCATCGCTCGCCGAATTGGCCTCATTGCCCTTCTTCGAGAGCAGCGCGCCCATCTGGTCGACGATGGTGACGTTCTCGGGCGCCATGCCAGGGACCGAGGAGGCGACGAGGTTGACGATCGCGCGGGTCTGCGCGTCGCCGAGCGCGCGGCCGGGCTGGAGCTTGAGGACCACCGAGGCGGTGGGCGCGGTCTTGTCCCGCACGAACACGCTGGCCTCGGGCGTGGCGAGATGGACGCGGGCCTCGGCGACGGAGTCGATTTCCTCGATCGAGCGGGCGAGCTCGGTCTCGCGGGCCTGGCGCAGGCGCTCGCCCTCGACGGCGCGGCTGACGCCCATCGGCAGCTGGTCGAGGATCTGGTAGCCGCCCGGCGCCGCCTTGGGCAGGTTCTGGCTGGCGAGCAGCATCCGCGCCTTGTGGTAATCGTCCTCGGCAACGGTGATCGAGCCCGAGCTGTCGATGCTCGACTTGATGCTCGCGCCCTGCAGCGCCGAGCTGATCGCGGCCTTGTCGGCGTCGGTGACGTTGGCGAAGAGGATGCGCTGCGGCGGAGTCGAGACCAGCGACCAGGCAAGGAAGCCGGCGGCGACCAGGCCGATCAGGAAGATCAGCGGCATCGCGCGCTTCACCGCGGGCTGGGCGAGGATGCCGCGCATCTGGGCGAGCGGCGCACCAAGGCGGCCCGCGGCGGCGGGCATCAGGGGTGCATCGGTGGGGGCGAGGGCGTTGCTCATGGATTACACCGGCATGCTCATGATGTCCTTGTATGCGGACAGGAGTTTGTTGCGGACCTGCAGGGTCGCCTCGAAGCCGACCGAGGCCTGCTGGCGGGCGAGCATCACCTTGGCGATGTCAACGGTCTCGCCGCGCTCATAGGCTTCGGAGAGCGCGCCGGCCTGGGCCTGGGACTGGTTGACCTGCTTGAAGGCCTCTTCCATCGACGCGGCGAAGCCCGCGGGTTTGCCACCCGCGGCGCCTGCGACCGTGCCGGCCGGAGTCTCGTTGGCCTTGGCGAGCGCGGCGTTGCGCTCGAGGATCTGGGCGCGGAGCGCCATCACCCGGTCGACGCTCATCGCGCCGCCGCCGCCGATACCGTCGATGCCGCTCATGCCGAAGCCCTCGCCTTACCGAAGTCGATGCTCTCGCCCTGCTCCCGCGCCTTGGCGAGGCGGTAGCGCAGGGTGCGCTCCGAGATGCCGAGCCGCTTCGCCGTCTCGATCCGGCTGCCGCCGCATTCGGCGAGCACTTCGCGGATCGCGGCGAATTCGTGCATCTGGACGATGTTGGACAGCGAGCCCGAGGTCTCGACCTCTAGGCGCGGCGCGGCCGGGCGGTCGAAGATCAGATGCTCGGGATCGATCGTGCGGCCGCCACAGAGCAGCAGCGCGCGCTGGATGACATTCTCGAGCTCGCGAACATTGCCCGGCCAGTCATGGTCGCTGAGCGCCTCAAGCGCCTCGTTCGAGATCCACGGCATCGCGCCGCGGCCGCCGGCGTGGCGGACGACCATCGCGGCGGCGAGCGCGGCGATGTCGCCGGGGCGATCGGCCAGCGCCTTGGTGGTCAGCGGGAAGACCGAGAGGCGATAGTACAAGTCGGCACGGAAGCGGCCGGCGGTGACTTCGCCCTGGAGGTCGCGATTGGCGCAGGCGACGACGCGGACATCGACCTTTTCCGGCATGGTGCCGCCGATCGGCACCACTTCGCGCTCCTGGAGCACGCGGAGCAGCTTGGCCTGGAGGGCGAGCGGCATCTCGGCGATCTCGTCGAGCAGGATGGTGCCGCCATGCGCGGCGCGGAAGAAGCCCTGGCCGCCCGAGGAGGCGCCCGTGAAGGCGCCCTTCTGGTGGCCGAACAGCATCGCCTCGAGCATCGTCTCGGGCAGGGCGGCGCAGTTGAGCGCCACGAAGGGCCCGTCGCGGCGGGTGGAATTGTTGTGGATCGCCCGGGCCAGCACTTCCTTGCCGGTGCCGGTGGGACCGTTGATCAGCACGGTGATGTCCGACGCGGCGACCCGCTCGGCCAGCGCGAGCAGCGCCAGGCTCTCGGGATCAGCGGCGACCGGCTCGTGCGGGCCACGCAGCAGAGCGGTCGCAAAGCCGGCGCCGACGACGGCATCCTCGGGCGTATAGGAAAGGCGGGCGGGGTTGCCGTCGCCGAACGCGATCGCCTGGCGGCCTTCGTCGCCCAGGATCAGCGTGCGGGCGGCAGCGGGGGGCACTTCGCCCTCGGCGACCAGGAACAGGTCACCCGGGTTGCGGCCTTCCTCGCCGGTGCCGACCGCGAAGCCCTGGGCGCGCAACGACGAGACGAGCGCGTATTTCTGGCGCAGCACGGCGGCGGACGGGACGATGGATCGCATTGTTACCCCCTGAGACACCATCCCCTTTTGGGACTAGGTTGGTTAACGGTGGGTAAAATTGCATACTCCGCGACCATCTTGGTCCGGGCGCGTCTACGCGTGCGCACGTAGCGCCGAAATTTTTTGCTTAAGCCGGGCGCAGCGCTGCCGTTCCTTGGCTTGGCGGCTCCGAGCTCCCGTTCAGGGGGGTAAATGGGAAGCCGACGAGCATGGAGTAACGAACATGACTGTTATCTCGACCAACACCGCGGCGCTGCGCGCCGCCAATGCCTCGACCGGCGCGAACAAGACGCTGAGCACGGCCATGGAGCGCCTGTCGACCGGCAAGCGCATCAACAGCGCGAAGGATGACGCCGCCGGCCTGGCGATCGCCTCGACCATGACCGCCTCGATCCGCGGCATGACCCAGGCGGTCCGCAACGCCAATGACGGCATCTCGCTGGCGCAGACCGCGGAAGGCGCGCTCAACGAAGTGACCAACATGCTGCAGCGCGTCCGCGAGCTGGCGGTCCAGTCGTCGAGCGGCACCTATTCGGACGACGACCGCAAGAATCTGCAGGCCGAAGTCACCCAGCTGACCTCGCAGATCAAGGACGTGCTGACCAACACCAAGTTCAACGGCAACGCGCTGTTCCAGATCGGCAAGCCGCCGGCGGACCCGACGGACGTCCAGGCCGACGAGACTGCGGCCAAGACCTTCTCGATCCAGACCGGTTCGGAATCGACCGACAAGATCACGATCAGCGTCGACGCGCTCGACCTGGGCACCATCACCGGCGTCGGCACCGACCCGGCGGATGCCGACTATGTCGCGCCGCTTTCGATCGGCACCTCGGGCAATGCAGACACCGCCCAGGGCACCGTCGACACCGCGCTGAAGTCGGTCGCCACGCTCCGCGCTTCGCTCGGCGCCGCGCAGAGCCGTCTCGACTCGGTGGTCAACAACCTGACGACCAACATCGCCAATCTGAGCGACGCCCGCAGCCGCATCGAGGACACCGATTATTCGGCAGAGACGACGGCGCTGGCCAAGGCCCAGATCCTGTCGCAGGCATCGACCGCGATGCTCGCCCAGGCCAACCAGAGCCAGCAGTCGGTTCTGAAGCTGCTTCAGTAAGCGCGTGCCGGTCGGGGTGTCACCCCCCTGACAGGCACCAAGGCCGGTCACCCCTTTCTCGGGGGCGCATGGGGAACCCCGGTGGTCGTTGCCACCGGGGTTTTTCTTGTCCGGTGACGGCTTCCCCTCCTTTCCAGGGGGGAGCGATGACGTCAAATCCTACTTCTTCTCCGGCCGGCCGCCCGGCTTCCACTCCGGCTTGGCATTGCTGTTCGCCAGCGACTTGAGCGGCGCGACCAGCGACTGGATCGCCCGGGTCATGAACGCGATGTCGAGATTCTCCAGCGTGTCCTGCGCGGTATGATAATTGGGCGTGACCGCCCAGCCCGAGATGGTGTGCGCCACCACGCCGCGCACCGCGAGCGAGTAATTGTCCGAGCGCTCGAAGAAGCGCTGCTCGGGATAGGGATCGGCGGTGACCAGCGCGCCATGCGCCTTCAGCGTCTCGCCCAAAGTCGAACGCTCGAACCCGGTCATCATCATCGTGCCGGCCGGAAGCTTGGGATCCTGCGCGCCGATCATTTCGATCTCGATATTGGCGACGATCTGGTCGAGCGGTACCGGCGGATGGTCGCCGAAATAGCTCGAGCCATAGCCGCCGATCTCCTCGCTGCCATAGGCGACGAACAGCAGCCCGCGCTTCGCCTTCTTCGCCGCCGCCATCGCGCGGGCGAGCTCGAGCACCGCCGTGGTGCCCGAGGCGTCGTCATTGGCGCCGTGCATGATCGTGCCGTCGGGGCGCTTGCCGAGATGGTCGAGATGCGCGGTGACCAGGATCACGCCGGCCTTGGGATCGCTGCCCGGCAGCCAGCCGATCGCATTGGTGGTGACGGCTTCCTCCTTCGCCACCGGCAGCGCGAAGCTCACCTGCGCACCGGCCTGGGCCACTGCCTGATCGAAATCGGCCGAAGGCAGCGTGGCAAGCGCGGCGAAGCCCGGCAGCGCCGCGCCCTCGAGCCCGGCAGGCAGGCGCGGCTTGCCGCCGATACCCTTGAACATGCCGCGGGTCGCATCGTCCTCGCGCGCGATTACCAGCTTCACGCCGGCGGCATTGGCGGCGCGGACGATCTGCATCGGCGAGCCCTTGCCGCCGCTGAAGAACAGGACGTCGACATGCGGGATCTTGCTCGGGTCGGCGCCGTCGAACACCGCCGAAGTGCCGGAAATGGGATCGATCGCGCCGAGCAGCACGGTGGGCGTCGCAATCGCCTTGCCGCCGATGCTGAGCGTCGCCGGGCCGCTCGCCGCATAGCGGATGATCTTGGCCGCCTGGAGATAGCCGGGCATGCCCGGCGCCGGCTTCAAGCCATAGCCTTCGAACTGCGAGGCCACGTAAGCCGCGGCGATCGCCTCGTCGCGGGTCGCGCTGCCGCGGCCCTGCAGCGCGTCGCTGGCGAGGAAGCTTTCATGCGCGCGGACCCATTCGGGACGCACGGTCCAATTGTCCTGGGCAAGCGCCGGCGAGGCCATCAGCCCGAACGCCATCGCGCCGGCCAGGAACAGATGCTTGGTCACGTGAAATCCCCCACAAGATACGAACGGGGCGGATTTCTGCGGCAAGCATCGGAACGGCGCAAGCGGGGTGCGGGCGGAAAGTTTCGAAAGTTACGATTGCGGCCCAACCGTCATCCCGGCGAAAGCCGGGATCTCAGGCGAAGGCGCTGGGAAGGAGCCGCACGAGATCCCGACTTTCGTCGGGATGACGGCTTTGGGGGCGGCAGCTTCAACCCAATCTTCGCGCCAGCCCCTTCTTCAGCCGGGCATGCGCGCTCGCCTTTATCTGGCAGATGCGCGCGGCGCCTACCCCCAGCACTTGCCCGATCTCCTCGAGGTTGAGTTCCTCGACATAATAGAGCTGGATCACCTGCTGCTCGCGCTCGGGAAGCTCGGTGATCGCGGCAATCAGCGCCTCGCGCTGGTCGCTATCGGCGAGCTGGTCGAAGGCGCTGGGCGCGTCGGACATGAACCAGGGGCTCTCGTCCGAATAAGTCTCGTCAATCGAATCGAAGCGTACCGCCTCGGCATTGGCATAGTCGGTGCGCAGCTTCTCGGGCGTGACGCCAAGCCGCTCCGCCACCTGCTCGTCCTCGGGCGCGCGGCCCAGCTCACTGGTCAGCATCGATACCGCTTCCTGATAGGCCTTGCGCCGGCGCATCGCCCCGCGCGTGGTGGTCGCCTGGCGGCGCAGCTCGTCGATCATCGCGCCGCGCAGCCGGGTGGCGAGATATTGCTCGAAGGTCACCTGGCCCCGGTCCTCGAAGCTGCCGGCAGCCTCGATCAGCGCAACCAGTCCGACCTGAATCAAATCCTCCACCTCGACCAGCGAGCTCATCGAGCCATGGATGTGCCAGGCGATGCGGCGAACCAGCGGCAGGTGTCTGCGCACCAGCGCCTCCGGATCGCGGCGCGGCGGCGTGGGCGAATAGGTCAGCGGTGGATCGAGAGCCAGTGAAGCCATGGCGTCGAGTTTCCCTGGGGTGAAAGCGTTCATGCGGGCAGCGCCTCCGGCGCGCCGATCACGGCGACGACTTCGACGGCCTTGTCCTCGGGCACTTCGAAGAAGCTCATCACCGGCGTGTCAGGCAGCACGTTCCTGACCAGCTTGCGGATCGCGACGCGGATCGAAGGCTGGACGACGAGCGCGAAGGGCTTGGCCTCGGCGATCAGCGGCTGGGCGGCGCGCTGCAGCGCATCGGCGATGCGGCGGCCGAGGTCGGGCTCGATCGTGTGCCGCTTCGACGGATCGGAGCGGACCGCCTGGCCGAGCAGCGCCTCGAGCTGCCCTTCCAGCGTCATCACCCGCAGCGGCTCGCGCACGCCGCACAGGCGCTGGATGATCAGCGGGCCGAGATCGGGGCGGATCAGCTCCATGATCTCGTCGGCGTCGAGCGTCCGCTGCGCCGCGACCGCGATGGCGGCGGCGATGCGGCGGAACTCCTTGAGCGGGACGCTCTCGGCGAGCAGGCCGCGCAGGATCTGGGTGAGCGTGGTGAGCGGCACCGGCGATGGGCAGAGCGCGGCGACGAGCTGGGGCGAGCGCTCCTTGAGTCCCTCGAGCAGCGACTGGACCTCGTCGGCGCCGAGCAGGTCCGACGCGTTCTGGATCAGGCACTGGTTGAGATGGGTGGCGACGACGGTGCCCGGATCGACGACGAGATAGCCAAGCCCGGTGGCGGCATCCGAATCGCCCTGGGCGATCCACATCGCGTCGAGCCCGAAGGTCGGGTCCTTGACCGGCTTGCCGTGCAGGCGCCCCGCCGCCTGGCCGGTGTCGATCGCCAGCACCTCGTCGGGCGAGACATTGTCCTCGGCGACGACCACGCCGCCGATGACGATCCGGTAGGTGAACGGCGCCAGGTTGATGTCGTCGCGCACACGCACCTGGGGCACGACGAAGCCGAGCTCCTTGGAGAGTTGGCGGCGCACCCCGGTGATGCGGCCCATCAGCGGGCCGCCGCGGCGCTCGTCGACCAGCGGCACGAGCCCATAGCCGATGTCGAGCATCACCTGCATGTTGTCGGTGACTTCCTCCCAACCGATCCGCGAGAGATCGACCGGCTCGGCCGGCGGCGCGGCAACCGGCTTCGGCCGGTTGGCGACCTTGCGCAGGTGCCAGGCGGCGACGCCGGCGGCGGTGGCGGCGGGGAGCATCAGGAAGTGCGGCATGCCGGGGAGCAGGCCGAGCAAGCCGAGGATGACCGCGACCGGCATCCAGGTCTTGTAGCTGGCGAACTGGTTGCCGATCTGGCCGGCCAGGTCGTCGTTCGACTTGACGCGGGTGACGATGGCGGCGGCGGCGATCGAGAGCAAAAGCGCCGGCACCTGCGCGACCAGCGCGTCGCCGATGGCGAGCAGCACATAGGTCGAGGCCGCCTCGCCCACCGCCATCTGGTGGCTGGTGACGCCGAGGATCAGGCCGCCGATCACGTTGATGCCGAGGATCAGCAGGCCGGCGATCGCGTCGCCCTTCACGAACTTGGACGAACCGTCCATCGCGCCGTAGAAATCGGCTTCGGTCGAGACCTCGACGCGCTTGGCGCGGGCCTCGTCCGGGGTGATCAGGCCGGCATTGAGATCGGCGTCGATCGCCATCTGCTTGCCGGGCAGGGCATCGAGAGTGAAGCGCGCGCTGACTTCGGAGACGCGGCCGGCACCCTTGGTCACCACGATCATGTTGATGATCACGATCACCGCGAACACGACCAGGCCGACGACATAGTCGCCGCCGATCATGAAGGTGCCGAATGCCTCGATCACATGGCCGGCGGCACTCTCGCCCTCATGGCCATGGACCAGCACGACGCGCGTCGAGGCGACGTTGAGGCCGAGGCGGAACAGCGTCGCGAACAGCAGCACGGTGGGGAAGGCGGAGAAGTCGAGCGGCTTCTGCGCGTTCAGCGCCACCATCAGCACCGCGAGGCTGATCATGATGTTGAGGATGAAGAAGGTGTCGAGCAGGAAGGCCGGGATCGGCACCACCATCAGCGCGACGAGCAGCAGGATCGCGCCGGGCAGCGCGAAGCTCCGGGCAGCGGGCGCCACGCCCGCGGGAAGCGAGATTGCAGACACTAGGGTTTACGCTCCCAGGTTCGCGAGCATGAGATAGGCGAGACGGGCATTTTCCGGCGTCGGGCGCAGCGGATCGATGCGGCGACCGAGCGGATCGCCGGCGGCTGGGCCCTGCGAGACGTTGAGCTGGGCCAGCGTGTTCTGCACCCAGTGCCGGTCGCTATCGACCGCGCCATTGCCGAGCACGACTTCATTGTCGCCATCGGTGAAGCCGCGGGCGGCGGCATCGAAGCCGGCGTCGAGCCCGTCCGAGGCCATGCCGGTGGCGCCGCCGGCCGCCGCGCCCTGGTCGAGCTTGCCGGCGAAGCGGCTGTAGATCTCCGACAGCGTGCGCGGCTGGCCGTTCGATGCGTAGAACACGCCACGATTGGCGCGCGCGGCGGCGGGGAACATGCTGGCGCCGGTGCGGCCGGGATTGTCGGCCATCGCGCTCAGGAACTTGTCGGCGCCGCCCAGACCGAGGAAATGCGCCATGTAGAGGTCGGTGCCGGTGGCCGGGCGGCCCAGGCTGTCCTCGAGCGAGGCCTTGTTGTCGGCGGCATGCTCGGCGGCCATCAGCGACGCAGTCTGCGGATCGCTGCGCAGGTTGAGGATCGCGCTGCGTGTCGCGGGATCGCTGACGATATAGCGGCCGGAACTGTTCTGCTTGATGCTGTCCGCCGCCCAGGACAGGCCGTGCTCGGCGCCGTGCTGCTTGACCACGCCGAGCCAGCTCTGCTCGATGAACTGATAGAGGCCGGTCGCCGACGACGTGCCGGCGCGTGCATCCGCCTTCAACCCGCTCTCGACCTGTGCCTGGCCGAGCAGATAGTTGAAGTCGATGCCGGTCTTGCGGCTCGCCGCGGCGATCGCCGTCTGGACGCTTGCCCTGGTATTGACCGAAGTGACGCTCATCTGGTCCCGATCCGGATTGCCCTTATTCGGGGCTATCGAGGCAAGGACCGTGCCAGTTCTGGTTAACGCCGCCTCTTAGGCCAGCGCGTAGCCGACCGCTTTGTAGGAAGGCGCCTGCTGACCGGAAAGGATTTGCAGGCGGCGGCGAACATTTGCCGCCATCAGGTTCACATAGATGCGGCAGGTCTCGTTGAGCTTGTGCGCCTCGGCGGCGAGCTCGCGGATCTCGGCATTCGGCGCCTCGCCGTCATGCAGCGCAACCGTGTCGATCGCAGCCAGCTTGGCATGGGTCGCCGCCTCGAGCGCGGCGACGTCGTTCGTCTTCAGCGCCGCGATCTCGGCGTGGAGGCATTCGATCACCTGGATAAGCGCGTCACGACGGTTCACGGGACTTCCAATCGAGCTTGAAGGCGAGCAGCCGGTCGGCGATCGTCGAGGGCGAAAGCGGGAACTTGTTGTCCTGGATCGCCTTGCGAATGCGCGAGACGCGGTCGACATCGACCGGCGGCCTGGCCGCCTGCTCTCCCGCGATTTCCGCCGCCGCGCTGCGCACCGCCGGGGTGTCGCTCGCGACCGGGCGGACCGCGGCGACCTTGGCCGCCGGTTCAACGGGCACAGCGCGACGGTCGGCGACCGCGCCTGTCTTCGTGCCGATTGAGTCCACCATTGCCTGCAACCTCGCTATGCCTGCAGCCCTTCAAACGGCCCGGCGGCGAGAAACTTTACAGGAAAATTCAGCTGCCCTCGGCGAAGCCCGGCAGGCGGGCGCGGCCCGGCTCGATCGCGATCGCCTGGAGCGGCGGCTGCTTGTCGTCGACCTTCACGCTGATCCGGCCGCCCGGAGGCGCGTCGTTCATCGCGACGCCCTGGCGCGAGATCGAGAAGCCCGCGGCCCCCGCCTCGACCGTGACCGCGTCGCCGCGCTTGATCGCCGGCTCGGCCTTTACCGCCACCGGTGGGCGCACGACGACATTGGCGGGCATCGGCGCAGGCGTGGCGACCTTGGGTCTGGGTACCGCCGCGACGGGCACGAAGATCTTCCAGGCCGGCGCCATGCAGCGGACCACCACGGCATCATGCGCGTCGTTGCGCCATTCGAGCTGGGGGGCGGCGCAATTGGCGAGCTTCAGCCGCCGGTCGATCGGCGCGATCGCGCCGCCCTGCTCGCCGATCTCTTTGCCGGTGAACTGGGTGACGATGGTGTCGAGCGCCGCGACCGGCTGGAATTCCGGGGCAGCGAGGCTGAGTGCGAGAGCGAGGATCATGGCCGGTCTCCTTCGAAGCCGAGCGTGAGGACGGCGCGGCGCTGGCCGCGGCCGGTGGAAAGCACGATGCGCGAGGGATCGATCGCCCGCTGGCGGATGAGCAAGGCGGCGACGGCACGGGCGCGGTCGGCGGCGAGGATCGGGCCGCTGCCGGTGGCGGGATCGACGTCCGCCGCCGATCCGTCGACTTCGCCGGTGATGCGCAGCCGGGTGCGCGGATCGCGCGCGGCGCTGCGCGCCCATTCGAGCGCCGAGCCGGTGTCGGCCAGCACTGCGGAGCCGGGCGCGAAGCCGGTGGCAGTGGCGATGTCGACCGGCATCGGCGCCGGAACCGCAGCGCCCTCGCTGGCGCCGAAGCCCGCGCGGATGCCCGCGGCGAGCCCGGCCGGATCGACCTGATTGGCCTGGAGGAAGACGAAGAAGCCGACGAGCAGTAGCGACAGGTCCGCCAGCGTCATCAGCCAGGGTGCGCGGGCGTGCTCGTCCTCGTCGAACACGGTCACGCCGCGATCTCCTTGATCCGGCCGCTGCCCGGCTCGATCCCGGCGAGCAGTGCGAGCGCCGGCTGGAGGCGGAGACGCTCCTGCGCCTCGTGCCGCGCCCGGCGCTTGAGCCGCGTGGCGACCGGCAGCAACGCGAGATTGGCGAGCAGCGCGCCGTAGAGGGTGGCGAGCAGCGCCACGGCCATCGCGCCGCCGATCGCCTGGGGATCCTTCATCGCGGAGAACATGCCGACCAGGCCGACCAGCGTGCCGACCATGCCCATCGCCGGCGCCAGCTCGGCCGCGCCGGACCAGACTTCCCAGCCGCCGCGATGCCGCTCGAACCGGGCGCAGCGGCGCTGCTCGAGCAGCGTCCCGACCTCCTTCGGGCTCGCCCCGTCGACGATCGCGGCGACTGCGGCAGCGATGTCCGGATCCTCGATCTTCGAACGATCGAGCGCGATCACGCCGTGGCGCCGCGCGATCCGGCCGAGCGCGGAGACCTGCGACAGCAGCGGCTCCACATCGAAGCGCCGGCGCGGCAGCTGGCCGAGCGCGGCGACGCTGCGGGCAAGGTCGCCCGAGGCGCTGCGCAGCACGGTGCCGGCCACCACGCCCCCGCCGACAATGGCGAGCGCGATCGGATCGAGGAAGGTCCCCAGGGCAGGAAGCACATTCATATCCATGCCCGTGTGGGTGCAAGAGGCGGGCCAATTGCCCTCCCCTCAGAGGGCGGCAATCCGGCCCCGCAAACCCGGCAAGCGCCTGCCGACACACCGGCAAAACCTTGCCGCCGCTTGCCGCTCCCCAGGGGAAAGGCGGTTTTTTCGCCTCTCCGGCCAAATTGGCACGGCGGTTGCAGAGAACCCGCCGAACTTTTGTACGGGAGACGTGCAATGCCCAATGACAACCTCTTCGGCGTACATGGCACCGCGCTTGCCGTGCGCTCGCAGCGCATGGGCATGCTGGCGTCGAACATCGCGAACGCCTCGACCCCCGGGTACAAGGCGAAGGACATCGACTTCCGCGCGGCGCTCAACGGCGCCACCGCTGCGGGCGGCTCGATCGACGGCGCGATCGACGCCAACACGCTCTACCGCGTGCCGCTCCAGCCCTCGGCCGACGGCAACACCGTCGAGCTGACCACCGAGCAGACCGCCTTCGCCGAGAACGCCGTCGCCTATCAGACGACGCTGTCGTTCCTGAACGGCCGCATCGGCCAGATCACGCGCGCGCTGAAGGGAGAGTAAGAGATGGGCGACCAGCCGCTTTCGATCTTCCAGGTCTCCGGCCGCGCGATGAGCGCGCAGCTGGTGCGGATGAACACCACGGCCTCCAACCTGGCCAATGTCGGTACCGTCGCATCGAGCCCGGACGCCGCCTATCGCACGATCAAGCCGGTGTTCCGTACCGCCTTCGACCAAGCGAGCGGCATGTCGACCGTCGATGTCGAGCAGGTCGTCACCGCCGGCTCCGAGCCGACCAAGCACTACGATCCGGGCAACCCGATGGCCGACAAGGACGGCAATGTCTGGGAAGCCGCTGTGGACGAGACCCGGGAGCTGGTCGACATGATGGAGACCGCCCGGAACTACCAGAACAACGTCGAAGTGATGCAGACTGCCAAGCAGCTCATCGTCGACACCCTCAAGCTGGGCCGCTGATCATGAGCGATTTCGATAGTGCACTGCAGAACCTGGGCATCCCCCGGTACAACACCTCGAGCACGACGAGCGGCACCACGCTCGACACCAAGGACACCTCGCGGCTCGGCAAGACCGACATGGGCGTGTCCGACTTCCTCGCGCTGATGACCGCGCAGCTGAAGAACCAGGATCCGTTCCAGCCGGTCGACAACAGCCAGATGGTCGCCCAGATGGCGCAGTTCTCGTCGCTCTCCGGCATCACCGAGATGAGCTCGACACTGAAGACGATCGCGGGCCAGCTCGGCTCGACCTCGCTCAACGACGCGATCGGCTATGTCGGCAAGAACGTGCTCGTCCAGGGCTCGACCGCCTATCCGCGCACCACCGGCGGCCTCGCCGGCGCCGTCGCGCTGGAAAAGGACGCGACCAACGTCACCGTCACCATCAAGGACAAGGACGGCAACACGCTCAAGACCATCGAGATGGGCAAGGAGACCAAGGGCGCCGTCGCCTGGGACTGGGACGGCAAGACCGATACCGGCGCGGACGCCGGCGCCGGCCCGTTCACCGTGAGCGTCACCGCCACCGACGGCACCGGCAACGTCAAGGGCTATCCGCTGGTCTGGGCACCGGTCACCGCGGTCTCGATGGGATCGGACGGCAAGCCCGTCCTCACGCTTCCCGAGATCGGCAACGTCTCCACCGACGCCGTCTGGCAGGTCGGCTGAATCAATTTTTCCTAGGAGTAACGGAAAATGTCCTTCTTCACCTCGCTCTCCGGCCTGCAGGCAGCGCAGACCGACATGTCGACGATCTCGCACAACCTCGCGAACGTGCAGACCAACGGCTTCAAGAAGAGCACCACCCAGTTCGCCGACGTCATCGCGTCGACCGCCAACATGAACCCCAGCCAGATGGTCGGTTCGGGCGTGGTCGTGAAGGCGGTGCGCCAGCAGTTCGGCCAGGGCGGCTTCACCCAGTCGTCCTCCGCGCTCGACGTCGCGATCTCGGGCGACGGCTTCTTCATCGTCAAGGGCGACGAGAAGAGCGGCAATGGCGTGGCCTATACCCGCAACGGCAGCTTCCAGGTCGATGCCGATCGCTATGTGGTCGACGCCCAGGGCAACAAGCTGCAGGTCTATCCGGTGGACGGCTCGGGCGCGGTGGTCGCGACCGGCCTTTCCTCGACGGTCAGCCTGCGCCTGCCCCAGACCAGCGGCACGCCCCAGGCGACCGAGAACGTCAAGCTCGGCCTCAACCTCAACGCCGGCTCGCCGATCCCTTCGGAGAACGTCAAGTTCGACGATACCGAGTACAAGTTCGACCGCTTCGATCCGACGACCTACAACCAGTCGGTCCAGACCACGGTCTATGACGCCAACGGCAACGCGCTGACGCTGACCAACTATTTCGTCCGCGAGACCAAGCCGACCGACGGCGACGCGACCAGCACCTGGAAGGTCTATTCGTTCGTGGGCGACCAGCAGCTCAATGCCGGCGACGACGCCAACACGATCTCGCAGTTCGAGCTGAAGTTCGACAGCACCGGCAAGCTCTCCGAGCCGACCGCGCCGGTGACCTTCATGGGCTTCCTGGCGCCGGGTGCGACCTCGGAGCAGGTGCTCAAGCTCGACCTGACCGCTGGCACCACCCAAGTCAGCTCGCCGTTCAGCCTCAACTCGACCAAGCAGGACGGCTCGCCCGTCGGCCAGATCGAAGGCGTGACGATCGGCGACGACGGCACGGTGACCGCGAGCTTCTCGAACGGCGACACCCAGGCGCTGGGCAAGGTCGTGCTGGCCAGCTTCACCAACAATGCGGGTCTTCGCCAGCTCGGCAACTCGACCTGGGCCGCCACTGGCTTCTCGGGCGATGCGCGCCTCGGCGAGCCGGGCACCAACGGGTTCGGCGGGCTGATGTCGGGCGCGATCGAGCGCTCGAACGTCGACATCACCGAGGAGCTGGTCAATCTGATCGCGGCGCAGCGCAACTTCCAGGCAAATGCCAAGGCGCTCGATACCGCCAGCCAGATGTCCCAGACCATTTTCAACATCCGCAGCTGATCGGATCGGCTGAGGAGGAGTAACCCATGGACCGGCTTGTCTACACTGCGATGTCGGGGCTTCGGAGCCAGATGTCGGCGCAGGCGACGATCGCGAACAACATCGCGAACGCCTCGACGATCGGCTTCCGCGGCGAACGCGTCAGCTTCGACCGGCTGGTCCTCCAGGGTACCGGGATGGATTCGCGCCAGATGGCCTCGGCGGAAGTCGAGGACTTCGACCGGAGCAAGGGCACGATGATCCAGACCGGCAACCCGCTCGACATCGCGGTGAACGGCGATGCCTGGATCGCGGTCCAGGCCACCGATGGCACCGAAGCCTATACGAGGCGCGGCGATCTGCGGATCGCGCCCTCGGGCGTGCTGGAAACCGGCGACGGTTTCCCGGTGATGGGGTCGGGGGGCCCCATCACCGTGCCGCCCGCCGACAAGGTTTCGATCTCCGAGGACGGCACCGTCTCGATCGTGCCGCGCGGCGGTGATCCGACGCAGCCGCAGGAAGTCGGCAAGATCAAGCTGGTCAGCACCGACGGCACGCAGACCGCCAAGGGGCTGGACAATCTCCTTCATGTGAAGGGCGGCGGCGTGCTGCCCGAGGACATGGACGCGAAAGTGACTTCCGGTTCGCTCGAGCAATCGAACGTGAACCTGACGCAGGCGCTGGTCGACATGATCGAGAACCAGCGCGCCTACGAAGTGCAGGCCAACCTGCTCAAGGAAGCCAAGAACATGGACGAGAGCACCGCATCGCTGATGCGGATGCCGTCCTGATAGGGAGTAAGACCGATGGGTTCGGCAGCATTGCACATCGCGCGCACGGGTCTCGACGCCCAGGACACGCGCATGCGGGTCATCTCGAACAACCTGGCCAACGTGAACACCACGGCGTTCAAGAAGGACCGCGCCAGCTTCGAGACGCTCGCCTATCAGGTGATCACCGCGCCTGGCGCCGCCTCGACCGCGGAGACGAAGTACGCGACCGGACTCAACCTCGGCACCGGCGTGCGCACCCAGGGCACCCAGCGCATCGAGACCCAGGGATCGCTGCAGACCACCGGCAACGGCCTCGACATGGCGATCGACGGCAATGGCTATTTCCAGATCCAGCTGCCCGGCGGCAACCTCGGCTATACCCGCGCGGGCAATTTCTCACGCTCGCCGGAGGGCCAGCTGGTCACCTCCGAGGGCTATCAGGTGATGCCCGGCGTCACCATTCCCGAAGGTGCGATCTCGGTCACCGTCGGCAGCGACGGCACCGTCTCGGCACAGATGCCGAACCAGACCGACCTCACCCAGATCGGCCAGATCCAGGTGGCGAGCTTCCCCAATCCGGCGGGCCTGCAGGCAGTGGGCGACAATTACCTGATCGAGACGCCCGCCAGCGGTACCGTCGCGCTCGGCAATGCCGGCATCGATGGCCGCGGCACGATCCGCCAGGGCATGCTCGAAGGCTCGAACGTCAACGTCGTCGAGGAGCTGGTCGACATGATCGAGACCCAGCGCGCCTATGAGGTCAATTCGAAGATGATCTCGGCGACCGACGAGATGCTCAAATACGTCAACCAGAACATCTGAGGCGGCGGATCATGAAGCATCTTTCCACCCTCGCCTCCGCCACGCTGCTCGCCGCCGGGCTCGTCTTCACCGCGACGCCCGCCCAGGCGCAGTTCCTCGGCATCGGCGGCAAGAAGAAGCCGAAGGAGGATTTCTCCGCGACGCTTCCCGCCCCCGTCGCCCCGCAGCAGCCGGCGAATGGCAGCATCTTCCAGGCGAACGACGGCTATGCCGCGCTCTACGAGGGCCAGCGCGCCCGCCGTGTCGGCGATCCGCTGTCGATCCTGCTGGTCGAGAAGACCGCCGCCTCCAAGTCCGCCGGCACCAAGCTCGACAGCGGCGGCGGCTTCGGCCTGACCCCGCCGAGCACCGGCGCGCTCTCGCTGTTCAAGGAGAGCGATGCCAGCGTCAGCGGCAAGCGCAACTTCAACGGCACCGGCGCCGCCGACCAGGCCAATGCGCTGTCGGGCGAAGTCAGCGTCACCGTCGCTGCGGTCTATCCCAACGGCACGATGCTGGTGCAGGGCCAGAAGCGCGTGACGCTCAACCGCGGCGACGAGTTCGTCCAGATCAAGGGCATCGTGCGCGTGGCCGACATCGACGCGAACAACCGCGTGCTTTCCACCCGCGTCGCCGATGCCCGCATCGCCTATACCGGCAAGGGCGACGTCGCCCGCGCCAGCCGCCAGGGCTGGCTGAGCCGGTTCTTCTCCGTGATCAGCCCCTTCTAAGCCGGAGCAGACCGATGATCCGCCGCTTCCTCGCGCTCGCCGCCCTTGCCCTCGCCGCCGCCACCGTGCCGGCCCACGCCCAGCGCGTGAAGGACCTTGGCGGCTTCCAGGGCATCCGCACCAATCAGCTCACGGGATACGGCGTGGTCGTCGGCCTTCCCGGCACGGGCGACGACAATCTGGAATATACCGTCCAGTCGATGAAGGGCGTCACTTCGCGCTTCGGGCTGCAGCTGCCCGCCGGCGTCGCGCCGGGGCTGAAGAACGCCGCAGTGGTGATGATCACCGCCGAGCTGCCCGCCTTCGCCAAGCCGGGCCAGAAGCTCGACATCACCGTCTCGTCGATGGGCAAGGCCAAGTCGCTGCGCGGCGGCACGCTGATCCTCACCCCGCTCCAGGGTGCCGACGGCCAGATCTATGCGATGGCGCAGGGCAACCTCGCCGTGGGCGGGCTCGGTGCCGAGGGCGCCGACGGCTCGAAGATCGTCGTCAACACGCCGTCGTCGGGCCGCATCCCCGAGGGTGCCACGGTCGAGCGCAGCGTCGACACCGGCTTCGACAAGTCGCCCTTCATCACCTTCAACCTCGCCCGCGCCGACTTCACCACGGCCCAGCGCGTGCAGGACGCGATCAACCTGCGCTTCGGCGCCGGCCGTGCCCGCGCGATCGACGGCGTCTCGATCGCCATCCAGGCGCCCGAGGGCCGCGACGTGCGCTCGGAGCTGATGAGCGAAGTCGAGAACCTGCCGGTCGAGGCCGCCGAGGCTGCCGCCCGGGTGATCGTCAATGCCCGCACCGGCACCGTCGTGATCAACTCCGCGGTCCGGGTCAGCCCTGCCGCGGTAACCCATGGTAAACTGACCGTTCGTATTGATGAGAACCAGCGCACCAGCCAGCCCGCGCCGTTCAGCAAGGGCGAGACCCGCACCGAGCAGCACAGCACGGTCGGCGTCGAGGAGGAAAAGCATCCCATGTTCCTGATCGAGCCGGGCCCGAAGCTTTCGGACGTCGTCAAGGCGGTGAACGCGATCGGCGCGTCGCCGGCGGACCTGGTCGCCATCCTCGAGGCGCTCAAGGAAGCCGGTGCGCTCAAGGCGGAGCTGATCATCCTGTGAGCAACCTCCTCGCCCCGATCGGCAGCACGTCCGGCGGTGTCTCGACCGACACCTCGCGCCTCGCCTCCAAGGAGAATCTCGAAGCCGCCGGCCAGCGCTTCGAGGCGGTCTTCACCGGCATGATGCTCAAATCGATGCGCCAGGCGAAGCTCGGCGACGGGCTGTTCGACAGCAAGGGCGAGGACCAGTTCCGCGACATGCAGGACCAGCAGCTCGCCCAGAGCATGGCCGCGCACGCTCCGATCGGCATCGGCAAGGCGATGACCGCCTTCCTCGCCAAGAACCTCAAGACCGAGACGCCGGCCCAGCCCGGCACCACGCCGCCCGCGCCCGAAGGAGGTGCCGTCAAATGACCGACCTGCTTTCGATCGGCGCCAGTGGCGCGCGGGCCTATCAGTCAGCGCTCGCCACCACCTCGGACAATATCGCCAATGCCGCGACCGTCGGCTATTCGCGCCGTGTTGCCACGGTGCGCGAAGTCGTCGCCACCGGCGGCAACACCAGCGCGATCAATTCGGGCCTGGGCGCCAATGTCGGCGGCGTCACCCGATCGGCCGATGCGTTCCGCGCGACCGAGGTGCGCACCGCCAGCTCGGACCTTGCCCGCACGCTTGCCGGCGCGGCCTGGCTCGGCCGGATCGATTCGGGCCTGACCCAGAACAAGCTGGGCGACCAGCTCACATCCTTCTTCACCTCGGCCAAGGCCGTCGCGGCCGACCCGACCGCGCTGCCGGCGCGCGCGACGATGCTTGAGAACGCCGCCGGCGTCGCCGCCGCCTTCGGCGCGACCGGCAAGGCGCTCGACGGCGCGATGACCGACCTCAAGGCCTCGGCCGATACCGCGGTGACGCAGCTCAACAACCTCTCCGCCGGCCTCGCCAAGGTGAATGCCGGCCTCGCCCGCGCGACCGACGGCACCGCCGGCCAGGCGGCCCTGCTCGACCAGCGCGACCAGATGCTTGAGCAGATGAGCGCGCTGACCGATGTCAGCGTCAGCTTCGACAATTATGGCCGCGCCACCGTCCAGGCCGGCAACAGCTCGGGCCCGACCCTGGTCGAGGGCGCCCAGGCAGCGATCGTCTCACAGGTCAGCAACGACGAAGGGACCTTCTCCTTCTCGGTCAAGCAGGCCAGCGGCGCGGTGCAGACCATGGCGCCCAACGGCGGCGCGCTCGCCGGCATCGCCGAGAGCGGCAGCCGCATCGCCGCGGCGCGCGACCAGATCAGCCAGATGGCGCAGAGCTTCGCCGAGGGCGTCAACGCGGTCCAGGCCGCCGGCGCCGATCTCCAGGGCAATGCCGGCCAGCCGATCTTCTCGGTCGGCGATCCGGCCTACAATCTCAGCGTCGTGATGACCGATCCGCGCGGCATCGCCGCCGCGGCGACTGGCGGCGGCACCCGCGACAACAGCAACCTCGCCGGCTTCGACACGCTGCGCACCAGCGGCAATTACGAGCAGCAGGTGACCGACCTCACCGCCGCCAACGGCGCGGCGCTTTCGGGTCGCAACAGCGTCGCCGATGCGCAGAGCTCGATCCGCGATTCCGCCGTCTCGGCGCGCGATTCAGTCAGCGGCGTCAACATCGACGAGGAGGCGGTCGATCTGATGCGCTTCCAGCAGGCCTATCAGGCATCGACCCGCGTGATCCAGATCGCACGCGAGACGATGCAGTCGATCCTCGATATCAGGTAACCAATCATGCGCATCGCCACTTCGCAGATGTACAGCCGCCCGACGTCGCTGATGACCCAGCTGACCGCAGCGGCCGACAAGACGCAGGCCCAGATCGCCACCACCAAGCTCGGCATCACCGCGGCTTCGGATGCGGCGGCCTATATCAAGCTGCAGCAGATCCAGCGCGCCACCACCGGCGATGCGACCTACAAGGCGAACGTCACGATCGCGCAGGGCGTGACCGCGCAGACCGACCAGACGCTGGATAGCGTCGAGACCCAGATGCAGCGCGCGCTCGAGCTCGCCACCCGCGCCAAGAGCGACACGCTATCGGCATCGGACCGCGCCTCGATCGGCGAGGAGCTGGACTCGATCCGCGACACGCTGTTCGCGCTCGCCAACACCAAGGATGACATCCGCGGCCAGCCCCTGTTCGGCGGCGCGACCGGCGACACCGCCTATGTGAAGAACGCCGACGGCTCGATCAGCTTCGCCGGCACGGGCGAGCCCTCGGTGATCCCGATCGGCGACGGCGAGAGCGTGCAGCCGACGATCAGCGGCGAGCGGGTGTTCAGCCCCGCCGGCGCCGACATGTTCGCGGTGCTCGGCTCGCTGTCGGCCGCGCTCAAGTCGGGCACCGACGTGCAGGCGGCGGGTGCCGCGGCGCTGGACGGGATCAATGCCTCGCTCGACACGGTGGCGCTCGCCCGCGCCTCGGTCGGCGCGCGCGGCGCCCGGCTCGATCTCCAGGCCGACCGGCTGACCGACGTCGCCGAGACCCGCGAGACGACGCGTTCGGGCATCGAGGACACCGACATCCCGACCGCGGTCGCCAATCTGCAGAAGACGCTCACGGTCCTCCAGGCGACCCAGGCCAGCTTCACCAAGCTGACCAGTGTCTCGCTGTTCGACTATCTCAAATAAGCCACGGGAAAGCCGCGACTTTCGCCCGGACGTGCGCCGCTAGGCGATTCGCGCCCGAAACCCAAGCGAAAGCCCGAAATAATTCGCGCCGGTAACGAATTAACCATGTTTTTCCGCTGAATATCACGGCGAAACGGTCGTTAACCGAGACGACAAATCGGGGGTTTCGCGCACATGTTTCCGGCAATCGGCCTCGTCATCCTGCTGGCAATGGTCTTCGGTGGTTTCGCGATCACCGGCGGCGCGCTCGGCCCCGTGCTCGAAGCCATCCCGCACGAGATGCTGATCATCGGCGGCGCCGCTGCAGGCGCGCTCGTCATCGGCAATTCGACCAAGGAGCTGAAGGCATTGGGCGGCGGCCTGGCCAAGGTGCTCAAGGGCCCGAAATACAAGAAGCAGGACTATCTCGACACGATCTTCCTCGTCTCGAAGCTGATGAAGATGCTGCGGACCGAAGGGCCGATCGCGCTAGAGCCGCATGTCGAGGACCCCAAGTCCTCCGCCATCTTCGCCGAATATCCGCGCCTGCTCGCCGATCACACGCTGATCAACCTGATCACCGATACGCTGCGCCTCGTCGTCGTCTCGTCGGGCACGCTCGACGTGCACGCGGTCGAGGAGGTGATGGACAACTCGATCAAGACCCACCACCACGAGGTGCAGGGCCCGCAGACCACGCTCCAGTCGCTCGGCGACGCGCTGCCGGCGCTCGGCATCGTCGCCGCCGTGCTCGGCGTGGTGAAGACGATGGGCTCGATCGACAAGCCGCCGAGCATCCTTGGCGCGATGATCGGCTCGGCACTGGTCGGCACCTTCATGGGCGTGCTGCTCGCCTACGGCATCGTCGCGCCGCTCGCCGGCCGGCTGCAGCAGGTGATCGACGCCGATGCGGCGATCTATCACGTGGTGAAGCAGATCATCATCGCCTCGCTCCACGGCCATCCGCAGCCACTGGTGATCGAGGCAGCCCGCTCCAGCATCGCGCACGCCAACCAGCCGGGCTTCGGCGAGGTGTTCGACGGGCTGAGGGGCCGGTAAGTGGCCGCGCCGCGCGCACCGCACGGGAACCAGCTCCAGCCGAAGATCATCGTCAAGAAGATCATCGTCGAGGGGCATGGCGGCCATCACGGCGGCGCCTGGAAGGTCGCCTATGCCGACTTCGTGACCGCGATGATGGCGTTCTTCCTGCTGCTCTGGATCCTGGGCGCCACCACCGAGAAGCAGCGCAAGGCGCTTGCCGACTATTTCGCGCCGACGCTGGTCGAGCTGAAGCAGAACAGTGCCGGCTCGAACGGCCTGTTCGGCGGCGAGGCGATCAACCAGCGCGACAATTATCCGGGCAAGGCCTCGCAGACCGGCACCAAGTCACTGACCGTCCCGGTAGGCGGCGCTGGCGGCAAGGATGTCGGTACCGGCGCCAAGGGCACGCTCAAGGACCAGCGCGCGCTGACCCAGCAGGACCAGAAGAATTTCGAGGAGACCGCCAAGCGGATCCGCCAGCGCATGCAGGCGACCCCGGCGCTGGCCAAGCTGGCCAACCATGTCCGCTTCGTGCCGACGCGCGACGGCATGCGGATCGACCTGCTCGACGATGCGAATTACTCGATGTTCAACCTCGGCACGACGGCCTTGGTGCCCGAGGCGAGCATATTGGTCGGCACGATCGCGGACTCGATCAAGGGCATGGAAAACCCGATCATGATCCGCGGCCATACCGACAGTCTCGGCTATGGCGACCCGCTGGCGATGAACAACTGGATGCTGTCGAGCGGCCGTGCGGAAGCTACCCGCAGGCGCCTGCTGTCGGGCGGCGTCACCGAGATGCGCTTCGAGCGGATCGAGGGCGTGGCCGACCGCGAGCCGCTGATCGTCGACAACCCCGCCGACCCGCGCAACCGCCGCGTCTCGATCACTTTGCTCTATCGCCGGATCATGGACCAGGACCCGCAGGGTCGCTTCCGCCCGGGTCTGCGCGCCAGCCGCGAAGCCGACGCGCCGCTGGGGACACACTAGGGGCTGGTGACTCCATTCATGCGCGAGGAAGGCACGCAAAGAAGAGATTCACGCGGAGGCGCGAAGACGCGGAGGGGTCTCGCGCCGCGCCAGCGGCGTCCTCCATCGCTACGCTTCCGGCATCATGGCCGCTGACGCGGCGCCAACGCTCTCCACGAGCGCAACCTCTTCGCGTCTTCGCGCCTCCGCGTGAACCACTCTCTTCTTCTTAGCATCCAGCGATGCCGGCCTCTCCGAGACCGGCACGCGCCGATCAGAAGAACTGCTTGCGGAACGTCAGCTTCACCGTGCGGCCGATCGGGTCGCGCAGGTTGGGCGCATAGGCCACAGGCGTCACGCCATTCTCGTCGGTCACCCGCTGGCGCGCGTTGAACATGTTGTCGACGCGCAGCTGGATCCGCGAGCCACGGAACCAGGGGTGCTTGAGCAGGAAGTCGATGTCCTGGCCCGGGTTGAACTCGGCGAGCAGGTTGACCTTGGCAAGGCTGCCGAAGTTGAGCTCGCCGGTGCTGCCCGGCAGGCTGGTGGTGCCGCCCGTGGTGCGGGTGCCGCTCTGCCAGTTGCCGTTGAGCTGGACGAGCAGCGCGTCGCGCTTCACGCCCGCGGTGAAGTCCACCCGGTGCGCCGCGATCGCCTGGCTGGTCGTGTCGCCGAGCCGGTCGATGACCGGCAGGCCCGGACGGATCTGGATTTCGTCGCGCAGCACCCAGGTGTGATAGGCGCTGAGGATGATGCGGTTGCCACCGCCTCCACCGCCAAAGCCGCCACGGCCACCACCGCCGCCGCCACCACCGGGGCCACCGAAGCGCGGACCGCCGCCGCCCGGTGGACCACCGGCGCCCGGGCCGGCACCGTCCGCCGGCGGGCGCGGCGGGGCTTCCTGACCCTGGCCCGGCTGGCCTTCCGGCCGCGGGCCGCGGAACTGGCCGCCCAGCGTACCGCCGAACAGGCTCGACTGCTGGCCGAGGCGGCGGAACTGGTCGAACATCGCCGTCATCTCGGGCGGCAGCGGCTGGCCGGTGCGGCGCGATTCCTCGCGTGCCTTCTGGAAGGCCTCGCGGCGCTCGCGCATCCGCTTCTGCTGGGGCGAGGCGATCGGCAGGAACAGGTTGAAGCCCCAGCGAAGCTCCGAATGCTCGGTCCGGTCATAATTCACCGGGCGCGCATCGATGCTGAGCAGCCGGCCGTCGCCATCGCGCACGAAGCGGTCGGGGAATGCCGCTTCGACTTCGGCGGAAGCACCGGGGAAGCTCTGGATCGCGTTGCGGAAGCGCGAATTGGTGTAGTTCACCACGATGCCGAGATTGGTCTCGGTGAACGGCCGGATGTTGAGCCCGGCGCGGAACACATGGCGGCTGTCGGCGCTCAGCGCGGTATTGCCGCCGCTGATCTGGCTGATGTTGACGCTCTCGCCGCGCACGAAGTCGTAGACGGTGACGTTGGGCGTGGTGACCACCGGATTGCCGAGCTGCCCCGGCGTCGGCGCGTTGCTGTCGTCGATGAAGCTGACGATCGCCTGGACCTGGGTTATCGGCGACCAGTTGAAGCCATAGCCGGTGGTGGTCAGCCGCCCGAAGTCCGAGAGCTGCTCGACTTCGATATTGGCGTTGACCGAGAAGTCGCCGATCGCGTCGAGCACCGCGCGGCGGCGGCTGGTAATCGGGATCGAGATGTTGCCGCGCACCGCGCCGGTGTCGCGCGAGATGTCGCTCGAACTGAACACGCCCGAGCGGAAGGACCTGCCCGACAGGTCGTTGGTCCGCCCCGCCACGCGGATGCTGCCGGTGACATCGCCCGCCGGCAGCTTGAACAGCGGGCCGTTGGTGAGGAACTCGACATTGCCGACCTTGGTGGTCGATTCGGTCCAGTCGTCCGGCCGGCTGCCGATCAGGCTGTAGGGGATCGGCGCGAACGGGTTGAAGCTCGGGTCGTTGGCATTGAGCAGCGCCTGCGCCACGCTCGGGTCGACCCCGCGCGTCGTCGTCGAATCGCTGCCGGTCTGCTGGTAATTGGCGTTGAGCGACCAGCGCCAGCTGTTGATCCAGGGCGCGCTGTCGCCGTTGACCGTCAGCTCGCCGCGCAGCGCCTGGCTGCTGCTCGAGCGGGTCAGCGGGTTGAGATTGTCGTAATAGCGCCGCAGCTCGACATCCTGGCCGAAGGGCGAGAACGGATTGCCTGTGGGCAGGGTCAGCGTCGCGCTCGGCAGGCCGAGCCAGCTCTCGCTCTCGTTGACGTCGAGGTTGATCGTCGCGGTGGCGCTCACCTTGGGCGAGAGCGCGCGGTTGTAGATGCCGCTGATCGTCAGGTTCTTCGCCGGGCCGACCAGGGTGCGATAGGGCGTGACGTCGGTGATGTTGGGATTGGCGTTGGCCGCATAGCCGGCGAGCGCCTGCTGGCCGGAGACCGGCACCCCGGCGACCGTCACCGGCCGGCCGGCCAGCGCGCTCAGCGCGGGATCGATCTCGCGGCCGATCGGGGCACCGGTGACCGGATCGAGCACCACCGCGCCCAGCCCGCTGATATTGCCGGTCGTGTCGAACAGCGCATTGCCGGCGCGGCTGACCCCGCGCTCGCTCTCGAGGATCGACGAATTCTGGTTGTACTTGACGTCCAGCGTCACCCGCCCGTCACGGTTGAGCTTGAGGATGTTGAGGTTGGCGCTCTCGGTCGCATTGCCGCCATCGGTGGGCATCTGGCCCTCGAGCACCGTGGTCACCGCCTGAAAGCGGCGGCGCAGCACGAAGTTGATCACCTTCTGGGTGGCGCCATAGCCATATTGCAGCGCGACTTCCTCGGGCAGGATGTCGATCCGCTCGATCGCCTCGGTCGGCAGGTCGCGGACCTCGTTCATGCTCGAGCGGCGGCCGCTGATCAGGATCACCGGCTGCTCGTCGCCGCGGCCCGAGCCGCTGCCGAGCTGCGCCTGCAGCGCAGTGATCAGCTCGGACACATTGGAAGCGCCATAGGCGCGGATATCGGCCGGGTTGAGCTGGACCTCGGGCTTGACGTCGGTCTTCACCGCGCCGGGCAGCACGCCGTTGACGACGATCGCGCCTTCGTCGCCCATCTCGTCCGTGCCCTGGTCCTGCGCGGCGGCGGGGGCCTGCGCCTGGGGCTGCGGGTGATTCTGCGCGGAGGGAGGCGTCGGTGCCTGCTGCTGCGCCTGGGCGAGCACCGCGCCCGGCATCATGCCGGCGAGCAATCCGGCAACCGCGGCACCACGCATCAACTTCGAACGCATCAAATTCCCACCCTTTTCGAAAACCCCGCGCGGCAAGTGACACCGCCAGCATGAATGCTGCGTGGCTAGCCGCGACTTGTCGCAGAAGTTTGCCGGGTTCCCGAAAAAATTGCGGCACCGCGGCGATGTCGCCGGGTGCCTGCATTTTTCACTGGTGCGGTCGAGAAGACTCGAACTTCCACGGCCTTTCGGCCACAACGACCTCAACGTTGCGCGTCTACCAGTTCCGCCACGACCGCACGTGAAATCCGTCAGTTGGGATACCGACGGCTGGTAAGGCAGCGGCCCCTAGCAACGCGTTTCGGACATTGCAAGCGGTTCCGCCGCGCTTTTCCAAACGAAGCGAAATCCGCTAAGCGCGCCGTCCCATGCGCATCGCCCCCGATCTTTCCGCCGAGATGCGCCGAATCCTGTCGCTGGCCTGGCCGGTAGCGCTGACCAGCCTCAACTGGACGATCCTCCACGTCACCGACGTGGTGGTGGTCGGCTTCACCGGCACCGAGCAGGTGGCGGCGCTCGGCGCGAGCCGCGCGCTGACCTTCCCGGGCATCGTGATGGGGCTGGGCGCGCTTTCCGGCGTGCTCGTCCATGTCTCGCGCGCCGACGGGGCGAAGGACCTGCGGGGCACCGGCCGCGCCTTCCACCAGGGGCTGCTGCTCGCCGCCGCGCTCGGCATGCTCAGCGCGCTGCTGCTCTTCGCCTTCGCCATGCCGATGCTGCTGGCGATCGGGGTGGCCGGCGAGATCGCCCCGCACGCCGCCGAGGTCGTGCGGGTGATGGCGCTCGCCTATCCCTTCCAGCTGCTGATCGTCACCGCGAGCTTCTTCCTCGAAGGGGTAAGCCGCCCGCAGCGGGTGACCGTGGTCAACCTCGCGATCCTGCCGGTCAACGCCCTGCTCGCCTGGGCGCTGTCGGCCGGGCATCTCGGCTTGCCGGCAATGGGCGCGACCGGCGCGGCGCTGGCCACCACCATCGCCTCCGCCTTGGGCGCGGCCGGCATGATCGCCGCCGCCTGGACCCTGCCCCGGGCAAAGGCGCGCGGCGTGCACGACCTTTCGGGCATCTTCAGCCGCGATTCACTGAAGGGCGCGCTGGGGCTCGCCTTGTTCGGCCTGATCCCCGCCATCGCCTCGGGGCTCGAGCTGGTCGGCTTCTCGATCCTGATCGCCCTGTCGACCGAGCTGGGCGACGTCACCGCGCATGCCTTCCAGCTCGTCTTCTCGATCCACAACGTCACCTTCTCGGTGGCGCTCGGCCTGGGATCGGCGGCAGGCGTGCGCGTCGGCAACGCGGTGGGCGAGGGCGTGCCCCAGGCGGCCGCGCGGCGCACCGCCATCGCCGCTTCGCTCGCCTCGCTCGCCACCGGCCTGCTCGCGCTGCTGCTGATCCTGGTGCCGGCGCCCTTCGTCGCGCTATTCCCGGCCGTGCCCGAGGTGCACCGGATCGCGCTCCTCATGCTGCCGATCTGGGCGCCGTTCATCCTGTTCGACGGGGTGCAGGTGGTGTTCGTCTATGCGCTGCGCTCGCTCGGCGACCAGGTCGCGGCGGGGATCAACTCGGTGATCGCCTTCTTCCTCGTCACCGGCGGCGCGGGGCTGGTGTTCGTGCGGCTATGGGGCTGGGAGGCGACCGGCCTCGTCCTCGCCTCGGGGATCGGCATGGTGGTCGCCGCGGCGCTCCACGGCGCGCGGCTGTGGCGGGTCAGCCGCCGATTTCGGTAGCGAAGGCCAGACGCGCCGTCGCCGCGCTGCGCGGCGGATCGACCTGGGCCGAATTGAAGTCGATCGTCTGCTTGGGCCCGATCTCGCGCACCGACGGGGTGACCCGCCAGCTATAGACCAGCCGGTCTTCCTTGTCCTTGAGCTCGATCCTTATGTCCGGCACGCGCTGCTTGTCGGCGGTGGGGTTGGCCACCTTGCCCGAGATGATGAACAGCTCGCTGCCATTGGTCTGGGTGCGCAGCTCGACATTCTTGTCGGTGAACACCAAAGGCGTCTCGACTTCGCCGCCGATGCCGAGGCCCCAGCCCAACTGCGCGGCGAGCCCGGGCGCCCCCGAATAGAGGATCGCGCCGGTGCCGAGCAGCATCGAGAAGCCCGCGACGAAGGCGGCGGCGGTCCAGCGGCGCGCCGGGTTGCGGCGCGGCTTGAACGGCGGCTGCGGCGCGAAGGGATCGTAATCCGGCGAGGGACCGCCGGCCGCGGCGCTGATCGAGGCATCGTCGAACACGCGCGGCGCCGTGGGCGCCTCGCGCTTCGGCACCTCGGCCTCGCGCTTGGGCGCCGGCGTGACCGGGCCGTCCGCCGCCGTGGCGCGCGTGGTCAGGTCGAGCGCGACCGGCGCCTGGAACCAGCTATGCTTGCAGCTCGCGCAGCGCACGGTGCGGCCGTCGGCGCCAATGGCGCTGTCCGGCACCAGATAGCGGGTTCGGCACTGGCTGCATTCGAGGATCATTACGCGCGGCTCACGACACGGGGGCCTGTCGCCCGATTGTCACGATTCTAGACCCATCGATTCGCGCGAACAAGAGTCCCGTGTCCCGCTATCCCCAGCTTCTTGAGAAGGGCGGGTCTCTGTGCGATGGCAGGTGCAAGGGAAGCGCCGGGAGCCTGATGGCCAGCATCGTTCAATTCGAGAATGTCGGCCTGCGCTATGGCTCGGGCGACGAGACTCTCTCGGACATCAGCTTCTCGCTGAACACCGGCGCCTTCTATTTCCTCACCGGACCCTCGGGCGCGGGCAAGACCTCGCTGCTCAAATTGCTCTATCTCGCCCAGCGCGCGACCCGCGGCACGGTGCGCATCTTCGGCGAGGATGCCGGCGCCCTACCCCGCACCCGCCTGCCCGGCTTCCGCCGGCGCATCGGCGTGGTGTTCCAGGATTTCCGCCTGGTCCCGCACCTCTCCGCCTATGACAATATCGCGCTGCCCCTGCGCGTCGCCGGCGTGTCGGAAAGCGATATCGAGGCGCCGGTGCGCGAGATGCTCGCCTGGGTCGGCCTCACCGATCGCGGCCGCGCCAAGCCGCCGACGCTGTCGGGCGGCGAGCAACAGCGCATCGCCATCGCCCGCGCGGTGATCGGCCGCCCCGAGCTGCTCGTCGCCGACGAGCCCACGGGCAACGTCGATCCCGACATGGCCGAGCGGCTGCTCCATCTGTTCGACAGCCTCAACCGGCTCGGCACCACCGTGGTGGTGGCGACGCACGACTTCCACCTGCTCAACCGCATCCCCAACGCGCACATGATGCGGCTGGAGAAGGGCCGGCTCAACGATCCCACCGGCGCGCTGCGCAACCCGCCGCGGGGCGCCCAGTGAAGCTGAGCCTCAACCCCAACGCCCCCGATCGCCGCTTGCTCGACGAGAGCCGGCGGACGCGCGCGATGACCTGGATCATGGCGATCATGGTCTTCCTCACCGTGCTCGCCGGCGCGCTGGGGCTCGGCATGTTCGCCGCCACCGCCCAGCTCGACCGCCAGCTCGCCGGGCGGCTGACCATCCAGATCGTCGAGCCCGATGCCGCGCTGCGCGACGGCCAGGCGGCGGCGATCCGCGCGGCGGTCACCCGGCTGCCGGGCGTGCAGCGCGTCGCCGAGGTCGATCGCCAGCGGCTCGCCGAGCTGCTCAAGCCCTGGCTCGGCGATACCGGGCTCGATCCCGACCTGCCGATGCCGGCGATGATCGATGTCGAGGTGCGCGGCAGCACCACCGCGGCGGTGGAGCGCGCCGCCCGCCAGGTCGCGCCCAATGCCCGGATCGACCGGCACGCCCAGTGGCTCTCGCCGGTGCGCGGGTTCATGACCACGATGAGCTGGCTCGCCGTCGGGCTGATGCTGCTGATCGCCAGCGCCACCGCTGCGGTGGTGCTGCTCGCCGCGCGTTCGGGGCTGGACACGCACCGCGACACCATCGATGTGCTCCACATGCTCGGCTCCACCGATGTCCAGATCGCCCGCCTGTTCCAGCGGCGGATCGCGTTCGATACGCTGCTCGGCGGCCTGCTCGGCACCGTGGCGGCGCTGGGGCTGGTCTGGTTCCTCCAGTCGCGCATGGCACTGGTCGGCTCGGAGATGCTGAGTGGCGTGGCGCTGCAGCAGCGCGACTGGTTCCTGCTCCTGCTGCTCCCGCTCGGCTTCGCGCTGCTCGCCACCTTCGCGGCGCGGCGCACCGTGCTGCGCGCGCTGGGCCGCACGCTGTGATCCTGCGCCTGATTGCGCTGGTGGTGATCGCCTGGGCGCTCGGCTTCGCTGCGTTCATGCTGTCGCTCGGCCATCCGCTGGAGGGCCGCAAGACCGATGCGATCGTCGTGCTGACCGGCGGATCGAAGCGGATCGACCGCGGGCTGGAAGTGCTGCGCGCCGGCGATGCCGAGCGCTTGCTGGTCAGCGGCGTCGATCCCGATGTCCGCCCCGGCGAGTTCGCGGCGGAGTACAAGATCGATCGCAAGCTGATGCGCTGCTGCGTCGATCTCGGCTGGCAGGCGGTCGACACCCGCTCCAATGCGGAGGAGACCGCCGAATGGGTGAAGGAGCATGGCTACAAGACCGTGCGCCTCGTCACATCGGACTGGCACATGCCGCGTGCCCGGCTCGAGCTCGCCCATGCGCTGAAGGGCGTGGAAGTGGTCGGCGATCCGGTGCGCAGCCAGCCGGGCTTCGCCATGCTGTTCCGCGAATATCACAAATATCTGGTGCGCCGCATCGCACTGCTGCTCGGTGCCCGCTGATGAACTTCCTGCGTACGCTGATCTTCTCGCTCTTCTTCTACGGCCTGTCGGTCGTGCTGGTGCTCCTCGTCCCGCTGGTCGCTTTGCTCGGCGGCGATTCGCTGCGCAGCTATGCGATGGCCTGGGTGGGGCTGATGACCTGGTCGGCGCGCTGGATCCTCGGCATCCGCGTGCAGATCGAGGGCACGATCCCCAAGGGGCCGGTGCTCTTCGCGGGCAAGCATGAATCGCTGTTCGAGGCGCTGGAGCTCAGCCGGCTGCTCGGTTCGCCCGCCACGGTGATGAAGCGCGAGCTCGCCCAGATCCCGCTCTGGGGCTGGGCGGCACGGCGCTACGGCGTGATCATCGTCAACCGCACCGCCAATGCCGCGGCGCTGCGATCGATGATGAAGGATGCCAGGGCGGCGCTCGCGCAGGGCCGCTCGGTGCTGATCTTTCCCGAAGGCACGCGGGTGAAGCCGGGCGAGGCGCCGGCGCTGCGCTCGGGCTTTGCCGGGCTCTACCGGATGCTCGACCTGCCCGTGGTGCCGATCGCGGTCAGGAGCGGCCATGTCTGGCCCAAGCACGGGATCAAGAAGCCGGGCGTGATCACCTTCCGCTTCCTCGATCCGATCCCGCCGGGCCTGCCCCGTTTCGAGGCCGAGGCCCGGGTGCATGCCGGGATCAACGCGCTCAACGGCTGAGGCGCGGCCCGGCTTGCAATGTAGGGTTTCGCGTGATTGGCTCGGGCGGTCGGCACTGGCGTTCCGGCCGCTCTTTGCCTTGTTGGAAAAATAGGATTCCCCGCGCGCAAGGAAGTTGCGAGATGCGGTGCGCTCGCGGGAACTGTGTCAAATTAGGCGCCGCGAAAACCCGCTTCTGGCGTGTACTTCGTGTCCTTTGACGATTCGCACGGGCCGCGCCTGTAGGAGCCTATTCGTGCGAGCGTCCGAAGTCCGGCGCGGCATCGTCCTGGCCCTGCTCGATGATCGAGCGGCGGATCGCGCGGGTGCGGCTGAACAGCTCGAACAGCTCGTCGCCCTTGCCCCAGCGGATCGCCCGCTGAAGCGCGGTCAGGTCCTCGGAGAAGCGCTGGAGCATGTCGAGCACCGCTTCCTTGTTGGCCAGGAACACGTCGCGCCACATCGTGGGGTCCGACGCGGCGATGCGGGTGAAGTCGCGGAAGCCGCCGGCCGAGTATTTGATCACTTCGGACTGGGTGACTTCCTCCATGTCCGATGCGGTGCCGACGATCGTATAGGCGATAAGGTGCGGCAGATGGCTGGTGACGGCGAGGACGCGGTCATGATGATCGGGCGCCATCGTCTCGACCTCGGCGCCCAGGCGGCGCCAGAACTCGAGCACGCGCTCGACGGCGAAGGGCGCGGTGCCCTCCACCGGGGTGACGATGCACCAGCGGCCGTGGAACAGCGAGGCGAAGCCGGCCTCGGGCCCGCTATTCTCGGTGCCGGCCACCGGGTGGGCGGGGACGAAGACGGCGTCGGGCAGTGCGGCATGGACGGCCTCGACCACGCTTTCCTTGCACGAGCCGACATCGCTGACGATCGCCTCGGCGGGCAGGTCGGCCGCGATGTCCGCCGCCGCCGCGCCCATCGCGCCGACGGGGACGCAGAGGATGACGAGGTCGGCGTCGATCACCGAGGTGCCGGCGGTGTCGGCGATGTCGTCGCACAGGTCGATGCGCACCGCGGTCTCGCGAACGGCCGGATCGGCGTCATAGCCGGTCACCCGCACGCTCGGCATATGCTGACGGACGGCGCGCGCGATCGACGAGCCGATCAGGCCCAGGCCGATGACCGTGACGCGCGCAAACGGCAGCATCAGGCCTCGCCCGCCAGGCTCCGCAGCGATGCGATCACGCCGCGCGTCTCTTCCTCGGTGCCGATGGTGATGCGCAGGCCATGGGGGAGGCCCTGGCCGGGCAGCCAGCGGACGATGTAGCCGGCGTCCATCAGGCCCTTGTACGCCGCCTCGGCAGTGAGCTGGCCCTCGAACAGCACCAGGACGAAGTTCGCCTGGCTCGGCACCGCGCGCAGGCCCTTGTTGCCCAGCTTGGCGATCTCGTCCGAGAACCAGCGGCGCCACTGCGCATTATGCGCCTTGGTGTGGTCGACGAAATCGGTGTCGCCCAGCGCCGCGACTGCCGCCGCAGTGCCCGCGATGGTGATGGAGAAGGGCAGGCGGATGCGGTGCATCGCCTCGATGATCGGCGCCGAGGCATAGCCCCAACCGATCCGCTCGGCGGCGAGGCCGTACATCTTGGAGAAGGTGCGCGTAACCAGCACGTTGGGCGCTGTGCGGGCCAGCTCCATGCCACCATCATCGTCATCGCCTTCGATATATTCGGCATAGGCGTGGTCGAGGACGAGGAGCACATGGCTCGGCAGGCCTGCGTGCAGGCGCAGGATCTCCGAACGCGGCGCATAGGTGCCGGTCGGGTTGTTCGGATTGGCGACGAAGACGATCTTGGTCTTGTCCGTCACCGAGGCCAGGATCGCGTCGACATCGGTCGCATAATCCTTGTCCGGCGCCACCACCGGGATCGCGCCGACGCGGCGGGTAGCGATCGGATACACGGTGAAGCCGTAATGGACGTAGATGATCTCGTCGCCCGGACCGGCGAATGCGCCGGCGGCGAGGTGAAGTACCTCGTCCGAGCCGTTGCCGTAGATGATGCGGGCGGGATCGAGGCCGTACTTCGCCGCGATCGTCTCGCGCAGCTCGACGGCGCTGGCGTCCGGATAGCGCTCGAGGCTGGTCGCGGCGGTCAGGAACGCGTCGCGCGCCTTTTGCGAAGTGCCGAGCGGGTTCTCGTTCGACGAGAGCTTGGTCACCTTGCGGCCGTCATCGGTGGTGGAGCGCCCCGGCACATAGGGGGCGATTTCCATGGTCCAGGGCTTGGGAACTGGTGCGGTCATGGTCGCGCGGCTTGGCGGAATGGTTACCGGATGGCAAGGGTCAGGCGCTAGGGCTTCATGGTTAAGCAGGAGCCGAGGAGGGGCAATGCGGGGGAACGGCATCGTCTGGCGCGCACTCGAGATGGCGCGGCGACGGAATCTGGAAGCGGCGGGCGAAGCCCTGCCGGTCAAGGGCGCGAGCGGCGCGACGCGGCGCGCAGTGCTCCAGGCGATGGCGGCCGGCGGCGTCGCGACCGCCCTGCCTCGTCCGGCCGCGGCACGCCCTGTCGGCCGCGTAGCGATCATCGGCGGCGGTATCGCGGGCCTCACTGCGTTGCATCACCTGCGCGAGGCCGGCGTCGACGCGTTCCTCTATGAGGGCCGGGGCCGCACGGGCGGGCGGATGTACACCCACAAGTCGGGCGACTGGACGTTCGAGGTGGGCGGCCAGCTGGTCAACACCGACCATTATGACATGCAGGCGCTGCTCAAGCGCTTCGACATCCCGCTGATCGACCGCAAGTCCGAGCCGCACGACACGCTGATCCTCGCGAGCGGGCGGCTGGTCACCGACACCGAGCTGGCCGAGGCGCTGCGCCCGATCGCCGCGCAGATCGGCAAGGATGCCGACCGGCTCGACAAGGACCAGGCCCGAGTCGCCCCCGATCTCGATCGGATGTCGATCCACGACTATCTCGACCGCCATGCCGCGCTGATCCGCCAGCCCTGGCTGCGCCAGCTGCTCGAGGCGACCAGCCGCACCGAATATGGCGTGGAGCCGAAGCGCGCCTCGGCGATCGAACTGATCTTCAACCTGCCGACGGTGGACGGCCAGCGCGCCGAGGTGCTGGGCGGCGCGGACGAGCGTTATGTGATCGAGGGCGGCAGCTCGGCTTTGGTCGAGGCGATGAGCGCGCACTATGCCGACCGGATCGCCACCGGAAAGCGCCTGCTCCGCGTCGAATCGGGGCTCAGGCTGCATTTCCTCGATGGTTCGGCCGAGACGGCCGACACGCTGATCGTCGCGGTGCCCGGTCCCGTCACCCGACAAATCGACTTCCGCGTGCCGCTGCCCGCCCAGTGGCGCGCCTTTATCGGCGAGATGGAGTTGGGCCTGAACGAGAAGGTCCAATCGGGCACCAATGCGACGCCGTGGCGTGGGCCGATGGGCGTCGGCGGCGAGCTGTGGCAGACCGACGCCGATGCCGGCTGGGCGCTCGGCTGGGACGGCAGCGTCCACCGCAAGCATGGCGTCTCGCCGGTCTGGACCTGGTTCCTCGGCGGCGACGAAGTGCTGCGCGCCGAGAGCGAATCGCCTTCGGAACTGGCGAAGCGCTTCGCCGCCAGTGCCGCGCCGGCGATCCCCGGGCTTATCGAAGCCGCCACCGGCCCCTTCACCCGCACCAACTGGCACGCCCAGGCGCTGACGCTCGGCGCCTATTGCAACTATACCCCGGGCCAGCTCACCCGCTTCTCGAAACTGCTCTGCGTCGAGGAGGAAGGCGGCAACCAGGTGCCCCATGCCGGGCGGATCTGGTTCGCCGGCGAGCATCTCTCCGACGCCTTTCCCGGCTATATGAACGGGGCGGCGCAGACCGGGCGGATGGCGGCGGGCGCGATCCTCGGCAAGCGGATCGACGCCAAGGCCGCTTGAACCGGCGGGCGCAGGCCCGTAACGAGCCGGATATGTCCGTTGATCCGCGTTTTGGCACTGGCCGCTCGGTGACGCTGCCGGGGCCGCTGCGCCTCGACGGTGGCGTGCTGCTCTCGCCGGTCGATATCGGCTACGAGACCTATGGCACGCTCGCCCCCGATGGCGGCAATGCGATCCTGGTCTGCCACGCGCTGACCGGCGACCAGCATGTCGCCTCCGAGCATCCGCGCACCGGCAAGCCCGGCTGGTGGACGCGCATGGTCGGGCCGGGCAAGCCGATCGATACCGACCGCTATTTCGTGATCTGCTCGAATGTACTGGGTTCCTGCCTCGGCAGCTCGGGCCCGGCGACGGTCAACCCGGCCACGGGCAAGCCCTGGGGGATGAGCTTCCCGGTGATCACCATTCGCGACATGGTGCGGGCACAGGCGATGCTGCTCGACCATCTCGGGGTAGACAGGCTCTTCGCCGTCGTCGGCGGATCGATGGGCGGGATGCAGGCGCTGAGCTGGGCGGCGACCTTCCCCGAGCGCGTCGCCTCGGCCGTCGTCATCGCCAGCGCTGCCCGCCACTCGGCGCAGAACATCGCGTTCCACGAAGTCGGCCGCCAGGCGGTGATGGCCGATCCCAAGTGGCGCGGCGGCGATTACTACGCCGACAATGATCCACCCGTCGCCGGCCTCGCGGTGGCGCGGATGGCGGCGCACATCACCTATCTCTCCGAGGCCGGGCTCACCGCCAAGTTCGGGCGCAAGCTGCAGAGCCGCGAGACCAAGACCTTCGGTTTCGACGCCGACTTCCAGGTGGAGAGCTACCTGCGCCACCAGGGGCTGGCGTTCGTCGATCGGTTCGACGCCAACTCCTATCTCTACATCACCCGGGCGCTCGACTATTTCGACCTGGCCGAGGAGCATGGCGGGCTGCTCGCTGACGCCTTCAAGGGCGCCGACACGCGCTTCTGCGTGGTGAGCTTCGACACCGACTGGCTCTACCCGACCAGCGAATCGCGCTCGGTCGTCCACGCACTTAACGCCGCCGGGGCGCGGGCAAGCTTCGTCGAGCTGAAATCGCCCTTCGGCCATGACGCCTTCCTGCTCGAAAGCCCCGAGCTCGACAGGGTGGTGCGCGGGTTCCTGGAGGCAGGGGTGGCATGAGCGACTATCGCATCTCGTTCGACAAGGCTGAGCTCGACCTCGACCTGATCCATGCGTTCCTGAGCGGATCCTATTGGGCCAAGGGCATTCCCAGGCACATCGTCGAGACCTCGATCCGGCACAGCTTCTGCGCTGCCGTGTTCGCCAAGGACGAAGCGGGACAGGACGAGCAGGTCGGCTTCGCCCGGCTGATCACCGACCATGCGACCTTCGCCTATCTCGCCGACGTGTTCGTGCTGCCGGCGCATCGCGGCAAGGGCGTGGCGATGCAGATGCTCGAGGCGGTGCAGGCCCATCCCGAGCTGGCCGGCCTGCGCCGCTGGCTGCTGTTCACCCGCGACATGCAACCGCTCTACGCAAAGCTCGGCTGGACCCAGATCCCGCATCCCGAGCGCTGCATGGAGCGGCACGATGTGGACCTCTACACAAGATGACCCTGCGCCCCGACCTTGCGATCATCGCGGCGAACGTCGCGGCGGGGAGCCGCGTGCTCGATGTCGGCTGCGGCGACGGTGCGCTGATGGCGGCGCTGCGCGACACGCGACAGGTCGATGCGCGCGGGCTGGAGCTCGACGCGGGCGACGTCGCCGCCGCGGTGGGGCGCGGCCTTTCGGTGGTGCAGGGCGATGCCGACACCGACCTGGCCGACTATCCCGACAACAGCTTCGACTATGCCATCCTGAGCCAGACGCTGCAGACCACGCGCCACCCGGACGTGGTGCTGGAGAACCTGCTGCGCATCGGCAAGCACGCCTTCGTCTCCTTCCCCAACTTCGCCCATTGGCGGGTGCGCGCCTCGCTGCTGTTCGGCGGGCGGATGCCGGTGACGCGGCTGCTGCCGATCGCCTGGTATGCCACACCCAACATCCACCATGTCACCGTCGACGATTTCCGGGCACTGGTGCACGAGCGCGGGATCACGATTGAGGGTTGCTGGTTCCTCTCCGGCGACCAGCGTTGCGGCTCGGCGATGGCCAATCTGTTCGCCGAGCATGCGGTGTTCCTGCTGCGGAGGTGAGGCGATGCGGACGGTGAAGCGGCTCCACCCGGCATTTCGCGACGATATCGGCGACCTGGTCACACGACGCCCGCTGCCGGGACCGGCGATCGGCCATGTCGGCGCGTTCCTGTTCCTCAACCATCACGGGCCGCAGACCTACGCGCCGAACAATCGCGGGCTGCCGTTCGGGCCGCACCCGCATCGCGGCTTCGAGACGGTGACCTTCATCCTCGAAGGCGAGCTGGCGCATACCGACAGCGCCGGCCACTCCAGCATCATCCGCGCCGGCGGCATCCAGTGGATGACCGCGGGCAGCGGCATCGTCCATGCCGAGGTCTCGCCGCCCGACTTCAAGCGCGACGGCGGGCCGATGGAAATCCTCCAGCTCTGGGTGAACCTGCCCGCCCGGCTGAAGATGACGGCGCCGCGCTATGTCGGGGCGCAGGCCGGAGCGATCCCGGCGGTCGCCGCCGACGGGGCCACCGTCCATCTTGTCTCGGGCGCGTTCGCCGGCGCCACGGGCGTGGTCGAGTCGCTGACCGGCGTGTTCCTGAGCTGGGTCGAGATCGAACCCGGGGGCAGCGTGACCTTCACCGGGCTCGAAGGACGCGACGTGTTCCTCTATTGCGCGCGCGGAATGTTCCACGTGGAAGGCACCGCGGTGCCGCATTTCCATCTCGCCGAGCTGAGCCCGGGCGATGCGGTGACGATCGCCGCAAGCGAGCCGGCGCTGTTCCTGTTCGGCCACGCCGAGCCGATCCACGAGCCGATCGTCGCGCACGGCCCCTTTGTGATGAACAGCGAGGCGGAAATCCGCCAGGCTTTCCAAGATTACCAGACGGGCAAGTTCGGCGTGGCGGAGATCGTGGAAGCCTGAGTTTCAGGGCCTAGTTCGCCAGGCCCCAGTTCACCGTGACGTTGGTGACCGCCGTGGCCGATTCGGCCATCACCCGCAGCGTGCGCTTGTTGCCGTCGCCGGCGGTGAACGACTTGCCATCCTCGATCCGCAGCGACAGGCCCTGCGCCAGCGCCTGCTGCTTGGACCAGGTGAGGATCGTCGAGGGCGAGGCGAAATCGGTGTAGATCACCGTGCCGCTGCGCTTGCCGGTCACCGCGACATCGCCGCTGGTGCAGCTGATGATCTTGGCTTCCTTGTAGATCGGCACGAAATCGGGCTTGTCGTTGCAGGTGCCCGCCGCGACCTTGGCGGGCACGCCCTTCGAGGTCGCGTCGATCACATTCTGCGCGGCGGGATCGTCGGTCGTCCTGGGGCCGCCACAGGCCCCGGCCAGCAAGGCCAATCCGATCACCGCAACGCGCATCATGTCATCTCCGGGCTTAGAACGGGACGTCGTCGTCCAGATCATCGGGGAACCCGCCGCCGAAGCTATTGTTTCCGCCGCCGCTGCTGCCGCCCGAGCGCTGGCCGCCGCTGTTGAAGTTGCCGCCGCCGCGGCTGGAGGACTGGCCGGCGAACTCGTCGCCGCCGCCGGCGCCCCAATCGTCACCGCCGCCGCCGGACGAGCGACCGCCGCCGAAGCCGCCGCCGCCCGCACCGCCGCCACCGCCGGGTGCACCGTCGAGCATGGTCAGCACCGAGTTGAAGCCCTGCAGGACGATCTCGGTCGAATACCGGTCCTGGCCCTGCTGGTCCTGCCACTTGCGGGTGGTCAGCGCGCCTTCGATATAGACCTTGCTGCCCTTGCGCAGATAGCGCTCGGCGACATTCGCCAGGCCTTCGTTGAAGACCTTGACCGTGTGCCACTCGGTCTTTTCCTTGCGCTCGCCCGAGTTGCGGTCCTTCCAGCTTTCGGACGTGGCGATGCGCAGCTCGACCACCTTGCCGCCATTCTGGAAGCTGCGGCTCTCGGGATCGCGCCCGAGATTGCCCACCAGGATCACTTTGTTGACGCTGCCCGCCATGGAAACTCCGCTATGAAAATCGTATCGACGGTGGCGCGTGCGCACTTCGCCGGTGAACGAATGGGGTACTATCCTTGGCCGAGATCATCAACCTGAACCGGGCACGCAAGGCCAAGGCACGTGTGGACAAGTCCGCCCGCGCCGAGGAGAACCGTGTCCGCTTCGGACGCACCAAGGCCGAGAAGCAGGCCGAGGCCTCGGAGAAGGCGCGGATCGCGAGGACTCTGGACGACGCGAAGCGCGACTGAGCTTTCCTACACCCGCGCGGCGGGCGACTCGTCAAAGGACACGAAGTACACGCCAGAAGCAGGTTTTCGCGTCGCCTAATTTGACACAGTTCCCGCGAGCGCACCGCATCTCGCAACATTCTTGCGTGTGCGGGATCCTATTTCCCCAACAAGGCAAAGAGCGGCCGGAGTGCCAGTTCCGACCGCCCGAGCCAATCAGACGAAATCCTACATTGCAAGCGCGGCGCTACAAGCCCAACGCCACCGCGCTCCAATAGGTGAGCCCGGCCGAGACATAGGCGAGCGCGAAGAGGTAGCCGATCATGAACATCGGCCATTTCCAGCCATTGGTCTCGCGCCGCGTCACCGCGATCGTCGAGATGCACTGGGGGGCGAAGACGAACCACATCAGGAAGGCAAGCGCAGTCGGCAGGCTCCAGCGCTTGCGGAGGTTCTCAGTGATCGTCGCCTCGCCCTGGGCATCCTCGGGATTGTCGACCGCATAGACGGTGCCGATCGCGGCCACCGCCGCCTCGCGCGCCGCCATCGCGGGGAGCAGGGCGAGCGAGATGTCGTGGTTGAAGCCGATCGGCCTGACCACGACCTCGATCCCGCTCGCGATGCGGCCGGCGACCGAATATTCGCTCTGCTTCTGCCCGGCGGGCGCCTGGGGGAAGGTGGTGAGCAGCCAGAGGATCGCCACCGTCGCGGCGATGGTGGTGCCGGCGCGCTTGAGGAATATCTCGGCACGCTGCCACAGGCCGAGCAGCACGTCGCGGATGCGCGGCAGCTGGTATTTCGGCATCTCCATCATGAAGCCCGAGGTCGCGCCCTTGGTGACCGTGTGGCGCAGCACCAGCGCCGCGCAGAAGGCGCCGACGATGCCGAGGATGTAGAGCGCGAACAGCACGAAGCCCTGCAGACCGATGCCGGGGAGCAGGCTCCGCTCGGGGATCAGCGAACCGATGATGATCGTGTAGACCGGCAGGCGCGCCGAGCAGGTCATCAGCGGGGCGATCAGGATGGTGGTGAGCCGGTCCTTCTCGTCGGCGATCGTGCGCGTCGCCATGATGCCGGGCACGGCGCAGGCGAAGCTCGACAGCAGCGGGATGAAGGCGCGGCCCGACAGGCCGACGCTGGCCATCACCCGGTCCATCAGCATCGCGGCGCGGACCATATAGCCGGTCGCCTCGAGCACGAGGATGAAGGCGAACAGGATCAGGATCTGCGGCAGGAAGACGACGACCGCGCCGACGCCTGCGATCAGGCCCTGGACGAGGAAATCGCGGAGGAAACCATCGGGCAGCGCGCCTGCCACCGTGTCGGACAGCCAGGCCATGCCGCTCTCGATCCAGCCCATCGGCGCCTCGGCCCAGGCGAAGACCGACTGGAACATGACGAACATCAAGGCGAGCAGGAGGATCGGGCCGGCGACCGGATGGAGGACGATCGCGTCGATCCGGTGGGTCCAGCGGCGCGCTGCGGTTTCGGAGACGGTGACCGCGGTGGCGATCTGGCGGGCGCGGCGCTGGAGGACGACGATGTCGTGCTGGACGCCGGCGCCTTCGCGCAGCTTGTGGCCGGCCTTGAGGACCTCGCCCAGCCGCTCCTTGAGCGCGTCGAGCCCGCGCTTGCGCACCGCGACGGTGGCGACGACGGGCACGCCGAGCTCGCGCTCGAGCGCTTCCGGATCGAGGATCAGGCCGTCGCGCTCGGCCATGTCGACCATGTTGAGCGCCACCACCATCGGCAGGCCGAGCGCGGCGAGCTGGAGGGTGAAGCGCAGGTGGTTGTCGAGATTGGTGGCGTCGACCACCACGACGATGCCGTCGGGCAGGCGCTCGCCTTCCTGCTTGCCGAACAGCACGTCGCGGGTCACCGCCTCGTCGGGCGAGGACGGATCGAGGCTGTAGGTGCCGGGCAGGTCGAGCAGCTCGACCGGGCGGCCATCGGGCAGCGCCAGGCGGCCGGCATGGCGCTCGACGGTGACGCCGGGATAGTTGCCGACCTTCTGCCGTGCACCGGTGAGGGCGTTGAACAGGGCGCTCTTGCCGGCATTGGGATTGCCGACCAGCGCAACCAGCGGGGCCGCGTTCATGCGCCGGGACTGACGTGGATCGCCGAGGCGACGTGACGGCGCAGGGCGACGATCATCCGGCCGATGCGGCAGGCGATCGGGCCGCCGCCGAGCAGGCCCGACTTGTGGAGCAGCTCGACCTCGACGCCCTCGTCCAGCCCCAGCTCACGCAGGCGCCGGCCCTCGGGCTCGCTCAGCTTGCTCCAGTCGACCATGGCGACAGAGCCGGGCTTGTGGCGGGGCAGGCTGGCAAGCGGAACGGGCACGGGAATCGCGGCGGGGGCATTCATGCTGCGAGTCATTATCAATTGCGAGGGGAGGACGCCAGTAGGATATGTTGGGAACCTCCTCTCCCTTTGGGAGAGGAAGGGGCCCGCTCGCGCAGCGAGTGGGAAGGTGAGGGTCGAGAAGTCGAGCCGCCCTCACCCTTCCGCGCCTTCGGCGCTCCCTCCCTCTCCCAATGGGAGAGGGATTAGGGGGTCAAACCGCCGGATACCGCAGCCGGCCCACGAAGCGCGACAGGCTGAAGCGATGCTCGGGCGGGGTCAGCCATTTCGCCTTGGCCTTCTCGAACTGCATGATGTTCTCGATCCGGCGGGCGAGGAAGGCGCGGGTGTCGGCCTGGCCTTCGCTTTCGTCGTCGAGGAACACCGCGATGGTCGAGGCATAGACGGCGCCGAGCGTCATGCGCTTGCTGTAATGGTTGTAATCGGTCGCGGTGTCGCCGGCGGCGCGCCACATCGCATCGGCGGCGCGCCAGCCGAGCTGGGCGGCGCGGGCGAGGTTCTGCGGCATGGCGAGGATGGCGAGCGCGCGGCGCAGCGCCTCGCGGTGCGGAGCGGCGAGATCGAGCCGAGCCTCGACCAGCGCGGTGATGCGCGCGCGGATCTTCATCGCGGCCAGTTGCTCGGGCGTGAAGCGGGCGAGCATCGCGGCGTCGATATGGGCGAACCAGGCATCGATCATCGCGACCGGGCCATCGGTGAAGGCGAGATGGGCGACGTCGCGGTCGACGCCGAGCGCATCCGCCGCGGCATCGACCGCACGGTTGTTCCAGCCGTCGAACGCCGCATTGGCCGCCACCTGCGGCGCGAGCGCGGCGCGCAGTTCGTCGAGAGTCGCGTCCTTCAGGTCCATCATGCCGATTTACTCTCCCCGGCTTCAGGTGCAACCCGCGGACCGCCGCTGCGCACCAGGACGAGCGCGATCGCGACCAGGATCGCGCCGATAAAGTCGGGCGGGCCGAGCGTCTCGCCATAGACGCTCCAGCCGACGATGCCGGCGACGATCGGCTGGGAGAGCAGGCCGATGCCGACCACCAGCGGCGAGAGATGGCCGATCGCGTAGATCATCAGCCCCTGCCCCACCACCTGGCTGGCGAGCGCGAGGCCGATCAATACGCCCCAATGCCCCGGCCAGAATGTCTCGCCCATCACCAGCGCCGCGACCAGCAGCGGCAGCGCGCTGGCCAGCGTGGAGAGGGCGAGCGCGGGCAGCGGCGCCATCGCCGCGCGGGCCTTGCCCATCAGCACGAAATAGACGGTGTAGAGCGTGCCGGCGAGCAGGCAGAGCAGGTCGCCGATCAGGTGATCGGGCGAGAGCTGGAAGGAGCGGCCGAGCAGCAGTGCGGCGCCCGCCGCGGCGAGCGCGAGGGCCAGGCCCTGGGTCCGCGTCGGCCACATGCGGGCGACGAGGAAGCCGTAGATCGGGTACATCAGCGTCGCCGAATTGCCGAACAGGGTGGCGTTGGCGAGCGTGGTCTGGAGGATGCCGACATGCCAGCTCGCCAGGTCCGCGGCGAAGGCGAGGCCGCCGAGCGCGATCGGCAGCCACAGGCCGCGCGCCGGGGCGAAGGGCCGTTTCTGCCCCGTGAAGGAGAGCGCGATCAGGATCGGCGCGGCGATCGCGATGCGCCAGAAGCCCGCCGCCACGGGTCCCACATCGGCCAGCCGCACGAACCACGGCCCGAAGGCGAGCGCGATATTGCCGGCAAGCAAGGCGGCGATCGGCAATGCAGAGGCAGTTTGCGGGGAAATAGCTTTTCTTGGGGAGGCGGGCCGATGCATGCGCCCCCTTAGCCCCCTATTTCCCGGCGTCACAGTCGTTAGGGAATTTGCGACGATGCCGAACCTGTTCGATCCGATCCAGCTGGGCGCGATCCATGCGCCGAACCGCCTGCTGATGGCGCCGCTGACCCGCGGCCGCGCGACGCGCGAGCATGTGCCGACGCCGATCATGGCGGACTATTATGCGCAGCGCGCCAGCGCCGGGCTGATCATCTCCGAGGCGACCGGGATCAGCCGGCAGGGCCTGGGCTGGGCCTATGCCCCGGGCCTGTGGAGCGACGAACAGACCGATGCGTGGAAGCCGGTGGTCGAGGCGGTGCATGCGGCCGGCGGACGGATCGTCGCGCAGCTCTGGCACATGGGCCGGCTGGTCCATCCCGACTTCCTGGGCGGCGAAGCACCGGTCTCCGCTTCGGCCAACACCGCGCCGGGTGAAGTCCGCACCTATCCGGCCGAGGAGAGCGGCGAGATCAAGCGGCCCTATGCCCAGGCGCGGCCACTCAAGACCGACGAGATTCCCGGGCTGCTCGACGATTATGCCAATGCCGCGCGGAACGCGATCCGCGCCGGCTTCGACGGGGTGCAGGTCCATGCCGCGAACGGCTATCTGATCGACAGCTTCCTGCGCGACAATTCCAACTTCCGCGACGACGCCTATGGCGGCTCGATCCCCAACCGGGTGCGGCTGCTGCGCGAGGTGACCCAGCGCGTGGTCGACACGATCGGCGGCGAGCGCACCGGCGTGCGGCTCTCCCCGAACGGCGAGGTGCAGGGCATCAACGACAGCAACCCGGCGCCCCTGTTCGAAGCGGCGGCAGCGGCGCTCGACGAGATCGGCATCGCTTTCCTCGAGATGCGCGAGCCGCGTCCGGGCGGCACCCGCGGCAAGCCCGATCATCCGCCGGTCCATCCGGGGATGCGCAAGGTCTTCAAGGGGCCGCTGATCCTCAACGCGGACTATCATCTCGACGACGCCCAGGCCGCGCTCGACGCAGGCGAGGCCGATGCGATCGCGTTCGGGCGGACCTTCCTCGCCAATCCCGACCTGCCGCACCGCCTGCGCGAACGGCTGCCGCTCAACCCGCAGCGCGAGGAGCTGTTCTATATCGGCGGGGCGGAGGGGTATACGGACTATCCCGTGGCGGCCTAGTTCGGGGTCGAGTCGATCGCAGTGAGCCAGGTGGTGGCGGCGGTGCGGAAGCCGTCACGCGCCTTGGCATTGAGCCCGACGAACACAAGGGCGAACACGATCCACCAGCCGACGAACGCGACGAGGAAGATCATAGCGACCAGCGCCACCATCAGCGCGCCGACGAGCTGGCCCTGGCCATCGGTACCGATCCGGATCGTGCGCGGACCTTCCTTGTCGAACCAGGGCGCGGTGGTGAAACTGAATCCCTCCCCGCCGGCATAGCGGCCGCGCGGCTCAGGCTTGCCGGGCGTCAGGCGGTGTTGCGCCTGTAGCCGCGGCGCTTCCATCGTCCGCGGCCGGTCGCTCGGCATTTCGGGCCGGGATGCGATCGCCGGCGGCGTGACGGACCGTCCTGCCAGCGTGTCGATCACGACAAGCCGCCGTCCCTGCTCCACTACGCGGTAGCGGGAGGGCGGCATGTCCATGGCGATCAGCCGAACTTGCTCTTGAGCGCGAGCATCGCCAGCGCGGCCTTGGCGGCCTCGCCACCCTTGTCCTTCTCGTCCGGCTTCGCCCGGGTAAGGGCTTGGGCTTCGTTCTCGACGGTGAGGATACCGTTTCCGATGGGGAGCGAGTCCATGGCGAGGGCCATCAGGCCGCGGGCGCTTTCGTTCGAGACCACTTCGAAGTGATAGGTCTCGCCGCGGATCACCACGCCCAATGCGACGAACGCATCGTAGCGGCCGGTCTCGGCGGCCATCGCCACCGCGCCGGGGATCTCGAGCGCGCCGGGCACGGTGATGGTCTCGTGGCTATGGCCCGCTTCCTCGATCGCGGCGCGCGCGCCTTCGAGCAGCAGGTCATTGAGGTGCGCGTAGAAGCGCGCTTCGACGATCAGGACACGTGCCAAGTCATTCTCCGGTATCGATGGGACGCTCGCCGACGATCGACAGGCCATAGCCGTCGAGTCCCACGAGCGTGTGATGGGTGTTGGTGAGCAGGATCATGTCCTGCACGCCGAGTTCGGTGAGGATGGTCGCGCCGACGCCGTAATCGCGCAGCTCGTCCATGTCCTTGGGCTCCAGCGTGCCCTCGCGGGCCTGGAGCGCCCGGGTGAACTGGTCGGGACGCGGCTTGTTGATCACCACGACCACGCCCGCGCCCTCCTCGGCGATGATCTCCATCGAGCGGCGTAGCAGCCCGCCGCGCGCACCGCCCTCGCCGAAGATGTCGGAGAAGGGCGAGAGCGCATGCATGCGCACCAGGGTCGGCTTCTCGGGGTCGATCTTGCCCTTCACCAGCGCGACCTGCTCGCTCTCGGTCGCCTTGTTCCAGAAGGTCATCGCGGTCCACTCGCCGCCCCAGTCGCTGTCGAAGCGCGTCTCGGCGCGCTTCTCGACGAGATGGTCGTGGCGGCGGCGATAGGCGATCAGGTCGCGGATCGTGCCGAGCTTGAGATTGTGGAACTGGGCGAAGGAGATGAGGTCGTCGAGACGCGCCATCGTCCCGTCGTCCTTCATGATCTCGCAGATCACGCCCGACGGGTTGAGCCCGGCGAGCCGCGCCAGGTCGACCGCCGCCTCGGTATGGCCGGTGCGGACGAGGACGCCGCCGTCGCGGGCGATCAGCGGGAAGACATGGCCGGGCGAAGTGATCGCATCGGGGCCGTTGGCCGCATCGATCGCCACCGCGACGGTGCGCGCGCGGTCCGCTGCCGAGATGCCGGTCGAAATGCCTTCCTTCGCCTCGATCGAGACGGTGAAGGCGGTGCCGAGCGGGGTGCCGTTGACCCGCGCCATCGGCTCCAGCTGCAGCTGGCGCCCGCGCTCGGCGGTGAGGGCCAGGCAGATCAGGCCGCGGCCGAAGCGCGCCATGAAGTTGACTGCGTCGGGCGTCGCCATCTGGGCAGGGATGACGAGGTCGCCCTCATTCTCGCGATCCTCGTCATCGACCAGGATGACCATCCGGCCGTTGCGGGCCTCGTCGATCAGCTCCTCGGGCGAGGAGAGGAAGGCGTGCTTGAGGCGCGCCGAAGGATTTGCTTGCTCAGGCTTTGCCACGAAGGGACTCCATGCGTTGCAGATAGCGGGCGAGCACGTCGATCTCGAGATTGACGGCCTGTCCGGCTTCCAATGCCCCGAATGTAGTGACGGAAGCGGTGTGGGGAATGATGTTGAGGTCGAATTCGACGCCGGCATCGGTATCGCGCACCGCATTGACGGTGAGCGAGACGCCATCGACGGTGATCGAGCCCTTGGGCGCCACGTACGGCGCCAGCTCCGCGCCGGTCTGGATCACGATGTGATGCGAGCCGCCGATCTCCTCGATCGACTTGACGGTGCCGATACCGTCGACATGGCCGGTGACGATATGGCCGCCCAGCTCGTCGCCAAGCTTGAGCGCACGCTCGAGGTTGAGCTTGCGGCCCGAGGTCCACATGCCCTGGGCGGTCCGGCTGATCGTCTCGCCCGAGACGTCGAACGCGACCCAGGCCGGACCCTTGTCGACCACCGTCAGGCAAACGCCCGAGCAGGAGATGGACGCACCGAGATCGATGCCCCCCGTTTCATAAGCAGTGGAGACGCGGACATGCAGGTCGCCCTGCTTCTCGGTCGCCTCGACCGTGCCGATATCAGTGACGATTCCCGTAAACATCAGGCGTGCTCGTAGACCTCCATCCTGTCACTGCCAAGCATGCGGCTTTCTACCAGCCGCCAGCGGCCATGGGCATCGCCCAGCTGGGTAAGCCCGATATCGCCGAGCGCCGCCCTGCCCTCCCCGATCAGGATCGGCGCGCGGTAGAGCAGCAGGCGATCAACGAGGTCCGCGCGGAGAAAGGCAGAAGCGGTTTCGGCGCCGCCCTCGACGAAGAGATGGTCGACGGCTTCGAGGCCGGCGATATCCTCCGGGCGCTTGAGATCGCCAGTCGAGGACAGCACCAGCCGGCGCGGCGCGCAGTCCTCGAGGCCAGGCAAGCGGACATCAAGCCGTGGCTGGTCGATCTCCATCGTTCGCCTGCCGACCAGGATCGCCTCATGCCGGCTGCGCTCGAGATGGGTATGTGCGCGCGCCTCGGGGCCGGTGATCCACTGGCTCTCGCCCGAGGGGAGCGCGATGCGGCCGTCGAGCGAGGTGGCGAGCTTGAGCGTGACCTGGGGGCGGCGGTTCTCCAGCCGGGCCAGGAAGCCGGCCATCGAGCGACGCGCCTCATCGATACGGATACCTTCGGTCACCTGGATTCCCGCAGCGCGGAGGCGCGCGGCCCCTGCCCCATTGGTCCGCGGATCGGGATCGCCGAGCGCGATCACCACTCGGGCGACGCCGGCGGCGATCAGCAGGTTCGAGCAGGCGGGACCGCGCGGAGACTCGTGCGCGCAGGGCTCCAGCGTGACATAGGCAGTTGCGCCGCGCGACTTTTCGCCGGCCCCGGCCAGCGCCATCGCCTCCGCATGCGGGCGGCCGCCGGGCTGGGTCCAGCCGCGGCCAATCACGGCTCCGTCGCGGACGATCACGCAGCCGACATTGGGATTGGGCGCGGTCCGCCCCCTGCCCCGCTCCGCAAGCGCGAGCGCGGCCCCCATCCAGCGCGCGTCGCTCAGAAGCCGTGCTGGGTCAGCCAATCGTCATATTTCTTGAATTCGGCCTGGCGCTTCTTCTGCGCCGCCTCGAACTCCGCCTTGCGCTTCAGCTCGGCGGGCAGGTCCTTGGCCTGCTGCGCCTTGATGTCGGCATCGCTGCGATCGAGCCGCCATTGCTGCACATAGATGATGTCGCGCTTGTAGGGCGTCTCGACGTTCGAGTCCTTCACGAACATCCACAGGATCACCAGCGTGACGCCCATGGCGAGGATCATGAACCACAGCTCATAGGGCTTGCGGGTGGCGAGCCAGCGCCTGAAATCGCCAAAGGCGCGCAGGGGATTGAATCTCTGAAGGTAGCTCATCTTGGCCCAAAGATAGGCGCGCGGGGGCCCGAGAGCCAGCCCCCGCGCACCATCAAGTCCCCTTACTGGTCCTTGATCTGAAAGGTGACGCTGAGCGTCATCCAGCTTTCTTCGGCCACGCCGCCCCGCGTCGCCGGCTTGAACCGCCATTTCGACAGGGCCTGGCGCCTGGTCGCATCGAAAAAGGCGGGGCTGGTGGCGCTGACCTGCTCGACGGCCTTCACCCTGCCATTGGTGCCGACCAGCACGCGGACGGAGACGCGCCCGTCGCGCTGCTCGCGCAGCTCGGACGCCGGGTAGGCGGGCTGGAAGTCCTCGGCGTAGCGCCCGTCGCGGCGGGCACCGACCAGGGGCAAGGGCGCCGGCTCGACGCGCGGCTCGGGCTTGGACACCGGTCCGGTCTCGACCGGCTTGCTGTTGTCCGGCGTGACCAGCGGGATATCCGGCGTGGTCTCCAGCTTGTTGTCGGTCGGCACGGTCTTGAGGATCGGATCGGGGGCGGTGACCGGCGGCTGCATCGCCGGCTTGGGATCCGGCTTGGGCTGCTCCTTGGGCTTCACGTCCGGCGGCGGCGGCAACGTCTCCTTGACCGGATAGGTGGTGAGCGTGGTGTCCCGGATCGCTTTGACGAAATTGGGCGAGGAATAGACCATCCCGGCGATGATCGCCCCGCTGAAGAGCAGCGACGCGCCGATGCTGACGGTGCGCGATTGCTGGGGCCGGTAGCGTTGTTCAGCGTACATGGCGTTGCACTCCATCTCCATTGCCGGTCTGAGCCGACTCCAGTGATGATACAACATTACATTAAACGTGCAAAGGGTTTTGCGATCATGCGCCCCCAAGCCGTTCCAGGGCAGCCACCTTGCCGATCAGCGGCAGGAGCGCGGCCATGTCGGGGCCATGCTCGCGGCCGGTGAGCGCGAGTCGCAGGGGCAGAAACAGCGCGCGGCCCTTGCGGCCGGTGGCTTCCTTGAGCGCGCCGGTGAGGGCGGGCCAGGGGTTGGTCCAGTCGAGGGCAGCGGCGATCTCGGCAGCCTGGGCGAGGAAGGGGCGGTCTTCCTCGGCGATGCTGGCGGTGACCGGGCCTTCGACCACGCTCCACCAGTCGGCAGCTTCGGCGATGGTAGAGAGATTGGGGCGGATCGCGCCCCAGCCAGCTTCGGTCATGCCGGCGGGGAGGCGGTCCTTCACTGCGGCATAGTCGAGCTGGTGGACGATGCGGGCATTGAGCTGGGCCAGCTCCTCCTCGTCGAAGCGCGCGGGGGCGCGGCCGAAGCGGGCGAAGTCGAAGCTCTCGATCAGCGGGGCCGAATCGGCCAGCGGCTCGACGGGATCGCTGGTGCCGAGCCGGGCGAGCAGCGCGATCAGTGCCTGGGGCTCGATGCCGATCTCGCGGAAATGCTCGATACCGAGCGAGCCGAGCCGCTTGGAGAGCTTGCCCTCGGCGCCGGTGAGCAGCGCCTCATGCGCGAAACGGGGGGGGGCGGCGCCGAGCGCCGCGAACATCTGGAGCTGGGTCGCGGTGTTCGAGACATGGTCCTCGCCGCGCACGACATGGGTGATGGCCATGTCGATATCGTCGATCACCGAGGGGAGCAGATAGAGCCAGCTGCCATCGGCGCGGCGGACCACCGGGTCGCTCATCGTCTTCGGATCGAAGCGCTGGGGGCCGCGGACCAGATCGTCCCACTCGATCATGGCGTCATGGTCGAGCCGGAAGCGCCAGTGCGGGCGGATGCCCTCGGCCTCCAGCTTGGCCCGGTCGGCATCGGTAAGCGCCAGGGCGGCGCGGTCATAGACCGGGGGCAGGCCGCGGCCGAGCAGCACCTTGCGCCTGAGCTCGAGTTCCTGCGCGGTCTCGTATGCTGCATAGACCCGGCCGGCGGCCTTCAATTCCGCGAAGCGTGCCTCGTAGCGATCGAAGCGCGCCGACTGGCGCTCCTCGCCATCGGGGTGGAGGCCGAGCCAGGCGAGGTCGTCGCGGATCGCCGCGACGAACGCCTCTTCCGAGCGCTCGGCATCGGTGTCGTCGATGCGCAGCAGGAAGCGGCCGCCCTGCTTCTTCGCGAACATCCAGTTGTGGAGCGCGGTGCGCAGGTTTCCGACATGAAGCTTGCCGGTGGGGCTCGGCGCGAAACGGGTGGTGACGGTCATGCGCTGCCCTTAGCCGTGCCGTGAAAGCCACGCCACCGGTGCATTAGCGGTGTATAAGCACTTCCCCGTCTTGCCCCGCCGGGAATCGGCTGACAAAGGGGCCACGAGGGAACGCGGGAGATAATTCGATGAAACTGTTGGCCGGCAATTCGAACGCGCCGCTCGCCAAGGCAATCGCGGAGTATCTCGAGATTCCGCTGACCCAGGCGAATGTCCGCCGCTTCGCCGACGAGGAGATCTTCGTCGAGATTCTCGAGAATGTCCGCGGCGAGGACGTCTTCGTGATGCAGTCGACCAGCTATCCGGCGAACGACAACCTCATGGAGATGCTGATCATGATCGACGCGCTGAAGCGCGCGTCGGCCAAGCGGATCACCGCCGTGCTCCCCTATTTCGGCTATGCCCGCCAGGACCGGAAGCCCGGCCCGCGCACCCCGATCTCGGCCAAGCTGGTCGCCAATTTGGTGACCACCGCCGGCGCCGACCGCGTCCTCTCGGTCGACCTGCACGCCGGGCAGATCCAGGGTTTCTTCGACATCCCGACCGACAATCTCTTCGCCGCTCCGGTGATGAGCGCCGACATCCATAGCCGCTTCCCCGACAAGAAGTGGATGGTGGTCTCGCCCGACGTGGGCGGCGTGGTCCGCGCCCGCGCGCTGGCCAAGCGGCTCGAGAACGCCCCGCTCGCCATCGTCGACAAGCGCCGCGAGCGCCCGGGCGAATCGGAAGTGATGAACATCATCGGCAATGTCGAAGGGCGCTTCTGCATCCTGATCGACGACATCGTCGATTCGGCCGGCACGCTCTGCAACGCCGCCGCCGCGCTCAAGGCAGCGGGTGCCGAGGACGTGGTCGCATACTGCACCCACGGCGTGCTCTCGGGCGGCGCCGTTGCCCGCGTCGACGGTTCGGCGCTGGCCGAGCTGGTCATCACCGACTCGATCGGCAACCATGCGGTGATCGCCGAGAGCAGCAAGATCCGCCACCTGACGATCGCGCCTTTGCTCGCCGAGGCGATCAAGCGGATCGCGGACGAGAGCTCGGTTTCGAGCCTGTTCGACTGAGCCAAAGTACAGGAAGTACACGCCAAAGCGCGTTTTGGCGTCTTGGTCGCTTCAATGATTACAATGGCTTAGCGAATCGCCTCGGCGACGAGGGCGGTGCCGACCAGGATCATCAGCACATAGATCGCGGTGTAGAAGCGCGCCGCGTCGACCTTGCGCACCAGCCAGACGCCGGCGACGGTGGAGACGAGGGCGAGCGGCAGCAGCGCGGCTGACGTCATGACGTTGGCCGTAGTGAACTGGTCGAGCGCGAGATAGGCCGGGACCTTGATCCAGTTGGTCGCGGCGAAGAACAGCGCGGTGGTGCCGACCAGGATGTCGCGCGGCAGGTTGCGCGGCAGCACCCAGAGCTGGAAGGGCGGCTGGCCGGCATGGGCGATCTGGCTGGTGAAGCCCGAGGCGACGCCGAACAGCGAGCCGATCCAGTCCGGCCAGCGTGCGGTGTCCTTCGGGGTCGCATAGCGCGCGGCCCAGAGCCGATAGGCGCCGAACAGGATCGAGATGCCGCCGACCATCGCCATCACCGCGGCGGAGGACACGCTTGCGGCGAACCAGTAGCCGAGCGCGATGCCGACGATCGAGCCTGGGAGCATCCAGCCGAGCAGCCGCCAGTCGACCGTGCGGCGGAACGCCCAGACGCCGACCACGTCCTGCGCGATCAGGATCGGCAGGGTGATCGCGGCGGCGCGCACGGGGTCGACCGCGAAGGTGAGCAGGGGGAGGGAGAGCGCGCCCATGCCGGCGAACCCGCCCTTGCTCAGGCCGAGCAGGATCACCGCGGGGATTGCGAGCGCGTAGAAATGCCAGTCGGTGATCATGCCAGGCCCCATGCCCCAACCGTCATCCTCGCGAAAGCGGGGACCCATCTCCAGTACCATCCACAATCGCAACGGTCGTGCATGCCGCACGCGCGCGAGATGGGCTCCCGCTTTCGCGGGGGTGACGAAGTTGAGGAAGCGGCTTAATCCGCGGTCCATGGCAGAGGATCGCACCGGGCAAGTCGCCGTCCTGTTCATTTCCGAGCGCACGGGGGAAGACGCAGAGGGGTACGCCGTCGCCGCCGCGGCGATGGACGCGCTGGCGGCACAGCAGCCCGGCTATCGCGGGGTCGACCATGTCGGCAACGACCAGGGCCAGGCGATCACGATCAGCTATTGGGCCGACGAGGCGAGCGCCGTCGCGTGGCGCAAGCATCCCGAGCATGCCGAGACCCGGGAGAAGGGCCGCGGGCGCTGGTACCGATGGTACATGCTCCATGTCGCCGAGATCGGGCGCAGCTACAGCTGGCAGCGGCCATGAGGTTCCGGCGGGTCGACGGCACCTTCGCGCTGCTGTTCACCGTCATGCTCGTCATCGCGGCAGGCAATACCGCGCTGCAATCGGTGCTGCCCGCGCTCGGCCGCTCGCTCCATGCCCCCGACAGCGCCGTCGCCGCGGTGTTCTCGGTCTCCGCCCTGCTCTGGGTGATCGCCGCGCCCTTCTGGGCCAACCGATCCGACCGGCACGGGCGCCGCGCGATGGTGCTGCTCGGCATTGCCGGCTTCACCGTGTCGCTGGGGCTGTGCGGCCTGTGCCTGGCGCTGGGGATTAATGGCTGGCTGGGTCCGGTGGCGACCTTCATCGCATTCGTCGCCGGACGGGTGATCTACGGGACCTTCGGATCGGCGGCGCCGCCGGCGGTGCAGGCGATCGTCGCGGGACGGACCAGCCGCGAGGAGCGCACCCAGGCGCTGACCCTGCTCGCCTCGGCCTTCGGGCTCGGCACGATCCTGGGCCCGGCAATCGCGCCCTATCTGGTGATGGGGCATCTCTGGCCGGGAGGACCATTGATAGGACTCGCCGGCCCCGCCTTCGCCGCGAGCGCGATCGGCGTGGTGATCTGGATCGCCGCCGCCCGGGGCCTGCCCCGGGACGAGGGCCATGCCCACGGCGCGGCGATCTCCTATCCCTCGATCGGCGGGCAGGGGACCGGCGCGACGGTGACCGCCGCCACTGCCGAGGAGACCAGCGAGAATATCCGCTATTTCGACCCGCGCATCCGCGCCTGGATCGTCGCGGGCCTGATCATCGGCCATGCCCAGGCGATGACCGGCCAGGCGATCGGCTTCCTGGTGATCGACCGCATGCAGCTGCCGCCGGTCGAGGCGCTGCAACCGACCGGACTGGTGCTGATGATCGGCGCCGGCGCCTCGCTGCTCGCCCAATGGGGGCTGATCCCGATGCTCGACCTGCGCCCCCGCGCGCTGGTGCTGGCGGGGGCGGGGCTGGGGCTGCTCGGCTGCGTGGCGACCGGCACAGCGACGACGCTGTACGGCATCGCGATGGGCTATGCGCTGATCTCGCTGGGGATGGGCTTTGCCCGGCCGGGCTTCACCGCCGGCGCCTCGCTGGGGGTGGGAGCGGAAGCGCAGGGATCAGTGGCGGGCAAGGTCACCTCGGTGAACGGCGCCGCGTTCGTGCTGGGGCCTTCGATCGGGGTGGGGCTGTATGAGGTCTGGCGGCCGCTGCCGTACCTGACGGCTGCGGGCGCGCTGGGGTGCCTGCTGGTTTATGCCTGGGTGGCGACGCGGGGTTCCAAACAGCCCTAACGTCATCCCCGCGAAAGCGGGGACCCATCTCCCGGACTATCCCGCATCACAGCCGTCGTGATTGACGATAGGGCAGGAGATGGGCCCCGGCTTTCGCCGGGGTGACGAAGTGGAGCGTCAGTCCGAGCCCTTCGGCCCGCGGCCCTGCAGCATGCCGGGGGCGATGAATCCCAGCGGCTGGATCGCCGAGGCCTGCTGCTTCAGCCGGCCCGACATCGCCTGGTACTCATTCTCCATCTCGGGCGTGACCGTGGCACGCGAATCGGCGAGGGCCTCGTCGAAATGCGCCTGGGTCACTTCCTTGGTCTGGAGCGACTGGCGCAGCGCGACCAGGCCGGCGCGGCGGACCACGTCCTCCAGATCGGCACCGGTATAGCGCTCGGTCTGCTCGGCGATCGACTTGAGATCGACGTCGGAGGCGAGCGGCATCTTCGCGGTCTGGATCCGCAGGATCCGCTCGCGGCCGGCCGCATCGGGCACGCCGACATAGACCAGCTCGTCGAACCGGCCCGGGCGCAGCAGCGCCGGATCGATCAGGTTCGGCCGGTTGGTCGCGCCGATCACCACCACCGATTGCAGCTCCTCGAGCCCGTCCATCTCGGCGAGGATCGTGTTGACCACGCGCTCGGTCGCCTGGGGCTCGCCCAGGCCGCCGCCGCGCGCGGGCACCAGCGAATCGAGCTCGTCGATGAAGATCACGCAGGGCGCGACCTGGCGGGCACGGGCGAACAGCCGGGCGATCTGCTGCTCGGATTCGCCATACCATTTGCTGAGCAGGTCGCTCGACTTGGTGGCGATGAAGTTCGCCTCCGCCTCGCGCGCAACCGCCTTCGCAAGGAGCGTCTTGCCGGTGCCCGGCGGCCCATAGAGCAGGAAGCCCTTGGCCGGGCGGATGCCGAGGCGGCGGAACGCGTCGAGATCCTTGAGCGGCAGCTCGACACCTTCCTTCAGGCGCATCTGGGCATCGTCGAGCCCGCCGACATCCTCCCAGCGGACCGTCGGCGCCTGGACCATGACTTCGCGCATCGCCGAAGGCTGGACGCGCTTGAGCGCCTCGAGGAAGTCCTCGCGGGTGACGGCCAGCGTATCGAGCACCTCGGGCGGGATCGTGCCCTTCTCGAGATCGAGCTTCGGCATGATCCGGCGCACCGCTTCGATCGCCGCCTCGCGGGCGAGCGCCGACAGGTCGGCCCCGACGAAACCGAAGGTGGTGCGGGCGAGCTCGCCCAGATCGACCTTATCGCCGAGCGGCATGCCGCGGGTGTGGATGCCGAGGATCTCGCGCCGGCCCCGCTCATCCGGCACGCCGACGACGATCTCGCGGTCGAACCGGCCCGGACGGCGCAGTGCCTCGTCGATCGCGTCGGGGCGATTGGTCGCGGCGATGACGACGATGTTGGCGCGCGCCTCCAGCCCGTCCATCAGGGTGAGCAGTTGGGCGACGAGGCGCTTCTCCGCCTCGCCCGAGACCTGGCCGCGCTTGGGCGCGATCGAATCGATCTCGTCGATGAAGACGATCGACGGCGCCGCCTTGGCCGCTTCCTCGAAGATCTGGCGCAGCCGGCCTTCCGATTCGCCATAGGCCGAGCCCATGATCTCGGGCCCGTTGATCAAGAAGAACTGCGCGTCCGATTCGTTGGCGACGGCGCGGGCGAGCCGCGTCTTGCCGGTGCCGGGCGGGCCATGGAGCAGCACACCCTTGGGCGGATCGACGCCGAGGCGCTGGAACAGCTCGGGATAGCGCAGCGGCAGCTCGACCATCTCGCGGAGCTGGTCGATCGTGCCGGCCATGCCGCCGATATCGTCATAGGTGACGTCGGCGCGACGCGCGTCTCCGCTCGCCTCTTCATATTCGGGGCGCAGCTCGACCTCGGTATTCTCGTCGATATGGACGATGCCCTTGGGGCTCGCCGAGACCACGGTGAGGCGGATCTCCTGCAGCGCATAGGCGGGCGCGCGGAGGAACTGGGCGACCTGGGGCGGGATGTCCGCGCGCTGCTGGCCGGCAGTGGCGACGACGTCGCCCTGGGCGAGCGGGCGCTGGAAGAAGACGCGCTTCAATGCCTCGCCGCTGCCCTGGAGGCGGAGATTCTGCTGGGCGGGGGCGAAGACGACGCGCGTCGCCGGCTTGGACTGCGCCTTGCGCACCTCGACGAAATCGCCCGAGCCGACGCCGGCATTGGCGCGCTGGAGACCGTCGATGCGCAGCAGCTCGAGGCCCTCGTCCTCGGCATAGGGCAGCACGGCGAGCGCCGGGGTGGCGCGCTTGCCGACAATCTCGATCACATCGCCTTCGGTGAGGCCGAGCCGCGCCATCAGGGCGCGCGGCAGATGCGCGAGGCCACGGCCGCTGTCCTCGGGCCGGGCATTGGCAACCTGCAGCCGGGTGGGCTGCGCTTCTTCGTCCGCCATTTTCTGTTCTCCCCAGGCGTGTGAGACGCCGGAGGTGGGGAATCGTTCAGACAAAAAAAAGGCCGATCGCGAGGACCGGCCGGGAAAGTTTTAGGAGAGGATGCCTGAAAGGCACGTGCTTTGTGCAGTGCGGGCGGTTTTTGTGCAAGTGCGAAAAGAAACATTAACGCGTGCACAACTTGCAATCGCGAATAACAAGAGCGATATATGGCCAACACCCAAAAGGGCATTGGCGTGGGGCGAAACCCGCGCCAAGGATAATGACGCAGCGCAACAAAAAGAGAGCGAGATGCGACGACTTCCTCCCCTGACGGCAATCGAAGCATTCGTGCAGGTGGCGCGGCTCGGCTCGATCAAGGCCGCGGCGGAGGAGCTTGCGCTCTCCTCGCCGGCGCTGAGCCGCCGCGTCCAGGCGCTCGAGCGGTTCATCGGCAAGCCGCTGTTCGAGCGGCGCCACCAGGCGCTCAAGCTCAACGATGACGGCGACCGGCTGCTCGGCATGATCGCGCCCGCGCTCGATACGATGGCCGATGCGGTGGAGACGATGACCAGCGGCACCGAGCTGCTGCGCCTGCGCCTCGGCCTGCTGCCGCTGTTCGCGACGCAGCGGCTGATGCCGCACATGGGCGACCTCAAGCGCAAGCATCCCGAGCTGCATCTCGATGTGGACACGGGCGGCCATGCGGTGGCGCGGCTGGGCGACGGGCTCGACGCGGCGATCGTGGTGGCGCGCGACATCGACCCGACGCTCTATGCCAAGCGGCTCGATCGCAACCGCGTCTATGTGATCGGCGCGCGCTCGCTGCTCGAAGGGCCGGATCCGATCACCAGGCCCGAGCAATTGTCGCGGCTGACCGCGTTGGTGCACCGCGACATGGCCGACACCTTCACGGCGTGGCGCGCGGCGGCGGGGCTTTCGGAACAGGAGATCGAGCCGGCGGCGATCGACCATTTCGATTCGGGCACGCTGATGCTCGAGGCGGCGGCGCAGGGGCTGGGCGTTGCCTTCATGCTCGAATCGCATTTCGAGGCGGCGCGCGACGAGCGGCTGGTCCAGCTCTTCGACCTGACCGTGGACAGCGATTACAGCTACTGGTTCGTCTGCCGCCCGCGCGCGCTGGCGACGCGGCCGGTCAAGCTGTTCCACGACTGGCTGATCGACGTGCTCGAGGCGGACCGGGTGGCGTGATTCCCGGAAACTCCCCTCCCTGCAAGGGAGGGGTTGGGGGTGGGTCCTTGCGTGCGATACGGAGCGGCCAGACCTGCTCTTGCAGTATCGCCAGGACACCACCCACCCCTAGCCCCTCCCTTGCAGGGAGGGGAATCGGCAAGCCTTACGCCTCGGTGCGCGCCTTGACGATCTTGCCCGGGTTGCGGGGCGGCTCGCCCTTCGGCAGCGCGTCGACATGCTCCATGCCCTCGGTGACCACGCCCCAGACAGTGTACTGGCCGTCGAGGAAGGTCGCGTCGTCGAGGCAGATGAAGAACTGCGAGTTGGCGCTGTTCGGATCCATCGTGCGGGCCATCGAGCAGACGCCGCGGACATGCGGCTCGCGGCTGAACTCGGCCGGCAGGTTGGGCAGGCTCGAGCCGCTCATGCCGGTGCCGGTGGGGTCGCCGCCCTGGGCCATGAAGCCGTCGATCACGCGGTGGAAGACGACGTCGTCGTAGAAGCCTTCGTCGGCGAGGGTGGCGATGCGCTCGACATGCTTGGGGGCGAGATCGGGGCGCAGCTGGATGTGCACCTCGCCGGTATCGAGGGTCATGACGAGCTTGGTGGGTTCGGACACGAAACTTACTCCTGAGAAGGCTTTGCACCGCACCTAGTGGCGCGCGGGGCGACTTGCAAATCACGGCCGGCAATGGCAGCGGCGGAAGCGGGGCCAAACAGGGAGGTCGAACCTTGAGCGAGACCGAACTTCAAGCGGATAGCATGGTCCCCGAGCCCCAGCTCGACGAGGACGACCGGCTGCGGCCGGAGTTCGTCGACGCCGTGCTCGACGCGGTGCACGATGGCGACTCCGCCCGGGCGCATGCGCTGGCCGAGCCGCTCCACCCCGCCGACATCGCCGACCTGGTCGAGCTCGCGCCGTCCGAGGACCGTGCCGCCCTGGTCAGCGCGATCGCCGACCTGATCGACGGCGACGTGCTCGCCGAGATGAACGACTGGGTGCGCGAGGCCCTGGTCGAATCGCTGACCGCGACCCAGGTGGCCGACATCGCCGCCGAGCTCGATACCGACGACGCCGTCGCGATCATCGAGGACATGGACGCGGAGGACCAGCGCGAGGTGCTCCGCGCGCTCGATCCGGACGACCGCGCCGCGATCGAGGAAGCGCTTTCCTATCCGGAGGAATCCGCCGGCCGCCTGATGCAGCGCGAGCTGATCGCGGTGCCCGAGCACTGGTCCGTCGGCGACGTGCTCGATTACCTGCGCAAGAACGAGGATCTGGCGACCGATTTCTGGGAAATCTTCGTCGTCGATCCCAGCCACAAGCCGGTGGGCACCTGCGCGCTTTCCTGGATCCTGCGCACGCCGCGCGTCGTCTCAATGGGCGATGTGATGAAGCGCGAGCAGACCTTGATCCCGGTCGACATGGACCAGGAGGAAGTGGCGCTGCGCTTCCAGAAATACGCGCTGATCTCGGCCGCGGTGATCGACCCGAACGGGCGGCTCGTCGGCATGATCACGGTGGACGACATCGTCCACATCATCTCCGAGGAGGCAGGCGAGGACGCGCTGCTGCTCTCGGGCGCCGGCGAGGGCGACATCAACGAGCCGGTGATCGATTCGTACAAGGGCCGGGTGCGCTGGCTGCTGACCAACCTGCTCACCGCGCTGGTCGCGGCGACGATCATCAGTCTGTTCGAGGGCACGATCCAGAAGATGGTGGCGCTGGCCGCACTGATGCCGATCGTCGCGGGCGTGGGCGGCAATGCCGGCACCCAGACCATGGCGGTGACGGTGCGCGCGCTCGCGACCAACCAGCTGACCCAGTCGAACACCCTGCGCGCAATCCAGCGCGAGATTTCGATCGCACTGCTCAACGGCGTGACCGTGGCGCTGGTGATCGGCACCGCGGTGGGGCTGTTCTACCATCATGCCGCGCTGGGCGGGGTGATCGCCGCGGCGATGATGACCAACATCTTCATCGCCGGCCTGGCCGGGGTGGTGGTGCCGGTGACGCTCGACCGGTTGAAGGCCGATCCGGCGGTGGCCAGCTCGATCTTCGTGACGATGACCACCGATTCGATGGGCTTCCTGGCGTTCCTCGGCCTGGCCAGCGCGAGCGGTCTGGTCGGTTGATCCAGGCCGGATCGCACACCAGATTGATCTCGTGCCACTTCATCTGACCAAGGTCGCCTTTGGCTGCGACTCCGTAGAGTATCTCGCCCAGCGCCTCGCCTCGCGCGGGGAGGTCTGGGGGCTGACCACGCGCTATCTGCCCAAGCGCCACGAGGAGATCGGCGGCGAAGGATCGCTGTTCTGGATCCTCAAGCACCAGCTGGTCGGCCGCACCCCGATCGTCGGGTTCGGCGAGGCCGAAGGCGGGCGCACCGCGATCCTGATGGAGCCGCGGCTGATCCTGGTCGCCAACCGGCCCAAGCGCGCGCACCAGGGCTGGCGCTATCTCGAGGATGCGGACGCGCCGAAGGACCTGGGCGAGGCCGGGGCGGGGCTGGACAAGCTGCCGCCCGCGCTTATGGGCGAACTGGCGGGGCTGGGGCTGATTTAAGCGGAAGGGCCCACGGGCGGGAGTCGAACCCGCCGAGACTTCGCCAAGCGAAGCCCACGCCGACCGTGTCAGGACCATATAAGCGAATAACAGTCTGCGCGCCGGGCTTCAATTCACCAGCAGCGGGTACGCATTGCGGAATGCCGCGACCTTCGGCTTGTCGTAGCGCACGATGTAGGGATAGGTCGGGTTCCGCCAGAAGAAGTCCTGGTGATAGGCCTCGGCCGGATAGAAGGTGCCGGTCTCGAGCTTCGTCACGATCGGCTTCGGGAACGCCTTCGCCTTGGTCAGCTGCGCGATATAGGCGGCGGCGACGCTGCGCTGCTCGTCATTCTGCGGGAAGATCGCCGAGCGATAGCTGGGGCCGGTGTCGGGATATTGCCGGTTGAGCTGGGTCGGATCGTGCGCGACCGAGAAATAGATGCGCAGCAGCGTGCCGTAGCTGACCTTCTTCGGATCATAGGCGATGCGCACCGCCTCGGCATGGCCGGTCTTCTCGGTCGAGACCTGGGCATAGGTCGCGGTCTGGGCGGTGCCGCCGGCATAGCCGCTGGTGACCGAATGGACGCCCTTCACCGACTGGAAGACCGCCTCCATCCCCCAGAAGCAGCCGCCGGCAAGGACGGCGACCTGCTCGCCCTTGCCCGGCTTCACGTCAACCGTGGGCACGGGCACCGGCACGGCGCGCTCCGCCGCACTTCCCCGCACGGTGAGCAGCAGCAGGCCGCCCGCGAGCGCGGCAACAGTCAGGACGTATTTCGACATCGCGAATCCTCAACAGGAGGGGGCACTCTCTCCCCCTATACGTCGTCAATCCGCGGCGCGTTACAAGTCAGCGCAGAGCCGCGCAGGCTTCCTGAATGCGCGTGCACGCTTCGGTGAGCAGCGCGTCCGACGTCGCGTAGCTGATCCGCAGCGCCGGCGAGAAGCCGAAGGCCGCGCCGTGCACCGCCGCGACCCGCGCCTCGGTGAGCAGATAGCCGACCATTTCCTCGTCGGTGGTGATCACCTGGCCCTTGGGCGTGGTCTTGCCGATCAGCTGGCTGAACTCGGGATAGACGTAGAAGGCGCCTTCGGGACGCGGGCAGGTCATGCCGTTGATCTGGTTGAGCATCGACACGACGAGATCGCGGCGGCCCTGGAAGGCGGCGACGCGCTCTGCGAGGAAGCTCTGGTCGCCGTTGAGCGCCGCGACCGAAGCGGCCTGCGAGATGCTCGACGGGTTGGAGGTCGACTGCGACTGGAGCTTGCCCATCGCCTTGATCAGCCAGGCCGGGCCGCCCGCATAGCCGATGCGCCAGCCGGTCATCGCATAGGCCTTGGACACGCCGTTGGCGGTCAGCGTGCGATCGTAGAGCGACGGGCAGACCTGCGCGATGGTGGCGAATTCGAAGCCATCGTACAGGATGTGCTCGTACATATCGTCGGCATAGATCAGCACGTGCGGGTGCCGCTCGAGCACTTCGCCCAGGGCCTTGAGCTCGGCGGCCGAATAGGCAGCGCCGGTCGGGTTGGACGGCGAGTTGAGCACCACCCACTTGGTCTTGGCGGTGATCGCGGCCTCGAGCTGCTCGGGCTTGATCTTGTAGCCCGCATCCGCGCCCGCCGAGATGAAGACCGGCGTGCCGCCGGCGAACTCGACCACATCCGGATAGCTGACCCAATAGGGCGCCGGGATCACGACTTCGTCGCCCGCGTCGATCGTCGCGCAGAAGGCGTTGAACAGCGTGTGCTTGCCGCCCGAGTTCACGCTGATCTGGTTCTCGGCATAGGTGAGGCCGTTGTCGCGGGCGTATTTGGCGATGACCGCCTGCTTCAGCTCGGGCGTGCCGTCGACATTGGTGTACTTGGTCTTGCCCGCGCGGATCGCCTCAATCGCGGCTTCCTTGACGAAGTCCGGCGTGTCGAAATCGGGCTCGCCGGCGCCGAGGCCAATCACGTCGATGCCGGCGCGCTTCAGCTCGAACACCTTGCTCGTCATCGCGAGCGTGGCGGAGGGCTGGATACGATTGAGCGCGGCCGAGGTCTGCATGAATGGCGCCTTTTCCGGGAGGGGAGACGCCGGGCCTATAGGACCGCGTTCTAGGCTTTCGCAACCGTTACGGCTGAAACCAGTCCGCGAAGGGCATTGCCGATATAGAAGCCGCCCGCGAGATTCTCGGGCCTGAGGTCGCCCTCCACCGCGCGGCCGGTCTCGATCAGCTCGGCGCGCAGCACGCCCGGCAGCAGGCCGCGAGCGAGCGGCGGGGTGACCAAAGTGCCGTCGCGCTCGACGAAGATCGAAGTGAAGCTGCCCTCGGTGAGATAGCCGGCCTCGTCGGTGAACAGTACTTCCCAGGCGCCAGCCTCGCGCCGGGCTTCGTCATAAAAGGCGCGGCGGCTGGTCTTGTGGGCGAGGCGGAAATCATCGCGCGAGAGCTTGCTGGGCGTGATCGCCACCTCGACCGGCCCGGCCGGCGCCTCGGGCAGCGGGGCGATGCCGATGGCGATGGCGCCCGATGGGGCGAGCAGCAGCCGCACGCGGGCAGGCGCGCGAAGACGGAAGGTCGCGGCCTGCAGCTCGTTGCGCGCTTCATGGCGATCGAACTCGAAGCCGAAGGTGCGCGCGCTCGCCTTCATCCTTGCCAGATGCCGCTCGAGCAGGGGCAGGCCGGCAAGCGGATCGAAGCGCATGGTCTCGATCAGGTCGAACGGCGTTTCGCCGGACGTGACGAAGGCGCCCTTGGCCAGGCACTCGTCCCATTCCTCGGCGGCGTTCGAATCGGCGACCACGCCCGATCCTAACCCGAGCAGCGCGCGTGTCGCCCCCTCTTCTATGGTCAAGGTGCGGATAGCCACGTTGAACAGAGCAGAGCCATCGGGCTCGATCGCACCGATCGCGCCGGTGTAGACGCCGCGGGCATCCTTCTCGACCTCGGCGATCACTTCCATCGCGCGCAGCTTCGGCGCACCGGTGACCGAGCCGCAGGGAAAGAGCGTGGCGAGCGCGTCGATCGCGGTGACGCCTTCGCCCGGCTGGGCAGTGACGGTGGAGACCATCTGGTGGACGGTCGGGTAGCGCTCGACTTCGAACAGCGCAGGCACGCGCACCGTGCCCGGGCGGGCGACGCGGGTGAGATCGTTGCGCATCAGATCGACGATCATCAGATTCTCGGCGCGCTGCTTGGGATCGGCGACGAGCTGGTCGGCGAGGGCCTCGTCCTCGGCCGGGTTGCCGCCCCGCCGCGCGGTGCCCTTCATCGGCTTCACGGTGAAGCCGGTGTCGTCGAGGGTGAAGAACAGCTCGGGCGAGAAAGAGAGGATCCAGCGCGTGCCGGTGTAGACCAGTGCCCCATAGCCGGCGCGCGCGCGGGCGCGGAGCAGGGCGTAGAGCGCGGCGGGATGGCCGGCAAAGGGCACATCGGCACGGAAGGTGAGGTTGGCCTGATAGATGTCGCCGGCGGTTATATAGTCGGCGACGCGGGCGAACTGGCCCTGATAGGCGGCGCGGCCGATCCGCGGGACCGGCGCGCCGGCCCAGGCGCCGGCGGGGTCGGGAAGGAGGGCAGCGAGGTCGACGGCCTCTCGATCGGCAAATTTACCGAACCACAGGCACGACGCGGTACCCGACTGGGCAACCGCGCGCGGCTCGATGCCCGAGGCCGCTTCATAGCTGAGGAAACCGGCGAGATGGCCGGTGCCTTCGCGCAACCTGGCGAGTGCCCCTGGCACCTGTCCGGGCGCGTCGGCCCGCACGATCTCGCGCGCATTATGATAGAGTCGCGCACCGACGCCGCCCGGGCGGGCATCGTCGAGCAGCACGAAGGGCGTATCGGGCAGGGTCATGCCGGCTGGCGCATGCAGCCGCTCGCGTCCAACGGCAAGCCCATGTTGCCGGGCGCGGGCGCGCCGCCTATCTCGAGACCATGTCCAATCCCCCGATGCGCGCCGCGGTGATCCCGGTCACGCCGCTCCAACAGAATTGCACGCTCCTGTGGTGCACCGAGACGATGAAAGGCGCGTTCGTCGATCCCGGCGGCGACCTGGAGAAGCTGCGCGCCGCCGCCGCGCAGCACGGCGTGACGATCGAGAAGATCCTGGTGACGCATGGCCATATCGACCATTGCGGCGCCGCCGGCGAGTTTGCCAGGGAGCTGGGCGTGCCGCTGGAAGGGCCGCACGAGGCGGACCGTTTCTGGATCTCGCGGCTCGACGAGGATGGCCGGAAATACGGTATCCGCGGCACCGTGTTCGAGCCGGACCGCTGGCTGGAGCAGGGCGACCAGGTGACCGTCGGCAACCTCACCCTCGACGTCTATCACTGCCCCGGCCACACGCCGGGCCATGTCGTCTTCCACCATCCCGAATCGAAGTTCGCGACGGTGGGCGACGTGCTGTTCCAGGGATCGATCGGCCGCACCGACTTCCCGCTGGGCAACCACCAGGACCTGCTCGACGCGATCGTGGAGCGGCTGTGGCCGCTGGGGGACGACACGACCTTCGTCCCCGGCCACGGCCCGCTCAGCAATTTCGGGCATGAGCGGAAGACCAATCCGTTCGTCGCCGATTCGGTGCTGGCGAAGGGATAGGGAGCGCAGCCCGCGCGACTATCGCATCAGATACATCGTCACCCCGGCCCCTTCGGCGTAGCTCAGGACAGGCTTGTGCCGGGGTCTACCAAGCCGCGCTGGCTGACCGAATTGCCGCTTGCCCAGTACTTGCCTCCCCGTCACCCCGGCACGAGGCCGGGGTGACGGGGAGAGTTCGGGGCGAGGGCTGGCCTCCATCTCCCCGATCTCGCGTTTCGCTATGACCGCGGCCCGATCTTGAAGACGGTGGTCGGCGCAGCCTGCTGGTACTGGCTGCCGATATAGATGCCATAGGCGGCGAGGCCGAGCATCGTGATCATGGTCAGCGCGATGCCGATTCGGCGGCCCAGGCCCCAGCCGTCCATCCCGAAGGCGTGGAGGATGCGCCCGAGGACCAGTGCGAAGCCGACGCCCCACAGCCAGATGCTGGTGCCGGCGGCAAGCTCGACCAGGGCGAGCAGCACGAGAATCAGCGGGACATATTCGGTGAAGTTCAGCTGCGCGCGCATGCGACGGACGAGCCGGTCGTCGCCGCCATCGCCGACGAAGATCTTCTCGGCGAGTCGCAGCCGGCTGATTCGCAGGCCAAGCCAGAAGTTGATCACGGCAGCCGCCCCGGCGGTGCAGAGCGTCACGGGTAGAATAAGCATATAGAGTGTCCCCTCCGGAAGGTTACTCCTACACTCCCTTGCTTCCCCTGCAAGAATCGCTATAGGCGCGCACTCGCTTTCGTGACCGTCCGCTGGTCCGGCGAGCGCCGGAGCTTCCGTCGCTTGCCCGCTGGGCCGTGCGGGCGTATCGCGATTTTGACTTTGGTTTCGTTAGAAGGTGCCGAAATGGCCGTTCCCAAGAGAAAGACTACGCCGTCGCGGCGTGGCATGCGTCGCGCTCATGACGCCCTGACGCCCCAGGCATTCCAGGAGTGCCCGAACTGTGGCGAGCTGAAGCGTCCGCACGTGCTGTGCGGTTCGTGCGGCCACTATAACGGCCGCGAGATCGTTTCGGCCGAAGACTGATTCGGTAACGATTGGGCCGGATCGCGCGGGGGCATGCGAGTATGACGAATTCCTCTCGAATCGCCGTCGATGCGATGGGCGGTGACGAGGGAATTGCGGTCATGCTCGCCGGTGTCGCGCGTGCGCGCCGTCGATTCGAGGGCATGGAGTTCATCCTCGTCGGTGACGAGGCGCAGATCCGCGAGGGTCTGAAGAATCACCCGAACCTGACGGCCGCGTCTGAAATCGTCCACGCACCGGACATCGTCGCCTCGGAAGAGAAGCCGAGCGCGGCGATTCGGCGTGCCAAGACGACGTCGATGGGAATCGCCATCGACCTGGTGAAGCAGGGCAAAGCCGGCGCCGCCGTCTCCTCGGGCAATACCGGGGCACTGATGGCGATGGCAAAGCTGTCGCTGCGCACCATGCCCGGCATCGACCGGCCGGCGCTCGCGGCGCTGATGCCGACGCTCGGCGAGAACGACACGGTGATGCTCGACCTGGGCGCCAATACCGAGGTCGACGCGCGCAACCTCGTCCAGTTCGCGGTAATGGGTGCCGCCTATGCGCGCACCGCGCTCGACCTGCAGAACCCGCGGGTCGCGCTGCTCAACATCGGCACCGAGGACATGAAGGGCACCGACTCGATCCGCGAAGCCGCTGCCGAGCTGCGCGCCGCCGAGCATCTGCGGCTCGATTTCAAGGGCTTCATCGAGGGCAACAAGCTGTCGCGCGGCGATGTCGACGTGATCGTGTGCGACGGCTTCTCGGGCAACATCGCCCTGAAGACGGTGGAAGGCACCGCGCGGTTCGTCGCGGACCTGCTCAAGCGCGCATTCTCCAGCTCGACCCGCTCGAAGATCGGCTTCCTGATCTCCAAGCCGGCGACCGAGCTGCTGCGCACGCACCTCGATCCGAACAATCACAATGGCGCGGTCTTCCTCGGCCTGAACGGCATCGTCGTGAAGAGCCATGGCAGCGCCAACGAACTCGGCGTCGACACCGCGATCGGCTTCGCGGCGAAGATGCTCCGCGACGATCTCAATCGCCGCATCGCCGAGGATCTCGGGAACTTCGAAGCAAAGGCGGCGTAGACACTTCAAGATGACCTTGCGTTCCGTCATCGTCGGCACTGGCTCCGCCCTGCCGCCCCGCCGCGTTTCCAACGCCGAACTCGCCCAGGAAGTGGATACGAGCGACGAGTGGATCGTCGAGCGCACGGGCATCCGCTTCCGCCACATCGCCGGGCCGGACGAGACCACCGGGACGCTGGCCGCCGAGGCCGCCAAGGCCGCGCTCGCCAATGCCGGCACCGCCGCGGCGGACATAGACCTGATCGTCCTCGCCACCGCGACGCCGGACCAGACCTTCCCGGCCACCGCCACCAAGGTGCAGGCGCTGCTGGGCATCCCCGACTGCGTGGCGTTCGACGTCGCCGCGGTCTGCTCGGGCTTCCTCTATGCCGTGCAGGTCGCCGATTCGATGCTGCGCGCCGGGGTCCACAAGCGGGCGCTGGTGATCGGTGCCGAGACGTTCAGCCGCATCCTCGACTGGGAGGACCGCGCGACCTGCGTGCTGTTCGGCGATGGTGCGGGCGCGATCGTGCTGGAATCCCAGGATACGAATTCCGAGGGCGGTCGCGGCATTCTCGCCACCAAACTGCACGCCGATGGCCGTTACAACGACATGCTCTATGTCGATGGCGGGCCCTCGACCACCCAGACCGTTGGCAAGCTGCGCATGAAAGGCCGCGAGGTGTTCCGCCACGCGGTGGTCAACCTCGCCACGGTGATGTCCGAGTCGCTCGCCCTGGCCGGGCTGGAACCCAAGGATGTCGACTGGGTAGTGCCGCACCAGGCCAATGCCCGCATCCTCGACGCTACCGCCCGCAAGCTCGACCTGCCGGCTGAGAAGGTGATCGTCACCGTCGACCAGCACGCCAACACCTCCGCCGCCTCGGTGCCGCTCGCGCTCGACGCCGCGGTGCGCGACGGGCGCATCCGGCAAGGAGACCTGCTGGTACTGGAAGCGATGGGCGGCGGCTTCACCTGGGGCGCCGCGGTGGTGCGTTTCTGATAGCTGCGAAAAAACGCAGATAATCATTCCGGAACCTCAATGTTCCCGTTTGCTGTGTCGAAACAATCTGATACGACTAACTCGACACAGTTGAACGCAAGGGGGAGTTGCCGGATGACGGCTGCGGGCACGCTGACCAGGGCCGATCTCGCCGAATCGCTTCATCGCGAAGTGGGGCTGTCGCGCGCCGATGCCGCGCGGCTGGTCGAGCAGATCCTCAGCCATATGTGCGAGGCGCTGGCCGAGGGCCAGAACGTCAAGATCTCGGGCTTCGGCAGCTTCATCCTGCGCGACAAGGGCGAGCGCATCGGCCGCAATCCCAAGACCGGCGTCGAAGTGCCGATCGCGCCGCGCCGCGTCCTCACCTTCCGTGCAAGCCAGATGATGCGTGACCGCATCGTCTCGGCGAGCTGAGAGGAAGTAGCCGATGCCGGGGGCCGAAAAGGCTGCTGGCGCGCTACGGACGATAGGGGAACTCGCCCAGGAGATCGGGCGCCCGCAGCACATCCTCAGATATTGGGAAACCCGCTTTCCCCAGCTGCGCCCGCTCACCCGGGCGGGCAATCGCCGCTACTACCGGCCCGAGGACGTCGCGCTGGTGCGGCGCATCCACGACCTGCTCTCCAACCAGGGCTATACCATCCGCGGCGTGCAGAAGCTGCTCGCGGCGGAGAAGGGCAACAAGGCGGCGCGGGCCGCGGCGGGAACCGCTGCCCCAGCCTCACCCTCGAAAACCGACACCCAGGCACTGAAGGCGATACGCGATTCGCTCTCCAAGGCACTCGACGAGGATAGTTGAGCCATCTTCCCCTCCCTGGAAGGGGGGATCGAGGGGTGGGTCGCGTCTTGGCGATATTGTCGCCGAAATACCTGCAGCTTTCGTATCGCGAGCACTCCACCCACCCCCAGCCCCTTCCTTTCAGGGAGGGGAGTTCGCAGGGCCTTAGTTGTAGTCCGGCCCCAGCGTCGAATCGAGATCGCGGGGGCGGGTGAAGCGGAGCAGCTCGGCCTTGCCGGGCTTCACGTCGCGCCAGTCGGCAATATCGAAGCGCATCTCGGCGAGACTCGCAGTGGGGAACTTCACTTCGACCGAATCGCGCAGCGCATTGTCGGCACAGAGCAGCAACACCAGCTCCTCGAGCCCCGGATTGTGCCCGGAGAAGAGCACGCGGCCGGCACCGGCGGGCAGTTCGTGGATCATGTCGAGCAGAGTCGCCGCCGAGGCGAGATAGAGGCGCTGGTCCCAATGCGGGGCGAGATCGCTGCCATAGCCGGTGGCGACCTGCGCCAGCGTCTCGACCACGCGGGCCGCGGGCGAGGCGACGACATGGTCGAACTCCAGCCCCTCGGCGCGCATATGCCGCCCCATCATCGCGGCGGCGCGCTGCCCCTTGGGATTGAGCGGCCGATCGAAATCGCGCGCCACGGGATCGTCCCATCCCGATTTTGCGTGGCGGAGCAGCGTGAGCGTCTTCATGGAATCCCCGGTCAGGCGTTCGCCGGGGCCTCTTGCCCCAGCTTGGCGGACAAGGAAAGCCGAACGCGGTCAACCGCCTGATCCAGCGTGACGCGCGTCACCCGCGTGCCCGGCGGAAAGGCGTCGAGCAGGCGCGAGGGGCTGGCGGCGGAGAGCAGCACGAAGGTGCCGCGATCGTCCGCCCGGCGAATCAGCCGGCCGAACGCCTGGGCGAGCCGGGCGCGGACGATGCGGTCGTCATAGGCGGTGCCGCCCCCGGCCAGGCGCCGCGCAGCGTGGAGCACGGTCGGCTTGGGCCAGGGAATCCCCTCCATCACCACCAGCCGCAGCGAATCGCCGGGCACGTCGACGCCGTCGCGCAGCGCATCGGTGCCGAGCAGCGAGGCGCGGGGATCATCGCGGAAGATGTCCACCAGCGTACCGGTGTCGATCGGATCGACATGCTGGGCGAGCAGGGGCAGGCCTTCGCGCGCCAGCCGGTCGGCGACCCGGGCATGGACAGCGCGCAGACGGCGGATCGCAGTGAACAGGCCGAGCGTGCCACCCTCCGCGGCGACGATCAGCCGGGCATAGGCATTGGCGAGCGCCGGCATGTCGCCGCGCTTGACGTCGGTGACGATCAGCACCTCGGCCTGTACCGCGTAGTTAAATGGGCTCACCGCCTCGAAGCGCTGGGCCGAGCGCATCAGGTGGACTGCGCCCGAACGTGCCTCGGCCACGTCCCAGTCGCCGCCGGCACGCAGGGTCGCCGAGGTGATCAGCGCGCCATGGGCGGGCTTGAGCACCGTCTCGGCAAAGGGCTTGGACGGATCGAGCCAGTGGCGGTGGAGGCCGACATCATATTCGCGCCCCTCGACCCGATCGACCGCCAGCCAGTCGACGAACGCCGAATCGGCCGGGCCGCCGATCCGGGCGATCAAGGCGAGCCAAGCGCCGACGGTATCGGTGCGCCAGCCGAGCGAGGCGACCGCGCCTTCGATCCGGGCCCGGGCCGGGCCGTCCATCCAGTCGGGCGCCTCGGCCAGCACCGCCTCGAGCCGGCGGCCGAGCTTGACCAAAGGCCGGAGCAGCGCATCGAGCGCCTCGCCCGCCGGTCCTGCCGCCTCGACCAAGGTGCCGTCGGGCTCGGCCAGCTCGGTCTCCAGGCCATAGCCGGCCTCGGCGGCGCCATTGCCGTCGCGGGCGTAGACCAGGCCGCGCACGGCGGCGAGGAGCTGCTCGACCGGACCGAAGGGCTCGCCTTCATTCAGTCGCTGCAGCCAGCCGTCGCTGGGCAGCGCGCGGGCGGCATCGACCGCCTCGACGATCGCCCGGCCGCCCTCCTCGTCATAGCTGGCGACGTCGGAAAGGCGGGCGGCGAGGCCGCGCCTGCGGCCACGGGAACCCGATTCGGGGCCCGTCACCCAGCGGCGGATCTCGATCGCCTCCTGGCCGGTCAGCGCCGCGGCGAACATCGCGTCGGCGGCATCGAACAGATGATGCCCCTCGTCGAAGACGTATCGGGTGGGGCGGCTCGCGGTCTCGCGGCCGCGTGCGGCGTTGACCATCACCAGCGCATGGTTGGCGATGACGATGTCCGCATCGGCCGAGGCGCGCGCGGCGCGCTCGATGAAGCATTTCCGGTAGTGCGGGCAGCCGGCATAGATGCACTCACCGCGCCGATCGGTCAGCGCGGTCGAGCCGTTGCGGCGGAACAGGATCGGGAGCCAGCCGGGCAGGTCGCCGCCGACCATGTCGCCGTCCGCCGTATAGCCCGCCCAGCGCGCGACCAGCTGGGCGAGGATCGCGGCGCGGCCGGCGAAACCACCCTGCAGCGCATCCTCGAGGTTGAGCAGGCAGACATAATTCTCGCGGCCCTTGCGCGTGACGATCCGCTTCTTGCGCTGCTCGGGATCGGCGACCAGCCGCTCGCCCTCATGGCCGAGCTGGCGCTGCAACGCCTTGGTGAAGGTCGATACCCAGACCGCGCCGCCGGCCTGCTCGGCCCAGAGCGAGGCGGGGGCGAGATAGCCGAGCGTCTTGCCGATGCCCGTGCCCGCCTCGGCCAGCACCAGATTGGGCGATTCGCGCATGTCCCGCGGGGCAAAGGCGCCCGCGGCGGCGGCGGCATAGTCGCGCTGACCCTGGCGGCGCTCGGCACCGTTGCCGGTGAGGCGGGCAAGGCGATCGGCGATATCCGAATCGGCGAGCGTCACGGTGCGCGGCGGCACGCGCGGGGGCTGCTCGGTCCATTCGGGCAGCTTGGAGAAGAGCCAGCGCTCGGCCTGGGCGGGCTTGGCGATCGCCTGGCTGACCGCCGGCGCCCAGGGCCAGCGCAGGCGGAACAGCGACTGGGCGGAGTTCCACGCGCCTTCGCGCTCGGGCCAGTCGCCCTTGGGTAGCGCCAGCAGCTTCGCCGCGGCGGCGCGCAGGAACGGGGCGATATCGGCATCGTTGACGGGGACGTCGAGCCCGGTGACCCGTGCCAGGCCCTTTGGCGTGGGGACCATGAAACTGGCCGGGCGGAGAAAGGCGAACAGCTCGAGCAGGTCGAGCCCCGACAGCTCGGCATAGCCGAGCCGCTGGCCGACCAAAGGCGCGTTGAGCAGGATCACCGGCGTATCGGCGGCGACGCGGATCGCCTCGCCCCGGCTGATCGCGCGGCAATCGCCGTCCGGGGTCGCGATCCAGACGCCGCCATGGCTGGCGTGGAGGGCGGGATAGGGCAGGGTCATCGCGCGGCCAGGTTCAGTGCGGCAAGGAGGCCCTGCGGATCGGGCACGCCGCGCAGATCCTCGTCGCGGACATCGTTCTTGTGGCGCACGGTGAGCGCCACCCAGGCACGGCCGCGCTTCTCCTCGACGATCAGCGCATCGACGAGTTCGGCCAATGCCAGCTCGCGGTAGAGGCGATCCGATCCGGGCACGCGCCAAACGATGCGCCGATCGGTCACCAGCACGGTGCCGAACGCCTCGAAGAACCAGCTGCGCAGCCGCTCGCCCAAAGCGACGAGCGCGAGCAGGGCGACTGCGCCGAACGCCAGCAGCAGCACCCAGACCTGGAGCAGGACAAGCAGCAGCGCCGGGGTGAGCAGCGCCGCCGCAGCGATCGCCTTGCTCGCATCGAGCGAAGCCAGGCCCAGGCTTCCGCGCCAGCGGACCGGCTCGTCCAGCGCCAGCGGGTCGATCCCGGTCGCGCCGGCAGGGCTTTCCTCGATGCCCAGAGCGGCGAGAACACCAAGCAGATGCTCGGCATCGCGCCCACGCAGCTCCATCGCGATGCCGCCCCAAGGCCCGCGCCGGACGCGGACGCGCTGGCCGAAAAGCGTCGGCCGCACGTCCAGCGTGCGGATCTCGGCGATCTCCATGCGGCGCTCGCGCGTGCGGCGCCAGACCTCCACGGCCTGGGCGTCCACTCGGTAGCGCAGCTGCGCGGCGCGGGCTGTCGCGGCGGAGACGAGCATAAGGGCGATTCCCAGCGGGATCGCGAGCAGGGCATAATGGACCACGATCTCGGCTTCGGGGCCGGACGGCGGATTGCGCATCATCGCCAGCGCGACGCCCCAGAAGGGCGCGGTCACCATCAGCACCAGGAGCGGCTGCATCAGCCGCGTCAGCAGCGTCGGGCGGCCTTCCCACAGCGCACCGCGGCGATCGATGCCGCCAAGGACGACGGGAGAGGCGGGGTGCGCGACCATGTACGCCTTTCGTTCTAGCCTTGCTTGCCTGGCAAAGTGAAGGGAGTCGCGCAACTGATTTCACTTTGGCCCGCGCCGGTGATCCCTCGGGTCAGGGCCAACGCCGCTCCCAGTCTTCGCGCTGCTTCTCCTGGTCGGCGAGCGGCGGGACTCCGCTCGCCTTGCGCAGCGCGTCGGACAGCAAGTCGCGCCGATAGGGTTCCTGGGTCCATTTCTGCTTGGGGGGATGGGTGAATTGGGTGCCGTATATCTGCGGCTGCCCGATGCGCTGGAGATATCGGTCGAGCGTCGCCGCCGCGATCCAGGTGGCGTCCTGCCTGCCGCGCGCCACCGCCACGATGGCGAGGGCATGGGCCTTGAGGAAATCCTCGGGATCGTCGCCATGCTGGAAGACATAGGCGGCGTGATAGAAGCCGTCCGCGCTGTCCAGCTTGCCACCGTCCAGCAACGTCTGGGTCCGGGTGCGCCGTTCGCGGTCGGCGGCGTCCAGGACGGTCCAGTCGATGCTCGCGGGATGCTCCCTCGCCGCCTGATCCGCGTCAAAGATCGCCGTCATCTCGGCATTGGTCGTGCGATCCTGTTCCCCCGTGGCGCCCGCGGGCAGGGCGGGCGTTACGCATAGGAGCAGCAGGCTGGCGAGCAGGACACGCATTCATCACCTCATCTGGCGGCAGGCTTCGAGGATGCAGGATCGGCGATATCCGGGGGAGCAAGCCGCCCGGAACTTGCAAAAATCCGCTGTTTCGCGCACGCGCCACCCATCATGACAGACGAAACCATCCTGCGCGCAGCCGCACTCGAGTCCAAGGCCTGGCCGTACGAAGAAGCGCGCAAGCTGGTGAAACGCTATCCGCAGGGCAAGCCCGACGGGTCGCCGGTGCTGTTCGAGACGGGATACGGCCCCTCGGGCCTGCCGCATATCGGCACCTTCCAGGAAGTGCTGCGCACCACCATGGTCCGCCACGCCTATGAGGAGATGACCGGGCACAAGACGCGGTTGATCGCGTTCAGCGACGACATGGACGGGCTGCGCAAGGTGCCGGACAATGTGCCGAACCAGGCGCTGCTCGCCGAGCATCTCGGCAAGCCCTTGTCGCGCATCCCCGATCCGTTCGAGAAGTTCGAGAGCTTCGCGGCGCACAACAACGCGATGCTGCGCGAATTTCTCGATCGCTTCGGCTTCGAGTACGAGTTCGCCTCGTCGACCGACTATTATGGCTCGGGCCGCTTCGACGAGACGCTGCGCACGGTGCTGCGCAACTACCAGGCGATCATGGACGTGATGCTGCCGACGCTGCGTGCCGAGCGCGCCGCGACCTATTCGCCGGTGCTGCCCGTGAGCCCGAAGAGCGGCATCGTGCTGCAGGTGCCGGTTGAAGTCGTCGATGCCGAGGCGGGGATCATCCGTTTCGTCGATGAGGGCGAGACGATCGAGCAGTCGATCTTCGGCGGCCAGGCCAAGCTCCAGTGGAAGCCCGACTGGGGCATGCGCTGGGCGGCGCTCGGCGTCGATTACGAGATGTACGGCAAGGACCTGATCGACAGCGGCATCCAGAGCGGCAAGATCGCCCAGGTGCTCGGCGCGCGCCGTCCCGAGGGGCTGATCTACGAGCTGTTCCTCGACGCCAAGGGCGAGAAGATCTCCAAGTCCAAGGGCAACGGCCTGTCGATCGACGAGTGGCTGACCTATGGCCCCGACGAGAGCCTCGCCTTCTACATCTATCGAGAGCCGAAGAAGGCCAAGTCGCTGCACCTCGGGCTGATCCCGCGCGCGATCGAGGAATATTGGCAGTTCCGCGCCAATTACCCGACGCAGGAACTGGCGCAGAAGCTCGGCAACCCGGTGCACCATATCCACAATGGGAACGTGCCGGCCGAGACGCTGCCGGTGACCTTCGGGCTGCTGCTCAACCTGGTCAGCCTGCCGGGCGTGGGCAATCGCGAGACGATCTGGGGCTTCCTGCGCCGCTATTCGCCGGACCTGTCGCCGGAGTCGCATCCCGAGCTCGACCGGATGGTCGGCTATGCGATCCGCTATGCGAAGGACTTCGTCGAGCCGACGCTGCAGCGCCGGCCCCCAAGCGAAGCCGAAGCCGGCGCACTGCGCCAGCTCGACGCGCAGCTGGGCGCGCTGACGGAGACCGCCTCGGCCGAGGACATCCAGAACATCGTCTACGAGATCGGCAAGACCGACGCGTTCGAGAATCTGCGCGACTGGTTCAAGGCGCTCTACGAGACGCTGCTCGGCAGCGAGCAGGGGCCGCGCATGGGCAGCTTCATCGCGCTCTACGGGATCGAGAACAGCCGCAAGCTGATCGCCGAGGCGCTCGCCAAGGCATGAGCCGCATCGCCGCCGCCACGCGCGCCTTCATCGCGAGCGAGGCGGCGGGCGGTGTGGTGCTGATGGCGGCGTCGGCGCTTGCGCTGATCGTCGCCAACTCGCCGCTGGCGGGCGGCTATGCGGCATTGCTCCACGTGGAACTGGGGCCGCTCAGCCTGCATGGCTGGGTGAACGACGCGCTGATGGCGGTGTTCTTCCTGCTCGTCGGGCTGGAGATCAAGGCGGAGGTCGTCGAGGGCCAGCTGTCGAGCTGGTCGCAGCGGACGCTACCGGTGATCGCCGCGGCGAGCGGCATGGCGGTGCCGGCACTGGTCTATCTGGCGATTGCCCCAGGCTTCGCACGCGGCTGGGCGATTCCGGCAGCGACCGACATCGCCTTCGCCATGGGGCTGATGGCGCTGCTCGGACGGCATGCACCGGCGTCGCTCAAGCTGCTGCTGACCACGATCGCGGTGGTGGACGACATGGGCGCGGTGGCGATCATCGCGCTGGCCTATACCGCCAAGCTGAACCTGCTCGCGCTTGCCGGGGCGGGGGTGGTGCTGGCGGCGATGCTTGCCTGCAACCGGATGCGCGTGACGCGGCTCTGGCCCTATCTGGCGCTGGCGGCGCTGCTGTGGCTCTGCGTCTTCGCCTCGGGCGTGCATGCGACGATCGCGGGCGTGGCGGCGGCGCTGGCGATTCCGCGCGCCGTGGGACTGAAGCTCGAGCATGCACTCAACCCCTGGGTGGCGTTCGGCATCGTGCCGCTGTTCGGCTTCGCCAATGCCGGGGCCGCGCTGCCCGGATGGGAAGCGCTGCTCGCGCCGCTGCCGCTCGGGGTCGCGCTGGGGCTGTTCGCGGGCAAGCAGCTGGGCGTGTTCGGCAGCATCTGGCTGGCAGTGAAGGCGGGCGTTGCGCCAAAGCCGCATGCGCGCTGGGGACAGATCTACGGCATGGCGCTGCTTGCCGGAATCGGCTTCACGATGAGCCTGTTCATCGGCGGCCTGGCCTTCCCGCCGGGACCGCTGACCGAGCAGGTGAAGATCGGCGTGCTCGCCGGATCGGTGCTGTCGGCGCTGGCCGGCTATTTCGTCCTGCGCTCGACCAGCACCGCCACCACCAGCACCGCGAACCCGCCGAGCGAGAGCAGCGCACCGACCCAGCCGGTCGACGTCCAGCCGTAACCGGCGGCAATTGCGAGGCCGCCCAGCCAGGGGCCGAGCGCATTGGCGAAGTTGAAGGCGGAGTGGTTGAGCGAGGCGGCAAGACCCTGCGCCTCGCCAGCGACGTCCATCAGCCGGGTCTGCAGCACCGCGCCGAGCGCGCCGAGGAAGCCGATCGCGAAGATGTCGAGCGCGATGCTCCACAGCTGGTGCGCGGCAAACGGGTAGAGGGCGAGCGCCACCGCGCTGCCGAGCAGCAGCACCGCGGCAGTGGGCATCAGCGCGCGATCGGCGAACTTCGGCACGATGATGCTGCCGAGCGTCGCGCCGACGCCGAACACCGCGAGGACCAGCGGGATCATCGCCGGCGAGGTCCGCGTCACTTCGAGCATGGTCGAGGCGACATAGGTGTAGACGCAGAACATGCCGCCAAAGCCAATCGCGCTGATCCCGAGCGTGAGCCAGACCTGGCCGTTGGCGAGCGCGCCCAGCTCCTTGAGCGGGCTCGCACCATGCTGGGGCGGATCGCGCGGGGCGAGCGCGGCGACCAGCGCGACGGTGGCCAGCGCCAGTACGCCGACCACCACGAAGCCCCAGCGCCAGCCGACCGCCTGGCCCAGCCAGTTGGCGAGCGGCACGCCGAGGATCGTCGCCACGGTGAGGCCGAGCATCATCCTGCCCACTGCCTGGGACCGCTTGTTGAACGGCACCAGCGAAGCGGCGACGAGCGCGGCGATGCCAAAATAGGCGCCGTGCGGCAGGCCCGAGAGAAAGCGGAACAGCAACAGCCAATGGTAATTGGGGGCGAGCGCGCTCAGCGTGTTGAACAGCGCGAAGGCACCCATCAGCAGGAGCAGGGTGAGGCGCCGGGAGAGTTTCGCCGCACCGACCGCGATCAGCGGCGCGCCGACGACCACGCCCAGCGCATAGGCACTGATCACATGGCCGGCGCTCGGCGCGTCGATCCCCAGCCCCTGCGCCATGTACGGCACCAGGCTCATCGTCGCGAATTCGGTGGTGCCGATCGCGAAGCCGCCCATCGCCAGCGCGAAATGGACGAGGCCGACATTATGGGTCGGAGCATGGGAGCTGGTCGGGGCGTGCATCGCTGCTCAAGTGGCCATGCTGCAGTGCAGCGTCAATGGCAGCGTGCGATGCATACGAATGCAGCCCGTGCACTCAGGCCTTGAAGCAGTTTTCCCGGTGCCAGCCCAGAAACAGCGGATGCGGATGATCGGCCGGCCGCGCAGGAAGCCGGGCACGGCCCGAGCGATTAAGCAGCGGGGCGATGCTGTCGCGGTCGTTGACGTGGCGCGAGATCAGGATCGAGAGATCGTCGGCGAGCGACAACAGTCCGCGATCGAACATCCAATGGACCGTCCCCGAAAGCGCCAGGCCGTTGGAGACGATATCGGGACCATTGGCCTCGACCGGCCGAATATGCGCCGCCTCGGCTTCGGCACGGCCGCCGCCGTTGATCAGCTTGAGGCCGGTCAGCGCACAACGCGCGTCATAGGCATCGAGCACAGTGCGGCGAAAGGCGCGGTCCCGGAGCGGGCGCGAGACCAGCTGCTGCACACGCTCGCGCGCTTCGAAGTGAAAGGCCTCGCCTTCCTCGCGCACGCGGTTGTCGGCGGGCAGGTCCCGGCGCGGGAGCAACTCGTCCTCGTCGCGCAGGCCGAGATTGACGATGCGGATGAAATCCTGGGTGGAGATCGATCGCACCGCCGCCTGGGCTCGGCCGGAGAGCTTCGCCTGCGCGTTCAGCAGGCCGCTTTCGACCCATTCGCCATCGACCATGAACGGCACCGGCGTGCTGAATTGCAGGAAGCTGCCGGGCTCGATCATCGCATAATACATGCCGGGCTGGTCAGGATCGGGGACGATCGACTCCACCCGCGCAACCGCCCAATAGCCGCGGCTTTGCCGAACCTTCACGGGCTCATAATAGAGGATCCAGTCGCCGATACAGGCCTGGGCCCGCCCGAGATACTGCTTGGGGAAATGATAGCGGACGGCCGGGGTGTCCCGATAAATCGAGTCCTCGCGGTGAATGAAGACGCCGTTCGCCATTGGCTTCGACTACCGGCTGAAATCAGGTTTTGGCAAGCTACGGCAAATGGTTGGGCTCCATACTGGGCACGCCGTGCTTGCCCTATAAGGAAGTGTAGCTGCGAAAAATGCAGGTGCATCCTGCACTTGGGGGGTCCAGACGCGTTGGCGAACCATGGCTAATCCTGGCGGCTACACGCGCGGCTCCCCCGGCTATCGGCGCCTGACGCTCGCGATGCTGTTCGCGGGCTTCTCGACCTTTTCGCTGCTCTATTCGGCGCAGCCGCTGCTGCCGCTGTTCGCCAGCGAGTTCCATCTGAGCGCCGAAGTGGCGAGCCTCGCCATCTCGATCGCCACCGGGCCGCTGGCGGTGGCGATCGTCATCGGCGGCATGCTCTCGGACAAGCTCGGCCGGCGGCCGCTGATGGTGTTCGCGATGTTCGGCGCGGGGCTGCTGACCATGCTCACCGGGCTTGCGCCGGGCTGGAACAGCCTGCTCGCGCTGCGCCTGCTCACCGGCATCGCGCTGGCCGGCATGCCCGCCGTCGCCATGGCCTATGTCAGCGAGGAGATCGACCCGCGCTCGGTGGGTCCAGCGATGGGCCTCTATATCGCCGGCAGCGGGATCGGCGGCATGGCCGGGCGGCTCGGGGTCAGCCTGCTGACCGAGCTGATCGACTGGCGCTGGGGCCTGATCGGCGTCGGGCTGGTCGGCCTGCTGATGGCGGAGGGGTTTCGCCGGCTCGCCCCGCCTTCGCGCCGCTTCGTACCACAGGAAGTCCATGCCCGCGCGGTGCTCGCCGCCGGGCGCGAGCTGTTCCGCGACCGGGCGATGCCCCTGCTCTATGCCGAGGCGTTCCTGCTGATGGGCGTGTTCGTCACCATCTACAATTATGTCGGCTTCCGCCTGCTCGCCCCGCCCTTCGCGCTGAGCCATGCCGCGATCGGTGCGATCTTCCTGCTCTATCTGCTCGGCTCGGTCAGCTCGACCTGGTTCGGGCACCTCGCCGAGAAGCGCGGGCGTCGGCTGATCTTCTGGATCCCCACTGCGATGCTGCTGGTCGGCACGGCGATGACCGCATCGATGTGGCTGGCATTGGTGGTGGCCGGGATCGGGATCGTCACCATCGGCTTTTTCGGCGCCCATTCGATCGCCTCAAGCTGGGTCGGGCGCAGGGCGCGGGCAAGCCGGGGGCAGGCGGCGGCCTTCTACCTGTTCTTCTATTATCTGGGATCGAGCGTGCTGGGATCGGCCGGCGGCGTCGCCTGGACCGGCTGGGGCTGGAGCGGCGTGGCGCTCTATTGCGGGGTGCTGACGGTGCTCGCGCTGGCGATCGCGGCAAAGCTCTCGACCATCCCGCCGTTGCCGCTGCCGGAGGTTACGCCGCCGCGGCCGATGGGGGCGGACTAATTCAAGATACGCCTTTGGTCATGATCTGCGCCTCGGCAAACTTGTCCCGCTTGATGGGATCTAGACGCAAGGCGGGAAGGCAAATTCGCTCGATTGTGGCGACAGCCGCGGAAATAGCGTCGGTCACCTCATTAGCTTCGTCACCAGCGCGCATCTCGTACATTCCGCGCCTAATTTTCGCTGAGAATTCGGCATCAGTACCATTCCAATCATCGACATATGACTCGATGTCGACCTGGACGATCCAAAACTGCCGGTTCAGCTTTTCAACCGCTTTCTCGAGCTCTTCGTTGAAGAGTGCCCTTGCCATAGGGAGGCAATCATCAAGCGCGGACTGCTCATCCTTTGTTTTGTTGATTCTAGTCAGGAGAGCTTGTGCCGTTGTAAGCCGCTTGCGTCGGTCCTCCGGCTGCCCAGCCCAATGGCCATCGGCTTTCAATTGATCCTCCGCCGCAGAGAGCTCTGCCGCCCATAGCATAGGCCCGCGAATGTAACGTAGCGCATGTCTGCCTTTGTGGGTCGCGGTTAGGATACGTTCAGCCATCTCAAGACGACGTTCGAGGCGCTTCTGCTCCTTCCAAACATCTGCTGCATTGAATGCACCCCAGATAACAGCAATCGCACCGATAATTGTCCCGATCCCCTGAAGCATCGTTCCAGTTGCCGTCCAATCGACGGGCATTTGGCACAAATTGAGCATGTCGCGATTCCGTTTCGTTTCCGGAATTAACATCTACGACAAAAATTTCAGACAAACAAAAAGGGGCGCTCCCGCAGGAACGCCCCTCTTATTGCTTCGGCGATGCGCCTTAGAGCTTCTCGGTCAGTTCCGGGACGATCTTGAACAGGTCGCCGACCAGGCCGATGTCCGCGACCTGGAAGATCGGGGCGTCCTCGTCCTTGTTGATCGCGATGATCGTCTTGGAGTCCTTCATGCCGGCGAGATGCTGGATCGCACCCGAGATGCCGATCGCGACATAGACTTCCGGCGCGACGATCTTGCCGGTCTGGCCGACCTGATAGTCGTTCGGGGCATAGCCCGCGTCCACCGCGGCCCGCGAGGCACCGACGGCGGCGCCGAGCTTGTCCGCCAGCGGATCGATCTGCGCGTGGAACTGCTCCGACGAGCCGAGCGCGCGGCCGCCCGAGACGATCACCTTGGCGCTGGTCAGCTCCGGACGCTCCGACTTGGCGATCTCGGCACCTGCGAAGGTGGAGAGGCCCTTGTCGCCTTCGCCCGACACCGCTTCCACGGTGCCCGAACCGCCGGTGGCGGCCGCCTTGGGGAAGGCAGTGCCGCGCACGGTGATCACCAGCTTCTTGTCACTGGTCTGCACGGTGGCGATCGCGTTGCCGGCATAGATCGGACGGGTGAAGGTGTCGGCACCCTCGACCGAGAGGATGTCCGAAATCTGCATCACGTCGAGCGCGGCAGCCACGCGCGGCGCGATGTTCTTGCCGGTAGTGGTCGCCGGGAACAGCACCGCGTCATGCGTGCCCATCAGCGACACGATCAGCGGCGCGACATTCTCGGCGAGGAAATGCTCATAGGCCGCGTCATCGGCGACATGGACCTTGCCCACGCCGGTGATCGCCGCTGCCTGGCTGGCGACGCCGTCGACGCCCTGGCCGGCGACGAGGAGATGGACTTCGCCGAGCTTCGCCGCGGCGGTGACCGCCGAGAGGGTGGCGTCCTTCAGGCTCTGATTGTCGTGCTCGACCCAAACCAGCGTCTTCATTTCGCGACTCCCAGACCCTTGAGCTTTTCGACCAGCTCGTCGACCGAGCCCACCTTGATGCCGGCCGAACGCTTGGCCGGCTCGACGACCTTGAGCGTCTTGAGGCGCGGGGTGGCGTCGACGCCATAGTCCGTGACGGTCTTCTTCGCGACCGGCTTGGACTTGGCCTTCATGATGTTCGGCAGAGTCGCGTAGCGCGGCTCGTTGAGGCGGAGATCGGTGGTGACGATTGCGGGGAGTTTCAGATCGACCGTCTCGAGGCCGCCATCGACTTCGCGGGTGACCTGCACGCCCTGGCCGCCCAGCTCGACCTTCGAAGCGAAGGTGCCCTGCGGCCAGCCGAGCAGCGCAGCCAGCATCTGGCCGGTCTGGTTGCTGTCGTCGTCGATCGCCTGCTTGCCGAGGATGATCAGCCCGGGCTGCTCCTCTTCGGCAACCTTGGCGAGGAGCTTGGCGACCGCAAGCGGCTCGATCTCGTCATCGGTCTGGATCAGGATGCCGCGATCGGCGCCCATGGCGCGCGCGGTGAGCAGCACGTCGGTCTCCGCCTTGGCGACGCCGATGGTGACGACGACCACCTCGGTCGCCGCGCCCTTTTCCTTCAGGCGCACGGCTTCCTCGATCGCGATCTCGTCGAACGGGTTCATGCTCATTTTGACGTTCGCCAGATCGACGCCCGTCCCGTCCGCCTTCACGCGGGGTTTCACGTTATAGTCAAGCACGCGCTTGACCGGCACCAGAACTTTCATCGAAATCCTCTCCATCGCTGGAAGAACGGCAACACCCGATCGCTAATGCCCGAGATTCCGGCCAAGTCCACCCCAAACAGTGATAGGGCATACCCGATCATCGAAAAATCGGTGCGGGTTGTCGCGCCGGATGGGTACCGCGCATTCACTCGGCCTTGCGGGTGACGCTACGGCTTCCCAAACGCACCGGGAAGCCGGACGCAAAAAGGGCGGAGGAGACCGGGATCCGGCCGCCTCCGCCCTTTTTTGTCTCAGAACCGGCAATCAGCCGGCCGGCTCGCTCAGGCGGCGAGCTTCTTGACCTCGGCCACGATCTTCTTCGCGGCGTCGCCCAGGTCGTTCGCGGGAACGATGGCGAGGCCCGAATTGGCGAGGATTTCCTTGCCCTCGGCAACATTGGTGCCCTCGAGGCGCACGACCAGCGGCACCGAGAGGTTCACTTCCTTCGCGGCGGCAACGATGCCGGCGGCGATGATGTCGCACTTCATGATGCCGCCGAAGATGTTGACCAGGATGCCCTTCACGTTCGGATCGGCGAGGATGATCTTGAACGCCGCGGTGACCTTCTCCTTCGAAGCGCCGCCGCCGACGTCGAGGAAGTTGGCCGGGAACATGCCGTTGAGCTTGATGATGTCCATCGTGGCCATCGCCAGGCCGGCGCCGTTGACCATGCAGCCGATGTCGCCGTCGAGCTTGATATAGGCCAGGTCATACTTCGAGGCTTCGAGCTCGGCGGGATCTTCCTCGCTCTCGTCGCGCAGCTCGACCAGGTCCTTGTGGCGGAACATCGCGTTCGAATCGAAGCCGACCTTGGCGTCGAGGACGAGGAGGTTGCCCTGCTCGGTCAGCGCCAGCGGATTGACTTCGATCTGCGCCGCGTCGGTCGCGACGAAGGCGGCGAACAGCGACGAGGCGACCTTGGCGGCCTGCTTGCCCTGGTCGCCGGTCAGGCCCAACGCGGCAGCGACGGCGCGGCCATGGTGCGGCATGAAGCCGGTCGCGGGATCGACGTCGAAGGTGTGGATCTTCTCGGGGGTCGAGTGGGCGACTTCCTCGATGTCCATGCCGCCCTCGGTCGAGACGACGAAGGCGACGCGGCCGGTGGCGCGGTCGACGAGGAGCGCGAGGTAGAATTCCTTGGCGATGTCGGCGCCGTCGGTGATGTACAGGCGGTTGACCTGCTTGCCGGCCTCACCCGTCTGGATCGTCACCAGCGTGTTGCCGAGCATGTCGGTCGCGTGGGCGCGGACCTCGTCGAGCGAGAAGGCGAGGCGGACGCCGCCCTTCGCATCGGGACCGAGCTCCTTGAACTTGCCCTTGCCGCGGCCGCCGGCATGGATCTGCGACTTCACGACGAAGAGCGGCCCAGGCAGCTTCTTGGCGGCCTCGACGGCCTCCTCGACGGTGAAGGCGGCGAAGCCGGCGGCGATCGGCGCGCCGTACTTGGCCAGCAGTTCCTTGGCCTGATATTCATGGATGTTCATGGGAACGCGCCCTCATGGTTGTGGCGGGGAGGAGTTTGCGGGTGCCTTAAGCACGACGCGCGCGCGAATCCAAATCTTTTCGCAGTAAATGCGAGTGCGACGTAATTGCAATAAAGCATAACCCGTCACCCGGGCAAAGGGCCGGGGTGACAAGAAGGACCGAGCTACTCGCATCCCTGGCTGACGGCGGCAGGAAGAGCGCCTATCTAAAGCCCATGTCCCCCTGGATCGGCCTTGCCCTGTTCCTTGCCACGCTTGCCGCGATGGAGGTGTTCGCCTGGGCGATGCACCGGTGGGTGATGCATGGGCCGGGCTGGTTCCTGCATGAGAGCCACCACCGCGCCCGCACCGGCTGGTTCGAACGCAACGACCTGTACGCCGTGATCTTCGCCATCCCCTCGATCGTGCTGCTCTATGGCGGGGTGCAGGCCGGCTGGTGGCCGGGCTTCACCTGGATCGGCGCGGGAATCGCCGGCTATGGCGCGATCTATTTCGGCTTCCACGACGTGATCGTCCACCAGCGGGTGACGCACCGCTATGTCCCGCGCTCGACCTATATGAAGCGAGTCGTCCAGGCGCACCGGCTCCACCATGCGGTCGAATCGAAGCACGGTGCGGTCAGTTTCGGCTTCCTCTGGGCGCCGCCGGCGGACGAACTGAAGCGCCGGCTGAAGGTCAATACCGGTTTGGCCCGGTTCCGCGCCAACCCGGATTGACGGCGCCCCCCGTGCCGGACACATGCTTGCGTCCATGGAGCATCTGAACCTCTCCGAGTCCGAGTGGCGCAAGCGCCTCAACCCGGAACAGTTCCACGTGCTGCGCGAGGCGGGTACCGAACCCGCCTTTTCCGGCCGCTTCACCGACAACAAGGCCGATGGCCTCTATCTCTGCGCCGGCTGCAAGCTCGAGCTGTTCGACAGCGCCGACAAGTTCGATTCGGGATCGGGCTGGCCGAGCTTCACCCGGCCGATCGATCCCGAGAACGTCACCGAGCATGCCGATGTCAGCCATGGTATGCGCCGCGTCGAGCTGCGCTGCGCGCGCTGCGACGGGCACCAGGGCCATGTCTTCCCCGACGGGCCGCCGCCCATGGGTCTGCGTTACTGCATCAACTCGGCCAGCCTCGATTTTCGTTCACGTGGCGGCAACCACAATGCCGCTAGCGAGCAAGGCTGAGCGCCTGATCCTTGTGAGCGGGCCGAATAGGGCTTAATCGCACTCCCCCGATGCCATCGAAAAACCTGCCAGCCGTGATCCGCACGCCCAAGTGGCGTGATCTCTCCTTTTGGAAGCGTGTCGCCTTCTGGACGCTGATCAGCGGGGGCAGCGTTGCGCTGCTCGCCTTCATCGCGCTCCTGATCGCGGTCTATTCGACCAAGTCGACGCTGCCGAGCTTCGACGAGCTCAAGTCCTCGCCCAACGGCCAGATGATCCGCGTCCATGCCGCCGACGGCACCGTGCTGGTCTCGCTCGGGCCGAGCTATGGCGAGTGGATCAAGTACGACCAGATCCCGCAGGTGATGAAGGACGCGATCATCGCGACCGAGGATCGCCGCTTCGAATCGCACTGGGGCGTCGATCCGGTCGGCGTCGCCCGCATCTTCTGGCGCGCCAAGCAGCTGCACGACGAGGGCCGGCGCCTGCAGGGCGGCTCGACCATCACCCAGCAGGTGGCGCGCACCATCTTCCTGTCGAACAAGTACGACGTCGGCCGCAAGGTCCGCGAAGGTGTGATCGCGCTCGCGATGGAGCGCAAGTTCAGCAAGGACGAGATTCTCGAGCTCTATCTCAACAAGGTCTATTTCGGCGGCGGCGCGTACGGCATCGACGCAGCGAGCCGGAAGTTCTTCGGCCACCCGGCGACCAATCTGAGCCTGGCCGAGGCGGCGGTGATCGCCGGCCTGGTCAAGGCGCCGTCGCATTACTCGCCCACCGCCGATGCCGAGGCTGCGATCGGCCGCGCCAGCGTGGTGCTCGACCTGATGGCCGAGACCGGCAAGATCACCGAATCCCAGGCCAAGGCGACCGATCCGCGCACCGTGGCGCTCGCCCCCGAGCCCAAGCAGAACAGCGTGCGCTATTTCACCGACTGGGCGCTCCCCCAGCTCGAGGTGCTGATCGACGAGACCGAGGCGCCGCTCGAGGTGTGGACCACACTCGACCTGGGCATGCAGCGCGCCGCCGACGACGCGATCCGCGCCAATGCGCCGAAGAATGCGCAGGGCGCGCTGGTCAGCCTCGACCGCGACGGCGCGGTGCGCGCGATGGTAGGCGGCAAGGACTATGTCGCCTCGATCTACAATCGCGCCACCCAGGCGACCCGCCAGCCGGGCTCGGCCTTCAAGCTGTTCGTCTATCTCGCCGCGCTGGAATCGGGCCACAAGCCCGACGACCTGGTGGTCGACGAGCCGGTGACGATCAACGGCTGGAGCCCGCGCAACAGCTCGGGCGCGTTCCGCGGCGAGATGAACATCCGCACCGCCTTCGCCTATTCGGTCAACACGATCGCGGCGAAGCTCGGCCAGGAAGTTGGCTTCGGCGCGATCGCCGACATGGCGCGCCGCTTCGGCATCACCACCCCGGTCGATACCCATCCGGCGATGGTGCTGGGCACTTCCGACGTCCGCCTGATCGACATGACCCGCGCCTTCGCCTCGGTGTCGAACAAGGGCGTGGCGGTGACGCCCTATGGCATCACCCGCGTCACCGCCAACAATGCGGTGATCTACCAGCATGAGGTCGACACCAGCCATGTGCTGGTCGCGCCCTATGTCGCCGCGCAGATGACCGACCTGATGCAGACCGCGGTCGCCACCGGCACCGGCCGCGCCGCGCAGATCGGCCGTCCGGTGGCGGGCAAGACCGGCACCACCACCTCGAACAAGGATGGCTGGTTCGTCGGCTTCTCCTCGGGCCTGACCACCGGCGTGTGGATGGGCCGCGACGATGCCAAGGTCGTCCCCGGCCTGCAGGGCGGCACCGCGCCGGCGCGCGCCTTCCACGACTTCATGGTCAAGGCAGTGGTGAAGCGCCCGGTCGAGCAGTTCGACACCCAAGTGACGCTGCCCGAATATGCGCTCGACGAAGAGAATGCCGCCTATGGCGAGCCCGACAATGGTGTGTTCGTCGACGAGGACGGCAATCCGGTGCCCGAGGACCAGCAGCCGCGCAGCGACGGCACCGAGCAGGTGCAGCCGGTTCCGGGCCAGCAGGGCGGGCAGGGCGACGAGCAGCTCGACCAGGACTGGATCGACCGAATGACCGGCAAGCGGGGCCCAGCCCCCGCCCAGCCGCAGCGCGACCAGCGCGAGGCGCCACGCGACGTTCCCCGGCAGACGGCCCCGCAGCCGCGCGATGGGGCGCCAAGGGGCGAGCAGTAATCCGCTTTCGTCACCCCCGCGAAAGCGGGGGTGACGGCTGTCATCTACCGTACCAGTGCAGCCCGGCGCCGTTGCGCTTGAGCCAGGCGCGGGCACGATCCGGATCGCCTTCGTACAATTCCGCTACCACGCGGTGAAACGCCGGCGAGTGGTTCATATGGACGCGGTGCGCGACTTCATGCGCCACCGTCGAGCGGCGGACGAAGCTCGGCGCGAGCAGCAGCCGCCAGCTGTAGCGGATCTGGCCCGAGGAGGCGCAGCTCCCCCAGCGCCCGCGCGGATCGCCGATCGAGACCTTGGTGACGCTCACCCCGGCACGCTCGGCATATTCGGCGGTTTCCTCGCTCAGCAGGTCGAGCGCCGCCTGGCGCAGCCAGCGCTCGATGCGCTTCTCCAGCCCCTCGCGCGGCCCACCGCAGAGCAGTTGGTCGCCAATCAGCCTCGGAGTCCGCCCGGCACCGGTGGCGGGCCAGACGATCTCCACCTCGGCATCGCCGATCGGAATCCGTGCGCCTGGCGCGAAGGGCCGCGCCTCGGGCATCTTGGCCTGTTGCAGCGCAATCCAGCCCTGCTGCTCGCGCGCCCAGTCCATGCCCTTCTTGAGCGAGGCGCGGGGAGGAAGGGTGAGCTTCACCTTGCCCGAGCGGGGATCGACCGAGAGCCGCATCCGCCGCGCCCGGGTGTGACGGACCACCTCGATCTCCGCTTCGCTCAAAGCTCGCGGTCCACCAGGTGATGCTCGAAATCGATCACATCGTCCTCGCTCACCGTCCAGCCGCGGGTCGACTGGCCGGCGGCGTGCACCGATTCCCGGTCGCCGCTCACCAGATAATGCCAGTCGGGCAGCGGCTTGCCCTCGCCGCGCAGGCGATAGGCGCAGGTGGAAGGCAGCCATTCGATGTCGCGGACGTTGCGCGCGGTCAGCCGCACGCATTCGGGGACATAGGCATGGCGATGCTTGTAATCCGAACACTGCCCCATCCGCCGGTCGAGCAGCCGGCAGGCGACGTTGGTCGCGTGGAGCTCGCCGGTCTCCTCGTCCTCCAGCTTGTGGATGCAGCATTTGCCGCAGCCGTCGCAAAGGGCTTCCCATTGCGCCCGGTCGAGCTTCTCCAGCGGCAGGTCTTCCCAGAACTTACTGGCCATTATTTACCGGTCATTTCACCCAATGGTCGAGCTGCTCCACAAGGGCGGCAGCGTCCTTCTCGATCGGCAACGACGTGATCGGCTTGCCGTCCTTGTCCATCAGATAGGCAATCTGGCTATGTCCTACCAGATAGGCGCCGCCGGGTCCGGGCGCTTCCTTCTTGGCATAGACCGCATATTGCTTCTCGACCGCCTCGATCGCCTTGGGGCTGCCGGTGAGCCCGACGATGCGATCGTCGAAGTTGCGGATGAACTCGCCGACCACCTTGGGCGTGTCGCGCTCGGGATCGACGGTGATGAAGATCGGCACGATCGCCCTCGCCTTGGCGGGCGCCTGCTTGTCGAGCAGCTTCATCGCCTGGCCGATCTTGAGCATGTCGTTCGGGCAGATGTCCGGGCAATAGGTGTAGCCGAAATAGACGATGCGATATTTGCCCGCGAAATCACTGTCGCGCACCGTCTTGCCGGCCTGATCGCTAAGGGCGAAGGGTCCGCCGATGCGGGCGCCGGCCAGGGGCGGTTCGTCGCTGGCGGCGCCGCTGCAACCCGAGACGATCAGTAGCAAAGGCGCAAAGGCCTGAAATATCCTGCTCATGGTATCGCCAGCCATGATCTGATAGTCCGGTGCTTGCAAGCACTGCCGCTATGGGGTTTGGGCAAACACATGATCGTTCGCGTACTGGGCGCCGCCGGCGCCGCCCTGTTGATGCTCGCCGCCGCGCCCGCGTCGGCCCAGCAATTCTCCGACAGCTATAATTTCCTCAATGCCATCCGCGAGACGGACGGCAGCAAGGTGAACAAGTATCTGGAGAACAAGTCGCTCCGGATCGTCAACGCCAAGGATCGCAACACCGGCGAGGGCGCGCTGCACATCGTGGTGAAGCGGAGCGACGCGGTCTATCTGCGCGTGCTGCTCCAGCAGGACGACATCAACGCCAATCTGCAGGACGGCCGCGGCAACACCGCGCTGCTCATCGCCGCCGAGCGCGGCTGGGACGAGGGCGTGCAGATCCTGATCAAGTATGGCGCCAACGTGAACCTCGCCAATATGAGCGGCGAGACGCCGCTGATCCGCGCGGTGCAGGTGCACGACATCAACGTGGTGCGCGAGCTGCTCGACGCGGGTGCCAATCCCGACCGGACCGACAATGTCACCGGCAAGTCGGCGCGCGACTATGCCCGTGACGAGGCGCGTTATCCGCAGATCCTCAAGCTGCTGACCGATGCCCCCAAGGGCGGCAAGGCCAGCGGCAGCGCGGCACCGGCCGGCCCGAAGCTCTGATTGCCGGCGCGAAGCCGGGCGCACCCCGGCTTCCGCTCAAGCATCGCGAGTGTGGCCTGTCGGCCAAAGTACACGAAGTTCACGCCAAGAGCGGGTTTTGCCGCGTTAGAACGCCGCCTCCGCGTCGGGATCGAGGATCTGGATGACCCGGCGCGCGGCGCGCCGGGCAAAGGCCAGGGTGCATTTCTTGCGGGTGGGCGCGGGCAGGGGAAAGGTCGCCGCCTCGCGCATCACCGCCGCATCGTAGCGATCGGCGACGATCAGCCCGGCACGGGCCGGCAGGAAGTTTTCCTGCTCGAACGGGCGCAGATCGAATCCCTCGGGCACCGCCCAGAAGAACCGGTCGCAATGCGCGAGATAATCGGTCCATTTCCCGTCGCCGAGCAGATCGGCGCGCGACACCTTGATCTCGACGATGACGATGTTGCCGCGCGAATCGATCGCCATCAGGTCGGCACGGCGGCCGCCCTCGAGCGGCACCTCGGCCAGCGCGACGCAATCGTGGCGGAGGAGGAGCCGCGTGACTCCGCGCGCCACATCGGCGGCGATCAACGGGTCTGGCTGAATCGAAACGGCCGGAGAGTTCATCCCCGGCCGTTTAGAACATTAGGCGAACGCAGGGAACCCTGCGACTCGGCTTTTTAGGTTTCGGTGCCGGCCCGCTCCCCCACCCGGCCACCCAACGGCAGCATCATATGGGTGGCCGGGTGGGGGAGCGGGCTGGTGCCGTCCTATCGCAATCAGCGGTAGAAAACGTGGTTGCCGACGGTGCCGACACGGGCGCGCTTCCAGCTCGGCTTCACATAGCGGGCATGGAAATAGAGCGCCTCGGGCACGGGCGAATCCCACTGCTCGTTCATCGCGACCTGGGCCACGGCGAGCGCCTTCTTCCACTGGCCATTGGCCGGCGGGGTCGGCAGCTTGCCGCCGCGCACGAAGGAGAACTGGCCGCGCTGGGTGACCACGCCGCAGACCGAGCGCGGGAAGCGGCCCGATTCGGTGCGGTTGAGGATCACGTCCGCCACGGCGAGCTGGCCGGCGAGCGGCTCGCTCTTGGCCTCGTAGTAGACGCCCACGGCAAGGCAGTTGAGCTCGCTGCCGAGCGACGCGGGCGCATCCTGCGCTGCCACGGCTTCGGAAAGCGAGTCGAAATCTTCTTCGTCCGCATCCGCATTGGGGATCTGCTGGACGATCTCGCCCTTCGGAAGGGCGGTCGGCGCGGCCTGGGGCGCCGGGGTGGGAACAACCTGGTGTTCCAGTGTGTTGACCGTCTGAACCGGCGCATCCTGCGCGCCCAGGGTCACATCGAGCGTGGCGGCATTCGCAAGTGCGCCAGCGCAAAAAGTCACGGCCGCGAAGCACGCGGCGCGGTGGATGAACTTCATTTGGCTTCGTTGCTGTGCGGTTGGTGCGCGGCCGGCCCGTTTTCTCTATGGGACCGCCGGGCTTCCCCCCCGACTGCGTAACCGACCGACTTCACACCCCGGGCAGCACAACGCGATTGATGTAGCCGGGGCCTTTCGCCGCACAGCGGCCGGATGTCAATTCATCGCCAATGTTTCAGCGGCGAACCGTTCCGCCTGCGCGATATCCAGTTCGACCACCCACAGGTCGGAATCGCGCTCGCGGCGCCGCCTCCAATAGGCAGTGACTTCCCCGTCATCGACGAATTCGCGCGGGCCGGAGGGGATCAGCGCGGGGTTCCCGTCGGGGCCCAGACCGCGCTCGACGAAGCGCGGATTGGCCCCGCGCTCGACCAGCAGCAGCAGCACGGCGCCGGCCGTCGCATCCCCCTTGGCCAGCACCATCGCGCCGCCGCCCGCACCCTCGGCACGGCGGATCAGCGCATTGACCAGCACGCCGGTGGCGAGCCGCGCCATCAGCCCTGGGCGTAGCCGGGCAGCGAGGCGAGCGGGATGCGCGAGCGCATGAAGGTGCCCGTGCCGCGCGCCGCTTCCTCGCCGGTCGCGTCGATCAGCCGTGCCTCGCCGACGAACACGCGGCGCTGGCCGCTCACCCAGCGGCCCTCCGCGACCACCGGCCCGGGACCGAGCGGCTTGGTGAGCAGCAGGTTGAACTGGGTGGTCAGCACGAAGCGATCGGTGACCAGGCTGTTGACCGCATAGAAGGCGGCATCGTCGAGCATCTTGAAATAGCTCGTGCCATGCGCCGCGCCGGCGGCATGGAAATAGCGCTCGTCGATGGTGAAGCGGATGCGCGCGACGCCGGGCTCGGGAATCTCGAGCACGGAATCGAACAGCCGGTTGATCGGCGCTGCGGCATAGAGGGATTCGAGCGCGCGGAAATGCGCCTCCGCCCCGGTCGGTTCAGGCAGCGTCACGCGCCTCCACGCCAGCGAGCAGCGCGTAGAGCGCGTCATGCGAGCCGGCGCCGCGCAGCTTGGCGGCGACGCTCTTGTCGCGCAGCAGCCGCGAGACACAGGCCAGCGCCTTGAGATGCTCGGCGCCCGCACCCACCGGCGAGAGCAGCATGAAGACCAGGTCGACGGGCAGCTCGTCCACCGCGCCGAAATCGACCGGCTTCTCCAGCCGGACGAACACGCCGCACACCCGGCGGATCGCATCGAGCTTGCCATGCGGGATGGCGATGCCCGCGCCGAAGCCGGTCGAGCCGAGCTTCTCGCGGGCAGTCAGGGTCTCGGCTACCGCACGCGCGTCGAGGCCATAGGCCTCGGCGGCGGCTGCCCCCAGCGCTGCGAAGAGCGCCTTCTTGCTGGCAACGCTCGTACCGGAGAGCACTGCTTCCGGCACGAGCAAATCACTGATCGTCGTCATCGATATTCCAGTTAGGTCCGCCCCCGACCCTACTACTCAGGCAGCGCGGTTGGGTTCCACCCAGCCGATCGTCCCGTCGCCGCGCCGATAGACCATGTTATGGGCCCCTGTCGCGCTATTTCGGAACAGCAACGCATTGGTGTTGCGGAGGTCGAGCATCATAACGGCATCCGAAACGGTGGCATCGGGCACATCGACCCGGGTCTCGGCGATGATCAGCGGCGCATCGGAGGGCTCGTCCTCCTCGGCATGCTCCTGGAAGAGGGTGTAACCGGCGTTGTTGTCATAGGCGCCGTTCTCCGCGAACGCATTGACCACGCCGTTCTGCCGGTCCTTGAGCCGGCGGGTGTAGCGGCGCAGCTGCTTGTCGATCCGGTCGGCCGCGCCATCGAACGCGCCATGCGCCTCCATGCCCTTGTTGGTCGCCTTGAGCACCAGCCCCTGGGTCACGTGCATCACGATGTCACAGGTGAAGCCATTGTCGTGCGGCCCCTTGCCGAAGGTCGCCTGGGACGAGATGGCGCGCGAGAAATATTTGCCCGCAATCCCCTGGAGCCGCTCGTTGACCTGCGCCGTGAGCGCAGCGCCCGTCTCGACCTGATGCCCAGAAACCCGGATGTCCATCTTCACCTCCGCTTTTACGAGGACGTTAGCTGGGGCGGGGTCCCAGCCCTTTGACCCAGGCCAAAGCCGGGGTTCAACTGGCTGCGGCGGCGCCCCAGAGCGGCTCCTCCATCTTAGAGAGAAAGGCTGCGTGGCGTTCGAGTTCCGCCGCGCTCGCCGCAAATTGTCGCGCGGGGCGCACATGTACCCGCGTCGGTGCCTCGGCGGCGGTCTCGCGCACGATCGGCGCGTCGACCGCGAGGCCAAGAGTGATCTGCCGGCCGCCGGTCAGCTCGACATAGACCTGCGCCAGCAGCGAGGCGTCGATCAGCGCCCCGTGCAGGGTGCGCTGGGTGAGATCGATGCCGTAGCGGGTGCAGAGCGCGTCGAGCGTGTGCTTGGCGCCGGGATGCTTGACGCGGGCGATCGCCAGCGTGTCGACCATGCGGCCGAGATCGACGATCGGCCGGCCGCTGCGCTTGAGCTCGCCATTGATGAAGCCGAAGTCGAAATTGGCATTGTGCGCGATCATCGGGCTGTCGCCGATGAATTCGAGCATGTCCTCGACCACGTCCTCGAACAGCGGCTTGTCGGAGAGGAACACGTCGGACAGGCCGTGGACGTTGAATGCCTCGATCGGCATCGGCCGCTGGGGATTGATATAGGCGTGGTAGTGCCGCCCGGTCATCACCCGGTTGACCAGCTCGACACATCCGATCTCGACCAGCCGGTCGCCACCCGAGAAGCTGAGCCCGGTGGTTTCGGTGTCGAACACGATTTCACGCATGTGACACTTATCCTACTGCCGGCCCCGCTAGGCAAGCGATGACATTACGTACCGCGCCGCGCGTCTCATCGAGCGAACCGCCCGTCGGAATCACGAAGTCCGCCCGGGCGCGCTTCTCCGAATCGGGGAGCTGGCGGGCGAGAATCGCCTCGAAACGCGCTGCCGTCATGCCGGGTCGGGCGAGCACCCGCTCGCGCTGCATCCCGGCCGGGGCGGAGACCACCGCGATCTTGTCGACATGCTGCCAGCCGCCGGCCTCGAACAGCAGGGGCACGTCGAGCACGACCAGCGGCGCCTTGCGATTCGACTCGAGAAAGGCGTTGCGCGCCTCGGCCACGGCCGGGTGGATGATCGCCTCCAGCCGGGCAAAGGCGGCGGGATCGGCGAGCACCGCCTCGCGCAGCAGCGTGCGGTCGACTCCCAGCTCGGTGGTGGTGTCGGGGAACTCCGCCTCGATCTCGGCGACCAGCGCACCGCCCGGGCCCTGGAGCCGATGGACCTCGGCATCGGCATCGAACACCGGCACGCCGAGCTCGGCGAACATCGCCGCCACGGTCGACTTGCCCATGCCGATCGACCCGGTGAGACCGAGCGTGATCACGCCAGCAGAAGCTCGCGCAGTTCCTCGTCGCGGTCGCGTGGCGGCTCGGCGCCGAAGAACAGCTCGAAGGCGAGGGCGGCCTGGCCGACCAGCATCTCGAGCCCGTCCACCGTATCGAGCTCGCGCGCGCGCGCCTGGGCGAGCAGGTCGGTCTCGAGTGGGGCGTAGACCGCGTCATAGACCACCGCATCCTCGGGCAGCGGCGACAGGTCGATCTCCAGCGGCGGCTGGCCGACCATGCCGAGCGCGCTGGCGTTGACCAGCAGCTGCGCCGGGGGAAGCTTGCTGCCCAGCGGCAGGGCCTGGCCCTTGATCCCGAAGCCGGAGAGCAGTGCCGCAGCCTTCAGCACATTGCGGTTGAGCAAAGTCACCCGGCCGATCCCGACCTTGGACAGCGCGAACAGGATCGCCCGTGCCGCACCGCCGGCGCCGACCACCACCGCGTGCCTGCCCTCGAGATCGAGCCCGGCGATCGGCGCATAGAAGCCGCCGGCATCGGTGTTGGTGCCGACCAGCGCGCCGTCCTCGGCCCGCACCACGGTGTTGATCGCGCCGATCGATTCGCGGATGCCGCCGCGATCCTCGACGAATTCGAGCGCGGCCTGCTTGTGAGGCAGGGTGATGTTGCAGCCACGCCAATCGGGATCGCCCCGGCGCGACTCGAAATAGCCGGCCAGTTCCTCGGGCTTCACATGGGCGCGGCGATAGTCGGCCTCGATGCCGAGCTGCTTCAGCCAGAAGCCGTGGATCAGCGGCGACTTGGACTGGGCGATGGGGTCGCCGATCACCTCGGCATAGATGGTCATGACGTCAGAACCCCGCGAGTGCGCAGATAGCCGAGGATCGGCAGCAGCGGCATGCCGAGGATGGTAAACTGGCTGCCATCGGTGCGGCTGAACAGCTGGACGCCCGGCCCCTCGATCCGGAAGCAGCCGACACAGCCGGCGATCGCCGGCCATTCGATGTCAAGATATTCCGCGATGAACGCCTCGGAGAGCGGGCGGACGTGCAGCTTCGCCCGGTCGACATGGCGCCACACCGCGCGGCCGCCCTCGGCGATCACCGCGGCGCTGTAGATATCATGCGTCCGGCCCGACATGCGGCGGAGATGGTCGGCGGCCTGCTCGCGGCTCTCGGGCTTGTCGAGCAGCGAGCCATCGTCGAGCGCCACCAGTGAATCCCCGCCCAGCACCAGGGCAGTGGGGACAAGGCCGGAAACCTTGAGTGCCTTCAGCTCGGCGAGCGCGTCGGCGAGATCGCGCGGGGAGATGCCGCCGGCGAGCAAGGATGCCTTGGCCGAGGCTTCGTCGACCTGTGCGGTCACGGCCTCATGCGGCACGCCGGCATCGTTGAGCATCGCGCGGCGCGAGGCGCTCTGCGAGGCGAGTACGAGGTTCATTGCTTTCCCTTTTCGAGCGTCCGCTCGTTGCACAACTGGATGATCGCCGCCGCGGTCTCTTCGATCGAGCGGCGCGTCACGTCGATCACAGGCCAGCCATTATCGGCGAACATCCGCCGGGCAAAGGCGACTTCGCGGGTCACGGCATCCTGCTCAACATAGCTGGTCTCGGTCGCCTGGTTGAGCGAGAGCAGGCGATTACGACGAATCTGGATCAGCCGATCGGCACTGGTGGTGAGGCCGACGATCAGCGGATGCTTGAGATTGTAGAGCTCCGGAGGCGGCGGCGATTCGACCACGATCGGGATGTTGGCGGTCTTGTAGCCGCGGTTCGCCAGGTAGATCGAAGTCGGCGTCTTGGACGAGCGCGAGACGCCGGCGAGGAGGATGTCCGCCTCCTCCCAGTCCTCGGCGAGCAGCCCGTCGTCATGCGCGATGGTGAACTGGATCGCGTCGACCCGGGCGAAATAGGCCGCGTCGAGGGTATGCTGGCGGCCCGGCCGCGCCTTGGCTTCCTGGCCGAGCAGGTTGGACAAGGCGTGGTTGACCGGATCGAGCGGGGCGATCGCCGGCAGGCCCATCGCCCGGCAGCGGCTCTCCAGCGTGCGGCGGATCTCGGGGTTCACCAGCGTGTAGAGCACCAGCCCGGGATTCTGGGCGATCTCTTGGAGGATCCGCTCGAGATGCGCTTCGCTGCGCACCATCGGCCAGAAATGGCGGAGCGTCTCGACATCGTCATATTGGGCGAGCGCCGCCTTGGCGATGTTCTCCAGCGTCTCGCCGGTGGAGTCGGAGAGGAGGTGGAGGTGGAGCCGCATCAGGCCGTGAATGGATCTGTGGAAAACATGGCTGACAGCCACTAGCGCAACCCGGCGCACGAACCAATCGGGTCAGTTTGATGACTCCGCTGGTGATTCGTCCACATCCGCATCCCCAGCTTGTGATTCCAATCCACAGCCTGTTGAAAACGGGGATGGCATCCGCGAATCCGAGGACTCCCGAGGGACGGCGAGAGTCAAACTGTTGGCAACTCGCGGACGAGTGCATAAGCCCCGGTTTCCACGCGCCAACAGACTCCAACAATCTCTAGATTCATTCTTTATTGTTTTAGGAACGGGCCCTGACCGACTCCCATCCCAAGCCGCTGCTCGAGACGCTCAAGGGTGTCCGGCAGGAGATTCCGCCCGTCTGGCTGATGCGTCAGGCCGGCCGCTATCTGCCCGAATATCGCGCGCTCCGGGCCGAGAAGGGCGGATTCCTCGAACTCGCGCTCGATCCCGAAGCGGCGGCCGAGATCACGCTGCAACCGATCCGCCGCTTCGGCATGGACGGCGCGATCCTGTTCTCCGACATCCTGATGGTGCCGATGGCGCTGGGGCAGAAATTGTGGTTCGAAACCGGCGAAGGCCCGCGCCTGGCGCCGACGGTGACGACCCGTGCCGTGCTGGATGGCCTTGAATCGGGTTCTGAGGCCCTGGAGAAGGTCTATGCGACCGTCCGGCAGGTTCGCTCCCGGCTCGACCCCAACGTCACCTTCCTGGGCTTTGCAGGGAGCCCCTGGACCGTCGCGACCTATATGATCGCGGGGCAGGGGAGTCGGGAGCAGGCCGAGGCGCGCCGGCTCGCCTATAGCGATCCCGGACTCATGCAGGCGCTGATCGACCGGATCGCCGATTGCACGATCGAGTATCTGGTCGCACAGATCGACGCGGGCGTGGAGGCGGTGCAGCTGTTCGACAGTTGGGCGGGCAGCCTCTCGCCGGAGCAGTTCGAGCGCTGGGTGATCGCGCCGACCGCGAAGATCGCCGCGGCGGTGAAGGGCAAGGCGCCGGTGATCGGCTTTCCCAAGGGTGCCGGCGGCAAGCTCGCTGCCTATGCGCGCGAGACGGGGGTCGATGCGATCGGTCTCGACGAGACGGTGGATCCTGTGTGGGCCAATGCGGTACTGCCCGAGGGGCTGCCGGTGCAGGGCAATCTCGATCCGCTCGTGCTGATCGCCGGGGGCGAGACGCTCGACCGTGCGGTCGACCGGATTCTTTCGGCCTTTCCAAGCCGCCCGCATGTGTTCAATCTCGGGCACGGCATCCAGCAGGATACGCCGATCGAACATGTCGAGCGGCTGCTGGGGCGCATCAGGGGGTAGGATCGATGGCAGGCTGGCTCGGCGGCGCCTATCTTTGGATCAAGGCGTTCCACATCATCTTCGTGATCTTCTGGATGGCCGGCCTGTTCCTGCTGCCGCGCTATCTGGTCCATCACCAGGAAGCGCTGGGCACGCCCGAGGCGGCCGCCTGGGAGAAGCGCGAGGCGCTGCTGCGCAAGATGATCCTCGGTCCCTCGATCGGGATCGTCTGGCTGCTCGGCCTGGCGCTCGCCGCCAATCTGGGGCTGTTCGAGGGCGGTGCCGGACTCGGCTGGCTGCATGCCAAGTTGCTGATCGTGTTCCTGCTTTCCGGCTATCAGGGCTGGGCGGTCGGCTATTCGAAGAAGCTCGCAAAGGGTCAGGGGAGCCTCGCCCCGCAGACCTTGCGCATGGTCGGTGAAGTGCCGGCGCTGGCGGTGATCCTGGTCGTCATCCTGGCGGTGGTGAAGCCCTTCTGAAATCGCGCGCAATTAAGTTGCGCCATTTCGGCTGATCGCCGCAACTTACCGCCTGCCGCAAAAGCGCATCCCAGACCGCGGAGACCGGTTGACTTGGGGGTAGGCCACTCCTAATTCGGCGCTGTGGACCGGGTCACCGGGCCATCCCTCCTCCAAGCATCGTACTTCGCGCGCGACTCCACCGCCGACCGACGCTCCCCCCAGCATCCAAGCACCCGGATTCCCAATGCATCTCAAGGACCTCAAGAAGAAAGCCCCCGCCGAACTGGTCTCGATGGCCGAGGAGCTCGGCGTGGAGAGCGCTTCGACGCTGCGCAAGCAGGACCTGCTGTTCGGCATCCTCAAGGCCGAGGCCGAGAATGGCGAGCAGATCCTGGGCCTGGGCACGATCGAGGTGCTGCCGGACGGCTTCGGCTTCCTGCGCAGCCCCGAGGCGAACTATCTCGCCGGCCCCGACGACATCTATGTCTCGCCCAACCAGGTCCGCAAGTTCGGCCTGCGCACCGGCGACACGGTGGAAGGCGAGATCCGCGCGCCCAAGGACGGCGAGCGCTATTTCGCGCTGGTCCGCCTGGTCTCGGTCAATTTCGACGATCCCGATGCGGTCCGCCACCGCGTCAATTTCGACAACCTCACCCCGCTCTATCCCGAGAGCAAGCTGACGCTCGACCAGCTCGACCCGACCCAGAAGGACAAGTCGGCGCGCGTCATCGACATCGTCTCACCGCAGGGCAAGGGCCAGCGCACGCTGATCGTCGCGCCGCCGCGCGTCGGCAAGACGGTGATGCTGCAGAACATCGCCAAGGCGATCACCGATAACCATCCCGAAGTCTTCCTGATCGTGCTGCTCATCGACGAGCGCCCGGAAGAAGTCACCGACATGCAGCGCTCGGTGAAGGGCGAGGTGATCTCCTCGACCTTCGACGAACCGGCCCAGCGCCACGTGCAGGTCTCGGAAATGGTGATCGAAAAGGCCAAGCGCCTGGTCGAGCACAAGAAGGATGTCGTCATCCTGCTCGACTCGATCACCCGTCTTGGCCGCGCCTACAACACCGTGGTGCCGAGCTCGGGCAAGGTGCTGACCGGTGGTGTCGACGCGAACGCGCTGCAGCGCCCGAAGCGCTTCTTCGGCGCCGCGCGCAACATCGAGGAGGGCGGTTCGCTCTCGATCATCGCCACCGCACTGATCGACACCGGCAGCCGCATGGACGAAGTCATCTTCGAAGAGTTCAAGGGCACCGGTAACTCGGAAATCGTCCTCGACCGCAAGGTCGCCGACAAGCGCATCTTCCCGGCGCTCGACGTCGGCAAGTCGGGCACCCGCAAGGAAGAGCTGCTGGTCGACAAGGCCAAGCTCACCAAGATGTGGGTGCTGCGCCGCATCCTCATGCAGATGGGTACCGTCGACGCGATGGAGTTCCTGCTCGACAAGATGAAGGATTCGAAGACCAACGAGGATTTCTTCGACTCGATGAACCAGTAAGCTTCCGCGCTCCACGTGGAACAAGACGAAGAGGCCGGGCCCAGCGCCCGGCCTTTTTCGTTTTGTTGCTCAACATGTCCGGGCGCTTGCATGCCGCTGCAAGCGCGTTAGGGCTTGGGGGATGCTCGACATGCTCCTCAGCGCCGCCGCAGCCGGAATCGGCTCTCCTGCCGATATCTGGCAGCATATCCTCGCCGATTTCTCGAACCTGGGCGATCCGTCTGCGCTCGCGGCATTCGGCTCGGTGCTGATGATCGACCTGGTGCTGGCGGGTGACAATGCGATCGTCGTCGGCGCGCTTGCCGCGGGGCTTCCGGCGGACCAGCGCAAGAAGGTCATCCTGATCGGCATCGGTGCTGCGCTGGTACTGCGCATCGCCTTTGCGCTGATTGTCAGCTGGCTGATGGGGATTGTCGGCCTGATCTTTGCCGGCGGCCTGTTGCTGCTCTGGGTGAGCTGGAAGTTCTGGCGCGAGATTCGTGAGGGCGGGCCGCATGCCGATGAAGTCGAATCGGGCCTGAAGCCGGCCAGGAGCTTCGCCGCGGCTGCCTGGGCCGTTGCCGTTGCCGACGTCTCGATGAGCCTCGACAATGTCCTCGCGGTCGCCGGCGCGGCGCGCGAGCATCCCGGCATCCTCGTTGTCGGCCTGCTGCTCTCGGTGGCGCTGATGGGCATCGCGGCGAACCTGATCGCCAAGCTTATCAACCGCTATCCCTGGATCGCCTATATCGGCCTGATCGTGATCGTCTTCGTGGCGTTCCGGATGATCTACGAAGGCTGGGTCGGCACGCACGAGACGCCGGGGATCACCAGCTTCTTCTGAGGCTCAGCCGGCCCGACACCGGCCGGCACCCACCTCGGCATCGAGGATGGCCTTCAGCATCGCTTCCGATCGCCTCTGGCCGTAGCCGCGGCCATAGGCGGAGGAAGTGATCCCGACCACCAAGTCGCAGGCCGGGACGACATAGATCTTGTTACCGCCATTGCCCGAGGCGAAGGACACGGTGACGGCAACGCCGCCGGCCTGATGCGTCTTGCGGTACCAGAAATAGCCATAGTGATCGGCATAGGGATCGCTGTCGGCGATGCTGACAAGCGGCGCCGTCATCGCCGATATCCAGTTCGCGCTGACGATGCGGCGGCCGCCCAGCTGCCCCTTGTTCCGCACCATCTCACCGATCCGCGCAAGGTCCTGGGTGGTGAGCCAGAGATTGCCCTGGCCCTTGGTCACGCCTGCGGCATCGGAATCCCAGCGCCAGCGGGTGATGCCCAGTGGGGCGAACAGGCGCTGGCGGGCAAAGTCGGCCATTGTCTGACCCGTTGCCTTCGTCACCACGACGCCGGCGACATAGCTGGTGGCGGAATTGTACCGGTAGCGCGTGCCAGGCCTGGTCTCGGATGGCACGCCGCGGACAAAGGCGAGCGGGTCGGCTGCCTCGTCCATCCGATCCTCGTTGCCGGGGGAGGCGGGATCATCGTCGAATGCCGCCAGGCCAGAACGCATGCTCAGCAGGTCGCGCAGCGCCACCGGACCGATCGCGCTGCCTGCGGCTTCGGGCCAGTAGCGCGAGACCGGATCGCCCACCGATCGGATCGCGCGGCGATCGATTGCGATGCCGACCATCAGCGCGGTCACGCTCTTGCCCGCCGAGCGGATGTCGTGAAGCTCGCCGGCGGCTGCGCCGTTATAATAGCGCTCGGCAACGCGCTTGCCGTAATGGAGCACCACAACACCGCGCAGGTCAGGATGCTCGTCGCGATCCCAGCGCGCGAGCAGAGCGTTGAGATCGGGGGGCGGGGAGGCGCTGGCAGATACTGCCAGCAAGGCGATGATCGCACATGTCGCCCGGCTCAGGGCCTTTACTCCCCGCATGTTCTTCCCCTTTGTGACCGGTGACTTAGCCGAGGTTCTTCGCAAAGAACTCGGCCGTCCGCCCATCCGCGAGCTTGGCGGCGTCGTCGGAGCGGCGCTTGCCGAAGGTGTCGGCGAAGCCATGATCCTTACCGGCATAGTCGTACAGCGTGACCTTGGGGTGATCGTCCAGCCCTTCGTGCATCGCCGCCTGCGCTTCGGGGCTGACGAAATGATCGGCTTGGGGGATGTGCAGCAGCACCGGGCGGGCGATGCCGTGCTTCTCGCCGAGCAGATTGTCGATGCCGACGCCATAATAGCCGACGCTCGCATCACTGTCGGTCCGCGTCGCGGTCATGAACGCCAGGCGGCCGCCCAGGCAGAAGCCGACCACGCCGACCTTGCCGCCTTCGCCCAGCTGGGCGCGGGCCGCCTTGATCGTCGCTTCGATGTCGCGAATGCCGGCGTCCTGATTGAACTTGCCCATCAGCGCGAGCGCCTGCTGGAACTGCTCAGGCACGTCCGGATCGAGCTGGATACCCGGCTCGAGCCGCCAGAACAGGTCGGGCGCGAGGCTGAGATAGCCCTTGGCTGCCCAGTCGTCGCACTTCTGGCGGATGCCCGGGTTCACGCCGAAGATCTCCTGGATCACGATCACCGCCGCCTTGGGCGTGCCTTCGGGGCGGGCGACATAGGCCTGGAAGCTGCCGCTGCCGTCGATCGTATCGATGCTGATCATCTCGCTCATAATAAGGTCCTTCCGGAATAGCGCCGCTCATGATCGAGCAGCCAGGATTTGGTCTTGGGCCCGTCGCCGCCCGAATAATTGCCGAGCCTTCCGCCGTCGGCGAGGATTCGGTGGCAGGGGACGATGATGGGGAAGGGATTGTTCGAGCAGATCTGGCCGATCGCCCGCGCGCTCGATCCGGTGATCCGGGCGAGCCCGCCATAGCTCAGCGTCTCGCCATAGCCGATGGCCATCATCGCCTGGCGTAGCTCTGTTCCACGTGAAGTGGGCAGGGGCTGGAGCGGGAGATCGAAATCCTGCCGCGTGCCGGCGAACCATTGCTCAAGCTGCTCGATGGCGACGCGGACCGCGGCGGCATTGCCGGGCGCGGGTGAACCTTCGCCGATCCGGATCGAAACCAGCACGTCTTCACCGCCTTCGACCCGCACCGGACCGATGGGCGTTGCGATCACACCATGGTCGCGCGCATACATGGGTTCGAATTAGCAGTCGCCCTGCGGCGTGCGCAACGGAGATACCCATGAAGATCAATGTAGAGGTGGAGTGCACGCCGGAGGAAGCGCGTCGCGCTATGGGCCTGCCCGATCTGGCGCCGGTGCACGAGCGCTATATCGCGATGATGGTCGATGCGATCGACAAGCAGGGCAGCCCGGAAGCCTTCCAGAAGATGCTGCAGAGCTGGGCGCCGATGAGCGAGGCCGGCATGGGATTCTGGCGCGCGATGTTCGATCCTTCGAAGTTCGACGCCGGGAGCAAGACCGACAAGTAATGGATACGATCTACGCGGTATCGAGCGGCGCTCCGCCCGCCGCCATCGCGGTATTGCGCGTGAGCGGGCCGCAGGCATTCGAGGTGGTGCGCGACTTTGCGGGTGGTCTGCCCGAGCCGCGCCGGGCCGCGGTGCGGGCCTTGCGCGATCCCGCCGATGGCGCGCTGCTCGATCGCGCGCTCGTCCTCTGCTTCCCGGGTCCGCGCAGCGCGACCGGGGAGGATCTAGCGGAGTTGCATCTCCATGGCGGCCGGGCAGTGGTCCGCGCGGTCGAGGCGGCGCTGGCTGCCCGACCCGGGCTCCGGTGGGCCGAGCCGGGCGAGTTCACCCGGCGTGCGCTTCAACATGGCCGGATCGACCTGAGCGAAGCGGAAGGGCTGGGCGACCTGCTGATGGCCGAGACCGAGGCGCAGCGCCGGTCCGCCATCCGGTCCGCCGAAGGCGCGGTGCGGCGCGCGGTCGATGGCTGGACCGACCGGTTGCTCGGGCTCGCCGCCCGGGTCGAGGCCGAACTCGATCATAGCGACGAGGATGATGTCGCGGACGCCGCGCTGCTGCCCGCGATCCGGTCCGGCGCGGCTTCCTTGGCGGCGGATATCGAGGCGGTGGCGGACCGGCCGCCGGCCGAGCGGCTGCGCGACGGCATCCGCGTGGTGCTTGCCGGGCCGCCCAATGCCGGCAAGTCGTCGCTGCTCAACGCGATGGCTGGGCGCGATGCCGCGATCGTCTCCCCGATCTCCGGGACGACGCGCGACCGGATCGAGGCGCCGGTGGTGCGCGGCGGGATCGCCTGGTTGCTGATCGACACGGCGGGACTGGCCGAACTGCCGGGCGACGCGATCGAGGCGATCGGTATCGCCCGGGCGCAGGCGGCGCAGGCGGAGGCGGACATTCTGCTGTGGCTGGGCGATGAGAAGCCGCCGGCGCATGATCATCTCCTCTGGCTCAATCCGCGTGCCGATCTTCCGGGAAGGGCGGCGGCGGAGGGGCGAACATCGCTATCATCGCTCACTGGCGAAGGGCTGGATGCGCTGTGGGAGGCGATGGCCGGGCTCGCGGGCGACCTGCTTCCGCCGCCCGATCTGATGGCACTCAATGCGCGGCAACGGGCGCTGTGCCAGTCCGCCGCGGCCGCCTTGCGGGCGATTTCCCGTGAAAGCGATCTGCTGCTGATCGCCGAGCAGTTGCGCAGCGCGATGCGGGCGTTCGATGCGATTACTGGGCGAGCAGGGGTCGAGGCGATGCTCGACGCGCTGTTCGGGCGTTTCTGCATAGGCAAGTAGATGTTCCACGTGGAACGGTTTTGACGGCGGGCCCGCGATTCTGTAGCGCGCGGGCAATGGATTTCGATGTCATCGTCATCGGCGGCGGGCACGCCGGTACCGAAGCGGCTGCCGCTTCGGCCCGCCGCGGTGCACGTACCGCCTTGCTCAGTTTCGACCTGACGAAGCTGGGGGCGATGTCGTGCAACCCGGCGATCGGCGGACTGGGCAAGGGCCATCTGGTCCGCGAAGTCGACGCGTTCGACGGGCTGATGGGCCGCGCGACCGATGCCGCGGGCATCCATTACCGCATGCTCAACCGCTCCAAGGGCACCGCCGTCCAGGGACCGCGGGTCCAGGCCGACCGGGTGCGCTATGCCGCGGCGATCCAGAAGCTGCTCGCGGAACAGCCCGACCTGCGCCTGGTCGCGGGAGAAGCCGAGGCGCTGGAGCTGGTGGGCGGCGCAGTCGCAGGTGTTCGCCTGGCAGACGGCAGCCTGCTCAGCTGCCGCGCCGTGGTGCTTGCCACCGGGACCTTCCTCGGTGGCCGCATCTTCCGCGGCGAGGAGCGTGAGACCGGTGGCCGGGTAGGCGAGGGTTCCGCCATCCGCCTCGCCGAGCAGCTGCGCGAGCTGAACCTGCCGATGGCCCGGCTCAAGACCGGCACGCCGCCGCGTCTCGACGGCCGCACGATCGATTGGGCGCGGATCGAGGAGCAGCCCTCGGATGCCGAGCCCTGGACGATGTCGCCGCTCACCCCGGGCCGGCTTCTCCCCCAGCTTCATTGTGGCGTCACGCGGACCACCCATGCGACGCATGACGCGATCCGCTCGGGGCTCGACCGCTCGCCCTTGTTCACCGGAGCGATCGATGCGCAGGGGCCGCGTTACTGTCCGTCGATCGAGGACAAGATCCATCGCTTCGGCGATCGGGACGGGCATCAGATCTTCCTCGAGCCCGAGGGCCTCGACACCCACTTGATCTATCCGAACGGCATGTCGACCTCGCTGCCGGTCGATGTGCAGGTGGCGATGGTCAATTCGATCCCGGGGCTCGAGCGGGCGGCGATCGTCACGCCGGGCTATGCGGTCGAATATGACCATATCGATCCCCGAGCGCTCGATGCCACGCTGGGGTTGCCGGCGATCCCGGGCGTGTGGTGTGCCGGGCAGATCAACGGCACTACCGGCTATGAGGAAGCCGCGGGGCAGGGGTTGGTCGCCGGGCTCAACGCTGCTGCTTATGCCCGCGGCCTCGCCCCGCTGATCCTCGATCGCGCGACTTCCTATCTCGGGGTCATGGTCGATGACCTGGTGCTGCAGGGCGTCACCGAGCCCTATCGCATGCTCACGGCCCGGGCCGAGTTCCGGCTGCGCCTGCGTGCCGACAATGCCGGGACGCGGCTCGGGCCGATCGCCGCCGAGCTGGGCTGCCTCGGTGCCGAGCGGCTGGCCTGGCTGCACGCGCGTGCAGAGGGCAGGGCGAGGCTCGACGAAAGCTTCTCCGTCATTCGGACCGCGTCGGCGCTCGGCGCGCGGGGTGCCCCGGTCGCCCAGGACGGTGCCAAGCGCCCGGCGCGCGAATGGCTGCGCTTCCCTGGGATCGAGCTAGATCATCTCGACGTGCATCCCGAGGCAGACCCGGGGCTGCTCGCGGAGTATGTCGAGGACGCCCGCTATGCGCCCTATCTAGAACGGCAGGAAGCGGAGGTTGCGCAGCTGCGCAGCAATGATGCCGTGAAGCTGCCCGCCGACATGGACTTTGCCGCAATCGCCGGTCTCTCCAACGAGATGGTCGAGAAGCTCGGCGCTTCACGCCCCGAGACGATCGGGGCGGCAGCGCGCATCCGTGGCATCACTCCGGCGGCGCTGTCCGCCATCCTCCTCCACGCACGGCGGCGCGCGGCATGACCGAAGACGAGGCACGCGCGTGGATCCGTGCACATTTCAATGTTTCACGTGAAACGCAGCTACAGCGCTTCGGCGAGATCCTGCGTGAGGAATCGCCCCGACAGAACCTGATTTCGGCGGCAAGCTTCGACGCACTCTGGGCGCGGCACTTCGTCGATTCGGCCCAGCTCATCCCGCTGGCCGCGGAAGCGGGGGAGGGTGCCTGGGTCGATGTCGGCACCGGTGCCGGCATGCCCGGCCTGATCGTCGCGCTGCTGATCGACCGCCCGGTGGTGATGGTCGAGCCGCGGATCCGTCGCGTCGAGTTTCTGCGCGGGGCGGTCGAAGCGCTGGGCATCGCCGACCGTGCGAGCGTCGTCCACGGGAAGATCGAGAGCTATAAGCCCAAGGCCAAGGCCGCGGTGGTTTCGGCGCGCGCCGTTGCCGCGCTGCCCGACCTGTTCAAATCCACAGCGCATTGCACAGACTCGTCCACAATCTGGTTGCTCCCAAAGGGGCGAAGCGTGCAATCGGAGGTGGAAGCGGCGCGCGCGAAATGGCAGGGTGCGTTTCACGTGGAACCCAGCATCACATCGCCTGAATCGGGTATCGTGGTCGCGCGAAAGGTACGCCCCAGATGATCTGCATCGCTATCGCCAACCAGAAGGGTGGGGTGGGCAAGACCACCACGGCGATCAATGTCGGCACCGCGCTCGCCGCGACCGGCCAGCGTGTGCTGCTGATCGACTTCGATCCGCAGGGCAACGCCTCGACCGGGCTCGGCATCGGCCGGGCCGAGCGCGAGCATTCGACCTATGACCTGCTGGTCAGCGACGCAAACCTCGAGGATGTCGCGGTGCCGACCAAGGTGCCGGGCCTCGACATCATCCCGGCGACGCAGGACCTGTCGGGTGCCGAGATCGAGTTGATCGAGTTCGAAGCGCGCACCCATCGGCTCGACAGCGCGATCGCCCGCCATCATGCTCAGCGCTGGGATGTGATCCTGATCGACTGCCCGCCCTCGCTCGGCCTGCTGACGATCAACGCGATGGTCGCGGCGCATGCGCTGCTCGTGCCGCTCCAGTGCGAGTTCTTCGCGCTCGAGGGTCTCAGCCAGCTGCTCAGCACCGTCGAGCGGATTCGCGGCCGCTTCAATCCCGGCCTGTCGATCCTCGGCGTGGTGCTGACCATGTACGATCGCCGCAACCGCCTGACCGACCAGGTTTCGGACGATGTCCGCGCCGTGCTCGGCCGCGTGGTGTTCGACACGGTGATCCCGCGCAACGTCCGCCTTTCCGAAGCGCCGAGCCACGGGCTGCCGGCGCTGATCTACGATCATCGCTGCCCGGGCTCCGAAGCCTATATCGCGCTCGCCCGCGAAGTGATCGATCGCCTGCCCAAGCTCAAGAAGGCCGCATGACCGAAGCATCCCGCAAGCCTCGTCCCGGCCTTGGCCGCGGGCTCTCCTCGCTGCTTGGCGACGCCGTTCCCGAGGCGCCGGTCTCGGGCACGCCCGATATCGCCTCGGGCCTGCGGATGCTGCCGGTCAGCTCGCTGGTGCCGCACCCGGAGCAGCCGCGCCGCCATTTCGACGAGGACGCGCTGGAAGAGCTGGCCCAGTCGCTCAAGCAACGCGGGCTGATCCAGCCGATCGTCGTCCGCCCAACCGGGCACAACTACCAGATCGTCGCCGGCGAGCGCCGCTGGCGCGCGGCGCAGCGCGCCCGGCTACACGAAGTCCCGGTCATCGTCCGCGACTTCAACGAAGCCGAGACGATGGAAATCGCGCTGGTCGAGAATATCCAGCGCCAGGACCTCAACGCGATCGAAGAGGCCGAGGCCTATGCCCGGCTGATCCGCGAGTTCGGACATAGCCAGGAAGCGCTGGGCAAGCTCGTCCACAAGTCGCGCAGCCATATCGCTAACCTGCTCCGCCTGCTCGACCTACCCGAGGGCGTGCGCAACATGGTGGTGGTCGGCGAGATCGACATGGGCCATGCCCGCGCGCTGATCGGCGCGCCCGAGGCCGAGAGGCTCGCCCGCGAAGTCGCGACCAAGGGCCTGTCGGTGCGCGAGACCGAGAAGCTGGCGCGCCACGCCAAGCCGAACAGCAAGCGCAAGCCCGAGCCGAAGATCCGCGATGCCGATATCTCGGCGCTCGAGCATCAGCTGGGCGATGTGCTGGGCCTCAACGTCCGCATCGCGCACGGGGCGAAGGGGGGCACGCTGACACTGTCCTATTCGACGCTGGATCAGCTCGATATGGTCTGTCAGCGGCTGAGCGGGGAGCGGATCTGAGCGTTCCGGCAGGAATGACGCCGGCCGAGGCTTTTGAAGCCCTTGCTGGGGCGCTTCGAGGACTGCCAATCGGGCATATCTGGCGTGGCTATGGCTCGGCCCTGTTCCTAGAGCTGGGTTTCGTATCCGAAGTGCCGCGCGGTACGCGAGACGGAAAGACCTGGCTGTTGGGGCAAGTCACGCTGGGCATCGAATTGGGGCTGGCGGATAGAGGACGCGACCGCCATCTGTTGCGGCAGCTGGAGCGACGAAGCGCTGTGGGAACCCGTGTTCGAACAGCTTCTCGGCACGCGGATCGCGCAATGCACGCTGTTCGGTGCGCTTCCGGAGGTCGCGCTCACAACCGATACGGGCATGCGGCTCCTTTCTTTCTCGACGACCGATGGCCAGCCGCGATGGCATCTGGTCGACCGTCGCGAGGCGGGCCTAGATCGCTGGTTCAGCGTTCGGAACGGCAAACTGCATCTCGGCGACGGCAGCGAGCTGCCTGACTAAAGCCGGGGCCACGGGTCACCGCGACAGGGCAGCTAAATCCGAGGGGGCTTTCGCCAGGGTGGGCTATCAGCCCCTGGCCCGCGCCGCCTGTCGCGCGATCGTCACGGCTTCCGCCTCCGCCAGCACTTCCCCCGCGCTCCCCGAATGCATCATCGCGCGTTCGGCTTCGCGGACGCGGTCGATCGCGCGGGCGAGCTGGGTGCCGTTCCAGCGTCGCAGCGCGCGGCCGGTGGCGGCCTTCTCGCGGAAGAAAACGCGATGTTTGTCAAGCACTTCGTCAAGATCACCGCCGCGATCCAGGTCGATCCGCATCTCGGCCATGCCCTGGAGGCGCCGGGCGAGCTGGCGCATCAGCGGCACGCCGATGCCTTCGCCGAGCCGGGCGAGCTCGACGCCGATATCGCCGACCCGGCCATCGACCACCGCGGTGATCGCGTCGCTCAGATCCGAATCGCCCAGGTCTGCGCCGATCGCGTCGAGGGCCGCGCTGTCGGCGTCCCTGGGGCGGTCCGGCGCCGCGTCGAGGTATAGCGCCAGCTTCTCGATCTCGCGCGCCAGAATGGCCCTGTCGCCGGCGGTGGCGGCGGCGAGGCGTTGGGGGACATCGCCCATCAAGCGCAGGCCATGTTCACGCGCAACATTGGAGGCGAGGCGGGTCGCATCGACGCCCTCGGGCACGTAACAGGCATGCGCCCACGCGTTCTGCGCGGCGATCACCGACTTGACCAGCTTGCCGCTCGCCTTGAGCCCCGGGCCGATCGCCACGACCGGGTTTCCAGCCGTCTGCGCGCTCAGCAGCAGCCCGATCGCCTCGGCAGCGCCTTCTTCGACGCCCAGCACCCGCACGAAGCGCGTGCCGCCGAACAGCGAGAGCGAGGCGGCCTCATCGGCGAGCCGGCCGGGCTGTTCGCGCAGGGCCTTCATGTCGAGATCGATGCGCTCGGCCTCGGGGCCCAGCGCCTTGCCGAGGCGCGATGCGAGGTCGGCGGCGCCAGCCTCGTCGGGGCCGTGGAACAGGTAGAGCCGCGTGTCGGGGTTGAGCTTGTCGATCGCGGCGCGGATCTGCGTCGCGTTGGCCTTCACTGGCCGCCCGCGGGCGCGGTCTGCGCGTAGCGGGCGACGCGCGCGACAATCTGGTCGGCGACGATGCCCGAAAGCCGCTCGAGCGCGCTCTTCTCGGCCGCGATCGTGGCATATTCGCTGCCGACCACGTCGATGCCGGCGTCGGAGCCGGCGGTGGCGTCGAGCACGACATTGCCGTTGCTCAGATCGACCAGCTGGTAGCGGGCGCGCAGCGTCCGGCGCTCGCGCGAGACCGAATCGTCTCGGCGCACGCCCAGGCCGCTGATCTGGTCGTCGAGCTTCACTTCGAGCCGGTAGCGGGCAGGGGCGTCGTTATGGTCGAGCCGGTCCTTGAGCGCGTTGGCGACCAGCCAGCCGGACTGGCCCTGGATCGGCGCGACCTCGACCGCGGAGAGGGTGGAGCGCACCGCGCCATCGGGGCCGCCGCCATAGAGCGGGCGGAGGCCACAGCCGGACAGGGCCAGGCCCGCGGCGACGAGGAGCGCCACCTTCTTCATGCGACGATGTTCACCAGACGATCGGGCACGACGATCACCTTCCTGGGTTGCTTGCCCTCGAGCGACCGAACGATCTTCTCGCTGGCAAGTGCCGCGGCCTCGACAACATCCTTGGCCGCGCCCTTCGGCATTAGCAGCGTATCGCGCAGCTTGCCATTGACCTGGACGGCGATCGTCACTTCGTCGTCGACTAGCAGCGCGGGATCCACGACGGGCCATTCGGCATCGGCGATCAGCCCGGAATTGCCCCAATCGGCCCAGGCCTGCTCGGCGATGTGCGGGACCATAGGCGCGACGATGCGGGCGAGGGTACGGATTGCCTCGGTGCGCGAGGCGGAAGGTTGGGCCTTCTCGATCGCGCCGACCAGTTCGTAGAGCTTGGCGACCGACTTGTTGAAGGTCAGCGCTTCTACATCCTCGGCAACGCCGGCGATGGTGCGATGCAGGCGCTTGTCGAGGTCCTTGTCCTCGCCGGTGCCGGCTTCTTCCTCGGTGACGCTATGGAACAGGCGCCAGAGACGATTCACGAAGCGCCAGGCGCCCTCGATGCCGTTCTCGCTCCATTCCAGGTCGCGTTCGGGCGGGCTGTCGGAGAGCATGAACCAGCGCACCGCATCGGCGCCGTACTGGTCGACGATCGGCTCAGGATCGACGGTGTTCTTCTTCGACTTGGACATCTTCTCGATGCGGCCGATCTCGATCGGCTCGCCCGAGGCGAGTTCCACGGCGCCGGCGCTGTCCTTGCGGATCTCCTGCGGGGAGAGCCAGCGGCCGTCGAGCGACTTGTAGGTCTCGTGCGTCACCATGCCCTGGGTGAACAGGCCGGCGAACGGCTCCGCCACGTCGAGCTTGCCGATATGGCGCAGCGCCCGGGTGAAGAAGCGGGCATAGAGCAGGTGAAGGATCGCATGCTCGACGCCGCCGATATATTGGCCGACCGGCAGCCACTGCTCGGCCACCGCCTTGTCGAATGGTTTGTCACCGGGCTGGCTGGCGAAGCGGATGAAATACCAGGAGGAATCGACGAAGGTGTCGAGCGTGTCGGTCTCGCGCCGTGCCGCCGCACCGCACTTCGGGCAGTCGACATGCTTCCAGGTCGGATGCCGGTCGAGCGGGTTGCCGGGGATGTCGAAGCTGACGTCCTCGGGCAGCACGATCGGCAAAGAGTCGCGCGGGGCAGGGACCACGCCGCAGCTCTCGCAATGGATGATCGGGATCGGCGTGCCCCAATAGCGCTGGCGGCTGACGCCCCAGTCGCGCAGGCGCCACACCGTCTGGCCCTTGCCCCAGCCGCCGTTCTCGGCACGGCTGATCACCGCGCGCTTGGCATCGGCGACATCCATGCCGTCGAGGAAGTGCGAGTTCACCAGCGTGCCGGGGCCGGTATAGGCCTCGGTGTCGTGGAATTCGGGCGCGGTCTTGTCGCCTTCGGAGACGACGCGGCGGATCGGCAGCGCGTATTTGCTGGCGAACTCGAAGTCGCGCTGGTCGTGCGCGGGCACGCCGAACACCGCGCCGGTGCCATAGTCCATCAGCACGAAATTGGCGATGTAGACCGGAATTTGCCAAGCGGAATCAAAGGGATGCGTCGCAGTGAGGCCGGTGTCGAAGCCTAGCTTCTCCTGCGTCTCCAGCTCGGCCGCGGTGGTGCCGCCCTGCTTGCAGCGCTCGATGAACGCCTGGACCTCGGCATTCCCCTCGGCCAGCTTCTGCGCGATCGGGTGGTCCGCCGCGATCGCGACGAAGCTCGCGCCGAAGATCGTGTCCGGGCGCGTAGTGTAGACGGTGAGCTGCTCGCCGTCGGACAGGGTCCAGTGGAACTCCAGGCCCTCGGACTTGCCGATCCAGTTCTCCTGCATCAGCTTGACCTTGTCCGGCCAGTGCTCGAGGCTCTGGACGCCGGTCAGCAGATCATCGGCGAACTGGGTGATCTTGAGGAACCACTGGCTGAGCTTGCGGCGCTCCACGAGCGCGCCCGAGCGCCAGCCGCGCCCGTCGATCACCTGCTCGTTTGCGAGCACGGTCATGTCGACCGGGTCCCAGTTGACCGCCGATTCCTTGCGATAGACCAGGCCGTTCTCGAAGAAATCGAGGAAGATCGCCTGTTCGTGCCCGTAATATTCGGGCTCGCAGGTGGCGAGCTCGCGGGTCCAGTCGAGCGCGAAGCCGAGGCGCTTCAGCTGCGCCTTCATCGTCGCGATATTGGCGCGGGTCCACGAACCCGGATGGACCTTCTTCTCCATCGCGGCATTCTCGGCCGGCATGCCGAACGCGTCCCATCCCATCGGGTGGAGCACTTCCATGCCCTTCATCCGCCGGAAACGGGCGAGCACGTCGCCCATCGTGTAGTTGCGGACATGGCCCATATGGATGCGCCCCGAAGGATAGGGGAACATCTCGAGGACATAGGACTTGGGCTTGGACGAATCGTCACGCGCGGCGAAGGTGCGGTTCTCTTCCCACACCTTCTGCCACGCGGCGTCCGCCTTCAACGGGTTGAAGCGAGACAAGTCAGTTCCTGCTGTTGGCGCGGCTCAGGGCCGCGGCTTGGCATTAATCGGTGGCGACCGCAGCGCGACGCAGGTCGCGGGCGCGGGTGAGGATGATGTCCTCGAGCTTCTGCACCGTCGCGGCCTGGACCGGGGCGGCGACCCAGGCGCCGTTGCGGTTGACTTCGCGCAGGGCGGCGACGCGCAGCGCATCGGCGCGGAGATCCTGGTCGAGGATCGTCACGGTCACCTTCATCCGCTCAGTCTGGACGTTCGGGTTCACATACCAGTCGGTCACGATCACGCCGCCATTGGAGTCCGTCTGGAGCAGCGGCATGAAGCTTAGCGTGTCGAGGCTGGCGCGCCACAGATAGGAATTCACGCCGATCGTGGTCACCTTCGAAGCGGCGAGATCGGCTTCGGGGCGCTTGTTGTGACCGCCGCACGCGGTGATCGAGAGAGCGAGCGACCCAAGGATCGCGGTGCGCAACAGGCGGTTCATCGTCACATTCCTACCAGGCGAGAAAAGTCGGGAGCATCTATAGTGGCGCATGTGGCGGGAGCAAGGCGGGAAGCCATGGCCCGAGTCGCACGTTTGAAACACTTCTGGTCAAAGGGCGCGCAACCGATTCTGTGGGTCTGGTGCAACACTGGCACGAAATTTATGCCACCGGTGGAACGCATCTTCGGAATCGTGGTAGGACAAATTATCTAGGGGTGCATGAGAATGCGAGTCGGACGGACAAAGGCGGGAATTGGACTGGGGGCGCTGTGCGCTGCCGGCCTCCTGCTTGCGCCGGCGATTCAGGCGCAGACCAGCAAGGCTGACCGCGCCCTGGCCGCGAAGCGCAGCGCCGTTCCGGCGCGCGGCGGCATAGGCATCTTCACCCCGGCGGCGGCCGATCCGAAGCTCGCCGCAGTGCTCGCCCGCTCGGGTCTGCCCGAGGGCGCGTTCCGCTTCACCCCGGCCGAATCGCGCGGCAATGCCCGCGGCGTCACGGTCGCGGTCCGTGCCAGCTCGAGCCGCGCGCTGCGCAGCCGCGACGTGACCCGCGAAGTCGCCGCCGCGGCGACGCCGGTCAACCTCGCGCCGATCTCCTATAATCTCGGCGTCTCGGTTGGCTGGAAGCGTCTCGCCGTCTCGGGCGACGTGACCCGCGTCGAGCTGGTCGATCAGCCGGGCAGCCGCGAGCGCGCCGATATCGGCGTCAGCTATACCGGCAAGCGTCTGAGCGGCCGCCTGAGCGCCACTTCGGACCGTCCGCTGGGCAATACCCCGGTGCTGATCGGCGACAAGCCGAGCTATTCGATCGACGTCGGCGGCAGCTATTCGCTGACCCGCAACCTCGATGTGACCGCCGGCGTGCGCTATCGCAGCGAGGAAGATCGCCTGCCCAAGCTCAACGAGAGCCGCCGCGAGAGCCAGGCGGTGTATGTGGGTACCGCCTTCCGCTTCTGACGGCTGAGGTCGCCTCCGAAAATTGGTGTTGGAGATTTCGGCTGCGGTATGCCGCGCCTCGGCTTCTCGGGTCTTCTCTTCGTCATCCCCGCGAAGGCGGGGATCCAGAGTTACTTGGGTCAGCGCTCTGCCACCCTGGATTCCCGCCTTCGCGGGGATGACAGGAATCCCGGGGGCTGCTTCAGTCCCTCGTCCACGCATCGATCGCCGCCCAGCCGTGAATCCCGAACGGCCTCAAGCTCTTCGCCCTCCGCGCGTCCATCCCGCCCAGCGCGATCACCGGCACCTCCAGCCCCCGCACAAGCTGCCCGAAGCGCAGCCGGCCCAGCGTCCGCGCGCCGGGGTGCGAGCGGGTGGCGAAGACCGGCGAGACGAACAGGGCATCGGCACCGGCGCGGATCGCCGCCACCGCCTCGCGGCGGTCATGCGCCGGCGCCGTACGGAGCCCGCGCCCGCGCCGGCCATGCACGCCGGCTTCGCCGCGCATCGGCGCGAGTCCCGCTCGAACCACCACCAGCCGCCGCCGTTTCGCTGTCCGGAGCACCCTGGCGAACAAGGCGCGCCGCTCGGCCGGCGGCAGGCCATAGTGGCGGAACACCACGCCGCTTCCGCGCGGCAGGCGGGCAAGTGCATCCCAAAGGCCGTCGCCCATGCGTTCGTCGGTCATCAGCCAAAGGCGCGGCAGGGGGTGGCGGCGGGGCATCGCCCTGCCTATAGCGCGCTCCATGCCGATAGACGAAGCCAGCCAGCGCCTTGCCGATGTGCGCGCCCGAATCGCGCGTGCCGCGAAGATCGCCGGCCGCAAGCCCGACAGCATCACGCTGATCGCCATCTCCAAGACGCACGACGCCGACGCCATCCAGCCGCTGATCGACGCGGGCCAGCGGGTGTTCGGCGAGAATCGCGTGCAGGAGGCCGAGGGCAAATGGCCGAAGTTGCGCGAGACGACTCCTGATGTGGCGCTCCACCTGGTCGGCCAGCTCCAGTCGAACAAGGCCGAGGATGCCGTCGCGCTGTTCGACGCCATCCATTCGGTCGACCGGCCCTCGCTGGTCGCGGCGCTGGCCAGGGCGATGGACAAGACCGGCAAGCGCCCCGCCTGCTTCCTCCAGGTCAATATTGGCGACGAAGACCAGAAGGGCGGCTGCCCGGTGCTCGAACTGCCGGCGTTGCTCAAGGAAGCGCGCGCCGCCGAGCTGCCGGTGCAGGGTCTTATGTGCGTGCCGCCGCTCGAGCTGGAGCCGGCGCCCTATTTCGCGCTGCTCGCCAAGATCGCGCGTGACCATGGCCTGGAGGGGCTCAGCATGGGCATGTCGGGCGATTTCGAGACCGCAGTGACGATCGGCGCGACCCATGTCCGCGTCGGCACCGCCCTGTTCGGAGCGCGCGCATGAAGTACGACGCCATCCTCTTCGATTTCGACGGCGTGCTGCTCGAAAGCGAATATGCCGGCAACAAGCAGATCGCTGCCTACCTCACCAGCATCGGCCACCCGACGAGCCCTGAGGATTCCATGGCGAATTTCATGGGCCTGTCCGGCGCCGACTTCCTGGGCGCGATCGAGAACTGGATCGGCCGCGCGATCCCCGATGACTTCCACACCAGCCGTGCCGAGGAAGACGCCCGGGTGCTGGAGGAGGGGCTGCCTGCGGTGGCCGGCGCTATCCGCTTCGTCGAGGGGCTGCCCGCCAGGCTGCCGCGCGCGATCGCCTCTTCGAGCTCGACCGAGTGGATCGACCGGCATCTGCGCCATCTCGGCATCCGTGCGGCGTTCGGCGACCATATCTATAGCGGCCGCGAGCATGTCAGCCGCGGCAAGCCGGCGCCGGACCTCTATCTCCACGCCGCCGCGGCGATCGGGGTGCCGATCGAGCGCTGCGTGATCCTCGAGGATTCGCCGGTCGGCGTCACCGGCGCGGTCGCCTCGGGCGCCGACGTAATCGGCCTGTGCGCGGGTTCGCACTGTGCGCCGGATCATGCCGAGCGACTGCGCGCGCTGGGCGTGAAGCTGATCGCGCATGATTTCGACGAGGTCGAGCGGCTGCTCGGCTGAAGCGTCGGCGAGTACCATATCTCTCGTCACCCCGGACTTGTTCCGGGGTCCACCGTGCCGCGCGTGCTGGCCTGGAAACTCCTGTCCTGTGCTCAGCCTCCCGGTGGATCCCGGCACAAGGCCGGGATGACGGGGAAGGGGACTAGAAGCCCCGCGCTTCCCGGGCGAGCAGATAGTCCCGCAACGCCATGGCGTCACTCAATGCATTGTGCGGCCGCTTGCTCAGCGCCGCGCTGTCGAAGCCGAAGGCGTCGCACAGCTCGAAGCGGATCCGGTCGATCGGATGGCGATGGCCCGGCGCGGCGATCAGCAGCGTCGCGGCATGGGCGATGTCCTCGGGCCAGTCGGCGACCAGCAGGGGATCGGGATCATTGCCCAGATAGGCGGCAAAGGCTCGCCCCATCGCCTCGCGCGTGACCGGCACGGTATCGAGCGCGGGCAGGATATGCTCGGCGACCCAAAGCGTGGGATCGGGGCAGGGCAGCGCGGCGTAGTAGGGCGCGCTGCCATCCTCGGGGGCCAGCGCCAGCGAAATCAGTGGTCCGCCGAACCCGTTGAACTCGGTGTCGAGGAAATAGCGCATCAGGATTTCCGATCCAGTTCGGCCAGCGCGGCGTCGAGCAACCAGCGGTCTTCCTCCGCGACGCGTGGCATCGCCCGTTCGAGCAATGCCCTGGTCTCGTCAGACAGGAGCAGGCGAGCGAACATGCAGCGGGCGTCGATCTCGATATCCTCCCAGAAAGCGCCGCGCACTTCGCCGTGCCGATAGAGCTGCTTGCCCTCCCATTGCAGCACCAGCGCGATCTGGAGCGCGGCATTTGGGGAGGGTTCGGCACGCCAGGCTTCGAAAAACGGGGCAATCGGCTCGCCCAGAATGGCGAGCGCGGCGAGCCAATAGCTCGCATCTTCGCGTTCGTCGGAAGAGCGCACCCGCGTGAGGACGAATGCGGTGTGGAAGAAGCCGAGCACGGCCCGCCGGCGCTCGACCGGCCAGTCGTGCCAGCCCGCCATGACGAGCTTGTCGGCCATGATCGTCGGCTCGAACCCTATACCGCCGGGCTGATCGATCGAAAGCTCGAATATCCGCGGCACGAAGTGGCAATAGTCCCGCGCGTCGCCCACCGTGGTGATTGCCCAGCCGGCATAGGGGCCGATCTGCCCCTCGCCGAGCTGGCGCAGGGGCGCTGCGGTCAGCGTGCGCAGGATCGCCTTCGCATCGCGCAGCGGTGAGGCATCCAGTTTCCGCGGCGCCGGAAATTCGGCGAATTCGCGGTAACAGGCCTCGATCGCGTCGCGCAGGGCGGTCTCGGCTATGGCCATGCTCTAGAGCTGGTGCCCCGTGCGGTCGCGCTTGGTGGCGAGATAGCGCTCGTTGTGGGGGTTGGGCGGCAGGAAGTGCGGCACGCGCTCGACCACCGTCACGCCGGCGGCTTCGAGTGCCGCGACCTTCTCCGGATTGTTGGTGAGCAGACGGATGCGGCGCTGGCCGAGCAGCGACAGCATCTTCGCCGCGGTGGCGAAGTTGCGGGCATCGATCGCGAAGCCGAGCCGGGTGTTGGCGTCGACCGTGTCGAAGCCCTGGTCCTGCAGCGCATAGGCACGCAGCTTGTTGATCAGCCCGATCCCGCGGCCTTCCTGGCGCAGATAGAGCAAGATTCCCCAGCCGCTCGCCCGGATCTCGCGGATCGCCGCCTGGAGCTGAGGGCCGCAATCGCATTTGAGCGAACCGAGCACATCGCCGGTCAGGCATTCGCTGTGCAGGCGGACGAGCGGCGGCTGGCCATTGGGCTCGCCGATCAGCAGCGCGACATGCTCGCCCGGCATCTCGTCGGTGCGGAAGGCGACGATCTCGCTGTCCTCGGCATCGAGCACGGGCAGGCGCGCACGGGCCACGATGCGCAGGCGATCGGCATCCTCATGCGCGTCGATATCTTCGGGGGTGATTGCCTCCTCGCCGGCGGCCTTGCGGACGAAGAAGGCGGGCAGCAGTCCCGCCACCCGGGCGAGGCGCAGCGCAGCGGCGGCCAGCTCCGGCGCGACCAGCGGAATCGCGCGGAACGGACCCTTGAGCGGGGTGGCGAGGTCGAACTGGGGATCGGCCAGCGCGGTCGCGGTGTCGAAATCGAGCCAGGGCGCGCGCTCGACCAATACCGGGGCGTCGGGCGTCGCGGCGTCGCGCTGGTTGGCCAGCTTGAGGGTGGCGGCGCGGCCGGCGGAGAGGAGGAGATCGGCTTGGCCGCCCTCGTCGAACGCCGCCAGCCGCCTGGCGTCGGCCGTTTCCACCGCCAACAAAGCGAGGTCACCGATTGCCACGGGCCAGCCCCGGCGCAGCGCATCGACGGCGCGGGCGGCGGCATGCGCGCTCAAAAGTCGAACTCGGTGACGATGGGGACGTGATCGGAGGGCTTGAGCCAGGAGCGGCAGGGCTCGCAGACCTTGTGGCTGGTCGCCTTCTCGGCGACGTCGCGGCTGGCCCACATATGGTCGAGCCGGCGGCCGCGGTCCGATGCGGCCCAGTCCTTCGCGCGGTAGCTCCACCAGCTGTAATAGCGCGCCGGGGCGGGGACGAAGTGGCGGCCGAGATCGACCCAGTCGTTCGCCGCCTGGAGCCGGCCGAGCGTCTCGACTTCGATCGGCGTGTGGCTGACCACGTCGAGGAGCTGCTTGTGGCTCCACACGTCGCTCTCCAGCGGCGCGACGTTGAAGTCGCCGGTGAGGATCGAGGGGACGCTCAGCCCCTCGGACCAGGCGATCATCCGCTCGAGAAAGTCGAGCTTCTGGCCGAATTTGGGATTGAGCTCGCGGTTGGGAATGTCGCCGCCGGCGGGGACATAGACATTCTCGAGCCGCACGCCATTTGGCAGCCGCACGCCGACATGGCGCGCCTCGCCATTGGCCTGCCAGTCGAACCGGTCATCCTCGACCACCGGCACGCGGGCGATGATCGCCACACCGTGATGCATGCGCTGGCCGTGCTTGATGATGTGGTCATAGCCAAGCGCACGGAAGGCGCCTTCGGGGAAGTCCCCGTCGATCACCTTGGTTTCCTGGAGGCAGAGCACGTCCGGTGCCTCCTCGCGCAGGAACTGCTCGACGATCTCGATGCGGAAGCGGACGGAGTTAATGTTCCAGGAGGCGATCTTCATCGCGTGGGATTTAGGAGGTGTTTCGCCTGCGCACCAGTGGGTGAGCGCCGGACATGGAAAGGCCCTCGTCCCGGGGGCAATGGAACGAGGGCCGACCTAGCGTTCGTCACGCAGGCGGGAAGTGAGAATCCCGGGTAACAGGGGGAAAATCCCGGGTACGCCCCACATCCGCAAGACTGGTTCTAGGGCAGGCTACCTGTCGCCAGCATGAACGATGTTCAGCTTCAGCGCGGGCCCTGTTTCCGCGGGTCGTTCCAGCGGAACGCTCCGTCGCTGATATTGGCGTTGAACTGCTGGTTCGACAGCCGGATCGTGGTGCGGTTGTTCTGCGAATCCAGCGCCACCCAGCCCTGGAGCATCAGCCCGGCCGGGGCAGAGGCGTTCTTCTGGAAGATCAGCGTGATCCGGCCATATTCGGGATGGTCACCGTCGTGCACTTCGACCGAGACGACATTGTCGCTGCCGGTCGGCACCACCTTGGCGAATTTGGCGATGTCCTTCTTCGGGTTGAGCAGCACGGCGAGCGGCGAGTTGCCGATCGGCCAGCGCTCGACCTGGCGGACCTGGTAATCGATGAAATAGAGGCTGCGCCCGTCCGCGACGATCAGTTGGGGCACGCCCTTCTGATACTGGAAGCGGATCTTGCCGGGGCGCTTGAGCGTCATCGTGCCGGTCAGAGTGCGGCCGTTGCGGTCGGTCTGCGCAAAGCCGGCGGTCATCGCGCTTACCGACTGGAGATGCTGCTGCACCTGGGCGAGCTCATTGGCCGGCGCAGGCGCCGCGGCCGAGACCAGGGCCGGCGCGGCGAGCGCGAGGCTGAAGGCGAGGGGCCGTGCAAACACGTGTCGTTTCTCCAAATTGCGGGGAAATGCCCTGGAATATGGGGCTTGAATGTCCCCTGAACCCCCAGCGCCCGCGTTTCGATCCGTTACGAGCGGTCCGTTACAGCTGCCGCCCGTCGGTATCCATCAGCACTTCGCGGCGGCCGACATGGTCGGGGCGCGAGACCAGCTCGTCCTTCTCCATCCGCTCGACCAGCCGTGCCGCCGAATTGTAGCCGACACGCAGCTGGCGCTGCAGCCAGGAGGTCGAGGCCTTCTGGCTCTCCGCCACCAGCTGGATCGCGCGGCGATAGAGCTGGTCCTCCGGCGAATCGTCGCCCTCGGGCGCGCCGTCGAGGCTGAACCCGCCATCCTCGGGCTCCTCGGTCACCGCCGAGATATAGTCGGGCGTGCCCTGCGCGCGCCAGTGATCGGCCACCGCCTGCACCTCGTCGTCGCTGACGAACGGGCCGTGGACGCGGACCAGCTGCTTGCCGCCGGGCATGTAGAGCATGTCGCCCTTGCCGAGCAGCTGCTCGGCGCCCTGCTCGCCCAGGATGGTGCGCGAATCGATCTTGCTGGCAACGTAGAAGGAGAGACGGGTCGGCAGGTTCGCCTTGATCACGCCGGTGATGACGTCGACCGAGGGGCGCTGCGTCGCCATGATCAGGTGGATGCCCGCGGCGCGCGCTTTCTGCGCGAGGCGCTGGATCAGGAATTCCACTTCCTTGCCCGCAGTCATCATCAGGTCGGCGAGCTCGTCGACGATCACCACGATCTGCGGCAGCGGCTGCAGGTCGAGCGCTTCTTCCTCGTAGATCGGCTTGCCGCTGTCGGGGTCGTAACCCACCTGCACCTTGCGCCCGATCTTCTGGCCCTTCGCCTTGGCCTGGCGCACCTTGTCGTTGAACGAGGCGAGGCTGCGGACATTGGCATAGGCCATCATCCGGTAGCGGTCCTCCATCTGCTCCACCGCCCATTTGAGCGCGCGCACCGCCTTGGCGGGCTCGGTCACCACATCGGCGAGCAAATGGGGGATGTCCTTGTACATGCTCAGCTCGAGCATCTTGGGGTCGATCATGATCATCCGGCACTGGTCCGGGGTCAGCCGGTAGAGCAGCGACAGGATCATGCAGTTGAGACCCACCGACTTGCCCGAGCCGGTGGTACCGGCGACGAGGAGGTGGGGCATCGGCGCCAGGTCGGCGATCACCGCGTCGCCGGCGATGTTCTTGCCGAGCACCAGCGGCAGGGTGGCGCCCTGGTCCTCGAAGGTCTGGCTGGCGACCAACTCGTGCAGGTTGACCGGCTCGCGGATCGCATTGGGCAGCTCGATGCCGATCACGCTGCGCCCGGGAATCGTCGCGATGCGCGCCGAAGTGGCGGACATGTTGCGTGCCACGTCGTCGGCGAGCTGGATCACCCGGCTCGCCTTGATGCCCGCTGCGGGCTCGAGCTCGTACATGGTGACGACCGGGCCGGGACGCACCTCGACGATCTGGCCCTTGACGTTGAAATCGTCGAGCACGCTCTCGAGCAGCCGGGCGTTGCGCTCCAGCGCCGCCTTGTCGATCCCGGCATTCTTGTTGACCAGCGGTGGCTTGAGCAGGTCGATAGAGGGCAGCTGGTAGCTGTCCTTGAAGTCGAGGCTGGTCTGGGTCGGCGGCTTGGTGCGCACCGGCGCCGGCGCGACGTTGCGCTCGGCGATCACCGGGCCGGGACGATTGTCGGGCACCACCGTCTTGCGCGGCTCCCGGCCCTCGCGGATCCGGGGCTCCTCGAGGTCGCGCTCCCGCTCGCGTTCGCGCGGCTCGCGTGCCTCGGGGCCGCCGAGCAGCGCGGTCTTGCCCGGGCCCTTGAGGTTCGGGATGCTCGGCAGGCTGACGCGCTCGGGCAGCGAGAAGTCGAGGCTGCGCCACCAGATGAACAGGCCGATCAGGCCGCAGACGACACCTAGGCCGCGCCCGGCCCACAGGCTGATCGCCGGATCGCCGGCCAGGCCGATCAGCCATTTGAACAGCGCGGCGATGCTCAGGCCGATCACGCCGCCCCAGCCGCCGGGCAGCGTCAGCACTGCGTCGCTGGAGAAGAAGGAGAGGGCGGTGGCGAGGAAGATCACGCCGATGCCGACGCCGCGGAACATCGTCCCCCAATTGCCGACGGGGCGGTCCTTGAGCAGGCGATAGGCGACGATCAGCCCGACCGGCAGGAACAGCCACACGGCGGGGCCGAGCAGCGCATAGAACAGGTCGGAGACCCAGGCGCCGGGATCGCCCATCCAGTTGCGCGCCGGGCCGGCGGCGGCGGTGTTGAGCGAGGGATCGGTCGTGCGATAGCTGCCCAGGGCGACGCCGAGCGCCAGCATGCCCAGGAACAGGGCCGCTCCGCCGATCACCGCGCCGCTGCGGCGCGCGCCGGCCTTCATGGTTTCGCGCCAAAGCGGCGCTTGTGCCCGGGACGCCATGCCCAGCCTCCAGATTTTCAGGGGTGCGGGGGAGTTAATCGCGCGACCGGACTCCGCCGTCAAGCGTTCCCGCCACGTTCCGCCGCATTGCATCGACAGCTGGCGCTTTCAGTTCCCCGGCGCAAGCCGGGGCCCAGGGTAACGGAACGAGCGGCAGAGAAACCCTGGATCCCCGCCTTCGCGGGGATGACGGGAAGGAGTGGGGATGACGAGAGGAAAGCGAGGCGCTACGGCACCCCTATGGATCGCGCAGATGTCCTCATCCTTGGCGGCGGGCTGGTCGGCTCGGCGCTGGCCACCGCGCTCGACGCGCATGGCATTTCCTCGATCGTGGTCGATCCGGCGGACCCGGAGCAGATCCTCGCCGCCCGGCATGACGGTCGCGCCTCGGCGATCGCCAGCGCGCCCATGCGGATGTTCGAGGCGATCGGCGTGGCGCCGCGGCTGGCCGGCAAGGGCTGCCCGATCCAGGGCATCCGCGTCTCGGACGGCCTCGAACCCGGCAAGCTCGATTTCGCGCCCGGGGAGGGCGAGGGTGCGCTCGGCCATATGTTCGAGAACCGCATCCTGCGCACCGCGCTCTACGAGGCGGCGGTCGCGGCACCGCTCGCCGATGTCCGCATGCAGACCCGGGCGCTCCACGTGGAACGGGGCGAGTTCGGCGTCACCGCCCAGCTCAGCGACGGCACCAGCGTCACCGCCCAACTGCTGATCGGCGCCGAGGGCCGCAACTCGCCCACCCGCGAATCCGCCGGGCTCAACACCGCGCGCTGGAGCTATGACCATGCCGCGATGGTCGCCACGCTCGGCCATGAGCGCAGCCACGAGAATATCGCCTTCGAGATCTTCTATCCCGAGGGTCCCTTCGCGATCCTGCCCTTGCTCGACGACGACAACGGCCATCGCTCGGCGGTGGTGTGGACGGTCAACGCCCGCGACGCCGCCGGCATGATGAAGATCTCCGAGCGCGCCTATCTCGCCGAGGCGGAGAAGCGGATGGGCGGCTTCCTGGGCAAGCTCGGGCCGCTCACCGCGCGCTTCAGCCATCCGCTCGGCTTCCACCACGCCGCCTGGATCACCAGCGACCGGCTGGCGCTGGTCGGCGATGCCGCGCACGGCATCCACCCGATCGCGGGGCAGGGGGTCAATGTCGGCTTCCGCGACGTCGCGACTTTGGTCGAGGTGCTGGTCGACGGCAAGCGTCTCGGCCTCGACATGGGCGATCCCCAGCTGCTGGCGCGCTACCAGCGCTGGCGCGGGCTCGACACCTTCATGGTCGCCGCCGCCACCGACGGGCTGACCCGGTTGTTCGGCATCCCCGGCAAGACCGCCAGCGCCGTCCGCCGCTTCGGCCTTTCGGCGGTCGATCGGCTGCCGCCCTTGAAGCACTGGTTCATGGCCGAGGCGCGCGGCGAGAGCGGCGACGTGCCCAAGCTGCTCCGGGGGCTCACCGCCTAACACCTACTCTTCCCCGGCGAAGGCCGGGGCCCAGTTGCACTGTCGTTCGTGAGTCTCCGGCGCCAACGATAGTGCGCCGATACTGGGCCCCGGCCTTCGCCGGGGAACCGTCAGAGCCGAACAACGATATCGCTTGAGGAGACCCGAATGCTGGTGCTGCCGTTCGCGTTGCTGCTGCTCCAGGACGACCCCGCACCGATCACCGCCGAGCTGGTCGAGATCGTCCCCGGCCCCAAGCGCTATTTCCATGCCGGCGAGGAGCGGGAAGGGTGCCCGGCGCCGACTGCGGCCTGCCGCCGCAAGGGCTATGTCGTCGCCGGCGACCGGCTCATCGCCTGGGAAGCCAAAGGCACGCTCACCCACGTCACTTATCTCGCTCCCGGCGCCGACCGGCCGAGCGAAGGCTGGGTCGAGACCGCCGCGCTGCGCCGGGTGCCGCTCGCCTCGCCGCGTGCCACCGACTGGCTTGGCGGCTGGACGGGCTGGGAAGCTGAGATCGATATCACCCGCGGTGCCAGGCCTGGCACGCTTCATATCGGCGGCAACGCCACCTGGGGTGGGCATGATCCCGAGCGGGTGAAGATCGGCGCGATCAACTTCGGCATGTTTGGCGCGGACGTCCCGGCGCCGGGAGGCGAAAACCTCGCGCTTGCCGATTCGGACGATCCCGATTGCCGGATCGCGCTCCGGCTGCTCGGCCCCTATCTGCTCGCCCGCGACAATGATCGTTGCGGCGGCCTCAATGTCAGCTTCACCGGTGTCTATCGGCGCTAGCGCACCGTTTCGCACTGCTCGACCGCGATCCCGGCCTCGGCGCCGGTCTCGCGCGTCAAGATGAAGCTGCCCGACCAGGTGCCCGGAATATCCCAGCGGCCATGGATCTCGGTGCCCTCCGCGTTGATCGCGCCGTCATAGAGCACCGTGTCGAACCCCTCGTCGCCGCTGTCGTAGAATTTGGTGAAGCGCACCGCCGCCCCCTCACGGCTGCCGTCCACCGTCGCGGTGAGATGCACCTCGTCCAGCCAGTCGTCGATTTCCTCGATCGTACCCGAGATCAGGCCGCCGCTCTCGAGCAGCACGGCATCGAACGGCACCGAGGGGCTACCGTCAGGATAGTTGTAGATGCCGATCCAGCGGCCGCTGAGCGGCGTTTCCGCTGCGCTCATTGCAGCGTGCCGCTCTCGTCGCCGTCGTGGCGGCCGTAGAATTGCATCAGCTGGACGATCAGCTCGGATCGTTCGCTGAGCGTGTCCGCCTCGAGCAAGGCCTGTTTCGAGGCGGTGTCGAACGGGGCGATCTGGGCGATGCCGTTGACCAAAGATTCGTCGTCGAGCCGCGACACCGCTTCCCAGTCGACCGCATAGCCCAGCCCGTCGGCGAAGCGCCGCGATTCGATCTCGAGCGCCGCGCGCTCGGCCAGCGCGAGAATCTCGCTCTCGCCCACCGTCTCCAGCTCGGCCTCGACCTGGCGGAACGGCGTCGTGACGTCGAGCTCGCGCAGCACGGCGAACCGGGCCAGCCCTTCGAGGACGATGTCGAACCGCCCGTCGTCCAGCGCCTCCACCTCGGCGATCCGGCCGACACAGCCGATGTCGAACAGGGCAGGGGGGCTGGCAGCGTCGCGCGGCTGGATCATTCCGATCCGCCGGTCGCGGGCGAGCGCGTCCGACACCATCGCCCGGTAGCGCGGCTCGAAGATGTGCAGCGGCAGGTGCATGCGGGGAAAGAGCAGCGCGCCGCCGAGCGGGAATACCGAAAGGCGCGCGATCTTCCCCGAGGCGATCATCCGAACAGGATCGCCGACAGCTTGCGGCGCTGTGCCGAGACCCAGGGATCTTCGAGCCCGACCGCCTCGAACAGCTTGAGCAGCCGCTGGCGTGCGGCGCCGTCGTTCCACGCGCGGTCGTCCTGCACCATGGCGAGCAGGGTCGCGGCGGCACCGTCGCGGTCGCCCGAGGCCATCTGGCCGCCGGCGAGCTCGTAGCGCGCTTCCATGTCGCCGGTCGCCGCCTGGGCGGCGAGGCCGCTTAGGTCCTCGACCGGAGTCGCTTCCTTCGCCAGCGCGATCGCGGCGCGGGCCTGCTCGATCTCGGCACCCTTGGCGTCCTCGGGAAGGGCTGCAAGCACCGCCTCGGCCTCGTCCGTGCGACCCAGCGCCAGCAGCGCGCGGGCGCGCCCGGCGGCGATCTGGCCATGCTCGGGTGCCAGCTCGGCGATCTGTTCGAAGATCGACAGCGCGCGCTCGGCATCGCCCTCGGCCAGCACCTGCTCGCCCATCGCGATCAGCGGTTCCAGCTCGGCCTCCGCCTGGGCATCGGCGCTGTCCACCGGGATCTGGCGCAGGATCTGGTCGAGCATCGTGCGCAGCTGCGATTCGGTGCGCGCCGAGCTGAGGTCGGCGACCAGCTGGCCCTGGAACATCGCATAGACGGTCGGGATCGAGCGGACCTGGAACTGGCTGGCGATGAACTGATTCGCATCGACATCGACCTTGGCGAGCGTCACGCCCTTGCCGGCATAGTCCGCGGCGACCTTTTCGAGCACCGGCGCCAGCGCCTTGCACGGGCCGCACCACTCCGCCCAGAAATCGATGATGACCAGGCTGGTCATCGAGGGCTCGACAACGTCGCGGCGGAATGCGTCGACGGCTTCCTTCTCCGCGGGGGTGAGTCCAAGCGTGGCCAAGGCGGTGCTCCTGAAAATGCACTGTTACGGTTGTGCGCTTATGTGGGCTTTCCGGGCGAAAGCGCCAAGCCTCTAAAAAAACTGCACGCATGGGGTTGCCGACCCCAAAAGCCGGTGCTAGTGGCCGCGCCTCACCCAGCCCGGTGGCGCTTCGCTGCCCCGGACTAGAACGCCAGAGCGGGCGTAGCTCAGGGGTAGAGCACGACCTTGCCAAGGTCGGGGTCGAGGGTTCGAATCCCTTCGCCCGCTCCAGCGTTTCCTGCCGGATTACCGGCACTTATCCAGGAAACTTGAGAGAACGCTCTGGCTCTCGGTGACACGCGTCCGCGCTATGCCATGGGATGGCTTGCGCAGCCCCGGGTCGCGGTGACAAAGTGTTTCCGATGATCGCACGGCTCGCTCTGGCGCTTGGCGCCGCCCTTCTCGTCTCCGCCGCCCCGCTTCCCGACGGGATCGAGGGCGTCTGGCGCAACCCGCACAACAGCGTCCACATCCGCTACGAATCCTGCGGCAAGGGCGCGATCTGCGGCACCGTCGTCTGGGCTAGCGACAAGGCGATCGCGGACGCGAGGCGCGGCGGCACCGACAGCCTGATCGGCACCCAGATCTTCCGCGATCTCTACAAGGCCGGGCCGAATCGCTGGAAGGGGCGAGTGTTCGTGCCCGATATCAAGAAGACCTTCTCGGGCACGGTGACGATCGAAGGCGACAGGATGATCGGCCGTGGCTGCCTGTTGCTCGGCGTCGGCTGCAAGTCGCAGACCTGGTCGCGAATCACCGAGTGATTCGGAACGCTGGGTTTCCATAAGCGCCTCTTGTTACGCGGGCGCACGCTTTCCACTTCAGCGGGCATACAGGTTCCAACCGCAAGAAGCCCCGCCATGTTCGGTAAAATTCTTCGGGCGATTCTGCCCGCGTTCGTGCTGTTCTCGCTCGCGTCTCCCGCTTCGGCCGGTTCGCCGCCCGACGCGCCGATCGCCAGCGAATGGCGCAATCCCAGCAACAGCGTCCATGTCCGCATCGATAATTGCGGCGGCGCGGTGTGCGGCACGGTCACCTGGGCGAGCGACAAGGCGATTGCCGATGCCAGGCGCGGCGGCACAACCCAGTTGGTCGGCACCCGCCTGTTCCGCGACCTCAAGCCCGCGGGCCCCGGCAAGTGGAGCGGCAAGGTGTTCGTCCCCGACATCCGCCAGACCTTTTCGGGCACGATCCAGTTCCAGGACGGCGACAAGATGGTCGGCAAGGGCTGCGTGCTGTTCGGCATCATCTGCAAGGCGCAGACCTGGTCGCGGGTGCGCTGAATCTGTTTGGAAATGCGCGAGGGCGCATTTCGAGACGGTGCCGGCCCGCTCCCCAACAACTGTTTGAAAGCAGCCTTCGGGCTGGCAGCCCCGACCGGAACGTTTAGGGTACCTGCATGAGCAACGCACCCATTCGAGTCGGCATTGGCGGCTGGACCTTCGAGCCCTGGCGCGGGACCTTCTATCCCGAGAAGCTCTCCCAGAAGAAGGAGCTCGAATATGCGTCGCGCCAGCTGAGCGCGATCGAGATCAACGGCACCTATTATTCGAGCTTCAAGCCCGCCACCTTCGAAGGCTGGGCGAAGACGGTGCCCGACGGCTTCGTCTTCGCGGTGAAGGGCTCGCGCTTCTGCACCAATCGCAAGGTGCTGGCCGATGCCGGCGAATCGGTCGCGAAGTTCGTCGGCCAGGGGATCGTCGAGCTGGGCGACCGGCTCGGGCCGCTGATGTGGCAGTTCATGGCCACCAAGAAGTTCGATGCCGCCGATTTCGGCGCGTTCCTCGATCTGCTTCCGCGCGTGCATGAAGGGGTGAAGCTCCGCCACGCCGTCCAGGTACGGCACGAGAGCTTCGCCGTGCCCGAGTTCGTCGATCTGTGCCGAAAGGCCGGGGTGGCGATCGTCTATGCCGATTCGCCGCAATATCCGGCGATCGCCGACATCACCGGCGATTTCGTCTATGCCCGGCTCGAGGCCGGCGAGGACGAGAATGTCTTCTGCTATCCCGAGGGCGATCTGCCGCGCTGGACCGATGCGGCGCGGACCTGGGCCGCGGGCGGGCGTCCCGAAGGCCTTCCCTATGTCGAGGAGCGCAACCCGCCGGCCACGCGACGCGAAACCTTCATCTTCTTCATCCATGGCGGCAAGGTTCGCGCGCCGGCGGCGGCGCAGGAGCTGATCCGCCGGCTCGACGAGTCGAATCCAGGCTGAGATCAGCCGCCGGTCCGGCCTTTTCGGCGCCCGAATCCGTCGCATTTCCGCCATTTTCCGGGGGCGGCTGCGCGGACTCGAAATGTCGCGGACACACCCCGGTAAAGATGCGTGCCTTTCGGGATACAGGCCGAAGGCAAAGCGCAACCCCCTACCATCGCCCGCTTTACGCGCGAATCTCCCGCTTTCATCCCGGCGCCAGCGTGCATGCCGTCCCCCGGCATGTGCCTGTTCGTAACCCGCGCGGCGTTTGTGCGGGACAGTATGAAAAGGGTATCATGTTTACGCGTAATATCGCTCGCACGCTGCGTGCAGGGACTGCGCTCTCGGCGCTGACCCTGGCCACCGGCCTCCTCGCCGTCCCCGCCTTCGCGCAGGACACCGCCCCCACCCCCACCGACCAGACCGCCCCGGAAACCCCGGCGGCCGACGAAGCCCCCGAAATCGTCGTCACCGGCTCGCTGTTCGCGACCAAGGTGACCACCTCGCCGGTGACCACCGTCACTGCCGAAAACCTCGACCAGCGCGGCATCAGCACCGTCCAGGACGGCCTGCAGCGTCTCGCCGCCAACAACGGCCCGACCCTCACCAACAGCTTCTCGGCCAACGGCGCGTTCGCCGGCGGCGCCTCGGCGATCTCGCTCCGCGGCCTGTCGACCAACTCGACCCTGGTGCTGTTCGACGGCCTGCGCGCGGCCTATTATCCGCTCGCCGACGATGCGACCCGCAACTTCGTCGACCTCAACACGATTCCGGACGACATCGTCGACCGCGTCGAAGTGCTGAAGGACGGCGCTTCGTCGAGCTACGGCGCCGACGCGATCGCGGGTGTGGTCAACATCATCACCAAGCGCCAGTTCAAGGGCCTGTCGGCCCGCGCCGAAGCCGGCGTCTCGCAGGACGGTGTCGGTGCCACCCAGCGCTTCTCGGTCACCGCGGGCACTGGCGATCTCGATAGCGACGGCTTCAACGCCTATGTCAGTGGCTTCTATTACCATGCCGACCCGGTCTACACGCGCGACCTGCGCGCACCGTTCAACTCGGACGACAAGACCGGAATCGGCGGCCCGAACGACCTGGTGAACGGCGACAATTTCGCGTCCACTTACGCCGGTTCGAATCTCTACGTCGCACCGAGCGCGGGCGGCCGGTACCAGCTGCTCGGCGGCGGTTGCGCCAATGGCAGCCTGATCCAGACCACCGCTGCGCAGCAGACTGCCGACGGCCATGAGCAGCTGCCAACCTCGCTCTGCCAGCAGGACATGACCAACCGCTACGGTGTGGTCGCCCCGCAGGTCGATCGCTTCGGCATCACCGCCCATGTCGCCAAGACCTTCGGCGATTCGGCCGAGGCCTATCTCGAGCTGAACTTCCAGCAGTCGCGCAGCCAGTATAGCGGCACCGCGTCGACCATCTACGCCAACGCGCCGGCGGGCATCTTCAATGCGCCCTATTCGACGCGTGGCAGCGGCGCGAGCTTCGCGCCGGGCTCGGGCGCGCTGACGCTTCCGGTCTATGTCTGCGCCGCGCGCGTGAACTGCACCGCGGCCAATGGCACGCTCAACCCGAACAACCCGTTCGCGGCCGCCGGCGACACGGCGACCCTGATCGGCGCGATGCCAAACTTCACCCGCTATGACGAGACGCGCAGCCGCGTGTACCGCGCAGCCGCCGGCATCAAGGGCAGCTTCGGCGACGACTGGAACTACAAGGTCGACGCCACCGCGATGCACACCGACCTGCGTCGTTCGTTCAGCGGCTATGTCTACATCCAGCACCTGCTCGATGTGATCGCCGACGGCTCGTACAACTTCGTCAATCCGTCGGCGAACAGCCAGGCGATCCAGGACTATCTGGCGCCGAGCTTCAACAGCGATGCGTCCTCGGATCTCTACCAGGTCCAGGCGAGCGTGAACAAGGCGCTGTTCCAGCTTCCGGGCGGCCCGGCGCAGATCGGCTTCGGCGGATCGTTCTTCTACGAGGCGGTCGACGCCCCCTCGGCGAACAGCGACATCAACGGCCCGACCCAGCGCTACTTCACGATCAACGCGTTCGGCACCAAGGGCAACCGCACGGTCACCTCGGGCTTCGGCGAGCTCAGCCTGCCGGTGCTCAAGCAGGTCGAGCTCAACCTCTCGGGCCGCTATGACCACTACTCGACCGGTCAGGGCTATTTCTCGCCGAAGGTCGGCGCGAAGTTCACCCCGTTCGACATGCTGACGGTGCGCGGCACCTGGTCGCGTGGTTTCCGTATCCCGTCCTTCGGCGAAGCCAATGCGCTGCCAACCACGGGCTATGTCAACAACACGGCCGGCCTGTTCAACGATGCGTATCTGGCCCAGTATGGCTGCACCACCGGCAACTTCAGCACGGCCTGCCCGCAGTATCTGCGCAATGCCAGCTACGGCGCGACGACGCTCGCCTCGCCGGACCTGAAGCCGGAGAAGTCGCGCAGCATCACGCTGGGCGCGGTGTTCCAGCCGATCCGCAACGTCTCGCTCTCGGTCGATTACTTCAACATCAAGAAGACCGACGCGATCACCTCGCTCTCCTCGGCGGCGGCGCTGCGTGCCTATTATGCCGGCCAGCCGATCCCCGACGGCTACACGATCATCCCAGACGCGGTTGATCCGGCCGTGCCGGGCGCGCTGCCGCGCGTGGCGTTCGTCGAGTCGCACTATGTCAACGCCAACACCCAGAAGGCGGAAGGCATCGACTTCGGCGCGAACGGTCGCTTCAACTTCGGTGACGTGACCTGGACGACCAACCTGGATGCGACGCTCATGCTCGAGCTCAGCACCACGCTGGCCGACGGCACCCGCCAGACCTATGTCGACACGCTCGGCAACTACAACCTGACCGCAGGCACCGGCACCTTCCGCTGGAAGGGCAGCTGGCTGAACAGCTTCGCGTTCGGCAACTATGCCGTCACCGGCACGGTGAACTACACCTCGGGCTATGACCTCTCGGCCATGGACCAGGACACCGGCTACAAGGACTGCGGCCTCGCGCCGTCGCCTGCGTACACCGGCTGCCGCGTGAAGAGCTACATCACGTTCGATCTGAACGCGACGGCCAAGATCGCCGACAAGTTCACGATCTACGCGAACGTGCTCAACCTGTTCGATCGTCTGCCCGACGTCGATCCGGTCACCTATGGCGCGTATCTCTACAACCCGGTCCAGGCCGGCGACGGCATCTATGGCCGCCGCTTCACGGTCGGCGCCAAGCTCAACTTCTGAGCTTGCGGGTTCCCGCTTAGGGAGAGGAAGGGCGGTCCCGAAAGGGGCCGCCCTTTTTCGTCAGGGGCGTTTGGGGCTGGCGCTGTCGGCGACCATCCGCTCGCCGTCGATCGTGATAGGGGAGGCGATGCCCGGCAGCCCGTCGCGCACGATCTGCATGCCGCGGGCGATCACCTGCGGGTCGGCGAACACCTCGTCCACCGTGTTGATCGGCCCGGCCGGCACGCCTTCGGCCTCCAGCGCCTCGTACAGGTCGGCCTTGGCCCATTGCCGGATCGCCGCCTCAAGCAGCGGAAGCAGGATCTCGCGATTTGTCACCCGCGCGGGATTGGTCGCGAAGCGCGGGTCGCTGCCATAATCGAGCCCCAGCACCCCGCAGAGCTTGCGGAACTGCGAATCATTGCCGACCGCGATGATCAGCTCGCCGTCCTTCGCCTGAAAGGCCTGGTAGGGCACCAGGTTGGCATGGCCGTTGCCCATCCGGTGCGGCACCCTGGCGGGATTGGCCATCCAGTTGAGCGCCTGGTTGGCGAGCACGCCCACCTGGGTATCGAGCAGCGCCATGTCGATATGCGCGCCCTCGCCGGTAACATCGCGCCTGCGCAGCGCCGCGAGGATTGCCACCGCCGAATAGACGCCAGTGAAGATGTCGGCATAGGCGATGCCGGCCTTTTGTGGCGCACCGTTGGGCTCGCCGGTCAGCGACATGAAGCCGCCCATCCCCTGGATGATGAAGTCGTACCCGGCGCGCGGCGCATAGGGTCCGGTCTGGCCGAAGCCGGTGATCGAGCAGACCACCAGCCGGGGATTCAGCGTCCGCAGCGACGCCGGATCGAGCCCGTATTTGACCAGCCCGCCAACCTTGTAGTTCTCGATGACGACGTCCGCATCGGCGACCAGCGCGCGCACCGCCGCCTGGCCCTCGGGCGTGGCGATGTCGATCGCCTGGGCGGTCTTGCCGCGGTTGCAGGCATGGAAATAGGCGGCGTCGCGGTTCTCGCCGTCGGCATCGTGGAGGAAGGGCGGCCCCCAGTGGCGGGTGTCGTCGCCTTCGCCCGGCCGCTCGATCTTGACCACCTCGGCGCCCAGGTCGGCGAGCAGCTGCCCGCACCAGGGGCCCGCGAGGATCCGCGCCAGCTCGACGACCTTGATTCCCTCGAGCGGCTTCATGCCCGGCTGATCTCGTAGATAACGTGCGGCTTCATCTCGCCGGCCATCAGCCGGTCGACCGTGCCCGGCCGCGCCACTCCGCCGATCTTCTCCATTGCCTTGCGCGAGCGGATATTGCCGACGCCGACGGTGAACACCGCGGTGCGCACGAAGCGGTGGATATGGTCGAGCATCAGCCGCTTGATCTCGCGATTGTAGCTGCCGCCCCAATAGTCCCGGGCGAGATAGGTCCAGCCGATCTCGATCTCGTCGGCGGCTTCGTCCCAATTGTCGAAGCGCGACGATCCGATCACCTTGTCCGCGGCCTTGTCGATTATGGTCAGCGCCCCGCCGCTGGCGATGCCGGCGTCGAAATAGGCGCGGAACACCGGCTCCTGCCAGCGGTCATGCGCGGGATGGACTTCCCAGACGAGCGGATCGGACGCCACCGCGAACAGCGCGTCCCAGTCCGCCGGCGTGCTGGGGCGGAGCAACACCCGCTCGCCCTCAAGGATCGGCTGGCGCTCGGGCGGCATCAGAACGCCGCGATCCCCGTGATCGCCCGGCCCAGGATCAGCCCGTGCACGTCATGGGTACCCTCGTAGGTGTTCACCGTCTCAAGGTTGATCGCATGGCGCAGCACATGGAATTCGGCCGAGATGCCGTTGCCGCCATGCATGTCGCGGGCAACGCGGGCGATATCGAGCGCCTTGCCGCAATTGTTGCGCTTGATGATCGAAATCGCCTCGGGCGCCAGTGTGCCCTCGTCGAACATCCGCCCTGCGCGCAACGCCGCCTGCAGCCCGAGTGCGATCTCGGTCTCCATATTGGCGAGCTTGAGCTGGACCAGCTGGTTCGCGGCGAGGGGCTTGCCGAACTGGGCCCGGTCGAGCGTGTACTGCCGCGCCGCGTGCATGCAGGCCTCGGCCGCGCCCATCGAGCCCCAGGCGATGCCGTAGCGCGCGCGGTTGAGGCAGCCGAACGGGCCCTTGAGCCCCTGCACCTCGGGAAGCAGCGCGTCCTCGCCCACTTCCACCCCGTCCATCACGATCTCGCCGGTGATGCTCGCACGCAGGCTCAGCTTGCCCTCGATCTTCGGCGCCGACAGGCCCTTCATGCCCTTCTCCAGCACGAAGCCCTTGATCCCGCCGCCATGCGCCTCGCTCTTCGCCCAGACGACGAACACGTCGGCGATCGGCGAGTTGGTGATCCACATCTTGGAGCCGGTCAGCCGGTAGCCGCCGTCGATCTTGGCCGCGCGGGTGCGCATGCCGCCCGGGTCGGAGCCGGCATCGGGCTCGGTCAGGCCGAAACAGCCGACCCATTCACCGGTCGCCAGCTTGGGCAGGTATTTCCGCTTCTGCTCTTCGGTGCCGTACGCGTTGATCGGGTGCATCACCAGGCTGGACTGCACCGACATCGCCGAGCGATAGCCCGAATCGACCCGCTCCACTTCGCGCGCCACCAGGCCATAGGAGACATAGCCGAGCCCCGCGCCGCCATAGGCCTCGGGGATCGTCGCGCCGAGCAGGCCGAGCGCGCCCATCTCCGACATGATCTCGCGGTCGAAATGCTCGTCCAGATAGGCCCGCGTCACTCGCGGCAGCAGCTCGCCCTGCGCATAGTCGCGCGCGGCGTCGCGGACCATCCGTTCCTCATCGGTCAGCTGCGCATCGAGCCCGAAGGGATCTGCCCAGTCGAACCGGCCCATCTCTGCCATTTTCTCGTCCTCTCCAGATTGGTCTTCGCCGTCCTAGTCGCTCGCGCGCCCGAAACCTGTCGGGATGACGGCATGGGGTATGCGGTGCGGCTATCCCGCCTGGGCGGGAGGCGCCGGCGGCGGCACGTCCATCGCCGCGCGTTCGATGTCGGTCAGTGCCATGCGCGCCGCGACATAGCGCCGGGCGGCGCCGGTCCAGCTCTCGGCGACCGAGACGCCGGGCAGGTGCGCCACTTCGGCCAGCGCCGCCTCGACATCGCCGCGGTCGAGCGCGCGCCGGGCGCGGCGCAGCCGCTCTGCGGGCAGCGGGCTCGGCGTGTCGGCCTGGCGCAGCACCACCAGGTTGCCGAGCATCCGGCGCACCCGGTTCCACAGGCTGTCATTGGGATCGTTGGAAAGGCGTGGCGCCAGCGTGTCGAGCGCCAGGCGCAAATCCTCGAGCGTCACCGGCTGGGCGGCGGCGCGCAGGATCGCGGCGACCGCCTCGCTGTTGCGCTCGCCGAAGCGGGCGCGCAGCTGGGGCTCGAGCGGCCCCAGCGGCTGGCCGCGCTCGATCGCGCGGCGCACCGCGAAGACCACCATCATCCGCTCGGCGCGGGTGGCATAGGCGGCGGCGTTCCGCGAACTCGCATCGGAATCGCGAATGCGCAGCTCGATCTGGTCGAGCTTGCCGGCGAGCATCGTCTCGCGCGCGCTCAGCGTGGCAAGGTCGGTGCCCGGCGGCAGCGCCGGGATCGCCGCCTGCGGGGTGGTTGGGGCAGGGGCGGGCGCCTGGCCGGCGTCACGCGGGGAAAGCCCGCCGGCCAGCCCGACGGCGCCGATGGTCACACCGATGCCGCCCGCGAAGGCGATCATGCCGATCAGGCTGGCACTGCGCCACCAGGGAATGCGCTGGGGCGGGGGCGCGAGGGTCTCGTCGCTCATAGGGGTCCTTATTCGCCGCGCGGCGTCGCGCGGTCAATCGGCGAGCTGCAATGCGAGCGCTATCAGCGTGTCGGGATGCGTGTCCGGGGCGATCTCGACCTGCCTCCAGCCGGCCCCCGCCGCTTCGGCCGCCCGCGCGCTGATCGCCGCGATGCTGGTGATCGCGCGGTGATCGGGCGCGACCAGCTCGGCCAGCCGCGCCCCGGCCCGGGCCGACTGGACCAGCGCGACCGCGCCGCGCAGCCGAACCGCCTGGTCGGGCACGATGGCGAGCGCCTCGCTGGCATAGACGGTGATCGCCTGCGCCACCACGCCGCCGGCATCGAGCATCCGCTCGCGCCCGCCGAGCAGCAGCGCGCGCGTAACGCCCATCACCTCCGCCGCCGCGACCAGCTCGGCCGCGCCGCCTTCGCCGACATGCACCACGTCGAAGCCGAAGCGCCGCGCCGCCTCGGCGGTCACCTTGCCAACCGCATGCACCGGCAACCCGAGCAACGCACCCAGCTGCGCCCCGCCATGGCGCACCGCATTGGCGCTGGTCAGCAGCAGCGCGTCGAACTGGCTGTTATCGGGCGCGGTCCAGCCGACCGGTCCGGCGGCGAACAGGGGCAGCCGGATCGCCGTCCGCCCCGCCGCCTCGATCGCCGCCGCGGTCACGTGGTTGCCCGGCTCGGGCCGGAGCACGGCGATGGCGCGGCTCATCCCTCGAACAGGCGGCGCACCGCTTCGGGCGCGCGGTCGAGCAGGTCACGGGCCAGCGCGGCGGGCAAGGCAGGGTCGAGCGGCGCGCCCTCAATGCTGCCATGGACATGCGCGCTGCCGTCCTCGCTCAGCAGCTCGGCCTCCAGCGTCAATATCCCGCCCTCGATCACCGCCAGCGCGGCGACCGGCGAATGGCAATCGGCCTTGAGCGCGGCGAGCAGCGCGCGCTCGGCGGCGACGCAGCGATGCGTCGCTGCATCGTCGATCGCGCGCACCAGCTCGCCGGCATGCGCGTCGTCGGCGCGGATCTCCACCCCCACCGCGCCCTGGGCCGGGGCGGGAAGCAATATGTTGGTCGGGATCTCGGCACCGACGTCATGACGTCCCAGCCGCTCCAGCCCCGCCGCCGCCAGCAGCGTCGCATCGGCCTCGCCCGCCGCCAGCTTGGCCAGCCGCGTGTCGACATTGCCGCGGAACAACACGGTGGAAAGGTCGGGGCGCAACCGGCGGATCTGGGCGGCGCGGCGCGGCGAACTGGTGCCGAGCACGCCGCCCCGGGGGATCGCGTCGATCGAGGCGGCGCCGACCAGCCGGTCGCGAACATCGGCGCGCGGAAGCATCGCGGCGATCGCAATCATGTCGGGCCGGATGGTCTCGACATCCTTCATCGAATGGATCGCGGCATCGATCTCGCCGTTCAGCAGCGCCCGGTCGAGCTCCTTGGTCCACAGCGCCTTGCCGCCGATCTCGGCGAGCGCGCGGTCCTGCACCTTGTCGCCGGTGGTCTTGATCACGACGATCTGGAAGTCGGACACCGACAGCCCATGCGCGGCGGCAAGCGCATCGCGCACCATCTCCGCCTGTACCAGCGCAAGCGGCGAACCGCGGGTTCCCAGTTTGAAAACGGCCATGCCGGTTCCTTAGTGGCTCGTGCAGCGCTTGTCGAAGTGGACACTTTCGTTCGCGCAACGACGCAACGGCGCAACGATCGTTGGAATTGCCGCGAAGCGGCGGGCATGCACCGCTCGGATGGAGGCTTTCGGGCGCCCGGAGGGCAGGGCCCGTCGCGTCGTCGCGTCGTTGCGCGAACCAGAACTTCGACAACGCGCCCGTGAGTTACTAGATGCGCAAACAACGGAGTACGAAGAACCACTATGGCCCTGATCCTCGGCCTCGAATCGAGTTGCGACGAAACCGCTGCGGCGCTGGTCACCACCGACCGGCAGGTGCTGGCCCACAAGCTCGCCCGGCAGGAAGCCGCGCACCGTCCCTATGGCGGCGTCGTGCCTGAGATCGCCGCGCGCGCGCATGTCGAGGCGATCGGCCCGCTGATCGAGGGCGCGTTCGAGGAAGCCGGCGTCACCCTTGCCGATGTCGATGCGATCGCCGCCACCGCGGGTCCCGGCCTGATCGGCGGAGTCATGGTCGGGCTGGTCACCGGCAAGGCGCTGGCGCTGGCGGGCAACAAGCCGCTGATCGCGGTCAACCATCTCGAAGGGCATGGCCTCTCCCCGCGGCTCACCGATCCCGACCTCGAATTCCCCTATCTGCTGCTGCTCGTCTCGGGCGGGCACTGCCAGCTGCTGCTGGTCGAGGGGGTGGGGCGCTACCGGCGCCTCGCCACCACGATCGACGATGCCGCGGGCGAAGCCTTCGACAAGACCGCCAAGATGCTCGGCCTGGGCTTTCCCGGCGGCCCGGCGGTGGAGGAAGCCGCATCGCGCGGCAATCCCAAGGCCGTGCCGCTGCCGCGTCCGCTGCTCGGCTCGCCCGAGCCGCATTTCTCCTTCGCCGGGCTGAAGAGCGACGTCGCACGCAAGGTCGGGCTCTACAGCGCCGAGGATATCGCCGCCTCCTTCCAGCAGGCGGTGGTCGATTGCCTGCTCGACCGCACCCGCCGGGCGATCGCCCGGGTCGATGCGACGGCCCTGGTCGTCGCCGGCGGCGTCGCGGCGAACAGAGCGGTGCGCGGCGCTCTGGAACAACTGGCCGCGGAAAGTCGCATGCGCTTCGTCGCGCCGCCGCTCTGGCTGTGCACCGATAATGCGGCGATGATCGGCTGGGCGGGAGCCGAGCGCTTCCTGGCGGGTTTCAGCGATCCGCTCGATACGCCGGCGCGCGCGCGCTGGCCGCTCGATCCGGAGGCGGAGAAGGTCCGCGGCGCGGGAGTGAAGGCATGAGGATAGGCGTTATCGGTGGCGGCGCCTGGGGCACGGCCCTGGCCCAGGTCGCGGCGCGCGGCGACCGCGAGGTGCTGCTCTGGGCGCGCGAGCCCGAAGTGGTCGACAGTGTCAACATCGATCACCAGAATGCGCTGTTTCTCCCTCAGGTGCCGCTGAGCCCCGCCATCCGGGCCACCCGCAACCTTGGCGAGCTTCGGGATATGGAGGCGCTGCTGGTGGTCGCCCCCGCCCAGCATGTCCGCGCCGTCCTGTCCGAGACCCCGGTGGGAAGCATTCCCCTGGTCCTCTGCGCCAAGGGGATCGAGGCGGGCACCAAGCTGCTGGTCGGCGAGGTCGCCCATCAGGTCGCCCCCGACGCCCCGCTGGCGGTGCTCTCCGGCCCGACCTTCGCCCATGAGGTGGCTGCGGGGAAGCCGACCGCCGTCACCCTGGCCTGCGAGGACGAGGGCCTGCGCACCCGCCTCGCCGATCGCCTGGCGAGCCCGGCCTTCCGCACCTATGGCTCGGCCGATGTCGTCGGCGCGGAGATCGGCGGCGCGGTCAAGAACGTCCTCGCCATCGCCTGCGGCGTGGTGGAAGGGGCGGGCCTCGGCCTCAACGCCCGCGCCGCGCTGATCGCCCGCGGCTTTGCCGAGATGACCCGCTTCGGCATGGCTCGCGGCGCCCAGGCCGAGACGCTCACCGGGCTTTCGGGCCTTGGCGATCTCGTGCTCACCTGCTCCTCGACCAACTCGCGCAACTTCTCGCTCGGCCTCGGCCTCGGCCAGGGCCGCAGCGCCGCCGAGCTGATGGCCGATCGCAAGACCGTCGCCGAAGGTGCCTTCACCGCCCCGGTGCTGCGCGAGGCGGCCCGCGACGCCGGGATCGACATGCCGGTTACCGAAGCGGTCAACGCCCTGCTCGAAGGCGCGCCGGTGGCCGAGGTGATCGAGGCGCTGCTCAGCCGGCCGCTGCGGGAGGAAAAGGCGTGAAATGGGCGGCGATGCTCCGGGGCATCAACCTGGGCAAGCGCCAGCTCAAATCGGCCGAGCTCAAGGCGGTGGTCGAGGGCATGGGCTTTACCGAGGTCAGGACGATCCTCGCCTCGGGCAACGTCGTGTTCGAGGCGGGCGACGCGAAGCCCGAGGCGCTGGAGCGTGATCTCCACGCCGCGCTGGAAAAGGCGACCGGTCTCAAGTCCGATGTCTATGTGCGGAATCGCGCCGATCTCGAGACGCTGGTCGAAGCCAACCCCTTCCCGAAGGAGGCCGAGGAGCGCCCGAGCTTCCTGGTCGTCACCTTCCACCGCGAATCGCCCGACCAGGCGGCGATCGACAAGTTGCTGGAAAGCTATGACGGCCCCGAGCGGATGGTGATCGTCGGCCGCGAGCTGTTCACCGATTTCCCGGACGGCCAGGGCCGCTCGAACCTGATCCCGGCGATGCAGAAGGCGAAGCTGTCGCACACCAATACCGGGCGCAACTGGAATACGGTGCTCAAGCTGCTGGCGGCGCTTGGAGAATAATAGGTTCCCCTCCCTGAAAGGGAGGGTTAGGGGTGGGTGGAATGCTCGCCTATGGTTGCCGGCTTGGTTTGGATTGGCCGTATTGCCAAGACGCGACCCACCCCCGGCCCCTCCCTTCCAGGGAGGGGAGAAGCTCCGTCAGAAATCCACCGCCACGCCCTTGCGCTCCCAATCCCCGTACCGAGTCGGGTCGAGCGCATCGGGTTGCTTCTTCGCCGGCGCGGGCTTGGGCACGGGCGGGCTGGGCGTCAGATACGCGGGCGGTTTCACATTTGCGGGGCGCTGGGCCATAGGCTGCAGATCGTCCTTCCAATCCACGAGGTCAAGTGAAGCCCCCGCGTCGCCCCAATCCCCGCCAGAACGCGCCCGACGGTCCCGGCGTCCCCACCCGCCGCGCGGCGCTCAAGCTGCTCGATGCGGTGCTCCGGCGCGGGCTCGCGCTCGAACAGGCGCTCGATTCGGCGGCACAGGGCCTGGCGCCCAATGATCGCGGCCTCGCCCATGCCATCGCCGCCGAAGTGCTGCGCCGGCTGCCCGATCTCGACGCGCTGATCGATTCGGCGACCAAGCAGACCCTGCCCGAGGATGCCAAGGCGCGCTTCGCGCTGCGCATCGCGCTGGTCCAGGCCCTGGCGCTCGGCACGCCGGGCCATGCCGCGATCTCCACCGTGCTGCCTTTGGTCGATGGCGGCCCGCGCAAGCTGGTCCACGGCGTGTTCGGCACGCTGGTGCGCCAGGGCGTGACCCTGCCCGAGCCGCCGACCCTGCCCGATGCGGTGGCGCTGCGCTGGCATACCGCCTGGGGAGACCAGATGATCGCCGATGCCGAACAGGCCATCGCCGTGCCGCCGCCGCTCGACCTCACCCTGCGCGACCCCGCTGTCGTGCCCGACCTGCCCGGCACCAGCCTGATCCCCGGCCATCTCCGCCTCGACGAGAAGGGCCCGGTGGCGATGCTCGAAGGCTTTGCCGAGGGCGACTGGTGGGTGCAGGACCTCGCCGCCTCGCTCCCCGCCCGGCTGATCGGCAAGGGCGCAGGCACCGCGCTCGACCTGTGCGCCGCGCCCGGGGGCAAGACGCTCCAGCTCGCTGCGGCGGGCTGGCAGGTGACCGCGGTCGACATCTCCGAAAGTCGTCTGGCGCGACTTCACGAGAATCTCGAGCGCACGGGGCTGGAGGCGAAAGTGGTCGACGCCGACCTGCTCCAATGGGCACCCAAGGAGGCGGCCGATGCCGTGCTGCTCGACGCGCCGTGCAGCGCCACCGGCATCTTCCGCCGCCACCCGGACGTGCTCCACCGCGTCCGCCCCAGCCTGATCCGCGAGATGGCCGAGCTGCAGGGCAGGCTGCTCGCCCGCGCCGCCGATTGGGTGAAGCCCGGCGGCACGCTTGTCTTCTCCACCTGCTCGCTCGAGCCGGAGGAAGGCGAGCAGCAGCTGGCGGCCTTCCTCAAGGCGCGGCCCGACTATGCGATTCTGCCGGTGAAGCCCGAGGAGCTTCCCGATGGCGTCATGCCGCGCGAGGACGGCAGTTTGCGGCTTCTGCCGGGAACGCTGGCCGATGCCGGCGGGTTGGACGGGTTCTTCATCGCGAGGATGCGCCGCACCTAGCTGGTTGCGCGCGAGTCGCCCCATGCTAAGGGTTCGCGCATGGCCGTCCGCATCGCACCTTCGATCCTCTCCGCTGATTTCGCCAAGCTGGGCGAGGAAATTCGCGCCATCGACGCCGCCGGCGCCGACTGGATTCATGTCGACGTGATGGACGGGCATTTCGTGCCCAACATCACGATCGGCCCGGGCGTGATCAAGGCACTGCGCCCGCACACCGCCAAGCCGTTCGACGTGCACCTGATGATCGCGCCGGTCGATCCGATGCTCCAGGCGTTTGCGGACGCGGGGGCCGACTGCATCTCGGTGCACCCGGAATCGGGCCCGCATCTCCACCGCACGCTCCAGACGATCAAGGGTCTGGGCAAGCGCGCCGGCGTGGTGCTCAACCCCGCGACCACGGTGGAATCGATCGATTACGTCATGGACCTGATCGACCTGGTCCTGGTGATGAGCGTGAACCCCGGCTTTGGCGGGCAGAAGTTCATCGAGAGCCAGCTCGGCAAGATCGCCGAGCTGCGCAAGCGGATCGACGCCAGCGGCCGCGCCATCGACCTTGAGGTCGATGGCGGCATCGACCGCGAGACCGCGCCGCGCGCCATCGCCGCGGGTGCCGACGCGCTCGTCGCCGGCACCGCCACCTTCACCGGCGGGCCGGGCCAATATGCCGCCAACATCGCTGCGTTGCGAGGCGGGTGAGCGATGACGATATCGGCTCCGGCGCCGACGGAGTCGAGCAGGGCAAGCGGCTCATCCGCACGGGCGGCGAACGCGGCCTCAGCCTGGCCGAGCGCATCTCCGAGCGTTTCCAGCGCCTCGCCTGGCGGACTCCGCTCCACAATATGCGCCTGAAGGGCCGGCATCCGCTCAAGCTGATCGCGGTCGGCGAGGACCCCTTTTTCGGGGACGTCGAGCGCGGCAATGCGCTGCTCGACGGCTATGTCCTGTTCCGTGGCGAGCAGCGCTCGATCACCGGGCTCGATTTCGCCCGGCCGGACTGGTCGGCGGCGATGGGGGACTATCTCCACGGCTTTGGCTGGCTGCGCGACCTGTCGAGCGTCACCACCCGGGTGACCGCCGCGCCGATCGCCGAGGGGCTGATGCAGCGCTGGCTGGCGGTGCATGGCGACAAGGTATCCGAGCCGGCCTGGCGCGCCGATCTGGTCGGCAGGCGCATCCTCGCCTGGACCGCGCATGCACCGCTGATCCTTTCGGCCAACGACCTGGTCTATCGCTCCTCGGTGCTGCACGCGCTGGCCAAGGGCGCGCGTCATCTCGATCGCGCCGCCGATCGCGTGCTGCTCGGCACGCCGCGCATCGCTGCCTGGTGCGGGGTGCTGGTCGCCGGACTGATGATCCCGGGCGGCGATCCGCGCCGCTCCTTCGGCGAGACTGGGCTGCGCCGCGCGCTCGAACAGTCGATGTTCGACGATGGCGGCACCGTCGGCCGCTCGCCCTGGGGCCAGCTCGAGGCGATCCAGCTGCTGACCATCCTGTCCAGCGCCTATGAGGCGCGCCGGCTCGAGCCGCCGGCGCTGGTTTCCTCGGCGCTCAACCGCATGGTCACCGCGCTGCTCGGCGTCTGTCACGGCGACAAGGGGCTGGGCAGCTGGCAGGGCTCGGCGCCGGTGCCGGGTGCGCTGATCGAGCAGGCGGTCGAGGCGACCGGCGTGCGCACCCGCCCGCTCAAGCAGGCGCGCGAATGGGGCTATCAGCGGCTCAATGCCGGCAGCACCGTGCTGATCATCGATGCCGCACCCCCGCCTTTGGCGCGATTGGCAGCCGGCGGATGCGCGTCAACGCTCGCTTTCGAACTTTCCGACGGCGCGAACCGTATCGTGGTCAATTGCGGCGGCTCCGCCATGGCCAGCCAATCGCTCCCGAGCGCACTCACCGAAGGGCTGCGCACCACCGCGGCGCACTCCACTTTGACGCTGGCGGACAGCAACTCGACCGCGATCCACCCCGACGGCTCGCTGGGTCGCGGCGTGGTCGAAGTCGAGCTGGCCCGCACCGAGAGCGAGAATGGCAGCCGGATCGAGGCGAGCCACGATGGCTATGTCCGCCGCCTCGGCTTCACCCATCGCCGGCTGATCGCGCTGGGCGGCGACGGGCGCGACGTCCGCGGCGAGGACATGCTGCTCCCCGCCGACAAAAGGAAGCGCAAGGCCAGCACCCCCTTCGCGATCCGCTTCCACCTGGCGCCGCAGGTCGAGATCTCGCCCACCGCCGACGGCCAGGCCGCGATCCTGCGCCTGCCGAGCGGCCAGCTCTGGCAGTTCCGCTGCAAGGGCGGGGCGCTGGGGTTCGAGGATTCGATCTGGATCGACGGTGCGGGCAAGCCGGTGGCGACGAAGCAGCTGGTCATCACCGGCGAGTCGCTGGCTGGCGGCGCCAATGTCAGCTGGCTGTTCCACCGGGCGAAATAGCAAATTCCCCTTCCGCTTGCGGGAGGGGTTGGGGCCCTCCGCCTCGACAGTTACAGTCCTCCGCCGGCCCCTCCCGCAAGCGGAAGGGGAGATAAAGGTTGCGCCCAGCCCTCCGATCCGTAGAGGGGCATGCCGCATGGACCAGATCAAGATCAGCCGTGCGCTACTCTCCGTCTCCGACAAGACCGGGATCGTCGAACTCGCAACCGCGCTTGCCGCACAAGGTGTCGAACTCGTCTCGACCGGGGGCACCGCCACCGCGCTGCGCGATGCCGGACTGAACGTTCGCGACATCTCCGATCTCACCGGCTTCCCCGAGATGATGGACGGCCGCGTAAAGACCTTGCACCCCAAGGTCCATGGCGGCCTGCTCGCGGTGCGCGGCAATGCTGAGCACGAAGCATCGATGGCCGAGCATGAAATCGGCCCGATCGATCTCGTCGTGGTCAATCTCTATCCCTTCGCGCAGACCGTGGCGCGCGGCGCCGATCGCGAGACGATCATCGAGAATATCGACATTGGCGGCCCGTCGATGGTCCGCTCGGCCGCGAAGAACCATGAGAGCGTCGCGATCCTCACCGATCCGGCCGATTATCCGCTGGTCCACGGCGCGACGACGACGCTCGAGCAGCGCCGCAAGTTCGCCGCCAAGGCCTATGCCGCCACCGCCGCCTATGATTCGATGATCTCGAGCTGGTTCGCCTTCGCCGATCAGGGCGAAGCCTTCCCCGAGACGCTCAACCTCAGCCTCAAGCGCGGCGCATCGCTGCGCTATGGCGAAAACCCGCACCAGTCGGCGGCCTTCTATGCCGCGACGGGCCCCTCGACCCCGGGCATCGGCCAGGCACGCCAGCTCCAGGGCAAGGAGCTGAGCTACAACAACTATAACGACGCCGATGCGGCGCTCGAACTGGTCAGCGAATTCCGCGACGGCCCGCCGACCGCAGTGATCGTCAAGCACGCCAATCCCTGCGGCGTGGCGAGCGGCGCGACGCTGGCCGAGGCCTATGCCGCCGCCTTTGCCTGCGACACGGTCTCGGCGTTCGGCGGCATCATCGCGGTCAACCGCCCGCTCGATCGCGCCACTGCCGAGCAGATCACCTCGATCTTCACCGAAGTCGTGGTCGCGCCCGGCGCGGACGAGGAAGCGCTGGCGCTGTTCGCCGCGAAGAAGAACCTCCGCCTGCTGCTCACCGACGGCCTGCCGGACCCCGCCCGTAACGGTCTGATGGCCAAGGCGATCACCGGCGGCTGGCTGGTGCAGAGCCGCGACAATGGCGGGATCGGTATCCCGGGCCAGCCCGTGAATCTGCAGCGTGATTTGACCATCGGCGGTGATCTTAAACTGGTCACCAAGCGAGAGCCGACGCCCCAGGAACTCGCCGACTGCCTGTTCGCCTGGACGGTGGCCAAGCACGTCAAGTCGAACGCGATCGTCTATGCCAAGGACGGCTCGACCGCGGGCGTCGGCGCCGGCCAGATGAACCGTCTGGAGAGCGCCCGCATTGCCGCATGGAAGGCCAAGGACGCCGCCGACAAGGCCGGCTGGGCCACGCCGCGCACGATCGGCTCGGCAGTCGCCTCGGACGCCTTTTTTCCCTTCGCCGACGGCCTGCTTGCTGCGGTTGAGGCCGGGGCGACCGCGGTGATCCAGCCGGGCGGCTCGATCCGCGACGAGGAAGTCATCGCCGCTGCCGACGAAGCGGGCCTGGCGATGGTCTTCACCGGCATGCGCCACTTCCGGCACTGATCAGTAAAACCGTCATCCCGGCGAAAGCCGGGATCTCGTGCGGCGCTTTTCCCGCCATCGCCTGAGATCCCGGCTTTGGCCGGGATGACGGCTATGGGTTCAGATCTTCTCTTCGGCCGGCAGCGTCGCTTCGCCCGCGCGCGGCATCTTGCGAAACAGCGCCTTGTCCTCCGGGCCGAAGCCGAACTTGATGATCACGAACAGATAGGTGACCAGGATCGCCGGCATGCCGAGGCTGAGCTCGGCCCATTCGGCGCTCTTCGGCAGCGACGTGAAGGCGCCGCCGACCAGGCAGGCGATCGCGATCGCCGCGAAGAAGCTTGGCCGGATCGAGACGACCGGCGCGCCGGTCAGCCGATAGAGCAGGGCCGCCTTCACCGCCGATCCGATGGTCAGCGAAACGGCGAGCGCCAGGGCCGGCCCTGCGGCCTGCACCGGTTCGGGCCAGCCCTGCTCGCGGGCGATGAAGACGAACACGAAGCTCAGCACGATCTGGAGCAGCAGCACGCAGACCGAGATCGCCAGGTTCTTGTGGCGGGCGATATAGACGAGGCCGGTCTCGCAGACCGCGCCGGTCGAGGCGAGCACCTCGGCGACGAGCAGGATGCACAAGGCGCCGGCACCGATCACGAATTCCTTGCCGATCAGCCCCATCACGCCTTCGGCGGGGATCGAGAACATCACTGCCAGCGCCGCCTGGGCGCTGGTCACCCAGAAGCCGACCTGGCGGACCTGCTTGGCGACCGCCGCCCTGTCATCCTCGGCCAGCGCCTTGGTGACCACCGGCCCCAGGATCGGATCGAAGCTCGACTTGAGCCGTTGCGGCACCGAGGCGACCTGCTGCGCCATGTAGTAGATGCCGACCACCGCCGGGCTGAACAGCAGCGCCAGGATGAAGCGGTCGACATTGCGAGTCGCCCATTCGATCGCATCGGCGCCAGCGAGCGGCGCATTGGCCCGGGCGAGCCACCAGATCGAACTTGGCCGCGGCCGCCAGCCATGGGGCAGGCCATACTCCTTGACGAAGGGCACGATCGAGGCGGCGAGCGCGGCGATCATCGACAGCACATAGGCATAGATCAGCCCGTCGCGCGCCGAGACATAGGAGAAGCCCCAGGCGGCGATGCTGATCGTCCAGGGCTCGATGATCGCGCGCGCCGTCACCGCCGCGCCGATATTGTGGCGATAGGCGCAGGCGGAAAGCGCGACGTCGGACAATGCCGGGCACAGCACGACCAGCGCGATCAGCGGCTCGAGGCCGGTCACCTGGCTGTTCGGGAACATTGCCTGGGGGAAGAGGATCAGCACTCCGCTGGCGAGCAGCGAGGCGAGCAGCGCCACCACCATCGCGTCCCAGGCGACATGGGCATGTGGCCGGTCGGTATCGGCCAGCGCCTGGGCCAGGCCGCGCTTGAGGCCGAGCGTGGCGAGCAGGGCCGCGACCTCGATCACCAGCACTGCGATCGCATAACGGCCGACAATGTCCGGGCCATAGGCGCGGCCGGCGATGAACAGGAAGGGCAGCCGCGCGGCGAGGCGCAGGATGAAGCCCAGGATATTTGTCCGCCCGCCCTTGGCGAGCGCGTTGATGTCCTCGCCGCCCGACGGCGCGGTCATGGTCTCGCTCAATGCGCGGCGCCCCAGCTCGGGCCCACGCCGATCTCGACGCCGAGCGGCACGGTGAGCTTCACCGCCGGCTCGGCCGCGGTCGCCATCACCTGCTGGATAATTGGCTTCGCCGCCTCGACATCGCCTTCGGGCAGTTCGAACACCAGTTCGTCATGCACCTGGAGGAGCATCTTCACATTGGGGAGGCCGGCCTCCGCCAGCGCCGGGCCCATCCGGGCCATGGCGCGCTTGATGATGTCGGCGCTGGTGCCCTGGATCGGCGCGTTGATCGCGGCGCGCTCGCTGCCGGCGCGCTCGTTCGGGTTCGATGCCTTGAGGCGCGGGAAATGCGTCTTCCGGCCGAACAGGGTGGTGGTGTAGCCGCGCGCCTTCGCCTCGTTGAGCGTGTCGGCAATATAGCGGTTGATGCCCGGGAAGCGCTCGAAATAGCGGTTGATCATCGCCTGCGCCTCGTCGGGCGTCACGTCGAGCCGTCCGGCCAGGCCCCAGCGCGAGATGCCGTAGAGGATCGCGAAGTTGATCGTCTTGGCGCGCCCGCGGGTGTCGCGGTTCACTTCGCCGAACAGCTCCATCGCGGTGCGGTTGTGGATGTCCTCGCCCTGCTCGAAGGCATCGCGCAGCGCCGGCACGTCGGCGATATGCGCGGCGAGGCGCAGCTCGATCTGCGAATAGTCGGCCGAGAGGATCACATTGCCCGGTTCGGCGACGAACGCGTCCCGGATTTGTCTGCCGGTCTCTGTGCGGATCGGGATGTTCTGGAGATTGGGGTCGGTCGAGCTGAGCCGCCCCGTCTGCGCGCCGGTCAGCGAGTAGCTGGTGTGCACGCGCCCCGTCGCGGGGTTGATCTGCGCCTGCAGCGCGTCGGTATAGGTGGACTTGAGCTTGGTGAGCTGGCGCCAGTCGAGCACCTTCACCACCATCTCGCGGCCCGGCGAATCCTTGTCCGCCGCGATCCGCTCCAGCTCGTTGACGTCGGTCGAATAGACGCCCGACTTGCCCTTGCGACCGCCCTTGATCCCCATCTTGTCGAACAGCACGTCGCCCAGCTGCTTGGGGCTGCCGATGGTGAACTTGAACCCGGCGATGCCGTGGATCTCTTCCTCCAGCGCCGCGATCTGGTGCGAGAAGTCGGTCGAGAGCCGGTGCAGCACCTGCGCGTCGACCTTGATGCCCTCGCGCTCCATGCCGGCGATCACCGAGACGAGCGGCCGGTCGACCATCTCGTAGACGCGGGTCGAGCCTTCATAGGCCAGCCGCGGCTTGAACCGGCGCCAAAGCCGCAGCGTGACGTCGGCGTCCTCGGCGGCGTAGCGGGTTGCGGCCTTGAGATCGACCTGGCCGAAGCCGAGCTGGTTCTTCCCCGTGCCGACCACGTCCTTGTAGGCGATGCAGCTGTGCGAGAGGTGGGTCGCGGCGAGCTCGTCCATGCCGTGGCCGTGCAGGCCGGCGTCGAGGTCGAAGCTCATCACGATCGTGTCGTCATAGGGCGCGACGTCCATCCCCGCGCGGCCCAGCACGATCATGTCGTATTTCAGGTTGTGCCCGATCTTGAGGACCGCCGGGTCCTCGAGCAGCGGCTTCAGCTTCGTGATCGCCACCGCGCGGTCGATCTGGACCGGCTTCTCGGCGAACATGTCGGTGCCGCCATGGCCGAGCGGGATGTAGCAGGCCTTGTTGGGCTGGAGCGCCATCGAGACGCCCACCAGCTCGGCGCGAGTGGCGTCCACCCCGGTGGTCTCGGTGTCGATCGCCACCCAGCCCTGGTGCCGGGCAGCCGCGATCCATTGGTCGAGCGCGGCCTCGTCTGTGACGGTCTCATACCCGTCGTGGTTGCAGGGCGGGTCTTCCTCCAGACCGGGCGTCTCGTGCGTCTCGACCGGCGCGTCGGCGACGGCGGAAAGCCGGTTGAGCAAGGTGCGGAAGCCGTGATGCTCGAGGAATGCGCGCAGCGGCGCGTCGGGAATGCCCTGCAGCGCGAAGTCCTCGAGCGGCTCGGGCAGGGGCACGTCGCTGGAGAGCTCGACCAGCTGGCGCGAGAGCCGGGCCATTTCGGCATGCTCGATCAGATTGTCGCGCATCTTGGACGGCTTCATCGACGGTGCCGCCGCCAGCACCGCCTCGACCGTGCCGAATTCCTGGATCAGCTTGGCGGCGGTCTTGGGGCCGATGCCCTTCACGCCGGGGACATTGTCGACGCTGTCGCCCATCAGCGCCAGCACCTCGCCCAGCTTCTCGGGGAGGACGCCGAACTTCTCCTCGGTGTCTGCCGGGCCCAGCCGCCGGTTGTTCATCGTGTCGAGCATGTCGACCGAGGGATCGGTCATCAGCTGCATCAGGTCCTTGTCGGAGCTGACGATGGTGACGCTCCAGCCCTGCGCCAGAGCTGCCTTGGTATAGCTCGCGATCAGGTCGTCGGCTTCCCAGCCGGCTTCCTCGATGCAGGGCAGCGAGAAGGCTCGGGTCGCGTCGCGGATCATCGGGAACTGGGGGACCAGGTCCTCGGGCGCGGGCGGGCGGTGCGCCTTGTACTGGTCGTACAGCTCATTGCGGAAGGTGTGCTCGCTCTTGTCGAGCACCACCGCCATGTGAGTCGGGCCGTCGGCCTTGTTCAGCTCGTCGACCAGCTTCCACAACATGGTCGTATAGCCATAGACGGCACCTACCGGCTCGCCATGCTTGTTGGTGAGCGGCGGCAGCCGATGATAGGCGCGGAAGATATAGCCGGAGCCATCGACGAGATAGAGATGTGGCATTGCCGCGCCGGGATAGCCGAGGCCGTGCCCTTAACAAAGCCCGCTTTGCTTCACTTTGCGTCGTGAAAGATGATTCCGAGCGTATGGCGCTGCCCCGAGCGCAGTTCGCTGACGCCATGACGTAGCGTCACCCGGTAATCGCCGCGGCTGCCGCGCACCGGTCGCTGGTTCACCGCGAAGATCACCGCATCGCCGTGCGCGAGCGGCACCACCGAAGCACGCGACTGCATGCGCGGGCGCTGCTCGGTCAGCACGAACTCGCCGCCGGTGAAGTCGCGGCCCGGGTCGGAGAGCAGCACGGCGAGCTGGAGCGGGAAGACATGCTCACCATACAGGTCCTGGTGCAGGCAGTTATAGTCGCCCGACCCGTAGCGGAGCAGCAGCGGGGTGGGGCGCAGCTGGCCCGCTTCGTGGCAGCGGGCGAGGAAGTCGGCATGCGCCGGGGGGAAGCGGTGGGCGAGCCCCATGCGGTGGTGCCAGAGATTGGCGATGGCGGCGAGCGGCGGGTAGAGTCCCGTCCGCAGCGCCGCGACCATGTCGGGCAGGGGATAGGCGAAATAGCGATATTCGCCGCGGCCGAAGCCGTGCCGCGCCATCACCACCCGGCTGCGGAATCCCGCCTCCTCGTCATAGCGCGCGGCGGTCGCATCGCACTGGTCGGGGGAGAGCAGGCCGGGCAGCACCGCCCAGCCCTGCGTGTCGAGTGCCGCGGTGATCGCGGTCCAGTCATATCGGTCGAGCATGGCGGCGGACTAGCGCGCGGCGTTGCCGCACGCCTTCCGGCTTTTGCTTCCGAACTTACTTGCTGCTGGTGAAGGCCTTCCAGGCCGGATCGGCATTGTCCTCAGCGGGCAGGCCGGCGCCGTGATTGGCGACGATCGCCTGGGCCACCGCCTGCATCAGCAGCTGGCGCTCGCGGATCGGGCGGCGGGTGTCGCCGATCATCACGGCGAGCGCATAGGATTTGCCGTCGGGCGCGGTCAGGATGCCGACATCGTTGAAGCCGGCAGTGCGCGCGCCCAGATCCTGGCCGGTGCCCGTCTTGTGGCCATAGACCCAGCCGGCCGGCACTGCGCCGTGCACGCGGGCGCGGCCTGTCCTGGCGCCGTCCATCGTCTGGAGCAGCCAGGCGGTCGAGCTCGGCGAGAGCAGCTCGCCGCGCTTCAGCCGGGCGAGCGCCACCGAGATCGCGCCCGCGGCGGCGCCATCGGGCGGATCCTTCACATAGGCTTCATAGGCCGACAGCCGCACGGCGGGCGACAAGCGTGAGCGCGCGACCGCAAAGGCATTGCCCATCGAATATTCGGGCTTCCACGCCAGGCCCGCGGTGCCGGCCTGGAGCAGCTTTTCGCCCGGGCCGAAGCGCACGCCGGTGATTCCCTTGCGCGCGAGGAAGGAACGGATCGCGTCGGGCCCGCCGACCAGCCGCAGCAGCTTGTCGTTGCAGGTGTTGTCGCTCATCTGCATCGCGCGGCGGACGATCTCGCCGACGGTGGCCGTGTAGCCGGCATCGCCCTTCACGAGCGCGGCGACCGGCTGGTGGAACAGGGTGAAATCGGCGCGGGTGATGGTGAGCGGATCGTCAAGGCGGATCTTGCCCTGGTCGACCGCGTCGAGCACGGTCATCGTCACCCACAGCTTGGAGACGCTCTGCTGCGGCATCGGCCGCGCGGCGTCGTTCGACGTGACGATCCAGCCGTCCTGCACGCTGGTCACCGCCACGCCGACCAGCCCGTCGAAATTGCGGGTGATGCCGTCGATCGCATTGACCAGCCCATGCGGCGCGCGCGCAGTCGGCTTCCAGGCATTGGCACTGGGCTTGGCACCGCCATCCCAGGGGAAGGCAAAGCTCACGCCGTACGCGGCGGGCATGTAGGTAGCGAGCGACGGATCGCCGTGCACGGTGCAGCCGACCAGCATCGCGGGCCCCAGCCCGGCTACCGTCACTGCCCGTTGAAACGCCGAGAAGTCCTCGAACTTGAACACTTTAATACGACCCCTTGCCCCGCCGGAAACCATGCGCGGGATGTGTTTCGCGGGAAAGTCCGCGCAACGCCGGGTTGCGACGAATGCTAATCTTGTAGCGGTGAAGCGTGAATGCAGCGGAAACGCACCGCTATTTTTGAGGGAAACGCTGGGAAAATCCTGAGGTTTCAGTTGTTGGTGGCACGCAGCCAGGCGTTGAGCGTCGGGATTGTCGGATCGGCCATGCAGCTGCCCGTCCGGCGCAGCACGCAGCCGGGCGCATCGGTCATCCCGGGCGCCGCGCAGAACTCCAGCCGATACTGACTGGGCAGCTCGGCGAGGTGCGCGCGCGCCGTGACCACGACGTCGAAGGCCCCGGCGTGGCGCGCAGCCTCGCCCGGTGTTTCGATCCGGTAGATCGGCGTGGCGCGGCGATACAGGGCATAGGCGCCGGGCACGGTCTCGCGCGGGCGATAGAGCGCCAGGCCACAGGTCTGCGGCGGGCGGCCCGCCCGTTCGAGTGCGGCGGCGAGATCGGCCTCCAAGGTCCAGTTCGGGCGGAAATACCCCATGGCCAGCCCGACCGAGGCCAAGCTCCACAGCGCCAGCGCACCCGCTGTCGCCGGCACCAGCCGGTGACGGGTCAGGCGACGTAGCAGCTCGGCGCTGCCGATCGCGGCAAGGATCACCAGCAGCGCGCTGCTCGCCAGCACGAAGCGATATTCCTTGTGCGCGATCAGCGAATGGAAGGCGAGATGGACCAGCGCCACCCAGAGCAGCGCCGGGTAGCGCTTCGCGCCCAGCCAGGCGAGCATCAGGATCGGCACGATCGCCAAGTTCCAGTTGGCGGCAAGAAGCGAGACATAGCCCGTGACAGGCATCGTGCCATACTCGTTGGCGCGGCCCTCGATCAGGTTGATCCGCGCCGCCTCGATCATCCAGCGGAAGGGCACCGCGCCCATGGCGAGATTGGCCAGCGCATCCACTGCCAGCGCGCCGCAGCCGCCCGCGACCATTGGCAGCCAGGCGCCGCGCCAGTCCTTCCGCGCCGTCAGGATCGCCAGGGTCAGCAGCGCCGGTGCATATTGGATGCGGGCGACGAAGCAGAGTCCCATCAGCAGCCCTGCGACCGCGAACTGGCGTGGTCCGGGCGTACGGCGGGCGAGCAGCAGCCAGATAGCGCCCATCAGCAGCGCCAGCCCGATCGGCTCGGACAGGGCACGGGGCGCGAAATAGACCAGCTCGAACCAGGTCGCCGCCACGAAGCCCGCCACGATCCCGTGGAGCCGCGATAGCCGGAGCCCCAGCGACACCGCGCTGCCGACGATCACCAGCGACAGCGCCGCCAGCGTCAGGCGGACGAAGAGCAGATGCAGCGCCGTATCGGGCGAAAGCGCGTGCCCCAGCCCCATCGGCAAAGCGAGCAGCTCGGGGATCAGCCAGCTGCGAAGGCCGGCACGAAAGTCCCAGGTCTGAACCCAAGGTCCGGCGACAAGGTGCCAGGCAGGCTCGAGATATTGCCAGATCTCGTCGAACCAGTTGACCATGAACGGAATCGAGGCAGCGGCGCGCAGTATCGCCGCCAGCAGGAGTGCACCCCAGAAGATCCGTTTGGCGGTCAGGGCACCAGCACCGTGTCGATCGCCTCGGGCAGCGTCTCGGGATAGTCGAGGTTGTAGTGCAGCCCGCGGCTCTCCTTGCGGTGCAGCGCCGATCGGACGATCAGGTCCGCGCTCTCGAGCAGGTTGCGCAGCTCGATCAGGTCGGGCGTCACGCGGAAATGGCCGTAATAGTCCGCCACTTCCTCGCGCAGCATCTTGATCCGGTGTGCCGCGCGCTCGAGCCGCTTGGTCGTCCGCACGATGCCGACATAATTCCACATGAAGCGGCGGATTTCGGTCCAGTTCTGCTTGATCACCACTTCCTCGTCGGAATCGGTGACGCGGCTCTCGTCCCATGGGCGGATCGCCGGGGGCGGCGCGAGATCGCCCCAATGCGCGGCGATGTGACTGGCCACCGCCTCGCCGAACACGAAGCATTCGAGCAGCGAGTTGGAGGCGAGGCGGTTGGCGCCGTGCAGCCCCGACTGGCTGACTTCGCCCGCCGCATAGAGATTGGGCAGGTCGGTCCGCCCGTCGCGATCGATCACCACGCCGCCACAGGTGTAATGCTGGGCCGGGACCACCGGGATCGGCTCGCGGGTCATGTCGATGTCGAGATCGAGCAGCCGGGCATGGATGGTCGGGAAGTGATGCTTCACGAACTCCGCGCCCATATGGCTGATGTCGAGATGGACATAGTCGAGGCCGAGCCGCTTGATCTCATGGTCGATCGCCCGCGCCACGATGTCGCGCGGGGCCAGCTCGGCGCGCGGGTCCAGATCGGGCATGAAGCGCTTGCCCGCCTCGTCGCCGGCATCGGGAGGCAGGAGCAGCCGCCCACCTTCGCCGCGCACGGCTTCGGTGATCAGGAAGTTCTTGACCTCGAGATTGTAGAGGCAGGTCGGGTGGAACTGCATCATCTCCATGTTCGAGATGCGGCATCCCGCACGCCACGCCATGGCGATGCCGTCTCCGGTCGCACCCCTGGGCGCAGTGGAGAACAGATAGGTCCGCCCCGCGCCGCCGGTCGCCAGCACCGTGGCGCGGGCGGTGAACAGCTCCACCCGGTTGGTCCGCCGGTTGAAGGCATAGACGCCCCAGACATTGCCTGCGCCCGAATAGCGCTCTTCATGCCGGCTGGTCGCCAGGTCGATCACCACCTGGTCGGGTACCAGGGTGATGTTCGGATTGGCCTGTGCCGCCTTGAGCAGGGCGGTCTGCACCGCGAGTCCGGTGGCATCGTCGACATGGACGATGCGGCGGTGGCTGTGCCCGCCCTCGCGAGTGAGGTGCAGCGCCCCGCCCTCGGTGTTGAACGGCACCCCGATCTCGGCCAGCCGCCGGATCGCCGCGGGCGCGTTCTCGACGACCATCTCCACCGTGGCGCGGTCGTTCAGCCCGGCGCCGGCGATCATCGTGTCCTCGATATGGCTCTCGAACGTGTCGCCAGGCTCGAGCACCGCGGCGATGCCGCCCTGCGCCCAGGCGGTGGAGCCCTCGGCGAACCCGCCCTTGGCGAGCACGGTCACCTTGAAATGCTGGGCGAGGTTGAGTGCCGCGGTCAGCCCGGCCGCGCCGGAGCCGATCACCAGGACGTCGCTGCTATGGGGGTCTTGCGCCATTTTTCTTCCGCTGGTTCGCGCCCGGACTAGGCGCTAGGCGGGGGTGCTGGCAACGGGAGAGAGATATGCGTCGACAAAGCCTGGGTTTGATGGCGGGCCTGATCGCTGCGCTATGGGCCGCACCCGCTGCCGCCGCCGGCTGCACTCTGGGCACGCCCGGCGCCACCGTGCGGGTCGCCATCGGCGATACCGGGCGCTCGGCGATGCTCCATCTGCCCAGCGGCTTTTCGCGCGCGCGGCCGGCGCCGCTGGTGATGCTGCTCCATGGCAGCGGCGGCACCGGCAAGGCGATGCTAGAGAGCTCGAAGCTTGCCACCGCCGCCGACGCGCACGGCTTCATCGTCCTCGCCCCCGATGCCGGCATCCCGGTGGAGAAGGGGTTCGTCTGGAACATTCCCGGTGTACCCAGTGTCACCGGCAAGATGCCCGGCGCAGAGGACGCCGACGACGTCGCCTTCCTCGAGGGCGCGATCGATTGGCTGGCGGCGAACCGCTGCATCGACCGGACTCGGGTCTACGCCACCGGCCTGTCGGGTGGCGGGCGGATGAGCAGCTGGCTCGGCTGTGTCGCCGCAGACCGCTTCGCCGCGATTGCCCCGGTGGTCGGCCTGCGCGCCGGCAACCCGCTGGCAAGCGACAAGCGCGTCCCCGATCCCGCCACCTGCCAGCCCTCCAAGCCCATGCCGGTGATCGCCTTTGCCGGCGATGCCGATCATACCAACCCGATCCAGGGCGGCGGTGCCGGCTATTGGCAATATACGATGGCGACCGCGCTCACCCGCTGGTCCGATCTCGACGTCTGCCGCATCGGTCCGGCGCAGCGCGACATCGACGAGAAGCGCTATGAGGTCCGCTATGCCGCTTGCCGCGGCGGGGCGGAGGTGATCGGCCGGATCACGCGCGGCGCGGGCCATGTCTGGACCGCAGACAATGATGCGATGTGGGCCTTCTTCGCCAAATACCGGCGGCGCTGACTCTAGCCCGGCAGGCGCGCCGGATCGACCATGACGTGGCGGATGCGCTGCCGGTTCCAGGTATAGGTGATGTGCACCAGCCCGTCCGCCGACTGGATCACCGCCGGATAGGCATAGCCCTCGGGCAGCGGCTCGGTCTCCAGCGTCAGTGCCGGGCGCCAGTGCACCCCGTCGCGCGAGATCGCGATGTTGAGCGGATAGCGTCTGCCCTTGCCGGGCGTGTCGGGCTGCTGCGCGGCATGATTGTAGACGATCAGCTGGCGCCCGTCCTTCAGCGTCACCGCGTCCGTGCCCGAATTGGGGTTGGGCAGATCGACCGCGAACAGCTTTCCCCAGCTCTTCCCTTCATCGGCGGACTGGGCAGCGACCAGCACGCCCTGGCGCGAACGGGCGATCGCCTCCAGCCTGCCGCCAGGCAGGAACAGGATGCTCGGCTGGATGGCATCGAAGCGCGCCTCGGGATCGACGGGTACCGGCGCCGTCTTGGTCCAGCTCCGGCCGCTATCCTCGCTACGCTCGAAATGCAGCTTCCATTCCCAGGTCGAGCCATTCTCGGTGCTCGACGGCGCGAGCCAGGCGCCACTGCGCAGCACCACCGGCTTGTTCTTGATCGGACCGAGTACGCCCTCCGGCAGCCGCTGCGGCTTGCTCCAGTTGCGCCCGCCATCGGGGGAGGTGACAACCATGCCCCACCAGCTCTGCGGGCTCGGGCCGAGCTTGTAGTAGAGGTGCAGCGGCCCGGCCGGATCCTGGAACAGCACCGGATTCCAGGTGGGCAAGCGGGTGCCGTCGGGCTGGATGCCGTTGGCGACAGACCTTGGTGTCTCCCAGCCCTTGGCGCCGCGCCGTGCGAACCAGATCTCCACATCGGGACTGCGCTCGTGCGTGCCGCCGAACCAGGCCGCGGCAAGTGCGCCGTCACGGGTCTGGACGATCGTCGAGGCATGGCTCTGGGGGTAGGGCGCTTGCTGATAGATGAACTCGCGCAGCCGCACCGCGTCCCGCCGCGGCGCGGCCCATGAGGACGCCGAGACCGGCAGCACCAGGGCGAGCATCAGCATGCGGATCATCGGCAGGCCAGCTTCAACCGTTCGCCGCCCGGGTCAGGTTCAGGAACACATCCTCCAGGTCCGCCTCGCGGGTCGAGACGTCGACGATGCCGAGCCCCGCGCCCTGCACCGCGCCCAGCACTTCGCCGGCATTCGCCTGGTCCTTGCGATAGGTGATGACCAGGGTGCGCTCGCCCTTCATCTCCACCTTCTGGAAACAGGCATTGGCCGGCGGCGTCGCCACGTCGCGGTCGACGGTGACCTCGACCACCTTCTCCTGCGCCATGCCGACCAGTTCGCGGGTCGGCTTGTTGGCGATCAGCTTGCCATGGTTGATGATCGCGATCTGGTCGCAGAGCTGCTCGGCTTCCTCGAGATAATGGGTGGTCAACACCACCGTGACGCCGCGCTGGTTGAGCTCGCGGACATAGGCCCAGAGCTGCTGGCGCAGCTCGACGTCGACGCCGGCGGTCGGCTCGTCGAGGACGAGGACGGGCGGCGAATGGACCATTGCCTTGGCGACCATCAGCCGGCGCTTCATTCCGCCCGACAGCGTGCGCGAATAGGCGTCGGCCTTGTCCTCCAGGTGCACCGCGCGCAGCAGCGCCATCGCATCGAACCTGCCCTTGGGCACGCCGTACAGGCCCGCCTGGATCTCCAGCGTCTCCTTGGGCGTGAAGAAGGGATCGAAGATGATCTCCTGGTTGACGATGCCGATGCTCGCCTTGGCGTTGCGCGGATGCGCGTCCACGTCGAAGCCCCAGATCGAGACCTTGCCCCCGGTCTTGTTGACCAGCCCCGCCAGGATGTTGATCAGCGTCGACTTGCCCGCGCCATTCGGCCCGAGCAGCCCGAAGATCTGCCCGCGGGGCACGTCGAAGGTCACCCCGTCCAGGGCGCGCTTGCCGCCCTGATAGGTCTTGCAGAGATCCTGGATCGCGATCGCAGCCTGAGTCATGCGCACCGCATAAGGCTGCGCGCGGGCGATTGCGAGCCCTCGCAGTGCTTGCTATCGGCGACTCATGACCGCGCAACAGCCCGAACTGATCCGCACCGCCTCCGCCCGCGTCGCCTGTGACGGCACCGGCCCCGGCCTGCCCGCTGCGCTGGGCCACCCGCGCGTGTTCCTGCAGATCGACGAGCATGGCTATGTCGATTGCGGCTATTGCGACCGCCGCTTCGTGCTGATCGGCGGCCCGGCCGACGGCGCCGACCAGAGCCAGCTGCCCGACCACCCGGCTGGCGCCAGCATTTAAAGCGCCTATATCGGCGGGATGAGCATTCCCTCCGATCCGCGCAGCTACATCTATCGCGACTCGCTCGATCCCGAGACCGCCGCGAAGCTCACCGCCGAGGCGCTGGCCAGCGCCGAGGATGGCGAGCTGTACCTCCAGTACCGCAAGACCGAGGCGTTCGGCTTCGACGACGGCCGGCTGAAGACCGCCTCGTTCGACACGCAATCGGGCTTCGGCCTGCGCGCGGTATCGGGCGAGACCACTGCCTTCGCCCATGCCAACGAGATCTCGCCCGCCGCGATCCGCCGCGCGGCCGAGACGATGGCGCTGATCGACCCGGCGAAGCAGGGCAAGGCCCCGCCGCCCCAGGGCAACAACCGCCATCTCTACACCCATCAGGACCCGCTCGACCTGGTGCCCTTCGCCGACAAGGTGAACCTCTGCCAGTCGATCGACGCGGCGGCCCGCGCCCGCGATCCGCGCGTGCAGCAGGTCTCGGTCGGGCTCACCGGCTCATGGAGCGTGGTCGAGATCGTCCGCCCGGACGGCTTCATCGCCACCGATGTCCGCCCGCTCGTCCGCCTCAACGTCTCGATCGTCGTCGAGCAGAACGGCCGGCGCGAAACCGGCAGCTTCGGCATGGGCGGCCGCACCCTCTACGACAATCTCTTCCAGCCCGAGACCTGGAACCGCGCGATCGACGAGGCGCTGGCCCAGGCTTTGGTCAATCTCGATGCCGTCGATGCGCCGGCCGGCGACATGACCGTGCTGTGCGGCCCCGGCTGGCCGGGCGTGCTGCTCCACGAAGCGGTCGGCCACGGCCTCGAGGGTGATTTCAACCGCAAGGGCACCTCGGCCTTTTCGGGTCGCATCGGCGAGCGCGTCGCGGCGCCGGGCGTCACCGTGGTGGATGACGGCTCGATCCTCGACCGCCGCGGCTCGCTGTCGATCGACGACGAGGGCACGCCGACCCGCGAGACCATCCTGATCGAGGACGGCATCCTCAAGGGCTATATGCAGGACCGGCTCAACGCCCGGCTGATGGGCGTCGAGCCCACCGGCAACGGCCGCCGCGAATCCTTCCAGCACGCCCCGATGCCGCGCATGACCAACACCTTCATGAAGGGCGGCAAGGACGATCCGGCCGAGCTGCTCAGCCGCGTCAAGAAGGGCATCTTCGCCAAGTCGTTCGGCGGCGGCCAGGTCGATATCGTCTCGGGCAAGTTCGTCTTCTCCTGCACCGAGGCGTACCTCATCGAGAACGGCAAGCTCGGCGCCCCGATCAAGGGCGCCACGCTGATCGGCGACGGCCCCACCGTGCTGAACAAGGTCACCGGCATCGGCAACGATTTCGCGCTCGACGAGGGTGTCGGCATGTGCGGCAAGGGCGGGCAGAGCGTGCCGGCCGGCGTCGGCCAGCCGACCCTGCTGGTCGATGGGCTGACCGTGGGCGGCACTGCGGCCTGACGCGAAAAGGAGAGGCGGCCAATGGGGCGGTTTTCGAGAGGGAAGAAGCTCGAGGACCGCACCATGGAAATCCTCGGTCGCCCCATCGACCAGGACTTCACCGTCTATCCCCTCGGCGAAGGCGCGGCCTCCGCGGACGAGGTGCGAGCACTGGGTGTGCGCTTCGGCGTCGCCCTTCCCGGTCCAGTCGTCGTCCATCTGAGCGGTCGTTTCCCGGGTGCCATTCTGGCATTTCCTCTACGGCGTCCACAGCTTCACGCGGCTCGCTACCAGCGAGGACTGGATGCGGCTCGATCTGGTCGCGCGCGATTTCCAGGCCGCGAGCGGGCCGAGCGCAGGAACCGACTGGTGCGGGAGCGGGCGGGGTGAAGATTGCGCTGGAGCGATCGGATGACGGCGGTTCGGCTGTGGGGTCAGACCCCGCCCAGCAACACGTCGATCGCGCCGATGATCCTGAAGCGATCCTGCGCCAGCGATGCGACCAACTCGCGCAGATCCGATGTCCGGATTGCCGCCGCGAGTTCGGTCATTAGTATCAGTTCCTCGCCCTCGACGTCGAAGCGGGGATGCAGGCGCGGTGTGGTTGGAGCAGCGGCCTCCTGCCGCATCAGTGGTACGACCAGGCGCGTTCCGATCTCCGCGAAGATGTCAGCCTGAACGTCGAGCACCAGGCCGCCGCCCTGCATCCGATAGACGTCGAATTGCGCCATCAGAACTGACGGTATTTCTCGAGCGGCAAGCCGTTCTCTTCGACCCAGCGATTATGCGCGTCGATCCACGCGCGATTCTCTTCCGTCCATTTCCGGTTGCGCTCGGCCTTCGCCGCGTCACGCAGCGCCGCCTCGCAGATTTGCGAGAGGTTGATCCCCACCTCCCGCGCCGCGGCGACCACGCCGGTGTCGAGCGAGAGATTGACAGCCTTGCGCTTGCCGGAGGAAAGAGCATCATGCTTCATGCGCAAAAACTATGCGCATGGGTAATGCGCGTCAAGGAGCCCGTATGATCCTCCCCGAGCTCGACTGGACCCGCTGGCGCGAGACCGCCCAGCATCTCCACCTCGTCACCCAGATCATCGGCAAGGTCCGCCTCGCCCGCACGCCCTGGCTCAACCATAGCTGGCACGTGGTGCTCTATCCCGCCGCCTGGGGGCTCACCACCGGGCCAGTCCCTTGCGCCGATGCGACGCTGCAGCTCGACCTCGACCTGCAGGCGAGCGAGCTGCGCCTGTCCACCGACAGTGGGGGCGAGGCGGTGCTGCCGCTCGGCCCCGGCAGTATCGCCGATTTCCATGCGGCGCTGATGGCGGCGCTCGCCGCGCTCGGCACGCCGGTGGCAATCAACGGGACGCCCAGCGAGATTCCCGACGCAATCCCCTTTGCCGATGACGTGGCCGAACGCCCCTGGGATGCCGAGGCGGTGCGCGATTTCCACCGCGTGCTGCTCTGGGTCGACCGCGTCTTCCAGCAGTTCCGCACCGGTTTCCTCGGCAAGGCGAGCCCGGTCCATTTCTTCTGGGGAAGCTTCGATCTCGCGGTCACCCGCTTCTCGGGCCGCACCGCACCGAAACATCCCGGCGGCTTCCCCGGCCTGCCCGACGCGGTGACCTGCGAAGCCTATAGCCATGAGGAAGCCAGTGCCGGCTTCTGGCCGGGCAGCGATGCGTTTCCGAAACCTGCCTTCTACGCCTATGGCTATCCCGCGCCCGCGGGCTATGCGGACGCGCAGGTGCCGGCGCCCGCCTATTTCGACGCCAATCTCGGCGAATGGCTGCTCGACTACGACGCCGTCCGCACCGCCGAGGATCCACGCGCGACTTTGCTCGGCTTCCTCCAGGCGACCTATGACGCCGCCGCCGATCTCGGCGGATGGGACCGTGCACATCTCGAATGCGTGCCGGGCGTTCCCCGCAAGCCGCGCATCGTCTAGAGCCGGGCATGGCCGAGTTCTTCGATGCGCTCACCGATGGCCACCGCGCCTTCATCGCGCGTCAGCCGATGTTCTTCGTCGCGACGGCGGCGGCCGAAAGCCGGGTGAACCTCAGCCCCAAGGGGATGGACTGTTTCCGCGTGCTCGGGCCGAACCGCGTCGCCTATCTGGACGTCGCCGGATCGGGCAACGAGACGCATGCCCATCTCGTCGCCGATGGCCGCATCACGATCATGTTCTGCGCCTTTGACAGCCCGGCGCTGATCCTGCGCCTCTATGGCCGGGGCCGGCCGGTGCTGCCGCAGGACCCGGAATGGGCTGGGCTCGCCGCGCATTTCACGCTGCTGCCCGGTACCCGCCAGATCTTCGATATCCGCGTGGAGAGCGCACAGAACAGCTGCGGCTGGGGCGTGCCGCACATGGAGTTCGAGCGGGAGCGCGAAACGCTCAGCAAATATCATATCAAGCACGGCGCCGAGGCACGTTTCGCCAAATATGCCGTGCGCACCCACAGCATCGACGGGCTTCCCGTCCGCAACCCCAGCGAGGAACCTGATGGCACTTGTCGAACTCGGCCGCTTCGATCGGCAGGAAGCCTTTATCGTCCAGGGCCGGCTGGAGGATGAGGAGATCCCCAGCTTCGTCTTCGACGCCGGCACCAGCATCGCCGATGGCTCGTATCTGCTGATCCCGGTCCGCGTGATGGTCGACGACGAGGATCTGGCGCGGGCGCGCACGATCCTCGACGCCGCCTAGCTCAGGAAACGATCTCCACCGGGATCGTCGCGATTCCGGTGTCGCCGCAGGAGATCGCGACCGCCTTGTACTTGGGCTGGGCGTTCCTGATCTCCGCCTTCACCTCCTGCGTCGTGATCACCTGCTGGACCGGGCCTGTCGGCGCCGTCGCGACCAGGGTGAAATGCTGGGTCGGGGGCAGGGCCTTGTCGAGAGGTCCCTGGTTGAGCACCACCGTCCATCCGCTCGTCGGGGTAGTCGCCTTTCCGGTGACGTGCAGTGTCGGGCTCGATCCCGGTCCGGGCATCGTGTCGACCCACGCCTTCCAGTCCTTGGTCGTGACCTTGGTGCAGTCATTGGTGACGGCAACATCCGCCGCGGCCGACACATTGCCGCTGTCGTTGACGATCTCGTTGACCGTGGTCGCGGGCGCGGTCTTGTTGGCGTCCGGCGCCGTGCAACTGGCGGCCAGTGCCGCGACCATGGCCAGGCAAGGCAAGGTTATGCGCTGCATGTTCGTTCCTCCCCCTTGGGTTTTCGAGGCAAGAAGACTGCGCGCATGGGGAGAGGAGTCAAACGACTTCGCCGCCGAAATGGACGATGCGTGCAAGTCGTTCGATTGCATATTGATAATAAAGCCAAGATTTATGCTGGCAATGTCTGGATAGGCGCAAGGATCAGGCCAGTAGCAATGCCGTCGCTTTCTTGGCGATCGCGATCAGTTCGGCGCGGGGCGTGCCCGCCCGGGCACGGGTACTCAGCGAATGGATCACCGAAGAGGCGATCTGCGCATCGCCGCGCGGATCGGCACTGCCGGCCTGGGCCATCAGTTTCTCGATCCATCCGTCCTGCAGCGCCACGAACGCCGCAAGCGCCGTGCGGATGTCGGCGTCCATCACTGCCTCGGCTGCGGCGGTGTTCACTGCGATGCAGCCCGACGGGCCATGTTCGCCGGTCAGAAAGCCCTCGATCGCGCCGATGAACAGCGCTTTGAGCATCTTCTCGCGCGGATAGTTCGCCCCGTGGAGCGCGGCGAAGGTCGAATCGACCACTTCGTGGGTACGGGCCAGGCCGGCCAGGTACAGCGCCTTCTTGTCCCCGAACGCTGCATAGAGGCTCGGCCGATTCACGCCGGTAGCCGCCGCAAGCTCGTCGAGGGAAGTGTTGGCATAGCCGAGCGTGCGGAACCGCTGGGAGGCCGCGCGCAGGGCCGCCTCCTCGTCGAACTTGCGCGGACGGCCGCGTCCGCGTGGCGCTATTTTTGTATCGGTTCGCATTAAATTCCTTGACCCGGTCATTTTTGTGCGAGATCGTACAAAAATACAAGGGAGACTCGTCATGAAGCTCTATTTCACCCCCTTCGCCTGCTCGCTGGCGGCGCGCATCGCGCTTGAGGAAGCCGGGCTCGATGCCGAGTTCGTCCAGGTGCCCAAGGATCTGCGCCTGCCCGACGGTCGCGATTTCACCGAGATTTCGCCGATGGGCTATGTGCCCGCGATCGAGACGGGCACCGGCTTCGTGCTGACCGAGGGGCCGGCCGTGCTCACCTATATCGCCGAGCTGGCGCCCGAGGGCTCGCTCAGCTTCACCGGCTTCTCCGACGCACATTACCGGATGCTCGCCTGGTTGAACTTCATCAGCACCGAGCTGCACAAGGCGGTCTACATGCCGATCCTCGGCAAGGGCTATTCGGAGGCCGAGCAGGCCGCCGCCCGCGCCCGCCACGCCAAGCCGTTCGCGGTGCTGTCCAGGCATCTCGAAGGCCGCGATTTCCTCGATGACCGCTTCACCGTCGCCGATGCCTATCTGCTCGCTGTGCTCAACTGGAGCGAGTTCTCGAAGGTGCCGCTCGCCGACTGGCCGGTGCTGGCGGCCTATCGCGAGCGGCTGCGCGCCCGCCCGGCGGTGGCGCGGGCGATGGCCGCCGAATGGCCCTTGCTCAAGGCTGCCTGATCTCTCTCGGGCTCCGGGCGAGGCCGCATCACGGTCTCTCCCACCACGCCTGCCCCTTCCGCCCCATGTCCACATGGTGTGCGGGAGGGGCATTTTTGTTGGAATCGGTCGAATCGCTCGGCTAGGCCTGTGCCATGCCCGCAACGATCAACTGCGACGTGGCGATTGTCGGCGGGGGCCTCGCCGGCGGGCTGATCGCGCTCGCGTTGCGCCGGAAGCGGCCGGACTGCGATGTCCGCATCGTCGAGGGTGGCAGCCGGATCGGCGGCAACCATCTCTGGTCCTTCTTCGCCAGCGATGTCGCGCCCGCGGACCGCTGGCTGACCGCGCCGCTGGTCGGCCATGGCTGGCGGAGCTATGACGTCGCCTTCCCGGCGGTCTCGCGCACGCTGGGCACGGGCTATTATTCGATCGAATCGCGCCGGCTCGACCAGGTGGTCCGCGCCGAGCTGCCCGAGCAGGCGGTGATGACGCGCCGCAAGGTGCTCGCCGCGAGCCCCACCGCCGTGGTCCTCGCCGATGGCGATCGGATCGAGGCGAAGGGGGTGATCGACTGCCGCGGCCCCGCCGACCTGGCCGCGCTCGAATGCGGCTGGCAGAAATTCCGCGGCTGCGAGCTCCAGCTTGCCGCGCCGCACGATCTCGCCCGGCCGATGATCATGGATGCGACCGTCGATCAACTGGACGGCTACCGCTTCGTCTATGCGCTGCCCTTCAGCCCGACCTGCGCCTTTGTCGAGGACACTTATTACAGCGATACTCCCGATCTCGATTCCGCCACGCTCGGAAACCGTATCGGGGGGTACGCCCAAAGCCGCGGCTGGCAGCTCGATCACGTCGTCCGCGAGGAATCCGGCGTGCTTCCGGTCGTGATGGGCGGAAGCTTCACGGACTATTGGCAGGCGGGCGGCAACAAGGTCGCCAAGGCGGGCAGCCGCGCCGGGCTGTTCCATCCGCTGACCAGCTACACGCTGCCCGATGCGGTGCGCACGGCCACCCTCGTCGCCGCGGCCAGCGACCTGAGCGGCGCGGCGCTGCACCGCCTGCTCCACGATTTCGCCCGATCGACATGGCGCCGGCGCCGTTTCTACCGCATGCTCGCCGCCATGTTGTTCAAGGCCGCCGAACCCGAGGAGCGCTACCGCGTCCTCCAGCGTTTCTACCAGCTCGATCCGGGGCTTATCGGGCGTTTCTATGCGGGGCATTCGACGCTGCTCGATCGGCTGCGGATCGTTTCGGGCAAGCCGCCCGTTCCGCTGGGCAAGGCGGTTTCGGCAATTTTGGGGGCGTCCAGGTGAAGCGTGCGGCAGTGGTGGGCGCCGGGATCGGCGGGCTGGCGCTCGCCATCCGGCTGCAGTCGGCGGGCGTCGACACGGTGGTGCTGGAGGCGCGCGACAAGCCCGGCGGTCGCGCCTATTTCTGGGAGCGTGACGGCTTCACCTTCGACGCCGGCCCCACCGTGATCACCGCGCCCGAGGCGCTGGAGGAGCTGTGGCAGCTCTCCGGACACCGCATGTCGGACGATGTGACGCTCAAGCCGATCTCGCCCTTCTACCGCCTGTCCTGGCCCGACGGCACGCGCTTCGACTATTCCAACGACGATCACGCGCTCGCCGCCGAGATCGCCCGGCTCGAGCCCCAGGACGTCGCCGGCTATGGCCGTTTCCTCGAATATGCCGCCGGCGTATACGAGGAAGGCTATGTGAAGCTCGGCACCGTCGCGTTCCAGGACTTCATGTCGATGGTCCGCGCCGCGCCCGCGCTCGCCAAATATGGCGCCTGGCGCTCGGTCCATTCCAAGGTCTCCAGCTTCATCCGCAACGAGAAGCTGCGCCAGGCCTTCTCCTTCCACACGCTGCTGGTCGGCGGAAACCCGATGACTGCGAGCGCGATCTACGCGCTGATCCATCAGCTCGAGCGCCAGGGCGGCGTGTGGTGGGCCGAGGGCGGCACCAACCGGCTGATCGCCGCGATGGTCCGTCATTTCGAGCGCCTCGGCGGCATTATCCGCCTGGGGGACCCGGTGGCGGGCATCGACACGCTGGGCGACCTCGTCACCGGCGTGCGCACCGCGAGCGGGCACGAGCTGCAGGTCGACGCCGTTGCCTGCAATGCGGACGTGGTCCACAGCTATCGCGACCTGCTCAAGGGCTCGCGCTCCAGTCAGCGCGCCGCGCAGAGCCTCGAGCGCAAGCGCTTCTCGCCGTCACTGTTCGTCGTCCATTTCGGCGTGCGCGGCACCTTTCCGGACATCGCCCACCACTCGATCCTGTTCGGCCCGCGCTACCAGGGGCTGCTCGCCGACATCTTCGATCACGGCGTTCTCGCCGAGGATTTCTCGCTCTACCTCCACCATCCGAGCGCGAGCGATCCGGCGATGGCGCCCGAGGGCCATTCGACCTTCTATGCGCTCGCGCCCGTGCCCCATCTCGGCAAGTTCCCCGCCGACTGGAGCGAGATCGGCCCGGTATTGGAAGAGCGCATCCTGGCCGAGATACAGCGGCGGCTGATCCCCGATCTCAAGGACCGGATCGTGACCAGGTTCAGCTATGCGCCGCCCGATTTCCGCGACGATCTCGCCGCGCATCTGGGCTCCGCCTTCAGCCTGGAGCCGATCCTGACCCAGAGCGCCTGGTTCCGCACCCATAATCGCGACGATGCGATCCACAATCTGTTCTTCGTCGGTGCCGGCACCCATCCGGGCGCGGGCATCCCCGGCGTTATCGGCAGCGCCAAGGCGACGGCGGCGCTGATGCTGGGAGAAGGCAAGTGAGCGGCTTGCTCCCCGCGGCGTTCTGGCCGAAGGCGAGCGAAACCACGCATATCGGGAAGAGCAGCATATGAAGCGCGTCGCAGTCTATTGCGGTTCGGCCAGCCCGGCCGACCCTGTCTATATCGAGGCTGCGCGCCATGTCGGCCGCACTCTGGCCGAACGCGGCATCGGCCTGGTCTATGGCGGCGGCAAGCTCGGGCTGATGGGCGCGGTGGCCGATTCGGCGCTGGAGGCCGGCGGCGAGGTGATCGGCGTGATCCCCGAGCTGCTCGTCAATGCCGAGGTCGCGCATCGCGGGCTCACCGAGCTCCACGTCGTCGGCACGATGCACGAGCGCAAGGCGCTGTTCACCGACCTGGCCGACGGCTTCCTCAACCTGCCCGGCGGCACCGGCACGATGGACGAATTGTGGGAAGCGCTGAGCTGGGCCCAGCTCGGCTACCACAAGGATCCGGTCGGCCTGCTCAACATCGCGAACTATTACGACAAGCTCGTCGAGTTCTGGGAGCATATGGGCCGGGTCGGCTTCGTCCGCCCGCAGCACCAGAACATGCTGATCGTAGACACCAGTCTCGAAGGGCTGCTCGACAAGATGGGCGCGGCCAAGCCGATCGAGACGATCGTCCAGATGAAGCGCGACGATTTGTGAGTGCCCGGCTTCCCTCGCGTGCCGCGATCGTCGCGACCGCGCGGGAAGCGATAGCGCGCGGCTCGCGCAGCTTCGGCGCCGCCAGCGGCCTGTTCGACCGCCAGACGCGCGAGCGGGCCTGGCTGCTCTATGCCTGGTGCCGCGCCTGTGACGATCTGGCGGACGGCCAGGATCATGGGCATGATGCGGTCGAGGTCGACAGGCAGGCGGGGCTGGCGCGCATCCGCGAATTGACCCAGGCGGCGCTCGACGGCCAATGGGTCGGCGATCCCGCCTTCGATGCGCTGCGCATCGTCGCGGCCGAGACCGACCTGCCCCACCGCTATGTCTGGGACCTGGTCGAGGGCTTTGCGCTCGACGCTGCCGAATGGGGCCCGCGCCACGAGGCCGATCTCTACCGTTATTGCTATCATGTCGCCGGCAGCGTCGGCTGCATGATGGCGGTGATCATGGGCGTTTCGCCCGAGGACGAGGCGACGCTCGACCGTGCCTGCGACCTCGGCATCGCCTTTCAGCTCGCCAATATCGCCCGCGACATCGAGGCGGACGACCGGATGGGCCGCTGCTACCTGCCCGACGACTGGCTGACCGAAATGGACATCCCGCCCGGCCAGCACATGAAGCCGCCCTTCCGACAGCGCCTAGCCGTGCTTGCCGGACGCCTTGCCGGCGCCGCTGACGACTATGCCGACAACGCCCGCCGCGGCACGCCGGCGCTGCCCTTCCGCTCGGCCTGGGCGGTGCTTGCCGCCGCCGGAATCTATGGCGCGATCGCGAAGAAGGTCGCGGCGCGCGGCGAGCATGCCTGGGACCACCGCGTCGGCACGTCCGGCTTCGAGAAGCTCGGCTGGATCGGCCGCGCCTGGTGGCAGGCGCGGCGCCGCAGGGACCTCTACCCGCCCGCGCCGCGCGATCCCGATCTCTGGACTCGCCCGCGCTAGTTCAGCCACGGGCATCCGCCTTGCGGCTATCGGCCATTTCCGGGGTCTGGCGCTGGCAGGCACCGGCGATCACCGGGAAATCCAGGTCCATGTTGCGGCGGAGCGCCTCGGCCATCGCTTCCTGGCAGCTGGCCTGGCTGGTATAGCGCACCGGCTCGATCCGCGCCTGCCGGCAGTCGAGATTGTCGTCGCTGCAGCCCATAATCGCCAGCACGTAGAAGACCTGGTCCATCGCGCCTTCCTTCCGGGGTGAACAACGGACGGGACGGCCAGCCGTTGCATCCCGGCGCCGAGCGCCCCAAATTCAGCTACGATGGCTTCCAAACTCGATGCACCTTCCGGCGAGCGGCCGATGCTCGCCACGCTGCGGCGTTTCCTCCCCTATCTCTGGCCTCAGGGCGCCACCGGCCTGCGCGCGCGCATAGTCATTGCGCTCACCCTGGTGGTGATTTCCAAGTTCGTGCAGGTCGCCGGACCCTTTGCCTATGGCGCGGCGATCGACCGGATGTCCGGCGGCGCGCGCGATCTCGCCTGGCTGGTGATCGCACTGGTCGGTGGCTATGTCGCCGGCCGCTTCGGCACCTTGCTGTTCGAGAATCTGCGCAACGTCGTGTTTGAACGCGTCGGCCAGGACGCGACGCGGCGGCTGGCGAGCGAAGTCTTCCGCCACCTCCACCGGCTTTCGCTCCGCTTCCATCTCGAGCGACGCACCGGCGCGATCACTAAGGTGGTCGAGCGCGGCACCAAGAGCATCGATTCGATGCTCTATTTCCTGCTGTTCAACATCGCCCCGACCATCCTCGAGCTGGCGATCGTAACGACTCTGTTCTGGACCAAATGGGGCGGCTGGCTTGTCCTCGGCACGCTGGCGATGGTCGTCGTCTACATCGCCTTCACGCGTTGGGTGACCGACTGGCGCTCCAAGCTGCGCGAGCGGATGAACGACCTCGATACCGGTGCGGTTGCACATGCGGTTGATTCGCTGCTCAACTTCGAGACAGTGAAATATTTCAACGCCGAAGAGCGCGAGGCGCGGCGCTACGAGAACGCGGTGTCATCCTATGCCAAGGCGGCGACGGTCAGCGAGAATTCGCTCGCCTGGCTCAATATCGGCCAGGCAATCATCACCAATATGATGCTGTTCGCCGGCATGGCGCTAGTGGTGAACGGCTGGGCGCGGCACCAATTCTCGCCGGGCGACGTCGCGGTGGTCTCGACGCTGCTCACCCAGCTCTTCCGCCCGCTTGACATGCTCGGCTGGGTCTATCGCAATATCCGTCAGGGCGTGATCGACATGGCGAGCATGTTCGACCTGCTCGACGCCCATGCCGAGGTCCGCGACGCACCGAACGCCGTGCCGCTCGCCATCGCCAGCGGCCATGTCCGCTTCGAGGACGTGCATTTCGGCTATGATCCCGACCGCGAGATATTGAAGGGCATCGATCTCGACATTCCGGCGGGCGCCACCGTAGCGGTGGTCGGCCCCTCGGGTGCCGGCAAGTCGACGCTCGCCCGGCTGATGTATCGTTTCTACGACGTCACCGGTGGCCGCATCACCATTGACGGGCAGGACATCCGCGACGTCACCCAGTCGAGCCTACGTGGCAGCATCGGCATCGTCCCCCAGGACACGGTGCTGTTCAACGACACGATCGGCTACAACATCGCCTATGGCCGCGAGGGCGCGACCCCCGACGAGGTCGCCGCCGCCGCGCGCGGTGCCGCGATCGCCGGCTTCATCCAGTCGCTGCCTGACGGCTTCGAGACCCGCGTCGGTGAGCGCGGGCTCAAGCTCTCCGGCGGCGAGAAGCAGCGCGTCGCGATTGCCCGCACCCTGGTCAAGAACCCGCCGATCCTGATCCTCGACGAGGCGACCAGCGCGCTCGACAGCCGGACCGAGGCGGACATCCAGGCCACGCTCGAGGCCATCGAGCATGGCCGCACCACCATCGTCATCGCCCACCGGCTTTCCACCGTGGTCCATGCCGACCGGATCATCGTCCTCGAAAGCGGCCGCGTCGCCGAGCAGGGCACCCATGCGCAATTGCTGCGCAGGGACGGCCTCTACGCCGAGATGTGGGCACGCCAGGCACAGGAGCGCGAAGCCGAGGGCGGCGACGAGGTGCCAGCGGAATAGTGGCGGCGAAGCGTGCAATTTTGCCGTTGAACCGAGCCAAGTTCCGCGCCTAGCATCCGCGGATACTCCAGCCCGGATTCGCGCCCATGAAGCTGCTCATATGCCCGCCGCTGCTGCTCCTCGCAGCGGCGTCTGTTCCCCCGCGCCCTGAACCCGAAGTTTCGCCTGCGACCCTGCGGGCATGGAGCCCGCGGGAGGGCCGGGTCGATTGGGTTTCGGACGGCATCCGGATCGGCATCGCCCCGGTGCCCTGCGGAACGCTGGCCCAGACCGAGGCATGCCGCTGGGATGGGCACCACAACCAGGCCGACGTGACGATCACGCCGGCGGGCGGGGCGCCGGTCGTGGTCCGGACGACCGACCAGGCCGCCTATTATCGGCTGGGCGTGGTGCGCTTCAACGCACGCGACGCCCGGCCGGGACTGGTGATCGAGAACCGCTCCGGAGGGTCGGGCGGCGATGTGTGGATCCAGCTCTTCCTCCCGGAAAAGTCGGGATATCGCGAGGTGCGGCTTCCCGGTCATCTGCAGGGCGAGCTGCCCGGGGTGCTGCGCGATATCTCGGGCGACGGCACGATCGACTTCGTGCTCGGCGATGGCCGTTTCGACGGCCGTTTCGGCTGCAACGCCTGCACGCCGCGCCCGCCGATGGTGCTCACCCTGCGCGGCGGCCAGCCCGTCGAGGTGTCGCGCGCGTCGGTCTATGCCCGGATCTATCGCGAGGACATGGCGCGGCTGCGGCCGGCCTGCCTGTCCGAGCGGCGCGATCGCAACGGCGCCTGTGCCGCCTATGTCGCCGATGCCGCGCGGATCGGCCGATTCGGCGCGGCGTGGACCGAGATGTTGGGCCATTGGGAACCTGAGGACAGCGACCTCCGGCAGCCGGAATCCCTGCGCGCATTTCTGAAAGAGACCGGCTACATCTCCTGAAAACAGGGGGAGGGGCACATATGCTTTGGGGCCTGATCATCTTCGTCCTCGCGCTGCTCGCGGCGCTGATTCTCTGGTCGGCATATGTCTCGCGCGGAGTCGAGCGCTGGGTGCCGATGGACGGCCGCCAGGTCGAAGTGCCCGGCGTGCGCATCCATTATGTCGAGATGGGCCCGGTCGACGCCCCCGCGATCGTGATGATCCACGGCATCATGAGCCAGCTGCGCGTCTTCACCTATGCGCTGGCCGGGCGCCTCGCCAGCGATCGGCGAGTGATCGTGATGGACCGCCCCGGCTGGGGCTATTCGGTGCTGACCGGCCCGCGGCTCGACCTTCGCGGCCAGGCCGATGCGGTCGCCGCGGCGATCCGCGCGCTCGGGCTGGAGAAGCCCCTCCTGGTCGGCCATTCGATGGGCGGCGCGGTCAGCCTGGCGCTGGCCCTCCGTCATCCCGACGCCGTGCGCGCGCTCGGCCTGATCGCGCCCTATACCCAGCCGATCGACAAGCCGCCCGAGCCGCTCAAGGGGCTCGTCGTCCCGGCGCCCCTCCGCCGGCTGATCGCCTGGACGATCGCGGTGCCGCTCTCGATGCGCACCGGCAAGGCCAAGACGGTGGCGGTCTTCGCCCCCGATCCGGTCCCCGAGGATTTCCCGATCAAGGCCGGCGGCGCGCTCGCCATCCGCCCTGCGAGCTTCCAGATGGGCTGCTACGAGATCGAGATGGCGCCCGAGGTGATGAAGGCCCAGGCGCCGCGCTATGGCGAGATCGCGATCCCCGTTTCCATACTCTATGGCCGCCAGGACGCGCTGCTCGATCCCGAGCTGCACGGGCGCAAGACGGCGACGGACATTCCCAACGGTGCGATCGAGATGCTCGATGGCGGCCACATGCTCCCGGTGACGCATGTCGACGCCACCGAGGCCTGGCTGCGCACGCTCTAGCTGCTGCCGATCTCCGCCGGCTCGGTGGTCCAGCCGAGCCGCGGGATGGTGATCGAGCGCTTCCCCGACAGGTCGGTGCGCGTCACGAACAGCTCCTTGCTCTCGATATATTGGAGCAGCCGGCGAACCCGCCCCAACGAGCTGGTGCCATAGGTGGCGGCGATCTCGTTGTCGCTCGGGCAGGGTGCGCCTTCGCGCGCGGCGCGGGCGATGAGCAGGAACGGCCCGAGCATGTCGTCGGGCAGCGCGCGCGCCGCCTCCAGCGCCTGCGCCCAGTCGTCGTCCGGATTGCCATGGATGCCGGCACGCGCCGCCGACAGCCGGCGGACGAAGTTCGACAGGTCGAGCGGCGGCCGGGCAAGCCCGACCATCCGGCAGCGCACCAGGAAGTCCTGGTAGAGCACAGAAGGCGAGCGATAGGTGCTCTCGGGATCCTCGACGATGTCGCGCAGCACGTCGGCGATCTTCTGCGCAGCCTCCTCGGCGTCGACCTCGGGCTCTTCCTCGCGGGCCGGCACCGATCGGGCGAGCGCCTCGAGCAGCCGGTCCGAGGCGAGCTGCGGTGCCTGGACCGGGGCGGGCGGCGTCGGCGGCGTCCATTCGGGCTCGGCGGGGGCGAGCAGCAGGTCCTTGAGCTCGGCCGAGGGCGCCTCGGGCAGCGGCGTCAGCTTGGGGCTGCCGCTGCGCGCGCTGGTCTCGACCGCGCCGATCTGGATCGACACCGGCCGGCGCGACACAGCCGGGCCGAGCGCGAGGAAATGGCCGCGCGCCAGGTCGCGGATCGCCTCGGCCTGGCGGCGTTCCATGCCGAGCAGGTCGGCGGCGCGCGCCATGTCGATGTCGAGAAAGGTGCGGCCCATCAGGAAGTTCGAGGCTTCGGCCGCGACATTCTTGGCCAGCTTGGCGAGGCGCTGGGTGGCGATCACCCCGGCAAGGCCGCGCTTGCGTCCGCGGCACATCAGATTGGTCATCGCGCTCAGCGAGGCACGGCGGACATCCTCGGCCACCTCGCCGCCGCCCGATGGGGCGAACAGCTGCGCCTCGTCGACCACCACCAGCGCCGGATACCAATGGTCGCGCGGCGCATCGAACATCGCGTTGAGGAAGGCGGCGGCGCATTTCATCTGCCCCTCGGCCTCGAGCCCTTCCAGGCTCAGCACCACCGAGGCGCGATGCTCGCGGATCCGTGTGGCGAAGCGGGCGATCTCGCGCTCGCTGTAATCCGCCGCCTCGATCGAGATATGGCCATATCGGTCGCTCAGCGTGACGAAGTCGCCCTCGGGATCGATGATCACCTGCTGGACATGGCCGGCGCTCTTCTCGAGCAGGCGGCGCAGCAAATGCGACTTGCCCGACCCCGAATTGCCCTGGACGAGCAAACGCGTCGCCAGCAGCTCCTCGAGATCCATGGCGACGGCATCGCCCTTGCCGTCCGTTCCCATGTCCACGCGCACTGTCATCGCAGACGCTTTGGCCGATGGCGGGGGCGGGGGGAAGCGGGTTCGGGTGAAAATCTGTGGGCGATACGGAAGCGAAACGCCGTGGCGTGCGCCCGGCGGCGCTTTCCGGTGCAAACCCTGCTTGCCGCCTGCTCTCGCCCGACGGATAGTCTGGGGGCATCGAAGGGGGACAATATGCGTGGATCGGCATGGGTTTTGGCTGCGGCAGCGGCGGCGATCGCGAGCCCGGCTGCGGCGCAGGGCGTGAAGCTGGTGCCGGGCGAAGAGGTCGTGTTCGCGCTCGATGGCGGCACGCCCGTCGGCGCGAAGCGCGCTTCCATCACGCCAAACGCGTTCGAGGCGGAGGTCGGCCGGCACTTCTCCGGCCAGAAGCCGCCCGAGGCCCCGGTGACGGAGGCCGTGCCGATTCCGGGTGGCGACCGCCTGCCGCTGGCGCCCGAGCCCGAAGCCGGCAAGCTCCGCTTCCGTTTCCTCCAGGTGCCCGGCACCGATCATGCGTTGCTGGTCGTCGATAATGGCTATGCCAAGGGGCTGCTCTACCGTGCGCAGATCACCAGCAATGGCCGGACCGGGCCGACCGATGTCTGCCTGGTCATGCCGGGCAAGGGCGGTGTCGAGCACTGGCCCTATGCGATCGCGTCGATCGAAGTGAGCGGGTTCGAGCTGGTCGATTGGAAGCCCGAGGACGGGGTGCCCTGCAAATAGCCTCGACTTACCCGGCAATCGCCCGCTAACCGGCGGGAATGTCTCAAGCGACCGACACGCTCCGCCGGGTCTTCGGCTTCGACGCCTTTCGCGGCGTCCAGGAGCAGGTGGTGGGCCGCGTCCTTGCCGGCGAGCGCACGCTGGCGGTGATGCCCACCGGCGCGGGCAAGTCGCTCACCTATCAGCTGCCCGCAGTGATGCTCGAGGGAACCTGCGTCGTCGTCAGCCCGCTGATCGCGCTGATGCACGACCAGCTCCGCGCCGCCGAGGCGGTCGGCATCCGCGCGGCGACGCTCACCTCGGTCGACGACAACCGCGCCGAGACGATCGAGCGTTTCCGCGCCGGCCAGCTCGACCTGCTCTACATCGCGCCCGAACGCGCCTCGGGCGAGGGCTTCCGCAACCTGCTCACCCAGGCCAAGCTCAGCCTGTTCGCGATCGACGAGGCGCACTGCGTCTCCGAATGGGGGCATGATTTCCGCCCCGACTACCGGCTGCTTCGCCCGCTGCTCGATCGCTTCCCGGAGGTGCCGCGCCTCGCGCTCACCGCCACCGCCGACGCGCATACCCGCGCCGACATCCTCGAGCAGCTCGGGCTGCCGCAGGAGGGGATGATCGTCGCTGGCTTCGACCGGCCCAACATCCGCTATGCCATCGCCCCGCGCGAGAACACCACGCGCCAGGTGATCGACCTGATCCAGGAGACGCCAGGCCCCGGCATCGTCTATGCCCAGACCCGCGCTGGCGTCGAGAAGCTCGCCGAGAAGCTCGCGGCGGAGACCGGCCGGCCGGTGCTGCCCTATCATGCCGGGCTCGATCCCGATGTCCGCCGCCGCAACCAGGCGGCCTTTGTCGCCAGCGAGGACATGGTGGTGGTCGCCACCGTCGCCTTCGGCATGGGCATCGACAAGCCCGATGTCCGCTTCGTCGCCCATGCCGGCCTGCCCAAGTCGATCGAGGCCTATTATCAGGAAACAGGCCGCGCGGGCCGCGACGGCGATCCGGCGGTGGCGCATCTCTTCTGGGGCGCCGACGACTTCGCCCGCGCCCGCCAGCGGATCGGCGAAGTGGAGCCTGCGCGCCAGCCCGGCGAGCGCGCCCGGCTCACGGCGCTCGGCGCATTGGTCGAGACCGCCACCTGCCGCCGCCGTATCCTGCTCAAGCATTTCGGCGAGAACAACGCGCCGGAAAGCTGCGGCAATTGCGACAATTGCCTGAGCCCGCCGGCCGCGATCGACGCGACGGTGACCGCGCAGAAATTCCTCTCCGCGGTATTCCGCACCGGCATGATGTTCGGGGTCGGCTATATCGAGAGCATATTGCTCGGCCAGTCGAGCGATCGCAGCATCAGCAACGGCCATGAGAGCCTCTCGGTCTTCGGCATCGTCGAGGGCGAGGAGGCGACGCTGGTCAAGCCGGTCGCCCGCGCTCTGCTGCTGCGCGACGCACTCCGGGCGAACGATCATGGCGGCCTCGAATTCGGGCCGGAGGCGCGCGCTATCCTCAAGGGTGGGGCCAAGGTCGAGCTGGTGCTGCCGCCCAAGCGCGAGCGGCGCCGGCGGGGCGGCGGCAAGGCGGGTGGGGACAATCCCGTCGGCAATCCGCTGTTCGAGGCGCTGCGCGCCAAGCGCCGCGAGATCGCGCAGGAAACCGGGCTGCCGCCCTATGTGATCTTCCATGATTCGGTGCTGCGCGACATGGCGCTGCTCAAGCCCGAGAGCAGCGCCGCGATGGGCAACATCTCCGGCGTTGGCGCGCGCAAGCTCGACGCTTATGGTGACGCCTTCCTGCAAGTGATCCGCGAGGCCGCGTGAGAATCCTGCTCGCCAGTCTGGTCCTGCTCGCCGCCTGCGCGCCGCAGCCCGGACCCGCGCCCGCCCCGCCGAGCATCGCGATGGACCGCAACAGCTGGGGCCGCCCGGTCTCGCGCTGGACGATCGATGCGGCCGGCAAGGGCAGCTACACCATGCCAGAGCCGGATGTCTTCAAGGCGGAGCGGCTGGTCACGCGCGGCTTCTCCGCCGGTCCCGCCGGTTTCGCCGAGATCCGCAAGCTGCTTGCGTTGGGCGAGAAACATGCCGGGCGCGAGCTGGAATGCGGCCCGCGGATCACCGATCAATATTACGGCACGGTCCGCTGGGGCAGTGCCAGCCTGAGCTACGACATGGGCTGCCAGGATCCCGCGACCGAAGAGGTGCTCAAGGGCATCACCGCGGCCGAGCGCCGGGTCGCGGGCTGGGCTGCCAATCAACCGATCCTCGAAACCCGGAAGGTGGAAAACCAATGAACCTGCGCCGCGTCGATGACAGCATCTCCGTCGCTCCCCAGATCGCCGCCGAGGACATGAGCTTCCTCGCCGAGCAGGGCTTCAGCTTCGTGATCAACAACCGCCCCGACGAGGAGGAAGCGGGCCAGCCCGAGGGCGAGGCGATCCGCGCCGCGGCCGAGGCCGCCGGGCTCGGCTATGCTGCGATCCCCGTCACCCATGCCGGCTTCTCCTCGGCCCAGGTCGAGGCGATGGCGGCGGCGCTGGCCGAGGCGAACGGCCCGGTGCTCGCCTATTGCCGTTCGGGCACGCGCTCGTGCAATCTCTGGGCGCTTGCCGAGGCGTCGCGCGGCAGCGATCCCGCGGAGATCACCGCCAAGGCCGCCCAGGCCGGCTATGACATCTCGGGCATCCGCCCGCTGCTCGACCAGCTCTCCGGCAAGGCGTGACGCAGCTCTACGTCTTCGCCGGCTCGCTCGGCGCCATCCTGGTGATGACGCTGGCGGCCTGGGCGCTTGGTCTGGGCCGCGGTGCCGCCATCGCCAGCGCCGAGGAGGCATGCGAGACCGCCCAGGGCATGATCTCGGGCTTCGATGCCGGCGAGGCGCTGCTCGGCAGCGACGGCCGGGCCGCCCTGGTCCATGGCAAGGCGGGCGATGTCGCGCTGCTCAAGATGCACGGCGCCCGTGTTGCGGTGCGGCATCTGCGCCTGCCGCTGACCAGCCAGGCGACCCCCGATGGTCTCCGTGTCGACAGCGGCGACCGGCGCTTCGGCACCGTGCTGCTGCGCGGCGTGACAGGTTACTGACAACGGGGTAAGTAGGCACTATGCCCGTGGTGCCTCTTCTTCCCGATCCGGTGACCTACGCCATTCCCGGATTCGTCGTGCTGATCTTGGCGGAGATGCTGATCGCGCGTATCCGCGATCGCCGCCGCTTCTGCCCCAGGGACACGCTGACCAGCCTTGCGCTGGGGCTCGGCAGCACCGTGGCCGGCCTGCTCACCACCGGCCTTGTCTATGCGCTGGCGACGTGGCTCTACCAGTTCCGCATCTTCACGATCGGCTTCGCCTGGTACTGGTTCGTCTTCGCCTTCGTGCTCGACGATTTCGCCTATTATCTCTTCCACCGCGCCGCGCACCGCGTCCGCTGGTTCTGGGCGAGCCATGTCATCCACCATTCGAGCCAGCATTATAACCTGACCACGGCGCTGCGGCAGACCTGGACCGGTTTCGTGAGCATCAGCTTCGTCTTCCGCCTGCCGCTGTTCCTGATCGGCTTCCACCCGGCGATGATATTCTTCGTCGCGGGGCTGAACCTGATCTACCAGTTCTGGATCCACACCGAGACGGTCGGCCGCATGCCGCGCTGGTTCGAGGCGGTGATGAACACGCCGTCGCACCACCGCGTCCACCACGCGACCAACCCGCGCTATCTCGACAAGAACTATGCCGGGGTCTTCATCATCTGGGACCGCATGCTCGGCACCTATGAACCCGAGCGCGACGACGAGCGGCCGCGCTATGGCATCGTCAAGGACCTGGGCAGCTTCAACGTCCTGTGGGCCGCGTTCCACGAATGGATCGGCATCGCCCGGGACGTGTGGGCGGCGCCGGACATGAAGTCCCGAATTGGCTACATGATCGCGCCGCCGGGCTGGAGCCACGATGGCAGCCGCGATACATCCGAGACCATCAAGGCGCGCTGGGAGGCGCGGCAGCAGCAACAGCGGGGGGATGCGTGGAAGCAGCCGACATCGTCGTCATCGGTGGAGGATCGGGCGGGAGCGCCGTCGCAGGCCGCCTGAGCGAGGAGGGCAGGTACAGCGTCGCGGTGCTGGAAGCGGGCGGCCGCAACACCAGCATCAAGACCCGCATGCCCGGCATGATGCCGTTCCAGCGCCCCGGCGCCAACTGGGCGTTCGAGACCGTGCCGCAGCGCGGATTGAACGGCCGGCGCGGCTATCAGCCCCGCGGCCGCGGCCTCGGCGGCTCCAGCGCGATCAACGCGATGCTCTATGTCCGCGGCCACCACCGCGACTATGACGAGTGGCGCGACCTCGGCTGCACCGGCTGGGGCTGGGACGACATGCTCCCCTGGTTCAAACAGGCCGAGCACAATGTCCGCGGCGCCAGCGACTATCATGGCGACAAGGGTCCGCTCTGGGTCAGCGACCAGCTCTGGGCGCATCCCGGCTCCGAGGCGTTCATCGACGCCTGCGGCGAGCTCCAGATTCCGCGCAACGACGATTTCAACGGTGCCGAGCAGTCGGGCGCCGGCCTGTTCCAGGTCACCCAGAGGAACGGCGAGCGCTGGACCGCCGCGCGTGCCTATCTCGACCGCCGCGACAATCTCGAGATCATCACCGATGCGATGGTCGAGCGGGTGCTGTTCGAGGAGGGCCGCGTCTGGGGTGTCGCCTATCAGCGCGACGGCCAGGCCCGCGAGATCCGCGCCCGCCGCGCCGTGGTCCTTGCCGCCGGCGCCTTCCAGACCCCGCAGCTGCTGATGCTCTCGGGCATCGGCCCGGGCGAGCATCTGCGCGAGATGGGTCTGTCGGTGCGGATCGACCGACCCGCGGTCGGCGGAAACTTGCAGGACCATGTCGACTATGTCGCCGCCTTCGAGACCCAGGGCAGCTTCTTCCTCGGCCGCTCAGCGGCAGGCACGCTCAAGTCGCTGGGCTCGATCGGCCGCTGGATGGTCAGCCGCAAGGGGCGGATGACCACCCCCTATGCCGAGGCCGGCGCCTTCCTGCGCAGCGATCCGTCGCTAGAGCGGCCCGATCTCCAGCTTCATTTCCTGATCGCGATCGTCGAGGATCATGGCCGCACCGCGGTGCCCGGGCACGGCTTCAGCTGCCATGCCTGTGTGCTGCGCCCGGAGAGCCGCGGCACCGTCCGTCTCCAGTCGCTCGATCCGCGCGTGGCGCCGCTGATCGACCCCGATTTCCTCGGCGATCCGCGCGACCTGGAGTTGCTCAAGAAGGGCACCAGGGCGATGTACCGCGTGCTCGAGGCACCCCAGCTCGCCCAGTATCGCGGCCGCGACCGCTATCCGATCGACCTGGACGACGATGCCGCGCTCGAACGCCTGATCCGCGCCCGCGCCGACACGATCTACCATCCGGTGGGCACCGCCCGCATGGGCTCGGACGAGGGCGCGGTGGTCACCCCGCGGCTCAAGGTCCGCGGCGTCGAGGGGCTCTACATCGCCGATGCCTCGATCATGCCCCGGCTGGTCGGCGGCAACACCAACGCCCCGAGCATCGTGATCGGCGAACGCTGCGCCCAGTTCATCAAGGAAGATCTGGGCAACTAGCTCCCGCTCCCCTTTGGGAGCGGGAAGGGGCCCGCGAGCGTAGCGAGTGGGAAGGGTGAGGGCGTCCTCACCACCCGACCCTCACCCTTCCGCGCCTTCGGCGCTCCCTCCCTCTCCCAAAGGGAGAGGGACTGAAAAAAGGGCCGGCGGTCTTAAACCACCGGCCCAGTCGTCCGCAGGAGGAACCTCGGTTGGGCGCCGCCCCTCAGGAGAGGAGAAGGCGCGGCGCCCGATCTCGTCAGTAGTTGTAGGCGCGCTCGCCGTGCGCATTGATGTCCAGGCCTTCGACCTCGACTTCCTTGCTCGGGCGGATGCCGATGGTGAACTTGAGCAGCAGGAACAGGACCAGCGACACACCGCCCGAGAGCAGCAGGGTGACGCCCACGCCGGTCGCCTGGGTCACCAGCTGCGTCGCCATGTCGTATTTGCCGGCAACCGCCGGGATCACGGTGAAGTCCATGAAGCCCTGGCCGCCCAGCGTCGGGTCGGCGACGACCGCGGTGCCGATCGCGCCGATGATGCCGCCGATGCAGTGGACGCCGAACACGTCGAGCGTGTCGTCATAGCCGAGCTTGTTCTTCACCGTGGTGACGAAGAAGAAGCAGACCACCGAGGCGACCGCGCCCAGCACGACCGAGGTCATCGGGGCGGCGAAGCCCGCCGCCGGGGTGATCGCGACCAGGCCGGCGACCACGCCCGAGGCCGCGCCGAGCAGCGACGGCTTGCCGTGGACGACCTGCTCGATGATTGCCCACATCGCGCCCGCCGCCGCGGTGGCGACCATGGTGTTGATGAAGGCGAGCGAGGCGAACTTGTTGGCTTCGAGGTTGGAGCCGGCGTTGAAGCCGAACCAGCCCACCCAAAGCAGCGAGGCGCCGATCATGGTCATGGTCAGCGAGTGCGGGGGCATCGGCTCGTTCTTGTAGCCGGTACGCTTGCCGATCACGAGACAGCCGACCAGGCCGGCGATGCCCGCATTGATGTGCACCACGGTGCCGCCCGCGAAGTCGAGCGCGCCCAGGCCCCACAGATAGCCATGGTCGGTGGGCAGGCTGGCGGTGAAGTCCGGGCCCGGCCAGTACCAGACCATGTGCGCCATCGGGTAATAGACCAGGATCGACCAGGCCACGACGAACAGGATCAGCGGGGTGAACTTCACCCGCTCGGCGAACGCGCCGACGATCAGCGCCGGGGTGATCATCGCGAAGGTCATCTGGAAGACGACGAAGGTCGTCTCGGGCAGATAGACGCCGTTTGAGAAGGTCGCGGCGAAGGTGTTGGCGTCAACGCCGTGCATCAGCGCCTTGGAGAAGCCGCCGACGAACAGGTTGAGCGCGCCGCCATTGGTGAAGGCCATCGAATAGCCGATGGTCACCCAGAGCAGGCCGGCGACGCAGACGATGGTGAGCACCTGCATCAGCACCGAGAGCATGTTCTTGGTGCGGACCAGGCCGCCATAGAAGAGCGCGAGGCCGGGCACCGACATCATCAGCACCAGCGCGGCCGAGACGAGCATCCAGGAGACGTCGCCCTTGTTGACCATCGCATCGGTCGGCACGACCGGCGCGGCGGCGGCCGGCGCCTGCGCGAGGGCAGGCATCGCGGCGAACAGGGCGCCGAGCCCCGCCCCCGCAGCAATCTTCATCGCTAGTTTCATCTGGACCCCCATCTTACAGCGCCGTCTCGTCGGTCTCGCCCGTGCGGATGCGCACGGCCTGGCCGACATCGAGGACGAAAATCTTGCCATCGCCGATCGCGCCGGTGCTGGCGGCGGCCTGGATCGCTTCGACGGCGCGGTCGGCCAGATCGGCCCCCACCACGACCTCGATCTTGATCTTGGGCACCATGTTGGTGCTGTATTCCGCGCCGCGATAGATTTCGGTCTGCCCCTTCTGGCGGCCGAAGCCCTTCACTTCCGACACGGTCATGCCCGCGACCCCGACGCCCGTGAGCGCCTCGCGGACTTCGTCCAGCTTGAATGGTTTTATGATGGCGATGATGAGCTTCATTTCGCCCCCTCGTTTGGCGGTTATCCCGGGGGCTCTCGTCGCAAACAGCGTGCCAAGCGCAAGAAACGCACGATTCCATGCGGTTCCGGCGCAATCAAATATTACGGAGAGGTAAAAATTTGTGCAGTTGCGAAGGCATGCTCAAAAAACGGGCAGATTCTGCAGCGCGCCGGGTGCCGAATTTTCGCGCAGAGGCGCGGAGGCGCAGAGAAGGCGGATTTCGCCGCGAAGCGGCCGGCCTCTTGTTCGAAGCGAAGGGCCAGGCCATCCCCACAACACGCCTCTTCTGCGCTCTCTGCGCCTCTGCGCGAACCATTCTTCTTCGCGTCTCCGCGCCTTCGCGTGAAAAATGAAGTAAGCAGCAAAGCATGACGCTCGCGCTTTCCCTCGCCCTGCTCCTTCTCGCCCCGCAGGACGACCTCCCTCCGGTTCGCTATCCGGTGCTCGCGGCCGAGGCGACGAGCGCAAAGGGCTTCGTGCCCACCGGATGGACGCTGGAGAGCAGCGCCACCGGCGACCTCGACGGCGACGGCAAGCCCGATCTCGCCTTCGCGCTGCACATGACCGACCCGGCCAATGTGCTGGAGAACAAGGGCGGCTTTTGCGGCGAGACGCTAGACACTAATCCGCGCATCCTCGCCGTCGCGCTGGCGCGGCCGGGTGGCGGCTACCGGCTCGTCGTCCAGAACCACAGCCTTGTCCCGCGCCGCGACAATGCCTGCGCCGAGGACTGGTTCGACAGCGAAGGCGTGAGCGGCGGCGGGCTGGCGATCGCGCGCGGCAATGTCGTGGTCACGCTCGGCCGCTTCATGAGCGCCGGCGGCTGGGGCATGGGCAGCACGGTGTTCACGCTGCGCTGGCGGGAGAATGCGCTGCGGCTGATCGGCTTCGACGTCCGGAACACCCAGCGCAACAGCGGCGAGACCTCCTCGCTCAGCATCAACTATCTAACCCGCAAGGTGCGAACCGGCCATGGCTCGATCGAGAGCGATGCCGAGAAGATCCGCTGGAGCCGGCTCCCCGGCGCCGGGCTCCCGACCATCGACGCGATCGGCAACGGGCTCGATTATGATCCGGGCGGGCTGGTCGGCGGGCTGTGATGCTGCTCGCCATCCTCCTCTCCGCGATGGCGATGACGCTGATCGTCGGGGTGCGCTACCTGCTGGCGAGCGGTGGCTTCGCGCTCGCCACCCGGCTGCGCCACCCCGGCCTCTATGCCGGGCTAGACGGCCAGATCCGCCGCGAGATCGGCTGGAGCCTCGCCAGTGCCGCGATCTACGGCGTGCCGGCGGGTGTGGTCGCCTGGGGCTGGCAGAACCATGGCTGGACGCGGATCTACGCCGACGCCAACGCCTTTCCGCTCTGGTACCTGCCCGTCTCGGTACTGCTCTATCTGCTCGCGCACGACGCCTGGTTCTACTGGACGCATCGCTGGATGCACCGGCCCGCGCTGTTCCGTCGCATGCACGCCGTCCACCATGCCAGCCGTCCGCCGACCGCCTGGGCGGCGATGAGCTTCCACCCGCTGGAAGCGATCACCGGCGCGGTGGTGATCCCGGCGCTCGTCTTCCTCGTCCCCATCCATGTCGGCGCGCTCGGGCTGGTGCTCGCGATCATGACCGTGATGGGCGTCACCAACCATATGGGCTGGGAGATCTGGCCGCGCTTCGTCTGGCAGGGGCCGCTCGGCGCCTGGCTGATCACCGCCAGCCATCATCAGCGGCACCACGAACAATATGGATGCAATTTTGGACTCTATTTCCGTCACTGGGACCGGCTTTGCGGTACCGACAAGGGCCTTGGCGCTTTCGATCGCGACCACGCTGCTGCTGGGCGCCGCCGCGCCCGCGCCGAATGAGGGCGGCGCGCTCGACATCGCGTTTACCGGGCTGCGCTCGGCCAAGGGCGTGGTGCGGATCTGCCTGGTGCAGGACCCGACCGACTTTCCCGATTGCCGGGAGGGCAAGGGCGCGCTGAAGCGCACGCTCCCGGCCGCCAACCCTCGCATCCGCCTCGAAGGTCTGGCGCCCGGCGACTATGCGATTGCCGCGATCCACGATGCCAATGGCAATGCGAAGCTCGATACGGTGCTCGGCATTCCGCGCGAGGGTTTCGGCTTCTCGCGCAATCCTGCGATCCGCTTCGGCCCGCCGCGCTACAAGGATGCGCGCTTCACCCTAGGCGCAGATGCCCAGATGCAACAGGTTCGGATTCGCTACCTTTTATAGGAACTTGCAGGGATCGGGCCGCGTTTCGCGCCTGCAACATCCTGAAGGCCAGTTCATGATCCGACTTTGCGGCGCCCTCCTCGTCTCGCTTCTCGCCGTTGCCCGCGCCTGGGCGCAGGACCAGGCCGAGCCCCAGTCCACGCCGCAGTCGGCCGAAGTCGCCGAGGCGGCGAGCGAAGGCGCGGCGCGGCTCACCCTCGGCGTCGGCGCTGCCTATTTCCCCGACTATGAAGGCTCGAGCCACAATCGCTGGACGCCGATCCCGGTCGCCAATGGCACGGTGGCGGGGATGAGCTTCACCCTGGTCGGCAACCGCGCCCAGCTCGACGTGATCCCCAACGCGACCGGCCCCGGCTGGGACATCCAGTTCGGCCCCGTCGCGGTCTACAACATGAACCGCTCGAACCGCGATTCCATCCGCGATCCCCGCGTCCGCGCGTTGGGCGAAGTCGATTCCGCGCTTGAGGTCGGCGGCTATTTCGGCATCGGCCGCACCGGGCTGATCACCAGCGATTTCGACAAGCTCTCGGTAACCGTATCCTATCGCAAGGACGTGACCCGGGTGCACCGCGCCGGCATCTGGAACCCGGTGGTCACCTATTCGACGCCGCTCAGCACCAAGGCGATGGTCAGCCTCTCGGCCTCGGCCGAGATCGTCGAGGATCGCTATGCCCGCACCTATTTCGGCGTCACCCCGGCGCAGAGCCTCGCCAGCGGGCTGCCCGTGTTCCGGCCCGAGGGCGGCCAGAAGGACATTACCTTTGGCGGCTATTTCGCCTATGCGCTCACCGGCAACCTGACCAAGGGCCTGTCGCTGGTCGCCGGCGGCACCTATCGCAAGCTGGTCAAGGACTTCGCCGACAGCCCGCTGGTCAGCATCGCCGGCGACCGCAACCAGTGGACCGGCGCGGCCGGGCTGGCGCTCACCTTCTGAGCGCTGGACCTCGCTTCCCCAAGCGCCTAAGACCGCCGTCATCCCCGGGGGAGCGCTGATGCGCGCTTGAGAGGGAAGCAGCAGCTTCCGACCCGCTGAACCTGATCCGGCTGACACCGGCGTAGGGAGGGAGCGGCCCCACCACAGGACCGTCCTCTCCCCTTTGGAGAAGTGACGAATGGCCGACATCCCCGCCAAGACCGAACTCGCCGTCACCACCGGCGCTATCCGCGGCTCGAAGAAGATCCATGTCGGCCCGCTGAAGGTCGCGATGCGCGAGATCCATCTCGAGCCGGGCTCGGGCGAGGCGCCGGTCCGCGTCTACGACACCTCCGGTCCCTATACCGATCCCGAAGCCCGGATCGACATCATGGCCGGCCTGCCCGAACTGCGCCGCGACTGGATCCGCGCCCGCGGCGACGTGGAAGAGGTCACCCAGCGCGAAGTCCGTCCCGAGGACAATGGCCAACTCGGCCCTGATCGCTCGGGCGGCGTCCAGCCCTTCCCCAACGTCCGCAAGAAGGTGCTGCGCGCCAAGGCCGGCGCCAACGTCAGCCAGATGTACTACGCCAAGCGCGGCATCATCACGCCCGAGATGGAATATGTCGCCGAGCGCGAGAATCTCGGCCGCGCCCGCCTCGCCGAATATGTCCGCGACGGGCAGAGCTTCGGCGCGTCGATCCCCGATTACGTCACGCCGGAATTCGTCCGCGAGGAAGTCGCCCGCGGCCGCGCGATCATTCCGAACAACATCAACCACCCGGAATCGGAGCCGATGGCGATCGGCCGCAACTTCCTGGTCAAGATCAACGCCAATATCGGCAACTCCGCCGTCGCCTCGAACGTGGCGCAGGAAGTCGACAAGATGGTCTGGGCGATCCGCTGGGGCGCCGACACGATCATGGACCTGTCGACCGGCCGCAACATCCACGACACCCGCGAATGGATCATGCGCAATTCGCCCGTCCCCGTCGGCACCGTGCCGATCTACCAGGCGCTCGAAAAGGTCGGGGGCATCGCCGAGGACCTGACCTGGGAGATCTTCCGCGACACGCTGATCGAGCAGGCCGAGCAGGGCGTGGATTACTTCACCATCCATGCCGGCGTCCGCCTGCCTTACGTCCCGCTCACCGCCAAGCGCGTCACCGGCATCGTCTCGCGCGGCGGCTCGATCATGGCGAAATGGTGCCTCGCGCACCACAAGGAGAGCTTCCTCTACGAGAAGTTCGACGAGATCACCGAGATCATGAAGGCCTATGACATCGCCTACTCGCTCGGCGACGGTCTCCGCCCCGGCTCGATCGCCGACGCAAACGACGAAGCCCAGTTCGCCGAGCTCTATACCCTCGGCGAGCTCACCCACCGCGCCTGGGCGCAGGACGTGCAGGTGATGATCGAGGGCCCCGGCCATGTGCCGATGCACAAGATCAAGGAGAATATGGACAAGCAGCTCGAAGCGTGCGGCGAGGCGCCCTTCTACACGCTCGGGCCGCTCACCACCGATATCGCGCCGGGCTATGACCATATCACCAGCGGCATCGGCGCCGCGATGATCGGTTGGTACGGCACCGCGATGCTCTGCTACGTCACGCCGAAGGAGCATCTCGGGCTCCCGGACCGTGACGACGTCAAGGTCGGCGTGGTCACCTACAAGCTCGCCGCCCATGCCGCCGATCTCGCCAAGGGCCATCCCGCGGCCAAGGTCCGCGACGATGCGCTGAGCCGCGCCCGCTTCGAGTTCCGCTGGCGCGACCAGTTCAACCTCTCGCTCGATCCGGACACGGCGGAGAAGTATCACGACCAGACGCTACCGGCCGAAGGCGCCAAGACCGCGCATTTCTGCTCGATGTGCGGCCCCAAATTCTGCTCGATGAAGATCACCCAGGAAGTCCGCGACTTCGCCGCCAAGCAGAACGCGCCGGTCGAGGGCTTCCTTGCAGCGGAAGACGCCGAGGCAGGCATGGAGGCGATGTCGAAGCTCTACCACGAGACCGGCCGCGAGCTCTACATGGGCCAGGGCGACCGCGAGCACGATTGAGCCGAATGGCTTGACTCGGGCAGGCCGGGCATCGTTCCTTCGCAGGCGAACAGCTGTGCGGAGGACCGATGCCCCTGCTTGCCCTGGCCCTTGCGGCCGCCAATCCCGCCTTCCCGCCGATGGACGACGATCTTCGCGCCGAATGCGCGCGCGTGGCGAAGGTCTATCCGCTCCTGATGATCGCCGCGATGGCCGAGGGGCCGATCGATTGCGGCGATCCGGAGTCGGGCGAGTCGGTCGATTGCGCCGCGGGCGAGACCCCGGAGCAGAAAAAGGCCCATGCCCTGCGCTGGGAGCTCCGCAAATATCAGGAGGCCGGCTACAAGGCCGCGGACGCTGCCTGCGACGACTGGCGCGCCTATCCCAAATCCGACGACATGCGCGCGATCGCGGCCAGCGCCATCGCCGAGGCCCGTTCGCGCGACAAGGCGACTTCGGTACCGCCGGCCCCGGCGCCGGCAAACTGACGCGCCCGATAGTCCGGTGGCGCGGGGCGCGCTTGACCCACTGGAACATTATGGCAACATTCGGCGCGAACACGCCGGAGCCTGCCGCATGACCGATCATTGCACCGATTTCGATTTCCAGCAGGGCCGCTGGACCGTCCATCACCGCCGTCTCAAGTCGCGCCTGACCGGCTGCACCGAATGGGAGACCTTTGCCGGCACCAGCGAGCAGCGCCCATTGCTCGGCGGCAACGGCAATGTCGAGGACAATCTCCTCCATCTGCCCGCCGGCGACTATCGCGCCGTGGCGCTGCGCTCCTATGATCCGGAAGCCGGCACCTGGGCGATCTGGTGGCTCGACGCCCGCAATCCCCATGCGCTCGACATGCCGGTGACCGGCCGGTTCGAGCAGGGCATCGGCACCTTCTTCGCCGACGACACGCATGAGGGGCGCGCGGTCCGCCTGCGCTTCCTCTGGCTCGACACGCATGGCGATGCGCCGCGCTGGGAGCAGGCGCTGTCGGCCGATGGCGGCGAGAGCTGGGAGACCAACTGGGTGATGGAGTTCACCAGGGCCTGAGGCCGGTCCCGATCGCCGGAGTCATGTCCGAAACGGACAAGCTTGCGTCCAAAGCCGAGCCAAACCCCGATACCCTCGCGCGCAGGCAGTGAGGGGAGGGGGCGATGGTGCGGGGATGGCAGGAACTGGCCGGAATATTGCTCCCCTTGGGCGGGCTGGCCACGGCGCCCGCCGCGCTGGCGCAGAATGGCGAGCCGATCCTGATGCCGCCTCCCGCGGACGATTTCTCTGCGGTGACGACCAGGGCGGCGGCGAACAAGCTCGTCCGGCAGGGTCGGCTGGTGAAGGTCGACTATTTCCCCCGCGAACTGGGCGGGCCGGAGGACCCGAACAATATCGGCTACATCACGCCGGAAGCGATGATCGAGCGCGAGCTCACCATCCGCGTCCTGTATCTCTTCCTCAGGGACGATCTGATCGACCATCTCGAAGTCGTGCCCGAGTATAAGGGGAAGAGCGTCGTTCCCGCCCGCATCCGCTATCTGTCCCGCCACAGCCGGGAGGGCAGCGGCGGCAAGCCCTATGAGCGGGTGGTCGAGGTCTGGTGATAGGGGCCGCCCATGGGCACCGGCATCGGCATCGGGGAGCGAGCGATGACGCAGGCATGGCAGGGACTGGCCGGCGCGCTGCTGCTGTTCGGCACGCTGAGCCTCGCGCCCGAGGGGGCGGCGCAGGAGGCGCAAGGCGTGGTCAACGGCCCCGACTTCTCGGAAATCACCAGCAAGGCGGCAGCGCAGAAGCTGGTCCGCCAAGGCCAACTGGTACGGATCCGCGCCTTCCCCGCCGAACTGGGCGGCCCGGACTACAAGCGCAACATCCTCTACGTCCCGCCCGAGGTCGAGGAGGCCCGCCAGCTCCTGATCGGCACTCTCCGCCGCTTCGCCGAGGAAGACCTGATCGACAGCCTCGACGTGCAGATGGAGTACAAGGGCATCAGCGTCATCCCCGCGCGCATCCGCTATATCGGAACGCACAGCCGGGGCGGGGAACCGTTCGAGGCGGTGGTGGAGGTTTGGTAGGCACCACTAGCTAAGTGGAAGCCTTGCAAAGGCTGCGTAGACCGGCAACCATGGGAAGATGCGCTATCTAATCTACTGCGATGAATCGGATGAGAAGGGGAAGTTTTACTCCAATTTCTATGGTGGATGCCTTTTACGCGCCTCAGACCGGCAGGCCATAGAGGCCGAGCTGAATCTCGTGAAGGCGGAGAATGATCTCCGGGGTGAGCTAAAATGGACGAAGATTGGTACTTACAACGAAGAAGGCTATATCCAGTTTGTGGATAAGATATTTGACTTTGTAGAAGCTGGTCTTCTAAAAATAAGAATTATGTTCACGCAAAACATAAATCGACCAAAGCGACTCGAGCAATATCAAATAGGCAATGAATATTTCTTGCTATATTATCAATTTCTCAAGCATGCATTTGGATTGCGGTTTTGTAACCCTGAGAGGAATGCCCAGGTAACTGTCGCAGTTTATCTGGATGACGTACCTGATACAAAAGAGAAGTTGGATAATTTTAAAAATTATCTAAGTGGCCTCTCGGATTTTCCAGTGTTCCATCGAGAAAGAATTGCAATACATAAGGAAGATATCACAGACGTCGATTCTAGAAATCACGTAATACTCCAAGCTGTTGATGTGGTGCTTGGCTCAATGCAATTCAGATTGAATGATCTTCACAAAGTTAAGCCAGAAGGATCTCGCCATCGAGGGAAGCGGACAAGAGCTAAAGAGAGGGTTTATAAGCACATCAATAGTAGAATTAGAGCTATATACCCCAATTTCAATATTGGTGCGTCAACTGGTCAGGGCGAAGGGCCTTCCTCTAAGTGGCTACACCCCTATCGCCACTGGTGTTTCGTGCCGACGGATAGCATCCAAGACCGCACTAAAGGCAAGAAAGCCAAGTGACCCCACGGTAGCCTACATCAATACCCTCAGCGAAACTGGGGGCTTCGGCTTCCGCAGGGTCAAAACTAGAATGGCGTTGATTCGACTCAAATGCAAGCCTGATTTTTGGATTTATAATTTTGTCAACCCTTTAATGCTGTGGAAAACGTGCATGAAATGCGCTCCACGGCCACGACCTTGGAGGCCCTTCACAGAAGGGTAAATCTCTAGAATGCCTGGGCATCTGGCAAATCGTTCGCAATACTCTGTTGGACGCCGCGACGCCGGCTTGGGTATGGCGCTCTCATGCCCCACCTGGCCCACATCGCCCTGATCGTCCGAGACTATGACGAGGCCCTCGCCTTCTACATCGGCAAGCTCGGCTTCACGCTGGTCGAGGACACATACCAGCCCGAGCAGGACAAGCGCTGGGTGACGATCCGCCCGCCCGGCGCGCCGGAGAACGCTGCTACCCTCCTCCTCGCTCGCGCGGTCACGCCCGAACAGGAAGCGGCAATCGGCAACCAGGCCGCGGGCCGCGTCTTCCTGTTCCTCGCCACCGATGATTTCGAGCGCGACTTCGCCGCCTACACCAAGGCCGGCGTCCATTTCGTCCGCGCGCCCACCGATCAGCCCTATGGCAAGGTCGCGGTGTTCGAGGACCTTTACGGCAATCGCTGGGACCTGATCGAGCACCGCCAGGCCTGATCGCCGCCGCCCCGATTTGCCTGCAAGCCCATGCAGCTATATCCTCCCACCATCCGCCCTGGGGGAACCGCCATGAACACGCACAAGCTGCTGCAGGCCGCGCTTATCCTGTTCGGTGTCGTCTGCTGCCTCGTCTATCCGCTCGCCATCGTCTGGCCCTCGGGCTGGGCCTGGCATGAGGGGTCGCCGGCCGCCTCCAACTATTTCCTGATGATCGTCGGGGTCTATGCGACGCTCGGCATCTTCCTGATCCGCGCCGCCGCCGATCCGCAGGCGAACCGGTCGCTGATCCTCTTCGCCATCTGGTCGAGCCTGGTCCATGGGCTGATCATGGGCGCCCAGTCCTTCGCCCAGCCGATGCACATGGGGCACATCCCCGGCGACGTGTCGGCGTTGCTGATCATGGCGGCGGTGCTGGCCTGGTTGCTCCACGCCGATCGCACCCAGGCCGCCGATGCCCCGGCCTGACGGTCCGCCCGTGCCGCCGCCGCGTCTCACCACGGACACCGCTGCAGCCCCCGAGCCCCATCCCCTCGCCACGCCCCAGACCGCCCGCGCCAGTATCCGCATAGGAGAACGCATCGCCCTGGAGGCCGAGGCGCGCGCCACGCCGATCGGGCTGCTCGCGATCGGCGGCATGGTCGCGGCGATACTGCTCGCGGTGCCGCCGATCCTCCGCGCCGCCCGCGCGCCGCACCGGCTCCCGCCCGGCTGATGGATGCTCCCGTGCAACACTTGCCGGCAAACGATCCTACAGCACTCGCGCAATAGGATTTCGTCTGATCCAAGCTTGCGGATGGAACAGCAGGACCATCGTATCGCATTCGATCCCGCGCTATCCGCAGGGATCGATCCCTTCCACCCTCCCGCAACGGCATCCGCCGCGGCGGCGCTGCCGCCGGCCTTGCTCGACGCGCATGGCCATGACCCGGACGACTATGAATGGGTCCCGGTCCGGCGGAAGCATCGGCACGACGGCTGGTCGCCCGAGCGCCAGCGCAGCTTCATCGAGGCGCTCGCCGATCGCGGTTCGGTGACCGAGGCGGCGCAGGCGGTCGGCATGTCGGTCAGCAGCGCCTACAAGCTGCGCCGCTCGCCGGGCGGGGAGAATTTCGCCCGCGCCTGGAACATCGCGCTCCATCAGGCGGCGCTGCATCTTGCCGATGTCGCCTTCGACCGCGCGATCCACGGCAGCGACGAGCCGGTGTTCGACAAGGAAGGCCGCCGGGTCGGGCGCCGCATGCGCATGAACGATCGGCTGCTGATGTTCCTGTTGCGCGCGCATCTGCCCGAACGCTACGCGCATGCCCATCGCGAGGTGCTGCCGCCCGGCGTCGTGCAACCCGGGCCCGGCATGCCGCTGGCGGCCGCGCTCGCCGCGCTGTCGCCCGTGGCCCCTGCCGATCCCGCCGCCCTGCTCTCGCCCGAGGCGCTGGACGATGCCATCGAGATCGCCGATCTCGCCGACGGCAAGCTGCCGCACTGGCTCTACGAGAAGTCCGAGGACGAGCAGGACGAAGCGGTGCGGGCGGAGCAGGCTGCGATCGACGCGCGGATCGATGCCGAACTCGCCCGGCTGCGCGGCGAGCCCCCGTTCGATGCGGAGTTCGACGACGACTGAGCCGGCAAAAACACGCTTTTGGCGTGTACTTCGTGTACTTTGAATCCGGCGCCGGCCTGGCTCAGAGCCCCCGGCGCCGCTTCCAGTCGAGCGTCACGCCGATGCGCTTGTCCCAGCTGCCGTCCCACTGCGTCTCCAGGCCGTGTGCCTCGAGCTCGGCGACGATCTCGCGGCCCACGGCCAGCGCGGCGTCCTCGCCTTCGTCACAGGCGCCATAGTTGAGGTAGAGCCCGCCGCCGTCCACCGCGCCCTCGGTGTCCTGCATGTGGTAGAAGGCATAGCCATGCGCCGGGGCGCCGGTCTCCTCGACCGCGCGGACCTCGTCCCAGATCTCGGTGGCGCCGCAATTGCCGCAGCAGCTGAAGTTCTGGCGGGCGATCACGCCGGCCTCTTCCAGCGCGGCGAAGGCGGCGTCGAGCCGGTCGCAATCGGTCTCCTCGGGCCATTGGCGCTCGGCATAGCGCTGCTCGGCCAGCGCCTCGCGCAGCGCCTTCTGCGCCATCGGGCGAAGCGCGTCGGGGGTCAGGTCGTCGGCAAAGGCGTCGGCCGCGTTGGTCAGGATCGCGTCCTCGTCATAGAAGCCGCTCGCCACGTCGCGGCGGATCTGGTCGCGCACCCATTCGGCCTTTTCCTCCGGCGGCGTCGTCGGGGGCGCCAGCACGGCCTCGGTTTCCGTCTCGGGCGCGCGCTTGCCGAACAACCGGCCGAACAGCGACTTCATCATTTCCTCCATCGTCCGGAGGGCAAGATAGCAACTGCCGCGCGCTACGCCTATGCCGCGCGCCGCAAAAACGGGTCAGAACATGCCCGGCACGTCGCGCTGCGGGACGCTCGGCTTTGCCGGAGTGAGCAGCTCGTTGCCGGGCGTCGCGGCGCCGGTCTCGTTCAGGCTGCGTGCCGCGGCGGTGGCGGTGACCGCGCTGATCGCGGTGCAGCTCTTGCCCTGGATGAAGTCGAGCGCGGCGCGGGTCGATGCCTCGCGCGGGTCGCCCAGCTGATAGGCGATGTCGTCCGATGCGCGGCAGCTCGCCTTCACCGTGCCGGCCAGGCCGGAGAAATAGGCGCCCTGATGGTCGCGATTCTCCAGCGCGAAGGCGATGATGCGGAAGCGGTCGTCGCAGGCGGTCTTGTCGATCGCGATCTGGCCGACCGGCTTGCCATAGGTGTTGGTGCCGACCAGCGCCATATTGGTGCCGAGATAGGGCAGCATGCCCGCGGCGACGAGCTCGCTGGCCGAGGCGGTGCTGGAGGTGCCGATGAACGCGATGCGGGTCGGCGCGATCGACTGGGTCTGGGGCGCGAAATAGGCGGTCTCGTTCTCCGCCGACTTGCTCGGGCGGAAGGTCATGTAGTCGAACACGTCCGACGTGCTGCGATTGGCCCCCAGCAGATTGCCCATCAGCTCGGCGATCGAGACCAGGCCGCCGCCATTGTAGCGCAGGTCGATGATCACCTCGGTCACCCCCGCCGCCTTGAACTGGGCGAAAGCGGCGCGCAGCGGCGAATCGGCGGTGTTGATGAAGGTGCGCAGATTGACATAGCCGACGCGGTGGCCGCCATCGTCGATGATCTTGGCGCCGTAGCGCGACGAGACCGGGGTGAGGGTATAGTCGGTCTTCGAGATGGTCACCACGCGGGTGCCCGCCGCCGCGTCGCTCACCCGCATCACCCGGCTGGTGCCGGCGGTGCTCGGGCCGAGCGCGTTGGTCAGCGCGTCGGTGCCGCCCGCGGCGAGGATGTCGCTGACGTTCTGCAGGTTGCCGGTGGTGGTGCCGATCGCCTGGATCTCGGTACCGCGGTCGATCCCGGCGGCCAGCGCGCTGGTGCCCTCGAAGGTCTCGGCCGAATAGAGCCGGTTGCCGCTCAGGTAGAGGCGGAAGCCGAAGCCCGCGCTCGAGCCCGAATTATAATAGGCATTCTCCTCGGCGATCGAGGTGACATAGGTGAAGTAGCGGTCGCGGCCCTGGGCGCGCGCGGTGGCGGTGAGCGCGTCGACATAGGCGCCGACGGTCGAATAGGGCGCCGGGTCGAGGCTGGCGGGCAGCGTCTCGGGGAAGAGATACCATTCGTTGAGCTGCGCGGCGGCCCAGGTCTGGCGCTCGCGCAGGGTGCAGCCTGCCGCCGTGGTGGGGGTGGGCGTCGGCGTGGAGGTGCCCGTCGATCCGCCCCCGCCGCCCGAGACGGAACCGCTCCCGCCACCGCCGCTGCAGCCGGCCAGGGAAAGCGCGATCAGGATGGTCAGGGTGCGGCGCATCGGTGTCTCCTTGGCCCGAGCTTAGGCTCAGGAAATTTGCGAGTCATCCCCTTGTTATTGCCGGATTCGACTCAATGCACGGAAAGGAACATAAGAAGAACATATCAGGTGAGTCGAAAGCATGGGAATGTCCGAGCCGGTCCTGTACGTCATGGCCAAGCCTCCGCCGGAGGTGCACCCGGCCCTGCAGCGCTTCCGCAGCGCGCATCGGCTGGACGCGCATTATCCGCCGGACCACTGGCACAGCACGATGCTCAAGCTCGGACTTGCCCGAGACTGGGCGCCGCACCAGCTGGACCGGCTCCGCGAGGAACTCGGCGCACTCTGTTTCGATCCGTTCGACATGGTGTTCGACGCGATCGACGGGCGGGCGCTGCGGGGTCGCAAGGGGATGCCGGCGCCGGCGGCGTTCCACCGTGCGCTCCGCCGCGCCGCGCTGCGCTGTGGCGTCGAACTGCCGGTGCACAATTTCTGGCTGCATCTCAGCCTCGCCTACAAGGGCATGGGCGTGCCGCGCGCACCGATCGATCCGGTCTCCTGGCGCGTGGAGGAATTCCAGCTGATCCGGAGCGACCATGGCCATGCGCTGCTCGGCCGCTGGCCGCTAATCCAGCGCCAATATGCCTTAGCCCTGTAGCGGCGGTAGTGCCCAGTCGATCGGCTTCTGCCCGACGCTCTTCAGGAACTCATTCGCCTTGGAGAAGTGCTTCGAGCCGAAAAAGCCCGAATAGGCGGAAAGCGGCGAGGGATGTGGCGCCTTGAGCACCAGGTGCCGCCCGCCCTTGTCGATCGAGTCGACGAACGCCGCCTTCTTCTGGGCATGGCTGCCCCAGAGCAGGAAGACCACCGGCTCGGCGCGGGCGTTGACCAGCCGGATCACCGCATCGGTGAACCGCTCCCAGCCGCGCCCCTGATGCGATGCCGCCGCGCCCATCTGCACGGTCAGCACCGCGTTGAGGAGGAGGACGCCCTGCTCGGCCCAATGCTCGAGGAAACCGTGCCGCGCCGGCGGGATGCCGAGATCGGTCTCCATCTCCTTGTAGATGTTGACCAGGCTGGGCGGGGTGCGCACGCCCGGCTTGACCGAGAAGCACAGGCCATGCGCCTGGCCCTCGCCATGATAGGGGTCCTGGCCCAGGATGACGACGCGGACATTCTCCAGCGGCGTCAGGTCGAGCGCGCGGAACCACTCGCTGCCGGCGGGGAAGATGCGCTTGCCCGCCGCCTTCTCGGCGACGAGGAACTGGCGCAGCGCCGCCATGTACGGATCGGCGAACTCGCTCTGCAGCGGTTCGAGCCAGCTCGGATGGAGTTTCACCTCGGCCATGGCTTCCTGTCCGGGACCGGCGGCGCCCTGTCAATCGCTCCGCGCGCGGCAATCGGTCCGAAGCGGGCAGCGGGCGCAGTCGGTGGCGTCGAAGCGGCAGAGCGTCTGGCCCAGCTTCTTGGTGCCGATATGGAAGTCGAGGAAGTCGCCGCCCTGCCATTCGGGCATCGCCGCGGTCACCGCCTCGCTCGCGTCGCGCCCCTCGGCGCTGCGGCGGACGAAGCCGGTGCGCTGGAGCACGCGCAGCACATGCGTGTCGACGATCAGCACCGGCCGGTCGAGCGTGCTGGCATTGAGCGTCGCCGCCGCGACCTTGCGCCCCACGCCCGGCAGCCGCTCGAGCCAGGCGAGCGCCTCGCCCAATGGCAGTGCTCCCAGGAAGCGCAGGTCGAAGGTCCTGCGCTCCGCCGCGATCCGCCCGAGCGCGCCGATCAGATAGCGCGCCTTGTCCTCGGCATGGGTGACCGCATGGATGGCGCGCAGCACCTCGGCCGGCCCTGCCGCCAGCACCTGGCCCGGCGTGCCGAACCGCGCGACCAGCCGGTCATAGGCGGCCAGCGACACCGGGTCCTTGGTCCGTCCGCTGATCAGCGACTTGACCAGCGCTCCGATCGGCGAGCGGCGCGGCAGGGGACCGGCGAGCGCGCGCATCGGCTCCAGCGCTTGCTGCCAGCGCGCAATATCGTCATGCCCATGGAAGCCGAAGCCCGATTGCATGCGGCTATGAATAGAACATAATGAGAACAAGGACAATGGGGCAGCCCGCGCGTTGCCCCGCAAAAGAACAGAGGAGGAGACGATGCCGTTCACCGGAAGCTGCCATTGCGGCGCGATCGCCTATACGGTCGACGAGGATCCGCCCCGCCAGGCGATGGCGTGCAACTGCTCGATCTGCCGGCGCAAGGCGCCGCTCCACCATTTCACCACGCCGGAGAAGTTCACGCTCCACACCCCGCGCGACGCGGTGGCGACCTATGAGTTCAACCACCACGTCATCCAGCACCATTTCTGCAGCAACTGCGGCGTCGCGCCCTTCGCCGAGGGGCGGGGGCCGAACGGGCCGATGGTCGAGATCAACCTGCGCTGCGCCGACGGGGTCGATCTCGATGCGCTGAACGTCCAGCATTATGACGGGGCGGCCCGCTGAGACTGGCCGTGGCGGCGGGGTGGTGGCATGGGGTCTCCCATGCACATGAACCACGATCCCGCCGCCCAGGCCGCCGAGACGATCGGCTTCGACCAGTTCCTCGCCGTCGACATCCGCGTGGGCACGATCGTCGAGGCCGAGGCCTTCCCCGAGGCGCGCAAGCCCGCCTTCAAGCTGCTGATCGATTTCGGTCCGACGATCGGCCGCAGGCGCTCCTCGGCGCAGATCACCGAGCATTACACGCTGGAACAACTGCCGGGCCTGCAGGTCGCCGCCGTGGTCAATTTCCCGCCGCGCCAGATCGGCAAGTTCATGTCCGAGGTGCTGACGCTCGGTTTCCCCGATGCCGAGGGCAAGGTGGTGCTGTTCCACCCGAGCGAGAGGGTGCCGGACGGGGGCCGGCTGTTCTGACCGGTACCGCTAACAATTCCGATTGAAACGATCCGGACACAAGCATAGCCTCCTCCGCAAAACAACAAGGGGAGGCAAATATGACCAAGCGACTGGCGCTCGCCGCCATTGCCATGACGATCCCGGCCGGGCTCGCCGCGCAGACGGCACCGGCCGAGCCCGAAGTCCTCAACAACGCCAATCCGGACAGCTTCCAGGTCTATGGCCTGCCGGGCGGTGCCAAGCCGCAATCGGTCAAGGATGCGAAGGTCCAGTTCGGCAAGGCGATCCGGGTCGAAACGCCGGGCGGCGGCAATCCCTGGGGCGTGGGGGTCAACTCGCCGCTCCAGCTGGGGGTGAAGAAGGGCGACAAGATCGTGATCGCCTTCTACGCCCGGGTGCAGAAGCCGGCCGAGGGCGCGACTACCGCCGAGATCGCCAACGCCCAGATCCAGCTCGCCGCGGCACCCTATACCCGGCTCTTCGGCAACCCGGTCACCGTGGGACCGGAATGGAAGCTCTACACCGCCGCCGGCCATGCCGACCGCGACTATGCCAAGGGCGAGCTCGCCGCCGCGCTCCACATCAACACCGGCAGGCAGACGCTAGATATCGGTGCGATGGCGGTGCTGAACTATGGGCAGAAGCCCTGACGCCTACCGCCTGACCTGCTCCCCGGCGAAAGCCGGGGCCCAGGGTTTCTCTGCTGTGTCGCTTGTGACCCTGGGCCCCGGCCTTCGCCGGGGAGCAGGTTGTCGCGGAATAACGGCTACGCCCGCACCACCGTCACCAGGTAATTCAGCGTCTCGCTGGTGCCGGTGACGAAGCCGCGCGCCGGCGAGAAGCCTAGGCCCGTGCGGTCGATCACCTTGAGGCCCGCGGCGACCAGCAGTTCCTCCAGTTCCTCGGGGCGGAGGAACTTCTTCCAGTCGTGCGTGCCCGGCGGGATCGCACCGGTGCCTTCGGCCAGGGTGATCATCGCCAGATGCGAGGCGAGCGTGCGGTTGGGGGTGGAGAGGATCATCAGCCCGCCCTCGGCCAGCGCCCCGGCCAGCGCGCCGACGAACGCCGCCGGATCGGTGACGTGCTCGATGACCTCCATCGAAGTGACCAGGTCGAAGCTGCGTCCCGGCAGATCCTCGATCCCGCCCGCGATATAGTCGATCTCGAGCCCGGTCGCGGCGGCATGGGCGCGGGCGGCGCCGATATTCTCGGGCGCGGCATCGATGCCGGTCATCTTCGCCCCCAACCGGGCGAGCGGCTCGGCGAGCAGTCCGGCGCCGCATCCGACATCGATCGCGGTCTTGCCGGCGAGCGGCGCGAAGCCCGCACCATCGCCGCCCCAATGCGCGTCCACCGCGGCGCGGATATAGCCCAGCCGCGCCGGATTCAGCCGGTGGAGCATCGCCGAGGAACCCTTGGGATTCCACCAGTCCGCCGCCAGCTTGCCGAAATGCTCAGCTTCACGCGGGTCAATCGTAGCTTTGGTTGCGCTTGCCATGCGCCGCTCCTATCAGGGCGCCCCATTATCGTCATCCCCGTCCAGATGGGGACCAGGCCCGCAAAGCAGACAGGCTCTTTCCATGGCGCGTATCGTGATGAAGTTCGGCGGCACCTCGATGGCAGGCATCGAGCGCATCCGGAACGTTGCGAAGCGCGTCAAACGCGAATGGGATGCGGGCAACCAGGTCGCAGTCGTCGTCTCGGCAATGGCCGGCGAGACCGACCGGCTGGTCAATTTCTGCCGCGAGGCAAGCTCGCTCTACGATCCGCGCGAATATGACGTGGTCGTCTCGGCCGGCGAGCAGGTCACCTCTGGCCTGCTCGCGGTTGCGCTCCAGGCGCTCGGCGTGCCGGCGCGCTCGTGGCTCGGCACGCAGGTCGCGATCCATACCGACTCGGCGCATGCCAAGGCGCGCATCCAGACGATCGATTCCGCCGGGCTCGAAGCGGGCTGGGCGCAGGGCGAAGTCGCGGTCATCCCCGGCTTCCAGGGCGTGACCAGCGACGGCAGCAACCGCGTCACCACGCTCGGCCGCGGCGGCTCGGACACCTCGGCGGTTGCGGTGGCGGCGGCGGTCAAGGCCGATCGCTGCGACATCTACACGGATGTCGACGGCGTCTACACCACCGATCCGCGCATCGTCCCCCGGGCCCGCAAGCTCAAGAAGGTGACGTACGAGGAGATGCTGGAGCTCGCCAGCGTCGGGGCCAAGGTGCTCCAGACGCGCTCGGTGGGCCTGGCGATGAAGGAACAGGTCCGCGTCCAGGTGCTGTCGTCGTTCACCGGCGACGATGCCCCGATGGCGGACACGCTGCCCGGAACGATGATCGTGGGCGAAGAGGAGATTCAGGACGTGGAAAGCCAGCTCATCACCGGCATCGCGCACGACAAGAACGAAGCGAAGATCACCCTCACCGCGGTGCCGGACAAGCCCGGCGCAGTGGCGTCGATCTTCAATCCGCTCGCCGCGGCCAACATCAATGTCGACATGATCATCCAGAACATCGCGCACCAGAGCGCGGGTTCGGCGAGCGCGACCGACGTGACCTTCACCGTGCCGGCCGCCGATCTGGCCCGCTCGATCGAGGCGCTCAACCAGGCCAAGGGCGTGATCGGCTTCACGGACCTGCTCCAGGACACGCGCGTCGCCAAGATCTCGGTGGTCGGCGTCGGCATGCGCAGCCATGCGGGCGTCGCCGCGACGATGTTCAAGACGCTCGGCGAGCGCGGGATCAACATCCAGGCGATCACCACCTCGGAGATCAAGGTCAGCGTGCTGATCAACGAGGACGAGACCGAGCTGGCGGTGCGCATCCTCCACACCGCCTATGGCCTGGACGCGACCGACGAGGCTGCCTGAGCGCGTCCTGCCGGATCGCGTTCTGACTGTGCGCTGCAACGAACCGTAACATGCGGCGCGATGCTGCCATGTTTCGGTCGTGCTGCCGCCGTGCCGCCATGGTTGGGGCGAAAGCGTGATGATGTGGCTGCGCACCCGTCTCTTTGCTGATTCGGGGCTGCTGCGCAGGCGCGGCGCGGCCTTGCTGATCGCGCTCGTCCTCGAGCTGCTGCTGCTGGCGCTCCTGCTGTTCTTCGTGCCGCCCTTGCCGGGCCGCAAGCAGGGCAACAGCCTCAACACCTTCGGGATCGAGGCGTCGAAGGGCGAGGAGAGCCCCGACAAGAAGCCGGCCGAGAAGCAGCAGAAAAAGGCGGCGCGCGCGCAGAAGGCGCAAGCCCAGGCGCGGACCCAGCCGCCGCCTCCGGTGCCGGTGCCGATCGAGACGCCGGTGCCGGTCGGGCCGCCGACCTTCCTCAAGCTCAGCCGCAACGACTATCAGCAGGGCGATATCGCCAAGGTGCCCTCGCGTGCCGAGACCAGCGACGGCGCAGCCACCGAGACTGCCGATGCGGGCGGCGGGGGCGGAGCGGGCGACACGCCGGTCGCGGGCCGCAAGGGCCGCAATGGCGAGACGCTCTATGTCGCCGAATGGTATCGCGAACCGCGCAACGCCGAGCTCAATCCCTATATCAACCCGAACCGGGCGCGCTTTCCGGGCTACGGGCTGGTCGCCTGCCGGACGGTGGCGCGCTACAAGGTCGAGGATTGCTACGAGCTCGAAGAGACGCGCGGCACCGGCTTTGCCGGATCGGTCCGCCAGGCCGCCTTCCAGTTCCTCGTCCGCCCGCCACGCGTTGGCAAGAAGCCGATGGTCGGCGCATGGGTGATGATCCGCATCGACTATCGCCAGACCAGTCGCCCGTCGGCGGACATCGCGCCCTCGGGTCCGGCAAGCCGGGAGCCCTAGGCTCGGGGGCGGCCCTGCTTGCAATGTAGGATTTTGCATGGTTGCGTCGAAGCATCGGGAAGCACCCCCGATCGCTCTTTGACTGGTAGGAAATATAGGACCGGTCCGCTCGCTGGCCTGCGCAACAAGCTTGCGAAAGCCGCAGGGGCGCATGCTGCGCATATGTCGTGACCTTTGTGAACTTCCGGTCCGCCCCCGGTCCCGCGCTGTAGGATCGAACCGAGCCGCGAAAACCCGCTTCTGGCGTGTACTTCGTGTACTTTGGCGATTCGCGGGGGCCTTGCCGGGTAATGGCCTGGGCGGCTAGGCGAGGGGGATGACCAATGCATCTTCCATCGGCGCCGAGCGCCTGGCCCGCCGCATGGCGCGCGGCTGCGCGTTCCTGGGCACCGAGACCGCCATCCTGGGTGGCGCCATGTCCTGGGTGTCCGAGCGCAACCTCGTCGCCGCCATCTCCAATGCCGGCGGCTTCGGCGTGATCGCCTGTGGCGCGATGACGCCCGAGCTGCTCGACAAGGAGATCGCCGGGACCAGGGCGCTCACGTCGAAGCCCTTCGGCGTCAACCTGATCACCATGCACCCGCAGCTCTTCGAGCTGATCGAGGTCTGCAAGAAGCATGATGTCGGCCATGTCGTCCTCGCCGGCGGCCTGCCGCCCGCCGGCTCGCTCGATGCGATCAAGGCGAACGGCGCCAAGCTGATCTGCTTCGCCCCGGCGCTCAGCCTCGCCAAGAAGCTGATCCGCTCGGGCGTCGACGCGCTGGTGGTCGAAGGCATGGAGGCCGGCGGCCATATCGGCCCGGTCTCGACCAGCGTGCTGGCGCAGGAGATCCTCCCCGAAGTGGCCGAGCAGGTCCCCGTCTTCGTCGCCGGCGGCATCGGCCGGGGCGAGGCGATCGCCGGCTATCTCGACATGGGCGCCGCCGGCGTCCAGCTCGGCACCCGCTTCGTCTGCGCGACCGAGAGCATCGCCCATGCCAATTTCAAGAAGGCGTTCATCCGCGCCTCGGCCCGCGACGCCATCGCCAGCGTGCAGATCGATCCCCGCCTGCCGGTGATCCCCGTCCGCGCGCTCAAGAATGCGGCGGGCGAGCTGTTCTCCGCCAAGCAGCGCGAAGTCGCCCAGCTGCTCGACGAGGGCAAGGTCGAGATGCTCGAGGCCCAGCTTCAGATCGAGCATTACTGGGCCGGCGCGCTGCGCCGCGCGGTGATCGACGGCGATGTCGAGCATGGTTCGGTGATGGCGGGCCAGTCGGTCGGCATGGTCTCGAAGGAGGAACCGGTCGCCGACATCATCGCCACGCTGATGGCCGAGGCGGCGCACGCGCTGGAGAAGCGCGCGGCCTAGACTCGGCCCGGGGAGCGCCTCAGCGGCGCTCCCGGTACAGCTGGTACAGCTCCTTCGCGCACTGGAAAGCCGTCGCCGCGGCGACCACGAGCACGGCGATCTCCAGGCTCTTGTCCAGGCTCTCCTGGATCCGCGCGGCCTTTGCCGTGTCGGTGCCGACCACGGTGACGATCCGCCCGGCCTCGTGCAGCACCTTGGCGATCAGCAGCGTGCCGGCGGTGCAGCCCAGGATCAGCGCGGCGCGCACCACCTTCCAGCCCGGGCGCAGGAAGCCGATCAGGCTCAGCACGATCCGCGCCCAGACCAGCAGCGCCACCGGCCAGTAGAGCGTCGCCCAGACCTGCGCGCCGGTGATGCGCACGCCGGCATCGTGCGGCACGAAGGGAAAGGTGAAGCCGCCCGCCCACCAGATCAGGAAGGCGATGCCGAAGCCGATCTCGAACAGCGGCTCCCAGCGCTTGCGCGGCGGCAGGTCGAGCCGGAGCTTGCCCAGGTCGGGCAGCTCCTCGGGCTTCCACTTGGCGAGATAGGCGTCGAGCCAGCCGAGCCGCTCGATCACGGCGAAGGACAGCGTGACCAGCGCGGCATTGTAGAGCAGCGAATGGGCCAGTTCGCCCGATCCGTGCGCGACGGCACGGGCAAGGTTGCCGGTCACCACCAGGCCGCCGCCGATCTGCACCAGCTCGATCGCCGCGACCACGACCAGCACGACCTTGAGCACGAACCAGTAGAAGGGGAACACCTCCGCCCCGATCAGCGCGCGCTGCTCGTTATATTGCCCGGCGACAGCGATCGGATGGCCGAACTCGCGCAGCAGCTGGCTGACCTCGTCCTTGCCCAGCGGCCGGCCTAGGCTCTCCTCGCGATCCTCGATGCGCGCGGCGATCAGGTCGGCCAGCTCGGCGATGATGTCGTCGGCCTTGGCGGCCGGCAGGTTCCAGCGCACCGCGCCGAGATAGCGTTCGATGAGGTCCATCACTTGTCTCCCTGCGTCAGGCGGAGGATCGATTCGGAGATCGCGTTCCATTCGGCGAGCAGCTGGCCGAGCACGTCGAGGCCGACCGGGGTGAGCCGGTAGAAGCGCTTGTTGCGCTTGGCTTCCTCGCGCCACTCGCTGGTCAGTAGGCCCTGGGCTTCCAGCCGGCGGAGCAGCGGATAGAGCGCGCCCTCGTCGATCGGCAGCCCGGCTTCCTCCAGGCTGGTGCGCAGCGTGTAGCCATAGCGCTCCTCGCGCAGCGCGCCGAGCACCGCCAGCACCAGCGATCCGCGCCGGAGCTCGACGCGCAGCTTCTCGAACAGGTCTTCCTCGACCGGCATCGTCCTGTGCCTCATATCGTGTATGACACATACTATGTAGCGCACAGTATATGTTGACGCAAGGGGGCACCGCTCGTTACGCAAGTGCTTGTAATTTGCGACGAATCGAGGCGGTAAACACCTGATTCACAAGCATTCTTCAGGCCGGATTCAGCGCGATGGGCAATGCTGCAGGCAGGGGATAGAGACCGGGGGGTTTCTTGCATGAAGAAGGTGTTTTGGAGCGCTGTTGCGCTCTGTGGACTCGCGTGTGCAATGCCTGCGCATGCGCAATATCGGGATGGCGGGATGGTCGATCGGCCGCTTCCGCCGACAGGCTCGACGATGAACCAGCTGATCCCGGCCATGGCCGCCGATGGCCGCTATGACACGGTCAATCACGACATCTCGCGTGATCAGATGGCCTGGCATATGCGGGCAGCGCTCAACGTGGCGGCGCTCGGCTGCCGCGACGCAGCGGAGCGCGAGACGGTGGCGGCCTACAATGCGATGCTCGGCCGGCACCGGGCACCGCTCGCCGCCGCCGATGCCGCGGTGAAGGGCCAGTATCGCGCCCGCTACGGCGCGGGCTGGGATTCGCGGCACGACCGCGACATGACCCGGGTATATAACTTCTTCGCCCAGCCGCCCGCCCAGCCCGGCTTCTGCCGCGTCGCGCGGGAGGTGTTGGTGGAGGTTGGACAAGTCGCGCCCGGGCAGTTCGCGGCCTTTGCCGCCGATGCGCTGCCGCGGCTCGAGCAACCCTTCACCGACTTCTACCGCGACTATGACGCGTGGCGCGCCGCCGATCGCGCCTGGCATGGCCAGCTGGCGAGCGTTCAGCGCTAAAACATACGGCGCCGTAACGGTTTGTGTTCGCCTGCGCATGGCGTGGGCGAACACAATCTGTTAGCGCCTTGCGCATGCCCGTTTCCGCCGCCGCCTCGGCCCGTGAAATCCTGACCCGCCTTCACGACGTGATGGCGTCGCGCAATCCGGCGCAGTCGAAGCTCAATTCGGTGGTGGGCATCATCGGCGAGGCGCTCGATAGCGAGGTCTGCTCGATCTACCTGCTGCGCGAAGGGCTGCTTGAGCTGTTCGCGACGCGTGGTCTGGCGCAGGAAGCTGTCCACGTCACCAAGCTCGCGCTCGGCGAGGGGCTGGTCGGCACGATCGCCCAGAATGTCGAGACGCTGAACCTCGACGAGGCCGAGATGCACCCCGCCTTCGCCTATCGGCCGGAGACGGGGGAAGAGGCGTTCCACAGCTTTGCCGGCGTGCCGATCATCCGGCGCGAGCAGTCGGTCGGCGTGCTCGCCGTCCAGCACGCCGAATCGCGGCGCTATGCCAGCGAGGAGATCGAGGCGCTGCAGACCGTGGCGATGGTGCTCAGCGAGCTGATCGCCAATGCCGACCTGATCGATCCGGCGAGCGCCGGCGGTTCCACCCGGCTCCAGTCGACCGCGCCCGAGCTCGGCCACGGCTTCAAGCTGGTCGACGGCATGGCCGCCGGCGTCGCGGTGTTCCACCAGCCGCGCATCACCATCGAGCATACCGTCGCCGAGGATACCGAGGCGGAGCGCCACCGTGTCTATGCCGCGTTCGACAAGATGCGTGAGCAGATCGACCGGATGGCCAGCCAGGCCGAGTTCGGCGTTGGCGGCGAGCAGGACGAGATCCTCGCGACCTACAAGATGTTCGCCTATGACGAAGGCTGGTCGCGCCGGATCAACGAGGCGATCGATTCCGGCCTCACTGCCGAGGCGGCGATCGAGCGCGTCCAGCAGCGCACCCGCCAGCGCATGCGCGAGATCGACGATCCCCTGCTCCGCGACCGGATGCACGATCTGGAGGACCTCTCCAACCGGCTGCTCCGTATCGTCTCGGGCCAGCTCGGCACCGCCGCGCAGATGGGCCTGCGCCAGGATTCGATCCTGATCGCGCGCAACCTGGGTCCCGCCGAGCTGCTCGAATATGACCGTCGCCGCCTGAAGGGCGTGGTGCTGGAGGAGGGTTCGCTCACCGCCCACGTCACCATCGTCGCGCGTGCCATGGGCGTGCCGGTGCTGGGCCGCGTCCGCAACATCCGCCAGCTGATCGCCGAGGGCGACATGCTCCTGCTCGACACGAGCGAGGAGAGCCTGTTCGTTCGCCCGACCCAGGCGATGCAGGAGGCGTTCGAGACCAAGCTCGAGCTCAGCCAGAAGCGTCGTGCCGCCTTCGCCCAGATGCGCGGCGTCGCGCCGGTCACCGCCGACGGCCACCGGGTGACGGTGATGGTCAATGCCGGCCTGCGTGACGATCTCGCCGCGCTCGACCTCACCGGAGCCGACGGCATCGGCCTGTTCCGCACCGAATTCCAGTTCCTCGTCTCGGCCACCTTGCCCCAGCGCGAGATGCAGCGCCGGCTCTACAAGGACGTGCTCGATGCGGCGGGAGACCGGCCCGTCACCTTCCGCACCGTCGATATCGGCGGCGACAAGGCGCTGCCCTATCTCAACCATGACGAGGACGGCGAGGAAGAGAATCCGGCGATGGGCTGGCGAGCGCTCCGCCTCGCGCTCGATCGCGATGGCCTGATGAAGGCGCAGGCGCGCGCGCTGATCGAGGCGGGTGCCGGGCGCACGCTCAACATCATGTTCCCGATGGTCTCCGAGCCCTGGGAATTCGATGCGGCGCGCGAGCTGTTCGAGGCGCAGCGCAACTGGCTCGCCGCGCGCGGTCGCAAGATGCCGACCGAGATTCGCTATGGCGCGATGCTCGAGGTGCCGGCGCTGGCCGAGGTGCTCGACGTGCTGCTGCCGCGGCTCGACTTTCTGTCGATCGGCACCAACGATCTCACCCAGTTCCTCTTCGCCGCCGATCGCGCGCATCCCAAGCTCGCGCTGCGCTATGACTGGCTCAGCCCGTCGATCCTGCGTTTCCTCCGGCGTGTGACCGCGCAGGCCCAGGCGGCGGGCGTGCCGGTGGGGGTTTGCGGCGAGATGGGCGGACGACCCTTGGAGGCTCTGGCGCTGCTCGGCCTGGGCATCGATCGCCTGTCGATCACCCCCGCCGCGGTGGGGCCGATCAAGGCGATGATCCGCTCGCTCGATCGTGCCGCGCTGATCGAGGCGATGTCCGCGATGCTCGCCGAGCCGGGCCGCTCGCTGCGCGACGCGCTCGAAGCCTGGGCAAGCGAACATTCCGTCGAACTGGCCTGATCTGCGGGCAAAATAGCCCCTGTCGGCGTTGACAGGGGCGGCGTGGTGAACGACAGCTTCAGCCGTGGCGGAAGCACCGGGCGCAACCCTTCCGCTACGGAGAGTATGGATGGAAGGCGAAGCCGCCGAAGACCCGAACCTGTTCCCCGCCACGGTGGGTGACAAGCTGCGTGCCGCGCGTGAGGCGCAGGGACTGGACCTTCCCGAAATCGCCTCGCGCACCCGGATTCCGCAGCGCCATCTCGAGGCGATCGAGAAGGGCAATTATGCCGGGCTTCCCTCGATCACCTATGCGCTCGGCTTCGCCAAGGCCTATGCCCGCGCCGTCGGTGCCGACGAGGTCGCGATTGCGCGTGATCTGCGCACCGAGCTGCACCGCAATCCCGAGCGCGCCGCGCCGATCCCCGCCTATGAGACCAGCGATCCGGCGCGCGTACCGCCGCGCGGCCTGGCGATCTTCGGTGCCCTGCTCGCGCTTGTCCTGATCGTCGGTGCGATCCTCTATTACGGCACCGACCTGTTCCGCGGCAGCGCGCCCGCGCCCGAGACGCTGGCGACCGAGGAGCCGGTGGCGAACACAGCCGACAACGGCATGGCCGGCAACGTGGTCGCGACCGTGCCGGTGGCAGCCGGCGGCCAGGTCTCGCTGATCGCGCTCGACACCGTCTGGATCCGCGTCACCGATGCCAAGGGCACCCGGCTCGTCGAGAAGGAGCTCGCTCCGGGCGAGCGCTATGACGTGCCGGCCGATGCCGATCATCCGCGCATCCGCACCGGCGGGCCCGAGAAGATCCAGGCGACGCTCAACGGCTCGAACATCGATCCGCTCGGTCGTGCCGGCACGACCGTCGATGTCGAGGTGAGCGCCGATGCGCTGCGCAACCGCAACCAGCCCGGCGCGGGCCCGATCGCGGGGTCGAGCCCGGCGGCCACGTCCGCGGCACCTGCCCGGCGCGAACGTCCCGCGGCGGCGCGTCCGCCGGTGGTGACGCCTGCACCTGTCGAGCCGGCGCCTGCGACGAGCACTGGCAACAGCGCGCCATAAGGATTTTCCCCGGGACTGGCGGGGAGTGCCTCCTACCGGTTATAGCGAATGTCTGTTCACCTTGTTTGACCTGCACCGGGGGGTGTGATCGATGCGTTTTCTTCTCGCTGCAACGGCAATGGCCGTCGTCTTCGCTGCCGCCGGCACGGCTCAGGCCCAGGATTCGGGCATTTCCGGCCGCGTCAACCGGCTCGAGCGCGAGATGCGCGCCGTGCAGCGCAAGGTCTTCCCGGGCGGCGCCGGCCAAACCGTCGAGCCGCAGATCACGCCCGAGACCGACACCAGCATCCCCGGTATCCCGTCCAGCTCGCCGCTCAATGACCTCACCAGCCGCGTGACCGCGCTCGAGGAGCAGCAGCGCACGCTCACCGGCCAGGTCGAGCAGGGCCAGTATCGCCTGCGCCAGCTCGAGGACGCCTTCGCCGCCTATAAGCGCCTGACCGACAACCGCATCAAGGCGCTCGAGGATCGCTCGACCGCCAATGCCGCGCTCGGCGGCGAGGACACCACCGTGCCCGGCGACACCGCCGGTGCGGTGATCCGCCCGCCCGCCCCGATCGGCACGCGCCCGTCGATCCCGGCGCCGGGCGCGAGCACCACACCTGCGAACACGCCGAAGCCGACCGGCACGCGCGCCCAGCAGGTCGCCGCGATTGAGAAGCCGGCGACCGGCGATCCGGCCGAGGACGGCTACACCTATGGCTTCCGCCTGTGGCAGGCCAAACTCTATCCGGAAGCGCGCCGCGAGCTCGAGGCGGTGGCGACCAAATACCCGACGCATCGCCGCGCCAGCTATTCGCAGAACCTGCTCGGCCGCGCCTATCTCGACAGCGGCGCGCCCAGCCTGGCGGCGGTCGCCTTCTACGAGAATTACAAGAAGAACCCCAAGGGCGAGCGCGCGCCCGATAGCCTCTATTATCTGGCCCAGGCGCTCATCAAGCTGAAGAAGCCCGCCAGCGAAGTCTGCAAGGTCTATACCGAGCTCGACCAGCTCTATGGCGACAAGCTGTCGATCGAGATGAAGACCGGTGTGGCCGAGGGCCGTGCAAGTCAGAAGTGCAAGTGACCGGCTGACGCTCGGCCCGAACACGGTCGAGCGCTTCCGGCGCGACTGTGCGGCGCTCATCGGCGCCGCGCCTTCCCCGGACCATCCCCTCGCGCTCGCCGTATCGGGCGGGTCGGACAGTCTTGCCCTGCTGCTGCTCGCTTATGGTGCCTGGCCCGGCGCGGTGATCGCCGCCACGGTCGATCATGGCTTGCGTCCCGAAGCGGCGGAAGAGGCGGCACTGGTCCGGCGCCTGTGCAACCAGCTCGACGTGCCGCACGAGACACTGGCCGGCACCGTCCCCGCCGCCGGCAATCTCCAGCAGGGCGCCCGGGCGCTGCGCTATGCGCTGCTCGGCGACTGGGCGATCGGCCGCGCCGCCTGGGTCGCCACCGCGCATCAGCAAGGCGATGTCGCCGAGACTTTCCTGATGCGGGCCCGGCGCGGCGCCGGTGTGGGCGGCCTGGCGGCGATGGCGGCGGCGCGGCCGCTCGGTCCCGTCACGCTGATCCGCCCGCTGCTTGGCTGGACCCGCGCCGAGCTGGAGGCGCTGGTCGCCGCTACGGGCATCGCCCCGGTCCGCGACCCCTCCAATGCCGATCCGCGCTTCGACCGCGCCCGCATCCGAGCGTTGCTTGCTGAGGTGGGCGACCTGCCCGCCGATCGCCTCGCGCTTGCCGCCGCGAATCTCCGCGATGCCGAGGACGCGCTCGCCTGGGCCGCCGGGCGCGAATGGCAGGCCCGTGCCACAGTCATGCCCGAGCAGGTGACGCTCGACCCTGCCGGCCTGCCCCGCGAGCTGCGCCGCCGCCTCGTCGAGCGTGCGGTAGCGACAGTCCGTGCCGCGCACGGCCTGGGTCCCGACTGGCGCGAGACCGGGCTCGAGCCGCTGCTCGCCGCGCTCGATGCCGGCGGCACCGGTACGATTGCGGAAGTGATCGGTCGAACCAAAGCCGGTATCTGGCGTTTCGAACTGGCGCCGCCGCGTCGATCACACTGATCGACGCTGTTCCATTGCCATTAACTTGGCCGTGCCTATCTTGGTACGCGAAAGGTACCGATTCCGCATGAGCGACAACGACAAGAACCAGCAGGGTCCCGAAAATGGGGGCAACCCCTGGATGAAGAGCCTGTTGATCTGGGTGGGCATCCTGGCGGCGCTCGCCCTGTTCGTCAGCCTGTTCGGCAACAACAGCGCGCCGGCGACCGGCGACGCGATCTCTTATTCGCAGTTCATCGGCAAGGTGAACAATGGCGAGGTGAAGAGCGTCAACATCGCGCGCGGCACGGGCGTGGTCACGGGCATCTTCACCAACGACAGCAAGTTCCGCACGAACGCGCCCGAGGATCCCCAGATGATCCGCAACCTGCTCGACAAGAACGTGCAGGTCACTGCGCGTGCCGAGGAAGGGCCGAACATCTGGTTCTACCTGCTCTACCAGTCGCTGCCGTTCCTGCTGATGCTCGGCATCGCCTTCTTCGTGATCCGCCAGATGCAGAAGGGTTCCGGCTCGGGCGCGATGGGCTTCGGCAAGTCGCGCGCGCGCCTGCTCACCCAGAAGGAAGGCAAGGTCACCTTCGACGACGTGGCGGGCATCGACGAGGCGCGTGAGGAGCTGCAGGAGATCGTCGAGTTCCTCAAGGACCCGACCAAGTTCGCCCGTCTCGGCGGCAAGATCCCCAAGGGCGCGTTGCTCGTCGGCTCGCCGGGTACCGGCAAGACCTTGCTCGCCCGCGCCATCGCGGGTGAGGCGGGCGTGCCCTTCTTCACCATCTCGGGCTCGGACTTCGTCGAGATGTTCGTCGGCGTCGGCGCATCCCGCGTGCGTGACATGTTCGAGCAGGCCAAGAAGTCGGCCCCGTGCATCGTCTTCATCGACGAGATCGACGCGGTCGGCCGTTCGCGCGGCGGCGGCATCGGCAACCAGAATGACGAGCGCGAGCAGACGCTCAACCAGCTGCTCGTCGAGATGGACGGCTTCGAGGCGAACGAGGGCATCATCATCATCGCGGCGACCAACCGCCCCGACGTGCTCGATCCCGCTTTGCTCCGTCCGGGCCGCTTCGACCGCCAGGTCGTGGTGCCGACCCCGGATATCGACGGCCGCGTGAAGATCCTCCAGGTCCATATGCGCAAGGTGCCACTGGCGCCCGACGTCGATCCCCGCGTCATCGCGCGCGGCACGCCGGGCTTCTCGGGCGCCGACCTCGCCAACCTCGTAAACGAGGCTGCGCTGCTCGCGGCGCGCCGTGGCAAGCGCCTCGTCGCGATGAGCGAGTTCGAGGAGGCCAAGGACAAGGTGATGATGGGCGCCGAGCGCCGCTCGATGGTGATGACCGACGACGAGAAGCGGATGACCGCCTATCACGAGGCCGGCCATGCGATCGTCGCGCTGCACGAGCCGGCATCGGATCCGATCCACAAGGCGACGATCATCCCGCGCGGCCGTGCGCTGGGCATGGTGATGCGCCTGCCCGAGCGGGACAGCTATTCGCTTCACCGCGACAAGATGCACGCCAACCTCGCCGTGGCGATGGGCGGCCGCGTCGCCGAGGAGCTGATCTTCGGCTATGACAAGGTCTCGTCGGGCGCCAGCGGCGACATCCAGAGCGCGACGCGCCTGGCGCGTGCGATGGTCACGATGTGGGGCATGTCGGACAAGGTCGGCCCGATCGAGCATACCTATTCGGACGACAGCTATCTGGGCCAGGGCGGGCTGCGCAATGCGCCGATGTCCAACGACACGTCGAAGCTGATCGATAGCGAGATCAAGAAGCTGGTCGAGGGCGGCCTCAAGCGTGCCCAGCAGCTGCTGACCGACCATAACGACCAGCTCCACGCGCTCGCCAATGCGCTGCTCGAATATGAGACGCTCACCGGCGAGGAGATCAAGCGCCTGATCTCGGGCGAGGATATCGGCCGCGAGGACCCGCAGAACATCCACCGTCCGGTGGCGGTCGCAGGCACCTCGATCCCCAAGATCCGCAAGCCCAAGGGCCCGTTCGGCCAGCCGACGCCCCAGGGCGCCTGACGCAGCGGCAGAAACGCTGCCGACACGCGAAGCGATTAGCCCCTCTCCGGACCATTCGGAGAGGGGCTTCTCATATGCGGGCGTCGATCGTCGCTTCCCTGCTTCTCGTCAGCATTCCGGCCTCCGCGCAGCAGGCGCCGCCGGCAACGGCGCAGGCCTTCCTCATCCGGTGGAACGAAGTGCAGAGCCTCGGCCTGTCGCCGGTCTCGCCCGAGATGCAGGCGCTGCTCGCCGCGTTCGGCGAAGAGGCGGCGCGCTACAAGGAAACGCTCGCGGCCGATACGAAGGCTGGCAGGGCGCCCCGGGCCTGTCCGCGCAAGGGGAGCAGCGACACGATCGACCTCGGCGGGCTCGCTGCGTCCTTCGAAGCGCTCCCGGCGGATGCGCGTGCCGGACTGACCTTCCACGACGGCGTCTATGCGTTTCTCGACCGGCGCTATCCCTGCGCCGGCTGAGGCTTCAGCCGAACATCCCCAGCGCCACCAGGATCAGCAGGAAGATCACCAGGATCCAGCTGATGAAGAAGGTCAGCACCCAGGCGCGCATGAAGGCGGAGAACCAGCCGATGTCATAGGCCTGTTTCAGCTGGCGGGTGATGTGGACGAAGGGCACCAGCACCGCCACCGTCCATAGCGGACCGCCGCCCAGCCCGATCGCGTTGGCGATCGCCACCACGATGTAGAAGAGCGACATGAACGCGATCGAGTAGGTGATGAAGATCGTGTGGTCGTACAGCTTGTACTGGCGCTTCCAGAAGAACAGCGCCCACAGGAACGGCAGCGACAGCGGGATCAGCAGCCAGGAGAATTTGTAGCTGGCCGACTGGAGCTTGTACATCATCAGCGCCGGGTTCTTCTGCCACTTTTCGATGCCGTGATCGAGCGCGTGCCAGCCGGTATGCGCCTCCGTCGTCGATACGTCGATCGGGCCGCCCTCCAGCGCCTTGCCCGCCTTGTCGAGCCCGGCGAGTTGCTGCTGCGCATCGGCGATGTCCTCGCGATACCTGGCCTTGTCGTCCTCGTCGTTCGCCTTGGCGAGCTTCTTCTGCGCCTTGTTCAGATCGTCCTGCGCGTCCTTCCTCGCAAAGTCGATCGCCGCTACCGGCTTGAGATTGCCGCCGCCCAGCTCGCTCGGCGCCGAGATGCCCACCCAGGAGAAGACCGCGAACATCGCGAAGACCGAGAAGAGGAAGATCGCCATCGGCGAGACGAAGCGGGCGCGCTCGCCGGCGATGTAGCGCTTGGTCAGCTCGCCCGGGCGCCAGGCGAGCATCGGCAGCGTGTTCCACAGCTTGCCTTCGAAGTGGAAGACGCCGTGCAGGATGTCGTGACCGATCGCATGCAGCGAGCGGTGGACATGCCCCGCCTGGCCGCAATTATGGCAATGCGATCCGATCAGCGCGGTCCCGCAATTGAGGCAGAGCCCATGGTCGTCGCCATGACCTTCCCCTGCGTTCGGCTCCACGGCGCGACCAAGCAACGCCCCCGTCGCCAGTTCCCCAGCTGCTTCGAGTTCCCCCACCATGGGCAGCAGGCCTATCAGCTTCATGTTGCACGTGCTAGGCGCATGCGCAGCATGACCGATACCGCTGCCCTGATCGCCGAAATGGCCGCCCGCGCCCGCCTCGCCTCGACGAAGCTCGCCGCGATGCCGACCCCGGCCAAGGCAGCTGCGCTGCGTGCTGCCGCCGCCGCGATCCGTGCCGATGCCGCCACGATCCAGGCCGCCAATGAAGAGGACATGGCCGCCGCCGAGGCGAACGGCCTGTCCGGCGCGCTGCTCGACCGGCTCAAGCTCGACGCGAAGCGGATCGAGAGCATGGCTGCCGGCGTCGAGGCGGTGGCCGGGCTCGCCGATCCGGTCGGCGACGTGTTCGACCGGGTCGAGCGCCCCAACGGCCTGGTCCTGACCCGGGTCAGGGTGCCGATCGGGGTGATCGGCATCATCTATGAGAGCCGGCCCAACGTCACTGCCGATGCCGGCGCGCTCTGCGCGATGGCGGGCAATGCGGCGATCCTGCGCGGCGGCTCGGAAGCGATCCGCTCGAACCGCGCGATCCATGCGGCGCTCGCCCGCGGCCTGGCCGAAGGCGGCATGCCCGCGGATGCGGTGCAGCTGGTTCCCGTCACCGATCGCGCCGCAGTCGGCGCGATGCTCACCGCAGAAGGCGCGATTGACATGGTCGTGCCGCGGGGCGGCAAGGGGCTGGTCGCCCGCGTCCAGGCCGAGGCGCGGGTGCCCGTGCTCGCCCATCTCGACGGGCTCAACCACACTTATATCGACGGCGCCGCCGATCCGGCGATGGCGAAGGAGCTGGCGCTCAACGCCAAGATGCGCCGCACCGGCATCTGCGGCGCGACCGAGACCCTGCTGATCGACCGCGCCTTTGCCGATCCCGCGCCGATCCTCGCCGGCCTGGCCGATGCCGGCTGCGAGCTGCGCGGCGACGCCGATGTCCGGGCGCTCGAGCCGCGCATGGTCGCGGCCAGCGATGAGGATTGGGACACCGAATATCTCGATTCGATCCTGTCGGTGAAGCTGGTCGACGGCGTCGATGCCGCGATGGCGCACATCGCCGCGCATGGCTCGCACCATACCGATGCGATCGTCACCGCCGACGAAGCCGTGGCGGAGAAGTTCCTCGCCCAGGTCGACAGCGCGATCGTGGTGTGGAACGCCTCCACCCAGTTCGCCGATGGCGGCGAGTTCGGGCTGGGCGCCGAGATCGGCATCTCCACCGGCAGGCTGCATGCCCGCGGACCTGTCGCGCTCGAAGGGCTGACGACGTACAAATGGGTGGTCCGCGGCACGGGGCAGGCGCGTCCTTGAAGGCTGCGTATCAAATGTATACATTCGTTGCATGACCAAGCCTGCTGTCATCACCGCCCGCCTCGACGAAGAGGGATTGGCAAGGCTCGATACGCTCGCCGGAATGCTTGAGCGATCGCGGGCTTGGATCGTGGCGAAGGCAGTTCAACGCTATGTGGATGAGGAACTGGAGTTTCGTGCCTTCATTCAAGAGGGCATAGACTCGGCCGATCGTGGCGAATTGATCAGCCAGGAAGACATGGAAGCTTGGTTCGAAGCCCGCCACCGGCAAGCCGCCGCTGAATGAGTCGCGCTCAATGGACACCGCCGGCGCAAGACGACTTGGCCGCGCTGGACGATGAGTCTTCTCAACTGTCGCCAGATTATGCGCGGCGCATAGGGCGTGAGGCCTTGGCCGCGGCGCGTTTTCTGGCTGAGAATCCTGGAGCAGGCCCCGTGGTGGAAGGCCCGGTGCGCAAATGGCGCGTGCTGCGAACCGACTATGTTCTCCTCTATCGGATTGTCGCTGGCGGGGTGGAGATTCTTCGGCTTCATCACGCGATGCGCGATTGGCAGCCGCGTCGGTAATGAAGCGCATCGGCCTGCTCGGCGGCTCGTTCAATCCGGCGCATCTCGGTCATCGCAAGCTCTCTCTCCACGCGATTCGCGCGCTGGGGCTCGACGAGGTGTGGTGGCTGGTCTCGCCCGGCAATCCCTTGAAGGACAAGGCCGGCATGGCGCCGTTCAAGGTGCGCCTGGCCTCGGCCGAGCGCATGGCCCGCCACGCGCCGATCCGGGTGTCGGACATCGAGAAGCGGATCAAGACGCGCTACACCGCCGATACCGTCCGCAAGCTGCCCCGGCTGTTCCCCCAGCACCGTTTCATCTGGCTGATGGGCGCGGACAATCTCGCCCAGTTCCACAAATGGGAGCGCTGGCGCGACATTGCCGAGCAGGTTCCGATTGCGGTAATCGCCCGTCCGGGATATGATCGCGATGCCCATGCAAGTCCTGCAATGGGTTGGCTGCGGCGCGCTGTGTGGCCCGCAGGCCAGGCGAAGAACTGGACGCGTTGGAGATTGCCGGCCCTCGTGCTGTTGCGCTTCCGCCCCGATCCTACTTCGGCGACGAGCCTTCGGGCCGCCGATCCCGCCTGGCACCGGCGTTATGCGGGTACCGGTCAAAGTGATACTTTGACGGGACCGGATAAGGCGTCGTCTCCATCGCAATCCCACACAGACCCGTTGCAACCCTAGGAGGCCCCTTGGCCACATCGCCCAATGTTCTGCGTTCCTCCGATGCCAAGGATGGCGTCGAGGCGCTGCACCAGCTCGTGATGGCGTCGCTCGACGACGATCAGGCGGTCGAGACGGTCTCGATCCCGCTCGCCGGCAAGAGCAGCATCGCCGACTACATGGTCGTGGCCTCGGGCCGCTCGACGCGCCAGGTCGCCTCGATGGCGATCAAGCTCGCCGACAAGATCAAGGCCGAGTTCGGCCGCACCCCGCGCGTGGAGGGCCTGCCCACCGCCGACTGGGTGCTGATCGACGCGGGCGACGTGATCGTCCACCTGTTCCGCCCCGAGGTGCGCAGCTTCTACAATCTCGAGCGCATGTGGTCGTTCGGCGAAGCCGGCCAGGCCTGATTCGCTAGACGGAGCCGCACGGGCAATGCAGCTCCATATCGTGGCGAGGGGGAAGATCGGCCGCAGTCCGGAAGCGGAGCTGGTCGATCGCTATCTCAAGCGCATCCAATGGCCGACCCGGGTGACCGAGCTGCCCGATACCGGCGGCAAGGTCCCCGACATCTCGGGCACCACCCGCATCGTCATGCTCGACGAGCTGGGCGAGAACCTGCCTTCCCGCGTGATCGCCGAGCGGCTCGGCGCCTGGCGCGACGACGGGGTGCGCGAGACGCGCTTCCTGATCGGTGCGGCGGACGGGTTCGACGATGCCCAGCGCGCCCAGGCAGACCTGCTGATCAGCTTCGGCCGCGCTACTTGGCCGCACATGATGGCCCGCGCGATGCTCGCCGAGCAGCTGTGGCGCGCCACCTCGATCCTTGCCAACCACCCCTATCATCGCGAAGGCTGAGCCCATGCTCCGCCCGCTCGTCCTTGGTGCCAGCCTGGTCGCGATCCTCGTCACCGGCAATCTCGCCGCGGCGCAGGTGCCGAGCCTGGCCGAGCAGCAGGGCCGGCTGCGCGATGCCACCGCCCAGTCCAATGTCGCCCAGGCCCGCAGCGCCGCGCTCGAGCGCCAGGCTGCCGCGGAAAGCAATCAGGCAGCCCAGGCCCGCGCCCGCGAAGCCGCCGCCGCCGAGCGGATCAAGGCGGCCGAGGCCGACATCGCCGCCGCCCGCGCCCGAATCGGCATCGTTGACCGGCAGCTGGCCGGGCAGCGCACCCGCGTCGCCGAGCGCCAGGGGCCGATCCTCCGCCTGATCGCCGCGCTCCAGTCGATGGCGCGCCGCCCGGCGGTGCTCGGCCTGGTCCAGCCCGGCTCGACCGCCGACATGGTCCATGTCCGCGCCGTGCTCGGCACCGTCATGCCCGTGGTCGAAGCGCGCACCCGCGACGTCCGCGCGGAACTGTCCCGCATCCGCCAGCTCCGCGCCCAGGCGCTCGCCGCGGTGAACAGCTTCCGCGACGCCCGCCAGCGGATCGAGCAGGAGCGGATCGGGCTCGTGAAGCTCGAAGCCGAGCACCGCGCCCGCTCGGCGCAGCTTGCCTCCAGCGCGCTCGTCGAATCGGACCGCGCGATCGCCCTGGGGGAACGCGCCCGCGAGATCGTCGACCAGATCGAGACCAGCGGCGAGGCCGCCGAGATCCAGGCCGATCTCGCCGCACTTCCCGGCCCGCTGCCCCGCCCCGGCAGCGCCGTCGCCGCCACCGGGCCCAGGGGCGGCCCGCCCTATCTGCTTCCCGTCGCCGGCACGGTCGTCACCGGCATGGGCGAGCTTTCCCCCACCGGCGTGCGCGCGCGCGGCGTCACCCTCGCCTGCGCCGCCAACAGCGATGCCGTCGCCCCCACCGGCGGGCGCATCCTCTTCGCCGGCCCGTTCCGCGACTATGGCGGCGTCGTGATCATCGATCATGGCAATGGCTGGACCAGCTCGATCACCGGGCTCGGCGCCATCGCCGTCCGCGTCGGCCAGCAGGTTTCGCAAGGCACCCGCATCGGCCGCGCCCCCGAAACCGAGGCGCCGCGCATCACCGTCGAGCTGCGCCGCCGCGGCGAACCCATGGACCTGGCAAGGCTGCTCGGCTGAATCTGCCGTGCAATTGCCGCGATCCCGTCCTAGATTGTCTCTCGAACGCGTTTCCGGAAAGTAGTGTTGATGCTCCGTTCGTTCCTTCAGGTCACCGCCGCCGTCAGCGCACTGGCGCTCGTCCCCGTTGCCTCCGGCGCAATGGCCGGCGTCGATACGCAGAGCTTCAAGGAGCTCGATACCTTCATGGAAGTCTATAGCCAGGTGAAGGCGAACTATGTCGAGAAGGTCGACGACGCCACGCTGATGAAGGGCGCGATCCAGGGCATGCTCGCCGCGCTGGATCCGCATTCCAGCTTCGCCGACGGGCTCGACTACGACAATCTCAAGATCCAGACCGACGGCAATTATGGCGGTCTCGGCCTGACGGTCACCCAGGAAGACGGCGCGGTGAAGGTCGTCGCTCCGACCGAGGACACGCCGGCCGCGCGCGCGGGCATGAAGTCGGGCGACTTCATCACCCATATCGACGGCAAATTCATCGTCGGCGGCAGCCTCGACGAGGCGATCGAGCAGATGCGCGGCAAGCCGGGCACCCCGGTCACGCTCACCGTGATCCGTCCCGGCGCCGACAAGCCGCTCACCTTCTCGATGAAGCGCGAGATCATCGTGCAGAAGCCGGTGAAGTGGGACGTCAAGGACGGCGTCGGCATCATCAACATCAACACCTTCACCGCCCAGACCGGCGCGGACACGGTCAAGGCGATCCAGGAGATCGACAGGAAGCTCGGGCACAAGCCGCTCGGCTATATCGTCGACCTGCGCGAGAATGGCGGCGGGCTCCTGTCCCAGGCGATCGAAGTCTCCGACGTGTTCCTGTCGCACGGCGAGATCGTCTCGCAGCGCGGCCGCGAGAAGACCGATATCGAGCGCTGGTATGCCGATGTGAACGAGCCCGGCATCACCCCGATCCCGGGCGACCTCGCCAAGGGGCTGCCGGTGGTCGTGCTGATCGACGCGGGCACCGCCTCGGCCTCGGAGATCGTCGCCGGCGCGCTCCAGGATCATCACCGCGCGCTCGTCATGGGCGTGCGCAGCTTCGGCAAGGGCTCGGTCCAGTCGATCCTGCCGATGGGTGCCCGTGCGGCGCTGCGCCTCACCACCGCGCGCTACTACACCCCGTCGGGCCGTTCGGTGCAGGAAGGCGGCATCAAGCCGGATCTGCTCGTGCCCCAGCTCAGCGATGCCGACTACAAGACCCGCCCGTCGATCCGCGAGGCCGACCTGCGCGCGCATCTGATCAACAACGACAAGGTCGACGATTCGGTGCTCGAGGACGATCAGCGCACCGATCCGCGCTTCGCCAAGACGGCCGAGCAGCTGAAGAAGGAAGGCGTGGACGACTTCCAGCTCCACTACGCCCTGCAGACCATCTCGCGCCTCGGTCCCAAGACCCAGGTCGCCGCCGCGAAGAGCAAGTAAGCGATGCGCAACGACGGGCTTCGCACCGCGCGCTGGATCGCGCTCCTGCTTCCGCTGGCGCTGGTCGGCGGCGCGCACACCACCGAGTTCTTCGGGCTGGTGCCGTGCGAGATGTGCTGGTGGCAGCGCTATCCGCATTATGTCGCGATCCTGATCGCGCTGTCCGCCTTCCTGGTGAAGGACCGCCGCGCCCAGCTCGGGCTCGTCCTGCTCGCCGCGCTTGCGGTGGCGGTCAGCGGCGGCATCGGCGTGTTCCATGCCGGCGTCGAGTATAAATGGTGGCAGGGCATCACCGCCTGCACCGCCCAGGTCCACGGCGCCAACCCGATGGACATGCTCAACGATGCGCTGCGCCGTCCGCTGATCCGCTGCGACGTGCCGCAATGGACGTTCTTCGGCATCAGCCTGGCCGGCTTCAATGCGATCCTCTCGCTTACCGGCGCCTTGGTTATCTTCGTGCTGGCTCTCCGGAAAGGCCGCGCATGAGCTGGAAGCCCGGCGATCGGCGCGAGGGGATATCCTCGATGGTCCGCGTCGATCAGGCGGGCGAATATGGCGCGACGCGCATCTATGCCGGGCAACTGGCGGTGATGGGCGATCGCACCCCGATGGCGCGGATGATCGCCGGCATGGCGAGCCAGGAAGAGCGCCACCGCGCCTTTTTCGACGCGATGATCGCACGGCGCGGCGTGCGCCCCACTGCGCTCCAGCCTTTCTGGGACGTCGCCGGCTTCGCGCTCGGCGCGGTCACCGCGGCGATCGGACCCGAGGCCGCGATGGCCTGCACCGCCGCGATCGAGACCGAGATCGATCTCCATTACCAGCAGCAGCTGGAAGAGCTGGGCGCGGGCGATCCCGAGCTGAGCGAGGCGGTGGCGAAGTTCCGCGAGGAAGAGCTCGAGCACCGCGATACGGCGCTGGAGCATGGCGCGGAACAGGCACCGGCCTATCCGCTCCTGTCCGGATTGATCCGCACGGGCTGCCGCGCTGCCATTGCGCTGTCGAAACGGATATAAAGCCCAGGTTCAGCCGTTTCCCCCGATGCACGGCGCCAGAGGAGTAAGGCCGATGTTGAAGCAGATCGTGATCGCAGGCGCGCTCGCCGCCATTCCGATGCTGATGCCCGTCGCGGCGCAGGCCCAGAACGCGCCGCAGAACGGCGTGCTGGTCATCTATGGCAAGGACAAGTGTCCGACCAACTCGAACGGCGAGGAGATCGTGGTCTGCAAGCGCCTCGACGAGGCCGAGCGCTATCGGATCCCGACCAATCTGCGCGAGCAGGGCGGCCCGCCGCAGAAGACCGAGAGCTGGGCGGTGCGTTCGCAGGATTCGCTCACCTCGGGCGATTTCGGCACCGGCAGCTGCACGACGGTCGGCGTCGGCGGCGGCACCGGCTGTTTCGTCCGCCAGGCCACCGCCGCCCGCGCCGAGACCCGCGCCCGCCGCAAGGCCGAACAGAACCTGCCGCTGCCCTGATCAAATCCTCCCTCGCGAAGCGGGGGAGGAATGAGAGGAATTACACCCTAACCGGCCACCGCCCCACCCATTCGGGCGGCTCGCGCCGCAGGCAATCGGCGATGATCCACAGCATCACCATCGCCCGGGCGGTCGCTGCCCAGGCGATGTCGATCGTGCTGGCCGAGGGCCAGGCCCCATCCGCTCCGGCGAAGAACCAGAACTCGGCAAAATAGGCGACGACGCTCGTCCCCGCGAACAGCGCCACCGGCCATAGCCGCGGCGCGGTCATCACCAGCAGCGGCCACAGCCACAGGTCGAATTGCGGCGAATAGACCTTGTTGGTCAGCATGAACCAGGCGAGCAGCGGCGTGGACAGCAGCCACAGCCGCGCATGGTGGCGCTTCCAGCCCAGCGCGATGATTGCCGCCCCGCCGATCACGAAGGCGAGCCCGGCGTAGAGATTCTTCGCCTCGGTGCCGAGCGGCAGGATGCCCAGCGCGCCCAGCACGTCCCAGCTCCCCGCCGCGGTGCCGCTGCGCGACTGGGAGAAAAGGTAGAATTCGCTCCAGTTCTTCGGCGCGAGCAGGATCACCGGCAGGTTCACTGCCATCCAGGCGCCGATCGCCGCCAGCTTCACCCAGCCGGTCCGCACGATCCGCTGCCACCAGCTCCGCCCCGTCTCGAAGAAGGCGGAGAAGACCAGCAGCGGCAGCATCACCACCGGGAACAGCTTGGCCGCCACGCCGAGCCCGGCCGCGCCGGCGGCAGCGATCAGCCGGTTCTCGCGGGCGAGCAGCATTGCCCACACCGCCAGCGTCACCGCGATCATGTCCCAGTTATGCCCGACATAGAGGATCAGCGGCGGCGCGGCCGCCCACCACCACAGCCGCTTGCGGTCCATCCCCGCGCGCCACAGCATCCACAGCACCAGGAAGGCGAGGGCGATGTTCACCGCCGTCACCACGCCCAGGAACTTGGCGTCGTTGGCGCGCTTGCCGAAGATCAGGTGCGTGGCCACGCCTTCCACCCAGATCGCCGCGCCGGTCAGCACCGGATATTCGATCGGCGTCTGGAGATAGGGCACCTTGCCCTTGTCGACCTCGCGCGCCGACCAGAAGGGCACCGCGTCGCTGTAGCAGCCGGTGAGATACTGCTCTGAATCGGTCCAGCCGCCGGGCATGCAATGCTGCTTGAAGCCGAAGCCGAGCAGGCAGGTGACCGCCAGCCCGATCAGCAGGATCCTGAAGTGCCGGTCCATCCGCAATCGCATCGCACACTCCAAAAATTCCTCCCCCAGCTTGTCTGGGGGAGGGGGACCGCCGCCGAAGGCGGTGGTGGAGGGGCCTGCCGGTACCGACGCGGTTCGCGTCGGCCCCTCCACCATTCGCTGCGCGAATGGTCCCCCTCCCCGAGCGAGCTCGGGGAGGAATGATGATCTCGGGCGTTGCCTTCCCACAACCCACTGGACACCGCAATATCAGGAACATAGAAGGAACAAATGCCGCAGCTCGATATCCGCGCGAAGCTCGCCATCCTTGCCGATGCTGCCAAATATGACGCCAGCTGCGCTTCCTCGGGCACGACGAAGCGCAATGCGGCGAGCGGCCCGAAGGGAGGCCTCGGCTCGACCGAGGGCATGGGCATCTGCCACGCCTATGCGCCCGATGGCCGCTGCATCTCGCTGCTCAAGATCCTGCTGACCAACAGCTGTGTCTTCGATTGCCACTACTGCATCAACCGCAAGAGCTCGAACGTCCGCCGCGCCCGCTTCACGCCCGAGGAAGTCGTCGAGCTCACGCTGAGCTTCTATCGGCGCAACTATATCGAGGGGCTGTTCCTCTCCTCGGGGATCATCCGCTCGTCGGATTACACGATGGAGCAGATCGTCCGGGTCGCCAGGCTGCTGCGCGAGGAGCATGATTTCCGCGGCTATATCCATCTCAAGACCATTCCCGATGCCGATCCCGAGCTGGTCCACCAGGCCGGCCTTTACGCGGACCGCGTCTCGATCAATGTCGAGCTGCCTACCATCGCCGGCCTCACCCGTCTCGCGCCCGAGAAATCGGCGGGCCGGATCGAAGGCGCGATGCGCGATGTCCGCACGGCGATCGATGACACCACGGACGCTGGCAAGCGCTACAGGTCCGCGCCGAAGTTCGCCCCCGCCGGCCAATCGACCCAGATGATCGTCGGCGCCGATGCCGCCACCGATGGCGACATCATCACCCGCGCCGCTGGGCTCTATGACCGGTTCCAGCTGCGCCGCGTCTATTATTCGGCGTTCAGCCCGATCCCCGATGCCAGCGCGGTGCTGCCGCTCCAGCGCCCGCCGCTGATGCGCGAGCATCGGCTCTACCAGTCGGACTGGCTGATGCGTTTCTACGAATACAAGCCCGGCGAAGTCGCCGAGGCGGCGGACCCGGCGGGCATGCTCCCGCTCGACATCGATCCCAAGCTCGCCTGGGCGCTCAAGTTCCGCGAACGTTTCCCGGTCGACGTCAACCGCGCCCCGCGCGAGGCGCTGCTGCGCGTGCCGGGGCTGGGGCTCAAGGCGGTGGATGCGATCCTCGCCGCCCGCCGCTGGCGCCGGCTGCGGCTCGACGACGTCGCCCGGCTGACCGCCTCGATCGCCAAGGTCCGCCCCTTCCTGGTTGCCGAGGACTGGCGCCCGGTCGCCCTGTCCGACCGCGCCGATCTGCGATCGCTGGTCGCCCCCAAGCGCGAGCAGCTCGAACTGTTCGCGGCCTAGTCGGCGATCGGCACGAACAGCCCGCGCTTGCCCACGCCCAGCACGACATTGGTGGTGAAGCGGCGCACATTGGGATTGTCGGCCATCAGCCTGCTCATCAGCGCGTCATAGGCGCCGACATCGGGCGCGACGATCACCAGCATGAAGTCGGCGGTGCCGGTGACGTAATAGACCTGCTGGATCTGCTCCTCCGCCGCCATCCACTGGCGCAGCCGGGCGATCAGCTCGGGCCGTTCGCGCTCGATCTCCAGCGCCGCCAGGAAGAAGTTCGGCTTCCCCGTCTTGAGCGGATCGACCACGGCGATCTCGCTCAGGATCACCCCGGTCTCGCGCAGCCGCTTGAGCCTGCGCAGCACCGCGGAAGGCGACAGCCCCACCTGCTCGGCCAGCGCGTCGGCGGTCTGGCCGGCGTCGCGCTGGACGAGGGTGAGGAGCTTGCGGTCGAAGCGGTCGAGATCGGATCGGGCCATCGCCGTCACCCTAGCGGGCAAATCCGCCGAAATCCGGCGATTCCTTCCATGCCTTCGCCGGAATGCGGCGTCGCGGGCCTTTATCTCCTGCGGCGAAGGAGCATTTCATGATCGACCATATCGAGATCCGCACCGCCCGCCTCGCCGAGAGCCTGGCCTTCTATGCCGATGCCCTGGCGCCGCTCGGCTACAGCCAGAAGGTCGACGGGCCCGCCAAGGGCTTCGGCAACGAGGCCGCGCTCGACCTGTTCCTGGTCGAGGCCGAGACGCCGTCCGACCTCCATTTCGCCTTCACCGCGCCCGACCGCGCCACGGTCGACCGGATCTACGCCGCCGGCCGCGACGCCGGCCATGTCCTCGATCGCGCGCCCGCGCTCGCCCCGCACATCCATCCCAACTATTATGCCGGCTATCTCCGCGATCCCGATGGCCGGCTGATCGAGTTCGTCTGCCACCATCCCGATCCGGCCTAACTGACAGGACTGTCAATTTCTCCCGAGCGGCGTATCATCCTTCAAAAATACGCAAATAGGGAGAGAGGGATGCTTCGATTCTGTGCGCTTGCCGTGCTGCTCGCCGCGACGACTCCGGCGATGGCGAAGGACATCACCGTCGAGGCCGGCCCCAATGCCCAGGAGCGGCTCCAGTCGGCGCTGCTCGACGCCAAGCCCGGCGACACCGTCCGCATCGGCGTCGGCCGCTTCGAGCTGACCGACGGGCTCAGCCTCGACATGAACGGCGTGACGGTGCGCGGCGCCGGTGCGCTCAGGACGGTGCTCAGCTTCAAGGGCCAGCTCGGCGCGGGCGAAGGGCTGCTGGTCACCTCGGACGATGTGGTGCTGCGCGACTTCGCGGTAGAGGATTCCAAGGGCGACGGCATAAAATCCAAGGGCGCAAACCGTATCGTCTACAAGAACGTCCGCGTCGAATGGACCGGCGGTCCCAAGGCGAGCAACGGCGCCTACGGCGTCTACCCGGTCGAGAGCGAGGACGTGCTGATCGACGGCGTCACGGTGAAGGGCGCGTCGGACGCCGGCATCTATGTCGGCCAGTCCAACCGCATCATCGTCCGCAATTCGACCGCGATGTACAATGTCGCCGGGATCGAGATCGAGAATAGCGGCCTGGCGGAGGTGACGAACAACCTCGCCACCCACAATACCGGCGGCATCCTGGTGTTCGACCTGCCGGCGCTGCCCCGCCGCGGCAAGGGCTGGGTCACGGTCTCGGGCAACCGGGTGCTCGACAACGACACCCCCAATTTCGCGCCCCCGGGCAACACCGTCGCCACCGTCCCCACCGGCACCGGCGTGCTGGTCATGGCCGAGAACGACGTCGATGTCCGGGACAACGAGCTGAGTGGCAACGGCACCGCCAACATCATGGTCGTCGCCTATCGCCAGCCCTTCGAGGACAAGGGCTATGATCCCTATCCGCGCAACATCCGCCTCGCCGGCAACAAGCATGGCCGCGCCGGCTTCGCCCCCGCCATGCCCGGCGGCAAGGAGCTGGCCGCGGCGCTGGGCGGCACGCTGCCCCCGGTCTTTTGGGACGGCACCGGCGGCGACCGGGTAAAGCTCACCGGCAATGACGGTCCGGTCCTGACCCTCGGCCTCGCGCTCGGCGCGGGGATCGAGACCGCCAAGCCGCAGCTGATCAAGCTCGCGGACGAGATCCCGCCGCCCTGGCAGACCTTCAAGCTGCCGGCAGCGATGGAGGCCGCCGCCAAATGAAGGCACTGCTCGGCGCGGCCGCCCTGTTCGCCGCCGCGCTGCTCGGCCGGCCGACGGGCGTGAACGACGCGGCGATCACTGCCGAGGGCTGGCCCGCGCATCTCTCCGACTATGGCTTCTTCACCGACCTCAAGGCCCGCACCCCCGCCCAGCGGCTGATGGCCTATGATCTCGAGACCCCGCTCTTCTCCGACTATGCCGGCAAGGAGCGCTATATCTACCTGCCGGCCGGCGCCCGGGCGAAATACGATCCCGACAAGCCGCTCGACCTCCCCGTCGGCGCCGCGCTGATCAAGACCTTCGGCTACCCTGTGAACGGCGTCTTCAAGCCGTTGGAGACCCGCGTCCTGCTCCACCGCGCTGGTGGCTGGGTGCCGATCCCCTATGTCTGGAACGCCGACGGCAGCGATGCCGACCTCAAGCGCGCCGGCACCCGCTTGCCCGTCCGCTTCACCGATCCCTCGGGCGAGACGCACAGCATCTCCTATGCCGTGCCCAACCAGAACCAGTGCAAGGATTGCCACGGCCTGGCCGGCCAGGTGACGCCGATCGGCATCAAGGCACGCTATCTCAACCATGGCGGCCAGCTCGAGAAGCTGCTCGCGGCCGGCATGCTCGACCGGCTTCCCGCCGACGCCCCGAAGGTCGCCCGCTGGGACGACACCGCCGCGCCGATCGACGCCCGTGCCCGCGCCTGGCTCGAGATCAATTGCGCCCATTGCCACAATCCCCAAGGTGCCGCGTCCAACTCGGGCCTGTTCCTCGATCTCGCCCGCACCGATCCCGAGCAGCGCGGCCTGTTCAAGCGCCCCACCGCCGCCGGCCGCGGCGCCGGCACGCGCGACTTCGACATCGTCCCCGGCGATCCCCAGGCCTCGATCCTGCTCTACCGGATGGAATCGACCGACCCCGGCATCGCCATGCCCGAGCTCGGTCGCGCCACCGTCCACAAGGAAGGCGTCGCGCTGGTCCGGACCTGGATCGAATCGATGCCGAAAACGCCGAAGAAGCGTTAGTAGCCGTCATCCCGGCGAAAGCCGGGATCTCGTGCCGCGGGCCGTTCGCTTGCCGCCTGAGATCCCGGCTTTCGCCGGGATGACGGTTGGGAGTTGGTGTGCGCGTCGTAAGTCTGGCAAGCGAGGACGATTTCACCGGCTGGCGCGACGCCGCGCGCGGGCTCGCCCAGGCCGGCGTGCCGGCGTCCGAGATTCTCTGGCAGGTCGGCGATGCCCCAACGGACCTGTTCGCCGACGAAGCCGCGCTTCCTCCCGCTGGCCCCCGCGCCCTCAAGGTCCCCCGCGCGTTCCTCGACCTCGCCCAGTCGGCGATCCTCCACCGTGATCCCGAGCGTTTCGCCTTGCTCTACGCGCTGCTCGCCGGCGATCCCCACCGCGTCGCCGACCAGGCCGACCCACTGGTCCGTCGCCTGGAAGGCATGGCCCGCCAGGTCCGCCAGGATATCCACAAGATGCGCGCCTTTGTCCGCTTCCGCGAAGTCCGGGACGCGCTGCCGTTCCCCGGCACCGGCGAACCCAACACCCGCTATGTGGCCTGGTTCGAGCCCGAGCATCACATCGTCCGCGCCAATGCTAGCTTCTTCGTCGAGCGCTTCACTTCGATGCGCTGGTCGATCCTCACCCCCGAGCTGTCGCTCCACTGGGACACCGAGACGCTGTCCGAAGGCCCCGGCGCAACCAAGGCCGATGCCCCGGGCGACGATCCGGTCGAGGATATCTGGAAGACCTACTACGCCTCGATCTTCAACCCGGCCCGCCTCAAGACCGGCATGATGCTCAAGGAGATGCCGCGCAGATATTGGAAAAACATGCCCGAAACCGCGTTGGTCCGGGAGCTGGTCGCAACCGCGCGCCAGCGGGAGACGGCGATGGTGGCGACCCAGCCAAGACCAGGCGGCAATATCGAAGGCGCGTGGCAGGCGCTGCGCGACGAGGCGGCGCACTGCACCCGCTGCGATCTCTACAGGCACGCGACCCAGACCGTGTTTGGCGAGGGCCCGGCCGATGCCCGGATGATGATCGTCGGTGAGCAGCCCGGCGACCAGGAGGATCTGGCCGGCCGCCCGTTCGTCGGTCCCGCCGGCGAGATGTTCGACCGCGCCATGGCGCAGGCTGGGATCGACCGCGACACGGTCTATGTCACCAATGCAGTCAAGCATTTCAAGTTCGAGCGCCGTGGCAAGCGGCGCATCCATTCCAGGCCCGATGCCGGCGAGGTCCAGGCCTGCCGCTGGTGGTACGAGCAGGAGCGGCTGCTGGTGAAGCCCGAAATGACCGTCGCGCTCGGCGCCACCGCCGCCCGGCAGCTGCTCGGCAAGGCGGTGACGATCACGGCGACGCGGGGCAGGGCGATCGAGCTGCCCGAAGGCGGCCTGGGCTGGGTGACGATCCACCCCAGCTTCCTTCTCCGTATGCCAGACCGGTCGAAGGCGGAGGACGAGTTCGCCGCGTTCGTCGAGGACCTGAAAGGCGCGGCAAGGCTCCTCTAAATCCTCCCCGGAACGGGGAGGGGGACCGCTCGCCGCAAGGCGAGTGGTGGAGGGGGCCCGTTCTACTCAAAGGACAGCGTTCGCGGAAAGCGGGCCCCCTCCACCAAGCCGCTGACGCGTCTTGGTCCCCCTCCCCGTTCCGGGGAGGATTTCTTCAGAACCCCAGCCCCTCGGCAATCCCCTTCACCTTCGCCGCCCGCCCGGGCGCGAACTTATCCACCATCGCCCGGTAGCGCGCCACCGTCTCCGCATCCGCGCGTTCCGGAGAGCCCGAATCGAATGGCGGCGCCGGATCATATTCCAGGCTCAGCTGCACGAACCGCGCATGATCCTCCCCCCGGATCGCTGCGGTCAGCGCCAGCGCGAAGTCGATCCCCGCGGTCACTCCGCCACCCGTGGCGCGGTTGCGGTCGAATACCACGCGCTCGGCCACCGGCTCGGCGCCGAACCAGGCGAGCTGCTCGCGCGATCCCCAATGGCAGGCCGCCCGATAGCCCTTCAGAAGCTCCGCCGCGCCGAGCAGCAGCGATCCGGTGCACACGCTGGTCACCCAGGCCGCACCCTCCGCCACCTGCTTCAGCCAGGCGAGCGTCGCTTCATCCTCCATCGCCGCCACCGTGCCGAACCCGCCGGGCACGCAGAGGATGTCGGTCCGCGGCACCTCCTCGAAGGTCGCGGTCGGCAGCAGGTCGAACAGCGCGTCGGTGCGCACCGGATCGCGGGTCTTCGCCACCAGGTCGAGCGTGACATTCCCCATGCGCGACAGCACCTGGGCCGGCCCGGTCAGGTCGAGCTGGGTCACGTCGGGAAACAGCAGGAAAGCGATGTGCAACGGCTCGGGCATCATGGTCCTCCAATGCGTGAAGGGTGCCCAGGCGAACGGCGTCCACGCCCGCGCTTCCCGATGGTGCCCCATCTCGTATCGCCAGTCACGCGGACGTCGGGAACCTACGCCGGTGATGCGCGTCTGTCACGTGACTACCTGTTCCCCGGCGAAAGCCGGGGCCCAGGGTTTCTATGCCGGGTCGTTTGTGACCCTGGGCCCCGGCCTTCGCCGGGGAACCGAGTAAGCAAATCCCTTGCTTCACAACACTGCATCCAATTAGTTCGTTCGAACGAACAAGATTCGGTGCAGATGACCAGCCAGACCCTGATCGACACGGCGATCGAGCAGTTCGGCCGCCACGGCTTCGAGGGCGCCAGCACGCGCGAGATCGCCCGCGCCTCGGGCACCGCCATGTCCTCGATCACCTATCATTTCGGCGGCAAGCAGGGGCTCTATCTCGCCGCTGCCGATCACATCGCCGCCAGCGTCCGCCAGATCCAGGGCCCCGCACTCGAAGCCGCCCGCGCCGTCGCCGAGAACGGCACGCGCGATCAGGCGATCGAGGCGCTGCTCGCCCTGCTCGACGGTTTCGCGCTGATGATGATCGGCCCGCAGACCGAGGCCTGGGCGCTGTTCATCACCCGCGAGCAGCAGAACCCGACCGAGGCGTTCGACCGGCTCTACACCGGGGTGATGCAGGGCGTGGTCGATACCTTCGTCGCCGCGGCGGCCCGCATCCGCACCGACCTGCCCGACAGCGAGGTGCGCGCCATGGGCATCCTGCTGTTCGGCCAGTGCCTGGTGCTGCGCGTCTGCCGCGCCGCCGTCACCCGCATCCTTTCGGTCGAGGCCATCGACGAGCCGACCGCCAGGCTCCTGCGCGCCCGCCTCCGCGCCAACGCCCTCTGCATCCTGTCGGAGAATCCCGCATGAACCGCCGCCGCATCGCGATCCTCGTCGTCCTCGTCGCACTGGGGATAGCCGCGTTCGCCACCAGCGGCTTCGGCCTGTTCAAGGCGCGCGACGATGGCGCGCTCGCGCTCAACGGCAATGTCGACATCCGGGAGGTCGATCTCGGCTTCCGGGTGAACGGCCGCATCGCCAGCATCGCGGTGGAGGAGGGGGCGAAGGTGAAGCAGGGGCAGCTGCTCGCCACGCTCGACGCCGCAACGCTCGACAGCCGCATCGCCCAGGCCGATGCCCGCGTCTCCCAGGCCGAGGCGCAGCTCGCCAAGCTCCGCAACGGAAACCGCGCGCAGGACATCGCCCAGGCCCGCGCCCGGGTCGCCTCGGCGGCGGCGCTCGCCCAGGACGCCGATCGCGACTATGCCCGCCGCCAGCCCCTGGTCGAGCCGGGCGCGATCAGCCGCGACCTCTGGGAGCAGACCGTCGCAAGCCGCGACAAGGCCCGCGCCGACCTGCAACAGGCGCAGCAGGCACTGTCGCTGCTGAACGCCGGCAGCCGCAAGGAGGATATCGACGCCGCCGCCGCCGATGTCCGCTCCGCCATCGCCGCGCGCCAGGGTGCCGCCACCGATCTCGGCGACGCCCGGCTGCTCGCCTCGACCGACGGCACGGTGGTGACCCGCGCCCGCGAGCCCGGCGCGATCGTCCAGCCGGGCGAGACGGTGCTCACCCTGGCGATCCTGCGGCCGCTGCGCGTGCGCGCCTATGTCGCGGAGGGCGATCTCTCGCGGATCAGCCCGGGCATGGAGGTGGTGGTCACCGCCGACGGCAACCCGAAGCGCTACAAGGGAACGATCGGCTATATCTCGCCCCGCGCCGAATTCACCCCCAAGACGGTCGAGACCGAGAATCTGCGCACCGACCTTGTCTACCAGCTGCGCATCATCGTGAACGATCCGGACGATGCGCTGCGCCAGGGGCAACCGGTGAGTGTGTCGGTGCCGGGTGCCCGGCCGAAGCACAAGGATTGAGGGAAGCATGAGCCGCTTCCCCTTCTTGTTCCCCTGCGAAAGCAGGGGCCCAGGGTCACGGGTGTGTCGCAGGCGGCCCTGGGTTCCTGCTTTCGCAGGAACGCAAGGGGGGAACAGGTGACCCAGCCCCTCGCCACCACCACCGACCTGGTGAAATGCTTCGACGCCAACCGCGCGCTCGACGGCGTCTCGATGGCGATCGAGCCCGGCCGCATCACCGGTCTGGTCGGCCCGGACGGCGCAGGCAAGACCACGCTCATCCGCATCCTCGCGGGACTGATGGCGCCAACTTCGGGGACCGTTGCGGTGCTGGACGGCAAGCCCGGGGAAAGGCTCGACGATCTCGGCTACATGCCCCAGCGCTTCGGCCTCTACGAAGACCTCTCCGTCATCGAGAACCTCCGCCTGTACGCGGAAGTTCGCGGCCTGCCGAAAAGCGAGCAGCAGGCGAGCTTCGACCGGCTGATGGACTTCACCGATCTCGCCCGCTTCCAGGATCGGCTGGCGGGCAAGCTGTCGGGCGGGATGAAGCAGAAGCTCGGCCTCGCCTGCGCGCTGGTCAAGACGCCCAAGGTGCTGCTGCTCGATGAGCCCGGGGTCGGCGTCGACCCGATCAGCCGCCGCGAGCTCTGGAGCATGGTCGGCGATCTCACCGAGCAGGGCATCGGCGTGCTCTGGTCCACCGCCTATCTCGACGAGGCGGAAAAGTGCGACACCGTCTATCTGCTTAACGAAGGCCAGCTGCTGTTCGACGGCCCTCCGGCGGACCTGACCGGCCGGGTGAAGGATAGGGTGATCCGCGTCACCGGCTTCCAGGAGCGCCGCCGCCAGTTCCTCACCCACGCGCTCGACCGCGACGATGTGATCGACGGCACGATCCAGGGCCGCTCGGTCCGCCTGCTCGTCGCCGACGGCAAGCCGGTTCCGGACGCATCGGCGCTCGCAGGCGGTCCGGACACCGAAGTTGGCACCGCCGATCCGCGCTTCGAGGACGGCTTCATCGAGCGGCTCGGCGGCGGGCCCAAGGGCACCTCGGCGCTCGCGGAACGCTACCGCACCATCCCCGAGACAGAGGAGTGCGCGATCGAGGCGAAGGGCCTCACCAAGGTGTTCGGCGAGTTCACCGCGGCCAAGGATATGAACTTCCGCATCCCGAGGGGACAGATATTCGGGCTGCTCGGCCCCAACGGGGCGGGCAAGTCGACCACCTTCAAGATGCTCTGCGGGCTGCTTTCGCCAACTTCGGGGGCCGGAGCGGTCGCCGGCAAGTCGCTCCGCAAGTCCGCCGCCGCCGCCCGGGCGTCGCTCGGCTATATGGCCCAGAAATTCTCCCTCTATGGCGACCTCTCGGTCCGCCAGAATCTCGATTTCTTCGCAGGGGCTTACGACCTGCCGCGCGACAAGGCGAAGCGCGCGATCGAGGCGATGATCGAGATCTTCGAGCTGGGCGACAAGGTCGATGTCAACGCCGGCACGCTCCCGCTGGGCTTCAAGCAGCGCCTCGCGCTTGCCTGCGCGGTGATGCACGAGCCCCCGGTGCTGTTCCTCGACGAGCCCACCTCGGGCGTCGACCCGGTCACCCGCCGCGAATTCTGGATGCATATCAATGGCCTGGTCGAGAAGGGCGTGACCGTATTGGTCACCACCCACTTCATGGACGAAGCCGAATATTGCGACCGCGCCACGCTGATCTATCGCGCCGAGCAGATCGCCACCGGCACCCCCGACGAGCTCAAGGCCGAGGCAGCACGCCTCACCCGGGCCGAGGATCCGACGATGGAGGACGCCTTCATCGCCCTGATCGAGGAATTCGACCGCAAGCGTGAAGCGCGGGAGGCCGCATGACGTTCCGCTTCGATCTCAGGCGCCTGGCCGCCCTGGTCCGCAAGGAGGCGGCGCAGATCCTGCGCGATCCTTCCACCTTCCTCATCGCCTTCGTCCTGCCGATGATCCTGCTCTTCCTGTTCGGCTATGCCGTCTCGCTCGACAGCACGCGCACCCGCGTCGGCCTCGTCCTCCAGGACAGCAGCGCCCCCGCGCTGCGCCTCGCCCAGGCCTATCGCAGCTCGCGCTATTTCGAAGTGACCGAGGCCCGCACCGTAGCCGAGGTGCGCGACAAGCTGGTCGATGGCGAGCTGCGTGCGCTGATCGTCATCCCCCAGGATTTCGGCGCAGGGATCAAGCGCGGGCACATGCCGCTGATCCAGATCGTCACCGACGGCTCCCAACCCAATACCGCCAATTTCGCAGCGGCTTACGGCGAGGGCGTCCGCGCCAGCTGGGCCGCCGCCGAGGGGCTGGAGCGCAACCCGAATGCGCGCGCGGCGCCCGTCACCATCTCGGCGCGCTACTGGTATAATCCCGAGCTCAAGAGCAAATTCTTCCTCGTCCCCGGCTCGATCGCCAACGTCATGACGATGGTCGGCACCTTGCTCACCGCGCTGGTCGTCGCGCGCGAATGGGAGCGCGGCACGATGGAGGCAATGATGGCCACGCCGATCTCGATGGCCGAGTTCATCGCCAGCAAGGTCATCCCCTATTTCTTCTTGGCGCAAGCCTCGATGACGCTCTGCGCGGTGATCGGGATATGGATATTCGGGGTGCCATTCCGCGGTTCGATCTTCGCGCTCTACGCCATCTCCTCGGCCTTCCTGATGCCGGCGCTCGGCCTTGGCCTGTTCATCTCGGCGGCGACCAAGAACCAGTTCGTGGCGAGCCAGGTCGCCTTGCTCTCGGCTTTCCTGCCCACCTTCCTGCTCTCCGGCTTCATCTTCGAGATCGGCTCGATGCCCTGGCCGATCCAGGCGCTCACCTATATCGTCCCGGCACGCTACCTGATCCCCAGCCTCGAGACGGTGTTCCTCGCCGGAGACCAATGGGGGCTGCTGCTGCCCAATATCGGCATCATGCTGGTCTTCGGCATGGTGTTCTTCACGCTGTCCTTCCGCGTCACCCGCCGGAGTCTCGACTGATGCGCGGCCTGTTCGAAGGTGCAGGCCTGCGCCGGCTCTGGGCGATGATCGTCAAGGAGATGTGGGCCGTCCTGCGCGATCCGCAGGCCCGGCTGGTGCTGTTCGTGCCGCCGCTGATGCAACTGTTCATCTTCACCTATGCCACCACGCTCGACGTCAAGAATGTCGATATCGGCATCCTCGATCGCAGCTCGGGCGCGCATTCGGTCGAGCTGGTCCAGCGCCTCGCCGGCAGCCCCAATTTCCGCCGGATCGAGCTGCTCCGGACGCCGAAGGAGCTGAAGTCCGCGATCGACAACCAGAAGGTGATCGCCGCCCTGGTGATCGACGAGGATTTCGACCGGCAGCTGGCGCGCGGCGAGAGCGCGACGGTCGGCCTGGTGCTCGACGGCCGCCGCTCCAATGCCGCGCAGATCGTCGCCGGTTACGTCACCAACATCGCCGGCGGCCTGGGCGCCGAGCTGGCCCCGGCGCAGATGCGCGGGCAGGCGGGCGGCAGCGTGGTGACCAACTGGTACAACCCCGCGCTCGACTATATCTGGTTCACGCTCCCATCGCTGGTCGCGATCATCACCTCCGTCGCCGGGCTCGCCATCACCTCGCAATCGGTCGCGCGCGAGCGCGAGCTGGGAACGTTCGACCAGCTGATGGTCTCGCCGCTTCGGGTCCACGAGATCCTGATCGGCAAGATGGTCCCGCCCTTCATCATCGGGATGATCAACGGCAGCGTCTATCTGGTGGTCGCGCCGCTCGTCTTCGGCGTGCCCTTCACCGGCTCGCTTTTGCTCTTCTGGCTGTCGCTCGGCATGTACCTGCTCGCGCTGATCGGGCTCGGCATGCTGGTCTCCGCCGCCTCGCAGACCCAGCAACAGGCGTTCCTCGGCGTGTTCCTCGTCACCACCCCGCTGATCCTGCTCTCCGGCTATGCCAGCCCGATCGACAACATGCCGGACTGGCTGCAGACGATCACCTATCTCGATCCCGCCCGCTATTTCCTCGTCATCGTCCAGGGGCTGTTCCTCAAGGCGATGCCGGCGGGTGCCGTATTCCACCAGCTCTGGCCGCTCGCGCTGATCGCCGTCGCGACGCTCTCCGCCTCGGCCTGGCTCTTCCGTGCGCGCATGGAGTAACCGATGATCCGCTCGCTTCCCTTGTTCCTGCTCCTCGCCGCCTGCACGGTGGGGCCGGACTATCATCCGCCCCAGACGAAGGCGGCGCCGGACTGGGTCGAGGCCGGCGCCCCCGGCGACGTCGATCTCAAATGGTGGGACCGGTTCGAGGATCCCCAGCTCTCCGCGCTCGTCCAGCGCGCGGTGGCGTCGAGCCCGGATCTGAAGGAAGCCCAGGCCCGCCTGGCCGAGGCGCGCGCCAATCGCGAGGCGATCGCCGGCGGGCGCCTGCCCAGCGTCACGGCCAAGGGATCGGCGACCGAGAATGTGCTGAGCAACAATGGCCAGCTGCCGATCGGCAACATCCCCTTTCCGGGTTTCTCGCGCGATTTCCCGCTGTTCGATCTCGGCTTCGATGCGAGCTGGGAGGTCGATCTCTGGGGTCGGCGCACCCGCCAGATGCAGGGCGCCACCGCACGCGAGGAAAGCGCCGAGTTCGCGCGGCGCGACGTGATGCTCACGCTGATCGCCGAGGTGGTCCGCAGCTACATGGACCTGCGCGCCGCCCAGGCCGAGGGCGCGACTGCCGAGGCGCAGGCGGGCTCGGATGGCGAGCTGGCCCGGCTCACAAGGCTGCGCTTCGATCACGGCGAGGCTTCGCGGCTCGAACTCGACCGCGCCGATGCCGCGGCCAAGGCGAGCGCCTCGGCAGTGCCCAATGCCCGTGCCCAGGCGAGTGCCGCGTCGTACCGGATCGCGACGCTGGTCGGCGTGCCGCCCGAGCAGGTCGTGCCCGAGCTGCAGGCCACTGCGCCGCTGCCGGCCAGCCCCGATGCGATCCTGGTCGGCCTGCGCTCCGATCTGCTCGAGCGCCGCCCCGATGTACGCCGCGCCGAGCGCGAGCTTGCCGCCGCCAGCGCCGATATCGGTGTCGCCACCGCCGATCTCTTCCCGCGCTTCAGCCTGCTCGGCAGCATCGGCCAGCAGGCGCGCAAGCCGGGCGATCTGGTCTCGGGCGATTCCTTCCGCCTCCAGATCGGGCCGAGCTTCTCCTGGCCGATCTTCCAGGGCGGCACGATCCGCGCCCAGATCCGCGCCGCCGACGCCCGGGCCGATGCCGCAGCGGCGCGCTACGAGAAGGCGGTGGTCGGCGCGCTGTCGGACAGCGAGGCGGCGATCAACCGCTTCCTCAACGCCCGTGCCGCCGCCGATGACGCTGCCGCCTCGCTGGCCCGAGAGCAGAGCGCCTTCGCGCTAGCCCGGCAGCGGGCGGATCGCGGCGAGGACGACCGGCTGACGCTGGAACGCGCCCGCCAGTCGCTGCTCGCCGCCACCCGCCGCGACCAGCAGGCACGCGCGGCCAAGGCCCAGGCGGCGACCGCGCTCTACAAGGCGCTGGGCGGCGGCTGGAGCTGATAGGGTTGGCCGTGCGGTAAAAGATAAGATCTATACGACTTATTCTGCGCAAATTACCGCTTTTGGCGTGTACTTCGTGTACTTTGGCGGCCTCGCTACGCGATCGGCACGCGGATCTCGAAGCTGGTTCCGCGCTCCGAAGGCACCAGCGTGATAGTCCCGCCATGCGAGGCGAGCAGAGATCGGGCGATCGGCAGGCCCAGCCCGGTGCCCCCGGCTGCCCGGCGGCTGGTGAAGAAGGGCTCGAAGATGCGCGCCCGGTCCGCCTCGGGAATGCCGGGGCCGTTATCAGAGATGCGGAGCCGGAGTGCGCCGTCGTCCTCGGCTGCGGCCATGGTCACCCCCGTCGCCCCGGCCTGGCGGCTGTTCTCCACCAGACTCTCGACGATCGCCTCCAGCATCGTCGCCGGCATCGCGGCGCGGGGCAGGGTTTCGGGCAGGTCGAGCATGATAGCCAGTCCGCGATCGTTCCAGGCATCGGCGATCCGGCGCAGCGGCAGCGCCACGTCGCTCGCCGCACCCGCATCGGCCTCGGCCATGTCGGCGCGGGCGAGCTCGAGCAGCCGGGTGACGAGCTGGGCCAGCCGGTCGGCATCGGCGCCGGCATTGGCGAGGAAGCGGCGGCGGTCCGCCTCGTCCATGTCCGCATGGTCCTCGAGGATCTCGATCACCCCGCGGATGCCGGCGAGCGGGGTCTTGAACTCGTGGCTCACCGCATGGGCGAAGTCGCGCAGGTAGCGCGATCGCCGGTCGATCGCGTCGGCCATGGTGGCGAAGTCGGCATAGAGCGCCTGGATCTCGATCGCGGCGGTGCGCGGCACCTCGGGCACTCCGCCCCCGCCGCCACGCGCCACGTCGCGGGTCGCCTGGCTCAGCATCTCGATCGGTCGGGCGATGCCGCGCGAGAGCAGGCCGCTCAGCACCACCAGAGTCGCGAAGATGGCGCCGATACCGAACAATATCTTGCCGCGATCCTCATAGAGCCCGCGGAACAACGCACGCGGAGAACGCGACAGCAGCAGCACCGCTACTACCTTGTGGTTCACCACCACCGGCCGGGCATGGTGGATACGCAGGCCCGAGGCGCGGCTCAGCCATTCGAAGGCATATTCGGGATGATAGTCGCCTCGGCGGCGGAGCACCGTCTCGGGCCGCCCGGCGCGCGCCGCGGCCAGCTCGGGCAGGCCGGCGAGGCTGCTGCCCTCATTCTTGCCGATCAGGATGCGGCCATCGGGTGCGAGCAGCAGGATCGAGGCGAGCGTGGCGTCCGACGTCGCGTTCACCACCGGGGCGAGGCGCGCCGCGGCTGCCTGGACATCGGGGGCCGGGCTGCCGGTCAGGGGAACGGGCTCGGGACGCTCGGGCAGCGGCCGGGTGCCTAGGTCGATGGTGGAGAGCGGGCCGCCGGCGATGCCGCTCGACACGCGCGGGGTGAGCTCCGGCCCGGTCGAGCCCGGCCATTCGGCGCTGGCGACCGCGGCGAGCGCCGTCCCCTGCGCGATCAGCTCCGCCTCGGTTTGGCGCACCAGCGTGTTCTCATAGACGCGCAGGAACAGCGCACCGACCCCGGGCAGCGCCGCCACGAACACGAAGGTGACGAGCAGGATCGTGCGCAGCCGCAGCCTGGGCCAGAAGCGCCGGATCGGCGCCTTTATCCCTTCGATCAGCCCTCCGAGCATGCGCCGATACGATAGCCGATGCCCGCCCGCGTCTCGATCAGGTCCTGCGCGCCGGCCTGGCCGAACTTGGCGCGCAGGTTGCGGACATGGCTGTCGATCGTCCGGTCGGTGAGTGCGAAGCCGGGGCCGCGCAGCCGGTCGATCAGCGCGTCGCGGCTGAACACCTTGGAGGGCATGGCGGCGAGCGTGCGCAGGATGCCGAACTCGGTGACGGTGAGCGGCACCGCCGCCCCCGCCCAGCTCGCCTCCCAGCTCTCCGGATCGAGGCCGAGCTTGCCGTGCCGGATCACCGTACCGGCGCGGTCGACATCGGGGGCATGGGCGGCGGTACGGCGCAGCACCGCCATCACCCGCGCCACCACTTCGCGGGGGGAGAAGGGCTTGGTGACATAGTCGTCGGCGCCCAGCTCGATGCCGATGATCCGGTCGATCTCGTCGTCGCGCGAGGAGAGGAACAGGATCGGCAGCCCGCCCTCGGCCCGCAGCCGCCGGCAGACCTCGAGCCCGTCCATCCGCGGCATGTTGATGTCGAGCACGATCAGGTCGGGCGACTGGCTCTCGGCGATCTGCAGTGCTTCCTCGCCGTCCGCCGCCTCGATCGTCTCGAGCCCGGCCTTGGCGAGCGCGAAGACGAGCAGCTGGCGGATATGCGGATCGTCATCGGCGACGAGGATAGTGCGAGGCATGGGGCATTGGATCATCGCGAGGGTGTTCCGGTCAACGGCGGAGTGGCGGTGGCGACGGCCTCGGCGACCGGATCGCTCTCGGAGGTGGCGGCGGGCATGGGATCGGGGGCAGGGTCGTCGCGGATCCAGCCGTCGCACTCGCGGTGCGTTCCCGGCCAGGTCGCGGCGGGGGCCGGCGGATTGGCGCCGAGCAGCCGGCGCGCCGCGTCGAGCCGGCGCTGGTTGCGCCAGGTCCAGCTGTGCCAGTCGGCCTGACGCTCGACCAGCCTCGCCATCGCCTCGGCGCGGACATAGCGGACGCGGTCGCGGAACTTGGGCGGCAGCGGCCTGCGTTCGAGTTCGATCAACGAGAGGAGCGAGGAGGCGCCGGTGCGCGACAAATAGCAGAGGTCGAGCTCGACCCCGCGCCCGCCGACCTCGCGGGCATGGCGGACGTTCCAGGCCGCGGCGCTCGCTTCGAGGTCGACCAGGCTCGCCGTGCCCAGCACCAGTGCGGCGATCAGCGCATTGGCGTTGATCAGCCAGGCGGTGCTGCGTCCGGCGAGCATCCGCCAGCAGATCAGTGCCAGCCCGATCGCCACCAGCCCCATCCAGGCGAGCGCGGCGATGCGGAAGCCGGTGAGCGAATAGGCCTCGACATAGTCGAGCGTGCGCAGGATCGAGGAGGCGACGAGCAGCAGGTTCTGCGCGACCCAGAGCACCACCAGCCGGCGGACCGCCGGATTGGCGGCGCTGGCCGAGCCGGGCTTGAGCGCGACCAGCACGAACAGCCCGGCGAGCAGCGCGGTGGCGATCAGCGGATAGGCGCCGCGATGAGCATAGTCGGCCAGCGTCACGCCCTTGGGCAGCGCCGCGCCGCTCCACAGAAAGGCGAGGTCGAGCCCGTTCTGGAGCGCGAACACCGTGTTGAACAGGATCAGCGAGAGCAGCAGCGTCGCCTGGGGAAGACCGGGCATGTCGATCTCGGCCTTGGGCAGCCCGGCGACGATGCGGGTGGCCCAGCGCGTGGGGCGCAGGCTCGGCCAGACGACGAGCAGCAACAGCGCCCACAGGGCCATATTGTCCGCCGAGGGCAGGCGAAGCTGGTCGAGCCCCCGCGCGATCAGGGGGTTGGCGCTGGCGAACAGGGCGAGGAACAGCCCGGTCATCGCCAGCGGCAGGGCGAGGAGGGCGGCGAGGCCGGCAAGGTTCGGCCGTCCCCGGCGTGGGCGGGCGCGGAACAGGCGGATGAAATCGAGCACCGGGGCGAGCGGTCCGGTCGCCGCATGGGCGAGCAGCCTCAGGCTCCAGCGCCAGGCATCGTCGAACCTGCCGATGCGCGGCATCAGCGCCGCGATCGACAGCGCGCTCCAGAACAGCACCCAGCCGAGCAGGCTCGGATCATGCGCCAGAGCGGCGGCGAAGCCGATGGCGACGGCCAGCGCCACCAGGCTCGCCCGCTGGCGCAGCGCCGGCCGGGTCAGCAGCAGCACCAGCGCCCAGCTGAGCGCGAGCCCGCCGATCCACGAGCCGAAGGACCCGCCGTGCAGGAGCTGGTCGGCGACGGCGATCAGCGCGATCGCGGCGGGGATCTTCAAGAGAAAGCTGTAACGGGTGCGGGCCATGCGGGTCTCCCAGGTTCGGGAGCGGCAATGGCTGCGCGCCGTCCAGCGATGCCGGCGAAGCGCAAGGAGAAGCCGTGCAGAAGTGATGCAGTCGCGGGACTGCGCATTGTTGTTTTATGTCGGCCGCATATCGCCTATCGTGGGGACAGGAGGGCGTGATGGGGATTTTTGACTTCCTTTCGAAGCAGTTTGTCGATGTCATCGACTGGGTCGACGAGCCCGGCACGCTGGCCATCCGCTATCCGATGCAGGATCGCGAGATCCAGAATGGCGCGCAGCTGACCGTCCGCAGTGGCCAGACGGCGCTGTTCTTCAACGAAGGCCAGATCGCCGACGCCTTCCTGCCGGGGCTCCACACGCTCCAGACCGGCAATCTTCCCCTGCTCACTTCGCTGATGAACTGGGACAAGGGCTTTGCCTCGCCGTTCAAGGCGGATGTCTATTTCTACAGCCAGAAGGAGCAGACCGGGCTCAAATGGGGCACCGCGCAGCCGATCACGGTGCGCGACAAGGAGTTCGGCCCGCTGCGCGTCCGCGCCTTTGGCAGCTACAGCTTCCGGATCGAGGACGTGTCCGCCTTCGCGGTGAAGATGATGGGCTCGCTCGACCGGCTGACCGTCGGCGATGTCGAGCCGCAGCTGCGCGCCGCGATCGGCACGGCGATCGCCTCGGCGCTCGGCGGGGGTGAGATCGCCTTTATCGATCTGGCCGCCAACCAGAGCGCGCTGTCGGAGAAGCTCAAGGCCGCGGTCGAGCCCGCCTTCACCCAATGGGGACTGAGCTGCACCAGCTTCTTCATCGAGAGCCTGTCGCTGCCCGAAGAGGTGCAGGCGATGCTCGACAAGGCCAGCTCGATGCGCGTGGTCGGCGATCTCGACCGGTTCATCCGCTTCCAGAGCGCCGAGGCGATCGAGACGGCCGCGGCCCAGTCGGGCGGCATCGCCGGGATCGGCGCGGGCGCGGCGGCGGGCATGGCGATCGGCCAGAGCATGGCCGGCGGGATCGGCGGCGCGGCTCCCGCCGCGGCCGCCGCGGTACCGGGCGAGGATGCCTATGCCCAGATCGAGAAGCTCCACAAGCTGCTGACGATCGGTGCGATCACGCAGGACGAGTTCGACGCCAAGAAGGCCGAGCTACTCTCGCGCATTCGCTGACGCCGCCATGAGCCTGAGCGTCAATTGCCCCAATTGCGGTGCCGAGGTCGTGTTTCGTTCGGCGGCCCTCCCGGCGCGCGTCTGCGGCTATTGCCATAGCCTGCTCACCCGCAACGATGGCGGCGTGATGGTAGTCGGCAAGTCCTCGCCGCTGCCGTTCGACGTCAGTCCGGTGCAGATCGGCATGCGCGGGCGGATCGAGGATCAGCCGTTCGAAGTGATCGGCCGGGTCCGCTGGGCGTGGACCGACGGCGCCTGGAACGAATGGCTGCTGCTGTTCGGCGACGGGAGCCATGCCTGGCTGGGCGATGCGATGGGCCAGTTCATGCTGCTGCGCGAACGCCCGTTCAGCGAGGTTCAGACGCGCACGCTCAAGGACATCGCCAAGGGTAAGGAAGCCATGCCGGGTGCCGAGATCACGCTCGACGCGCGCAAGCTGACGATCGTCGATGCGCGCGACGTGATCTGCGTCGCTGCCGAGGGCGAGCTTCCCTTCACCCCGACGACCGGGTGGAGGCTCTACAGCGTCGATCTGCGCGGGGCGAAGGGCGAGTGCGCGACGCTGCAGCGCGATGCGCTCGCCACGACCTTCTATCAGGGCCAATATGTGACGCTCGCCGACCTCGCCCCGACCGGGCTGCGCGCGTTCGAAGGCTGGGCGCTCCCCGCCTATGCAGCCTGAGATGCAGCCCGCGGCCGATATCCAGCTGCCCGCCGCACCGGCGGTGAAGGCGCTGACCTGCCCGGCATGCGGCGGCTCGGTCGAATTGCGCGCGGCCGGCTATTCGGTGAGCGTCGTCTGCCAATATTGCAGCTCGATCCTCGACGTCGCCGATCCGCAGGTGAAGCTGATCACCCAATATAATCAGGCGGCGGAGGCGTTGGAGATCCCGCTCGGTTCGCGTGGCACGCTGCGCGGAGTCGAATGGGAAGCGATCGGCTATATGCAGCGCTCTGCCTATGGCGGCGGGGCCTGGGACGAATATCTGCTGTTCAATCCCTATCACGGCTATCGCTGGCTGGTCACCGACGGCCGTGGTTGGAGCCTGGGCGAGCAGCTGACCGTCACCCCGCTCCGCGACGATTACGAGACGCTGCGTCTGGGCAACCAGACCTATCAGCGCTTCTACGAGGACAGCACCGCACGCGTTGATTACGTGCTCGGCGAATTCTACTGGCGCGTGGCAGTGGGCGAGGAAGTGGTCGGCGCCGACTGGGCACGCCCCGGCGCGATGCTCTCGCGCGAGAAGAACGCACATGAAGTAAGCTGGACCCGCTCGGTGCTGCTCGCTCACAAGGAAATGACCGATGCGTTCGGCGTCCGGAAGGGGGCCAGCTGGCCGCCCATGCCGCACCAGCCCTCGCCCAACGCTGCCTGGCTGGGCACGGGATTCAAGATCTTCGCGGGCGTGTTCCTGCTGCTCGCCGTGCTGATCCTGGCATTTGGCGGCACGAGCTGGACCAGCGCCGGAAGGTTCCCCGTCGCGCCGGACGGCAGCGAGCGCACGGTCACGCTCGGCCCGATCCATTTCGGCCATCTGTATCAGCGCGTCGAGATCCGCGCCGACGTGCCGACGCTGGAGAATGGCTGGGTCGATCTCGATTACAGCCTGGTCGATCGCAGGACGCAGCAGGTCTATGAGGCGTATGGCGCCGCCGAACGCTATTCGGGCAGCGATTCCGACGGGCCCTGGACCGAGGGCTCGCGCGGCTCCTCGGTCTCGGTGGCGAGCGTGCCGGAGGGGGATTACGATCTGGTCGTCGACTACAAGGGCAATCGCTGGAGCAGCGGCTCGCTCTACAGTCCGCGCTATGTCGGCATGCCCGAGGATCTCGGCTGGATGACGCCGGTGAACAAGCCCGAAGTCGTGGTGGAGGTGCGCACCGGCGCGCTCTTCCTGTCCAGCTTCTGGATCGCGCTGATCCTGCTCGGCCTGCCGCTGCTGATCGGCCTGATCCACCACATCCAGTTCGACAAGGCCCGCCAGGCGGAGAGCGATTTCGCGCCCACGGGCTTCGCCGCGCTGGGCGCATCGGAGGACGATGAATGAACCCGCGTACTTTCCTCTATGGCCTCTGGTCGCTCGGCGTCGTCGCCTTGTTCGTGCTGAGCGGCATCTTCGCCTGGTCGCCCTTTGCCGAGGGCGGTCGCGCCCGCGCGCATGCGGGCATCTACGGTCCCACCCACAAATAGGGAGTCGGATATGGTCACCACTCTACCCGCCTTGCTCTCCACCCTGCTCTATGCGGTGATCGGCATCGTCGTCTTCGCCGTCGGTTTCGTGGTCCTCGACCTGCTCACCCCGGGCAAGCTGTGGCAGGAGATCCATGAGAAGCAGAATGTCGCGGTGGCGGTCTTCGCCGGCGCGGTCGCGATCGGGCTCGCGATGATCGTCGCCGCCGCCATCCATGGCTGAAGGCGATCCTGCCCATCCAAGGTTCCGCACGTCCGCTCCGGCAGCGGCGCTGCTTGCGTCTGCCTTTGTCGTCTCCACCTGCGGGCTGATCTACGAGCTGCTCGCCAGCACACTGGCCAGCTATCTGCTTGGCGACAGCGTCACCCAATTCTCCACTGTCATCGGCTCCTATCTCTTCGCCATGGGCGTGGGCAGCTGGTGCTCGCGCTATGTGAAGCGCGACGAGGTGCGGCTGTTCGTCCGGGTGGAACTGCTGATCGCGCTGATCGGCGGCAGCTCGGCCGCGGCTTTGTTCCTGCTCTTCCCGCTGGTCGAGCATTTCCGGGTGGCGCTCTACGGGCTGGTGCTGGCGATCGGCTTCCTGGTCGGGCTCGAGATCCCGCTGCTGATCCGCATCCTGCGCGGCTTCGACTTTCGCGAGACCGTGTCCAACGTGCTGACGTTCGACTATGTCGGCGCGCTGGTCGCCAGCCTGCTCTTCCCGCTGCTGCTGATGCCGCATCTCGGCATGATCCGCACCGGCTTCCTGTTCGGCATCGCCAATGCAGCGGTCGCGCTGGCGCTGCTTTTTGTGCTGCCGCGCGCCGTCGGCTACCGCGTCGAGAAGCTCGCTGGCGTGCTGATCCTGCTCAGCCTGATCACGGGGTTCGTCGCCTCGGACCGGCTTCAGCGCTGGGCCGAGGTGGCAAGCTATGGGGAGCCGGTGATCTACGCCCAGACGACGCGGTTCCAGCGCATCGTGCTGACCCGCCGCGACGACGATCTGCGCCTCTATCTCAACGGCAACCTCCAATTCTCGTCGCGCGACGAGTATCGCTACCACGAGGCGCTGGTGCATCCGGCGCTCGGCCGGGTGGCCAATCCGCGCAACGTGCTGATCCTCGGCGGGGGCGACGGGCTGGCCGCGCGGGAAGTGCTCAAGCATCCCGAAGTGGCGAAGCTGACCCTGGTCGACCTCGACGGCGAGATGACCAGCCTGTTCGCGCATACGCCGACGCTGACCCATCTCAACCGCGGGTCGCTCACCGACAAGCGGATGACGGTGATCAACGCCGACGGCTTTCGCTGGGCGCGCGAGAATAGCGGCCAATATGACGCGATCATCGTCGATTTCCCCGATCCGGTCGATTATTCGGTGGGCAAGCTCTACACCGAGACCTTCTACCGCGCGGTGCGCAAGCTGCTCGCGCCGGGCGGGATGATGGTGGTGCAGAGCACCTCGCCGCTGGTCGCCCCCAATGCCTTCTGGACCGTCGCCTCCACGCTCGAGGCGGCCGGGCTGCAGACCCGCGGCTATCATGTCTATGTGCCGAGCTTCGGCGAATGGGGCTTCGTTCTCGCCTCCGCCGGCGCGATCCCCGATCAGGCGCGCATCCTCCCCGGCGGTCGCTTCCTGACCCCGACCATCGACCAGCGCCTGTTCGACTTCCCGCCCGACATGGCCCGGCGGCCGACGCCGGTGAACCGGCTCGACAACCAGGTGCTGGTGCGCGAGTTCGCCGATGCCTGGGGCAAATATGAAGGCTGACCGGCGCGGCTTGCTGGCGCTCGGCGCGGTGGTGGTAGCCGCGGCGGGCGGCGGGCTGGCCTATGCGCTCGGCCGCCGCCCGGCGCTGCCCCCGGGCAAGCTCGGTGGGGCGGACCTGGCGCGAGGCCACCGGCTGCGCGACGGCGATTTCCCCGTGCCGAGCGTCGAGCAGGAAGTCGACCTCGTCATCGTCGGCGGCGGCGTGGCGGGCCTGTCGGCCGGCTGGCGGCTGGCCGATGCGGGTTTCACCCGCTTCCGGCTGCTCGAGCTCGAGGATGAAGTCGGCGGCAACGCCCGCAGCGGCCACAACTCCGTCTCCGCCTATCCGCTCGGCGCGCATTACCTGCCCGTCGCCAACCGCGAGGCGAAGGCGCTCCAGCACCTGTTGCGCCAGCTCGGCATGATCACCGGCGATGCGGAAGGCGTGCCGGTCTATGATCCCGCCCAGCTCTGCGCCGACCTGCAGGAGCGGCTGTTCTGGCAGGGTCGCTGGCAGGAAGGGCTGATCCCGCGCACCGGCCTGACTGCCCAGGACCGCAAGGATCTCGCCGCCTTCAACCGCGCAATGGCCGACTTCTCCAAGCGGGTCGGCAGCGACGACAAGCCCGCCTTCGCGGTGCCGAGCGCCTATAGCTCGCGCGACCCGGCGCTCACTGCGCTGGACCAGCAGGATTTCGCCGCCTGGCTCGACGCGCAGGGCTGGACGTCGCCGGTGCTGCGCGCCCATGTCCGCTATGCGATGCGCGACGATTACGGCACCGAGCCACACGCCGTCTCGGCCTGGGCCGGCATCCATTATTTCGCCGGCCGCCGCGGCTGGGCGGCCAACGGCGCAGGGGAGAACGAGCTGACCTGGCCCGAGGGCAATGGCCGGCTCGCCGCGCGCCTCGCGGGCTTCTTCCCGAACAACATCGCCCGCGGCCATATCGTCCACCGCGTCACGCGCGACGGAGAGCAGGTGCTGGTCGACAGTTTCGACGTTGCCGCCAACCGCACCGTGCGCACCCGTGCCCGTGCCGCGATCCTCGCCATGCCGCACTTCATCGCCGCGCGAGTCTGCCCCGAGCTCGGCGACGCCAAGGCGTTCAGCTACGCACCCTGGCTGGTCGCCAATGTCACCGTCGATCGCCTGCCGGGCGGGCGCGGCGTGCCGCTCGCCTGGGACAATGTGTCGAGCAGCAGCGATTCGCTCGGCTATGTCGTGGCGACCCACCAGGGCCCCGCAGCAATCACGCAGGGCACGGTGCTGACCTGGTACCTGCCGCTATCCGACATGGAGCCCGCCGCCGCGCGCCGCCTGCTCGTCGAGCGCAGCGCCGACGAGTGGAAGCGCATCGTGAGCGACGATCTGCTGACGCTGCATCCCGAACTGGACGGCGCGATCCGCGAGATCGCGCTCTGGCGCTGGGGCCATGCGATGATCCGCCCGACGCCGGGCTTTCTCGAGCGCGGCCAGGCGCACCAGCCCCGGCCGCCGCTGTTTCTCGCCCATTCCGATCTCAGCGGGCTGTCGCTGTTCGAGGAAGCCCATTATCACGGCGTGCGGGCGGCCGAAGGGGCGATGGCGCTGCTGCACCACGCCCATGAGAGCCTGTTGTGACCAGCGGACACCATCTTATCGCGGACCTTTCCGGCGGCAGCCGGCTGGATGACGCGGCGCATATCGAGGCCTGCCTGATCGCGGCGGCGGCCGCGGCGGGCGCGACGCTGCTCGAGATCCGCCTGCACAGCTTCGGCCCGGCCCAGGGCGTCACCGGCGTCGCTCTGCTCGCCGAATCGCACATGTCGATCCACACCTGGCCCGAATATGGCACCGCCTGCATCGACATCTTCATGTGCGGGCCGAAGCATGACCTTGCCGCCGGGCTCGATGCCATCCTGGCGGGCATTGGTGCCGAGATTGCCCATTCCTCGATCGTCGAGCGGAACTTCGGCGGCTGAATCGGTCTATCGCGGGGGAACCGCCGCTCCCGCATAGGGATCATAGGCGGGCGCTGCTTTCGGCGTCGGGAGGGGCAGCGGCGGGGGCGGCGGCACCGCTCTGGAAATGACCACGGGTGCCGCAGCCTGCGGGCCCGAGCGGACGGCACCAAGGATGCCTGCCGCGATCGTCGGCGCGCCGAACAGCACGAAGCACCCCAGGATCACCGTGGCGCCGCGGCGGATCTGCAGGCGGCCGGTGAGCATCAGCAGCCCGATGCTGGCCACCGCGATCACCGCGATGCTGGTCGCTATGGTGCCGAGCGCGACCTGCTCGATCCACCGGACCGCCGCGGCCAGGCTGCTCGATCCTTCCGGATCGGCGAGCGAGGGGGCGATCGCATAGACAGAAACGAGAGCCGTCACGCCAGCAGCACCTGGGCGACGCTGCGCTTTCCGCCGACCCGCTGGAGCTGGACATAGACGTCGACGGTGCTGCGCACATAGTGCCGCACATCGTCGCGGCTGAGCTGGGTGCCGGCCTGGAGCACGAGCAGCACGATCTGCTCGATCGCGCGCTCGGCGGAATCGGCATGGACCGAAGTCATCGAGCCGGGATGGCCGGTGTTGATCGCGCGCAGGAAGGTATAGGCTTCCTCACCGCGCAGCTCGCCCAGGATGATCCGGTCGGGCCGCATGCGCAGCGAGGCCGCGAGCAGGTCGGTCGCGGTCACCCGCGCCTCGCCCTGGCTTCCGCGCACCGCGAGCAGGCCGACCAGATTGTCGTGATGCTGGTGCAGCTCCGGCGTGTCCTCGATCAGGATCAGCCGCTCCCCGGCCGGGATCTCGCGGATCAGCGCATTGAGGAAGGTGGTCTTGCCGGTCGAGGTGCCGCCCGAGACGAGGATGTTCTTGCGCGCCTTCACCGCGGCGGCGAGCATGCCGGCGACGTCGCCCGCCGCGAGCAGCTCGGCGAGGCGCAGGTCGGTATCGGACTTGCCGGGCGCGGTGCCGCGGACCGTGCCGGAAAAGGCACCGGCGCTGACATAGTCGTCCAGGCCCAGGTCCGACGAGATGTGCTTGCGGATCGCGATCGCCATCGGTCCGCGCGTCGCCGGCGGCGCGGCGATCTGGACGCGGGAGCCGTCGGGCAGGCTGGCGGAAAGCAGCGGGTGCTCGCGGCTGATCCCCTGGTGCGAGAGTGCCGCGATCTGGCGGGCGAGTCGGTCGAGCGTCGGCACGTCGAGCCCCGGCGCCTCGTGCCGCTCGACCGCGCCGCCCAGTGTCTCGGCCCAGACCTCACCCGGGCGGTTGACATAGATGTCGGTCACGTCGGGCCGCGCCAGCATGCCGGTCAGCGGCGCGAGATAGGCGCGGAGATAGACCTGGGCGTCGATCGCGGCGGCCTCGCTCACCGGCTCTCGACGCCCGTGAAGTCGAGGTCGCGGGCCACGAAGACCGAGATGCTCGTGGCGGCCTTCACCTTGAGCGTAGGTTTGATGTCGGCGGGGGCGGGGCTGCGCGTGGCGCTGCCCAGCGTGCCCGGCAGTGCGACGATCACCTGGCCATCGGCTGCGCGGGCGGCGAGGTTGACGCCCACGTCGAGCGCCGACTGCAGGATCGCGCCGGTGAAGCGGGCGAAGAAATGCGAATTGACGCTGGCGCGGATGCCCCCCTGGCCGAGCGGGTCGCTGGCCGGCGATCCGATCGCGATGGTTACGCCGTCGGGGCGGATCAGGCGGATCCAGTTGACCAGCATCCGCTTCTGCCCGCTTTCGGTATCCGAGCCATATTCGCCGATCAGCCGGCTGCCGCGCGGGATCAGGATGCGGCTGCCGTCGAATCCGCGAATGTCGCGCGAGACGAGCGCGCGGGCGAGGCCGGGGCTGGTCGAATCGAGCGCGGTCTCGAGCACCGCCGGGATCAGCGTGCCCTGCGGCACGGTGGTCGGCTTGTTGGCGAGCACGCCCGCGCTGGTGCGCGTGCCGGCGACGGCCGTCCGCCCTCCCGTCTGCTGCGCGGCGGACTGGGCGGCATTGGGCGCTGTCTGGACCGGCGTGCCGGTCGTGGTGTCCAGCACCAGCGCCGGCTCGGTGGTCGTCCGGGTCGGCGGAGGCGCGGGGGCGACCGGCGGCGGCGGCGTGTAGGCCGGCTGGGGATAGACGATCGCAGGTGGCGGTGGCGGGGTATACGGCGCCGGTGCCGGGGTCGGTGCCGGCAGGGGTTGCGGCGCGACCAGCACGGGCGCGGGCACCGGCGGCACATAGAGGGGCGGGGCCTCGGAAGGCGTGGACAGCGCCTCGCCGGCGCGGGCGCGCACGGCCGGGGAACTCAGCGCGCGGCGGCGGGCATCGAGGATGGCGAACAGCACCACGCCGATGCCGACGACAACAAGCACCAGCACCCAGGCGGGCGGGCCGGCGCGGGGCCGTACGACCACCGGCAGCATGTTCGGCTCGACTGCGGGGCGCGGATCGCTGGCGGGGGGCGGGACCGTCGCCATCAGCGGTCGCCCAGGAAGCGCACGGCCTGCGCCTTGTGCTTGTCGATCCGGAAGACGAGCCGGTCCTGCACGCTGTCGATCACCATCCGCCCGTCGCGCATCATGCCGTTGACCAGCGTCTCCTTGCCTTGGTCGTTGATCGCGTAGATCGCAGGAAGCGCGCGCTCCTCGGGCCATTCGACATAAGTGTGGATGCCGTCGTCATGGATGCCGTTCGGGCGCAGCGCCGGATCGCCGCGGACCTTGTAGCGGCCGACGACCTTGTCCGCGGCGGGCTGGGCACCGGCCTGGGCAGCCGCGGCAGGATAGCGGAACTTGACCGACCAGGCGGTGTCGACCGCCGGCGCGGAAAGCGAATTGAGCTCGAAATTGTAGAGCCGGTTGTCGGTCACCACCGTCATGTTGGTCGAGACGCCGGGCTGGACCGCCTTGATGAACAGGCGGTCGCCCCGCCGATTGGCGGTCACCTGCCAGGCGCCGCTGTCGCCCAGCGCGATATTCTCGATATGCTCGTCGGGCGCGAGTTCGAGCATCAGCTGATAGCCCGGCGCAGCCTCGAGTCGGACGACCTGGTCGGGGGCATAGTCGACCGTCTGGATGCGCGGATCGCCTTGCCCGGGTTGCGGGCGGACCTGCGCATTCGCGGCCTCGGGCGCGAGCATCAGCAGCAGAAGCAGGGCGGCGCGTTTCACAGCTCCACCTCGGGGGTCCGGGCCGGGCGTGGCACAACCTGCAGCCCCGGCCCGGCCGGTGCGGTCGGCGTCGGGCTGGCGCCGGGCGCGGGTTCGGGCGCGGCTGCAGCAGGCGCGGGCGGCGGCAGCGCCTCGGCGTTGCGCTGGTAGCGCGTCACTTCGAAGCCCAGCGGGTTCACGAACCGGTCCTCGAGCTGCAGCGGCTCGCCCGAATAGCGATAGCGGATCACCGCGACCCAGGCATTGGCCGGCTGCACGGCGCCGTTCGCATCGCGCCGCACCGTCTCGAAGCGCACCATCGCGGCGTTCTTGCCGAGCGGCGACACGCTCTTCACGCGGGTCTCGATCACGCTGCTGCGGGGCAGCCGGACGAGCGGGCTGTCGGGATTGGAGGCCTGCATGCCGGCAACATAGGCATTGCGGGCATCCCCTTCGGACCAGAGCGAGACCTTGCGGTAGCTGGCCTGGAGCGAGGTCGCGTCGAAGCTCTCGCGCGCGATCACATATTGGACGAGGAAGGACTGGGTCAGCGCAGAATCGGGAGTGATGCGCTGGGCGTCGAGCGGCTTCAGCGCCTGGACGAACCCGGTCTGCCGGTCGACGAGCAATGTATAGGGTTCGACCGTCTTGAGCGGGGTGAGCGCGATCAGCGCCGCGGCTTCGAGCAGGGCGATCGCGCTGGCGACCCCGGCGACGATCCAGGCGGTGCGCCGCGATCCGCTGAGCGCGGCGCGGCTGTCCTCGGCCCAGCTGCCGGCCTCGCGATAATAGGCGTCCAGCGCCTCGCGCGCCTTGTTCTTCATTTCCCGTAATCCCGTCGTGTGGCGCTGGCCGAGACCCGGCTGCGGGTCCGGCGATTTGTCTGTCCGAGCGGCGTCGGCGCGCCGGCGGGCATGTCGCGCAGGCTGGTCGCACCGGGGGTGCGTGCGGCGGCCCCCGATGCGGCTGCGGTGCTGGCGAGGCCCGCTTCCTGGCGCTGGATGCGGGCCACGGCCTCGGCCACCGCGGCGGCGCGCGAATGCTGCGCGGCGGGGGCCTGGCGGCGCTCGGCAAGGCCGGCGGGCTGCAACCGCTCGACTGCGCCGGCGGCGGCGCCCGCCCGCTCGGCCAGGCCGCGCCACACTGCGCCGAGACGGAAGCCGATCGCCACGCGCGCCGCCATGCCGAGGCCGGCGACCAACGCCAGGCCAAAGGCGAGCGCGGTCACGAACAGCTCGTTGGTCGCGCCGCCGATCGGCAGCCCCGCCGCGCGCTTCTGGAGCAAATCCGCGAGCCAGGGCTCGAGCAGCGCGAGCTCGACGCCGAGCAGGACCGTCACGGCCACGGCGCCGAGCATCGCCGCGACGAGCCCGCGCACCCAGCCTTCGAACAGGCTGCGCGTCCCTTCGAACAGCAGCAGCGCGATGAAGAAGGGACCGAGCGCGAGCAGCAGGCCGGCGACCAGCCGGACCGCGGCATAGGCGGCGATGGTCGCAGTGAGGAAGGTCGTGCGCGCGGTGCCGAGCGCGAAGGGGCCGACGATGCTCGGCGGCTCGGGATTGGGCTCGGCGACGGCGACCGGCTGCCCGTCCGCGCCGGTGCGCACGCGGGTGGCCACCAGGTTCGAGCCGGTGCCGATCGCGTTGAGCGCGACCAGTCCGTTGTCCACCTGCTGCAGCCGCACGACCAGCCCGCCGCTGGATCCCGGCAGTCCGGCGCTCCCGCCCGCGCCGGCGGCAAGCTCGGCCGGGCCGTGCATCGTCACGTCATAGGCGAGCGTGCGATAGGCGTTCCAGTTGGTCGCCAGGGCGAGCACCACGCCGATCTTGACCAGCGCCATCACCCCTTCGCGGACGCCCGGCGTGTCGCCGAACAGCAGCCGGTAGCCGTAAAAGGCGATGAACAGCGTGAGCAGCCCGGTGAGCAGCAGCGACAGCGGCGATCCCGGCGCCGCGGCCGCCTGATAGCCGGCGGCGCCGATCGTCTGCGCCTGGCAGTCGACGAAGGTCAGGACACTCTGGAGATAGGCGCCGTCGGTGATGCCCGAGCAGGTCATGCGACCTCCAGCAGCCGGGGCAGCCATTCCGCCGGATCCTCGCCATGCTCGGCGCGGATCTGGTCGAGCAGCCGCACGGTGCGCTCGCGGCCGGAAAGGATAGTGAGCAGCTCGCGCTCGCCGCTCAGATTGAGGCGCGCGACGACGCTTTCATTGCCGTGCTTGATCAGGAAACAATGCGCATTGTCGGGCAAGGTGCGCACCAGATCATATTCATGCTCGGTGAGCCCGAAGCCTTCCATATAGTCGCTAGCGCGCGCCTTGGGATTGGCCATGAAGATCTGCGTCGCCGCCTGCTCGATGATCGCGCTGGCGATGCGGCTTTCGAGCGCGTCCTGCGCGCTCTGCGTGGCGAAGCCGACGATGCCGTTCCGCTTGCGGATCGTCTTCTCCCAATCCTTGATCCGGCGGACGAACACTTCGTCGTCGAGCGCCTTCCAGCCCTCGTCGACCACGATGATCGCCGGCGTGCCGTCGAGCCGTTCCTCAACCCGGTGGAAGAGATACATCATCGCCGGCGTGCGCACGATGGCGTCGTCGAGGATCTGGGTCATGTCGAACCCGACCGTGTCGGCGGTCAGGTCGGTCAGGTCCCGGGCATTGTCGAACAGCCAGGCGCGCTCGCCGTCACCCCACCAGGGCCGCAGGCGCGCCCACAGGTCCGCGCCATGCGGCCGATGGCTGCCGCGGAACAGCGCCACCAGATGGCGCAGCCGCCGCTGTTCGGCGGGCTGGCCGAAATTGGCGTCGATCGCGTCCTTGATCTGGGCGAGCTCGTCAATGTCCGCTCCCCCGGCGAGCAGCGCGACCCAGTCGATCAGGAACTGGCGATTGGCGGGGTTGTCCTCCATCTGGAGCGGGTTGAGGCCCGAGGCCGTGCCGGGCCGCAACAGGTCGTAGCGTCCGCCGACCGCGCGCAGGAACGGCTCGGCGCCGCGATCCTTGTCGAAGAAGATGATGCGCGGGGCGAACTTGCGGCTCTGCGCGAGCAGGAAATTGAGCACCACCGTCTTGCCCGAGCCGGAGGGGCCGATCACGGTGAAATTGCCCAGGTCGCCGTGATGGAAGTTGAAGTGATAGGGCCCGGCCGCGGTGGTCTCGAGCAGGGTCACCGCCTCGCCCCAATGGTTGCCCGCCGCCTGGCCCTGGGGCAGGTTGTGGCCATTGGCGAAGCCGGCGAAATTGGCGGTCGAGATCAGGCCCCGCCGGGCGATATACTTGAAGTTGCCGGGAAACTGCGCCCAGAAGGCCGGCTCGAGCGCGATCTCCTCGCGCACCGCGATGATCCCCAGGTCGGCGAGCGTCGCCTGCACCTCGGCCACGCCCTGGTCGACTTCGGCCAGCGTCGCACCGCGCACCGCAATCGTCATGTGATGCTCGCCAAAGCCGGCCCGCCCGGCCGCGACCTCGTCCTTCGCGCCGGACAGGTCGGCGCGCAGGCTCACCGCCTCGTCCTCCGCCGAGCGCATCCGGCGCAGCGCCAGGTTCATCTTCGACAGCGCGACCTGGCGCTCGACGAAGCCGAAGCTCTGCGAGATAGTGGTCTCGAAGGGCAGGCGGAGCAGCTCGTCGAGCATGCCGGGCGCCGACTGGCCCGGATAGTCCTTGATCGAGACCATCGCCACGAAGCTGCGTGGGGACGGGCCCGCGGCACCGAGCTCGATCGTCTCCTGCCCGAAGCTGATCCGGCGATAGGGCAGGTAGGCGCCGGCATCCTGCATTGGCAGCAGCACCGGCCGGACCTCGCCATTGTAGAGCGAGGAGAGGAATTCGAGCGGCTCGGAGCAATTGCCCTGCGGGGTCTGATAGACCGAGAGCAGTTTGGGCGCATAGCTGCCGAGCGATGCGACCAGCGCCTCGCGGGCGGTGTCGAGCGCGCGCAGGTCGTGCACGGTGTTGGCGGCCGCCGGGGTGCCGCGCAACCGGTCGAGCAGGCCCATCCGGCCCTGGAGCGGGCGCCGGATCAGCGTGAGGAACAGGTCGTTGGTATAGAGCCGCCGCTCGGCCAGCCGCCCGCGCCATGCCTCGTCGAGCCGGGCCGAGAAGGCATCGGGAAAGCTGGCGTCGAGCTCGGGCTCGATCGCGCGGCGCACGACATGATAATAGACCGCGAAGCGCGAGGAGCCGATCGACTGGAGCATCGCGTCGCGCAGGCGCTTGCGATAGTTGAGCTCCTCGGTGTCGGCGGTCTCGAACAACAGGCCGCGCAGCTGGATCACCTGGAGCAGCATGCCGTCCCGCGTCTCGACCGTATGATCGTCGACGTGGCGGGCATAGGGCAGGTGCCGTCCGGCCGGCGCCTCACGCGCGACGACCTTCGGATCGCGCGTCAGGGCCGGTAGGAGTTGCATTGCCAGATCTTGTGATTGCGCACCCGCGGGCAACGGCTCACCCGCGCCAGCCAGAGGTCGAAGAAGCGCGGTTCGCGCAGGCAGGCGAGCACGCCTGCCAAGTGGATGAGGAGCGCCGCGACCACTGCCCAGACCGATTTGAAGATCAGGAACAGCTCGGTGGCGATGATCGCGTTGGCGACGAAATAGCTATAGGTCACGCCCGCAAACATCTGCGGACGCGTAAGCGCCACGAAAAGGGGGTCGCGTTCGAGCCCGTTCATCTACTGGCCGAGCTGGGCGCTGGTCTGGATGCCCGCGACGATGCTCGCGGCTCCGAACAGGATGAAGCAGCCCAGGATGACGGTGGCGCCGTAGCGCCAGTTGATCCGGCCCGTGAGCATCAGCAGCCCGACCGACGCCACTGCAATCACCGCGACCACGGTCGCCACTGTGCCCAGCAGGGTGCCCTGCAGCCATTGCACGGCGCCGACGATCACACCCGAGCCGGCGGGATCGGCAGTCAGCTCCTGAGCCCAGGCGGTGGCGGGCGAAAGCAGCGCCGAAACGCAGCTTGCGCGCAACAATAGGCCCTTGGTGCGGATCGACAAAACCAGTCCCCTTCGATTGAAACCCAATACTGCGCGGCGCGAGGCCGATTGCCAATGGCCTGCAACCGGCAATTTTGCCACGGGCGCACCGATTTGGGCCCGATTAGGCCATCGTGCAGGCCGCGACAAACCCGACTTTCCTTGCGGTACGGCTGGCAGCGTCCAGCAAACACCTCGATACGCCGCCGGTCCGCTATGCTGCGATGGTCAGGCCTGGGTCACGCCAGGCCAATCCAGCTCGAACCGGGCGAGATATTTGCGCAGCCGGTCCGCATCGTTTGCCGATGTCCGGCGGGTGCGCGATGCGGCGAAGAGCGTGCGGCCGGCTTCCGAAAGCGAGCGGCTCTTCCGGCAGATGCGGATCGTCTCGGCGAGCTGCACGCGGTCGAAGGGATCGATTTCGGCCAGGACTACGGGCGCCAGGATTTCGCTCAGCAAGTCCGTGCCGTCGTCACGCTGGCCGGACCAAAGGCGCTGCAGGCGCCCGATCTCGGCTTCGACGCAGTCCATGTCGATGCGGCCCTTGGGGCTCAGCGTCGCCATGCGCGTGACGCTCGCCGCCAGATCGCGGAAATTGCCGGGCCAGCTTGCGCCCGGGCCGGTCGCGAAGGCGAGATAGCGCTGACGCGCTTCCTTGTTGAAGCTGGCACGGTCGCCCTCGCGCTCTGCGAAACGGTCGAGCTCATAGTCGAGATTGGGTTCGATGTCCTCGCGCCGCTCGGCCAGGCCGGGCAGGCGGAAGGTCCACAGGTTGAGCCGCGCATAAAGATCGTCGCGGAAGGTGCCGGCGACCACGGCCTCGCCCAGATCGCGGTTGGTGCCCGCGATCAACTGGAACTCCGACGCCGCTTCCTTGTCCGAGCCCACGGGCAGGAAGCGTTTGTCCTCGATCGCGCGCAGGATCATGGCCTGCTCGTCGAGTCCCAGTTCGCCGATCTCGTCGAGGAACAGCATTCCCTTGTCGGCCGTGCGCAGCAGTCCGGGCCGGTCAGCGACCGCGCCGGTGAACGCGCCCTTGCGATGCCCGAACAGCGCGGACATTGCGCCATCACCCTTGAGGGTCGCGCAATTCACTTCGACAAAGGTGCCGGCGATCTGGTGCTTGAGGCGCTTCAACTCGTAGATGCGGCGGGCAAGCTGGCTCTTGCCTGCCCCGGTCGGGCCCATCAGCAGGATAGGCGCCTTTGAACGCAGCGCCACCCGCTCGATCTCGTCGATCATGCGATTGAAGGTGGCACTCTGTGTCGCGATGCCGGATTTCAAGAACGAGGTGCTTTCCTCGGTCGCCGCGGCGAAGCGCGTGGCGATGCTGTCATAGCGCGACAGGTCGAGATCGATCGCCGTCCAGCGGCCCGGCGCGCCGCCATCTTCCGCGCGCTTGGCTGGCTGGGTCTGCAGGAGCCGGCCGGGCAGGTAGCGCGCCTCGGTCAGCAGGAACAGGCAGATCTGGGCGACGTGCGTGCCGGTGGTGATATGGACCAGATAGTCCTCGGCATCGGGATCGAAGGGCTCGGCGCGGGCGAAGTCGAGCAGCTTGCCGTAGACTTCCTCGAAATCCCAGGGATCGTGGAAATCGAGCCGGCGCAGATCGACGCGCGTCTCGGGCGAGACCGACTGGATATCCTCCGCGACATATTCGGCGAGGCGGCTGTGCGGCCGGCCATGGAGGAGGATGAAGCGATCGACGCGCAGATCCTCATGCATCGTCAGCGCGACCGAGGGGCGCCACTTGTTCCAGCGCGATGGCCCGAACTTGCTCGCATCGAGCGTGGAGCCGAGGAATCCGATCACGGTGAGGGGCTTCATGGTTATACGATAGGATAAAGAGCGATCCATATCGATAGTAAAATCGCGCCACTTCGATTGTGGTCGAAATTCTCGTTTCAGTGTGCCTAGGAATAAAATCATGTTTTATCAGTTATTTGTGAGAATATTCCTAGCCCTTCCGGCAAACTGGCACGCCTGCTGCAATGCTTCTGGCGTCGGATGGGGAGTTGTCGAACCTTCCAGCCCGGCGGCGGAAATGCGGGGCGGCCGGAATGGGCTGGCCGCCCCCGAACATATTCACAGGGCGTAGCTCAGGCTGCGCAGAGCGCCCGCCTTGGGAGCGGGAGGTCGCAGGTTCAAATCCTGCCGCCCTGACCATGTTGAGGAGTTGGACGATGGCCAACAAGGGACTGTTCGCTTCGGCGATCGCAAGGTTGATGCCCGTGGCGGACACGGTGAACCGCGAGGCTGCGCCGGCCTATGGCTATGGGCCCGAGCACAAGCTCGCCCAGATCGCCGCGACCGGCACGCTGGCCGACACTTTCTACGGCGCGGCCGAGACGCAGCTGGCCGATGTGCTGGCGGCGGCCCAGGCCTGCGACCCCGAATTCGTGGCGCAGGCGGCTGTCTATGCCCGCCAGTCCGGCGCGATGAAGGACATGCCGGCACTGCTGGCGGCGTATCTGACGGTTGCCGATCCGGATCTCGCGATCCGGGTGTTCAACCGGGTGATCGACAATGGGCGGATGCTGCGCAACTTCGTGCAGATCATGCGCTCGGGACAGGTCGGGCGCACCTCGCTCGGCTCGCGGCCGAAGCGGCTGGTCCAGCGCTGGCTGGAGCAGGCGTCGATGCCGCAGCTGATGGCGGCGGCAACCGGCCAGGATCCGAGCCTGGCGGACGTGGTGCGCATGGTCCACCCCAAGCCCGCCGATGCGGCGCGGCGCGCTTTCTATGGCTGGCTGATCGGGCGTCCCTATGACGTTGCCGCGCTGCCTGCCGAAATCGCGGCGTTCGAAGCGTGGAAGGCCGATCGGTCGCTCCCGCTGCCGCCGGTGCCGTTCGAGTGGCTGACCGCTTTTTCGCTGACCGCGGAAGACTGGGCGGTGCTGTCGACCCGGATCGGGTGGCAGGCGCTGCGGATGAACCTCAACACGCTGGCGCGCAGCGGCGCGTTCGACGTGAAGGGAGTCGCCGAGGCGGTGGCCGCGCGGCTGGCGGATGCGGAGGCGATCGCGAAGGTGCGGCCGATGCCGTACCAGCTGATGGTCGCGCTGGACCAGGCGCGCGAGAGCGTGCCGCTCAAGGTCCAGGCGGCGCTGGAGGATGCGCTCGAGCAGTCGCTCGTCCGCGTGCCGAAGGTGCCGGGCCATGTGGTCGTCTGCCCCGACGTGTCGGGATCGATGGCCTCGCCGGTGACGGGCTACCGCAAGGGGGCTTCGTCGGCGGTGCGCTGCATCGATGTCGCGGCCCTGGTCGCGGCGGCGATGCTGCGGACCAACCGCGAGACCCAGGTGGTGCCGTTCGAGAACCATGTCGTGGGCGTCAAGCTCGATCCGCGTGCGCGCCTCGCCGTGAATGCGGCGAAGCTGGCCGCGATCGGCGGGGGCGGGACCAATGTCTCGGCGCCGCTGGCGATGCTCAACGCGATGCGGGCTGCCGTCGACCTGGTGGTGATCGTCTCGGACAACCAGTCCTGGGTCGATTCGGTCCGGGGCGGGGCGACCGCGACGCTGCGCGAGTGGAACGAGATCAAGCGCCGCAACCCGGCCGCCAAACTCGTCTGCATCGATATCCAGCCCTACGGCACCAGCCAGGCGCCGCAGGGACGGGCAGACATCCTCAATGTCGGGGGCTTCTCCGACGCGGTGTTCGACACGATCGCGCGCTTCGTCTCGGGCGACACGCGCGACTGGGTGGGCATCGTCAAGCAAGTGGAGATCTGAAGATCAGGGCCGTGGCGAATGCCGACGGGATTACATTGCTCCAAGGGGAAACCCGAAAGTCCGGAAAGAGCGCCCGGGAGGCTTTGGCCGAACGGGAGGTGGGGTTTGAGTCCCCCCGTTGCAGCGGTAGCTCAAGGACAGTCTCGTCACCCCTCGTCGCCACGGCCCAACATCAACATCACGGCGAATGCCGGGCAAGGACTACATTGGTAATGCGGGTGTCGCGGGTTTGAGTCCCGCCTGCTCCTTCGGGGGCAGTAGCTCAGCGATAGAGCACCGGCCCTTCGGGGCAGTCTTTCCCAAATCTCGTCGCCGTGACCTAATTTACGCTGGCGAATGCCGGTGGGACTACATCAGGACCCTGGGAATGCCGGTTCGATTCCGGCCGGGCGGCAACGTCCGTAGCTCAAATGGACAGAGCACAAGGCATGTCTCACCACCAACTGGTCGCCAGCACCAGAACACTCCGGCGGATGCCGCGATGGACTACACCTTCAACGTGTCCCTTCGGGGAACGTCCATCGCACTCCTCGCCGCCGGAACCCAATTAAGTCGGCGAATGCCGGCGGGACTACAGGGTAGAGCACCTGCAGCGATGCGGGAGGTCGGCGGTTCAATTCCGCCTCCGGGCAACCGGATAGCTCAGCACAAAACGTCTCGCCACCGCTCGTCGCCGGCACCATGATCGCGTTTGCAGGAGGTCGGGATGACCGAGACTTTGTACGATATCCAGCACGTCGAGAGCGGCGTGCCGATCAAGATGTGGACCCGCGGCGTGCCCGTGGAAGACGGCGCGCGCGCGCAGCTGGCGCGGGCGGCGCAGATGCCGTTCGTGTTCAAGCACGTCGCCGCGATGCCCGACGTCCATGTCGGCATCGGCGCGACCGTCGGCTCGGTGATCCCGACCAAGGGTGCGGTGATCCCGGCGGCGGTGGGCGTCGACATCGGCTGCGGCATGATGGCGGCGCGCACCTCGCTGGTGGCGAGCGACCTGCCCGACAATCTGGAGGGCATCCGCAGCGCGATCGAGCAGGCGGTGCCGCATGGCCGCTCGGTCGGCCGCGGCAAGCGCGACCAGGGCAGCTGGGGCGATCCGCCCGCGGCGATCGTCGAGGCCTGGGCCACGCTGGCGCAGCGCTTCGATCGGATCACGGAGAAGTATCCGCGTCTGAAGAACACCAATCATTTGGTGCATCTGGGGACGCTGGGCACGGGCAACCACTTCATCGAGCTGTGCCTGGACCAGGAGCAGCGCGTGTGGGTGATGCTCCATTCGGGATCGCGCGGCGTGGGCAATGCGATCGGCACGTTCTTCATCGAGCTGGCCAAGCAGGACATGCGCAAGTGGCACATCAACCTGCCCGATCAGGACCTGGCCTATTTCCCGGAAGGGACCGACCATTTCGACGATTATGTCGAGGCGGTCGGCTGGGCGCAGGACTTCGCGGCGCTCAACCGGCGGATGATGATGACCAACGTCATCCGCGCGCTGCGCGGGCAGATCGCCAAGCCGTTCGATGCGGAGATGGAGGCAGTCAATTGCCACCACAACTACGTCCAGCGCGAGAATCACTTCGGTGAGAATGTGCTGGTCACCCGCAAGGGCGCGGTCCGCGCGGCCAAGGGCGTGCTGGGGATCATCCCCGGATCGATGGGCGCCAAGTCGTTCATCGTGCGCGGCCTGGGCAATGCGGAATCGTTCGACAGCTGCAGTCACGGCGCGGGGCGCATCATGTCCCGCACCGCGGCCAAGAAACTGGTGAGCCTCGACGAGCATATCCGCGACACCGCGGGCGTCGAGTGCCGCAAGGACGAAGGCGTGATCGATGAAACGCCCAAGGCGTACAAGCCGATCGAGGCCGTGATGGCGGCGCAGGCCGACCTGGTCGAGATCGTCCATACGCTCAAGCAGGTGGTGTGCGTGAAGGGGTGAAACGGGGCGGCATGCCGGGGGCATGCCGCCCCGTTTCACCGGCTGCGCAAGCAGCCGCGGGCAAAAGCTCTCGTCGCCCGCGCCGAACGCACACCACCATCCCTTATCGTGGAGCAGTGCTCATGACCCTGGCGCCATGCCCTTGTTGTCGCTCACCCGCCCTGACCGATCCTGGCGGCTTCGAGATCTGCCAGATTTGTGGCTGGGAGGACGACGGCCAGGGAGATGCCGATGCCGATGTCGTGCGTGGCGGCCCGAACGGTGATCTGAGCCTCGCCGAGGCTCGGCGTCGCTTCGCCAAAAATGCGGCATTGGAGGCGCAATTGCACGCCAGTCCCCGCTGGACGCGGGAAGGAAACAAATAGCTGGACCGAACAATGTCTGTGACCAACTACTCCTCTGCAGCCATCGCTCCCGCCGTCCGGCAGGAGATCGAGACCCGGCTCGACGCGATCGAGGCGACACATGGCGTGCGCCTGCTGCTGGCGATCGAGTCCGGCTCGCGCGCCTGGGGCTTCCCCTCGCCCGACAGCGACTATGACGTGCGCTTCCTCTATGTGCGCCCGCGCGACTGGTATCTGTCGCTCGCGCCCGGCCGCGACGTGATCGAGACCCCGATCGAGGACGAGATCGACCTGAACGGCTGGGATGTGCGCAAGGCGCTCGGCCTGCTGCTCAAGTCGAACGCCGTGGTGAGCGAGTGGATGCTCTCGCCGATCCGTTACCGGACCGACGATCCCTTCGTCGCCCGGCTCGCCGAACTGGCCGACGATCTGCTCGATCCGCGGGCGATCGCCTATCATTATGCGCGCTCGGGCAAGCTGGCGGCGGACCGCTGGCTGGACGGCGAGGGGGATGTGCCGGTGAAGAAGTATTTCTACGCGCTTCGTCCCGCGCTGGCGATCCGCGCGATCCGGCTCAACCCGGATGCGCGGCCGCCGATGAACCTGCAGGCGCTGGTCGCAGCCAGCGATCTGCCGGCCATGTTGGTCGAGCAGATCGAGGCGCTGGTCACCGCCAAGGCGCGCACCAACGAGCGTGCCAACGGCGCCCGCCTGCCCGAGATCGACGCGCTGATCCGCGGCGAGCTCGAGCGTGCGGGCGATCTGCCGGTGCGCAAGCGGCGCGATCGCTTTGTCGATCGCGCCAATCAACTCTTCCTGGAACTGGTGAATACATGATCATCATCGACGGATCGGAAGGCGAAGGTGGCGGGCAGGTGGTGCGCAACAGCTGCGCGCTGTCGCTCGTCACCGGCCAGCCCTTCCGCATCATCAATGCGCGCGGCAAGCGCGAGAAACCGGGGCTTATGCGCCAGCACGTCACGGCGATCGAGGCGGCATGCGCGATCGGTGGTGCCGTTTGCGAGGGCGTGGCGGTCGGTGCGTCCGACTTCAGCTTCACGCCAGGCCGCGTCACGCCCGGCGAGTATCATTTCGCCGTGGGTACTGCGGGGAGCACCGGGCTGGTCTTCCAGACGCTGCTCATGCCGTTACTGTTGGCCGGCGGCCCCTCGCGGCTCGTCCTTGAGGGTGGCACCCACAATATGCTGGCGCCACCCTTCGACTTCATGGCGAAAGCGTTCGTGCCGATCGTGCGCCGCATGGGTGCGCAAATCGAAATGCGGCTGGTCCGCCACGGCTTCTATCCGCGTGGTGGGGGACGGATCGAGGTAGATATTGTGCCGGGCACGCTGTCGCCGGTCGATTGCCTCCATCGCGGCGCCGTTCGGTCGGTATCGGGTACTGCGTTGTTCGCGGCGCTGGCGCCCAACATCGCCGAGCGCGAGATTGCGACTGCGCGCAAGTTTCTTCCGGACTGGCCCGAGGATGTTTTCGCTGTGCGACAACTCCCGGACGAACAAGGCCCGGGCAATGTGTTGTTGCTCGAGGCGGTCTTCGAGCATGCCACTGAGATCGTCGCCGGCTTCGGCAAGTTGGGGGTGTCAGCGGAATCGCTCGCTAAGACGGCGGCGCATCGCATGGCCGGATTTCTGGCGTCGGATGCGTTCGCAGGGCCTTATTTGGCCGACCAGCTTTTGCTGCCCTTTGCGCTGGCGGGCGGTGGTTCCTTCACTACGGTGAAGCCGAGCCAGCATGCGCTTACCGCACGGGACATTATCGGGCGCTTTACGGGGCAGCGCTGGGTGTTCGAACAGCAGTCGAATGGCTGTCACCTGGTACGGCGAAAGCGCGACACTTGATTCTTCCGCCCGCTCCCCATCCGACGGAGCGGGCGTTTTTTGCACGAGGCTACCAACGGCTCGGTGGCTGGCCAGTAGCGGCCATGCCGCGTTTATTGCAGACGACGGCTCAGGTCCTCCCGGAATGCCGCCTGCGCAGTCTCCTGGATCCGCGCGGGCGTGACTGAACCGCCCGCAGCCGTAAGCTCCCCTGCCCAGGCTTCGACCTGCGCCGTACCATGCGCGGCTTCCAGGCTGGCGAACACACGCCATGCCGCTTCGTAGCGCGCAGGGGTGTTGCGTTCGTCGCCAACCATGTCGCCCGGCCCGAAGCTGAACGGCCCGGGCGGGGCATAGTGCGGATCGGCCTTGATCTTCTCCCGTTCCTCCGGGCCGACCTGGCGCAGGATCGCCTCGGGCTTCACCTGCATGCCACCCCAGCGCGCCAGTGCTACCGGCTCGGTCGAAGACTCGAGCGCCTGGGCGCCCTGGCGTGCATCCTCGCGACCCGCCTCGGGCGCCAGGACCGCTACGACCTTGCGGCTGATCCACTGGGCATGCCCCTCATGAAACCAGCGGGGCGTGTCCGCACCCAGGCGCTTCTGGAAGGCATGGACCTGCTCGTGCGGCATCACCACCACGGCCATATGCTGTGCGGCGGGGGTGAGCGAGCCATCCGGCGCGGTGGCGATTGTCCAGCGCTTCTCGGACGCGCTGCGCGGCGGGATATAGTCGGCATGCGCGGTAAAGACGACCGAGGACCAACGGGCATTCCGCCAGACCGCGCCGGTCTCGGCATGAAGCAGCCGCATCTGCGCGCCGAGACAGGCCGCCCGCGACCATGCCGCGTGCTCGGAGATGGGATCGTAATAGGCATGCATCGAACCGCCGCTCACGCGATCCGTGATGTGCAGATGGGGCAGGTCGGTGCCGGCCGCGCCGATCGCCTCGATAGTGATCCCGGGCAGCCCGGGGCGCGTCCCGACCGGCGAGGCACAGGCGGCGCGCGCCTGTGCCTCGAAGCGATCGGAAGCGGTGACCGGCTGTTCGAGCAGCGCGAAGCCGAGCAAGGGGAAGAACATCGATCGTCTCCTGCGACGTGGATATCAGCACGCGATCGGGAGCGGAGCGGCGGGATCGACGAGCCCGGCGGCGCGCAACTCGCGCCAGAAGTCGCCGGGGATGGCTTCGTCGAGCGCGGCGCGGTCCTCGGCGATGCGGCCGGGGCGGCTGGCGCCCGGTATGACTGCGGCGACGGCGGGGTTGGCGAGCGCGAACTGCAGCCCGGCCGCCTTCATGCTGATGCCGTGGCGGTCGGCGAGCGCCTTGATCCGCGCCACCTTGTCGAGGATCGCGGGAGTGGCAGGCGCATATTCGAAATTGGGTCCGCCGACGAGCGCGCCCGAGCTGTACGGGCCGCCCACCACGATGCCGAGCCCGCGCTCCGCCGCCTTGGGTATCAGCCGCTGGAGCGCGCGGCCATGGTCGAGCAACGTGTAGCGGCCGGCGAGCAGCGAGCCGTCGGGGCGGGGGCCGTCGAGGTCGAGCAGCAGCTCGATCGGCTCGACCTTGTTGACGCCCAGGCCCCAGGCCTTGATCACGCCCTCGTCGCGCAACCGGCCGAGCGCCTTGAAGGCGCCGGTCCGCGCTGTCTCGAACGTCGCCAGCCAGTCGTCGCCATAGAAGTCCTGCGCGATGTCATGGACCCAGACGATATCGATGCGGTCGGTCTGCAGCCGCTTCAGGCTATCCTCGATCGAGCGCAGCGTGGCGTCGGCCGAATAGTCGTTGATCACCTTGTTGGGGCGGCCATGCGCAAACACCGCGCCCTTCTCGCCATTGTCGCGCGGGCGGTCCTCGAGCTCGTCGAGCACGACGCGGCCGATCTTGGTGCTGATCACATATTGATCGCGCGGCTTGCCCTTCAGCGCCTCGCCCATGCGGATCTCGGCCAGGCCGGCGCCGTAAAAGGGAGCGTTGTCGAAATAGCGGATGCCGTCGTTCCAGGCGGCCTCGACCGTGGCGAGCGCCTCGTCCTCGGGAATGTCGCGGAACATGTTGCCGAGCGGCGCCGCGCCGAAGCCGAGCTTGCTGCCGATGATGTCCTTGAGTGCCATGATGGGGATCCTTGCTTCAGGCGACCGCGACCGGATCGAGCGTCAATGGCGTGCGCTCGGCGAGGTCCTCGATCTGCGAGAGATAATTCTGGAAATGCGGGCTGGCGCGGTGCGCGGCGATGGCGCCTTCGTCGGCATAGAGCTCGTCGAGCACGAAGCGGGCGGAATCCGTCCGATCCTGCCACAGGTCATAGCGCAGGTTGCCGGGCTCGGCCCGGCTCGGCGCGAGCATGCTCTCGAGCAGCGCCCGCAACGCCTCGGTCTTGCCCGGGCGCGCGGTGAGAATCGCGATGATCTTCAAATTGGACATGTGCCTCTTCCCTGCCGGACCGGCGAGACGCCGCAGCGCCCCACCGGTCATCCGCGTCCTCACGCTGCGACCAGTGCCCGGTCGAGCGCCTCGACCAGCGCCGTGGCAATGGGGTGGTCCGAACGCGGGTTCTGGCCAGTGATCAACTCGCGGTCGACGATCACATGGGGCTCGAAATCGGCCGCGCCGGTGATCACTTCGCCGCCGGCGATGCGCAGCGCATCGGGCATGTAGAAGTAGAGCTGCGCGTGCAGGACATTGTCCTCGACGATCTTCTCCTCGCTCGTCGAGAACACCGTCATCCGGTAGCCGGCATATTGCCAGCCCTTGGCCCATTCGGCGGCCTTTGCGGTATCATCGGCGATCAAAGCGGCGCGGAACTCGCGGGCATGCGGCATCGCCGCGGCGACGGCGATCGGGCCGTGGCAGAGCAGCGCGGTCGGCTTGGTGCGTTCGTGGAAATGGCGCAGGATCACACCCACCTCGGCATCCTGCATCAGGTCGACTGCCGGGGCATGGCCACCGGGGAAGAACAGGCCGGCATAACCGTCCAGGCCCTCTTCGATCACCTCGCCCAGCGTCCGCACTCCATTCATCGCGGGATCGTTCGCCCAGAATGCCCTGGCCTGGGCGAGCGCAGCCTCGTCGCCGCCGAAATGTCCCGCCGAGTCCGACAGTTCGTCGATATGCGGCTTGGTGCCGTCCGGCGTGGCGAGCACCACATCGTAACCGGCATCGATCAGCGCCATCGCAGGGATGACGGTTTCGTTGAGATACTGACCGGTGGGCGCCCAGCCACCGCCCTGCAGTTCGATCCGGGTGGCGTTGGAACCGATCACGAGCACTGTACCCTTGGCCATCTGAGCCTCCATTCGCTTGCTGTCCCGAGTGGACGCGGCGGATATGCGCGCCGATCAGTCATTCCAGAACTTTATTTCCTTGATTTCAGTTATATGCTTGAGAAGATATCTCATGCGCTACGACCTCAATCTGCTGCCGATCTTCGTCGCCTTGATGGAGGAGCGCAGCGTCACGCGCGCGGCCGAGCGGCTCGGCATGACGCAGCCCGCGCTTTCCAACGCGCTCGCCCGGCTGCGCGCGATGCTGCAGGACCCGCTCTTCATCCGCGAGCGCTACGGCATCCAGCCGACCCCGATCGCGCTCGAGCTGGCGCCGCGGATATCCGAGGCGCTGGCCGCGCTCGACGATACCGTGCTCGGCCAGCAGGATTTCGATCCCGCCAGCGCCGAGCGGCTCTTCACCATTGCGCCCAATGGCTATGTCGAGTTCGTGCTGGTGCCTGCGATCGTCGCGCGGCTCCAGCAGGTGGCGCCCGGGGTCAAGCTGCGCCTGACGCCCTATGGCAACGACCTTGCCGAGACCGGTGTGACCTCGGGCACGACCGCGATGGTGCTCGGGCGCATCGTCGACCCGCCCGACAATCTCGTCGTCCAGCATCTGATCGACGAAAGCCTTGCCTGCGTCGTGCGGGCCGACCATCCGGAGATCGGCGACAGCATCTCGCGCGATCAGTTCGAGCGGCTGAAGCACGTCAACGTCGTGCCGCCCGGGCGGATGCGTGCCGGCCTGTTCCAGGCGCTCGCGCAGCAGCAGCTGAAGCGCGAGGTGGCGATCTCGGTCACCAACTTCTTCGCGGTGGCCGAGATGGTGGCGGTGACCGATCATATCGCGACGCTGCCCCGGCTGATCTGCCACCGCCTGGCGCAGGATCCGCGGCTCAAGATCCTGCCGGCGCCGGTCGATCTCGGCACCTTCCCGGTCGAGATGGCCTGGCATGTGCGCTACCGCCACGACCCCGCGCATCGCTGGCTGCGGGGGCTGGTGGGCGAGATGATCCGCCACGTGTCGATCCCGGCCCCGGCAGCCTGAGTTCACCGGGCCGGCTCGGCCGCCGCCTTCACGGCCGCCTCCTCGATCAGCGCGGCGACCGCCTCCGGGTTCGACAGGAAGACCGCGTGGCTGCCAGGAACTTCGCGGAGCGTCGCGCGGGCGCGCTGCGCCATGCCGCGCTGGCCTGCGGGCGGGATGATCCGATCGTCCTGCGGCACCAGGAACCAGCTCGGCCTGGTCTTCCAGGCGGGCACGGTGATCTTGCCCTCCAGCGCCCGTGCACCCCAGGGCTGCTGCGAATCCGCCATGAACTTCGCCGTCTCGGGCGCCACGTCGCCGGCGAAGAGCGCGGGGAATTGCGCCTTGTCGAGCGTCAGCGTGCCGTCGGGGCTGGCCACGATCGGCAGGGCAGGCGCACCCGGCGGGGCGCTGGCGGTGATCGAGGCGACCGACTCCCCCTGGTCCGGCGCGAAGGCTGCGACATAGACGAGCGCGGTCACCTTCGGGTCCGATCCCGCCTCGGTGATCACCATCCCGCCATAGCTATGGCCGACCAGCACTGCCTTGCCCGGGATCGTCGCGAGCGCGCGCCTTGTGGCCGCGACATCGTCCTCGAGCGATGTTGTCGGGTTCTGCACGACGATCACGTCATAGCCGTCCTTGCGCAGGATCCCGTACACGCCGGCCCAGCCCGATCCGTCGACGAACGCGCCATGGACGAGGATGATCGTCGGATGCTTGCTATCGTCTCCCGCAAGGGCCGGGGCGGCGCTGGTGATCAGGCTCGCGGAGGCGAGCGCTGCGATCAGCTTGTTCATCTCACACTCTCCTCAATCAGCGACGGTTGCCGAGGATCTGCATCCGCATCGCCTTGACCGGCCCCTCAGCGAGCTCGGGCAGCAGCGCGAACCAGGCCTGGACGTGCGGCGTGCGGTTGTGCGCTTCGAAATCCGCCTGGGTGGCGAAGATCTCGTAGAAGATGAAATGGCCGGGCCGCTCGCGATCCTCCTGGAGGAAATAGAGCAGGTTGTTGGGCTCGGCGCGGACCTTGGCGACAAGCGGCAGCGTCGCCTCGCGGAGCGCCGCCTCCTTGCCCGGTTTCGCCTGCACCTCGGCGACCACGGCATAGGCGGTGGCTGGGATGTCGGCATAGCGGATGCCGTCATGGTCCTGCGCCAGCGCGGGCGTAGCCGGCACCGCCGCGCCGATCAGCACGGCGAGCGCGAAGCGAGTGGAAAGGCGCATCTTGCATCTCCTCTGGAAGAACGGATTCAGTCGGCGATCCAGTTTCCGTGGAAGCCGGGCGGGACGATGTGGGGGATCCGGATGCGGGCGAGCGGCGGTGCCTCGAAAGCACGGGCGTCGAGGATCGCCAGGTCGGTGGTCCCGGCCGCCGCATCGATCACGAAGCCCATCAGCTAGCCTTCATCCTCTTCCGCGTCCGGATGCGCGGGCACGAAGATGAATTCGCAGGGGTGGCGGTCCGGACCGAAGTCGTGCGCCTGGCGCGTGCCGGCGGCGAGGTCGTGCTTGAACAGACCCGTGCCGAGGAACGGATCGACCATCGCCATCGCATAGGCAAAGCGATAGGGCTGGCCGAGCCGCCGCTCGTCGCAGCGCGGGAATTCCTGCGGCGCGGGATCGAGCACCCTGCGCCGTACCGTGTGCGCCAGCGGATCGAGGGTCCAGCGCTCCAGGCTGCAGCGCTCGGAATCGGGACCCGAGGTCCGCCGCCAGAACATCTTGTCGTGTACGACCAGGTCGAGGATCACGCTTCCGTCTGCCGCGTCGTGCGCGTTGACGGTGTGGAAGGCGAAGCAGGGATCGACCGGGCACCAGATCACCTCCCCGGCATCGCCGTCGCGCGGCAGTAGGCCGATGCGCGGCTCGTGCCCGGCATTCCAGCGATAGGGGAATTGATAGCCGGCGATGGCGGCGGCGAGCGAGAAGGTGACCGGCAGGTCGAGCAGGATCGCGAACCGCGCCGTGAGGCGAAGTCGTGGAGCATCGGGCCGTGGCGCACCGGCACCTTCACTTCGCGCCGTACCCGTCCATCGGGGCCGATCGCCAGGTAGCGGATCGTCCTCCACTTCGCGGCGTCATAGCTCACGGCGAGCATCTCGCCGGTCAGCGGGTCGACATGCGGATGCGCGCTCAGCCCGCCGCGCAGCGTGCCGGCGAAGTCGGTATAGCGCTCGGTCTCCAGCGTCTCGCCGATCACCACCGGGGTGCTGCCCGCCTCGATCAGCCCGAAGGTCGTGCCGCCATAGCCCGTCACATTGGTGTTGACCGTGTCGAACAGGTGGCGCGGCCCCGGCGTCCGCGCCTCGCCAAGCGCGTCGCTCACGGCGTTCGAGCGGATCCAGCGATTGCGGTACCAGAGCGCCCGGCCATGCTCGATGCGGATACCGTGGATCATCCCGTCGCCGGCAAACCAGTGATGCCGGCGCGGGCTGGGGTTCATCGGGTTGGGACCCATACGCAGATAGCGCCCGCGCAGTGCCGCCGGGATCGTGCCGATCACCTCTAGATCCTCGATCACCAGCTCCGCGTGCATCGGGCTGTTCACGCCGGTGATGTACGGCGTGTCCTGCACGGCGACGGCGCGGCGTCGGAGGAGCGAGCCGAACATGGCTCAGGCCTTGCCCGCCACCAGGCGCTGCCGCGCCGCACGGGCATTGTCGAAGACCTGCTTCACCGGCCCCAGCGCCTGGACGAATTCGAGCTGCTCGCCCTCGGGGCCCTTGCAGTAGATCAGCCGCCAGCCGTTCGACTTGCCCTCGGTGATCGGATTGGAATTGGCCTGGAGCGGGGCCGCCTGGCGCTGGGCCTCGCTGGTGACGGTGACGACGCGGTTGGCCCGGACCTGCACCATGCCGCGCCGCGCCGACTCCGCCTCCAGATCGTGGATGAACTGGTTGAAGTCGACATCGTCGCGGATGTGGAAGCAGATGTGCATCATCCGCGGAAAGGCCGGGCTCATGTGATCGAGCGGCTCGGCGAAGCTGCGCGGCCCGCCCAGCGGCTGGTCGGCATCGCGATATTGCAGCAGCTCGAGCACGACATTGTCGAACTGGACGAAGCGCACGTCGAGCCGCTGCGCGCCACCCTTGAGATCGGGCACGCCGATCGTCCGCGGATTGACCCCGCGCACCCGCGCCTCGATCTCCTGGTCGGTCAGCAGCGTGTTGTGGATGCGCTCGCCCTGGAAATCGCCGTCGCGCATCACCTCGGTGCCGCCCAGCACCTCGGTGTAGAAGGTGAAGGCGCGCTCCATGTTCTGGACGGTCAGCCCGAAATGCTGGACGCCCTGCAGCCGCATGCCGAGCGCGCTGGCGCCCGCCTGCGCCGCGGTGGCAGGCACGACCCCGCCGGTCGCCAGCAGGCCCACCATCGCCACGCCGCCACCGGCCTGCAACAGCTCGCGCCGATCGATTCCCTGGCGCTCAGTCTCGTCGGTCATCGCCTGTCTCCTTGGTTCAAGGTCATTGGTTCAAGGTCGTTGCCGGCCGCCCGGGCCGGGATCGCGTGGAACGGCGCTCATTGGGCCAGATATCCGCCGTCGATCGCGAGCGTGGTGCCGGTGACGTAGCTGGCCTCGTCGCTGGCCAGGTACAGGCAGCCATAGGCGACCTCGCTCGCCTCGCCGCCGCGCTGCATCGGTGTCGCCTCGATCACCGCCCGGTTGAGCGCCGCATCCTGCGCATCGGTGAGCGGCGTCCGGATGAACCCCGGCAGCACCGCATTCACGCGGATGCCGTCGCCGACATAGGTGATCGCCGCGTTGCGGGTCATGTTGAGCACCGCGCCCTTGGCTGCGTGATAGCCATGCGCGCCGGCAACCGCCGCGGCACCCCAGATCGATGCGATGTTGACGATCGATCCGGCATGCTGCGCCCGCATCACGCGCACCGCTTCGCGCATGCCCAGGAAGACGCCGGTCTGGTCGACCGCGATCATCCGCTGCCAGGCATCCAGGCTCAGTTCGTGCAGCGGCTCATAGGCGATGATCCCGGCATTGTTGATCAGGATGTCGAGCCCGTCCGCCTGCCCGACAACATCGGCCACCGTGCGCGCCCAATCGCCCTCGCTGGTCACGTCCAGCGGGATCGTGGTGACGCCCGCCGGCCAGGCCCGCGCCGGCGGCACGATGTCGGCCGCGAACACCACCGCGCCCTCGCGATGGAAGAGCTCGGCGACGGCATGGCCGATGCCGCTGGCGGCGCCGGTGACGAGCGCCACTTTTCCGGTCAGTCGCATGCCGCGCCCTCCCTGTCCGCGATGTTGCGATCCATTGTCTGGCGGAGCGGAAGCGTGTCGGCGATGTCGGGCGGGGTAGCAGGCGCCTACACTTTCGGGGGCGCGCCGGCGAAGGACATCGGTCCCGGTCGGGCGCGGGATGGCGGCCTCGCAGCGCGCCGATCCCCAAATGGGGTAGGCTGTGCTACGCCTTCCGGTGCCGACACGCCCGGCATGCCGCGATAGGGCCGGGGCAGGATCGCGAAGGGGGACGCGAGTGCGTGCGCTGATTGCCGCCTGCAGGGGATTGCTCGCCGCCATGCTCGCGGCCGCGGCGATGCATGGCGTACCTGCTGCCGCACAGCGGACATCCGACGTCTTCGACCAGTTTCGCCATGATCGCTGGATGATCTACGATGGCGCGCCGACGGGAATGCAGATGGTCCGGCAGACCGGCGACGGCTGGATCTGGATCGCCGCGTCCGAGGGGCTGTTCCGCTTCGACGGGATCAGCTTCGAGCGGATACAGGTACCCCAGGGCTTTCCGCTCGAACGCGCCTCGGCCGGTCCGCTGCTGGTCACGCGGGCGGGTGAACTCTGGGTGGGCTATAACCAGAGCGGCGGCGTTGCGGTCTATCGCGGCGGCCAGCTGAGGCCCGTGCCGATGCCCAAGCCGCCCTTGTCGGTGACGGCACTCACCCAGACCCCGGACGGTGCGGTGTGGGCGTTCTCCGCCGTGTTCAACTATGATTATGGCCGGATATATCGCTTCGCGGACGGCCATTGGGAGGATGTCGACCGGCGGTTCGGCCTGGGCGACGGCTATGTGTCGGGCGGATGCGTCACGGCGGACGGGACACTCTGGTTCACGCGCTGGAACCAGGATCGGGGCGTGCTGGTCCATCTGCGTCCCGGGGCGCGCCGTTTCCAGGACAGCGCCTATCCGGTCAGCCGGAGCGGCTGCTTCGCGGATCCGCAGGGCCGATTATGGGTCACCGGGCGCGACGGGTTCGTGATGCTCGCCGGTGCGGACGGAAAGGAGCTCGCCCGACCGATCCCCTTTCCCAAGGCGCGGGGCGCGCCGAGCTGGACGGAGGCGATGGATTCGGCTGGTGGCCTCTGGGGCTGGGCCGCGCCGAGCGGGGTCTTCTATTCGCCGGGCGCGGCGGCTGCGCCGCAGGGAGTGCCCGATCGGTCGGGCCGGTTCTCGGTCACCGATGGTCTGTCCTCGGACATTCTCTACGACCTCTTCATCGATCGCGACGGCAATGTCTGGGTCACGACAGAACTGGGGCTCGACCGGTTCCGGCGGGCCAGCGCGGTCCCGGAGTCCTTTGTGCAGGGCAAGTTCTCCGACGGGCTCGGCCTCAGCCAGAATGGGCCGGAGCTCTATGCCGACACCACGCAAGGCATGTTCCAGCTTTCGCCGGGCGCGCCGCGCAAGCTTCTGGAGCAGACGTCGATCGGCCATTGCCCGGGGCGCGGCACGGGCATCTGGATGATCCAGGAGACAGGGATCGTGCGCCTCCGGGACGGGCGGCAAACCCGCTTTCCATTGCCCTCGGGCGAGGATCTGACCTCGGCCTGTGCAGAGGACCGGCTCGGCCGGTTCTGGGTCGGCACGGTCGACGGCGCGCTGAAATGGCACGACGCAGGCGGCTGGCACGTGCCCGCACGCCCCTTGCCCAAGCCGAACTGGTGGGACCTGGTGCCCACCGCCAGCGGAGACATCGCCTATACCTCGGGTACCGACCTCGTCAGGATCGTCGGCGACAAGCTCCTGGTCACGCCGCTCGGGCAGTACAAGCCCGGTCTCATCACCAATCTCTCGACCGGCGGCGGGGACATCTTCGTCAGCGGCAGCAACGGCCTGTTCCGCATCCGAGGGAACCGGATCGCGCGGATCGACTGGCGGCGCTTCCCCTGGGTGGCGCGGCTGCGCGACCTGCTGCAGACCCCGGCCGGTGACACCTGGCTGATGCGCGCCTTCTTCACCTCGCGCGTCTCTACCGCCGATCTCAACCGCGCATTCGACGATCCGAACGCGCCGCTCGACCGCGTCGTGCTCGATCTGCGTGACGGTCTCCGCCCGCCGCAGAGCAATGATTTCTCGGGGCACCAGATGGGTGTCGGCGCCGATGGACGGGTCTGGCAGCTCAATCGCTATGGCGTATCGTTCATCGATCCCGCCCGGATCCTGCGCGAGGCGCCGCCGCCCCCGGTGATGATCCGCGCGCTGACGGCCGCCGGCGCCATCCACCGCGATCCCGCCACGCTGATCCTTCCGGCCGGGAGCCATGCGTTCGACATCGCATACACGGCGCTTTCCTATACCTATCCCGAGCGGTTGCGTTTCCGCTACCGGCTGGAGGGGGTGGACGAGGACTGGATCGACGCCGGCAGCCGACGTCTCGCTTCCTATGCCAATCTCGGCCCGGGCCGGTATCGCTTCCGCGTCATCGCCTCGGACAACCAGCACAACTGGAGCAGCCCGGGGGCGGTGCTCGATGTCGAGATCCGGCCGACCTTCCTGCAGAACTGGCCGTTCAAGCTGCTCTGCGCGGTGCTGCTGATCGGCCTGCTCTGGCTTGCCTATTCGCTGCGCCTGCGTGCCGTCGCCAACCGCATCCATCAGCGCATGGCCGACCGGATGGCCGAGCGCGAGCGCATCGCGCGCGAGCTGCACGACACGTTGCTCCAGGGCATCCAGGGACTGATGCTGCGCTTCCAGTCGGTCACCGACCGGATCTCCGATCCCCTTACCCGGCAGACGCTCGACGATGCGCTGGACAGTGCCGACGCGGTGGTGGTCGAGGGGCGCGAGCGGGTGCGCGACCTGCGTTGCGTGCCCGAGGCGGGGGAGCTCGCGCACAAGATCGATGCGTTTGCCCATGCGATGACCGAGGGTGGCGGCCCTCCGATCCGGCTGTCGGTCAGCGGGGCGCAGCGTCCGCTGCATGCGCTGGTGACGACCGAGGCGCTGCGCATCGCCGAGGAGGCGCTCCGCAACGCCCTGCGCCATGCCGCGTCGGAGGGGATCTCGGTCGATCTCGACTATGGGCGCGGGCAGTTCGGCATGCGCGTCCGCGATGTAGGCGTAGGAATCCCCGAGGAAATCCTCGCGGCCGGAGGTCGTTTGGAGCATTATGGCCTGGTCGGCATGCGCGAGCGCGCGGGCCGCATCGGTGGCCGGCTCGCCATCGTGTCTCGAAGCGGCGAGGGGACGGAAGTCATGCTGAGCGTGCCGGCACGGGCCGCCTATGCCGAGCGGCGCCGCGGTTTCCTGGGCTGGCTTCGAGCGATCGCCGGGGGCGGGCAGGCGCGATGACCGGGGGGAAGCGCATTCGCGTGCTGGTCGTCGACGATCATGCCGTGCTCCGGGATGGCATCGCGGCGATCGTCGCGCCCGAGCCCGACATGGTCCTGGTCGGCGAGGCGACCAATGGCGCGGAGGCGGTCGACGCCTTCTTCAGCCTGCGCCCCGATGTCACGCTGATGGACCTGCAGATGCCGGTGCGCAGCGGGATGCAGGCGATCGCCGAGATCCGCGCCCAGGCACCGGCGGCACGCATCGTCGTGCTCACCACCTATGACGGCGACGTCCAGGCAGTGCGTGCGCTCAAGGCCGGAGCATGCGGTTATCTGCTCAAAAGCTCGCTCCGCAAGGAATTGCTGGAGACGATCCGTATCGTCCACGCCGGCGGCCGCTACGTCCCCCCGGCGCTGGCGCAGCAGATCGCCATTCATGCGGCCGAAGACCCGCTCAGCCCCCGTGAGGTGGCGATCCTCGAACATGTGGCGGCGGGCAAGCCGAACAAGGTGATCGCCTGGGAGCTCTCCCTCTCCGAAGAGACTGTGAAGGCGCATCTGCGCGGCGTTTATTCGAAGCTCGACGTCAATGACCGCACCCAAGCGGTGACCGTCGCGCTGCGGCGGGGCATCATCACCCTTTGACGAGTAGAAATCGGGCTCCGGATTGGAATATCGTCTGTGCCCCTCCGATTAAGTCTATCGCTTCTCGACCCAGCCGTTGACCAACTGCTCTCCACCTGGTGACGGTATGGCGACAATGCTGAACGCTGGCTCGCGAGCGATGATCGTCGCGCTGCCCCCACCTCGGCAACCGATGCCGATCAGGTGGCGCGATGTCGGCCGTGGTGCAGCTTGCCCTCAGAGGGGAAGAATGCCCCGGCGCTGACTGAGGCGGACCTAGTGCTCCTGACAACTGTTCCCAACGCAGCACCGCTGGGGCGATGGTAGATGTACTCGCAAGATCAAAAGGCTGCATCGCGCGTCCTGGAGCGAAATCGATTCTCGCCGAGCCCAGCCCGATATCCTGTCGTCACCCGCTAGGTTGGATAAGAAGAACCAACTGCCGGCTCCTTTGGCATTGATCCCGAGGAACAGACCGTCTCCGTCAGAACATTGCCTGGGGTTTTGGACAGCGACCGAATTTGGGCTGCGGTGAGCCTCTTATGGTACCCACCTCACTCTTCTCCACACTTCCTGCAAGATGGTGTCGGATCGAGTGAGTGCAGCGGAAAATCTGCTAATTCCTAAGGTTTATCCGCGGGTTATAGAGAGTCTGGTGATCCCTGCGGAGGGGGTGGCGGAGCGGGAGGGATTCGAACCCTCGATACGGTTTTGCCGTATACTCACTTTCCAGGCGAGCGCCTTCGACCACTCGGCCACCGCTCCGCATGTCCTGGAAGTTGCGTGCCCTAAACGTTGACGAAGGCCGAGGCAAGCAGCAGTCTCCGCGTCATGCTCACGCTGCTCCTCGCGCTCGCCGCCTTCGCCCAGACCGCGCCCTCCGATCCTGCCCCCGAGGACTGGAAGGCGATCCCCGACAACGAGATCCTCGTGATGACCCTGCAGGGCGGCCACCAGGTCCATATCCGCCTCGCCCCGCGCTACGCCCCCGCGCACGTCGCCAATATCCGCAAGCTCGCCGAGGCGCATTGGTGGGACGGCACCAGCGTCTACCGCGTCCAGGACAATTACGTCACCCAATGGGGCGGCGGCGACGACAAGACCGCGCTGCCGCCCGGCGTGATCGAGAACCCGCCGGCCGAATATGAATGGCCCGGCTTCGACGCCGTGAAGGGCGTCACCTTCGCCAAGCCCGACAGCTATGCCGCCAGGACCGGCCTCAGCGCCGATGGCTGGCCGCTCGCCAATTACGGCGCGGTCAGCTCGCTGACCCATTGCTACTCGATGGTCGGCGTCGCCCGCGACCTCGCGCCTTCGACCGGCAGCGGCGCCGAGCTCTACACGGTGATCGGCCACGCCCCGCGCCCGCTCGACCGCAACATCGCGATCATCGGCCGGGTGGTCGAGGGCATGCAGTGGCTCTCGAGCCTGCCGCGCGGCACCGCCCAGCTGGGCGTCTATGCCAAGGACCAGGTGCCGACCCCGATCCTCTCGGTGCGCCTCGCCAGCCAGCTGCCCGAGGACGAGCGCCCGCACTTCCAGTATCGCGCTACCGACAATCCGCGCTTCGCCGCCTGGATCAAGGCGCGCGAGAATCGCGACGGGGCGTTCTTCACCGTGCCGATGGGCGGGGTGGATGTGTGCAACGCGCTGCCGGCGGTGCGGCGGGCGCAGTAACGGCCTGCTGCGCCAAACTTCCGTCATCCCCGCGAAAGCGGGGACCCATCTCGTGCGCTACCGGCAACTACAACCGGTGCGCGGGTGGATGGTGCCGGAGATGGGCCCCCGCTTTCGCGGGGGTGACGCACAGGGCCGGGGTGACGCGTTGGGTTCGGGTGACGGAGTTACTTACTTCCCCACCCAGTCCGCGACTTCGACCGCGACCTGGTTGGCCGCGGTGTTGAGCGCCGCCGCGACCAGGTCGGGCTTCACTTCGGTCAGCGGCGCGCGGGCTTCGAAGCGGCGCTTCTGGAATTTGGTGGCGTCGTCGCCCTGGACGAGCAGCGCGTCGAACACGACCACCGCCTGGTTGGTGTCGGCATCGACGCCGAAGCGGCGCAGCTCGCCCGAGAGCACGGCGCCGGGATCGACCTGCGACTGGCGATAGCTCAGCACCGGGCGGCCGGTGCGTGCCGAGATCGTGTCGCCGACCAGCCGGGCGAACAGGCGCGGCGGCGCCTCCACCCATTGCGCGTCCTTCACATAGGCGACGGCATTCTCGCCCTGATGGACCGGCACCCGCACCGTCGCCAGCTCGTGCGGCACGGTCGGGAACAGCACGGTCACCGTGGTGCCCGAGGCGGCGGTCTGCACGTCGCCGGGCTTGATCTGCTCGGCGGCCTGCAGGGTGAGGAACGGCGTCTTGGGCGGCTTGCCGCCGATCGAGATGCAGCCGGACAGCGCGGCGACGAGCGGGGCGGCCAGCAGGAGCAGGGCGGGCTTCTTCATCGCGGGCCTCACTTGTTGGGCTTGTAGTCAGGGAGCTTGGGGCTGCCGACCAGGCTGGACGCGCCGCCCTGGTCGATCTTGTCGGCGACCGAGGAGAGCGACTGGGCCATCTGGCGCAGATCCTGGATGAGCTGGCCGATCTCGGGGACGGTCTTCTTCGAGAAGGCCTGCACGCCCGGCCGGGCATCGCCGAGCATCGCATCGAGCGTTTCCATGCTCTTCTTCGCCGAGGCGATCGTCTTGTTGAGATTGGCGATGGTCGGCTTGACGTCCTCGGCGACGACGCCGTTGGTCGTCTTGGCCAGCTCGCCGATCTGCTCGGTGGCGACCCCGAACTTCTGGATGGCGATGCGCGTCTCGGCCAGGGTCGCGGCGATCTCCGGCCCGCGATCGGCAAGCGCATCGGTCAGGCGATTGGTGTTCGCCAGGATGCCGGCGATCGAGGCCTGGTTCTTGTCGCTGATCAGCTCGGTCAGCCGCTCGGTGAGCGTGGTCAGCCGCTCGAGCAGCTTGGGCGCCGAGGAGAAGATCGCGCCGAGGCCGCCGGGCTTGGTGGGGATCACCGGCACGCCCAGCGGGCAGGCCGCCTCGGGATGCTGGCGCGGGCAGCGGATCGGCGGGGCGCCCTTCACCGCGCCTTCGAGCTGCACGGTGCTGGGGCCGGTGAAGCTGCTCTGGATCGTCGCGGTGGTGCCTTCGAGGATCGGCACCTCGTCCTTCACCGTGATCCGGACGCGGACCAGCTGGGGATCGGGCTTCCAGAACTCGATCGCCTTGACCTGGCCCGAAGGCACGCCGGAGAAGGCCACGGCCGAGCCCGGGTTGAGCCCGTCGACCGCCTGGCGGAAGAAGATGTCATATTCGCGCTCATTGCCGCCGGAGAGGCGGGCGAGCCAGACGATGAACAGCGCCAGCACCGCGAGCAGGATCAGCACGACGGCGCCGACGAGCACGTGATTCGATCGAGTTTCCATCAGCCCCTGTCCTCAGCCTCGGCATGTGCCTTGGCGCTGCCGACCGCTGCGCGTCCGCGCGGCCCGTTGAAATATTCCTGGATCCACGGGTGATCCAAGGCGAGCAGCTCGGGAATCGTTCCGACTGCGATGACTTTCTTGTCCGCCAGCACCGCGACCCGGTCGCAGATGGCATAGAGCGTGTCGAGATCGTGCGTGATCAGGAACACGGTGAGCCCCAGCGTCTTCTGCAGCGAGGCAGTGAGTTCGTCGAACGCCGCCGCGCCGATCGGGTCGAGCCCGGCGGTGGGCTCGTCGAGGAACAGCAGCTCGGGATCGAGCGCGAGCGCGCGGGCGAGGCCGGCGCGCTTCTTCATGCCGCCCGACAGCTCGGAGGGGTATTTGGGCGCTGCTTCCGGGGGAAGTCCGGTCATCACCACCTTGTACGCCGCGATCTCGTCGAGCAGCGCCTGGTCGAGCAGCGGGTAGAATTCCTTGAGCGGGACCTGGACATTCTCCGACACGGTGAGCGTGGAGAAGAGCGCGCCGCCCTGGAACAATATGCCCCAGCGCTTGCGGATCGCGGTCGCCTCGGTCTCCTCGCGGCCGATCGTGTTCTCGCCGAACACATGGATGTCGCCTTCGATGGGCGTCTGCAGCCCGATGATTGAGCGCATCAGCACCGACTTGCCGGTGCCCGAGCCGCCGACCACGCCGAGGATCTCGCCGCGCCGGACGTCGAGATCGAGCCCGTCATGGACGATCTGGTCGCCAAAGCCGTTCTTCAGGTGGCGGACCTGGATGACGATATCGTCTTCGGGCGCGCGGGTGTCGGTCATATCCACCCGATCTGGCTGAAGAACACCGCGAAGAAGGCGTCGAGCACGATCACCAGGAAGATCGCCTGGACCACCGCGGTGGTGGTGCGCCGGCCGACCTGCTCGGCATCGCCCTCCACCTGCATGCCCTGGAAGCAGCCGGCAATGGCGATGATCGCGCCGAACACCGGCGCCTTGATCAGCCCGACCCACAGGTCGTTGAGCGGCACCACTTCGCGGATGCGCTGGACGAAGGTGATCGGGGGGATGTCGAGCTGGATCCAGCAGAGCAGCCCGCCGCCGATGATCCCGATCAGCGCCGAATAGAAGCCGAGCAGCGGCAGCATCGTCACCACCGCGATGGTGCGCGGCACCACCAGCGCCTCCATCGGGGAGACGCCGATCGTGCGCATCGCATCGATCTCCTCGGTAAGCTTCATCGTACCGATCTGTGCGGCGAAAGCGGAACCGGAACGCCCGGCGACCATGATCGCGGTCATCAGCACGCCGAGCTCGCGCAGCGTGATCCGGCCGACCAGGTTGATCGTATAGACCTCCGCGCCGAACTGGCGGAGCTGCACTGCGCCCTGCTGCGCGATCACCACGCCGATCAGGAAGCTCATCAGCCCGATGATGCCGAGCGCCGAGACGCCGACCACTTCGAAGCGGTGGACGGTGGCGTGGAAGCGGAAACGGCTCGGATGGGTGAAGACGTTCCAGAAGGCGATCACCGTGGCGCCCATGAAGCCGAGCAGGCCGTAGAGCGTGTGCGCGGCGGTGAACACCGCGTCGCCGATCTCGGCGAGGAGATGGACGAAGGCGCTTTGCGGCTTGGGCGGCAGCTCGATCGGATGCTCGGCGGCAACGACCTGGTCGAACAGATGCTGGCTGGCGGGCTGGAGCCCCTCGACGCTAGCCTGCTTGTCGCGAGCGAAGCGGTGGACCACCCAGGCGCCGACGGTGTCGATCCGCTCGACCTGCGACAGGTCGATGCGGGCGACCGCGCCATCGACCGTATCGAGCCGGTCGGGCAGGTCGCCGAGGCTGGCCAGCGACAAATTGCCGGTGAAGCGGAGGACTGCGCCGCCACCATCGGAATCAACCCGTTCGAAATCGGCCAAAGCGCTCATCGCGCGCACCTTTCGGCGATTCGGGCTGGATCGGCAAGCGTCCCCGCTCGTAGATGCGTCAATGCACTGTCTCGCGATCTACGACATGGACAAGACGATCACCGCTGCGCCGACCTGGACGCGGTTCCTGATCACGGCGGCGAAGGCGCGTGCGCCGTGGCGGCTGGCGCTGTTCCCGGCGGTGGGCGTGGCGGGGCTCGGCTATTTCCTCGGGCTGGTCGATCGCGCCGGGCTCAAGCAATTCTCGCAGCGGCTGCTGCTCGGCGGGGCGCTGACGCCCGCGGAGATGGCGAAGGTCGCCGAGGCCTTTGCCGCGCACGAGGTGGCGCATGGCGTGCTCCACGGCGCACGCGAACGGATCGCGGCGGACCGAGCGGAGGGCTATCGGCTGGTCATGGCGACCGCCTCGCATGGCTATTACGCCGCCGCGATCGGCCGGCTGCTGGGCTTTGACGACGTGATCGCAACCGAGGCGAAGCGCGATGGGCAAGGCCGGATTCTCTCCCTGATCGAAGGGGATAACTGTTACGGGCCCGTAAAGCTCCACCGAATCGAAAGCTGGATGGCGGGGCAGGGGATCGGGCGCGGCGGCGCGCATGTCCGCGCCTATTCGGACCATGTCTCGGATGCGCCGCTGCTCGGCTGGGCGGACGAGGGCTATGCGGTCAATGCGCATGGGCCGCTGCGCGCGCTTGCCGCCGAAAAGGGCTGGCCGATCCTCGACTGGAGATAATCGCCACGGCGTTCGTTCTTCTCCCTGCACGACAAGATGCGGAGAGGATCATGGCCAAGACGCTGAAACAACTGGCGGAAATGATGAAGGACGTCGATTTCGCGATGCTCTCGACGCATAGCGACGGCGGCACCATCGCGGCGCGCCCGATGAGCAACAACCGCGAGGTCGACTATGACGGCGACAACTGGTTCTTCGCCTGCGAGGACACGAGGCTGATCGCCGATCTGGAGGCGAATGCGCAGGTCGGGCTCGGCTTCCAGGCCAAGGCCGGGCTGCTGGGGATGAAGCCGGTGTTCGTCCATATCGAGGGCGTCGCCGAGCTGATCCGTGACAAGGCGGCGTTCGAAGCACATTGGACCAAGGGGCTCTCGCTCTGGTTCAAGGAAGGTGTCGATACGCCCGGGCTGGTACTGATCAAGGTGCATGGCACGCGCGCGCATTACTGGGACGGCGAGGACCAGGGCGAGATCGTGCTGGCGCGCGAGGTGGCGGTCTGATTCTCCCCTCCCTGAAAGGGAGGGGCCGGGGGTGGGTGGAGGCCTGGCTATACGGAAGCGCCGGCATCTGCGGGTGCCGTATCGCGTGCATCGCCCCACCCCAAACCCCTCCCTGCCAGGGAGGGGCCTTATAGGAGCGCATCCACCGTGTGGATCGCGACGCCGACCAGCCCGCCGACCAGCGTGCCGTTGATCCGGATATACTGCAGGTCGCGGCCGACGGCATTCTCGAGCCGGCCGGTGATGGTCTCCGCGTCCCAGCCCTTGATCGTGTCCGAGACCAGCCGGACGATGCCGTCGCCATAGTCGGTCGCCGCGCCCACCGCGCTCCGGCGGGCGAAGCGGTTGATCGTGTGGGCGAGGCGGCGGTCGTCCTGCAGCGTCTGGCCGAGCTGGCGCATCGCGTCGCCGAACGCGCCGGTGAGCAGCGCGTCGGGATTGCGCGCGACGCGGAGCAGCGACGCGCGGCCGGTCTCCCAGATGCCCATCCACCAGTCGGCCAGCGCCGGATTGTCGAGCAGCTCGTTCTTGAACGCCTCGACCTGCGCGCGCCGCGTCGGATCGGCCTGCAGGTCGCGGGCGAGCTGGGCGATGCCTTCCTCCGCCTTGGCGCGCAGCGGGTGGCCGGGGTCCTCGGCCATGTCGCCGATCAGCTTGGCGAGGCCCTCGATGATCTTGTTGGCCAGCGTCTCGTCGAGGCCGGTCCAGCGCATCACCGCGCCCGAACGCTCATGCACCATCTGGCGGATCAGATGCTCGTTGGCGTCGAGCACCTTGGCCGCCCAGCGGACGATGCCGTCGAGCAGGGGGCGGTGGCGGTCCTCCTGGATCGCAGCCTCGAGCGCGCGGCCGAGCAGCGGGGCGATCTCGAGCGCGCGCAAGCGTCCGGCGATGGTGTGCTTGACCATGCCGCCGAGCCGTTCCTGGTCGAGCGCCTCCAGTACGTCCGCGCCGAGCCGGCCGATGCCCGCGCGCAGCCGGCCGCGCCCTGGTCCCGGATCGGCGAGCCAGCGGCCGGCGGCGCCAGCGACGTCGAGCCGCTGCATCCGCCGGGCGACCACCCTGGGGGTAAGGAAATTGTCGCGCAGGAACTGGGCCAGGGTGGCGGCGATCCGGTCCTTGTTGCGCGGGATGATCGCAGTGTGGGGGATCGGCAGGTGGAGTGGGTGGCGGAACAACGCGGTCACCGCGAACCAGTCGGCCAGGCCGCCGACCATCGCCGCCTCGGCGAAGGCGCGGACATAGCCGATCGCGGGATGGAGATGGTCGAGGGCGCGCGTGGCGAGGAACAGGACGGCCATCGCGACCAGCAGGCCGGTCGCGACCAGCCGCATCTGCCGGAGGCCGGCGGGGACCGCCTCGGATGAAGAAAGGGGAGTGCGCAACAAGGTCACGCACTCCCCAATACATCAGACGGGATCAAGTTCACTCCGCGGGCTGCGGCGAATCGTCCCCGGGCTTGTGCTCGATCGTGCCGCCGCCATGGCCCTGGCCGATCACGCGGCTGCCATCGTCGCCCGGCTTGAAGGTGAGCAGGCGGCGCGACAGGCGCGGCCCGAGCCACTGCTCGAGGCCGACCGCGAGGCTGAACAGCGCGGGCACCATCACCAGCGTGAGCAGCGTCGAGAGGATCAGGCCGCCGATCACGGTGATGCCCATCGGCGCGCGCCACGAGCCGTCGCCGTTGAGCGACAGCGCGGTCGGGATCATGCCCGCGACCATCGCCACCGTGGTCATCACGATCGGCTGGGCGCGCTTGTGCCCGGCGTCGACGATCGCGGTGAACTTGTCGACGCCCTTGGCCATCTCCTCCAGCGCGAAGTCGACGAGCAGAATCGAGTTCTTCGCGACGATGCCGAACAGCATCAGCGCCCCGATCAGCACCGGCATCGAGATCGGCTGGCCGGCGATCCACAGCGCGATCAGCCCGCCCAGCGGCGCGTTGAGCAGCGAGCCCATGTTGACCAGCGGCGACATGAAGCGCCGATAGAGCAGCACCAGCACCGCGAAGACCAGGAACACACCCGACATCAGCGCGATGACGAAGTTCTTGACCATCTCGGCCTGCCACTTGGCGTTGCCGACGGTCATCTCCGCCACGCCGATCGGCAGGTTCTTCATGATCGGCAACTCGTGGATCTTCTGCAGCGCCACGCCCGAGACCACGGCCTTGCCCGTCTTGGGATCGGTCGCGAGGTCCGCACCGACGACGACGCGCCGCTGCAGGTTCAGGCGCTCGATCTTGGTCGGGCCGGTGCCGAAGGCGATCTCCGCCACGGTGCCGAGCTGGACCGAACCACCATTCTGCGTCTGCACCGGCAGGTTCTTGATCGTGTCGAGCTTGGCGCGGGCATTCTCCTGCAGCGCCACCCGGATCGGGATCTGGCGGTCGGTCAGCGAGAATTTCGCGCTGTTCTGGTCGATGTCGCCCAGCGTCGCGATACGGATCGCGCTCGACAGCGCCGCGGTGGTCACGCCGAGATTGGCGGCCAGGTCGAGGCGCGGCTTGATCACGATCTCCGGACGGTTGAGGTCGCCGGCGATGCGCGGCGCCACCACGTCGGGCAGCTTCGACATCTGCTCGACCAGCGTGAGCGCGGTCTTGGTGAGCAGCGCCGGATCCTCGCCGCCGAGGGTGATGGTCAGCGCGCGGCCGCTCGAGCCCCAGCCGCCCTGGGCGCGGAAGCCCACCCGGGCGTCGGGAATCCGGAGCAGCTCCGGGGCGAGGCGACGGGTGAACTCGTCGCTCGTCTCGGTGCGCTTGTCCTTGAAGATGACCAGCACGCGGCCATTGCCGACACCGGCGCGCTCGTACAGATTCTCCACGTTCGGCTCGGTGCGCAGGCGATCGGCGACCTGGCGGACGACGCGGTCGGTCTGCTCGAGCGTGGTGCCCGGCACCATCTCGACATTGACGCTCACCTGGTCCTCGTCCTGCGTCGGCTGGAAGGTCATCGGCAGGATGAAGAAGAAGGCGACGGTCATCACCAGCGACAGGAAGAAGCCGAGGATCGCGGACCAGCGATGGTGCAGCGTCCAGCGCAGCAGCTTCACATAGGCGTCCATGATCCGGCCTTCGCCGTGCGTGGCATGGCCCTTGGCCTTGAGGAAATAGGCCGCGATCATCGGCGTGACGAGACGCGCGACGGCCAACGACATCAGGACAGAGGCGACGACGGTCAGGCCGAAATTCTTGAAGAACTGGCCCGAGATGCCCGGCATCAGGCCGACCGGCAGGAACACCGCGACGATCGACATGGTGGTGGCGAGCACGGCCACGCCGATCTCGTCCGCCGCGTCGATCGATGCCTGATAGGCCGATTTGCCCATGCGCATGTGGCGCACGATGTTCTCGATCTCCACGATCGCGTCATCGACCAGCACGCCGGCCACCAGGCTGAGCGCGAGCAGCGTCATCTGGTTCAGCGTGAAGCCCAGCAGGTCCATGAACCAGAAGGCCGGGATCGACGAGAGCGGGATGGCGAGTGCCGAGATGATCGTCGCGCGCCAGTCACGCAGGAAGATGAACACCACGATGACGGCGAGGACGGCGCCCTCGATCATCGCTTCCATCGCCGAGTCATATTGCTGCTCGGCGTATTTGCTCCAGTTGGCGAGCAGTTCGAAATGAACCTTGTCGTTGTTCTTCTCGAGCTGCTTCAGCTTCTTGTCGGCCTCGTGATAGATCGTCACGTCCGACGCGCCCTTTGCACGCTGGATGTCGAACGAGATCACCGCATGGCCGTTGAACCGCGCGGCGCTGCGCAACTCGGCATAGCTGTCCTGCACCGTGGCGATGTCGGCCAGCCGCACCGTACGGCCGCCGCCGACCGCGATCTGGGTCTGGCCGAGCGTATAGGCGTCCTTGGCGTTGCCGAGCACACGGACCGACTGCTCATAGCCGGAGATCTCGGCACGGCCGCCCGCGGCGTTCATGTTCACCTGGCGCAGCTGCTGGTTCACCTGGCTTGCGGTGAGGCCATAGGACTGGAGCCGGGCCGGATCGAGCTGGACGCGGATCTCGCGGTTGACGCCGCCATTGCGGTTCACCGCCGACATGCCCTCGATCGAGAGTAGGCTCTTGGCGACGGTGTTGTCGATGTACCAGCTCAGCTGCTCGACGGTCATGTCGGGCGCGATCGCGGTGAAGCTGGCGATGTCGTTGTCGCTCGCCGAATCGACGCGGCCGATCTGCGGCTCGAGGATGCCGTCGGGAAGGTTGCCGCGGACCTGCTGGATCGCGCTGCGCACATCCTCCACCGCGCGGTCGATCGGGGTGCCGATCGCCAGCTGCACGACGGTCTGCGAATTGCCCTCGGTCACCGTCGAGTTGATCTCGTCGATGCCCTGCAGGCTGCGCACCGCGCTTTCGACCTGCTGGGTGATCTGCGTCTCGAGCTCGCTCGGCGCGGCGCCCGGCTGGCTGATCGAAACCCAGACGATCGGGAAGTCGATGTCCGGATTGTTGTTCACGTCCATCCGGTTGAAGCTGACAAGGCCCGCAACCGTGAGGAACAGGAACAGGACGATCGGCGGAACCGGGTTCCGGATCGCCCAGGCGGAGATGTTCCGGAAGCTCATCGCTGGATCCTACTGCTTCTTGAGGAGCTGGGGGATGACCTTCTGCCCCGGGTTCAGGAACGCGCCCGCGGTCAGCACCACGCGCTCGGTGCCGGCCAGTCCCTGGGTGATCGACACGCCCGCATCGGTGACCTCGCCGGTGACCACGGGGGTGCGGACGGCCTGGTCCTTGGCGTCGAGCGTGTAGACGTAATTGCCCTGCGCGTCGGTCTGGATCGCCGACTGGGGCAGGATCACGGCGCTGTTCGAGCCGGTGATGATCTGCGCGCTGGCGAAGCCGCCCGGGCGGAGCGCCGGATTATAGTTGAGCTGGATGCGGGCGATGCCCTGGCGGGTGTTCGGATCGATCACCGGCGAGACCTGCCACACCGAGCCGCTGAACACCTGGGTGCTGCCGGTCGGGGTCACCTGCGCGGTCGAGCCGACGCGGGTGCGCAGGAGGTCGGCCTCGGCGAGCTGCGTGCGCAGCTCCATCTGGCCGCCCATCGCCATGCGGAAGAGCACGCCCGAGCCGCCGCTGACGATCTGGCCCGGCTCGACCTGGCGGGTGAGCACCAGGCCGGCTTCCGGCGCGCGGATGTCGAGGCGGTGGTTGCGCGCCTGGGTCTCGGCGAGCTGGGCGCGGGCGACGCGGACGCGGGCCGAGGCCTGATCGCGCGCGGCGGTCAGCCGGTCGATATCGGCCTTGGAGACGAAGCCGTTCGAGACCAGACTCTGCGCGCGGTCGAGATTGGCCTGGGCGAGCTTGGCATCGGCCTCGGCGACGCGGACCGACGCGGCGAGCGAATCGGCGGTCTGCACCTGGACCGAGCGGTCGACCGTGGCGAGGACCTGGCCCTTGGCGACCCAGGTGCCCGGCTCGACGAGCACGCGGGTGACAAGGCCGCCTTCGCCGACCACGCCGACCGGCATCTCGCGCTTGGCGGCGAGGCTGCCGGTACCGCTGATCACCGTCTGGATCGCCTGGCGGCCGGGGACCGCGATCGTCACGGTCGGGATCTGCGACTGGTTGCCCTTGGCCGCGGACTTGCCGGCGGCTGCGCCCTTGACGGCCCCGCCGTCCTGCCTGCCCATCGTGAAGAAGGCGGCGACGGCGATCAATGCCACCACGACCAGGGTGATCCAGAGCCAACGCCGCGACTTCGGCGCGCCCTCACCATTATACTCCAGCCGCTCCTGTCGTCCGAACATCCCTGCCTCGTAATTCATGTGCGACATTCCGATCCGGCCGAAATGGCCGCTGCCCCCAAAGTTGATCGCACTGTATTAGATGAATAAGGCACCAGCCACAAGGGCCGTTTCGCGTGGCCGGGCAAATGCCCGTTTCGGCCATTTTCCGCAAGTATCCGGAATGTTCCAGAACCGTTTCCGGCAAGAAACAGTTGCAATAGAGTCGCACCGGCGCGACGTTCCCGCGCGGTCCGGGGGAGACGGGCCGAATCGAGGAGGGATTCAATGCCGCATGGGATTATTGGATGGCTGCTCATCGGCCTCGTCGCCGGTGCGCTTGGCAAGCTGATCATGCCGGGCAAGGACCCGGGTGGCATCATCGTTACCATCCTGATCGGTATCGCCGGTGCGCTGCTGGCCTTTTACCTGACGCCGATGCTCGGCCTCGAAGTGCGCGACAGCACCTGGCAGGCCTATGCCGCGGCGACTGCCGGTTCGGTCGTGCTGCTGGCGCTTTATCGGCTGATCATGGCGCGCCGGGTCTGAGGCAGACGATTTTCGTTCAGCTTGCATTTGTCCCGCGTGCGGCAAGCCGTGCGCGGGACAAGTCATTTCAGGAGTGTTCGATGATCCGTGTTGCCCTTGCCGCCTCTGCCATCCTGCTGACCACGGCGGCATTGCCCGCCGCCGCGCAGCAGGAGGCGCGCCCCGTGCTGCTCGACGGCACCGTGCTCGATGTGAGCGCGACCGGCATCAGCACGCGGGTGCCCGACCTGGCGGTGATCCAGGCAGGCGTCGTCACCCAGTCGGCGACCGCGGCCGAGGCGATGCAGCAGAACAATGCGCAGATGGGCAAGGTGCTGGCGGCGCTGCGCGGCGCCGGCATCGCCGAGCGGGACATCCAGACCGCGCGGATCAGCCTCAGCCCGCAATATCGCTATGCCGAGAACAAGCCGCCGGTGATCACCGGCTATCAGGCGTCGAACCAGCTATCGATCCGCTTCCGCGACGTCGGCAAGAGCGGCACGATCCTCGACGCGCTGGTTCGCGAGGGCGCCAACGACATCTCGGGACCGAACCTGACGCTCGACAAGCCCGAGGGCGCGCTCGACGAGGCGCGGGTCGATGCGGTGAAGAAGGCGCGGGCCCGGGCTGAGCTCTATGCCCAGGCGGCCGGCCTCAAGGTCGATCGCATCCTGGCGATCTCGGAGAGCGGGGCGCTGCCGCCGATGCCGGCGCCGATCATGATGCGGGCCAATGCCGGCTTCGCCCAGGACAAGGCGATGGAAGTGGTCGCCGGCGAGCGCGAGCTGACGGTCAGCGTGTCGGTGCGCTTCCTGCTAAAGTAAGCAGCGCGTCCATGAAAAAGGGGCCGTCCCTTGCGGGGCGGCCCCTTTTGGCATGCGTCGTCTAGGATCAGCGCAGCGAGCCGCGGCGGACCAGATTGACCAGCGCGAGCAGGATGATCGCGCCGACCAGCGACACCAGGAAGGTGGTCGGGGTGATCACGCCGCTGTTGATGTCACCGCTGCCGAACAGCCAGCCGCCGACAAAGGCGCCGACGATGCCGACGATCACGTTCAGGAAGATACCCTGCTGGGCATCGGTACGCATTACAATGCTGGCGAGCCAGCCGACGACACCGCCGATGACCAGCCAAACGATGAGGTTCACCATAAGTCCCTCCGTTATCTAGGCCCGCGGACCGGGCGACGGAGGAAAAATGAGCGGGCGGTCATGTTGGTTCCGTACCGATATTTTGCACGGAAACGGGAACTTTTCCTGGGGACATCAAAGAAAACGGCCCGCCCCGGGGGTGCCGGGGACGGGCCGATATTGCTCCTTGAGGGAGGAGTTCAGAACTTCTGCTGGCGCTCGTAGAGCGAGCGATAATGCTGGATGCGGGTCACGCGCAGCCCGGGCATGCCCGAGCGGTCGATCGCGCGCTGCCAGCCAGCGAATTCCTCGACGGTGAGGCCATAGCGCTCGCACACCTCGTCGACGCTGAGCAGCCCGCCATTGACGGCAGCCACCACCTCGGCCTTGCGGCGCACGACCCAGCGGGTCGTCTCGGGCGGGGGAAGCGTCTCGAGCGTAAGCGGCTCGCCGAGCGGGCCAATCACTTTCGCAGGACGGATCTTCTGGTTCTCAATCATCTACTCGCCTTTCGGGGCGGGGGGCCCCCGCTACGCAAACTCAACGACCAATCGATATTCGGCGGACCTTGAACATCGACTAAAACGCCTCGGTAAACAGACCCTTCATTCTTCCCGTCGACGGGCCAGAGCGAGTGCCGCAGCGCGATGAAACGCTCCGTGCACCGGCGCGAGCAGCTGCTCGACCGGCGCGATCAGCGCCAGCCGTGCCTGCGCACGTGCCGTGGGACTCGCTGCCTGGCGTGCCGCCACGCCGACCAGCAGCACCGCCAGTTCGGTCGGCATGGCGGTGATCGCCACGTCGCGTTCCAGTCTGGCAAAACTCAGGTCCACGCTCTCTTACCCATCCGACAGGTTGAACTCGGATGAGCCTTTCTACCCAAAAGTCTTGAAGGGTCCGTAAAGCAGGTGAAAACGGGAGCTTAACCAGCATTACCGGAATCCGACCGGGGTAGCGCGGGGAACTACGAGCCCCTAAATGCGCGCGATCATGATTGCAGGAGACTTCCAGCTCGAAGGGCCGCTCAAGGCGCGCCGCATCGTCGTCGCCATGTCGGGCGGGGTCGATTCGTCGGTCGTCGCCGCGCTTGCCGCCGCCACCGGCGCCGAGACGATCGGCGTGACGCTGCAGCTCTACGATCACGGCGAGGCGGTGGGCCGGGCGGGCTCCTGCTGCGCCGGCCGCGACATCCGCGACGCCCGCGCGGTCTGCGACAAGCTGGGCATCGCGCATTACGTCTTCGACCATGCATCGAGCTTCAAGAGCGAAGTGATCGACGACTTCGCCGACGAATATCTCGCCGGGCGCACGCCGATCCCTTGCGTGAAGTGCAACATGGGGCCGAAGTTCACCGACCTGTTCGCGCTGGCCCGCGACCTGGGCGCCGATTGCTTGGCGACCGGCCACTACGTCCAGCGCGTGCTCGGGCCGCAGGGCGCCGAGCTGCACCGCGCGCATGATCCGGCGCGCGACCAGAGCTATTTCCTGTTCGCCACGACCAGCGCGCAGCTCGACTTCCTGCGCTTCCCGCTGGGCGGCATGCCCAAGCCGCAGGTGCGCGAACTCGCCGCCGAGCTGGGCCTGGGCGTCGCCGCCAAGCCCGACAGCCAGGACATCTGCTTCGTCCCCGACGGCGACTATGCCAGCCTGGTCAAGAAGCTGCGCCCCGAGGCGGAGACCGGTGGCGCGATCGTCGACGAATCGGGCAAGGTGCTGGGCCAGCATCGCGGGCTGATCCACTTCACCGTCGGCCAGCGCCGCGGGCTCGAGATCGGCGGTGCGCCCGAGCCCTATTATGTCCTGCGGCTCGATCCCGAATCGAAGCAGGTCGTGGTCGGCCCCAAGCGCGCGCTGGCGGTGCGCGCGGCGCGGATCGAGGGGATCAACTGGCTGGGCGGCGACTATTCGGGTCCGATCACCGCCAAGGTGCGCAGCCTCGCCAAGCCGGTGCCGGCGCGGCTGGAGGGCGACCGGGTGGTGTTCGATTCGCCCGAGTACGGCGTGGCACCGGGCCAGGCCGCGGTGCTCTATGCCGGCGAGCGCGTGCTGGGCGGCGGCTGGATCGCCGAGACCGAGCGGGCGGAGCTGCTGCCCGCCTGATTCGCGGCGAATTCCGGCGCGGAAGTTCACTAAGTTCACGACATCCACGCGCGTGCGGGCTGCTCGTCCCGTGCCGCGCATTCGCGCGGGCGCGCGCCCACATCCGCGTGGGCGCGGAGAGATCGGGGTTGCGGAGATGCGGCGGGCCTGCATCCGCCAGCATAGATCAGACGAAATCCTACATTGCCAGACCCATCCGCTCGGTAGAGCGGTGCCGGCCTATTTCAGGAAGGCGACGATCGCCTCCGTGGTCGCTTCGGGCTGTTCCTCCATCAGCCAGTGGCCGGAGGCGGGGATCACGACTTCGGTGACATTGTCCGCCGCGGCGCGGGCGATCACTGCCATCGTCGATCCGAACGACGCCGCGCCGCCGATCGCCAGTACCGGCATCCTGAGCTTGCCCCGGGCGAGCAGCGCGCGATCGTCGATCACGTCCTGATCGAAGGCGCCGAACTGGCTGAACCCGGCGTGCATCGCGCCGGGCAGCGCATAGAGCCTGGCGTAATGAACGCGCGATTCCTCGTCGAACTTCTTCGGGTCGGCCGAGAATTCGTTCCAGAAGCGATCGAGATAGATGCGCTCGCGCCCCGCCACGAGCCGCTCCATGTCCGGGCCGCCGAAGCGGAAGTGCCAGACCAGCGGGTTCTTGAGCACTTCCTCCCAGGGGCCGATGCCGGGGATCGGCGCATCCATCAGCACGAAATGCGAGACGCGGTCGGGGTGGCTGGCGACGAACGCATAGCCGACCATGTTGCCGATATCGTGCGCGACCACGTCGAGCGGGCCGGTGACGCCGAGCGCGGCGAGCACGCCGGCGACATCCTCGGCCTGGTTCTTCTTGTCATAGCCGCCGGCCGGCTTCGCGGAGAGGCCGAGGCCGCGCAGATCGGGGACGATGACCCGGTGATCGCGGACCAGCCGCGCGGCGAGCGGCTCCCACATGTCGCCGGTCTCGCCATAGCCGTGGAGCAGCAGCACGACGGGGCCGCTGCCGCCGACGCGGACATGGATGGTGGTGCCGTTGGCCGCGATCTCGCGCGTCGTGAAGCTGGCCGGGTAGGGCGCCACCTGCGCGGCCACAGGGGCGGTGCCTGCGAGCGCCAGAGCCAGAGCCGCCAGACCGGATTTCCACATCGCACTTCTCCCCCACAGAGAGGCGAGGATTCGCCCGGATGCGGAGGGTGCCTGCGAAACCGCGCCGTTGCCAATGCTTTCTGAGCTGTGCGGCCGCCGGATTTGCGCGCGGCGGATCGATGTGTATTATTCAGTTAATACACATCGGAGATGCCCATGTTCCTTGCCGCCGCATTTTCGCTCGCCTTGCTCCAGAGCGTGCCCGCTTCACCGGACCCTGCCTTGCTCGCCGAGGTGAAGGCTGCGGACTCGGCCCTGTTCGAGACCTTCTTCGAGCGCTGCGAGCCGACGCGCATGGCGGCGATGGTGACGCCCGATCTCGAGATGTATCACGACAAGGGCGGGGTGGTGGCGACCAGCAGGGAGGCGTTCGTCGCCCTCTATGCCAAGGAATGCGAGCGGCGGGCGCCCGATAGCTGGCGCAGCCGCCGCGCGCTGGTTCCCGAGACGCTGCATGTCGATCCGGTGCCGGGCTATGGCGCGATCGAGGAAGGCGACCATGTCTTCTACGAGCGCAAGGGCGACGGGCCCGAGAAGCTCGTCGGCAAGGCGCATTTCGTCCATCTGTGGAAGAAGACGCCGGACGGCTGGCAGGCGGCGCGGATCCTCAGCTACGCGCATCGGGGGGTGGAGTGACGAGGCTCCCAATCCGAGCCTCGATCGTCACCCCGGCCTTGTGCCGGGGTCCACTATGCCTCCTGGACTGACGGTAGAGCCTCTCGTCCATGAATCGCCTCCCGGTGGACCCCGGCACAAGGCCGGGGTGACGGATTTAGGCGAAGGCTCCGCGCCTAGACCCCAAACTCCCCCACAATCACCGTCACGCACTTGCCGCCCAGGATCACCCGGTCGCCGGCCAGCCCGCAGGCGATGTGGCCGCCGCGCTTGCTCGCCTGGAAGGCGCTGAACGTGTCGCGGCCGAGGCGCTTCGCCCAATAGGGGGTCAGCACCGAATGGGCCGAGCCGGTGACCGGATCCTCGTCGATCCCGGCGGCGGGGGCGAAGACGCGGCTGATCACGTCGGTGCCCTGGCCCGGCGCGGTCACGATGTTGAGCGTGTGGCCGATCGCGGCCAGCGCCTTGAAGTCGGGCGCCAGCGCCAGCACCGCCTCCGCGCGGTCGAGCACGGTCAGGTCATAGCCGTTGGGATGGCGCAGCGTCTCGCCCAGGTCGACGCCCAGCGCATCGAGCAGGCCCGGCACTTCGGCGGGCTCGGGTGGATAGGCGGGCAGCGCCATCGCATAGCCGTCGCCGTCGCGACGCACTTCGAGGATGCCGGCCTTGCGAGTCCGGAAGGTGACCCGGTCGCGCGCCGGATCGGCGGAGAGGACGAAATGTCCGCTCGCCAGCGTGGCATGGCCGCACAGGGCGACCTCGACCGCGGGGGTGAACCAGCGCAGCTCGAAATCCGCCTCGCCGCTTGCATCGGGGAGGATGAAGGCGGTCTCGGAGAGATTGTTCTCCTCGGCGATCTGCTGGAGCAGCGCGTCGTCCAGCCAGGAATCGAGCGGGATCACTGCCGCCGGATTGCCGGTGAAGGGGCGGTCGGCAAAGGCGTCGATCTGGGCGAATGGCAGCTTCACTCGGGGTCCTTCAGCAGATTGGCTTCGATCATCGGGTTCTGCGGCTCGTCGACATGACCGTCGGGATCGACATGGATCAGGATCTCGGTGCCCGGGAAGGCTTCGCCCAGTTCCTTCTCCAGCGCCTCGACCACGTCATGCGCCTGCTGGATCGTCATCGCCGGGTTCATCGCGATGTGGAACTGGACGAAGTCATTGTTGCCGCTGCTGCGCGTGCGCAGATCGTGCAGGCTCTTGAGCGCGGGGTTGCGCCCGGCGACCTCGACAAAGGCGCGGCGCTTCTCCTCGGGCCATTCCTTGTCCATCAGCTGGTCGATCGCCGCCTCGCTGGCGCGCCAGGCGCCGAACAGCAGCCAGAAGGCGATGGCGATGCCGAACAGCGGGTCGGCACCGCGCAGGCCCCAGGCGTCGAGCGCGAGCGCGGCGATCACCGCGGCGTTGAGCATCAGGTCGGACGTATAGTGGATCCGGTCGGCGCCGATCGCCACCGATCCGGTCTGGCGGACGACATGCGCCTGGTAGCGGGTGAGGGCCAAGGTCACGAGGATCGCGATCATGCTCACCGCGATGCCCGATTCGGGCGAGGCCGAGATGTCGCCGCCGCGCAGCCGCTCGATCGCGCGGACCAGGATGGCGAGCGCCGAGACGGCGATCACCACCACCTGGAAGAGCGCGGCCAGCGCCTCGGCCTTGCCGTGCCCGAAACGGTGATTCTCGTCGGCCGGCTGCGACGCCCAGTGGACGCCGCCCAGGGTGACCAGCGAGGCGAACAGGTCGAGGACCGAGTCGGCCAGGCTGGCGAGCACCGCGACCGATCCGGTGGTCCAGGCCGCCCAGGCCTTGAGCGCGCCGAGCAGGATCGCGGAGCAGACGCTGGCGATGGCGGCGCGGCGCGCGAGGTTGGTCACGGGTACAGCAGGCCTTCGGACCAGCCCTGGCCGGTGCGGGTGAACAGCCGGCGCTCGTGCAGGCGGTGGGCGCGGTCCTGCCAGAACTCGATTGCGCTGGGGGTGACGCGGTAGCCGCCCCAATGCGGCGGACGGGGGACGTCCTGCCCCTCGAACCGCGCCTTCGCCTCTTCGAAGCGCGCCTCGAAGGTCTCGCGGGCATCGAGCGGGCGGGACTGGTCCGAAGCCCAGGCGCCGAGCTGCGAATCCCGGGCACGGGTGGCGAAATAGGCGTCGCTCTCGGCATCGGTGGCGCGGGTGACGCTGCCCTCGATGCGGATCTGGCGGCGCAGCGACTTCCAGTGGAAGAGCAGGGCGACCTTCGCGCCTTCGTGCAGGTCCTGCGCCTTGCGGCTCTCGCGGTTGGTGTAGAAGACGAAGCCGTCGGGGCCATGGCCCTTGAGCAGCACCATCCGCGCGGAGGGCTGGCCCTGCGCGCTCACCGTGGCGAGCGTCACCGCATTGGAGTCGTTGGGCTCGCTCGCGCGCGCTTCCTGGTACCAGCTGTCGAACAGGTCGAACGGATCGGTGGTCATGCCGGGGGCTCTAATCCTCCCCCGAACGGGTGTCGAGGAACGACTCCTTTGCTGGCACATTGAATCGGCTTCGCAACGAGGAGAGCGAGATGGCGGCGCGCGCCTATTGGCAGGGACAGATACGGCTGGCGCTCGTGTCGATCCCGGTCGAGATCTACACCGCGACCAAATCGGGCGCGCAGATCAGCTTCCACCAGATCCACGAGCCGAGCGGCAAGCGCATCAAGTATGAGAAGATCGCGCCGGGCGTCGGCGCGGTCGAGCCGGAGGAGATCGTGAAGGGGTTCGAGGTCGAGAAGGGCGAATATGTCCTGCTCGAGCAGGACGAGATCGATGCGGTGAAGCTCGAATCGAAGAAGACGCTCGAGCTCACCCAGTTCGTCGATCTGGACGAGATCGACGTGCTCTATTTCGAGCGGCCCTATTTCGTGGTGCCGGCGGACGATCTGGCCGAAGAAGCGTTCATCGTGCTGCGCGAGGCGCTGAAGCGCACCCGCAAGGTCGGGCTGGGCCAGCTGGCGATGCGCGGGCGGGAATATGTCGTCAGCCTGAAGCCGTGCGGGCGCGGCATGGTGCTGGAGACTTTGCGCTATGCCGACGAGGTTAACAAGGCGCAGGGCTATTTCCGCGACATCCCCGACAGCGCGCCCGATCCCGAGCTGCTCGGGCTGGCCGAGACGCTGATCGAAAAGAAGGTGGCGAAGTTCGATCCCCGGGAATTCCACGACCGCTATGTCGATGCGCTGCACGACCTGATCGAGCGGAAGAAGAAGGCCAAGGGCAAGAAGATCATCGAGGACAGGGACGACGGCAAGGCGAGCCGCGGCTCGAACGTGGTCGACCTGATGGCTGCGCTCAAGAAGTCGCTGGAGAAGCCCGGGGCGAAGACGAGCCGGGCGGTGAAGACGAAGCCGGCGGCCAAGGCTCCGGCGAAGAAGCGTGGTTGACGGATCGATGGCGAGATCCCCCGATCCGCTCGAGAAGTACAATGCCAAGCGCGACTTCGCGAAGACCGCGGAGCCCGCGGGCAAGGTCGCCAAGGCCGGCGGCCACCGGTTCATGGTCCAGAAGCACGACGCCACCCGGCTCCACTGGGACTTCCGGCTGGAGATCGACGGGGTGCTCAAGAGCTGGGCGGTGACGCGCGGGCCGAGCCTCGACCCTGACGAGAAGCGTCTCGCGGTGCGCACCGAGGACCATCCGCTCTCCTATGCCGATTTCGAAGGGACGATCCCCAAGGGCGAATATGGCGGCGGCACGGTGATGCTGTGGGATGACGGGACCTGGGCGCCGATCGAGGGGAAGAGCGCGAAGGACCTGGAGAAGGGCCATCTCCACTTCACCCTGGAGGGCGAGCGGATGAAGGGCGAGTGGCTGCTCATCCGCCTCAAGCCGCGGGGCAGGGAGAAGAACGAGAACTGGCTGCTCCGCAAGATCGACGACCCATATGCCGGCGCGACCGACGCACTGGTCGAGACCGCATTGACCAGTGTGAAGACCGGGCGGACGATGCAGGAGATCGCGGAGGGGAAAAAGGCATCTCAAAAACCGTCATCCCGGCGAAAGCCGGGATCCCGGGCGGCTGGCGCTACTGCACGAGACCCCGGCGTTCGCCGGGGTGACGGGAAAAATCCGAAGTTCCAGAAGCCGCAGCTCGCGACTTTGGTCGATACCGTGCCCGCGGGCAACCAGTGGCTGCACGAGGTCAAGTATGATGGCTATCGCGCGCTGCTCAGCCTGGGCGGCAAGGGGCCGAGGATCTACACCCGCACCGGGCTCGATTGGACCGACCGCTTTCCCGGCATCGCCGAGGCCGCCGCGAGCCTGCCCGGGCCGGCGCTGATCGATGGCGAGATCGTCGCGTTCAAGGACGGCAAGCCGGACTTCTCCTCGCTGCAGGAAGCGCTGTCCGGCGGCGGCGAGGGGCTGACGATGTTCGCCTTCGACCTGCTCGAAGCCGATGGCGAGGATCTGACCAAGCAGCCCCAGCTCGCCCGCAAGGAGCGATTGCGTGCGCTGCTAACCGGCGCGGATCAGCGCATCCAGTTCTCCGAGCATGTGCTGGGCAGCGGCGAAAAGCTGTTCGAGACGATGTGCCGCGAAGGCTATGAGGGCGTCGTCTCCAAGCGCGCCGATGCGCCCTATCGCGGCAGCCGGACCAAGGCCTGGCTCAAGACCAAGTGCATCCGCCGCCAGGAGTTCGTGATCCTCGGCTGGTCGCCCTCCAGCGCCAAGGGGCGGGGCTTCCGCTCGCTGCTGCTCGGGGTCAACGGACCGGACGGGCTGGCCTATGCCGGCAAGGTCGGCACCGGGTTCAGCATGGAGACGCTGCAGGAGCTGCGCGCGCGATTCGACAGGATCGAGGCGAAACAGCCCGCCGCCGAGGTGCCCCGGGCCGAGGCGCGCGGCGCGCATTGGGTGAAGCCCGAGCTGGTCGCCGAGATCGCATTCAGCGAGTTCACCGCCGACAATGTCGTGCGCCATGCCAGCTTCATCGGGCTGCGCGAGGACAAGCAGGCGAAGGAGGTGGTCGCCGAGAAGCCGGTCGCACCGCCGGAGCCGGCCAGATCCGCGATCAAGATCAGCAGCCGCGAACGCGTGATCTTCCCCGGCGACAACCTGACCAAGGGCGACCTGGCGGACTATTACCTCGCCACCGCGCCGATCGCGCTGCCCTGGCTCGCCAACCGGCCGATCAGCCTGGTCCGCTGCCCGCAGGGCCGTGCCCGGCAATGCTTCTTCCAGAAGCACGATGCCGGCAGTTTCGGCGAGCAGGTCCATCATGTCGACGTCCGCGAGAAGGACGGCTCGGTCGAGCCTTATCTCTATGTCGAGGATGCCGACGGGATGATGGCGTGCGTCCAGATGGGGACGATCGAGTTCCATGGCTGGGGCAGCCTGGTCGCCGATATCGAGAAGCCCGACCGGCTGGTGTTCGACCTCGACCCCGACGAGGGGCTCGATTTCGAAGCGGTGAAGAAGGCGGCGGCGGATCTGAAGGACCATCTCGCCGATATCGGCCTGACCAGCTGGCCGCTGCTGTCGGGCGGCAAGGGCGTGCATGTCGTGGTGCCGCTGGTGCCGAAGGCGGAATGGCCCGAGGCGAGGAGCTTCTGCGAGCGCTTCGCCCGCGCCTTGTCCGAAGCCGAGCCCGAGCGGTTCACCGCCAACCTCAAGAAGGTCAATCGCAAGGGCAAGATCTTCATCGACTATCTGCGCAACCAGCGTGGGAGCACGGCGGTGCTGCCCTATGTCGCCCGCGCCCGCGAAGGCGCGCCGGTGGCGGCGCCGGTGACGTGGAGCGAGCTGAGGGACATCGACAGCCCGAAGCATTTCAGCATCCGCGATGCTGCCGAGCTGCTCGAGCGTGCCACCGGCCGCGCGCTGCAGGGCTGGGGCATGGCCGACCAGGCACTGCCCGACGTCTGATTTGCCCCGCAACCGGTTGTATCGCCGCGTTTTCGCTGGACGGCCCGCCCGGCTTGGTTAAGCTTCCCTCCACCAGATGCATTTCCGGGGGGATTCATGCGTTTCAAGCTTCTCGCGACCGCGGCGCTCGCCGCGGCCTTTCTCGTGCAGACCGCTCATGCCCAGGCCGTGATGAACGTGCCGACGGGCGGTGACGGGGCCAAGCCGGTGCCGCAAAAGCCCGTAGCCGATCCGGACGACACGCCCGAGGAAATCGCCAAGGACGCGCAGCGCGACCTGAAGGACACGCGCTTCTACAACAAGCCCGGCGCCACCCGCGCGCAATATGACGCCGACTGGCAGGATTGCCGCCTGATCGCGCGCGGATCGCGCACGCCGGCGGGCACCGTGCCTTATTATTACAACCCGGCGGTGGTCTCGCCGGTCGCCGCGGGCGTGGGCGGACTGTTCGGCAGCCTGATCGGCAGCGCGATCGCCCAGGGTGCCCAGCGCCGCGAGAATCGCCGCGCCTGCCTGCTGATCAAGGGCTGGCGCCTGGTCGAGGTGCCGAACGCCACCGCGGCGCGCGTCGCCACGATGACCGACGACCAGCGCAGCGACTATTTCAACTCGATCGTCGGCGCCGAGACGGTGGACGGCGTGATCACCGAGCGGAAGAGCTTCGAGCTGGCTGCCGATCCGAACCTCAAGCTCGACGCGCCGCTCGCTGGCACCGGCGCGCTGTGGCTGGGCAAGAATGTCGATCCCAAGGCGCCGTTCGCGCTGGCGCCGGAGGAAGGCGCGATCGTCTTCGGCTTCCGCCGCCCGGACGAGGGCAGCGCCGGCCGCTCGGGCTCGGTCGCGGTCACCCGCTACGACGCCAATGTCCGCGACCTGCTCTATCGCCCCAAGGACTGGAAGAAGACCGGCGACAAGACGACCTATTCGCTGCTCGCCAAGAGCAAGGACAAGAAGGCCACCTATGAGGTGCAGGTGCTGCGCGTCACGCCGGGCGACTATGTCCTGTCGGGCAGCGCGGTGGGCAATCTGCTGATCACCAACAGTTTCTGCTTCGGCGCGCCGACCTTCCATGTCGGCCCGGGCGAGACGCTCTATGTCGGCGATTTCGTGCCGTATCTGAGCGCGAAGATGAGCAATGGCGAGCGGCTCAATGCCATCGCCTGGGCCTCGCATATCGAGGATGCGCGCGGCGTGCTCGCCGGCAGCCAGGGGGCGCTCGCCAGCGCGCTCAAGCCGGCGGTGCTGCGCGACCGCGCCACCTATGCCTGTTCGGCGATCGTGATGGACCGCTGGGACCTGCCGGGCGTGGAGGACCTGCCCGAGCTGCCGCCCCAGCCGGCCGAGGCGCCGGTGCCCGCCCCCGTCGTCGCGTCGCCCGCCACGCGCTGAACCCGCGAGCGGGGTTGGGGGAGAGCCTCAGCCCCGTGCGCGCAGCCAGTTGCCCAGCCGCGCGCGGATCAGCAGGTCCCACCAGCGATAGGCGGCCCAGGCGACCAGCAGCAGGAACGGCACCAGCGCGGTGCCGATGGCGAGCAGCTCGGCCTGCGACGCCTTGCCGTTCGCGACGAAGTTCATCCAGACATAGAGGAACGGGAAATGGGAGATGTAGATCGGGTAGGAGATCCGTCCGCTCGCCTTGCATAGCCAGAGCATGCCGCGGCCGGGCTCCGAATGGCGGCCGGCGATCAGGATGGCGGGGAACAGCAGGATCACGACCGCCGCTTCGTAGAGCCCGTTGAGCTTGACGCCGTGCACCACCGGCATGGTCGGCGCCGCGATCGCCGCGAGCATCACCAGCGACAGCGGCAGCCAGCCGAGCCGGATATCGGGAAGCCGGTCGCGCACCCGGTACAGCCACAGGCCGGTGAGGAAGGGGAAGAACAGCCGCACCGGCGCCATCCACAAGGTCTCCCAATAGGAGCCCTGGTCGAGCGTCCCGGCCATCGCCGCGCCGGCCACCAGCGCCCCGCCGCTCAGCACCGCCAGCACCGCGAGCCAGCGGGCGCGCAGCCGGCGCAGGACGAGCGCATAGGCGAGGTTGCCGATATATTCCTGGAAGAGCGTCCAGATTGGTCCGTTCAGCGGATGCGTGTCGGTCCAGCGATTGGCCAGCGGCCAGCTCGGCAGCGCGAACAGGCACAGGGCGAAGGCGCCCAGCACCGAAGCCAGCGGCACCGCCTGGGCCTGGCCGGCAAAGGGATCGAGCAGATAGCTCGCCAGCCCGAGCAGGGCGCCGAGGATCACCAGCGGGTGCAGCCGGATCAGCCGCAGCGCGAGGAAGCGTCCCGTGCCCATCCGGTCCCAGCGATCGTCATAGGCATAGCCGATCACGAAGCCGGACAGCGCGAAGAAGAAGTCGACCGCCAGCGGCGCGTGGTGCAGCACCACCTTGGCGCCGTCCCACATCACGGTGATGCCCTGGATGTGGAAGATCACCACGATCAGCGCCGCGGTGCCGCGCAGGCCGTCCAAGACCTCGAAATGCTCCTTGCCCGTCGCCGTCCGGTCCGGCGCCGTCGCCGGCGTCTCCGCGATTTCCGTCACTGGCCTCTCCGCTCTGTTTGCGCGGAGTGGTGTCGGGCCTGGGCGGAAACCGCAAGCCCGAACCGGTCAGGCGGTCTGGTCGGCGCGACCCCATTTGCAGCGCAGGATGCGATGGACGGTGTAGAGGAACGCCAGCCCGAGCGCGCCGAGCGAGACCGGCTGGGCGATGGCTTCGGGCGCGGCCAGCCACAACAGGGCGTAGAGCGCGCCTGCGAGCGTCATCGCCAGGCCGGCGCTGCGCAGGGCGGCCTGCATGCGCCGCTCGGCTGCGAGCGAGGCGCGCGGCGCGGCCAGCGTCTTGGGAATCAGGTTGCCGCACAGGGCGACGATCACGCCATTGGCCATCATCACCGCGCGCGTGCCGACGCTGCCGTCGAGCATCCCGGCATGGACCAGCTCGCGCAGCACCAGCGTGGCGACCAGGATGAACAGGGCGGCGGCAATCGACGTGGCTATACCGATCTTCATGCGGAGGATCCTTCCCGAGGGGTGGCGGGCGCGGTGCCGCCGATGCCGAACAACTGGCCGAAGCTGAGCAGCGCATCCTCCAGCACCGAGAGCTGGAGGCGATAGACGATCGACTTGCCGTCGCGGTGCGCGGCGATCAGCCCGGCTTCGCGGAGTATGTTGAAATGCGCGGACATGGTCGGGCGCGAGACCGGGAACCGGTCGCTCAGCTCGCCCGCGGTCATCGGTCCCTGCCGCAGCAGCTCGAGCACCTTGCGGCGCGTAGGATCTGCCAGGGCTTTGAAGACGCCGTTCATGGCGATGATATTTAGCTAAACGTCGAAATGAGTCAAGCGGCGTTCGAGGGGCGCGAACTGGGACTCCTGCTCTCCTTCGTCATCCCCGCGAAAGCGGGGACCCATCTCGTGCGCTATCCACCAATACCGCTGGTGTGCTTGAGGGCCGTCTGGGAGATGGGTCCCCGCTTTCGCGGGGATGACGGAAGCAGGCTATCGATTCGGTTGAGCGGTTAAACCTGACCCGCAGCCTCCAGGATCAGCCGGGCAATCTCATGCGGGTGCGAGAGCATCGAGACATGGCTCGACTTGAGCTCGATCGTCGTCGCGCCCATCCGCTTGGCCATGAAGCGCTCGAGATCGGGATTGATCGTCCGGTCCTCGGTCGAGACGGCGTACCAGCTCGGCTTGCTGCGCCAGGCGGCCTGGGTGGTGCGGCCGGTGAGCAGCGACTTGTGGAAGGGCTGCTGCACCGCGAACAGCGCCCGTGCCTTGCGCAGCGGAAGGTCGCCGGCGAAGTCGCGCAGGAAGGCGGCCTCGCTCAGCCGGCCCTCGTCGCCGTCATAGACGATGCCGGCGGTCGCCGGGGGCGTCGGGTACTTCGCGGCGAGCGCGGCGTAATCCTCGGCCGCATCGGGCGCGCGGGCGGCGACATAGACCAGCGACGAGACGTTCGGATGCATGCCCGCCTCGGTGACGATCATGCCTGAGAAGCTGTGCCCGACGAGCACGGTCGGGCCGTCCTGCCGGTCGAGCACGCGCGTCGCCTCGGCCACCGCGTCGGGCAGGGTGGTGAGCGGGTTCTGCACCGCGGTGACGTTGAGGCTACGGTCCTGGAGCAGCGGAATCACCTCGGACCAGCAGGAGCCGTCGGCGAACAGCCCGTGGACGAGAACGATGTTGCGCGCCTCCGTCGCCGCCTTGGGACGGGCAAGCGCGGGCGCGGCGAGCGAGACGGCGAGCGAGGCGAAGGCGGCACGGGAGAAGCCGCGGCGATCGAGCGAAAGCTGGGACATGGGGGCGCAACTCCGTCGGAAGGCGGGACGCTGCCGGTATGCATCCGGCCCGCGGCTTGCCCAATCATCCAAAGGTTTGCCGGGCTGCAACCAGGCTTGCACAGCGCGCATTCACGCGGAGGAGAAGATATATTGCAAACGATTCTCAATAGTATTAGGGCCCGCGCAACACCGCCGGCAGTGCGGCGACCCATCCTCTCGAAAGGGGCTCCACCTTGACGTTCAAGCTTTCTCTCTCGCTGGGGGCCGCGCTCTGCGCCCTCGCTACGCCCGCCTTCGCCCAGACGGAGGAAGCGCAGAAGCCGGCCGAGGGAGAAGAGATCGTCGTCAGCGGCCGCTATACGATCCCCGACAAGATCGACACCGCGACCGGCCTGGGCCTGACGGTGCGCGAGACGCCGCAATCGGTGAGCATCGTCACCGCCCAGCGCATCCTCGACCAGAATCTGATCAGCGTCGCGGACGTGATCAACAATGGCGTCGGCGTGTCGGTCAACGAAGTCGATGACGTCCGCAACACCTTCTATGCGCGCGGCTTCGAGATCCGGAACACCCAGGTCGACGGCGTGCCCGCGGCCTGGACGCTGGCCGGCGGCAATGGCGAGACCAGCATCGATGTGTCGATCTACGAGCGCGTCGAGATCGTGCGCGGCGCGACCGGCCTGCTCTCGGGCGCCGGCGATCCCTCGGCCTCGGTCAACCTCGTGCGCAAGCATGCCGATGCCAGGGAATGGGGCGGTTACGTCAATGCCAGCGCCGGCAGCTGGAACACCTATCGCGTCTCCGCCGATGTCGGCGGCGCGCTCGACGCGAACGGCCGCATCCGCGTCCGTGCGGTGGGCCGCTACGAGAATGGCAAGAACTTCACCGACCTGCTGCACACGAAGAAGTACGTGCTCTACGGCGTGGTCGATGCCGATGTGACCGACACGACCCTGGTCCGCGCCGGCATCAGCTACCAGGACACCAGGCCCAAGGGCGCGACCTGGGGCGCGCTGCCGACCTTCTACAGCGACGGCTCGGTCACCACCGACCTGAAGCGCTCGCAGACCACCGCGGCCGACTGGACCTATTGGAACTCCACCAACCGCAACATCTTCGCCACGATCCGCCAGGAGATCGGCGACCGCTGGAGCGTCACCGCCAACTACAACCAGCTGCGCAACACCGGCGATACCCAGCTGCTCTATATGTACGGCACCGCCGACCGGGCGACCGGCACGATCGCGAGCAGCAACCCCTACAAGTCGAAGGGCGTGAGCACGCAGGAGAGCTTCGACGGGCAGATCAAGGGCAGCGTCAAGCTGTTCGGCCGCGATCACGAAGTCGTGCTCGGCGCGCTGCACAGCGTGCTCAACCGCCACACCGACAATTTCGTGGCGCCCTATACCGAGAACAACCCCGCCTGGGGCGCCGGGCTGAATTCCTGGGCGACCAACGTGCCCGTCCTCGGCCGCGAGGGCGCGGCTTTCCCCGAGCCGGTGTTCGGCACCACCGCGGTGCGCAACGAGCAGGAGCGGATCGAGCAGACCGGCTATTATGGCGCGGTGCGGCTCAACATCGCCGATCCGCTCAAGATCATCGCGGGCGGCCGCCTCGCCAGCTGGCACCAGCGCGGCTTCGCGTGGAGCGGCTCGAGCGATTACGGCAAGAGCGACGAGTTCATCCCCTATGTCGGCGCCCTGCTCGACATCACCTCGAACCACCGGCTCTATGCGAGCTACACCAAGATCTTCCAGCCGCAGAACCTGCGCACCCGCACCCTCGACCTGATCGCCCCGCTCGACGGCAAGGCCTATGAGGTCGGCCTGAAGAGCGCCTTTTTCGGCGAGGCGCTGCAGACCTCGGTCGCGCTGTTCCGTATCGAGCAGGACAATGTCGGCCAGCCCGACATCATGGTCACACCGCCCGGCGGTGGCCTGCCGCAGCAGACCTATGTCGCCGCGCAGGGCGTGACGAGCGAAGGCTTCGAGATCGAGGCGACGGGCAAGCCGCTGCCCGGCTGGAACATCAATTTCGGCTATAGCCAGTTCAAGGCCGAGGACCGCGACGGCGTCGCCGCCAATACCGAGCAGCCGCGGCGCCTGCTCAAGCTGTTCACCACCTACACGATCGACCGCCTGACCTTTGGCGGCGGCGTCAACTATCGCAGCGAGGCCTTCACCATCGCGCCCAACCCGGTCACCAATGCGCCGTTCCGCTTCGAGCAGGGCGGCTTCGCGCTGGTGAGCCTGATGGCGCGCTATGCGCTCAGCGAGAAGATCTCGGTCCAGGCCAATGTCGAGAACCTGCTCGACAAGACCTATTACAGCCAGATGGGCACGTTCAGCCAGTATCGCTACGGCGCGCCGCGCAACTTCACGGTCAGCGCCAGCTACCGCTTCTGAAAAAGGGGCAGGGAGGTGCGGCATGCGCCTCCCTCGTCCCAAGCCAGGGAGAGTGACGAATGAAGACGCTTCTGCTTGCCGCCGCCGCGATGCTGATCGCCGCCCCGGTTGCCGCGCACGAGATCTGGGTGGAGCATGACGGCAAGGGCCCGGCACGCATCTATCTGGGCGAGCCGAACGAGGCGGTGCCGGCCAATGGCGATCCCGAATTCCCCAAGCTGCAAAAGCCGCAGCTGGTCGGCGCGACGGCCATGCTGACCCGCCGCGCCAACCATATCGAGGCGGCGGTCCCCGGTACCGGCGACGTGCGCGTGCGCGACGATGCGGTGTTCGAGCCCTGGCAGTCGGGTGACGCGAAGCAGGGTGCGATCTTCTATGCCCGGGCCGGCCGCAGCGAGACGAGCCACAAGCTCGACCTCGAGCTGGTGCCGGTGGCGGCGAACAGCGACAAGTTCACCCTGTTCTTCCGCGGCAAGCCGCTGGCCGATGCCAAGGTCACGATCATCACGCCCGATCGCTGGCAAAAGGCGTTCACCACCGACGCCGCGGGCCGCATCGACGCGCCGCAGCTCGGCAAGGGCCGCTACCTGCTCAGCGCCTCGCACACCGAAGCCGCCCCGGCGAAGCTCGGCGGGCAGGACGTGGCGAGCGTGATGCACATCTCGACGCTGACCTTCGTGCGATAATCCGGTCCAGCCGGGGCGCCGGATCGGCGTTCCGGCTTGATCGCGCGTGCGGCAAGCCCGAACAAGCATCGCATGGCCTTTCGCGCGCGCTATCGCTTCAAGATCCTCACGCCGCCCCGGATCGAGGGCGAGCCCCTGACCCTGTCGATCCCCGGCCTCCCACCGGTCCTGTTCGAGGTGGAAGGCGAAGCCTTTCCCACCGGGCACTGGATCGTCGCGAAGATCGATGGCTTCGACACGGAGCAGGCCGCGCGGGAAGCCGGACAAGCGCTGGGCGATGTGCTGCTCGTCTCCGGCGCCCTTGGAAAGCTGGGCATCGATATCGGCTTCAGCCGCTCGACCCTTAGTTTCAGCCAGCAGATCGCCGACCGGATATCCGCCGATACCGGCAGGGAGCTGCGGACCGAAGTCCATGGCCTGATGGTCTATGAGAAGGACAGCGTCTGTATTGTCGGCATGGAGGCGAGGGGCAGCGCGCAGATCACGCCGGAGGGATTCGGGGCGCGATTGGTGGAGTCGAGCTTGTCGGCATCGAAGCTGACCGAACGGCAGAGGAACTGCGCCGCCCTGATCAACGATTCCTTCTATGTGCCGCGCATCGAAGGCCAGTTCATCCTGCGGATCTCCGCCGTGGAGGCGCTGTGCGACCAGAAGGCGCGCGATCCGCGATATCTGGAGGCGATCGAAGCACTGGAGCGCCAACTCGGCGAGGCCATGCTCGATGGGGATATCCGCGAGACGCTGCAGCGCATGCTCGGCAACGCGAAACGGGAGTCGCTGCGCCTCGCCTATATGACCAAGTTCCGGAGCCTTCGCTCTCCCGAGGAGGCGAAGCAATTCGACGCGCTCTACCAGCTGCGCAGCAAGCTCGTGCATGACGGGCTGGGCCGCGGAACGCTCGACGAAGCGTCGAACGCGGCGCTGCAACTCGCGACCGATCTGCTCGAGGCCGAGCTGCGCACGTGATCGCGGCGGTGCCGAGCCGGGTATCCTTGCATCCTATGTTGCCACGCAGCAGGGATTGCCCCATCAGTCGCCGCGGATAGCTGGGGACGAAGCTTGGCGAGCAGCGCCGCACCTCTGTTCGACGCGGGAACGATCGCCGACCGGTGGATCGCCGAGTATCGCGCGTCCGCGCCTGCCGACGACATGCTCTCGGGCGATCCGGCCTGGGCCGCGGTGTTCGAGGAGCTGGCGGGACTTGCCGGCGAGAATCTCGAGGCCGCACGCGAGCGCGCGCATCGCCATGCCGAGGACATCGGCACCGGCTTCCGCATCGCCGGCGAAGGCGAGGAGCGCCCCTGGCCGCTCTCGCCGATCCCGCTGCTGATCCCGCAGGCCGAGTGGAACGCCATCGCCGCCGGCATTGCCCAGCGCGCCGAGGTGATGGAGCAGGTGCTCGCCGACCTGTACGGCCCCGGCAAGCTGGTCGCCGATGGGCATGTCCCCGCCGCGCTCGTCACCGGCAGTCCCTTCTTCCTGCGCCCGCTTGCCAATTCGGTGCCGCCGGGCGGCTATCATCTTCAGGCGCTGGCGATCGACCTGTGCCGCGGGCCGAACGGCGAATGGCGGGTGCTCGCCGATCATCTGCGCGCGCCCGCCGGGGCCGGCTATGCGCTCGAGAACCGGCTGGCGATGGCGCAGACGCTGGACGGGCTCCAGACCCGGCTCAACATCGCCCGCCACGCGCCCTTCTTTGCGGCGTTCAGAGAGGGTCTGGCCGCACGCTGCCGCCGCGCCGAGCCGCGCATCGCGCTGCTCACCCCCGGCCGGCTCAACCCGAGTTATGCCGAGCAGGCGCATCTCGCCCGCTATCTTGGCTGGCTGCTGGTCGAGGGCGCCGATCTCGCGGTGCTCGACGACAAGCTCTATGTCCGCACCATCGCCGGCCTGAAGCGCGTCGATGCGCTGTGGCGCCGGCTCGATCCGCGCCTGCTCGATCCGCTGGCGCTCGACAGCCATTCGACGATCGGCGTGCCGGGGCTGGTCGATGCGATGGTCGCGGGCAATGTGGTCATCGCCAATGCGCCGGGCGCGGGGCTGCTCGAGGCACCCGCCTTTGCCGCCTTCCTGCCTCGCCTGGCCGAGCTGCTGACCGGAGAGGCGCTCAGCCTGCCCAATATCGCCACCTGGTGGTGCGGCCAGGACGATGCAAAGGCACATGTCGAAGCGGAGCTCGATCGGCTGCTGGTCAAGTCCGCCTTCGGCGTCCCGCCGCTCGGCCTGCCCGGGGCCAAGGCCGTGCTCGGCTCGACGCTGCAGGGCGAGGCGCGCGCCGCGCTGCTCGCCGACATGGCGCGAAGGCCGCAGGATTATGTCGGGCAGGAGATCGTCCATCTCTCGACCATGCCGGTGGTCAGCGAAGACAAGCTCGCCGCGCGCCCCTTCACCCTGCGCGTGTTCGCCGCGCGCGGCAGCGACGGCGCCTGGACGGTGCTGCCCGGCGGATTCGCCCGGATCGGCGAGCATGCCGATGCCCGCGCTGCGGTGATGGGCGAGGGGATGTGGTCGGCCGATGTCTGCGTCCACGGCCCCGATCCGGTCGAGCCGGTGTCGCTGCTGCCCGCGGGCGATTCGACCCAGCTGCGGCGCAATCCGGGGACGCTGCCCAGCCGGGTGGCCGACAACATGTTCTGGCTCGGCCGCTATCTGGAGCGCGGCGAGGCGCAGCTCGGGGTGATCCGCGTGCTGCTCGGCAATTCGATCAGCGCGGATACCGGTGCGGCGCTCGCCGCGGATACGGTGCGCAAGCTCGTCGATATCCTCGTTGCCAGCCATGCCGCGCCGGCACCGGGCGCGATCCGGCGCGCCGACCTCACCCATCTCGCCCGCGCCGCGCTCGAGGATATGGGGCAGGGCTGGTACAGCGTTGCCGCGATCAATGCGCAGGCGCGGCTGATCGGCCAGGTCTCTCGCGACCGGCTAGCCGCCGACATGGTCCGGCTGCTCGACGCGCCCTTCCCGGCGCGCGGCACGCTGCTCGACAAGGCTGGCTCGCTGCAGCGGCGCTATTCGGCGCTGGCCGGGCTCGCTGCCGAGCATATGGGCCGCACCGATGCCTGGCGCTTCCACGACATGGGCCGGCGCGTCGAGCGCGCGCTGGCGACGCTGCGCTTCCTGCGCGCCTTCGGGCGGGTCGATGCGACCAGCGACGATCTCGGCACCCTGCTCGACTTGGCGGACAGCCAGATCAGCTATCGCCAGCGCTATCTGACCGGCATCGGTCGGGTGCCGGTGCTCGACCTCGTCACGCTCGATCCGGGCAATCCGCGCGGCATCGCCTATCAGGTCGGGGCAATATCGGGCCATCTCAACAAGCTGCCGGTGCTGTCCGACGACGGGCTCGCCGAGCCGCAGCAGGAGCAGGCGCGCGAGCTGGCGGCGATCCTGGTGACCGGACAGGCGGTGCGGATCGACGACACGATGCTCGCTGGGCTGGAGCTGCGCCTCGGCCTGCTCTCCGATGCGATCGCGCGGCGCTATTTCCTGCAGGGTGCCGAACCGCTGCGCGCCGCCGGGCTCGTCCTCGCCTGATGCTCTATCGCATCCGCCACGTGACCCGGTTCTACTATGCGCAGCCGGCCGCGTTCGCGCGCTGCAATCTGCGCCTCAAGCCGATCTTCTGGTCGGGGCAGGACGTGCTCGACTATGCCCTGTCGGTCGAGCCGGGCGGGCGGATCTTCCCGGCCCGCGCCGAGGCCGGGCTCGCCAATGTCGTGCGGCTGGTGCTGGAGGTGCCGACCAGCACGCTGACGATCGAGAGCAGCGCGCGCATCCGGGTCGAGCGGCCGATCCCGGTGCCCTCCGCCTCCGATCCGACGGTCGCCGGGATCGCGCGGCTGTCGCGCGAGAGCCGCGACATGTCGCCGGCCGGTCCTGCCGCCTATCTCTTCCCCTCGCCGCAGATCCCGCTCGACGGCGCGATTGCCGACTGGTGCGCGCCGGACCTGGCGCCGGACCGCGGTGTGCTGGAGGCTGCCTACGCGCTGGCCACCCGCATTCAGCGCGAATTCGATTTCGATCCCAGCGCCACTTTGGTCGACACGCCGCCGCGCGCCGCCTTCGACAAGCGCCGGGGGGTCTGCCAGGATTTCGCGCAGATCATGATCTCGGGCCTGCGCGCCGCCGGCCTGCCCGCCGCCTATGTCTCGGGCTATCTGCGCACCCTGCCGCCGCCGGGCCAGCCCCGGCTGGTCGGCGCCGATGCAACCCATGCCTGGGTGCTGGTCTGGGCGGGCCCCGATCTCGGCTGGGTCGGCGTCGATCCGACCAACGGCATCTGGATGGCGGAGGACCATGTCGTGATGGCGATCGGCCGCGACTATGCCGAGATCGCGCCGATCGACGGCATCGTGCTCGGCTCGGGCGCGCAGGACATGCATGTGTCGGTCGATGTCGAGCCGCTCGACGCGGAATAGGAAATAAAACATCTCTCGCGCGTAACAAGATTACGCGCTGCGGCGATGGATACCGCTCCAGGCGTGTACTTCGTGTACTTTGGGCGCGTGACGGCACTCGGCGACATTCGCTGCGCGCCCTTGCGTTAGCGGCCCGACACGCCGAAATACGGCGCGTCCAAAGGGGTTTTGATGGCTGCTGATCCTTATTCCGTCCTGAATGTCGCGCGCGGTGCGAGCGAGGCCGATATCAAGAAGGCCTATCGCAAGCTCGCCAAGGAGCTGCATCCCGACCGCAACAAGGACAATCCCAAGGCGGCGGAGAAGTTCAGCCAGGTCACCCAGGCCTATGACCTGCTGACCGACAAGGACAAGCGCGCCCGCTTCGACCGCGGCGAGATCGACGGCGAGGGCAACCCGACCAACCCGTTCGGCGGCTTCAGCCCCGGCGGGATGGGCGGCATGGGCGCCGGCCAGGGCGGCTTCCGCGCCGATTTCAGCGGCGGCGACGGCGGCGGTTTCGGCGACATCTTCGAGGGGCTGTTCGGTGGCATGGGCGGCCGGCGCGCTGCCGGCGGTGGCGGCGGCTTCTCGGGCGGTTTCGGCGATTTCGGCCGGCGTAGCTCGGCCAAGGGCGCCAATGTCCCCTATCGCCTGGCGGTGAGCTTCGAGGATGCGGCGAAGCTGGCGCCGCAGCGGGTCACCCTGCGCGACGGCAAGACGATCGACCTCAAGCTGCCCGCCGGCGTCGAGACCGGCACCCAGATGCGCCTGGCCGGCAAGGGCGAGGAAGGGCCGGGCGGCCCCGGCGATGCGATCGTGACGATCGAGATCCAGCCGCACCGCTTCTTCGAGCGCAGCGGCGACGATATCCGGCTCGAGCTGCCGGTGACGCTCTCGGAGGCCGTGCTCGGCGCCGAGGTGCGCGTGCCGACGCCCGACGGCGCGGTGATGCTCAAGGTCCCCAAGGGCTCGAGCTCGGGCAAGACGCTGCGCCTCAAGGGCCGCGGCTTCCACCACAAGGGCGCGGGGCGCGGCGATCTGCTCGTCACGCTGATGGTCGAGCTGCCGGTAAATGACGATGCGCTGATCGAGTTCGCCCAGGGCTGGACCGACAAGGGGAACCCGCGTGGCCGCATGGGCGTCTAACGCCTTGTGACGACAGGGGAAGATACGGGCGCCGCTGAAGCGAAGCCGGGGCTTGGATCCCGCATCCTCGGCCTGCTCGCCCGGATTGGTCTCGGTCCCAGATTCTGGACCGTGGTCAAGCGGGTGGTGATCGGCACCTTCAACGACGGCTTCACCTATGCCGGCAACCTCGCCTATCTCAGCCTGGTAACGCTCTTCCCCTTCTTCATCGTCGCCGCCGCGATCGCCCAGCTGTTCGGGCGCAGCTCGGAGGGGGTGCACACGCTCGAGGCGTTTCTCCACACCGTGCCGCCCGATGTCGCGACGCTGCTCCGGAAACCGGTGCAGGACGTGCTGATGGCGCGGACCGGCAACCTGCTGTGGTTCGGCGCGATCGTCGGGCTGTGGACCGTCGCCGGCTTCATCGAGACGATCCGCGGCATCCTGCGCCAGGCCTACGGCGTCCAGTCGAGCACGCCCTTCTGGCGCTATCGGCTGGGGGCGATCGGCATGATCATCGCCTCGGTGATCATCACCATGGCGGCGTTCAGCTTCCAGGTGATCCTGACCGCGGTCGAGCAGTTCCTCTACAATATTTTCCCCTGGGCGTCAGAAGCGCAGCGCATCGTCTCGCTCAGCAAGATCGCGCCGGCGGTGGCGCTGTTCGGCGCGCTCTACATCCTGTTCTACTCGCTGACGCCGAGCCGCTACCGGAAGAGCAAATGCCCGAAATGGCCCGGCGCGCTGTTCACTGCGGTGTGGTGGCTGCTGGTTACTGCCCTGTTGCCCAAAATCCTCGGTACCCTGGGAAATTACGATCTGACCTATGGAAGCCTTGCAGGCGTGATGATCGCGCTGATCTTCTTCTTCCTCGTCGGGCTCGGTCTGGTAGTCGGCGCCGAGTTGAATGCGGCTCTGGCGGAAACGCCCGAAACGAGTCTAGAGGAACCGCGGAAGAATGGAGAATAGCGCGTCGTGACCGGATTGATGCAGGGCAAGCGTGGGCTGATCATGGGCCTCGCCAATGACAAGAGCCTCGCCTGGGGCATCGCGAAGAAGCTCGCCGAGCAGGGCGCCGAGCTGGCGTTCAGCTATCAGGGCGACGCGCTGCTCAAGCGCGTGAAGCCGCTCGCCGAGCAGCTCGGCTCGGATACGCTGATCGATTGCGACGTGGCCGACATGGACGCGCTTGATGCGGCGTTCGACACGCTCAAGGCCAAGTGGCCGACGATCGACTTCATCGTCCACGCCATCGGCTTCTCGGACAAGTCGCAGCTGCGCGGGAAATTCTACGACACCACGCTCGACAATTTCCTGATGACGATGAACATCTCGGCCTACAGCCTCGTCGCGGTGGCCAAGCGAGCGCGCGAGCTGATGCCGAATGGCGGCTCGATCCTGACGCTGACCTATTACGGCGCCGAGAAGGTGATCCCGCACTATAACGTGATGGGCGTCGCCAAGGCCGCGCTGGAAACCAGCGTGAAGTATCTCGCGGTCGACATGGGCCCGGAGAATATCCGCGTGAACGCGATCTCGGCCGGCCCGATCCAGACCCTCGCAGCCCGGGGCATCGGCGACTTCAACTATATCCTCAAGTGGAACGAACTGAACTCGCCGCTGCGCCGCACCGTGACGATCGAGGATGTCGGCGGCGCCGGGCTCTACATGCTCTCGGACCTGTCGTCGGGCGTGACCGGCGAGATCCATCATGTCGATTCGGGCTACAACGTGATCGGCATGAAGGCCGAGGACGCGCCGGACATCGCGCTCTCTTGAGTATCGTGGTGCGCCCCGCGACCGGCGGGGATGTGGCGGCGATCGATGCATTGCTCCGCCGCGCCTTCCCGGCCGAGGACGAGGCGCGGCTCGTCCAGCGGCTGTGCATCGACGGGGACATGGTGCTGACCCTGGTTGCGGACGACGAGGAGACCGGCGCGCTGGCCGGGATGATCGCGTTCAGCCGGATGGAAGTCGAGATCGCCGGCAAGGCCATCGCGGCGGTCGCGCTCGCGCCGCTGGCAGTGGACAAGGCGTGGCGCCAGCAGGGCGTCGGCGAGGCCTTGGTTCAGGCCGGGACCGCCCAGCTGGACGCGGCGGGCGCGATGCTGTGCTTCGTCCTCGGCGAGCCGGGCTATTACGAACGCTTCGGCTTCGCGGCCGAATGGGCGCAGGGATTTGCCTCGCCCTATGCCGGTGAGTATCTGATGGCGCTGCCGCTCCAGGGCGGCGCCATGCCGTGCGGGGTGCGCGGCGCCGCGACGCATGCACCGGCGTTCGCGCAACTGGGCAGGGTCGAGTGAGCTTCAACACCTTCGGACGCGTCTTCCGCTTCACCACCTGGGGCGAGAGCCATGGCCCGGCGCTCGGCGCGGTCGTCGATGGCTGCCCGCCGGGGCTGAGCCTGTCCGAAGGCGACATCCAGCCCTTGCTCGACAAGCGCCGCCCGGGCCAGTCGCGCTTCACCACCCAGCGCCAGGAGCCGGATCAGGTCCGCATCCTCTCCGGCACCTTCGAGGGGCGCACCACGGGCACCCCGATCGCGCTCCACATCGACAATATCGACCAGCGCTCCAAGGACTATTCGGAAGTCGCCAAGGCCTATCGCCCCGGCCATGCCGATTATGCCTATGACGCGAAATACGGCTTCCGCGACTATCGCGGCGGCGGACGCAGCTCGGCGCGCGAGACCGCGGCGCGGGTGGCGGCGGGCGCGGTCGCGCGGCTGGTGATCCCCGAGGTCACGATCCTCGCCTGGGTCGAGGCGATTGGCGGCGACGCGATCGACTATGCCAATTTCGATGCCGCCGAGATCGGCAACAACCCGTTCTTCTGCCCGGATGCTGAGGCTGCCAAGCGCTGGGAGGCGCTGGTCGATGGCGCGCGCAAGTCGGGCTCGTCGCTCGGCGCGGTGATCGCCTGCGAGGCGACCGGGGTGCCCGCCGGCTGGGGGGCACCGCTCTATGCCAAGCTCGACAGCGAGTTGGCCGCTGCCTGCATGTCGATCAACGCAGTGAAGGGCGTCGAGATCGGCGACGGCTTCGCGGCAGCGGCGCTGACCGGCGAGCAGAATGCCGATGCGATGCGCCCGGGCAATGACGGCAAGCCGCACTTCCTCGCCAACCATGCCGGCGGCATCGCCGGCGGCATCTCGACCGGCCAGCCGGTGCGGGTGCGCGTGGCGTTCAAGCCGACCAGTTCGATCCTGACGCCGGTGGAAACCGTCACGCGCGAAGGCGAGGCGACCGAGATCCTGACCAAGGGCCGCCACGATCCGTGCGTCGGCATCCGCGGCGTGCCGGTGGTCGAGGCGATGGTCGCGCTCGTCCTGGCCGACCAGAAGCTGCTTCATCGCGCCCAGGTCGGCTGAGTCGTTTCCTGAACGCCGGAGCTGTCCGGCCCAAAGAAAAGCCGGTCGTACACCGTGGTGCGGCCGGTTTTTGCATGTGCGCTGGTTTCGACCCGTCCCTTGACGGGCTCGCCTCGTTGCTCAGCCGTGTGCGGGGCAGGGTTGGCTGAAATGTCTGGAAACAATCCAGACATGTGCAACCGCTCGAAGGGTTGTCGGCAAAAACCGAAGGAGGATTGCCCTGTTATGTTGCTCAAAACCCTGATCGGCGCCGCGGCGCTGCTGGCCGCCCCCGCGGCTTTCGCCCAGACCACTACGCCCTCGGACCCGTCGGCCAACCCGCCGACGGAAACCACAGCTCCTGCGCCGGCTCCCGACCCCAGCGCCAATCCGGCGCCTGCGCCGGATACCAGCACGGCCACGCCCGCGCCCGATCCGGCTTCCCCCAGCCAGGATCCTGCGGCTTCGTCCGAAGACAAGCGTGATGCCAAGAAGGAAGGCAAGAAGAAGCCCCACTAGGGCTCCCGACGCAGGGGATGCGCTACCCGCCCTGGCCGGACGGGTAGCGCATTGCCGCGTTCTCAGTCCGCGAAGGGATCGCGGACCAGAATCGTGTCCTCGCGCTCGGGGCTGGTCGAGACCAGCGCCACCGGGCAGCGGATCAGCTCCTCGACCCGGCGGATATACTTGATCGCGGCGGCCGGCAGCTCGGCCCAGCTGCGCGCACCGGCGGTGGTCTCCTGCCAGCCCGGCATCGTCTCATAGACCGCTTCGACCGCAGCCTGATCGGCGGCGTTCGAGGGATAATAGTCGATCTCCTCGCCGTGCAGCCTGTAGCCGGTGCACACCTGGATTTCGTCGAACCCGTCGAGCACGTCGAGCTTGGTCAGCGCGATGCCGGTGATACCCGAGACGGCGGCCGACTGGCGCAGCAGCACCGCGTCGAGCCAGCCGCAGCGGCGCTTGCGCCCGGTGACGGTACCGAATTCATGGCCGCGCGTGCCGAGCCGCTCGCCGATCTCATTGTCCTGCTCGCTCGGGAACGGGCCCGAGCCGACGCGGGTGGTATAGGCCTTGGCGATGCCCAGCACGAAGCCGACCGCGCCCGGGCCGATACCCGAACCGGCCGAGGCGGTGCCCGCCACCGTGTTCGACGAAGTGACGAACGGATAGGTGCCGTGATCGATGTCGAGCAGCACGCCCTGCGCGCCTTCGAACAGGATGCGGCGGCCGCGTTCGCGCGCGGCATTGAGCGCGCGCCACACCGGCTGGGCGAAGGGCAGGACGAAGCCGGCGATCTCGCGCAACTCGGCGAGAAGCGCCTCGCGGTCGATCGGCGGCTGGTCGAAGCCGGCGCGCAGCGCGTCGTGATGCGCGGTCAGGCGATCGAGCTGCGGGCCGAGCTCGTCGAGATGGGCGAGATCACACACCCGGATCGCGCGGCGGCCGACCTTGTCCTCATAGGCCGGGCCGATGCCGCGGCGGGTGGTACCGATCTTGCCGGCGCCGCTGGCGTCTTCCCGCAGCGCGTCGAGATCGCGATGGAAGGGGAGGATCAGCGGGCAATTGTCCGCGATCATCAGCTTGTCGGGGGTGATCTCGACGCCCTGGCCGCGCAGCTTCTCGACCTCGGCCTTGAGGTGCCAGGGATCGAGCACCACGCCGTTGCCGATCACGCTGGGGGTGCCGCGGACGATGCCCGAGGGAAGCAGCGAGAGCTTGTAGACATTCTCGCCGACGACGAGCGTGTGGCCGGCATTGTGGCCGCCCTGGAAACGCACGACCATGTCGGCCCGCTCGGCGAGCCAGTCGACGATCTTGCCCTTGCCTTCGTCACCCCATTGGGCGCCGATAACCGCTACATTTGCCATGGATACACGTCTCCGCCTGCCGGGGCGGGCCACAAGCCGCCCTTCGACAGGACTCGGCGGCTGGGCTTTACGGAGGCCGGGGCGCAAGGCGCCGAAGCCGCGGCGCGCATGGCCCGCGCGGACGATTCGGTCAAGTCGATTTGCCGTGATCGGAGGGCTTTTCCCCGGCGAAGGCCGCGGGCCAGACTAAGCGTGCGCGTCACAGACGCGCCAAGGCGCGTGACTTTCAAGGACTGGGCCCGGGCCTTCGCCGGGGAAAGAAGGTGGCCGCTTAGGCGTCCAATGCCGCCCGCACCGCAGCCGCCAGCCGGTCGAGATCGAACGGCTTGGCGAGGATCGTCTCGCCCGCGACGCGCGCCGTTTCCGGGGCATAGCCGCTGGTCAGCAGCACCTTGAGGCCGGGCACCCTTGCCCGCGCCCGCTCGGCCAGCTCGCGCCCGGTCATCTCGGGCATCACCACGTCGCTGAACAGCAGCGAGACCGGCGGGCCGGCCTCGATCAGCCGCAGCGCCTCGGGCCCGTCGCGCGCGCCGATCACTTCGTAACCGAGCTCGCGCAGCGCCTCGATCGAGTAGTTGCGTACCCGCTCCTCGTCCTCGACCACCAGCACCGTCTCGCCGCTGCGCGCGCCCATCGGCACGGCGATCGGGGCCTCGGCGCGGGGTGCCGGTGCGGTGCCGGCATCGGCGGGCAGATAGAGCCGCACGGTGGTGCCCTGGCCCGGCTCAGTGTCGATCCCCACCGCGCCGCCCGACTGGCGGATGAAGCCGAATACTTGGCTGAGCCCGAGCCCGGTGCCCTTGCCCACCCCCTTGGTGGTGAAGAAGGGATCGAAGGCGCGGGCGGCCACTTCCGGCGTCATGCCGGTGCCGGTATCGACCACGGCGATCTCGACATAGTCGCCCGGCTGCAGCTCGAGCTCGGCCGCTTCCTCCGCCTCGAACCGGGCATTGGCGGTGGCGAGCACCAGCTTGCCGCCGTGCGGCATCGCGTCGCGGGCATTGACCGACAGGTTGAGGATGACGTTCTCGAGCTGGTTGGGATCGGCGCGCAGCGGCGAGACGCCGGCCGGCAGCACCGTCTCCACCGTCACATCGTCGCCCAGCGTGCGGACGAGCAGCTCGATCATCCCGCGCACCATCTCGTTGGCGTCGATCGCCACCGGGGCGAGCGGTTGCTGGCGCGAGAAGGCGAGCAGCCGCTGGGTGAGCGCGGCGGCGCGGGTCGCTCCGTCGCGCGCGGCGGTGATGTATCGGTCGAGATCGAGCCGGCCCTGCGCCACCCGCCGCTCGAGCAGGTCGAGCGCGCCGATCACCACGGCGAGCATGTTGTTGAAGTCGTGCGCGATGCCGCCGGTGAGCTGGCCGACCGCCTCCATCTTGTGCGCCTGGCGCAGGCGTTCCTCGGCCGCCATGAGCTGCTCGGTCCGCTCGCGCACCGCCGCCTCCAGCGCCTCGCGCGAGCGGGCGAGCACTTCGCGCGCGTCGACAATGTCCTGGATGTCGGTGCAGGTGCCGAACCAGCGGGTGATCTCGCCCTGCTCGTTCCGCACCGGCTGGGCGCTGCCGAGCACCCAGCGATAGCGGCCCGAACGATGTTTCAGCCGATATTCGATCCGGTAGCGCGCGCCGGTTGCCAGGCTCTGGTGCCATACCGACCAGGCGCGCTCCTGGTCGTCGGGATGGAACATGCCGTTCCACGCCGCGCCGTCGGTGCTGCCATGCGGCACGCCGGTATATTCGTACCAGCGGTCGTTGTAATAATCGTGATAACCGTCGGGTAGGGTCGACCAGACCATCTGATCGATCGAATTGGCGATGGCGCGGAACTTGGCCTCGCTCTCCCGCAGCGCCGCCACTGCTTCGATCCGCTCGACGGCGTCCCAGGTCGTCTCCGCCACCGCTTCGATGAAGGCGACTTCCTCGGCGCTCCAGCGGCGCGGCTCGGCGCTGTTGATCGACATCACGGCGACCCATTGCCCGCCGCGCAGCAGCGGCACGCCCACTCCGGCACCGGCAAGGTGCGCGAGCCCCGGCGCCTCATGCGCGATGTCGCCCAGCACCACGGTGCGCCCGGTGCGATAGGAGCGGGCATTTTCGGCCAGCGCCTCGATCGGCAGCATGCCTTCGAGCGGGGCGAGCCTGCCGCTGGTCCAATAGGGGCCGAAGCGCACCGCCTCGCCTTGCACCCGGTAGAAGACAACCCGGTCGAGCGCCATCTGCTCGCCCAGCGCGGCGGCGGTGAAGCGCATCACCGCATCGGCCGAATCGAGCGCGCGCTGCTGGTCGGACAGGGCACCCAGAAACGCCTGCGCCTCATTGGCCTCGCGCAGTTCTTCCGCCGTGTCGCGCGCGGCTTCCTCGGCCAGCTTGCGCTCGGTGACGTCGAAGGCGACGCCCGGGAAGCGCGAAGGCCTTCCCTCCTCGTCGAAGGTCGCGCGGCCCTGCGCGCTCACCCAGCGCAGCGTGCCGTCGCTCTGGACCAGCCGATATTCCTCGTTGAACGGCACGCGTTCGGTGAGGGTGCGGGTAATGCTCGCCTCGAGCCTGGCGCGGTCGCCGGGATGCACATTGACGAAGAAGCTTTCGATCGGCGCGCCCTTGCCCGCCAGCGCCTCGTCGACGCCGTAGAGGCGCAGGAAGCGCGCATCGGCGGTGACCTGGTCGCGCGCCACGTCCCACACCCAGGTGCCGACGCCGAGCGAGGCGTTGAGCGCGAGCTGCAGCCGCTCCTCGCTCCGCCGCAGCGCTTCCTCGGCGGTGGTGCGCTCGGTCACGTCGTTGGCAGCGACGAAGATATCGGTGGTGTTGCCGTTCGCGTCCTTGATCGGCTGGTAGACGAAATCGAGGAAGCGAGTGTCGGCCGGGCCGTCGGCGCGGCGCTGGAGCAGCACAGGCACGCCGTCCGCCCGGAAGGTCTCGCCGCTGGCATAGACATTGTCGAGCAGCGCGACGAAGCCCTGCTCGACCACTTCGGGTAATGCCTCCGCCACCGTCATGCCCAGCACCGGGCGCCCGCCGATCAGCGCCAGATATTCCGAATTGGCGAATTCGAAGCGATGCTGGGGGCCGTGGAGCAGCGCCGTCGCGCCGGGCGCCTGCTCGAACAGGTCGCGCAGCCGCGCCACTTCGGCCAGCCGGGCGCGCTCGGCAAAGACATGCCGCGTGGTCTCGTTGCCCTGGTTGAGCATGCCGGCGACTTCGCCCTCGCTGCCTCGCAACGGCGTGAAGCTGTAGTTCCACCAGGTTTCCTGGCGGCGCCCGTCGCGCATCATCATCAACTGCTGGTCGTAGATCGCGAAGCCGCGGCCGCTCTCCAGCACCCCGACGATCTGCGGGCCAACCACGTCCCAGATGTCCGCCCACACCTCCGCGCCCGGCCGGCCCAGCGCCCAGGGGTGGCGATCGGCGGGGATCGTGGCCCAGGCATCATTGTAGAGCAGATAGAGCTCCGGTCCCCAATAGACTGCAGTGGGGAAGGTCGAGCCCAGCGCCACGTCGAGCGCGAATTTCAGCACGTCGGGCCAATGATCGGGCGGGCCGAGCGGATGCGCGTGCCAGTCGAAATCGCGGATTCGCGCCGCCATTTCGCCTTCATGATCCAGAAAGCGCAGCGCAGCCCCCATGCGCCAACCGATGCGGGGCACGGCCTCCCGAGTCAACCGACGGAGTCAACTCGACTTGGCCGCCCGGACGGTTATGGATGGAGCAAAGGAGAGACTTAATGAAGCTCGCAAGCCTGAAGAGCGGCCGTGACGGCAAGCTGGTCGTCGTTTCCACCGATCTGGCCTGGTATGCCAGCGCCGACATGATCGCGCCGACGCTGCAGGCGGCGCTCGACAATTGGGACCGGGTCGAGGCCGACCTGCGCAACCTCGCCACCGATCTCGATCACGAGGTGATCCCGCGCGAGCGCTTCCACGAGCGGCTCGCCGCCGCCCCGCTGCCCCGCGCGTTCCAATGGGCGGACGGCTCGGCCTATGTGAACCATGTCGCGCTCGTCCGGCAGGCCCGCAACGCCGAGATGCCCGACAGCTTCTGGCATGATCCGCTGATGTACCAGGGCGGCAGCGACGGGTTCCTGGGACCCCGCGACGCGATCCCGCTCGCCGACGAGGCCTGGGGCTGCGACCTCGAGGGCGAAGTGGTGGTCGTCACCGGCGACGTGCCGCTGGGCGCGTCGCGCGAAGAGGCGCTCGCCGCGATCCGGCTGGTCGGCCTCACCAATGACGTGAGCCTGCGCAACCTGATCCCGGGCGAACTCGCCAAGGGCTTCGGCTTCTTCCAGTCCAAGCCGGCCAGCGCCTTCTCGCCGGTCTTCGCCACTCCCGATTCGCTCGGCGACTGGTGGAAGGACGGCAAGCTCCACCGCAAGCTGATGGTCGATGTGAACGGCAAGCCCTTCGGCCGGGCCGAGGCGGGCATCGATATGACCTTCGACTTCGGCACTTTGGTCGCGCACGCCGCCAAGACCCGCAAGCTCGGTGCCGGCACGATCATCGGCTCGGGCACCGTCTCGAACCGCGGCGAGGATGGCGGCCCCGGCAAGCCGGTCAGCGAAGGCGGCGTCGGCTATTCCTGCATCGCCGAGATCCGCACGATCGAGACGATCCGGGGCGGCAAGCCCGAGACCCCCTTCCTCAAGGCGGGCGACACGGTGCGCATCTGGGCCGAGGACGACAGGCACCACCCGATCTTCGGGGTGATCGAGCAGACCGTCGGGGGCTGAATGACGCGCGAGGATCGGCTGTTCGAGCGCGCCCGCGCGATTATGGAGCGGCGGGCCAATGGCTATTACCGGCCGATCCTCGACCATCTCGCTTGGCGCGGCCATGCGCTCGCGATGCTGGAACTGGCCGGATTGTTCAGCCAGGGCAATGATCCGGCGGGTTTGGGCATGATGTCCCGGGCAGGAACGCCGGCATGGCTCTATCGGCGGGTGTGGCGGCGGCGCGGATATTACGCACGTTCCGCAGCGCAGAACTTGGCGATGAGCTATTTCAACACCGGCGACCTTCGCGGCTATCGCCTCTGGCTGCGGCGGGCCCAGATGCTCGGAGATAACGATGCCGGCCTAGAGCTCGACCGCTTCGAGACGCGCCTGCCGCATGGCGACGCGCATGCGATCGGACGCGGTCGCCCCTGGCGTCGTAGCGAGCGCTGAGCCGGTTGCGAATGGCGGCTCGCGTGCCGATCTCTGCATCATGACGGGCGACCGCTTCTATTCCGTGTTCGAGACGGTGGCGGGTTTTGCCGCGATCGGCTGGAACACGCGGGGCATCAGCAGCTTCCGGCTGCCGGCGGGCACGGCGCATGAGGCCGAACGCGCATTGCTCCGGCGCCTGCCAGACGCCCAGCTGGTGTCGCCGCCTCCCCAGGTGCAGGCGGTGATCGACGATGCGCTGCGCTATTTCTCCGGCGCGCGCGTCGATTTCGCGCAGGTGCCGGTCGACCTCGGGCCGCAACAGCCGTTCTTCGATCGCGTCTATGCCGCCGTGCGTGCGCTGGGCTGGGGCGAGACGGCGACCTATGGCGCGATCGCGAAGCTGCTCGATGCCGGCCCCGAATTCGCCCGCGACGTCGGCCAGGCGATGGCGGCCAACCCAGTGCCGCTGATTGTCCCCTGCCACCGGGTGACCGCGGCGAACGGGAAGATTGGCGGCTTCTCGGCGCCCGGCGGCTCGCTGTCCAAGGCGCGCATGCTCGAGATCGAGGGCGTCGAGGTGCGCGACGGGATCGTCACCCGCAACCTGCCGCAGCTGGGGCTGGGGTTTTAGAGCCTTTTCAGTTCCTCGGCTTTCGGAGCAGCTATGCTGCTGCCATGCGGCTCAGAATCCAAACCCGCCTTGCCGCTCGATCAGCGGCCAGCGACCCAGCTCGACATGCCGGTGCTCGCCGAGCATCGAATGGATCAGCACGAAATCGGTCGCATCCCAGCCGATCGGCGGAATCGTCCGGGTGAAGGGCCGGCCCTTGCGGTAGAGCAAGGTGACGTGGGGATGGAACTCCCAGCCGCCGCGCAGCAGCCCGGCGCCGGCCAGCCCCGCCTGCAGCTTGCGCCCAAGCTCGGCCAGCGCATCGATCTTGCGACTGGGCCGCAGCGCGATCGTCTCGTTGCCGCCCGAGATGCGGTCGAGCGCAACGGGAACCGGCGCTGCGGAGACCTGTGCGCCGATCTCGATCAGCCGCTTCATCTCGGCATAGGGCTGGCGCGTGAAATCCTCGGTGATGCCGAGCGTGATGTGCAGCCGGTCGTTCTCGACCATACTTTCGGCCAGCCCGAGCTGGTCGCGTTGCACCCCGATCAGGTTGCGGGCGAGCGGCGAGGGGCGCAGCGCAAAGAACAGGCGGTTCCTCGGCATCAGTGGAAATCCCTTGAGCGCACCGGGATCAGGTCCGGCGCCTTGAGGCTGCGGCGCGGCGGCCAGCTGTCGGCGGGGCGCTGGCGCGGGACGAGCCGGTCGCGCGGATCGATCTCGCCGCCATGCCGCGCGCCGTCGCCCGGCATGGTCATGTCCGGCAGCTCGAGCTCACCGACCTCGCGCAGCCAGGGCGTCAGGTCGGTGATCTGCTCGGCGACGAGGTGGATCACGATCCCTTCCTTCTGCACCTTGCCCTTGATCGCCAGCATCGTGGCGGACATCACGGTGCGGCGATTGGCTTCGAAGCGATCCGCCCAGAGCACGGCATTGGCGATGCCGGTCTCGTCCTCCAGCGTGACGAATACCACGCCCTTGGCGCTGCCCGGCCGCTGGCGGACCAGGATCAGCCCGGCGACTTCGACGCGCTGCCCGTCCTTCATGTCCAGCAGGTCCGCGCACCTCGCGATCCGCCGCGCTTCCAGCCGGTCGCGCAGGAAAAGGAGCGGGTGCGCACGCAGCGACAGCTGGGTGGCGCGGTAATCCTCCACCACTTCGCGCCCGGCGCTGAGTGGTTGCAGCGAGACCTGCGGCTCGATCACTTCGGCCACGGTCGCGCCTTCGCGGGCATCGGCGGCGGCGAACAGGTCGAGCGGCGCCTGGCTCAATCCCTTGATAGCCCAGAGCGCCTGGCGCCGGTTGAGCCCCAGCGCCTGAAAGGCATCGGCGCGCGCCAGCCGTTCGAGTGCGGCGGGCTTCACCCGCGAGCGGCGCCAGATGTCTTCGATCGAAGTGAAGGGGGCTTGTGCGCGTGCCCTCAGGATCGCTTCGGCATCGTCTTGGGCAAGCCCCTGCACGATCCGCATGCCGAGCCGGATCGGTTGCAGGCTCGTCCAGTCTTCTTCGGTCCCGCAGAAGCGCGCATCCTTCTCACGCGCATTCGGCCGCGCGGCCATCATCCGGGTATCCCAGTCGCTGTCGTTGATGCACACCGGTTGTGCCTCGACACCGTGGTTGCGGGCATCGCGGATCAGCTGCGCCGGCGCGTAGAAGCCCATCGGCTGCGCATTGAGCAGCGCGGTACAGAACACGTCGGGATGATGGCATTTCATCCAGGACGAGGCATAGGCGATCTTGGCGAAGCTGGCCGCGTGGCTCTCGGGGAAGCCGTAATTGCTGAAGCCCTTGATCTGCTCGACCATCTGCGCGGCAAAGGTCTCGCTGATGCCGTTGCGGCGCATGCCTTCGATCAGCTTGGGGCCGAACTCGCCGATGTCCCCGCTCGATTTGAAGGTCGCCATTGCCCGGCGCAGCCGGTCGGCTTCGCTCGGGGTGAAGTCCGCGCCGACGATTGCCACCTGCATCGCCTGTTCCTGGAACAGCGGCACCCCCAGCGTCTTCTTCAGCACCGTCCTCAGCTTGGGCGAGGGATAGTCGACCAGGTCCGGATTCTGCCGGCGCTTGAGATAGGGGTGGACCATGTTGCCCTGGATCGGCCCCGGCCGGACGATCGCGACCTGGATCGCGATGTCGTAGAAACAGACCGGCTTCATCCGCGGCAGCATCGACATCTGCGCACGGCTCTCGATCTGGAACACGCCCAGCGTGTCGGCCTGCTGGATCATGTCGAAGGTAAGCGGGTCCTCTTCCTGCATCTTCGGCGAGGCCAGGGTCAGGTGGGTTTGCTTGTGCTGGGCGAGCAGGTCGAAAGTGCGCCGCATGCAGCCGAGCATGCCCAGGCCGAGGATGTCGACCTTCATGAAGCCCAGCTCCTCGATATCGAGCTTCTCCCATTCGACCACGCGCCGGTCGATCATCGCCGCCGGCTCGACCGGGATCAGGTCGTGCAGCTTGTCGCGGGTCAGCACGAAGCCGCCGGGATGCTGGGAAAGGTGACGCGGCGTGTCGACCAGCTGGCGGGCCAGTTCGAGCGTCAGCGCCAGTCGCGGATCGCTGCGATCGAGGTTGAGCGCATCGGCATGCTTGTCATCGACGTCGTTCGACCAGCCCCAGACCTGGGACGACAGCGCCGCGGTCATGTCCTCGGGCAGCCCCATCGTTTTGCCGACTTCGCGCAGCGCGCTGCGCGAGCGGAAGCGGATCACCACCGCGGTCAGCGCGGCATGGTCCTGGCCGTAATTCTCGTAGATCCACTGGATCACTTCCTCGCGCCGCTCATGCTCGAAATCGACGTCGATGTCGGGCGGCTCCTTGCGCTCGGTCGAGATGAAGCGCTCGAACAGCAATTGGTGCTTGATCGGATCGATCGAGGTGATGCCGAGCGCGAAGCAGATCACCGAATTGGCGGCGCTACCGCGCCCCTGGCAGAGGATGTGCTGACTAAGCGCGAACTGGACGATCGAATTGACCGTCAGGAAATAGGGCGCGTACTCCATCCGCTCGACGAGTCCGAGTTCGTGCTTGAGCAGGTCCTGATGCGCCTGGGATGGCTTGCCGGCGAAGCGCTGCTTGAGTCCGTTCCAGGCGAGCGTGGCGAGGGCTTCCTGGGCGCTGCGGCCATGGATGACTTCTTCCTCGGGATATTGGTGCTTCAGCTCGCGCAGCGAGAAGGTGCAGCGTTCGGCGATGGCGGCCGATGCGGCGAGCGCTTCGGGATAGTCGCGAAAGCGGCGCGCCATTTCCTCCGGCGACTTGAGATGCCGGTCGGCGCTGCGCTCGCGGCGGAAGCCGAGCTCGTCGATCGTGCAGCATTCGCGGATCGCGGTGACGACGTCCTGCAGCATCCGTCGGTCGGGCGTGTCGTAGAGGACGTCGCCCGTCGCCAGTGCGGTCAGCCCGAAGCGGCGGGCGGCGAGGTTGAGCTCGTGCAGCCGCATCGCGTCGCCCGGGCGGCGATGCTGGGTCAGGCAGAGATGCCCGCGGTCGCCAAACACATCCGCCATCCATTCGAGCGCCTGCGGGTCGCCGGTATCGGCCAGCCCGGGCACCAGCGCGCCGACCATGCCCTCGGCCGCGCCGGCAAGGTCGTCCCAGTGGAGGAAGCACTGGCCCTTCTCGCCCTTCTGCGCATCGGCGCGGCTCTTGCCGAGCGTGAGCAACCGGGTGAGCCGGCTCCAGGCGGCACGGTCCTCGGGCCAGACCAGCACCGCGCTGCCGTCGACCAGGTCGAGCCGGCAGCCGGCGATCATCCGGATCTTCAGGCCGAGTGCGCTGATCTTCTCCGCGGCGACCAGCGAGCGCACCACGCCGCCCACCGAATTGCGATCGACGATCCCCAGCGCCGGCAGGCCGAGCAGCGCTGCCTGCTTGAACAGGTCCTCGGGCGAGGACGCGCCGCGCAGGAACGAGAAATGCGTCGTCACCTGGAGCTCGGCATAGCTCATCCGAACACCCCGTGGAGATACCAGCTGAGGTCGCCGGTCGCCGGGCGCTCGCCATCGCCGGCGCGGAACAGCCAGTAGCGCCGGCCGGCCTCGTCCTCGACGCGGAAATAGTCGCGCACGCTCATCCGCTCGGCGTCGCGCTTCCACCATTCGCCCTGGATGCGCTCGGGTCCGTCGGCATGGATCACGCGGTGGGGTTGTCCGCGCCAGGTGAAGCGGCGGGGCGGCTGGTCGGGCAGCTCGGCGATGACGTGATCGAGCCGCTCGGGCCGGCGCAGCAGCCGCGCCGGGCGCGGCCAGCCGGGATGCCAGGGCGGCAGCGGCGGGTTGCGGTCGAGCTGGCGGACATCGTCGCGCTTGCCGCGCTGCGCCGGCCTAGCCGGGGGATCGAGCACCGGCGCGCGCGCCTCGGAACGTTCGGGCACGTCGCTCTCGACTGGCTGCATCCGCCACATCGCGCCAAGGCCGATCCGCGTCGCCAGCGTGTCGACCAAAGTGGCGAGGTCGGGCGCCGCTTCCTCGTCCAGCCGCTCGACCACCGGCTCTGGGCCGAGCGGCGCGGCGCGGCGGACATGGAGGGTGATCGCATCGATGCCGTATCCCGGCTCGACATCTTCGATCCGCCGCTTGAGCAGGCGGAGCAAATGCGCGGGGTCGCGATTGGGCCGGGCCAGACCGATGCGGATGCGCTGCGGCACCCCGTCGATCCGCTCCGCCACGCATTCCAGTGCCTGCACCCCCAGCCCCTCGGTCTCGAGCGCGGCGGCGAGGCGCGGGGTGAGGGTGCCCAGCCAATGCTCGATGGCCTCTGCGGACGCGATCGGCTCGGCGAAGCGCTGCTGCACCGCGATGCTCTCGGGCGGGATCACCGGATCGAGCGGCTCGGCGATGCGGCCCAGCGCCTGATCGAGCCGCAGCACCGTTGCCCCGCCGAAGCGGCGGGTGAGCGGCGCGCGCGGCAGCACGGAAAGCTCGCCGATCCGGTCCACGCCGAGCCGCTTGAGCAGCTCGACCGCGGCTTCGTCGATGCGCAGCGCCGGGGTGGGCAGCGCGGCGAGCGCGGCGGCCTGCTCGCCCGGTGGGCAGATGCAATGGCCATGATAGCGGGCGAGCGCCCAGGCGGCGCCTGGCGTGTCGGCGATCGCGATCCGCGCGGTGAAGCCGGCGCGCGCGAGCAGGCGGACGATGCGCCGCGCCATCGCCGCCTCGCCGCCGAACAGATGCGCGGTGCCGGTGATATCGAGGAACAGCCCGTCCGTATCCGACAGCGCCACCACCGGCGACCAGCGCCGCGCGGCGAGGATCGCGAGGCGCCTCAGCGCGGCGAGATCGCCCTCGGGATCGGCCGGCCGAACATCGAGCCCGCGCACCTGCGCCCGCGCCTGGGTGACCGCCATGCCGGGCCGCAGCCCCAGCGCCTGCGCGGCGGGGCAGGCAGCGGCGATCTCGATGCGGCTGCCGTTGCGGAGGGTTGTGATGAGGGGCGTGCTTAATTCCTCCCCGGAACGGGGAGGGGGACCGTCCGCAGGACGGTGGAGGGGGGGCCGCTTTCCACCAGCGAAAGGGCTTGAGGCGCGCGGGCCCCCTCCACCACCGGCTGCGCCGGTGGTCCCCCTCCCCGTTCCGGGGAGGAGTGAAGGAGAATCCGCCTGCGCCCATTTCGCTCCCGGCCGCCAATGGCCCTCATGCTGGGCGGGCTTGCGAAGCGGAGCCTGGGGGGCGGGAAGAAGGCGCGGGTCAGGCCGCGCGCCGGGGCGCGCTTCCGCTCGCCACAGCCTTTCGATGGGCCATAGCGGGAGGAAGAGCGCAGCGACCCGTTGCATCGCATGCCTCCACCGTGATTTCGAATCCTTCGCCCCCCTTCTGCCGCGCCAGCTCGAGCTTCCAGCGCGCACGCCCGACGCCCTCCACCGGCAGCTTCGTCGAGGGCGCCGAGGCCACCCGCCAGCGCGTCACCGCCGCGGAAGGAGGCGAGATCGGATCGCTGCCCTCGCGCGCGGCGCGCTTCATCAGCAGCGCGATCGTCCGTCCGCCCTCGGCCGCCAGCTGCAGCCGCCGCGTCGCGGTCATGTCGGCGCGCTTCGCCTCGCCGATCACCGCGCCCAGCCCGCGATGGCGCAGCCCTTCCTCCATCACCGCGAGCAGCTCGGCATCGTCCTTGGCCTCGGCATAGATCAGGCGCTTGGGATCGAGCCCCGACTGGGCGAGCCCCGGCGCGAACAGGTCGCGCCGCCGCACCACCCACAGCACCGGACCCCAGGCGCGCGCCGCGATCCCGGCGAGGAACAGGGTCGCCGCGCAATCGTCCGCCATGTCGCTGGTGCCCGCCGCCACCTCATGCAGCGCGTCGAGCCTGAGCCCGCCATCGGCGAGGCGCGAATCGAGCGCCTCGATGCCGAAGGGCAGCGACGGCCGCCGGCGGAATCCGCCGGTCTCGAGACCGCGCAGCGTCTCGCGCAATTGCTTCAGGACGGCAGGATCGGCCATGCTGCTCACGACTCGGGGACAAAATCGTTCCCATTTTGTTCCATATCGGCGCAGAGTCAATTGCCATTCCGCCACGCGCGCCTAAGCTCGCCGCAATCGCAGAATGCATGGGGACAATCGCGAACATGATCCGCAACTTCAGTCGCCGTCAGGCGCTTCTCGGCACCAGTGCCGCACTCGCAACGCCTTTCCTGGGGAGCCTGATGGCAAAAGCTTCTAGTATCGGGGCTGCCGAACCCGTCGACGCCTCGCCCCTGCTCAAGCCCTGGCCGGGCGGCTATGGCGGCGTGCCCCCCTGGGACAAGTTCAAGGCGGAGATGTTCCCCGCCGCCTTCGAAGTGGCGATCGCCGAGCAGCGCCAGGAGATCCACGCGATCCGCAACGCGCGCACCGCCTCCACCTTCCACACCGTGATCGAGCCGATGCAGAAGGCCGGCGAGACAATGGACCGGGTCGAATCGGTCTGGGGCGTCTATGAGAGCAACCTCGCCGACAAGCAGGTCCAGGCGATCGATCGCGAATGGAGCCCCAAGCTCACCAAGGCGAATGACGAGCTGTTCCTCGATCCCCTGCTCTTCGCCCGGGTGAAGGGCGCGTACGACACGCGCGCCAGCCAGAAGCTCGATCCCCAGCAGCTCCGCCTGCTCGAGCGCAGCTATCGCGGCTTCGTCCGCCGCGGCGCCGCCCTGTCCGATGCCGAGCGCGCCGAGGTGAGCCGACTCAACCAGGCGCTCGCATCGGCCTTCTCCGATTTCAGCCGGCGGCTGCTGGCGGACGAGGAGACCTGGATCGTCCTCGACAGCGAGGCCCAGCTCGCCGGCCTGCCCGACAGCTTCAAGGCCTCGCTCAAGGCCGCGGCCGACGAGCGCAAGGTCGCGGGCTGGGCGGTGGTCAACACCCGCTCCTCGGTTGCGCCCTTCCTCACCTATTCGACCGACCGGGGCCTGCGCGAGAAGGTGTGGCGTGCGTTCATCTCGCGCGGGGACAATGGCAATGCCAGCGACAACAAGGCCGGCATCGCCGAGATCCTCAAGCTCCGCCAGCAGCGCGCCAAGCTGCTCGGCTTCAGGAACCACGCCTATTTCCGCATGGACGACACCATGGCCGAGACCCCGGCCAATGCGATGAAGCTGATGATGGCGGTTTGGCCCGCCGCCCGCGCCCGCGTGGCGGAGGAAGTCGCCGACATGCAGGCGCTCGCGGACAAGGAAGGGGCGAAGATCACCATCGAGCCCTGGGACTATCGCTTCTATGCCGAGAAGGTCCGCAAGGTGAAGTACGACCTCGATGAGAGCGAGGTGAAGCCGTATCTGGAGCTGAACAACATCCTCCAGGGCGCCTTCTACGCCGCCGGCCGGCTCTATGATCTCGGCTTCCGCGAAGTGAAGGACGTGCCGGTGTTCGACCCCGCCGTGCGCACCTTCGAGGTGACCGACACGCGCACCGGCAAGAATATCGGCATCTTCTATTTCGACGGCTATGCGCGTTCCGGAAAGCGTTCGGGCGCCTGGGCCACCCGCTATCGCGGCCAGCAGACGTTCGACGGGGTGCGCAACACGCTCGCCTCGAACAACAATAACTTCGTCAAGGGCGGGGCGGGCGAGCCGACGCTTATCAGCCTCGACGATGCGACCACGCTGTTCCACGAGTTCGGCCACGCGATCCATAGCCTGCTCCAGGACATCACCTATCCGGGGCTTGCCGGCACGCCGCGCGATTTCGTCGAATATCCCAGCCAGGTGAACGAGAACTGGCTGCTGACCCGCGACGTGCTCGACAAATACGCGAAGCACTACAAGACCGGCGCGCCGATGCCCCAGGCGCTGGTCGACAAGATCGAGAAGTCCTCGACCTTCAACCAGGGCTTCGACACGGTCGAATATCTCGCCTGCGCGATCCTCGACATGCAGCTGCATGATCGCGAGGAACCGGTCACCGACATCGCCGCGTTCGAGAAGGAGGCGCTCGCCGCGCTCGGCATGCCGAAGGAGATCGTGCTGCGCCACCGCATGCCGCAGTTCAGCCATCTCTTCTCGTCGGACGCCTATTCGGCCGGCTATTATTCCTATCTCTGGTCCGAGACGATGGACGCGGACACCTGGGCGGCGTTCCAGGAGACCGGCAACGTCTGGGACAAACCGACCGCCGACCGCTTCCGCGCCACCCTGCTCTCCACCGGCAACGAGACCGACCGCAAGGTGGCGTACCGTGCGTTCCGGGGCCGCGATCCGGATGTGTCGGCGCTGTTCAAGCGCCGCGGGTTTCCGGTGACGTGATTTAGCCCTTTCAGTTCCCCGGCGAAAGCCGGGGCCCAGGGTCACAAGCGATCCGGCAGAGAAACCCTGGACCCCGGCTTTCGCCGGGGAACAGCCGGGATTGGCAAGCCGCGCCATCCGCCCCGAATTCCCATCCTTTCGGCCGGCATTTCAGGTCAGCACCTCTGACCTACTTGCGCGGGCATTTGAAATTTTATAACAACGGCGCGAAACGTGATTCCCGGGCGTTTGGCCACGGGAACTTATGTCCGGAGAGCCCTTGTGAGCGAGCGCGACCGCGCCAACCTGCCCCCGCTTGCGCTGCACGTGCCCGAGCCGCGATTCCGCCCGGGCGACGAGGCGGACTTCAGCGACATCGCGGTGCCGCCCGCCGGCGCCACCCGCCGCCCCGACACCGCCGATGCTGCCTCCAGCTTCCACGAGCTGGCCTATGGCCTGGTCCGCGTGCTCGACGACGGAGGCAATGCGGTCGGCCCTTGGGATCCCCGACTGGACGCAGACGCCAAGCGCCGCATGCTCCGCTCGATGGCGCTCACCCGCGCGTTCGACGAGCGCATGTTCCGCGCCCAGCGCCAGGGCAAGACCAGCTTCTACATGAAGTCGACCGGCGAGGAGGCCGTCTCGATCGGCGCCGCGATGGCGCTGGCCGGCGACGACATGTGCTTCCCCTCCTATCGCCAGCAGGGGATCCTCATCACGCGCGGCTATCCGATCGTGACGATGATGAACCAGATCTACTCGAACAAGGCCGATCCGCTCGAGGGCCGCCAGCTGCCGATCATGTACTCCTCGAAGGAGTATGGCTTCTTCTCGATCTCGGGCAATCTCGCCACGCAATATCCGCAGGCCGTGGGCTGGGCGATGGCGAGTGCGGCCAAGGGCGACACCCGCATCTCCGCCACCTGGTGCGGCGAAGGCTCGACGGCGGAGGGCGACTTCCACTCGGCGCTGACCTTCGCGACGGTCTACAAGGCGCCGGTCATCTTCAACGTCGTCAACAACCAATGGGCGATCTCGAGCTTCTCCGGTTTCGCGGGCGCCGAGGCGACCACCTTCGCGGCGCGCGCTATCGGCTATGGCATCGCGGGTCTCCGCGTCGACGGCAATGACGCGCTCGCCGTCTATGCCGCCACCGAATGGGCGGCCGAGCGCGCGCGGACGAACCAGGGCCCGACGCTGATCGAGCATTTCACCTACCGCGCCGAAGGTCATTCGACCTCGGACGACCCCACCGCCTATCGTTCGGCCGGCGAGCCCAATGCCTGGCCGCTCGGCGATCCGATCCGCCGGCTCAAGGAGCATCTCATCAAGCTCGGCGAATGGGACGAGGAACGCCACGCCGCGCAGGACCTCGAGCTCGCCGAGCTGGTCAAGCGTGAGCAGAAGGAAGCCGAGAAGAACGGGATCCTCGGCCACGGCATGCACCAGCCCTTCGAATCGATGTTCGAAGGCGTGTTCGAGACGATCCCCTGGCACCTCAAGGAACAGCAGCAGCAGATGCTGGACGAGCAGAAGGCGGCAGGCCTGTGAGGGACGCAATCGTGAGCGACGTGACGCAGATGAACATGATCCAGGCGATCAACTCCGCCATGGACGTGATGATGGCGCGCGATCCGAACGTGGTCGTGATGGGCGAGGATGTCGGCTATTTCGGCGGCGTCTTCCGCGCCACCGCCGGGCTCCAGGCCAAATACGGCAAGACCCGCGCCTTCGACACGCCGATCACCGAGATCGGCATCATGGGCGTGGCGATCGGCATGGGCGCCTATGGCCTGCGCCCGGTCCCCGAGATCCAGTTCGCCGATTACATCTATCCGGCGCTCGACCAGCTCGTCTCCGAAGCCGCACGCCTGCGCTATCGCTCGGCCGCGGACTTCACCGCGCCGATCACGATCCGCTCGCCCTATGGCGGCGGCATCTTCGGCGGCCAGACCCACTCGCAGTCGCCCGAAGGCATCTTCACCCATGTCTCGGGCATGAAGACGGTGATCCCCTCGACGCCGTACGACGCCAAGGGGCTCCTCATTGCGGCGATCGAGGACAATGACCCCGTCCTCTTCCTCGAGCCCAAGCGCATCTATAACGGCCCGTTCCACGGCCATTATGACCGCCCGGCCAAGACCTGGGCCGATCATCCCGGCGCCCAGGTGCCCGAGGGCCATTACCGTGTCGAGCTGGGCAAGGCCTCGGTCGTCCGCCCCGGCGAGGCGGTGACGATCCTCTGCTACGGCACGATGGTCCATGTGGTGGCCAACACGGTCGAGGAGATGGGCGTGGACGCCGAGATCGTCGATCTGCGCACGCTCGTCCCGCTCGACATCGAGACGATCGAGGAATCGGTGAAGAAGACTGGCCGCTGCCTGATCGTCCATGAAGCAACGCGCACCTCGGGCTTCGGCGCCGAGCTCTCGGCCCAGGTGCAGGAGCGCTGCTTCTACCATCTCGAAGCGCCGATCGAACGCGTCACCGGCTTCGACACGCCGTACCCGCACAGCCTGGAATGGGCCTATTTCCCCGGCCCGGTCCGCATCGGCACCGCCCTCAAGAAGATCCTGAAGGACTGATCCGCCATGGCACGCTTCACTTTTCGTCTGCCGGACATCGGCGAAGGCATTGCCGAGGCCGAGATCGTCGCCTGGCACGTCAAGGTCGGCGACAAGGTGTCGGAGGACCAGCAGGTCGCCGACATGATGACCGACAAGGCCACCGTCGAGATGGAATCGCCCGTCTCCGGCGTGGTGGTCGAGCTCGCCGGCGAAGTCGGCGAGATGGTCGCGATCGGCTCGGGCCTGATGGTGATCGAGGTCGAGGGCGATGCCGCCGAGACGGCACCCGCGGCGGACGAGACCCCCGTCGAGGAGCAGGTCGAGGCGGAGACGCCTGGCGTCGAGGAAGAATCTCCCTCTCCCCTTCAGGGGAGAGGGCAGGGAGAGGGGGACGTATCCCCGGCTCCCGTGCCCACCGAACCTGACCCTCTCCCCGCAAGCGGAGAGAGGGAGAAGGTCCTCGCCAGCCCCGCAGTCCGTGCCCGCGCCAAGGATCTCGGCATCGACCTCGGCACAGTGAAGTCGGACGGCAACCACATCCGCCACGCCGATCTCGATGCGTATCTGCGGTACGGCAGTGCCCAGGGCTATCACGCGCCGCATGCCAGCCGAGCCCGCGACGATCAGCCGATCAAGGTCATCGGCATGCGCCGCCGCATCGCCGAGAACATGGCGGCGTCGAAGCGCCAGATCCCGCACTTCACCTATGTCGACGAGATCGACGTCACCGCGCTGGAAGCGATGCGCGGCGATCTCAACGACAATCGTGGGGCACGCCCCAAGCTGACCATGCTGCCGTTCCTGATCGTCGCGATCTGCCGGGCGCTGCCCGACTTCCCGATGATCAACGCGCGCTATGACGACGAGGCCGGCGTGGTCACCCGCCATGGCCGCGTCCATCTCGGCATGGCGGCGCAGACGGACGCAGGCCTGATGGTCCCGGTGATCCGCGATGCCCAGGACCGCAATGTCTGGCAGCTCGCCACCGAGATCAGCCGCCTCGCCGAGGCCGCGCGCACCGGCAAGGCCAAGTCGGAGGAGCTGTCCGGCTCCACCCTCACCGTCACCTCGCTCGGCCCGCTCGGCGGCATCGCGACCACCCCGGTGATCAACCGTCCCGAAGTTGCGATCATCGGTCCGAACAAGATCGTCGAGCGCCCGATCTTCCAGGGCGACGAGATCGTCCGCGCCAAGCTGATGAACCTGTCGATCAGCTGCGATCACCGCGTCGTCGATGGTTGGGACGCGGCGAGCTTCGTCCAGGCGGTGAAGAAGCTGCTCGAGACCCCCGTGCTGCTGTTCGCCGACTGATGCGCTGGCGGGCGATGACTTCGGGCGATCTCGACGGCGTCGTCGCGGTCGCCCGCATCGCCTTTCCCGATCATCCCGAGAGCCGCGCCTGTTTCGAGGAGCGGCTCGCGCTGGCGCCGGAAAGCTGCTTCGTCCTCGAAGGCGAGGGGCACGTCGCCGGCTATCTGATCGCCTATCCTTGGCCGCTCGAGGCGATCCCCCCGCTCGACACCTTGCTCGGCAGCCTGCCCGAGGCGCGCGACAGCTGGTACCTCCACGACCTCGCCCTGCTTCCCGAGGCACGCGGCGGCGGCAACGCCCGGGCCGGCCTGGCGCTGCTGCTCGCGCAGCTCGACGCGCCGATCGCCCTGGTCTCGGTCAACTACTCCGCCACCTTCTGGCAGGCCCAGGGGTTCGAACCCCAGGACTCCCCCGCCCTCAAAGTCAAGCTCTCCAGTTATGGCCCCGATGCGCGTTACATGGTGCGAGGCGCCCCCGATCCGGGCTAGGATGGGCGCATGCATTTCGATCTCCTCCAGTCGATCAGCCTCGCCGGCGATGTCGCCGTGCCCAATGACGACCGCACCGGCTTCGCCCCGCGCCATGCCTGGGTCATCGACGGCGCCACCGATCTCGGCCCGCCCGGGCTGGTCGGCGCGCAGGGCGGGGCGGCCTGGCTGGCGGGCATCGCCCATGCCGCCTTCACCGGCTCCCATGCGACCTCGGTCGAATCGCTGTTCGGCGAAGTCGGCGATGCGATCCGCCACGCCTGGCAGCGCGACCGCACCTGCGACCCCGAGGACCGCTGGGAATACCCCCTCGCCTCCGCGCTAGCCGTCCGGCTGGGCGAGGGCGTGGTGGAGATCGGCTGGCTCGGCGACTGTGTCGGCTTCCTCTGGTCGGGCGGGCCGGTCACCCGGCTCGGCCCGCTGCGCGAGATCCGCAATTCGGAGGCCGAGCGTGCCGCCAGCCTCGCCGAGCACGGCCTGGGCAGCCCCAAGCGTTCGGCCCCGATCCTTGCCAATCTCCGCTCCACCCGCGGCCGCACCGGCATGCGCGTGCTGAGCATCGATCCCGAGCACATGTCCGAAGTCGCCGGCGCCAGCATCGCCTGTACGCCTGGCGACGAACTCTTCCTGATGAGCGACGGCTATGCCGCGCTGATCGACAGCTACGGCGCCCATGACGACACCAGCCTGATCGAGGCGATCCGGTCGCGCGGCCTCGCCGCCATCGCCGAAGAGCTGCGCGCGATCGAGCGCGAAGACGCCGCCTGCACCCGCTTCCCGCGCTTCAAGGCGTCGGACGACGCCACCGCCCTGTGGCTCCGCATCGGAGGCTGAGATGCACTGGATCCTCCGCTACGCCACTGCGCCCGACTATCTCGAGCGCCGCGCCGCCTTTCGCGACGCGCATCTCGCCCTAGCCTGGCAGAGCGTCGACAGAGGCGAGCTGCTGCTCGGCGGCGCCGTCGGCGACCCGCCCGAGAGCGCGCTGCTGCTCTTTGCGAACGAAGCCGCGGCCAGCGCCTTTGCCGAAGCCGATCCCTATGTCGCGAACGGCCTGGTCGTGCGCTGGGACGTGCTGCCTTGGAACACCGTGGTCGGTGCGCAGGCGGCGAACCCGGTCCGGCCCGCCGCCTGAGCCTTTAGTCCTTGGTGTAGATCGAGCGGCTCAGCGCGTCGCGCACCTGCTCGCGCCCGTCCAGGATCCGCGTCTTGGCTGCGGCGGCTACTGCGTCCGCCTGCTCGGCCAGCGTCTGGCGTTTCGCCTTGTTCGCGGTGAAGGCCGCGGCGTCGGCACCGCTGTGGAAGCCGAAATAGCCATTGTCATTGTACCAGCTCCGGCGCGCGAGCAGCGTGCAGAGCTCGGCCGTCGCGTCGAGCATCGCCTGCTGGTTGGCGAGCAGCGCATCCTCCTTCGTATCGCCGGCGATCCGGGCGATGCCCAGCTTGGCAGCCTTGGGCAGACTCGCGCTGCCGATCGCCTCGGCCAGCGCCGAGCGCCGCGCCGTGCGCGCCAGGCTCTGCTCGGCGGCGAGCGCGCGCAACTGTTCGATCTCGCCGCAATTGCCGATCGCATGCGGGTTCTGCTGGAGCAGATAGGGGCTGGTGAGCGCCCCCATGCCGAACTTGCCCTGGGCATCGAGGAAGGCGCGCGCCGCCGCCGCATCGGCCTGCACTGCATCGGCATAGAGCTGCGAGACCGGCCCGCGCGTCCGCACCCCGGCGGGCAGGATCACCGCCCCGTCGGGCGCCAGCTCGATCTCGGCGAAGCTGCTCGCATCGGCGCGCGACTGGGTCTGGAACTGGCCATGCGCGATCGCGGCGGCGCCGGCGCCCGCGCCGATCAGCAGCACCAGCGATCCGAGCTTCCAGGCCAGGCTGGCGTGGCGCGTCGTGATCGCGAAGCCGATCAGCCACAGCACCAGCCCAGCCGCCGCCCCGCCGATCAGCAGCGCCGGCAAGGGCAGCGGCGTCGCGAAGCGCGGGCCGAGCAGGGCCGCGAGCACCAGCACTGCCGCGCCCGCCAGCGTGGCGATCAGCGGATGACCGTCGCGGCCGCCCTCTTCCCAATGATCCGGCATGATTCCCCCTTGTTCGCGAACAGCCTAGCGGGGAAGCGTTTCGGTGCAATCGCTTTGGCGGTCCCAAGCGGCGCTTGCTTGCGCGGGCGCCCCGCTCCGCGCAAGGGAGCCCGATGACCAGCACCACTCCAACCGCGCGCGCCTCCGGCAATCGGGGCCTCGCGCTCGCCATCGGCGCCTATGGCATCTGGGGAGTCCTGCCGCTCTATTTCCACATCCTCGCCACCGTGCCGGCGCTGCAGATCCTCGCCCACCGGGTCGTCTGGTCGGTGCTGTTCCTCGGCGTGCTGGTCTTCGCGATGGGCCGGGCCCGGGACATCTGGCGGGCGGCGCGCGGCCGCACGCTGCTGCTGCTCTGCGCCAGCGCCGCGCTGATCGCGGTCAACTGGTTCGTCTATATCTGGTCGGTCGAGACCGATCATGTGCTGGAGGCCAGCCTCGGCTATTTCATCAACCCGCTGGTCAGCGTCGCGCTCGGCCTGCTCGTGCTTGGCGAGCGGCTGCGGCGCTGGCAGGGTGTGGCGATCGCCATGGCCGGCGCAGGCGTGCTGGTGATGGCGGTGAGCGGCGGCGGCGCAATCCTGATCTCGCTCTCGCTGGCCTTCAGCTTCGGCTTCTACGGGCTGGTCCGCAAGGTGGTGGCGATCGATGCGCTGGGCGGGCTGACGGTCGAGACGGTGCTGCTCGTGCCGTTCGCCGGCGGCTGGCTGCTCTATACGGCCTGGCAGGGGACGAGCGGCTTCGGCGTATCGGGCGCGCAGAACGCATTGCTGCTCGCCGCCGGCGTGATCACGGCGATCCCGCTGCTGATGTTCGCCGCCGCGGCCCGGCTGCTGACGCTCTCGATGATGGGGCTGATGCAATATATCGCGCCGACGCTCCAGTTCTTCGTCGCGCTGGCGCTGGGCGAGCCGCTGCAGACGGTCCACCTGGTCACCTTCCCGCTGATCTGGGCCGGCTGCGCGCTCTACGCCTGGGACAGCATCCGCGCCGCCCGCGCGCCGGTGCCGGCCGAGGCGTAAGGCATCGGTTCGGGCCACTTTATCCTTCGTCATCCCCGCGAAAGCGGGGACCCATCTCCCAGACGATCCTCAGACGCACCGGCAGTATGTGTCGACAACGCACGAGATGGGTCCCCGCTTTCGCGGGGATGACGAGAGAGGTTCGCGTCGCGCGCTTCGTCAAAAATATTAAACCAATCGGTTGACTATCCCGCCCGTTGCGCAGATATTAAACCACATGGTTGAATATCGACTCGACGCCACCTTTCACGCCCTTTCCGACCCGACCCGGCGCGGAATGCTTGCGCATCTCTCGCTAGGCGAGAAATCGATCGGCGAGCTGGCCGAGCCCTTCGCGATGACCTTCGCGGGGGCGGCCAAGCATGTGAAGGTGCTCGAGGGTGCGGGCCTGGTCGCCCGCCGCAAGGTGGGACGCAGCTATATGTGCGCCTTGAAGCCCGATCCGCTCGCCGAGGCCGAACGCTGGCTGAAGCAGTGGGAGAAATTCTGGACCGTCCGTCTCGATGCGCTCGAAGCGCTGATCGCCGCAGACCAGAAGGAGACCCGTTCATGACCCAGGCCACGCCTTTCCTGATGTTCCAGGGCGGCAAGGGCCAGGCCGCGCTCGATTTCTGGATCGAGACCGTGCCCGGCAGCCGCATCGACTCGGTCGAGCGCTTCGGCCCCGACGGCCCGGGTCCCGAGGGCACGATCATCCGCGCCCATGCGGTGATCGCCGGGCAGAAGGTGATGGTGCATGACAGCTTCCTCACCCATGGCTTCGACTTCACGCCGAGCTGGTCCTTCTTCCTCGACGTAGCGGACCGGGACGAGTTCGACCGGCTTTTCGACGCGCTGTCGGAGGGGGGTGGCGTGCTGATGCCGCCCGACAATTATGGCTGGAGCACCCGCTTCGGCTGGGCGAGCGACAAGTTCGGCGTCTCGTGGCAGGTCAACCTGGCATGAGCGCGCCGGTGATCCTCACCGTCACGCGCGAGCTCGCCGCGAGCGCGGAGCGGGTGTTCGACGCATGGCTCGATCCCGCACAGGCTTCGCGCTTCCTCTTCGCCACGCCGGACGGCGAGATGCTCCGCTGCGAGATCGACCCCAAGGTCGGCGGGCGCGGGCTGATCGTCGAGCGGCGCGCCTCGGGCGATGCGCATCACCGCATCCGGTTCGAGGCGATCGAGCGCCCGCACCGGCTCGTCTTCCTGTTCTCGGCCGATCCGGCGGAGGATGGCGAATGGACCCGCGTGGCGATCGACATCGCCCCTACGCACTCGGGCTGCACTCTAACCCTCACCCATGAAATGGACCCTGTCTGGGCCGCCTACGAGGACCAGACCCGCAAGGGCTGGACGATGATCCTCGAAAGCCTGGGCCGCATCACGGAGAAGCAAGATGGTTGATACGCTCGTTGCCGATACGATCACCCCGCAGATGCTCCGCTTCGAGCGCGACCTGGCCGCGCCGATCGAGACGGTGTGGCAATATCTGGTCGATCCCGAGCTTCGCGCGCGCTGGTTCATGGGCGGCCCGACCGAGGCGCGCGAAGGCGGCAAACTCGGCCTGACCTTCAACCACCAGGACCTGTCCGACGGCGACGTGCCCAATCCCGAGCGCTATGCGAAGCACCAGGGCAAGGCCTGGTCGGAGACGATCCTCAAGATCGAGCCGCCGCATTTCCTCGCCTTCACCTGGGACGATGGCGAGGCGGGCGAAGTGAAGATCGAGCTGTTCGCCTTCTCGCCGGACCGCACCCGCCTGGTCCTCACCCATAGCCGCCTGCGCGGTGCCGAGGACGCCCGCAATTTCGGCGGCGGCTGGGGCGCCCATCTCGCGGTGCTGCAGAAGCGGCTCGCCGGCGAGCCCGTGGAGAATTTCTGGGACCTGCATGCGGAAGCCGAGAAGCGCGCGGCACAGGCGGTGGGGCTCTGACCTTCTGGTCACCCCGCTCCATAATCGTCACACTGGGGTTGGCGCCCGGCCCATAACGGTCGCCCTGGCCCATAACCGTCATCCCGGCGAAAGCCGGGATCTCGTGCGGCTCCTTCCCCGCGCCTCCGCCTGAGATCCCGGCTTCCGCCGGGATGACGGCTCGGAGCATGCTGGACGGCGTCCCAAGCTCTCCGCCAACCACGGTTGCAATGTAGGATTCCGCCTGCTTGCCTGTCCAGGCTGGGTCCCGGGCCCGGCCGCTCTTTGCCCTGTAGGAACAATAGGATCGGTCGCGCGCAAGCAAGTTGCGAGATGCGCGGCGTTCGCGGGAAGTGTGTCAACCCAAGCGCCGCGAGAACCCGCTCTTGGCGTGTACTTCGTGTCCTTTGGCGAGTCGCCGCGGCGCGCGGCGTAGGCGATCAGGGAATCTCGAACAGCCCCGCCGCGCCCATGCCCCCCGCGGTGCACATCGACACCACGACATAGCGCACCCCGCGCTTGCGTCCCTCGATCAGCGCATGGCCCACCAGCCGCGATCCGCTCATCCCGAACGGGTGGCCGATCGCGATGGCGCCGCCATTGACGTTGAACCGGTCGGGATCGATGCCCAGCGTGTCGCGGCAATAGAGGCACTGGCTGGCGAACGCCTCGTTGATCTCCCACAGGCCGATGTCCGCCACCGTCAGCCCGGCGCGCTTGAGCAGCTTGGGCACCGCGAAAACCGGGCCGATGCCCATCTCGTCGGGCTCGCAGCCGGCGACCTGGAAGCCGCGATAGATGCCCAGGATCTCCTTGCCCTCGGCCTCGGCGGCCCGGCGGTCCATCAGGATCTGGGCGGCGGCGCCGTCGGAGAGCTGGCTGGCATTGCCGGCGGTGACGTGATGGCCTTGCTGGACGAACTGGCCGTCCTTCCACACCGGCTTCAGTCCGGCGAGCACCTCGGCGGTGGTGCCGGCGCGGATGCCTTCGTCCTGAGTGACGGTCACCGTCTCACTGCCGGTGCGATTGCCTTCCTTGTCGAACAGCGCCTTGGTCACGGTGATCGGCGCGATCTCCTCGGCAAAGGCGCCGTTCGCCAGCCCTGCGGCGGCGCGCTGCTGGCTCGCCGCGGCGAAGGCGTCCTGCGCTTCCCGGCTGATGCCATAGCGCTCGGCGACGATCTCGGCGGTCTCGATCATCGGGATGTACGCCGCCGGCACCCTGTCGGTCACCGACTGGTTCACGTAGCGCGGCGCGTTCTGCATCGTCAGGCTGATCGATTCCATCCCGCCGGCCAGTGCGACATCGATCTCGTCGGTCATGATCGATCGGGCGGCGAGGGCGATCGCGGTCAGGCCCGATCCGCATTTCCGGTCGAGGCTGAAGGCGGGAACGCTGTGCGGCAGCCCGGCGGCGAACAGCGCCATCCGCGCCATGTTCGCACCCTGCGTGCCCCATTGGTTGCCCATGCCGTAGAACACGTCGTCGATCCGCGCCGGATCGATCCCGGCGCGCGCCACCGCTGCGTTCATCACATGCGCGGCGAGCACCGGCGCCTCGGTGTCGTTGAAATAGCCGCGGCCCGCCTTGCCGATACCGGTACGCGCGGTCGAGACGATCACAGCTTCGCGCATTCCGGCATTCCTCTCCAATTTTAGAGGATGCGGTATGGCGCTGGGGGGCGGCGATTGCAATGGCTTCGCGCCGCCCCATATCCGCGTTCGGAGGTAGCGCATGGCGAGCAGGCAGATACTGGTTCCAGGGCCCGATCATCCGATCATGGTCATGCCCTCGGACGCGCATGTCGTGGTGCGCGCAGGCGGCAGGGTGATCGCCGATACCAGGCAGGCGCTGGAGCTGCGCGAGGCAAGCTACCCGCCGGTCTTCTACATCCCGCGCGAAGATGCCGACATGGCGCTGCTTGAGCGGAGCGACCATGCCAGCTACTGCCCGTACAAGGGCGAAGCGTCCTACTTCTCGGTCGCCGATGGCGCCGCCAACGCGGTGTGGAGCTACGAGACGCCCTATGACGCGGTCGCGCCGATCCGCGGCCATCTCGCCTTCTATCCCGACCGGGTGGAGATCGAGGTCAGTCGCTGAACGCCGGCGGGCGCTTCTGCATGTTCGCCATCACCGCCTCGATCTGGTTGGGGGTGCGCAGGAGGGCGGCCTGCTCGCGGCTCTCGGCCAGCAGGGTCTCACCGGCATCGGCTTCGAGATTGGCGAGGCGCTTGGCGGCGCGGATGGCCTGGGGGTTGCGGCCGGCGATCGCCCGGGCCAGGGCAAGTGCCTCGGCAAGCGGATCGTGCGCGATATTCGTCACGAATCCCAGCCTTTGCCCTTCCTCGGCGCCGAACTCCCGCGCCGTATAGGCCAGCTCGCGCAGCGCATCGTCGCGGACATTGCCGCGCCACAGCGCATAGCCGGCCATGTCGGGCACGATGCCCCATTTCATCTCCATCACCGACAGCCTTGTGCCCGGTGCGGCGATGCGGATGTCCGCGCCGCTGGCGATCTGCAGCCCGCCGCCGAACGCCACGCCGTGCACCGCCGCGATCACCGGCACCGGCAGCGTCCGCCAGCCCCAGGCGACCGCCTGGAAGTCGTTGGCGAGCCCTTGCGTCCGCGCCATCAGGTCGGTGCCCGATCCGGCCGATGCCATGCTCGCCATGTCGAGCCCGGCGCAGAAGCCGCGTCCCTCGCCGGACAGCACCACCGCGCGCAGCCCCGCCTCGCTCTCCAGCCGGGCGAGGGCGGCGATGATCCCCGCGAACATCGCCGGGTCGAGCGCGTTCAGCTTGTCCGGCCGTGCTAGCCGCACATCGGCGACGCCTTCGCTGATCTGGACTGTGACGCGCTCTTCCATGCCTGCTCTCCTCGATTTCGGGCAGAATAGCGCGCAATCACGCCGCGCAAAGCCGGTAGCCGCGTCCCTTGTCGGTCAGCAGCATCGGCGCGCCGAAGCCGCGGTCGAGCTTGGCGCGCAGCCGCGAGACATGGACTTCGACGACATTGGTGCCCGGATCATAGCCGAGCCCCCAGACCGCGGCGAGCAGCTCCGTGCGCCCCGCCGGCCGCTCGCCCTGGCGGATCAGGTGGAGCAGCAGGGCGTATTCGCGGGGGAGCAGCGGCAGGATCCGCCCGGCCCGGGTCACCCGCCGCTCGACCGGATCGATATGCAGCTCGCCGAGCACGATCTCGGGGCGCCGGCGGACCCGCGCGGCGAGCCGGGCGGCAATCTCCTCGGGCGTCGCGGACGGAAGTACGGCGTCATCGGCCCCCGCATCGAGCGCCTGCGCCACGCCGTCCTTCGCGTCGGCGAGGAGGAGCATCAGCGGTCCGTGCCATCCCCGTGCCCGGATCGCGGCGACCTGCTCCGCCCGGCCCGCGAGCAGTACCGCTTCCGCCTCCACGCCCGGCGCAAAGGGCACCAGCCCCAGCCCGCGCGCTGCGGCGGCTTCTGCCAGGCCGGGCAGATCGACGGCACAGGCGACGGGAACGGTCACAGTATCGAGGCTAGCGGCGATATCCCCGTTTTGGTTTCAACCATGTCCGTTATGGAGTCAGTCGCATCCGGGCATGTCCGGCGACGAAGCGATCGGGATCATCGGCCGCCTGGGCGAACCGTGCCGCGGCCTGGTCGGGCTGGGCCGAAGCGAGCGCATCGAGCGCGGTCACCCGCATCCGCGGGCAGGGATGACGCCGGGCGAAGCGCTCGGCCAGGTCGAGACCGTTGCCGGTGTGCACGGCGATCGCCACGAGCGCTTCCGCGGCGGTCACGGTGAGCCCCTGGGCGATCGTGCCGCGGCCGATGTCGAAGCGATACTGGTCGAGCCAGGGCTGGGCCGGATCGGCACCGAGGATGTTGAGCGAGACCGACATGCTGTCGGGCGGCAGCTGGACATGGATGTCGCGCCGCATCCGGTAGAGCATCAGCTTGCCCGGATCGAGCCGGGCGCGCTCGACGAAACGCAGCCCCGCATCCTCGCCGGGCAGCCCGGCCAGCGGCGCGACGTCATATTCGTAATAGTCGCTCCAATAGCCCGGGCCGAGATAGCCATAGGTTAGGAAGGGGAAATTATGGTCGTGCGGCAGGTCGTAGAAGAAGGCCGCCGGGCCGCTGGCGCGCGTGACCGGATCCGCGCGCGCCGGCCAGAAATTGGCGCGCAGCACATAGCGGCCGTTCGGTGGTCGGAGCAGGAAGACCTGGGCGCCATAGCCATTGCCTTCATGCTGCGCGACGCAGCGTGCCTTGAGTTCCTCGATCGCCAGCTCGGCGAGGAAGTCCGGGTTGCGGCCCAGCCGGGCGAGCAGCGGACCCCAGCTGGCAAAGCCGTCCTCGTCGCGCGCATCGACGGGATAGGTGTCGAGCGTCTCGACCAGCTCGTCGAGCTCGATTGCCCCGCCCGTGCCGGGATCGATCAGGCGGGGCATGCGGGCTCCAGCCGTGATCGCACCACCGCCAGCGTCCGCGCCGCTGCCTCGCGCACTTCGGCATGCGGATCGTTCGCCGCCATCGTCTCGAGCCGGGGCAGGGCCGTGCGCGCGTCGAGCGCCAGCCATTCACGCATCGCCGCCCAGCGCAGGTGAAAGGCGGGGTCGCGCGTCGCTTCGTCGAAGCGCGGCCCGGCATCGGCGCGGCCGGCGAGGCGGAGAAAGGCGAGCAGCATCTCGGTGCGCGAGGCACGGTCGTCGCCGCTCGCGATCCGGAGCAGCCGGCCATCGGCGATCGCATGCTCGCGCATCAGCGGCGCGGCACCGGCGCGGACCGTCGCCACCAGCGTGACCACGTCGCGCTGCGCATCGGCGAGCAGTTGTGCCTCGGTCCGCCCGTCGATCGCATGGACCTGGCCATCGGCGAGCGGCAGGGATTCCAGCTCCGTGCAGGGCGGGGCATCCGCCGCGCGGAAATCTGGTCCCGCCAGCGCCACCTGCCAGCGCCGCAATCGCGCCCCACCGCCGCGGACATAGCGGGTCACCACCCGTCGGCCCGAGAAGGTCAGTGCGCGGGGTGCCGGCAGCCGCCGCATCGCCGCAGCGCTGGTCACGCAGGCGGAGAGGGCGACCGCCGGGCCCTCGAACAGCGCCGCGCCGATGCGCAGGCCGTCGCGGCTCGTCCGGAAGGGCGGCTCGAACAGCGGATCCGCGGCGAGCGCCTCGACCAGCGGCTGGAGCAGCGCCGTTGCCCAGCCCGGATCGCCGAGCAGCCGCGTGGCGCGGGCCATGGCCTCGGCCGCATCGTTCGCGGGACAATCGGCGAAGACGGCATCGACCGCGCGATAGGCCTCTCCCGCGCGCCACCCCAGGATCGTGCCGCGTGCTGCTGCCCGCGCCGCGACGATTGCCGCACGTGTCTCCGTGTCGATCCCGCTCATGCGAAGTCGGGCGCGATCTCGTAGATCAGGATGGCGATCCCGACGATCAGCTCGAACAGATCGTCGACGTCGCCGATCGCCGCGCGCAGCGTGCCGTGCATCGCCACATTGGTGCCGAGCTCGGCGATCTCGCCCATGTCGATCCGTACCAGTCCCATTGCTTCCCCCTTTTCCAAAGGTCCCGATGGGGAAGGCTAGGGTCGGCGGCGGAAGTGGTGCATCTTACAACGATGTAATTGCCCCCATTTGCGTGCTTTCCGCCGCCGCGCTAGGGCCGGGGCATGAGCCAGCCGGCCCCTTCCAGCTTCGACCCGCAGCTTTTCTTCGGCCTGCGCTATGCCAGCCACGGCACGCGGCTGGGCGTCGGCTATCGCACGCACGGGCCCGACTGGGCCGAGCTCGAGCTGCCGTACCACGAGGACCTGATCGGCGATCCGGCCTCGGGCGTGCTCGCTTCCGGGCCGATCCTCGCGCTGATGGACATGGCCACCGCGGTCTCGGTCTGGTTGCGCGCCGGCGCCTTCGTGCCCCAGGCGACGCTGGACCTGCGCATCGACTACCTGCGCCCCGCCACCCCGGGCCGCACGGTGATCGGCCGGGGCGAATGCTACCGGCTGACCCGATCGATCGCGTTCGTGCGCGGCCAGGCGCATGACGGCGATCCCGACGACCCGATCGCCCATGTCGCGGGTACCTTCATGGCGACGGAGGGCTATCGATGATCCTGCCCCCCTATGCCAAGCTGCTCGGGCTCACCGTCGAGCCCGGCGAGGACGCGCCGGTGCTGGTGATGCCCTTCGGCCCCGACGTGCTCGGCCGGCCCGGCTTCCTGCACGGCGGCGCGATCGGCGGGCTGCTCGAGATGGCGGCGGTCGGCGCGCTGTGGCAGGCGCTCGGCACCGACGAGACCCAGGTCAAGCCGATCAACCTGACCGTCGATTACATGCGCGGCGGCCGCGACAAGCCGACCCGCGCCCGGGGCATCGTCACCCGGCTCGGCACCCGGGTCGCCAATGTCGAGGCGGTGGCCTGGCAGGACGAGCCCGACCGGCCGATCGCCGCGGCGCGGATGAACTATCTGATCCTGCGCTAGGGCCGTCCTACATCGCAGGCGGCTGCGACTCGTCAAAGTACACGAAATTCACGCCCAATGCGGGTTTTAGCGGCGCTTGCGTTGACACACTTCCCGCGAACGCCGCGCATCTCGCAATATCCTTGCGCGCGACTGATCCTATTGTTCCTACAGGGCAAAGACCGACCGGCCCCGGGGAGCCGACCGCATCAACCAGCAGGCTAAATCCTACATTACAAGCGCCGTGCCGTTCACCACGGCGCACCGTTCCCCGGCGAAGGCCGGGGCCCAGCTGCCATGCCCGTTGCGAGGATTCCCTGCCTCACGAAATACGCCGAAACTGGGCCTCGGCCTTTGCCGGGGAACCGTGGAGCTCACGGTTTCGGGGTGAGCTTGAACAGCCGGCCGTTGGTCTTGCCGGCATCCTCGAGCAGCCACACTGCGCCGTCCGGGCCCTGGACGACATCGCGGATGCGCATGTTGAGGTCCCATTGCTCGGCCTTGCTTGCCTTGTCGCCATCGAGCGCGACGCGGATCAGCCCGCGGCCCGACAGCGCGCCGATCAGCAGAGAACCCCTCCATTTCGGGAACAGGCTGCCCGAATAATAGGCCATGCCGCCCGGCGAGATCGACGGGTTCCAGAAGACCTTGGGCGCCTCATAGCCGTCGCCCGGAGCGTGATCGGGGATCGGTGTGTCGTCGTAATTGTCGCCGTTCGAGACATTGGGCCAGCCATAGTTGCGGCCCTTGACGATCAAATTGACCTCGTCGCCGCCCTTGGGGCCCATCTCATTCTCCCAGAGCCGGCCGCCGGCGTCGAACACCAGGCCATAGGGATTGCGATGGCCGAGGCTCCAGGTCTCGGCGGGCACGAGGTTGGTGCCCTCGACCGTCTCGGTGCGTCCGGGCGCGGTCTTGGCGATCTCGGTGTTCCTGGGCGGATCGGTGACGATCACGGTCGGCGTGCCGGTCTTGCCCGCCCAGGGATTGCCCGGCGCCGGCTTGCCGTCGAGCGTCAGGTGCAGGATCTTGCCGAGCGCCTGGTTGGGGTCCTGCGCCGGGGTGAAGCGCTGGCGCTCGCCCGAGGTGAGGAACAGCGACTTGCCGTCGGGCGCGAAGGCGATGATCGCGCCGAACTGGCCGCCCTTGCCGTCCGATCCGGCACGCCACAGCACCTGCGGATTGGTGAGCGCGGGCGCGGCGCCATCGACGAAGGTGGCGCGGGCCATCGCCAGGCTCGACCCGTTCGGGCGCGGTTCGGCATAGGTGTAATAGACCAGATGGCTCTTCGCGAAGTCGGGCGCGGGGATCACGTCGAGCAGGCCGCCCTGGCCCTGGAACGCGACATCGATGTTGGCGATCGGCTGTTGCGACTTGCCGTCTGCCGAGACGAGCAGGATCTTGCCTGCCTTCTCGGTCACCAGCATGCGGCCATCGGGCAGGAAGGCCATCGCCCAGGGCGTGTCGAAATCGGCGACCTGGGTGAGGGTGAAGGGCGGCGTGCCGTCCGCCGGCGTGGCCGGCTGTTGCTGGGCCGAGGCGCCGGAACCGGCATTGCAGGCGGCGAGCAGTGCGAGCGCGGGCAGCGCCAGGCGGATATGCGATTGCATCGGCAAGGACCCTCTTGGTTTCGCGGATGCCAACGCGCAGCCGCTACACTGGCTCCGCGGCACCCGAAGCACATTACTGCGGGCGAAACGACCGCTTGCCAAGCGGGACCGGAGCGCAAGTATTTCGATACGTAGCCGGATCATAACGCTGCCGTTTCAATAAGTTGCGCAAATCTACGGTATTGCGCAATTTTCGTTCTTTCCGCATCCTTGTCGGCGGAATCGGGTGGGGGTTTTGTTGGCTTATCTTCCCTGGGCAGGCGCCGCCGCATTGGCGGGCATCCTCGTGTTTTCATCTCCGGTTCGGGCCGATCCCGAGCCGCACGCACCGACCGCCGCCGAGCTGCTCGCGCCGCCTGCGATCGAGGAGCCCCAGCTCTCGCCCGACGGCACCGGCATTGCGGCGCGGATCGCACCGCGCGGCCAGCTCGCCTTGTTCGACCTTGCCCGTCCCGACGCGGCGCCGCATCCGTTTGCCTTGCCGCGGGGCGAGCGGCTCGAATGGTATGTCTGGCGCGGCCCGGGTCGGCTGCTCGCCAGCCTCCACCGCGACGACGGCGCGCCGACGACCCGGCTGGTCGAGATCGAAGCCGGCAACGGCAAGGTCGTGCAGCTCGGCCAGTCCCGCCCGGCGGAGATTGGCGAGGAGCTGCTCCATATCGATCGCAGGGCGGGCTTCCTGCTGCTCAAGGCGCAGGATCGCCGCCACGACACGCCCGCAGTGTGGCGCATCGACCTCGCCACCGGCCTGCGCACGCTTGCCGTTGCCGCGCAACCGCATGTCCGCGACTGGGTGGTCGACGGTGCCGGCGTGGTTCGTGCCGGCATGGGCGAGAAGGGGGACAGGTCCTTCCTGGTCTATCGTCGCGGCGAAGGCGACCGGTTCAGCCGGGGCGAAGGGGCCGCCGATCCCGACATCGCCCAGTTCGCACCGGTGCAGGGCAGCGACCAGGGCTATGCGCTGGCCGAGGCGCCGTCGGGCCGCATCGCGCTCTATGGCTATGACTTCCGCCGCAGCCGGCTCGGCGCCTTGGTCTATGAGAATGACAAGGCCGATCTCGACGGGTTCGAGCTGGGGCCGGACGGCAAGCCCGCCGGCGTCGCCTATACCGACGACCGCGACCGGATGCTGTGGTTCGACGGCACCGCGCGCAGCCGCCAGGCGGCGATCGACGCGGCGCTGCCTGGCCGCACCAACCGCATCGTCTCGGCGAGCGACGACCGCGCCCGGCTGCTGGTCTACAGCGCCACGGCGAGCGATCCCGGCACCTATTATCTGTTCGAGCATGGCCAGGTCCGGCGTATCGCGGCGATCAACCCGGCGCTGGAGGGCAAGCCGCTCTCGGCGGTGACCAGCATCGCCTATGCCGCGCGCGACGGGCTGACCATCCAGGGCTATCTGACCCTGCCGGCCGGCCGCGACGCGCGCGACCTGCCGCTGATCGTCATGCCGCATGGCGGGCCCTTCGCGCGGGACGGCTGGGACTATGATCCCTGGGTCCAGTACCTCGCCGGCAAGGGCTATGCGGTGCTCCAGCCCAATTATCGCGGCTCGACCGGCTTCGGCCGGAAGATGACCGCGCGGGGCGACGGCGAATGGGGCCGGGGCATGCAGGACGATGCCGATGACGGCGTCGCCTGGCTGGCCGGTCGCGGCACGATCGATCCGAAGCGGGTGTGCATCATGGGCGCCTCCTATGGCGGCTATGCGGCGATGTGGGCGGCGGCGCGCGACAAGGGCATCTATCGCTGCGCGATCAGCTATGCCGGGATCTCGGACGTGCGGGCGCAGCTCGACTATGACCACAGGACCTTCGAGGAACGCGCCTTCCGCGCCTGGCGGCACCGTATCCAGGGCCGCGCGCCCTCGCTCGAATCGCTGTCGCCGGTGACCTATGCCGCCGGGCTGACCATGCCGATCCTGATCGCGCACGGCACTGCCGACCAGACCGTGCCGGTCGACCAGTCGGAACGGATGCACGATGCGCTGACCCGGCTGGGCAAGGCGCATGAGTTCATCGAATATGCCGGCGAGGACCACACGATGCGCGATCCGGCGAACGAGGCGGACTTCCTGGCGCGGGTGGGGAAGTTCCTCGACGCGCATAATCCGGGCTGAGCGGGGACTGCCGCACTCCCAATTGTCATCCCCGCGAAGGAGGGGATCCAGAGTCGGATAGGGCATCGCTTGTAACCCTGGATCCCCGCCTTCGCGGGGATGACGGGGAGGGGTGGAGCTAGCGCTGACCGGTGACAACTTCCCGAATCCGATTGCTCTTGCCGCAGCGCAGCCAAGTGCGTATATCGCACGTGCTTTCTCGACATCGTCAAACATGCCGAGGTCGGGGCCCGCAGGGCTCCGGCGCTGAAGCTGCTTGACCATATCCGGAGTCCCGCGTGGCGAATATTGCCGACCTCACCAAGCTGATCGAACCCGAAGCCCAGGCGCTCGGGCTCGCGCTGGTGCGCGTGAAGATGTTCGGCGGCACCAGCGATCCGACGCTGCAGGTGATGGCCGAGCGCCCGGACACGCGGCAGCTGACCATCGATGATTGCGCCGACCTGTCGCGCCGCATCTCGGACGTGTTCGATGCGCTGGAAGAGGCGGGCAAGGACCCGTTCGACCATGCCTATCGCCTCGAGGTCAGCTCGCCCGGCATCGACCGGCCGCTGACCCGCGCACAGGATTTCGAGGACTGGAAGGGCCATGAGGCGCGCCTCAACCTGGTCGAGCCGCTCGAGGACGGGCGCAAGCAGCTCACCGGCGACCTGGTCGGTGCCGAGGGCGAGCTGATCTCGATCGACGTCCGCAAGTACAAGGTGGTCAGCGTTCCGTTCGGCGCCATCGCCGACGCCAAGCTGCTGATGACCGACAAGCTCATTGCCGCAACCGTGCCGCTCTCCGCAGAGGGCGCCGAAGAATACGAAGCAGAGGAAAACGACTGATGGCCACTGCCATTTCCGCCAACAAGGCCGAGCTGCTCGCCATCGCCGATTCGGTCGCGAAGGAAAAGCTGATCGACAAGGCCATCGTCATCGAGGCGATGGAAGACGCGATCCAGCGCGCCGCGAAGAACCGCTACGGCGTCGAGAACGACATCCGCGCCAAGCTCGACCCGAACACCGGCGACCTGCGCCTGTGGCGCGTCGTCGAGGTGGTCGAGGCGGTCGACGACTATTTCAAGCAGGTCGACGTCAACCAGGCGCAGAAGCTGCAGAAGGGCGCCGTGATCGGCGACTATATCGTCGATCCGCTGCCCCCGATCGAATTCGGCCGCATCCAGGCCCAGGCCTCGAAGCAGATCATCTTCCAGAAGGTCCGCGATGCCGAGCGCGAGCGCCAGTATGAAGAGTTCAAGGACCGCCAGAACGAGATCATCACCGGCGTGGTGAAGCGCGTCGAGTTCGGCCACGTGGTCGTGGACCTGGGCCGCGCCGAGGGCGTGATCCGCCGCGACCAGCAGATCCCGCGCGAAGTGGTTCGCGTCGGCGATCGCGTCCGCTCGATCATCCTCAACGTCCGCCGCGAGAACCGCGGGCCGCAGATCTTCCTGAGCCGCGCGCACCCCGAGTTCATGAAGAAGCTGTTCGCGCAGGAAGTGCCCGAGATCTACGACGGCATCATCGAGATCAAGGCGGCTGCCCGCGATCCGGGCTCGCGCGCCAAGATCGGCGTGATCAGCCATGACAGCTCGATCGATCCGGTCGGCGCCTGCGTCGGCATGAAGGGCTCGCGCGTCCAGGCCGTCGTGCAGGAGATGCAGGGCGAGAAGATCGACATCATCCCCTGGTCGCCCGACACCGCGACCTTCGTCGTCAACGCGCTGCAGCCGGCCAATGTCAGCCGCGTCGTGATCGACGAGGAAGAGGACCGCATCGAAGTCGTCGTCCCCGACGATCAGCTCAGCCTCGCCATCGGCCGCCGCGGCCAGAATGTGCGTCTGGCCTCGCAGCTGACCGCCAAGGCGATCGACATCCTCACCGAGACCGACGCCAGCGAGAAGCGCCAGGCCGAGTTCGTCGCGAACAGCGAGATGTTCCAGAACGAGCTAGACGTCGACGAGACGCTGGCCCAGCTGCTGGTCGCCGAAGGCTTCAGCAGCCTCGAGGAAGTCGCCTATGTCGAGCTCGACGAGATCGCCGGGATCGAAGGTTTCGACGAGGAGCTCGGCCAGGAGCTGCAGAGCCGTGCGCAGGAAGCGCTGGAGCGCCGCGAGGAAGCCAACCGCACCGCCCGCCGCGAGCTGGGCGTCGAGGACGACCTCGCCACCATGCCGTATCTGACCGAGGCGATGCTGGTCACGCTCGGCAAGGCAGGCATCCGGACGCTCGACGACCTCGCCGACCTGGCGACCGACGAGCTGGTCCAGAAGAAGCGCGCCGAGCCGCGCCGCCGCAACGAGGACGCCCCGAAGCGCGAGCAGGACAAGGGCGGGATCCTCGCCGAGTACGGCCTCAGCGACGAGCAGGGTAACGAGATCATCATGGCCGCCCGCGCGCACTGGTTCGCGGACGAAGAGCCTGCCGCCGAGGCCGTCACGGCCGGGGAGGACGAAGCCTGATGCCATTCATCGACATCCGCCTGGCCGGCCCGGCCACCCGCGAGCAGAAGGCTGGCATCGTCGCCGATGTCACGGCCTCGATGGTCGCGCGCCTGGGCAAGCCGGCGGCTGCGGTTCAGGTCAACATCACCGAGCTTTCCCTCGAGAATTACGGTGCGGGCGGTCAGCTGATCGCGGACCGCGACGCGCCGGCGAAGGGAGACGCGCATGCGGAACCCTCGCAATGATACCGCTTCGGTAAAGGCGAAGAAGCAAGCGGTGGACGGTCCCGTCCGCCGCTGCATCCTCTCGGGCGACCGCGAGGCGCGTGACGGGCTGATCCGTCTCGCGCTTTCGCCCGATGGCGAGGTGCTGCCCGATGTCCGTGCCAAGGCCCCGGGCCGCGGCGCCTGGATCGGCGTGACCCGCGCCGAGCTGGAGGCGAGCGGCGGCAAGCTCAAGGGCGCGCTCAGCCGCGCCTTCAAGACCGGCGACATCCGCATTCCCGAGGATCTGGGCGCGCGCATCGCCGAGCAGTTGCAGCGCGCGACGCTCGACCGGCTGGGCCTGGAGTTCAAGGCGGGCAATGTCGCGATCGGCGGCGACCGTATCCAGGAAGCCGGGCGCAGCGGCCGACTCCACCTGCTGCTCCATGCGAGCGACGCGGGCGAGGACGGCGCGCGCAAGCTGGCCCAGGCATGGCGCGTCGGCCTCGATGAAGAAGGAAGCGGGCGCAAGGGCTTAACATTGCCGATCCCGCGCACCATATTGTCCTTGGCGCTAGGCCGCGAAAATGTGGTACATGCCGGCCTGACCGACGCCAAAGCAGCCGCCCGAACGCGCGAAGCGCTCGATCGGTGGCTGCACTTTATCGGACCCGATTCCAATCCACGCCCTTGCGAAACCCTTTCGCAAGGCGCATCGGCGCTTCCGTCGGAAGCGTCTGACGACGAACGACAGACTGAAGGACTTTAGGCAGCGCATGAGCGACACCGACAACGAAAAGCCGAAACTGGGCATGCGCGCGCCGCTGGGGATCAAGCGCACGGTCGAGACGGGCAAGGTGAAGCAGAGCTTCAGCCATGGCCGCTCGAACACGGTCATCGTCGAGACCAAGAAGGCGCGCGTCTTCCGCAAGCCGGGTGAAGGTCCGGCGGATGCGCCCGCGCCCGAGCCCCAGGTCTCCGCACCTACACCCGTCGCGGCTCCCGCGCCGACGCCGGCCCCCGCCCCGCGCCCGCCCGTCTCGAACGAGTCGGCGCAGGAGCGCCAGGCACGCCTGCTGCGCGAGGCCGACGAGCAGCGGATGAACGCGCTCGAGGAAGCGCGCCGCCGCGAGGAGCGCGAGCGTGCCGAGGCCGCCGAGGCCGAAGCGCGCCGCGTCGAGGAGAAGGCCCGAGCCGAGGCGGAGGCCGCCAAGGCTCCGCCGGCGCCCGAGCCGACCCCTGCGCCCGCACCGGCTCCCGAAGCGCCCAAGGTTGAGGCTGCCGCTCCGGCGCCTGCGCCCAAGCCCGCTCCGGCTCCGGCCCCCGCGCCGACTCCGGCCCCGCCGCCGGCACCGGTCGCGCTGCAGCTCGATCCGAGCCGCCCCGCGCCGCGCCTGTTCACCCCGGTCCAGCGTCCCGAGATCCCCAAGCCGCAGCCCAAGCCCGAGCCGAAGCCGGAGGCCGCCGCGGCCCCCGCTCCGACCCAGGCCGCGCGTCCGGCCGGTGCCGGTGCGTCCGCAGCGCGTCCCGCCCCCACGGGCGGTGCGCCGGTGCGCCGTGGCCCCGAGCCCGCGCGTCCGCAGCAGCGTGACCGCAAGGGCGACGATCGCCGCCAGTCGGGCAAGCTCACCGTCAACCGCGCGCTGGGCGGCGAGGACGGCGCGCGCGCGCGTTCGCTGGCAGCTCTCAAGCGTGCCCGCGAGAAGGAGCATCGTCGTTCCTATGGCGGCTCGTCGGCGCCGCGCGAGAAGCAGGTCCGCGACGTGGTCGTCCCCGAGGCGATTACCGTGCAGGAGCTCGCCAACCGCATGGCCGAGAAGGGCGCCGACCTGGTGAAGGCCCTCTTCAAGATGGGCATGCCGGTCACCGTCAACCAGACGATCGACCAGGACACCGCCGAGCTGCTGGTGACCGAGTTCGGCCACAACCTGCAGCGCGTCAGCGAGAGCGATATCGACCTGGACGTGGCCGAGGCCGATGCCGAGGACACGCTGCAGCCGCGCGCGCCGGTGGTGACGATCATGGGTCACGTCGACCACGGCAAGACCTCGCTGCTCGATGCCCTGCGCGGCACCGATGTGGTGAAGGGCGAGGCCGGCGGCATCACCCAGCATATCGGCGCCTATCAGGTCACGCTGAAGGACAAGTCGAAGGTCACCTTCCTCGACACGCCGGGCCACGAGGCGTTCACCCAGATGCGCGCTCGCGGTGCCGACATCACCGACATCGTCGTGCTGGTGGTCGCCGCGAATGACGGCCTGATGCCGCAGACGATCGAGGCGATCAACCACACCAAGGCGGCCGGCGTGCCGATGATCGTGGCGATCAACAAGGTCGACCTCGATAGCGCCAACCCGCAGCGCGTGCGCGAGCGTCTGCTCGAGCATGAAGTGATCGTCGAGGAGATGGGCGGCGAGACCCAGGACGTCGAAGTCTCGGCGCTCAAGAAGATCGGTCTCGACACTCTGATCGAGAAGATCCAGCTCCAGGCCGAACTGCTCGAGCTCAAGGCCAATCCGGACCGCGAGGCCGAGGGCACGGTGATCGAGGCGAAGCTCGACAAGGGCCGCGGCCCGGTCGCGACCATCCTCGTCAACCGCGGCACCCTCAAGGTCGGCGACGTGTTCGTCGTCGGCGCCGAGAGCGGCAAGGTCCGCGCGCTGGTCAACGACAAGGGCCAGCAGGTCAAGGAAGCCGGCCCCTCGACTCCGGTCGAAGTGCTCGGCCTCTCGGGCGTGCCGATGGCGGGCGATCCGCTGCAGGTCGTCGAGAACGAGGCGCGTGCCCGCGAAGTCGCTGAATATCGCCAGGGCGTCGCGCTGCAGAAGCGCACGACCAACGCACCGGCCAGCCTCGAGAGCATGTTCTCGGCGCTCAAGGAAAAGCAGGCGATGGAATATCCGCTGGTCGTCAAGGCGGATACCCAGGGCACGGTCGAGGCGATCGTCGCGGCGATCAACAAGATCAGCACCGACGACATCAAGGCGCGCGTGCTCCATTCGGGCGTGGGCGGCATCACCGAGAGCGACGTGTCGCTCGCCGGCGCCGCCGGTGCCCCGATCATCGGCTTCAACGTGCGTCCGAACGCCAAGGCGCGCGAGATCGCCGAGCGCAACAAGGTCGCGTTCAAATATTATGACGTGATCTACGACCTGACCGACGAGATCCGTGCCGGCATGGCCGGCCAGCTCGGTCCGGAAGCGTTCGAAACCGTCGTCGGCCGCGCCGAGATCAAGGAAGTCTTCTCGGCGGGCAAGCACGGCAAGGCCGCCGGTCTGCTGGTCACCGAAGGTGCGATCCGCAAGGCGCTCAAGGCGCGCATCACCCGGGACGATGTCATCATCTACCAGGGCGAGATCGCCTCGCTGCGCCGCTTCAAGGACGATGTCGCCGAAGTGCGCGCCGGCCTGGAGTGCGGTGTGACGTTCAGCCAGAACTTCACCGACATCAAGGCGGGCGACTATCTCGAAACCTTCGAAGTCGAGATGCGCGAGCGCACGCTGTAATCAACTCCCTCACCCCGCTTGCGGGGAGAGGGTCGGGGAGAGGGGGCTATCGAGGGCGCAATGCACTTGCCCCTCTCCCCGGCCCTCTCCCCTGAAGGGGAGAGGGAGATATGAACTCGATCTTCGACGATTTCCCGTCGCCTTCCTCGGCCCGGCTGCTCGGCTGGGAGATGAAGGGGTTCGACGCGGAAGCGCGGACGATCGAGATCGGCTTCCAACTCGACGATCGCTTCCTCAATCCCGCCGGCACGGTGCAGGGCGGGTTCCTGGCGGCGATGCTCGACGATACGCAGGGGCCCTGCCTGTTCGCGGCGAGCGAAGGCACGGTATATGCGCCGACGATCGACTTCCATGTCGTCTGCCTGAAGCCGGCATTGCCCGGGCGCTTCACCGGCAGGGGCAGGGTGGTGAGCCTGGGCAAGACGATCGCCGTCACCGAGGCGGAATTGTTCGACGAAGGCGGCAACATGGTCGCCCGCGGCACCTTCACGGGCCGCGTGATGCAGGGCGCGATGGCGCGCCGGGGTGAGAAATGAAGACCACGACCACCACCGAGGAACGCTCCGTCCGCGTGCTGCGCGTCGGCGAGCAGGTGCGCCACATCCTGAGCGAGATCCTGCAGCGCGGCGAAGTGCATGACGATGTGCTGGCCAAGCACCTGGTGTCGATCACCGAAGTGCGCATGTCGCCCGACCTGCGCCACGCCACCGTCTTCGTGAAGCCGCTGCTCGGCAAGGACGAGGAAGTGGTGATCAAGGCGCTGCGCACCAACACCGCCTATCTCCAGCGCGAAGTCGCCGCCCGGGTGAAGATGAAATATGCCGCCAAGCTCAAGTTCCTGGCGGACGAGAGCTTCGACGAGGGCAGCCATATCGACAAGCTGCTCCGCTCGCCGGAAGTGGCGCGCGACCTGGGTGATACCGACGAGGATTGATTCCGTCGCCAGGCGGCGCATGATCGCATCATGCGCGTGCTGATCCTCTGCCTCCTCACTTGTGCCTTCTGGGTGCTGCCGGCGCATGCCCAGGTCGGCGCGCTCCAGACTGACTGCAAGCTCGGCGGGCAGGGCAGGGCGGGTTATCAGTTCGTTGCGACCTGTCCCGGCCGGGCCCGCTCGCCGGACGGGCGCTTCGCCGTGGTCCAGCGCGCCTATCGGGATCGGCAGCCGCCGATCGAACTGCGTGACGCGAATAACCGGCTGGTCGCCACCTTGCCCAGCCTCAGCGACGACATGCCGTTCACCGTCCATTGGGCGCCCAATTCGCGTTGGTTCTTCGTCAATCACCATGTCGGCTCGTTCATGGACGTGCTGCGCATCTTCGAGATCGCGGACGGCAAGCCGATCGAGCGCCCCGCGCTGGTTCGGTCTGCGGTAAAGATCGCGTCGCGGCGCTATCCCTGCCTGCGTCCGGACATGATTCTGCCCAGTGGCACCCGCTGGACGCGGGGCGGCGGCGCGATCGTGCTGGTGACGATCAGCCGCGCCGATGCATGCAGCGCGGAGTACGCGAGAAGGCCCGGCAGCTGGCAACCGCTCTGGATGATCGGCGATGTACGGACCGGAAGGGTGGAAGCGCGCTCGATTCAGGTGGAGCGCAGCGATACCGGCCTGCGCGAACCGCGCGGGGGGCTTTACTCGCGGCGCTGACCCTCGGAAGAAGCGGCCATGGCCAAGCTCTATTTCTACTATGCCTCGATGAACGCGGGCAAATCGACCACGTTGCTGCAGGCCGATTTCAACTATCGCGAGCGCGGCATGCGCACCTTGCTGTTCACCGCCGGCATCCATGACCGCGGCGGCAAGGGCGTGATCGATTCGCGGCTCGGCATCAGCGCGGTCGCGACGCCCTTCGAGGAAGCGACCGACCTGCGCCGCATCGCCGAGGACGAGCATTACAAGTCGCCGCTCGCCTGCATCCTGGTCGACGAGGCGCAGTTCCTTTCCGCGAGCCAGGTCCGTCAGCTCGCCCATCTGGCGGACGAAGTGGGCATCCCGGTACTCTGCTACGGCCTGCGTACCGATTTCCAGGGCGCGCTGTTTCCCGGCTCGGCCGAGCTGCTCGCGCTCGCCGACTCGCTGGTCGAGATCAAGTCGGTCTGCGAATGCGGGCGCAAGGCGATCATGAACCTGCGCGTCGATGGCGAGGGCAATGCCGTGCGCCAGGGCGAGCAGCGCGAAGTCGGCGGGAACGAGCGCTATGTCGCCTTGTGCCGCCGGCATTTCATGCAGCGTACAGCCTGAGTACAGCCGCAAGTATTATACAAGGCGGCAAGGGAGTGCCCCACATCGGTCTCCGGAAGGAGATGAACCATGTTCCGCAAGACTATCCTCGCCTGCGCGCTGCCCGCGCTATTCCTCGCCACCGCTGCCTCGGCGCAGCAAGCGGGGCCGACGCCCGGCCCCAAGTCGGGCGAGCAGGCGACGATCCCGTTCTTCACCCAGAGCGACATCCGCACCTTCGAGCCCACCGGCTATGGCGACGGCGTCTATGTCCAGGATTCCCGGCGCAACTGGTATTATGTCTCGTTCTTCGGCCGCTGCGACAACCTGCCCTGGTCGATCGGCGTCGGCTTCAAGACTTTTCCGGGTGCCGCGCAGATCGATCGCGGCGACACGATCTTCGCCGGGCGCGAGCGCTGCCAGATCGCCAACATCGTCCATAGCGGCCCGCCGCCGGTGAAGCCGAAAAAGGCGAAGAAGGCCAAGCCGGCCGCCTGATGCTGGCCCTGTGCCCGCGGCTCCGCTAGGGCGCCGCGGATGCACGGCTGGATCATCCTCGACAAACCCCTGGGCCTGGGCTCGACGCAAGGCGTGAGCGCGGTCAAGCGCGCGCTGCGCGACGGCAAGTACGGCAAGTTCAAGGTCGGTCATGGCGGCACGCTCGACCCGCTGGCCACGGGCGTGCTGCCGATCGCGCTGGGCGAGGCGACCAAGCTGGCGGGGCGGATGCTCGACAGCGACAAGGTGTATGATTTCACGATCTGCTTCGGCGAGCAGACTGACACGCTCGATCTCGAGGGCAAGGTGATTGCCACTTCGGAGGTGCGCCCCACGCTTGCCCAGCTGGAGGCGGTGCTGCCGCGCTTCACCGGACCGATCGAGCAGGTGCCGCCCGCCTATTCGGCGCTCAAGGTCGATGGCGAGCGCGCCTATGACCTCGCCCGGGCCGGGGAAGAGGTGACGCTGGCGAGCCGCGCGGTCACGATCCATTCCCTTCAATTCCTCCCCGAGCTTGTCTCGGGGAGGGGGACCATCGGCGAAGCCGATGGTGGAGGGGCTGGTACAGCCGGTGCTGACGCACCGCCCCTCCACCACGCCGCTGAAGCGGCGCGGTCCCCCTCCCCGAGCGAGCTCGGGGAGGAATTGGATGCGGTCACCCTTCGCGCCCATGTCTCCAAGGGCACCTATATCCGCTCCCTCGCGCGCGACATCGCGCTGGCGCTCGGCAGCGTCGGCCATGTCACGATGCTGCGCCGGGTGAAGGCCGGTCCCTTCACCCTGGATTCCGCGATTTCGCTGGACAAACTGGACGAAGCCGCTAAGGGCCGCTCCCTTGAACAACTTCTCCTGCCACTGAGGGCGGGGCTGGACGACATCCCGGCTCTATCCCTCACCCCCGACCAGGCAGGGCTGCTCCGACAGGGGCAGGTTCTGGCCGGGATCGCCAAGGAAGACGGCCAATATTTCGCGTGCCTGGGGGACACCCCGATCGCGCTGGTGGAGGCTCTATCCGGTCAAATCCGGGTCGTCCGCGGCTTCAATCTTTAAGCGATGTCGAAGGAAAGACCATGTCGATCACTGCAGAGCGCAAGGAAGCGCTGATCAAGGAACACGCCCGCGGCGGCACCGACACCGGCAGCCCGGAAGTGCAGATCGCGATCCTCTCGGAGCGCATCGCCAACCTGACCGAGCACTTCAAGACGCACGCCAAGGACAACCATTCGCGTCGCGGCCTGCTCATGCTGGTCAACAAGCGCCGTAGCCTCCTCGACTATCTGAAGAAGAAGGACGAGGGTCGCTACACCGACCTCATCGCGAAGCTCGGTCTTCGCAAGTAACCGGAAAGGCGGCCTTCGGGTCGCCTTTTTGTCATCCCGGCAGGCTAGTGCCGGCGTCAGGCTCCCACGCAGCGGAGCAGACGGGGGATCGGCAATTCGGCCAGTCCCACGAGCCACGTACGGCTCTCTCCATAGGCCCCCGCTGCATCGGGCAGCGGGTGTGAAGGAAAAACAATGTTCGACAAGAAGACTGTATCGATCGAGTGGGGCGGCAAGACGCTGACTCTCGAAACGGGCAAGGTTGCCCGCCAGGCCGACGGCGCGGTGATCGCGACCCTCGGCGAGACCGTGGTGCTCTGCGCCGTGACGGCCGCGAAGAGCGTGAAGGAAGGCCAGGACTTCTTCCCGCTGACCGTCCACTATCAGGAAAAGTTCAGCGCTGCCGGCCGCATCCCCGGCGGCTTCTTCAAGCGTGAGCGTGGCGCGACCGAGAAGGAGACCCTGGTCTCGCGTCTCATCGACCGCCCGATCCGCCCGCTGTTCCCGGAAGGCTTCTACAACGAGATCAACGCCATCGCTCAGGTGCTGAGCTATGACGGCGAGAACGAGCCCGACATCCTCTCGATGGTCGCCGCCTCGGCCGCGCTCACCATCTCGGGCGTGCCCTTCATGGGCCCGATCGGCGCGGCCCGCGTCGGCTATGTCAATGGCGAGTATGTCCTGAACCCGACCGACGCCCAGGTTGCCGAGGGCGAGCTCGATCTCGTCGTCGCCGCTACCTATGACGCGGTGATGATGGTCGAGTCGGAAGCCAAGGAGCTTTCGGAAGAGATCATGCTCGGCGCCGTGCTGTTCGCGCACGACGCCTGCCGCGAAGTCGTCAAGGCGATCGTCAAGCTGGCCGAGCAGGCTGCCAAGGATCCGTGGGAAGTCGCGTCGTCGGACGACAACGCCAAGCTCAAGGCCTCGATCAAGAAGCTGATCGGCAAGGACATCACCGCCGCCTACAAGCTGACCGACAAGTCGGCCCGCTCGAACGCGCTCAACGAAGCGCGCGCGAAGGCGAAGGCGCAGTTCGCTGCCGACGGCCTGACCCCGCAGGAAGTCATGGCCGGCATCAAGCTGACCAAGAAGCTGGAAGCCGAGATCGTCCGCACTGCCATCCTCAAGGACGGCAAGCGCATCGACGGCCGCACCACCACGCAGATCCGCCCGATCGAGGCGGAGACGCACTTCCTTCCGCGTGCGCACGGCTCGGCTCTGTTCACCCGCGGCGAGACCCAGACGATCGCGACCGCGACGCTCGGCACCAAGGACGCCGAGCAGATGATCGACGGCCTGGGTGGCCTGTCGTACCAGAACTTCATGCTGCACTATAACTTCCCGCCCTATTCGGTCGGCGAAGTCGGCCGCTTCGGTGCGCCGGGCCGCCGCGAAGTCGGCCACGGCAAGCTGGCATGGCGCGCGCTGCACCCGGTGCTGCCGTCGAAGGAGGACTTCCCCTACACGATCCGCCTGACCAGCGACATCACCGAGTCGAACGGCTCGTCGTCGATGGCGTCGGTCTGCGGCGGCAGCCTCGCGATGATGGACGCCGGCGTGCCGATCAAGCGTCCGGTCTCGGGCATCGCCATGGGCCTGATCCTCGAAGGCAAGGACTTCGCGATCCTGTCGGACATCCTGGGTGACGAAGATCACCTCGGCGACATGGACTTCAAGGTGGCGGGCACGTCCGAAGGCATCACCACGATGCAGATGGACATCAAGATCGCCGGCATCACCAAGGAGATCTTCGAGGCGGCGCTGAACCAGGCCAAGGAAGGCCGTGCGCACATTCTCGGCGAGATGAACAAGGCGCTGTCGGCTACCCGCAGCGAACTGTCGGCGCATGCACCGCGCATCGAGACGATCACGATCGACAAGTCGAAGATCCGTGACGTCATCGGCACCGGCGGCAAGGTGATCCGCGAGATCGTCGCCACCACCGGCGCCAAGGTCGACATCGACGACGAGGGCGTGATCAAGGTTTCGTCGTCGGACGTCACCCAGATCGAAGCCGCGATCAACTGGATCAAGGGCATTGTCGAAGAGGCCGAGGTCGGCAAGATCTACAACGGCAAGGTCGTGAACCTCGTCGATTTCGGCGCCTTCGTGAACTTCATGGGCGGCAAGGACGGTCTCGTCCACGTCTCGGAGATCAAGAACGAGCGCGTCGAGAAGGTCTCGGACGTCCTTAGCGAAGGCCAGGAAGTCAAGGTCAAGGTCCTCGAGATCGATCCGCGCGGCAAGGTTCGCCTGTCGATGCGCGTCGTCGACCAGGAGACCGGCGAAGAGCTGGAAGACACCCGCCCGGCGCGCGAGCCGCGCGAGGGTGGCGATCGTGGTCCGCGCGGTGATCGTGGCGACCGTCGTCGCGACGGCGGCCGCGGTGGCGATCGTGACCGTGGTCCGCGCCGCGAGGGCGGTGACCGTGGCGATCGCGGCCCGCGCAGCGGCGGTGGCGACCGCGGCGATCGTGGCCCGC